>Ga0310810_10000027_pt1 | contig 186279 bp, 147 predicted proteins | sample NCmetagenome_FD_207641 | JGI IMG/M metagenome (GOLD analysis project Ga0310810, IMG submission 207641) | Soil microbial communities from experimental microcosm in Duke University, North Carolina, United States - NC | ecosystem: Engineered > Artificial ecosystem > Soil microcosm > Unclassified...
GCAACCACCCGGGCCGAGCGCAGGCCCTCGCCCATGATCGGCACGCGCACGATGATGTCGCTGGTGCCGGCGATCACCGTGTTCTGCGGGGCGTGGCCCTCGGCCGGGGCGGGAGCCGCCGCCCTCGGGGCCACGACCGGCTGGGGCCCTGCCTCGCCGCCGTGGCCGGGAAATTCACCGCGCGCGACGTTGACCGAGACGGTCCGCCAGATCGCGTCGACGATCCGCGGCGTGTCCGGCAGCGCGGCATACTCGTAGATCGGGTTGTAGCCGATCATCACGTTGCCTTTCGACACGAGCACCGGCGGGGCCTTCATGCCCGCCCACAAGTCGGGCTGGCCCATGATGTGCGTGATGATCATCTGGCCGACGGAACAATTCTCCGTGTCCTCCTGCACGACGACCAGCCGGCCGGTCTTGCGGACGGATTCCTCGATCAGCGCCTTGTCCCAGGGAACGATCGAGCGCAGGTCGATCAGGTCGACGCCGACCTCGCCCTTCAGTTGCGCCAGGGCCTCATAGGCCTTCTCCATCGTGTTGCCCCACGCCACCAGCGTGAGGTCCTCGCCCTCCAGGCAGCGGCGGCCGACGCCGAGCGGCACCGACCGCACCGGCTCCGCCACCGCGCGCTCGGCCCAGAGCATGTGCTTGGGCAGGAGAAAGAGCACGAGGTCCTCGGCGTGCATCGCGGTCCAGAGCAGGCCGGCGGCATCCTCCGGCGTGCTCGGCACGACGACATTGATGCCCGGGAAATGCGCGAACGCCGCCTCGTTGGCCTGCGAGTGCCAGAGGCCGCCGCCCGGCAGGTACGCGCCGTAGGGGGCGTAGATGACCGCGGGCACCTTCCATTCGCCGTTCGTGCGCCAGCGGATGTTGGCGAGGTTCGAGACCAGCTGGTTGAACCCGGGAAAGATGAAATCGATGAACTGGATCTCGAAGACCGGCCGGCGCCCGTACAACGCGAGCCCGCCCGCGAGCCCGATGATCGTCGACTCCGCCAGCGGCGAATTGAACACCTGCCCGGGAAAATCCGTCGTGAGCTTCTGGGTAAGCCGGAACACGCCGCCCTTCGGGTCCTCGACATCCTCGCCGAAGATGATGCGGCCCGGGTCGGCGTCGAGGCCGGCGCGCAGCGTGCGGTTGATCAGGTCGCCCATCCGGTACGTGCCGGCGGGGAAGAGTTCCTCGTGCAGCTCCGGCGAGGGCGCCAGCGTCTCAAGCATCAGCTCGTCGGCGCGCGGGTTCTCGGCCTGCTCGGCGGCGGCGTAGTCCCGGCGGACCTTTTCCTTCAGCTCCGCCTCCAGCGCGACGAACTCCGCCTCGGTCAGCTCGCCGTCCTTGATCATCCGCAGCTTCAGGTTGCGGATCGGGTCGGCCTGCTCGAGCGACGCCAGGTCCTCCTTCGAGCGGTACAGGCTGTGGTCGTCCGAACTCGTGTGACTCGACAGCCGCTCCACCCGCACCCACAGGAACACCGGGCCGCGGCCCTCGCGCAGCTCCGCCAGCGCCTGCCGCGACGCGGCGTGCACCGCCTCGGCGTTGCCGCCGTCGACCTCGACCCACTGCGCCTTGTTCAGCACGGCCAGGGCCAGCGGGTTCGTCTTCCGCGTCGGCGTCGAGATGCCGTAGGCGTTGTCCTCGACGACGACGAGCAGCGGCAGCTTCTTTTCCTGGGCGAAGGCCAGCGCCTCGTAGAAATCGCCCTGGCGGGTGGCCGCGTCGCCGATGCAGGTGACCACGACGCCGTCCTTCTGGTCGAGCTGCAGGCCCCAGGCGATGCCGCACGCCGGCACGAGCTGCGAGCCGGTCGGCGTCGGCACGCTCACGATGTTGTGCTCCCGCGAACAAAAATGGGACGGCATCATCCGGCCCCGCGAGGCCGAGTCGCGTTTCGAGAAATATTCCAGCGCGAGGTACTTGGTCGTCAGGCCGCGCCCCAGGCACAGGCCGCGGTCGCGATAATACGGCACCAGATAGTCGCTGTCGCGCAGTTGCGCGCCGAGCGCGCCCAGCGCCTCGTGGCCGCGGCCCGAGACGTGGAAATGCCCCTTGCCCTGGCGGTTCAGGCTCTCCTCGCGCAGGTCGCCGAGGCGGCTCTCCAGCATCGTCAGCAGCAGGTGCCGCTTCTGTTCTTTGTTCAGGGTCGTGGCGGTGGCCATGGCGTGGAACTCGGGCGCGATTACCTCCCAAAACCGTGTCCCACGGCAATGCATTTCGCCAGCCGGTCGCCGGCGGCGCGGCGGGATTCACTCGTTTGGCCTAGTCCGGCAACGGCTTCCGCGGCGGCCTTCCGCCGGGGTAAATCTTCAGGCTTTCGCGCCGGCCTGGTGCAGCAGGCCGCCGCGCCATGCAGGGAAGCCCGCGCCGAGCAGCAGCGCCAGGTCGGCCTCGTCGGCCGACTGCAACACGCCCTCGGCCAGCACGCGCCGGGTCTCGGCGATCATCACGCCGTTGAGCCGGTCCTGGATCGCCGCCGCCTCCAGCGAAGCCGGGGGAATGGGCGTGAAGGGCTCCAGCGCCGGGTTCGGTTCCTCCCGGCCGTCCGCATAGGTGTAGAAGCCCGCGCTCGCGCCGTTCTTGCGGCCGCGCTGGCCCGCCCCGAGCAGGCGGCCGCATACGGCGGTCGGGGTGAAGCGATCCGGATAATAATGCTGCATCTCGCCGTAGATGAAATCCGTGACGTCGAGGCCGACCTCGTCGATGAGGCGCAGCGGCCCCATGGGCCAGCCCCAGTCGCGCATGGCGCCGTCGATGGCCGCCGCCGACACGCCCTCCTCCCAGAGGCGGCAGGCCTCGTTCAGGTAGAAGAAAAGGACGCGCGTGACGAGGAAGCCCGGCGCGGACCGGCAGACCACCGCCGTCTTGCCGAGCGCCCGCACGAACGCGAGCGCGCGGTCGGCGGTCTCGCGCGAGGTGTGCGGGCTCAGGACCAGCTCGACCAGCGGCATGCGGCCGACCGGGTTGAAGAAATGCAGGCCGACGACCCGGGCGGGGTTCGTCGCCGTGGACGCCAGCTCCTCGATCGGCAGCGCCGAGGTGTTCGACGCCAGCACGCAGTCCGGGCCCGCGATCTTGCTCAGCTCGGCGAAGACTTTGCGCTTCACCTCCACGTTTTCGACCACGGCCTCGATGATCAGGTCGCAGATCTCGAAATCCTCGAGGCTCGTCGTGATGCCGATGCCGCCCGTCATCTTGTGCGCGGCTTCGTGCGTGAGTTTGCCGCGCTTCACCGCGTCGCGGAACAGCCCGCGGATCACCTCGACGCCACGCTCGAGCGCCGCGCGGTTCTCGTCGCACATGATGACCCCGAGGCCGTGCAGGGCGCACCAGTGCGCGATCCCCGAGCCCATCACGCCGGCGCCGACGATCCCCACGGTACGGAACGGCGCCGGCTTGGGCGCGGCGGGCGTGCCGGGAAACCAGGCGTCCAGCGTGGCCTTTTTCGCCGCGTCCTTCAGGAAGTGCACATGCAGCTGGTGGCGCGCGACCTCGCCGGTGGCGATGCGGCCAAACAGCGCCGCCTCGAGGTCCAGCGCGGGCGCCAGCGGCAGCCCGACGGTCTGCTCGACGGCGTCGAGCACGGCCAGCGGCGCGGGCTGGTGGCGGTACCGCGTGAGCACGACCTTGCGCTGCGCAGGGAAAAAGTCCGCGGGCGCCGCCGGCGGCGCCTCCCGGCGCGGCCGGCCTTCGGCGGCGAGGCGGAGCGCGGCGGCGCGGGCGCGCGCCTTCAGTTCGGCGGCCGGAGCGAGCTCGTCGACCAGCCCCGCCGCCAGCGCCTCGGTGGCGGGGACCAATGCCGCCTTCAAGATATGCGCCACCGCCGCGGGCGCACCGATGAGCCGCGGCAGGCGCACGCAGCCCCCCCAGCCCGGGATCAGGCCCAGCCCGACTTCGGGCAGGCCGATGACCGTTTCCTTCGCGTCGCTCGCGATGCGCCAGTGGCACGCGAGCGCCAGCTCGTAGCCGCCGCCGGCGCACGCGCCGTGGATCGCGCACACGACCGGCACCTTGAGGGCGCCGAGCCGGGCGAACAGTTCCTGGCCGTCGCGCGAGGCCTTTTGGGCCGCCGCCGGGTCGGGCAGTCGCGCCAGCCACTTCAGGTCCGCGCCGGCGATAAAGATGCGTTCCTTCGCGCTCACCACGACGACCGCCTTCAGCGGCTGGGCGGCGAGCGCCGTCACCGCGGCGCCGAGAGCGGCCTGGGTCGCCGGGTTGAAAATGTTGGCCCGGCTGGCCGGGTCGTCGAAATGGATCCAGCCGATGCCGTCCGCATCGACGGTGTGGGTCACCGGAGGTTTTTCACTCATGGGGTCGTTTGCTTGGCGGTAGACAACCGGCCTCCCGCCGCGAAGTAAAGCCAAGGTCTGGGCGCGGGCGCTCAGCGGCGCGCGGCGAATTTGCGCAGGTACTTGAGGGCGACGACGAAGTCGTTCGGCAACGGCGCCTCGATCGTCTGCGGCGCGCGCGTGCGCGGATGCCGGAAGGTCAGGGCCGCCGTGTGCAGCGCCAGGCGGCCGATGAGCGGCCGCTCGTCCGCGCGCCCCTTGTATCCGCGCTTGAGGTCCGAGAGCAGCAGCCGCGTGTCGTTGCCATAGGCCGCATCGTTCAGGACCGGCGTGCCGGTCGTGGCCAGGTGCAGGCGGACCTGGTGCGGCCGGCCCGAATCCGGCCGGGCTTCCACGTAGGCGAAGGCGACCCGGCCGGCCGGCGCCGGGAATTTCTCGCACACGACGATCCTTGTCCGGGTGGGCTGGCCATGCTTCTTGACGACACACAGGCGCCCCGGCCGGGCCTCGTCGTCTTTCAGCACGAATTCCGCAAAGAATTCGTCCAGGGCGGGTACGCCGGTCACCAGCGCCAGCTGGAGCGGCTGCACCGTCCGCGCCTGGAACTGGCCGGAAAGATAATCGCGCGCGCCGCGCGTGCGCGCGTAAAGCACCACCCCGCTCACCTCCGGGTCCGGCCGGCTGGCGATGGCGGCATCCGGGCCGAACTCCTGGCGCACCGCGGCGCCGAGGCCGGCGATCTCGCCCGGCCCCACCCCGGGCTGGTCGAAGGCGACCAGTTCGTCGTCGGCGTACAGCACGGGCGGGAGGGGCATGTTGGCGCGACACTGCCGGACGGGCCCGTTGCGGCAACTGCGAATGGCCCGGGCTTTACCCTTTTTTCCCCGCCGCGAGGGAAAATGCCTGTAGCGTTCGGACGGTCGCCCGTCTTACCTTCTGGCATGACCCTCGCCCCGAGGTTTCTCGTGAATTTGTGGGCCGGCTGGCGCGTGGCGCGGTTCAGCCGGCGGCACGGGGACAAAGGCCATGATGCGGCGGCGCAGGCCGCGGCGTTCGCGCGGTTGATGGCGAGGACGGCCCCCACGGAATTCGGGCGGGCGCACAGTCTCGCCGCCGACATGCCGTACGCCCGCTTCCGCGAACGCGTGCCGCCGCGCCTGCACGATCACTTTGCCCCGCTCGTCGCCCGCATGGCCCGCGGCGAGGCGAACGTCCTCGCGCCCGGGCGGTGCCATTTCTTTGTCGAGACCGCGGGCACGACCGGCGGGGCCTCGAAGCTCCTGCCGGTGACCGATGCCATGCTGGCCCATTACCGTCGCGGCCTGTGCGCCGCGCTGTTCTTCCACGCGGCGCGCGTGGGCCACACCGGGATTTTTCTCGGCCGCCACCTGCATGCGGGCGCCAGCACGGCGCTGACCGAGGAGGACGGCACGTACCGCACCTCGCTCGATGGCATGTTCGCGCTCTGCCTCTCGCCGTGGGCCGAGGCGAACCTGTACGCGCCCCCGGCCGCCATCGCCCGGCTGCCGGCCGGACCGGAGAAATTACAGGCGATCGCCCGCGCCATGATCCCGCGCGACGTCACGCTCATCGGCGGGACGCCCGCCGAGGTCTGCGCGCTGGCCGAGGCCGTGTGCGCCGCCCGCGCCGGGCCGTCGCGCGCCGCGCACCTCCAGGCGGTGTGGCCAAACCTCGAGTGCTTCACCTTCACCGGCGCCCCGCTCGGCTTGTTCGCCGAGGCGCTGCGCGCGACGCTGGGCCCGACGGTGGCGTTCCAGGAGCTCTACGCCGCGGCCGAGGGCGTGATCGCCGCGCAGGACGATCCGGCCGCGGCCGGCCTGCGCGTGCTGGCCGACGCCGGCGTGTTTTTCGAATTCCTGCCGCTGCGCCTGTTCCATGAGGAGACGCTTGTGCATGCGGGATCCGACTGCGTGCCGCTGGGCGAGGTGCAGGTGAATGCGGACTACGTGCTGGTCCTCACCACGCCGGCGGGGCTCTGCCGCTATGTGCCCGGCGACATCGTGCGTTTCCACAGCCTCCGCCCGCCGCGCCTGCAGTTCGTCGGCCGCACCCAGCTGCAGCTCAACGCCGCGGGCGAACGCGTCACGGAACGCGAGTTGCTCGACACGGTGCTCGCGGTGTGCACGCGCAACGGCTGGCAGCCGGTCGGCCTGCACGTCGCACCCTACAGCCGGCGGATCGCCGCCGGCCGGACGCTCAACTGCCACGAGTGGTGGCTGGAACTTCGGACGCACACCGCGCGCACGCCGACCGCGAACGTCATCGGCCCCGAGTTCGATGCCGAGCTGGCGCGGCGCAACGCGGATTACGCCGCTCATCGCGCGGCGCGCCGCCTCGACCAGCCCTCGATCCGCCTCGTGATCCCCGGCGTGTTCGAGCAGTGGGCGCAGGCCCAGCGCCAGCGCGGCGGCGCGGGCAAGCTGCCACTCTGCCGATCCGATCGCCGGGTGGCCGACCAGCTCGCAGCGCAGACGAAATTCCACGAGACCCTTTCGCCGTACGAGTCCGGCCCGTAGGCCGGGACTCCAGTCCGCGCCGCCCGAGGGCGAATGACCCGTTCTATTCCGCCGGCGATGCCTCGTCCGCCTTGCCTTTCTTCAGGCGGGTCTTCCGCGTGGCCGCCGTCGGCTTCGCGTTGAGCCACACCTGGCCGCGGGCGTTGACGTTGAGCCAGAAAATCTCGTCGCCGTGCGCGGCGAAGGCCGGTTTGGCCTTCGGCGACTCGGGCACGGTGAGCCCGACACCAGCGAGCGCAGCGAGCAGCTCCTCGTCCGTCCGCCCGAGCTGGGCCGCGAGGTCCTTCACCTGCGCGGTGACACCATCGCCGCGTTTCTTCGGCTGCATCAGCAGGCGCACTGCGGCCAGCGTGTTGGTCAAAACGGGTGCGCCCTCGGCGCGAGCGGCTTGCGGCGCCGACCCCGCGGGCGTCGAACTCCCTTCGCCCTCGCCCGGTGAAACTGGCTGGTCTTCCCCGGCCGCTTCGGCGCTGGCCTCGCCGCCCTGGTCGCGTTCGCGCTCGACCCGGGCGTTGATCCAGATTTCGCCGCGTTGGTTCTTGTTGAGCCAGAAAACCACATCGCCATCCGGTGCGGGCGGCGGCTGCGGCTCGGCCTCGGTGGGCAGGCGCACGCCGAACTCGGCGAGCTTTTCCAGCAGCTGCGCCTCGTCGAGCTTCAGCGCCTTGGTCAGAAAGGGGAAGCTGCCCGACCAGCCGTGGCCGCGGCGATTGCGTCGCATCATGCCGCGCAGCTTGCCCAGGAAGGTCTTGGCGGCCGCGGGTTGGGCCGTCGCGGCGGTCGGACCGCTGGCCGGCTGCGGCCGCGGCGCGCGCTCCTCGGCCGGGACGGGCGCCGCGCCGGTCACGGGCGGCTCGTCCGCGCCTTCGATTCGCTTGCCCTGGGCGACGCGGAAGACCGGCTCGGGCTTCTCGCGCAGGTTGATCCAGATCTCGCCGCGGCGGTTGATGTTCACCCAATAGAGCTCGCCCTCGTATTCGATGTAGACCGGCCGGGCGTTTTCGTCGGCCGGGATCTGAAAGCCGCATTCGACGAGCGCGGTCTTGAGGTCGGCTTCCTCCATCCGCCACTTCTTGGCGAGATAATCGAGGCCGACGCTCATGCCCGGGCCGCGCTGGTTGCGCCGCATATGCGGGCGGATGGCGTCGAAGAAGACCGGCAGCTCGTCCTCTTCGGTGAGCTGTTCCCATTCGTCCCGGGAACTGCCGCTCTCCTCCTCGACGGCGTCGGGGTCGTCGTCGCGCGAGGTGTCGCGCGGCCGGCGCAGGTCGCCGGGGGTCGCCGCCTTTTCCTCGGCCAGGAACGTCTCGGCTTCCTCCTCGGCGGCCGCGTCCGCCTGGCCGGTGCCGGCGCGGAACTTGGCTTCGAATTCGGCGCGGAGCTTGTCGGCCTCGACGCGGGCCGCCGCACGGGCCGCATCCTCCAGCGTCCAGTCCTTTTGCGCGGACCGGCGCGCCAGCCCGTGGAAGGCCAGCGGATTGTCGGGCGGCTGGTGGAAGCTGATGATCTCCCAGTTGTCCTGCCCGAGGTCGTTCAAAAACTTCTCCATCAGCGCCGGGGACGCAAACCCACCCTTGCCGCTGCTGACGAGCTTGTATTCCCAATTGGACATAGGCGTAGAGGCATCCTGCAACACCGGGGTCGTGGCGAGCTTTTATTCCCGGTCACATGACCGGGCCGCCGCTTGCTTCGCCCGCGTTTTTGGCCACGTTGGCGGCCATCATGCCCAAGCCCCACCTGCTGCTATCCGCCACGCTCCTGCTCGTGAGCGCCGCCTTCGCGGCGCTGCCCAAACCGGACGCCGACAACGGCGGCCTCATCCTGCCGATCGGCTTCCATGCCCTCGTCGTCGCCGACCACCTGAAGCCGCTGCGCAACCTGGCCGTCGCCGACAACGGCGATCTCTACATCAAGACGCGCCAGGACGGCATCTACGCCCTGCGCGATGCCGACGGCGACGGCCGCGCCGAAGTCGTCAAGGAATTCGGCTCCGGCGGCGGCACCGGCATCGCCCTGCACAACGGCTGGCTCTACGAGTCGACCAACGACGCCGTCTACCGCTACAAGCTGACGCCCGGCGAACTCGTGCCGACCGGCGAGCCCGAGCGCATCGTCCGCGACCTGCCCGACGAAAAACAGCACAACGCCAAGGCCTTCGCCTTCGGCGCCGACGGCCAGCTTTATGTCGAGGTCGGCTCGCCGTCGAACGCCTTCGGCGGCAAGCGCGACCGCGCCCTGGGCGCCAAGGGCGAGGACCCGACCGAATTCCTGCAGACCCACGGCGGCTACTGGCGCTTCGATCCGGACAAACCCGACCAGACGCAGGCCACCGGCTTCCACGTCTCGACCGGCCACCGGCATTCGACGTCCATCGCGCTCAACCCGACCAACGGCCGGCTCTTCATCTGCATCCATGGCCGCGACCAGCTCAATACCGTCGCGCCGCAATTCTACACCGCGCTCGACAACTCCCAGAATCCCGCCGAGGTCATGCACCTCCTGCGCGACGGCGCCAACTTCGGCTGGCCGTACACCTACGTCGACGCGCAGACGAAGGAGCGGAAGCTCAATCCCGAATTCGGCGGCGACGGCAAGAAGGTCGACGACTCGGGCAAGTTCGACGCGCCGCTCGTCGTCTTCCCGGCGCACTACTCGCCGATGCAGCTCGCCTTCTACACCGGCACGCAGTTCCCGGAAAAATTCCGCGGCGGCGCCTTCCTGGCTTTCCAGGGTTCGTGGAACCGCGCCCCGCTGCCGCAGGCCGGCTACCAGGTGGTCTACATTCCCTTTGACGAAAAAGGCATGCCGAAGGGCAGCTTCGAGACCTTCGCCGACAACTTCGCCGGCTACACGGACCTGGCCTCGCCCGGCGATGCGCTGCACCGGCCGAACGGCGTGGCGGTGGGCCCGGACGGCTCGCTCTATATCACCGATTCCTCCAGGGGTCGCGTGTGGCGCATCATCTACACGGGCGAAAAGTGAGATCGCTCGCCTGCGCTTCCGCCGTGCTGTTGCTGGCGGCGTGCTCGAAATCCGAGCCGCCGCCGGTCGTCGCGGTGGCGGCCGCACCGACGCCGCCGGCAAAATCGGGCGCCGCCGTGGCTGCCGCGCCCGGTACGGAAAGACCGGCCGCGCCGGCCGCGGCGCCCGTCCAAACCCCGGCGCCGGCTCCCGCGCCCCGACTGCCGGAGGCCGCGCCGGCCAAAACCGCCGCGAGCGATGCGCCGAAGGTGGATCTGGCTGCCCTCCTGAAACAGGGTGAAAAGATTTACGCCGACACCTGTGCCACCTGCCACATGGCGGATGGCAATGGCGTGCCGTTCATGCAGCCTGGCATCGACAAGAGCGCGTGGATCTCCAATCCCGACCCGCAGTACCTGCTGTCGCTGATCCTTCGCGGCGCCGAGGTCGTCGGGGCCGCCGCCGATGCCTACGACAACAAGATGGCGCCCCAGGACGCCCTGAGCGACGAGCAGGTCGCCGCGGTCGCCACCTACGTCCGCCATCGCTTTGCCGCCGAGCCGATCGCCAAGCCCGTCACGCCCGCCGAAGTCGCGATCGCCCGCGCCCGGCCCGGCCTGCCGAAGTGAGCGGACGTTCCCATTGCAGGGCGGGGTCTCCGCACCCTGCCACTGTCCGGTTCGGCGGGGTTCGGAGACCCCGCCCTACATGGCTGCTTCTCCTCTGCCTCTCCTGCGCGAGTCTCGCCAACCTCTCCGCCCAGCTCGCGCTGCCCGACATGGTGGTCAGCACCACCCGCGCACCCGTGCCGCCGGCGCAGGTTCCGTTTTCGGTCGTGAACCTGCCCGGCGACGACTTGCGCGCCGCGCCGACGGTCACGGTTGACGATGCGCTCCGCGCCGTGCCCGGCTTCAGCTTGTTCCGGCGCAGCGACAGCCTGATGGCCAACCCGACCGCGCAGGGCGTCTCCCTGCGCGGCCTCGGCCCGAGCGGCGCGAGCCGGACGCTTGTGCTGCTCGACGGCGTGCCGCTCAACGACCCGTTCGGCGGCTGGGTGAACTGGAGCAAGGTCCCGCGGGAATCGCTGGCCCGCGTCGAACTCGTGCGCGGCGGCGGCGCGACCGCCTGGGGTAACGCCGCGCTCGGCGGCATCGTGCAGCTGTTCACCGAGACGCCGGCCGACGCCCGCTCGCGACTCGCGGCGAGCTACGGCCGCTTCGCCACCCGCAGCGCCGAATTCGAGCTCACGCAGCCTGCGGGCCGCAGCACGCTGCAGCTGTCGGGCCGCGATTTCGCGACCGATGGATTTGTGCTCGTCGCCCCCGAGGACCGCGGGCCGGTCGATGTGCCGGCCTGGAACCGTCATCACTGGCTCGCCGGCCGTTGGAGCCAGCCGGCCGGCGCCAATGGCCTGCTGACGATTTCGGCGCGCACCTACGGCGAGACGCGCGACAACGGCACGCCCTACCAGGTCAACACCTCCCGCGAGAATTCCGTCGCAGCCACCTTCGAGGCCAAGGCCGGTGATCGTTTCGCGTGGAACGCCACCGCCTATGGGCAGGACCAGGCTTACACCAGCACGTTCAGCGCGGTGAACGCCACGCGCTCCGCCGAGACGCCGGCCAGCAACCAGTACGATGTGCCCGCCGCCGCCTGGGGTGCCGCGTGGACGGGGGTTTGGTCCGATCCGGCCGGCGCGCGGTCGAGCTTCGGCGGGGACTGGCGCCGGGTGCGCGGCGAGACGCGCGAATATTACTCGTATAGCTATGGCGATTTCACCCGCCAGCGCGTCGCCGGCGGGACCCAGGACATCGCCGGCCTTTTCGTACTGCATGAACGCCCGCTGGCCGCGGACTGGAACTTGACGCTCGGCGCCCGCCTCGATGATTGGCGCGAAAGCGACGGCCACCGCCGCGAAACCGACCGGGCGAGCGGCACGGTGTTGCGCGCTGACCGCTACCCGGACCACGACGGCTTGGAGTTCAGCCCGAGCGCGGGGCTGGTGTGGCAACCGTCCAAGGGCTGGCGACTGCGCGCGGCCGGACAGCAGGCCTTTCGCCGGCCGACGCTCAACGAGCTCTACCGTCCTTTTCGCGTCGGCAACGTCATCACAGAGGCCAACCCGGCGCTCAAGACCGAGCGCGTGACCAGCGCGGAGCTCGGCGCCGACTATGCGGCCGGCGACTGGAAGCTTGGCGCCGCGTTGTTTTGGAACGAGCTCCGCCATGCCGTGGGCAACGTCACGCTCGCGCACGGCCCCGGCAGCTTTCCCATCGTCGGTTTCGTGCCGGCCGGCGGGCTCGGGCGGCAACGGCTCAACCTCGACCGCACGCGCGTCCGCGGGCTCGAGCTCTCGGCCCACTGGCAGCCTGCGGCCAATCTCGGGTTCGATGCCGCCTTCCTCTACGACGACGCCAGCGTGCAGTCCGCGGCCGTCGCCCCCGCGCTCGTCGGCAAACGCCTCGCGCAGGTCCCGCGGCAGAGTGCGACGCTGGGCGCGATGTGGCGGGTGCCCGGTGGCTTCACGTTCACGCCGCGCTTACGGTGGCTTGGACGCCAGTTCGAGGACGACGAAAACCAGCTCGTCCTCGGCGCGGCGGTCGTCGCCGACCTCTCCGCCAGCTATGCGCTCGGCCCGCGCGGCGAACTATTCATGACCGTCGAGAATCTCGGCGATGCCCGCATCGAGACGGGCCGCAGTGCCGATGGAATCGTCAACACCGGCACGCCGCGGCTCATCCTCGGCGGCTTCCGCACCGCATGGTGACGCCCAGCGGCCGCCGAGCGGAAACGTGATGCGTTGCAGATTTCCGGACAGAGCGGCCGGACCGCCAGCGAAGGTTTTCGTGGCATTCGTCGGGAGTTCGTGGCTAATCATCGGGCATGCGCCGCCTGGACCAGCTCCTCGCCAACCTCGGCTACTGCTCCCGCCGCGAAGCCCGCGGGTGGATCGAGGACGGCCGGGTCACCGTGCGTGGCGAAGTCGCGACAGATTTCGGCACCAAGGCCGAACCGGCGGACGTCCGGATCGATGGCGAGCCACCGGATCATCCCGCTGGCCTGCTCCTGCTGTTGCACAAGCCCGTCGGGCTCGTCTGCTCGCATGACGAGCGCGAGGGTCCGAACGTTTACTCCCTCCTGCCGCCACGCTGGCGCCGGCGCAACCCGGGCGTGACCAGTGTCGGCCGGCTCGACAAGGAAACCAGCGGCCTCCTGCTCCTGACCGACCAAAGCGAACTCGTGCACCGGCTGACGTCGCCCAAACACAAGGTGCCGAAAATCTACCGCGCCACGCTGGCCGCCGACGTGCCCGCGGGCACGGCCGAGCTCTTCGCCAGCGGGCGCCTGCAGCTGCAGGACGAGGACCGTCCGTGCGCCCCGGCGGAGCTGCGGCTCCTGGCTCCCCGCGAGGCGGAGCTGACGTTGACCGAGGGCCGCTATCATCAGGTGCGGCGGATGTTCGCGAGCCAGGGTTGCGAGGTGCTCACGTTGCAGCGCGTGAGATTCGGGGCGCTCACGCTCGAGGGCGTGCCGCCCGGCGCGTGGCGCGAGCTGCCGGTCGAGGCGGCGATTTAGATGGGGTGAGCCCGGGATATTTCCCCCGAGGCGCCTCAGTCGGTCGTGACCGTGAAGTTGATCGGCTGCTCGACCCGGGTGTTGACCTTGCGGCCGCCGCGCATGCCCGGCTTGAACTTCCACTTCATCACCGCCTCGATGGCCGGGCGCTCGAAGCCGCGGTGGGTGGAGTTGACCACATAAGGCATGATCACGTCACCCTGCGAGGTGACGATGAAGCCCAGCCGGACGCTCGCCTCGGAGACCTGCGCCTTCAACTCGTAGGGAAAGACCGGCGGCGTCTGGACGATGGGTTGCGGCGGACGGTCGAGATCGGCGAGGTTGAACAGGTCCTTGATCTTGCTGGTGTCGGGCCGGCCGCGTTGGATGTTGACCGGGATGGACATGACGTTGCTGACCGCGGCATCGAGGGTCGGCGGCGGGGTCAGGTCGACCAGTTGCGTGAACGCACTGGTCTCGATCATCGTCGGAATGTCGGCCAGCATGGGGACCTGGACCGACGGCGGGGTGATTTCCGCGTCATCAGTAAGCTCCTGCGGCTTCTTTTCCTCCTCCTCATCCAGATTCGGCATCATCAGGATCTCGGAGGGCGCCTCCCGGGCCACGACAACTTTCTTCGGCGCCGGGCGGCTGTTGAAACCAAGGATGCCGACCGCGTGCAGCGAGACCGAGACCAACAAGGCCAGCCACGGAATCCGCGTGCGCCGCTGCAGGCCATAGTAATGGAAGGTGCTGTGATCGGCTTGGATCGGCACAGGTTTGCCTCCCGGCGTAAGGCGGGTGGAGGTCGCGGTGGGGCTTTGAGCGGATAGCTCCATCACCGGCGTGGGGTGGGTCTTAAGAAGCATGACCTATCATCGCCTCAACCGATGCGCGCCTCTAACCATTCCTTGCCTTTTGTCGTGCATGGCTTGTGCGGCAACCTCCTGCATTTCCGGCTTTTCCCCCAAGCGGCCGGCGTGTCATGCCATAGGCATGCCGCCCTCCGCTCTCACCGGTGCCCAGAAAACCCGCCTCCGCGGCCTGGGGCAAACGCTGGCCGACGGGGTCTGGGTGGGCCGTGATGGCGCCAGTGCCACCGTCGTCGCCCAACTCGAGCGCGAGTTGAAAAGCCGCGAGCTGGTGAAGGTTCGCTTCACCGGCGGACAGGACCGCCACGAACGGGCCGGGCTGCACGACGCGTTGGCCCAGGCCACGGGTAGCGAATGCATCGGGGCCGTGGGTCGGACCGCGCTCTTCTGGCGCCCCGCCGCGGAGGGCTCCAGGATCCTGTCCGCCGATGACGCTCGCTGAACTTGGCTGGAACGATTTCTTCGCGCCGGCCTTTGCGCCCTGGGCCGCGGAGGGCTGCCAGCCGGCGCGTGTCACGCTCGAGTTGAAGGGCTATTTCGAGGTCACGGGCGACACCGGGGCCCGCCTCGCCGAGTGTTCCGGCAAGTTCGCCCGCGAAGCGCGCACGGGTTCCGGTTTTCCGGCCATCGGCGACTGGGTGGCCGTGACACCGCTGCCCGGCGACGACACGCGCGCCATCATCCACGGCCTATTGCCGCGCCGCACCCGGTTTTCGCGCAAGGCGGCGGGCGACCAGACCGTCGAGCAGGTCGTGGCCGCGAACGTTGACACGGTCTTCCTGGTCACGGCCCTCGACGGCAATTACCGGCTGCACCGCACCGAGCGGTACCTCGCCGCCGCGTGGGCCAGCGGGGCCGCGCCGGTGATCCTTCTCAACAAGGCCGACCTCAACGATGACACCGATGCCATCCTCGCCGAACTCGCCGTCGCCGCCCGCGACGTGCCGGTGCACGTGGTGAGCGCCCGGAGCCGGCGCGGCCTCAAGGCCCTCGCGCCCTACCTGCAGCCCGGGCGCACCATCGCGCTCCTGGGATCATCCGGCGTCGGCAAATCGACTTTGATCAACCGCCTGGTCGGCGAAACCGTGCAGGATACGCAGGTGGTCCGGGAGGACGATCACAAGGGTCGGCACACGACCACGTCGCGTGAACTGATTGTCGCCCCAGGCGGCTTCATTGTCATCGACACCCCCGGCATGCGCGAAATCCAGCCGTGGAACGCCGGCGCCGGCATCGATGCCGCGTTTGAAGATGTGACGGCGATCATCGCCCGCTGTCGCTTCCGCGACTGCACCCACACGGTCGAGCCCGGTTGCGCCGTGCAGGCGGCGCTCACCGACGGCACGCTCGCCCTGGCGCGCTGGCAGGCCTGGCAGCGCCAGCAGCGCGCCGCCGCCTATGAGGTGCGACGCACGAATCCCGAGGCCCGGCAGCTCGAACGCAAGGAATGGAAGAAAGTGATGAAAGCCTTCCGCCAGCGCATTCGCGAGGAATCGGGCGAGGCCTGAGCGCATCGACGCTCCCTGCGCCGCGCTGATCCCGGCGGTCCTCGCCGCCGGCCACCACCAGTCCGCGGCCGCGGCGGCTTCCTGAGCGTTGACCTCCTGCCGGCCAGCGGCAATCTTCCCGCGCATGTTCATCATCATCGGCGCGGATGGGAAGGAATACGGACCGGTGCCCGCGGACAAGATCCAGGGCTGGATCACGACCCGCCGGGCTGACCTGAAGACGAAGGCTCGCCGCGATGGCGAAACGGAATGGAAGACGCTCGGCGATTTTCCGGAGTTTGCCGCGCCGCCCGCCGCGCCCGGGATGACCGCCGCGCCCGCGCCGGCCGTACCGGCACCGGCGACCTTCACGGTGCCCATGGCTCCGGCCGCCGGCGAGGCCAGGCTGGCCGATCGCGGCACGCGGCTGGTGGCGCAGATCATCGACTTTCTGGCCGGCTGCGTGGCCGGCATCCCCGGCGGCGTGCTGCTCGTCCTCGGCGGCGGCCGTCACGGTGGCCCGCTGGCCTTCGCTGGGATCGCCGTGATCGTGTTTGGCTCGCTCATCCTCCTCGGCATTCAGATCTACCTGCTCACGACCAACGGCCAGACCGTCGGCAAGAAGCTCATGAGCATCCGGATCGTGACCTGGCCGGATGGCGCCGAGGCCGGCTTCGTGAAGGCCTTCCTGCTGCGGATGTTCGTCAACGGCCTGATCACCGCGATTCCCTTGCTCGGTTTCCTCTACCTGCTCGTCGACATTTGCTTCATCTTCCGGGACGACCGCCGCTGCATCCATGACCTGATCGCCGGCACGCAGGTCGTCACGGCCTGAGCGGGGTGGTTGACGCAGCCCGGTTCGGGGCCAACGTGGCGACATGTTCATCATCCAAGGAGGAGACGGCAAGCAGTACGGCCCGGTCGCGACGGCCGCCATCGCCGAGTGGATCCGTGATGGGCGGGCCAACCTGCAGACCAAGGCTCGCCTGGCCAGCGAGACCGACTGGAAAACCCTCGCCGATTTCCCCGAGTTCAATCCCGCGGCCCGCACGGCCCCCGCGGTGCCGCCGGTCCTCGCCGCCGTCGAACCGAGCCCCGAGCCGGTGGCGCCGGCGGCCGTGCCGGCGCACGCCAGCCGCTGGATCCGCCTGCCGGCGGCGATGATCGATGGACTGCTGAAGACGATCTGCTACCTGCCCATCTCGCTGCCGCTGATGCGCGCGGTCATGGCCGAGGCCATGAGCGGCGAACCGAAAAGCTTTGGGGAAATGACCCAGCTCACCAACCGCATCGTGAGCGAGAATCTCCCGCACGCCCTGCCGTTCCTCGGGGCCCTCGCGCTCGTGCAGTTCCTCCTGCTCGCCGGGCGCGGCCAGTCGGTCGGCAAGCTCCTGCTGCGGCTGCGCATTGTCCGCGAAAGCGACGGCGGCCCCGCGGGTCCGGTGCGCGCTTTCCTGCTGCGCGGCGCGATTCCGTTCCTGATCGAGCAGGTGCCTTTCGTCGGCTTCGTTTTCTGGTTGGTCGATTCCGGGTTCCTGCTCCGCGAGGATCATCGCTGCCTGCACGACCACATTGCCGGCACGCGCGTGGTGACGGCGTAGATTTCGTGTAGCGTCGCTCCATGAGCGTCGCCCCGCCGCGGCGGTCACAGACCGCCGCTACACAAGATCCCAAGGCCCGGGCCTACTTCCCCGCCGGCGTCTTCTTGAAAAACAACGCGTCGAGCGAAAGCTTGCCCGGCCCGAAGGCGCAGATCAGCAGGCTCGTGACCAAGAAAGGGAAGGCGGCGTCGTTGATAAAATCGTCCGGATCGAGGTGCAGGAGCGATTTAACTGCGTCCGGACTGGCCGTGGCGTAGGCGACGCAGAAATTGAAGAAGAGCGGCACGGAAACGAACCGGGCGAAGAGCCCGAGCATCAGCAAGACACCGCCTGCCAGTTCGACCGAGCCGGACAGGTAGACGTTGAGCACCGGAAACGGGATGTGCCACTCTGCAAATTGCTGGGCGGTTTTTTCCACATGCGTCAGATGGCCGCGCCCGGATTCGAAGAGCTGGAAGCCCCACGCGAGGCGGATGAGCAACAGGACTGGCGCCTGCAGCCAGGATGCGAGGTGTTCGAATTTGTCGCAGAGGGGTCGGAGCTTCATGGGGTGTGGGAGACGCGAATCCAGGGCCTATTCCGCAAATTGTAGGGCGGGGTCTTCGATCCCCGCCAATTCATGTGCGGCGGGGTTCGGAGACCCCGCCCTACAATTTGTGTCCTTCGTGTTCATTGGTGGTTGGCTCGCCTCCTACCGCCGGCAGAGCCAGCCGAGCTGCGTCCAGTTCTGGAACCAGTCGCGCACCTTCGCGGCCCAGCCGGCGTGCGACTTCTTCGCCCGGGGGAGGCCCGTGGACAACGCCTGCTCGAGCGTGGCGCCCTGGCGCAAGGCGACGAGGATGCGGTAGGCGGCGGGCTCGAGCCGCTTGAAATAGATCTGCCCCTCGAGCCGGTGCACCGCCACGTAGGTGCGCGCCCGGGCCGGGAGCTTCGCCTTGCGATTCCGCATGTGGCGCAGTTCCGAGGGCGCGTTGCTGGCGTCGCCGCGGAGGAGCTTCGCCTCGCGCTGTTTCACCGCGAGGATGAACTCGTCGACCGGGTGATCCAGTTGCAGCAGCTGCAGGTAGGGCTGCAGCGCGAGCTTGAGCTGGCCCTGCTTCGCGGGCGGCACATCGAGGAGGTCATTGGTGGTGAAGACCGGCTTCGTCGCGGTGTCGAACACCTCCACCCGCGCCCACTCGAAGCGCGCGAGGTCGTGGCACAGCGCCGTGTGCGGGCGCGTGTAGCGCGGCTCCTCGCGGATGAATTGCGCGAGGCGGCTCGGCAGGTTGCGCAGCGTGAACGAGCGCGACGGGTACTTGACCAGATAGGCCTCGGCCAGCGCGATGAATTTCGGGTCGCCCAGCACGGCGCGCAGGCCGGGGCAGTCGTCGTAAAGGCTGTCGAGCACCCGGAACCAGTACATCCGGTTGTAGATCTCGAGGCGCTCGAACGAGGTCAGCCGGTCATTGGGCTTCGCGATCTGCCCGGCCACCTCGCCCGTCGGCCGGCCGTCGGACCAGCGCGGCTGCATGCGGCTGTCATCGGTCAGCGGCCGCGAGATCACGCCCCACATGGCGCGCTGCAATTCGGCGAGCTGGCCGGTGGAGCGGACCTCGGTCGGAGCGAAACGTTTCGGTGCGGGGGGCATGGCTCTCACACACCCCGCCCTGACGGGCACCCCTCTTCATAGAGGGGAGCAACTTCCGCGGAAACCAGATTCCCTCCGTGGAGAGGGGTGGCGCGCAGCGCCGGGGTGTGGTTCTTCATCGATTCGCGCCCTTCACCGCCCCCGTCCCTTCGCGGTTTCGCGGGGCGCGGGGAGGCCGGCCTCGCGCGCCTGGGCGATGAACTCGTTGGCCTTGAGCGCCTCGGCATGCACCTCGTCGAACGACGGGATCTTGTCGTCCCACTCAAGCAGCGTGGCGGTGACACCGCACCGCCGCGTGGCGTGCGCGTACATCTTCCACACCGGGTCGAGGACCGGGTGGTCGTGGGTGTCGAGGATGTATTTTTCGAACTTGGTGTGCCCGGCGATGTGCATCTGCGCGACGCGATGATGCGGCACGTTGTTCAGATAATCGTAGGGATTGAAGCCGTGGTTCTTCGACGACACGTAGATGTTGTTTACGTCGAGGAGAATTCCGCAGTCGGCCAGCTCGACGACCTCGGTGAGAAATTCCCATTCGGTCATCGCGGAGACGTGAAACTCGGTGTACGAGCTGACGTTCTCGACCGCGATCGGCAGCTCGAGGTAATCCCGCACGATGCGGATGTTCTCGGCGGTCTTCCGCGCCGCGGCCATCGTGTAGGGCATCGGCAGCAGGTCATGCGAGTAGCTGCCATCGACGCTACCCCAGCACAGGTGGTCGGAGAGCCAGGGCGTCTTGGTGCGCTTCGTGAGCGCCTTGAGCCGACGGAGGTGCTCCTTGTTCGGACCGTCGGCCGAGCCGAAATAAAGCGCCACGCCGTGCTGGACCACGCGGTACTGCGCCAGGATCTGGTCCAGAACCTCAAGCGGGCGGCCGCCATCGACCATGAAGTTTTCGGAAATGATCTCGAACCAGTCCACCGTCGGCTTGCGCGTCAGGATGTGGTCGTAGTGCGGGATCCGCAGGCCGATGCCGATGCCGTAGTCGGTAAAGCCGTTGAAGCGGTTGGCGGGCATGGGTGAAACGAAGTGACCGGGAGATTCGGCCGTCAAGCGGGCGCTGCCGGCGGCGGGACGGGCAAAAAAAGGGAGACCGGGGCGTGGCCCGGCCTCCCGAGGAATGGGTGGAACGAACCCGGGCGGGCCCGTTCACGTGAACAAATCAGCCCTTCTTGGTATCGTCGCTCTTGGTCGCGCAGCCGCCCTTACCCTTGCAGGAGTTCTTGCCCTTGCAGCCGTTGTCGCCGGCCGAGCAACCGCCCTTGCCCTTGCAGTCGTTCTTGCCTTTGCAGTCATGGGACTTGCCGTCGTCCTTGCCCTTGCAGCCGTCCTTGCCCTTGCAGCTGTCCTTGGAGGTCTTGTCCTCGTGACCGGCGGAGGTGCCGGTGGCGCCGTAGGATTTGAGGGCGAGGCCGCCGAGATAAAGGCCGGAGATCGCCGCGGCCATGATGATGGTCTTCGTGGATTTGTTCATGTGATACTAGGATTGTTGGGTTCGTTTTTTCTTTCCGGCCGGCCGGCTTGGTGCCGGCGGCGCGAAATGAAAGTGGGGAAATGGTTCTGCGGTTGCGTGGCGGATAGGAGCGCCGCGGTGCGTGGGTTATTCCCGAATTACGAGCGTGGGGTGCGTGGGGATGCCGCAGATTGGAAAAATCGTCTGCGTCACGCCAGCCAAATGCCAGCGGCGATGGTTCCGGGGCGATGACTTGGCGGTTGCGCGAGGCCAAACGCTGGGTCATCAAGGCACATGTCCATAAGTCCCCGCTCCATTCTCGCGGGCGCCGCCCTGCTGGCGGTCAGCCTTGCCGATGCCAGGACCTTGATCCACGCCGGTTCGCTCATCGATGGTCGCGCCGACAGCCCCCGCAAGGCTGTTACTATTGTTATAGACGGCGAACGCATCGCCGCCATCGACGACGGCTACAGCGCGCCGGCCGCCGGCGACGTGGTGATCGAACTCAAGGACGCCACCGTGCTGCCCGGCCTGATCGACTGCCACGTCCACCTCACGGACCAGCAATCGCCCAAGTCGTATACCGAGCGATTCTACCTCAACCCGGCGGACTATGCGTATCGCTCCGTCGTCTACGCCCACCGCACGCTGATGGCCGGTTTCACCACCGTGCGCGACCTCGGCGCCGACGACTACATCAACGTCGCCCTGCGCAAGGCGATCGCCGAGGGCTTGATCGACGGCCCGCGGGTCTTTGCCGTCGGCACGCCGATCGGCAGCACGGGCGGACACGCCGACCCCACGACCGGGCTCAATTACGAGATCCAGGATCACATTCCCACCCCGAGCGTCATCAACGGGCCCGACGATGCGCGCCGCGTGGTGCGCGAGCACTTCAAGCACGGCGTCGACCTCATCAAGATCATGCCCTCCGGCGGCGTGTTGAGCCTCGAGACCAGCGGCGACAACCCACAGCTGGACGACGACGAGATCCGCGCCGTGGTCACGACCGCCCACGAATACGGCCTGAAGGTCGCCGCCCACGCGCATGGCGCCGAGGCGATCCGCCGCGCCGTGATCGACGGCGTCGACTCGATCGAGCACGGAACCTACATGAATGACGAGGACATGGCCCTGATGAAGGAACACGGCACCTGGTACGTGCCCACGATCAGCGCCGGTCGTTTCGTCGCCGACAAGGCGAAGATCGAGGGATATTTCCCGGAAGTCGTGCGCGTCAAGGCCGCCACGATCGGCGCGATCATCCAGCAGACCGCCGGCCGCGCCTACCGCGCCGGCGTCAAGATGGCCCTTGGCACCGACCAGGGCGTTGCCCCGCACGGAGAAAACGCGAAGGAATTCGTATATCTCGTCGAAGCGGGCGTGCCGCCGATGAAGGCGATCCAGATGGGCACCATCAACGGCGCCATGCTCATCGGCAAGGACGACCAGTTCGGCTCCGTGGAGAAGGGCAAGCTCGCCGACCTCGTCGCCGTGCCCGGCGACCCCCTTGCCGACATCAACCTGATGACGAAGGTCAGCTTCGTCATGAAGGCCGGCAAGGTCTACAAGCAATAATACACCTGCGGGCACGAGGTGCTGCGCCTTGACCCCAAGGCGCAGTTGGATCGACCGGGCCGCCGTCGGCTGGCGTCGGCAGCCGGCCCCGCCTTGTGGATTCGCCGGGATCCGGCGGCACTCAAATGACCCGGTCGACCAAGGGCTCGCCGGCTTGGAAGCGGCGGAGATTGTCGAGGAAATGCCGCGCGAGCTTGAAATCCTGGTCACCCGTGCCGCCGCCGATATGGCAAGTGATATAACAGTTCGGCGCGTCCCACAGCGGGTCCTTCGGCGGCAGCGGCTCGGGCTCCATCACGTCGAGATAGGCGCCGGCCACATGGCCTGATTCGAGGGCCGCGATGAGCGCCGGCTGGTCCACCGTCGTACCGCGACCGACGTTGTAGAAGCGCGCCCCCGGCTTCAGCTGCGCAAACCGCGCCTCCGCCATGAAACCGCGCGTCGCGGGCGAGTCGGGCAGCAGGTTCACCACATGGTCCGCTGCGCCGAGCGCCGCCGCCAGCCCGGACTCCGTGACGACCGGCACTCCTTCGTCTCCCTTGGGCGACCGCCGGAAAGCCGTGACCAGCGCAGCGAAGGGGGCGAGCAATTGCGCCAGCCGCCGGCCGATGGCGCCGTAGCCGAGCAGCACGACGTTCGCGTCCGTCAGCACGCGGTTGGTGTAGCGATCCTCGAAATAGCGCCAGGCGCGCGGGCCGTCCTGGTTGCGGAGTTGCGTCGGGAGGTTGCGCACGAGCGCGAGCATGGCCGCGAGCATCTGCTGCGCGCACGGGTCGGCGAAGACCTCCGAGGCGTTCGTCACGAGGGTCCCCCGCGCACGCAGGGCGGCGCGAAAGTCGGCGCGGTCGTAACGGGTGTAGCCGGCCGACGAGATCGAAACCCACTTGAGCCGCGGGTATTTCATGACGTCGGTGGGGTCGGGCTGCCCGTAGGCGATGTCCGCTTCCGCCAAGGCCGCGTCGGTTCCGCTCGCCACGAGGACCGAGGGCGATGATTTCGTCGACACCAGCAACCGGCAGCCGGCCTGCGCCAATCCGGCGTTGAAGACCGCGGCGGCCTCCGGTCGCAGCTCGTGGTTGGTCCAGACGGTCAGGCTCATGGCGCAATGACGCCGGAGCCGTCACGGCGCGGCAAGCCAATCTCTCGCCTGCGAGCCCGGGGGCGGAGGTTGCGCCCCGGGGCGATGCGCGGAAATAACTAGGGGCGGCCAGTCCCCTGACCGCCCCCGGGGTCTGCACCCCTACACCATGCGTCAGAACGTTAGTTTGACGCCAAGGTTGAACGTCACCGGCGGTCCGAAGAAGACCTCGGCTCGCTGCGCGCTGTGGGACGGCGCGGTGGAGATCGCCTCAAAGGAGCTGTTGTCAGTCGCATCCGAGACGTACGTTTTGTCGAAGATATTGAACACGTGGAAGAACAGGCTGGCGTCAAAGTGACGGTTGAACGTCGGCAAGCGGTAGTTCACGTGCAGGTCGTAGAGCTGGTAGCTCGGGATTTCCCACGGCTGGCCGCGATCGGAGGCGCTTTGGCGGCTGTCGGGGGTATAGTCGGCCCAGTAGCGCATGTAGGCGCGCCCCTCGAGCTTGAGGGACAGGCCGTCGAGCGGAAACACCGTGGCCGAGTAGGCAAACTGCGTTTGTGGCGCGTCGCCGACCTTGAGGTCGCGGATGTAGATCGTGCCGCTGGAGGGCAGCTCGGCTCCGGAGCTGATGTCGATGACCTGGGCCGGCACGTCGTTCTGGTAGGTCCAGTCGGCGATGGAGGCGGCTGCGTCGAAGCGGAACCAGCGGGTCGGCGCCCATGAGCCCTCGAGTTCAAAGCCCGAGTAATTGGAGTTCACGCCGCGCAGGTAGGTGATGGTGTCCGCCTGCGAGTTGACGGCCGAGACGGTGCGGTCGCGCCACAAGGTGTAATAATAGCTGGCGGAGACGTTGACCTTCCGGTCGGCGGTCGTGTAACGCGCGCCGACTTCGTAGGAGGTGAAACGCTCGTTGTTCGTGTGCACGAGCACGCCGCTGACGTCGTTGATGACCCCGTCGAAGTTCGGCACCTTCGAGACCCAGCCGGCGTTGGCATAGACCTTGAGCCCGTTGGAGAGGGCATACTGCGCGCCGCCCTTGAGCTGCTGGCCCTTCTTGGCCTTGGGATCGAGGAGAAATTCCCCGCCGTTCGCGGCCTTGAGAAAATGGTCGCGATACGAGTAGTCGACCGACGAGGCGCCGTAGACGCCGAACGCCGTGATCGGGCCCTGCTCGTACTGCCCTTGCAGGAACGCGCCCAGCCAGTCGACCGTGTTGGTGTTGAAGTAGTCGACCTTGTCGCCCAGCCCCAGGTGGGTGTTGAGGCCGCTGGCCCAGAAGTCGCTGGCCTGGGAGGCGGTGGGCAGGTAGTAGTCGCCGCCGAGCAGGTCGCGGACCTCGCGGAAATGGTCGATCGTCGCCGTGCGCCAATCGATGCCCGCGGTGACGGTCGTGGCCGGGGTCACCTCGTAGGCGAGCTTCGACACGATGCCCCACTGGTCCTGGTTGTTGACGCTGTTGCGGAGGATGCCGAGCGACTGGCCCGCCGTCTTGGCGCCGCCGCGGGCGTTCTTGGAGCCGGCGTTGCTGGCGATCGTCTTGTCCCAATCGATGTTGCTGCCCCACATCGGATCGCTGTTGGCGTAGCGGGCAAAGGCGTTGCTGCTGGAGCCGTTGTTGAGCGTGCCCGAGCCGCCGCCGCGACCGCCGGAGTAGTAGAACACGGAGTTGAGCTGGAGACCGGCGGCCAGCGTGGAATACCAGTTCAGGTTGACCTGCGGCTTGTGGAAGTAGTTTTCGCGTTCGTTGATGAACTCGCCGTTCTGGCGCACATGCAGGCCGCCCCAGTAGTACTGCTTGCCGGTGTAGGTGGTGCTGACCGGCGAGACGTTCTGGTTATAGGCGGCGCCGGCGTTGACCGGGCCGACCTTCAGCGCGGCGGCGATGTCGGCATCGCTGTACCCGAGGCTCTTGGCGTACTCGGTGTCATAGGCGGCGATGTTTGAGGCGAAGATGCGCTGGCCGTGCATCTGCGGCGCACCGATCGCGAAGAGCTCGATGCGGTTCCGCGAGTTCACGCGCCAGGAAGCGCCGAGGTAGTAGCCCCAGCCGTCGGTGTAGGCGCCGACGGGGTAGCCGTCGCCGGTTTTCCGCACGATGCCGAGGGTGAGGGCGAACTTCTTTTTGAGTTCGCCGGTGTTGAGAACGAGCGTCTCCTTGCGAAAGCTGTCGCTGCCGACCTCGAAGCGGATCGAGCCGCCGCGTCGCGCCGCCGCCGGGTCGGTGATGATGTTCATCGTGCCGCCGATCGAAGGCGTGGGCAGCGTCACGTTGCTCAGGCCGCGCTGCACCTGGATCGCCGCGGTGACGTCGCCCAGGCCGTCCCAGTTGGACCAATAGAGCCAGCCGTTTTCGAGATCGTTGGTCGGGACCGCGTTGATCAGGATCGACACGTTCCGCTGGCTGAATCCGCGGACGTTCACCCGCGCGTCGCCGGCGGCGCCGCCGTCGGTGGTGGCGAAGACCGAAGGCGCGCTGTTCAGCACGAGCGGGATGTCGCGGGAGCCGAGTTCGTTGGCGACCGCCTCCTTGCCAAGTTCACTGAAAGAGACCGGCGTCTTGTCCGGGATGGCTTGGTCGGAGAAGCGTTTCATTTCGGTCACGACGAGCTTGTCGAGCTGGACGACGTCTTCGGTCGAGTTCGTTTGTCCCGAGGCGGCGAGTGCGCCGGCCAGGAACGCGATTATCGTCCCGGTGTACAGGTGGCGTGTCATGGGGATTTTGCTTTGGCTGTTAGGGTTGGATGGTGCGGACACCGTTCGGCGCCAGTCTTCGTGGGGAAAGGTAGGCGTGGAACCGGTTTCCTTGCGGGCCATTGGATATTTTTCAGGCGGCGGCTCCACCCCGGCTGCCTGACATAACTGTCAGGCGAAGCTCCTCGAGCCGGTGGGTGGATTTGGGCCGGCAAGAAAGCGTTGCCGGCCGCGCCAGATGCGGACCGCCGGGCGGCGCGAAGCGCCTCCGCAATTCGCCGCGCCGCGCCCGGGAACCTCGCCGGCAATCGCGGCAGCGTATCGGCCGATCGACGGGACAATAGTCCGCCAATATGTCCTACTCCGCCCCTTGCCTTTCGAGAGGCTCCCCCTAGCTTCGCGGCTCCATGTTGCCCCACGCCCGTCGCCACGCCGTACGTTTCTTCACGCCCGTCGCCGCCGCCCTGCTGGTCGCGCTCGCCCTCTTCCCCCCGCTCCGCGCCGCCGAGGAAGGCGTCGAGATGGAAGCCGATCTCCATGGCGCGATTGGCAAGCTCAAGGACGAGGTCCGTCAGGTCGCGCCCGAGATTGAGCCTGCCTCCGACGAGCCCCTCAAGGCCATCTCCCACATGCAACTCCCCGCCGGGCTCAAGGCCACGCTTTGGGCCGCCGAGCCGATGTTCGCGAACCCGGTCGCCTTCAACCTCGACGAACAGGGCCGCGTCTTCGTGGCCGAGACCTATCGCTACCGGACCAGCGTGCTCGATATCCGCGATTACATGTGGACCCTCGAGGACGACCTGGCCAACCGCACCCAGGAGGACTTCCTCGCCAGCATCAAAAAGAACTTCGGCGAGGCGGGCCTGAAGGAACTGTCCAAGGAATCCGAGCGGCTCAGCCTGCTCGAGGATACCGACGGTGACGGCAAGGCCGACAAGGCCGTCGTCTATGCCGACAACTTTCGCTCGCCGATCGACGGCATTGCCTCCGGCGTGGTCGCGCGCCGCGGCGAAGTCTGGTTCAGCAACATCCCGGCGCTGTGGAAGTTCACCGGGCGGGACAAGGCCGAGACGCGCACGGAGCTGCTCCGCGGCTTCGGCCTCCGGTTCAACTTCACCGGCCACGATTTCCACGGCCTGATCTTCGGGCCCGATGGCCGCCTCTACATGAGCATCGGCGACCGCGCCGCCACCGTGCCCACGAAGGAGGGCACGGTCGTCAGCGCGCCCGACACCGGTTCCGTGTTCCGTTGCGATCCCGACGGCACCCACTTCGAGCTTTTCGCCACCGGGCTGCGCAACCCGCAGTCGCTGCTCTTCAACGAATATGGCGACCTGTTCACCGGCGACAACGACAGCGACCAGGGCGACGAGGAGCGCCTCGTGCACGTGGTCGAGGGCGGGGACAGCGGCTGGCGGATCGGCTACCAGCACAATCCCCGCGGCAATGCCGGCCCGTGGAACAGCGAGAAACTCTGGCACCCGCGTCACAAGGGCCAGCCGGCCTACATCCTCCCGCCGATCTGCAACATCGAGGACGGACCGTCGGGCATCGCCTACTATCCCGGCACCGGGCTCACGCCGGCCTTCGCCCACACGATCTTCATCACGCACTTCAAGGGCGCGATCTCCAACTCCGGCATCTACGCCTACACGGTGAAACCCGATGGCGCCTCCTACGCGATCGACACCGCGGCGCCATTCCTCACCGGCGCGCTGCCCACCGACGTCCGCTTCGGGCCCGATGGCAAACTCTACTACTCCGACTGGGCGGAGGGCTGGCCGAAGTCGCGCCGCGGCCGCATCTACACGATCTTCGACCCGAAGTTCATCAACGACCCGCTGATCAAGTCCACCCAACGGCTCATCGGCTCCGATTATACGAAGAAATCCAACGACGAGCTCGCCGGCCTGCTCGCCCACCCCGACTGGCGCGTCCGGCTCGAGGCCCAGTTCACGCTCGCCGAACGCGGCGCGCCGAGCATCGCGGTTTTCGCCGGCGTGCTCCGCACCAGCGATTCCCCGCTCGCCCGCCGCCATGCCGTGTGGGGCCTCGGACAGATCGCCCGCCACGACGCGGCCGCCCTGGCCCCGCTCAAGGGCCTGGTCCATGACCACGACGCGGAGATTCGGGGCCAGTCGCTCAAGCTGCTGGGCGATATCCGCCAGGACGATTCCGTCGGTGACCTCGTCGCCGCCCTCAAGGATGAGAGCAACCGCGTCAAGTTCTTCGCCGCGCAGTCGCTCGGCAAGATTCGGTCGCCGGCGGCCGGGCCCGCCCTGCTCGCCGCCGCGCGCGCCAACAACGATGCCGACGCCTACCTGCGCCACGCGATCGTCCTCGGCCTTGTCGGCTGCGCCACGCCCGACCAGCTCGCCGCCACCAGCGGCGACGAATCGCCGGCCGTCCGCCGGGCCGGCGTGCTCGCGCTGCGCCGGCTCGCCAGCCCGGCCATCACGAAGTTTCTCGCCGATTCCGATTTCATGATCGTGCGCGAGGCGGTCCTGGCCATTGCCGACGTGCCGATCGCCGCCGCTTTTCCCGCCGTGGCCGAATTCCTTACGCAGCCCGTCGCCGAGCCGGAGATCATGCTCCGCGCGCTCAACGTGAATTTCCGCCTCGGCACCCCGGCCAACGCCAAGGCCCTCGCCGCCTTCGCGGCCAGCGACGCCCCCGCGCCGCTGCGCCAGGAAGCGATCGAGCTGCTCGCCCTTTGGCCGAAACCACCGGCGCGCGACCGCGTCGTCGGCGTCTATCGGCCATTGCCGGAAAAAACCCGCCCGGTTGACGTCGCCGCCGCCGCGCTCGAGCCGCAGCTCGCGACATTGTTCACCGACAGCACGCCCGAGTTGGTGCAGACCGCCGCGATCGACGCGCTCGTCGCCCTCGGCCTCAAGGACGCGGCGCCCGCGTTGCGCACATTGGTCGCCAACGACGGCGCGTCCGGCGCGGTCCGCGCCGCGGCATTGAAGGCGCTCGACGCCCTCCACGACCCGGACCTCGCCGCCGCCGCCGCGCAGGCCGTGGCCTCGAACGCGCCCGAGTTGCGCCTCGCCGCCCTGCCGATCAACAGCCGCCTGAGCCCGGCTTCGGCCATCGCGAACCTCACCCGGCTCATCATCGACGGCACCGTCAAGGAACAGCAGACCGCCTATGCCGCGCTCGGGGCGACGCCGGACCCCGCTGTCGACGACCTCCTCGCGCACCGCCTCGAGGCGCTCGCCGCCGGCAAGATCGCGCCGGCCGCGCAGCTCGACCTGCTCGAGGCCGCCGCCCAGCGCAGCGACCCACGCATCAAGCAATTCCTGGCCAAGCGCGATGCCGAACTCGCCGGCGATCGCGATCCGCTGGCCGCCTACCGCGTCTGCCTCGAGGGCGGCAACATCGGCTCCGGCCGGAAGATCTTCGCCACCCAGCCGGTGATGCAATGCATCCGCTGCCACCGCGTGGGCGATTCGCCCGGCGGCGAGGCCGGCCCCAACCTGGCCGGGATCGGCGCCCGCGGCTCGCGCGAGTACATCCTCGAGTCGATCCTCAAGCCCAGCGCCAAGATCGCCGCCGGCTTCGAAATTGTCACCGTGACCAAGAAGGATGGCTCGACCATCGCCGGCACGGTGCTGCGCCGCGACGCCGATGCCCTCCTGTTGCGCACGGGCGAAGATGCCACCACGACTGTGGCGACGGCCGACATTCGCAGCGTGGAATCGGCGCCGTCGGCCATGCCCGAGATCGCCGCGCTCGTCCTGAAGAAATCGGAAATCCGCGACCTGGTTGCCATGCTCGCGAGCCTCACGGAGGTCCCGCCGCCCGCCGGCAAGAAGGTCCTCCGCGCCCTCCAGCACCTCGACGCCGAGTAGGAGACGCCACCGCCAGCCCGGCGCCGGCACCGCCACAGTTTCTTCTGTTGGGCGGGGTCGCCGAACCCCGCCACCTTCTGTTGCCGTCTCGAAACGGCGGGTTCTTGGGTTCCGCCTTGGAACCATGGAGGCGGGGTGCCCTCACCCCGCGAGGCGCGATGCACGAACGGCAATCAGCGGGACAGGGGCGTCCCGCCTCCAATGAAGATGCCATCGCGGCGGTGCGTGACCCCTGCCGTTTTCCCGCAGGAGCGGTTCATCCTGCGATTTCGAATTTCCCTCGCGGCGTAACGGCGCGCGATCGGTCGCCGGTTGGCTGGATCAATGGCCGCATTGGAATAATCGATTACCGCCATCGCCGCCGCTGGCCGTATGCTATTCGCCATGCCCCCGTCGTCCTCCCTTCTCCCGCGTCCCGGCCCAAGGCTTGCCATTCCCGCACTGCCGGAACATCAAGGAGCCGACGGGCCGTCCCCATGGAAGCACTCCTAGTCCTGCTGGCTCTCTACCTGTTCGCGGTTCTTGTTATCCTCCCGATCTGGATCTTCGTCAAATTCGGGAACCAACAGAGCACGCTCGATGCCTTGCAGCGCGAGCTCGATGAATTGCGCGATGAAGTCCTGCGCTTCCGCCAGTCGACCGCCTCGCCGCCCGCGGCGACGCCCCCCCAGGCTGAATCCGCCCCGGCACGTCCAGCGAGCGCCATGCCCTCGCCCATGGTGGCCACGGCGATTCCTCCGCCTCCGGCTGTCATCACGCCCGCGCCGCCGACCACCGTCCCGTCTCCCCCCCTGGACGAGGACGAAGGACCGCCCCTGATTGTGCCCGAAACCGAAACCATCGCCGCCCCGCCGCGGCCCGTGGCAGTGCCGCCCGTCTACACCCCGCCGACGCCGGAGCCGGGCTGGCTCGAAAGCATCAATTGGGAGCAGTTCATGGGCGCCAAGCTCTTCGCGTGGCTGGGCGGCCTGGCGCTGTTTCTGGGCGTCGCGTTCTTCGTCAAGTACTCGTTCGACCACGACCTGATCCCGCCCGCCGTCCGCGTGGCCATCGGCTTCATCGTCGGGGCGGGCCTGGTCGTCGGCGGCCTGCGCATCGACCGCGCCCGCTACCGGATCACGGCACAGACGCTGATCGCCGCGGGAATCGTGTCGCTCTATGCGGTGACCTTCGCCTGCCGGTCGATCTACCACTTCGAGTTCTTCGGGCCGGTGCCGACCTTGCTGCTGATGGCGCTGATCACGACGACCGCCTTCGTGCTCGCGGTGCGGCTCGAGGCACAGGTGGTAGCCATCCTCGGTGTGCTGGGCGGATTCCTGACGCCCTCGCTCTTGTCGACCGGCGTGAATAATCCCGTCGGGCTCTTCGGCTACATCGCCCTGCTCGACCTCGGCCTCGTCGCGGTCGCCTTGCATCGTTCCTGGTTCCACCTCGTGCCGCTCGGCGCCACCGGCACGGTCATCATGCTGCTCGGCTGGACCGACCGGTTTTATGCGCCGGAAAAATCCGGGACCGCCATGATCGTCTGCCTCGGCTTCTCCGCCTTGTTCTTCGCCGCGCGCGAAGCCGCCCGGCGCCTCGAGCGCGACCATGCGATGCTCGCGCACACCGCCGCGGCGCTTCCAGCCGTCGCCTTCTGCTATGCGTGGTTCATCCTCGGCCAGGGCCCGGCGGCCGCCGGCGCCGGCCTGCTCTTCGGCTTTGTATTCCTGACGGGCTTCTTCGTCCTGGCGCTCGCCTGGCGGGAGAGCCGCGGCGGACTCGTCGCCAGCGCGGCCGGCGCCACCGCCCTCCTCCTCGTCCGCTGGGCCGCGCTCCAATTCGATCCCGCCCAAGCCGGCACGATCGTCGCACTGTGCCTTTCGTTCAGCGCGTTCTATTTCGGCGTCTACCTGCTGGCCCGGAGATTCGACCGGGCCACGCCGGCCGTCCTGGCCTCCGCGATCGTGATGCCGGCGCTGTCGCTGGGCTTCGCCCTGTTCCTCGCGGAGGACCGCATCGTGGGCGCGCGGCCCGGACTGCTGCTCGGATTCATGCTCGCGGCCGACCTGTTGTTGCTCGCGCCGGCGTGGCTCGACGAGCGGCTGCCGCGCCTTCACCTCATCGCCGGCCTCGGGGTGTTCATCCTCCTGGGGGTTTGGCTGGCGCTCAATCTCACTGATGCACTGCTGCCCTGGTCGCTGGCCGCCACGCTGGTCTTCGCGGGACTGCACACCGCCTTCCCCCTGGTGCTGGAACGCCGCCGGCCGGCCGCCGCGCCAACGTGGTGGAGCCAGCTTTTTCCCCCGCTCGCCCTGCTCCTGTTGCTGGGTCCGCTGTTCAAGCTCGAGACCGTTTCCTTCCTGTTGTGGCCGGCGATGCTGCTCGTCGACCTGATCGCCATCGCCCTCGCCGTCGTGAGCGCGTCGCTCGCCGGGATCGCGGTGGTCTTGGTGCTCACCCTCGCCGCCGCCGGCGCATGGGTGTTCAAGGTGCCGGTGACCGCGGGCGTCCCGTTCGGACTGATCGTCGTCATCGGGTTCTTCGCCGTCTTCTTCTTCGCCGCCAGCCTTTGGCTCGTGCGGCGGCTCGGCCCCCGGTTTCCCGCCGCGGCCGGCGCCCACCCGGCGCTCGCCGCCGTTTTTGGCGACACGCGGGCGCAGGTTCCGGCGTTCGCGTCGTTGCTGCCGTTCCTCCTCCTGATCATGGCCAGCGGGCGACTCGACCTGCCGGACCCGACGGCTGTTTTCGGCCTGGGCCTCCTGCTGGTGGCGTTGACCCTCGGGCTGGCGCGGCTGCTGATGATCGACTGGCTGCCGGCCTGCGCGCTCGCGGGTGCGGCCGGCCTGGAGTTCGCGTGGCACGCCGGCCATTTCACCCCGGCCGCCGCGGTGCCGGTCATTTTCTGGTATCTCGGTTTCTACGCGGTGTTCACGGTGTATCCCTTTGCGTTCCGCCGGGTCTTCCTCGATCGCACGGGTCCGTGGGCGGTGGCTGCGCTGGCAGGCGTGGCCCATTTCCCGCTCGTCTATCGCTTGGTCAAGGCCGCGTCGCCGAGCCCGTACCTCGGGGTCTTGCCGGCGCTCTTCGCGGTGCCGCCGCTCATCAGCCTGATCGGCATCCTCAAAACCGTACCCGTCGACCATCCCCGGCGGCTCAACCAGCTCGCGTGGTTCGGCGGCACGGCGTTGTTCTTCATCACGCTGATCTTTCCGATCCAGTTCGAACGCCAGTGGCTCACGGTCGCGTGGGCCCTGGAGGGCGCCGCCTTGCTGTGGCTCTTCCACCGGGTGCCGCATCCCGGCCTGCGCGCGACCGGGGCCGTGCTGCTCGTCGTCGCCTTCGTGAGGCTCGCGCTCAACCCGGCCGTGCTCGGCTACCAGGTGCGCGGCGGCGCCATCCTGAACTGGTACCTCTATGCCTACGGCCTCAGCCTGGCGGCGCTCTTCGTCGGCGCGCGGCTCGCCGCGCCGCCGCGCGAACGCGTGCTGGGCGTGAACTTGCCGCCGCTTTTCAACACGCTCGGCACGATCCTCGCGTTCCTGCTCCTCAACCTCGAGATCGCCGATTTCTTCACGCCGCCCGGGGTCCGCAGCGTCACGTTCCAGTTCTCCGGCAACTTCGCGCGCGACATGTCCTACACCATCGGCTGGGCGCTGTTCGCGCTCGGCCTCCTCGCCGCCGGCCTCTGGCGCGGGCACAAGGCCGCGCGCTACGCCGCGATTGCGTTGCTGAGCGTCGCGCTGCTCAAGCTCTTCTTCCACGACCTCGCCCGCCTCGAGGCGCTCTACCGCATCGGTGCCCTCTTCGCCGTGGCCGTCATCGCGATCCTGGCCTCCTTCGCCTACCAACGTTTCCTTCCCAGCAATGAGAATTCCGCCCCGCCTCCGTCCTAAGCGCCTGGCGCTGCTCCTCGCCGCCGCGACGACCCTGCCCGGCGTCGCCGCGCTCGCGCCCACGGAATGGCGCCATCGGCAGCCGCTCGAGGTCACCGCGCCCGGCCTCGTCCAGGTGGCGCTGCCGCCCGCCAGCTTTGACGCGGCGCAGCCCGGGCTGGCCGACCTCCGCATCCTGGGACCCGACGGCCGCGAGATCGCCAGCCTGCTCGATCGCGAGCTCCGCTTCGACCAACCGGCGCCCGCGCCGCGCCGCCTTCGCCCGCGGGCGTTCACGCCCGCACCGGCGGGCGACACCACCCAGCTGTTGATCGAGACCGGCACCGACGCGCCGCTGGCGGCGATCGAGCTGGAAACCGCGGTGCCGTATTTCTTCAAGGCCGCCCATGCCGACATTTCCGACGATGGACGCGAGTGGCAGTCAGTCGACGCCGCCGTGCCGATCTTCCGGCAGTTCGGCGCCGAACAGCTGCGCCTGCCGCTCGCGGGCCGCCGCGCCGCCTACGTACGCATCACGATCGACGAGTACCGTTCGCGGCCGATCACGTTCTCGGGCGCCGGGGTCATCCCCCTGCCGGGTCCGGTCGCCGCCACCCAGCCGATCACGACGCCCGTGGACGCGGCGGTCAGCCGCCGCGAAGAGTTCGCGGGCGAGACCGTGCTGACCCTCACCCTCCCCGGCCGCAACCTGCCGGTGGCGGCCCTGGCGTTCGAGGTCACCGACGCGCTCTTCATGCGCCGGGTGAGCGTCGCGATCCGCGAGGCCCGGGGTGGCGTGCCCGGGGAACGCACCCTCGCCGCCGGGACGCTCTATCGCGTCGCCCTCGAGGGCTCGCCGGCCCGCGCCCAGCTGGAACTGCCCGTCGATTTCGCCCCGGACACCCGCGAACTGCTCGTGCACATCCACAACGGCGACTCGCCGCCGCTGGGCATTGCCGGCGTGCAGGCCCGCCTCCAGCCGGTGCACTTGCGCTTCAACGCCACGGTCGCCGGCACGCACCAGCTCCTGTCCGGCAATCCCCAGGCCGAGGCACCGCGCTACGACCTGGCCGCCTTTGCCGCCGAAATGCGCCGGGCCGCCGCCGTCACGATCGAGCCGGGGCCCTTGACCGACATTCCCGACTATCATCCCCGCGAAACGCTGGCCGGGCCGCCGTTGCCCGACGTTCCGCTGACCGGCGCGCCCCTCGACGCCAGCGACTGGTCCGTGCGCCGGGCGGTGCGCATCGATAAGCCGGGGGTGCAGGAACTGGAGCTCGACGCGGCGGCCCTGGCGGGGGCGCGACCGAACCTGGAGGATGTCCGCCTGCTCCGCGACGGCCACCAGGTTCCCTACGTGCTCGAGCAGCCCGCGCTCGCCCGCGCGATCCCCCTCGCCGCCGTGTCCGAGCCGGACGCCAAGCGCCCGGGCGTCAGCCGCTGGCGGCTGGCGTTGCCCCGCGCCGGACTGCCGCTGCGCCGCGTGATCCTCACCTCGCGGACGCCGCTTTTCTCGCGCACGCTGCGCCTCTACGAAAAGCTCACCACGGCGGAAGGCCGTGCGATCGAGCACACCCTCGCCACGGGGGATTGGAGCCGCACGCCCGACCCGGGCGTGCCCGAGAGCCGGGCCTTCGACATCGGTGATCGCCCGCAAGGCGACGCCCTGTGGCTCGAGACCGAGAATGGCGACAACGCGCCCATTGCCCTCGACGCCGTGCAGGCCACCTACCCCGTGGCGCGACTGATCTTCAAGACCGACGCGACCGACGGCATCGCGTTGGTGTATGGCAATCCCGCCGCCCTGGCCCCGCATTACGACCTGAGCCTGGTGAGCTCACGGTTGCTGACGGCACCCCGCGCCGCCAGTGCGCTCGAGGCCGCGCCGGCGACGGCCGCGTCCGGTCGCGCGAGCTGGCTGCACAGCAATGCCGTGTTCTGGGCCGCCCTCAGCCTCGTGGTCGTCGTCCTGCTGGTCGTGGTGGCAAAACTGCTGCCCAAGCCGCCGGCGGCGTGATTGCAGTTTCTTGCCGGTGTCGGGGTCTTTCTACGGGAGCGGGGTTATCCCGCGATGTCCACGCTGATCGCGGCGTAAAGCCGCTCCTACACGAATGCCGAAGCCGTCGGCGGCGTCGCCAAGAGCCGACGATTGTAGGGCGGGGTCTCCGAACCCCGCCTTCGACGATGGCGACAAAAAAGGCGGGGTCCGGGGACCCCGCCCTGCAATTCTCAATGGCGCCGCTTACCAGATCTTCGCGCGCTTTTCCGGCGCGACCCACATCGGGTCGCCTTCCTTGATGCCGAAGGCGTCGTAGAACGGCTGGAAGTTCACGAGCGCGCCGATGGCCCGGAACCGGCCGGGCGAGTGCGGATCGATCGTGACGAGCCGGCGCGCCTCGCTCTCGCGGATGTTCGTGCGCCAGACCTGCGCGAAGGAAATGAAGAACCGCTGCTCGGGAGTGAAGCCATCGATCAGCTTCCGTTCCTTGCCCTGGAGCGAGCGTTCCAACGCCTCGTAGGCGATGCTGACGCCGCCGAGGTCGGCGATGTTCTCGCCGAGGGTGAGCTCTCCGTTCACATGGAGGCCGGGCAGCACCTCGTAGCCGTTGAACTGGTCGACCACCTTCTGCGCGCGGGCCTTGAACTCGGCCTCGTCCTGCGGCGTCCACCAGTCGACGAGATTGCCGTCGCCGTCGGAATGCCGGCCCTGGTCGTCGAAGCCGTGCGTGATCTCGTGGCCGATGACCACGCCGATGGCGCCGTAGTTGACCGCGTCGTCGAGCGTGAAGTCGAAGAAGGGCGGCTGCAGGATGCCGGCGGGGAAGTTGATGTTGTTCTCCGTCGGCATGAAGTAGGCGTTCACGGTCGGCGGCGTCATCTGCCACTCGGTCTTGTCGACCGGCTGCCCAAGCTTGGCCAGGTTGCGCTTGACCTCGAACTCGTCCGCCGCCGCCACGTTGGCGTAGTAGCCGTCGCGCTTCACGGCGACGGTCGAGTAGTCGCGCCACTTGTCGGGATGGCCGATCTTGGCGTAGAACCGGTCGAACTTCGCCAGCGCCTTCTGGCGCGTCGCGGGCGTCATCCAATCGATCTTCTGCAGGCGGTCGTGCATGACCGCGACGATGTTCCTCACCATGGTATCCATCCGGGCCTTGGCCTCGGGCGGGTAATATTGCGCGACGTAAAGCTGGCCGAGCGCCTCGCCGATCTCGCCATCGACCACACGGGCGGCGCGCTGCCAGCGCGGCTCCATGGCCGGCGTGCCCCGCAGCACCGTGCTGTAGAAATGGAAGAACTCGTCCTCGAACGGCGTCGCCAGGTAGGCGCCGGCGTGGCGCAGCACCTTGTAGCGCAGGTAGGTTTTCCAGTCATCGATCGGCCGGCCGGCGAATTGCGCCTGCAGGCCCTCGAAGAACTTCGGCTGGCCGACGATGACCTCGGCCGCGGCGGGTCCGGCGATGCCGCGCTCCTCGAGATAGGTCGCCAGCGGAAAGGCCGGCACCTTGGCCGCGAGTTCGGCGGTCGGCATCTTGTTGTAGTTGGCGAGCCGGTCGCGCAGCTCGGTCGGCGACTTCGAAATCTCGGCCAGCGATTTCTCGAGCTCGAACACCGTCGTCGCCCCGGCGGCCGCGGCGTCGGGGGCGTCACCCGCCAGCGTGAACACCTTCGTGACGTGGGCGAGGAAGGCGGCGCGCTGCGGCGCAAACTGGTCGGCCAGGTAATAGTCGCGACTCGGCAGGCTGAGCCCGCCCTGGCGCGCGTAGAGGGCGTTGGTGTCGCTCTTCTTCTGGTCCGCGCTGACGAAAACGACGAAGGCGCCGCTGACGCCCTCGTTGTGCAGCGCCGCGAGCGCGTGCGCGAGGTCGGCGGTGGACTTGATCGCCGCGACCTGCTCGAGGTCGGTGGCGATGGGCTTCAAGCCCGCGGCCTCGATCGCCGCCGTGTCCATGGCGGAGGCGTAGAAGTCGCCGACCTTCTGCTCGACCGAGCCGGGCTCATGCGAGCGCGCGGCGGCCGCCTCGAGGATGCCCTTGAGTGCGTCCTGGTTGTACTGGTCGAGCTCGTTGAAGGAGCCCCAGCGCGACTTGTCGGCGGGCACGGGGTTCTCCTTCATCCAGGTGCCGGAGGCATAGCGGGCGAAGTCCGCCCCGGGCGACACGCTGGTGTCCATGTAGGCGGGGCTGAAGCGCGGGACGGCGGGCTTGGTGTCGTCCGCGGAAGCGAAGCAGGCCAGCGCCAGCCAAGCCGGCGCGAACAGGAGGGGATGTAATTTCATCGTTTGGGCTTAGCACGCTGAGCCAATCGGCCGTTGCCGCAAACCAAAAGGCCCGCGCGGGCAGCTGCGGTTCGTGACCGCCGGCGGCACCCGAAGGAGCGGGTTTATCCCGCGATCCTGGACGCTGATCGCGGCCTAAAGCCGCTCCTACAGGAAAACCAGGGCTGCGACGAATGGCCAAGTTGCCGCGATGAGTTTCACCGCGTCGCCGCCGCCCGCTCAAGCCGGCCGGCGTGGTCAGGCCACGCCCCTCCAGGCGCGGATGGCATCGAGCGCCGCAGGGTTGTCGATCGTCGAGAGATCGCCGGGCGGCTCGCCGAGCCAGGCCTTCCGGATCGCCCCGCGAACGACCTTGCCTGAGCGGGTCTTCGGCAACGCCGCGACCTGGACCACGGCTTTCGGCGCGAGCGGCTTGCCCATCTGCGCGGCGACATGCGCGATGAGTTCCTTTTCGAGGTGGCGCGCGGCCGCCTCGCCGGGCGCGGGCGCGTCCGGAGGTCGCGCCCCGCCTTTCAACACCACGAAGCACACCAGCGCTTGGCCCTTGAGATCGTCGGGCACGCCAATCGTCGCGGCCTCGCTCACGGCCGGATGCGAGGTCAACACGCCCTCGACCTCGGCCGGGCCGACGCGCTTGCCGGCGACCTTGATGGTGTCGTCGCTCCGACCAAACAGAAACCATTGGCCGTCGGCGTCCTGCATCGCCCAGTCGCCGTGATACCACACGCCGGGAAACCGGCGGAAGTAAGTCTCGAGGTAGCGGGCGTCGTCGCCGAGAAAGCTGCGCGTCATCGACGGCGCCGGCTGTTTGCAGACGAGATGGCCGACCGTGCCACGCGGCGCGGGGCGGCCGTGCTCGTCGAAGACGTCGACATCCATCCCGAGTCCGGCGGCGCCGAGGGAGATGGGCTTCAACGGCGTCAAAGGCGTGGGCGACAGATGGCAGCCGACAATCTCGGTACCGCCGGAGATGTTCATGACCGGACACCGCCGCCGGCCGACGTGGTCGAAAAACCAGGCGTAGCTGGTCTCGTCCCACGGCTCGCCGGTCGAGCCGAGGATCCGCAGCCGCGACAGGTCGAAGGCGCCCGGACCCCTGGTGCCCGTCAGACGCATCAGCAGCCGCACGGCGGTCGGCGACACGGCAAAGGTCACCACGCCCAGCCGGGCGACGATTTCCCAGAGCCGGTCGCCGTCGGGGTGGTCCGGCGCGCCGTCGAGCATCACGACCGGCGTGCGGTAGAGCAGGCAGCCGATCAATTCCCAGGGCCCCATCATCCAGCCGATGTCGGTGACCCAGAAGAACGGCTCGCCGGGTCGGACGTCGAAGGCGTAGCGCAGTTCCTTCCCCATCTGGGCGAGGCAACCTCCCTGCGTGTGCACGGTGCCTTTCGGTTTCCCGGTCGTCCCGCTCGTGTAGATGATGAGGCAGGGCTCCTCGGCGGACGTGCGGGCGCATTGAATTGTAGGAGGGGCTTTATGCCCCGATCCATCCGATCGCGGCGCAAAGCCGCTCCTACAGAATTCCCCCCACCCCGCCGTGTCGAAAAACACCGTCCGCGCGATCGACGGCACGCGCCGGGCGGCGGCGAGCGCGGTGGCACCGACCGGCACGGCCTTCCCGCGCCGGTGCAAGTGCTCGAGCGCGAAGAGGACTTTCGCCCCGCAGGATTCGAGGCGATCGACGACGGCCTGCTCGCCGAACCCGCAGAAGATCGGCACGAACCGCGCGCCGATTTTGAACGTCGCAAACATCACCACGACCGTCTCGGGCCGCATCGGCGCATAGAGCCCGACGCTGTCGCCCGCCCCGATGCCGATGGTCCGCAGCGCGGCAGCGCAGCGGTCGACCTGCGCCTTCAATTCCGCGAAGGTCATGGTCCGCCGGTCTTCCGCCCGGCCGGAGTCGGGCTCGTAGAAGAGCGCGGTCTCGGCGCCGTGGCCGTCGCGCACGTGGCGATCGACGCAGTTGTGGGTGATGTTCACTTCGCCGCCGAGGAACCATTTCGTCCAAGGGAACCCGCGCGAATCGTCGCGCACCTGCGTGTAGGGCTTGAACCATTCCACGCCCATGTCGCGCATCGCGGCATCCCAGAACCAGGCGGTGTCCCGCACCGAGGCGGCGTGCAGTTCCGCGAATGTCTTGAAGCCGTGCTGCGCCATGAACCGCGCGACGTGCGAGTCGCGCGTCCAGGGATGGTCCTCAGGCCGCCAGATGAAATCGGTCATGGGGTGGGTAGCAGAAATATTATTTGACCACGGATTTCACCGATGGAACTGACCGATCTCTGTTTTTGGTGTCTGTAGGGCGGGGTCTCCGAACCCCGCCACGGACCCGAAAGCGACTCGTAGAATGGCGGGGTTCGGGGGGGGGTTCCCCCCCCCCCCCCCTACAGCATCAGCCCTCCCATAGCCCGTGCCCATCCGTGTCATCCGTGGTCAAAAATGCGTCCGCCCCTCACACCAGCTCCACGCACGCGGCCAGGCCTTCGCCGCCGCCGATGCAGATCGCCGCGACGCCACGCTTGAGCCCGCGCTCGCGCAGGGCGGCCAGCAGCGTCACGAGGATCCGCGCGCCGGAGCAGCCGATCGGATGGCCGAGCGAGATGGCGCCGCCGCGGACATTCATCTTCTCATGCGGCACGCCGAGTTCCTGCATGAAGGCCAGCGGGACAACGGCAAAGGCCTCGTTGACCTCCCACAGGTCGACGTCTTTCACCGCCCAGCCCGCCGCCTTGATCGCCTGCTGCGCGGCCGCGACCGGCGCGGTCGTGAACCACACCGGGTCCTGCGCGTGCGCGCCAAAACCGGCAAGCCGCGCGATCGGCTTGAAGCCGCGCGCCTGTGCGGTCGGACCCGGCGCGAGCACCAGCGCGGCGGCGCCGTCGTTGAGCGAAGAGGCGTTGGCCGGCGTGATTGTGCCGTCCTTCTGGAACGAGGGCTTCAGCGTCGGGATCTTGTCGTACTTCACCTTGGCCGGGCCCTCGTCGCGCTCGACCTTTGTGACGTTGCCCTTGGCGTCCGTGATCTCGACCGGCGTTATTTCCGCCGCGAACCGGCCGTCCGCCTGCGCGGCGTTGGCGCGGCGGAAGGATTCGGCCGCGTAGGCGTCCTGCTGCTCGCGGGTGAATTTGTATTTGGCCGCGCACTGCTCGGCGCAGTTGCCCATGTGGACGTTGTTGTAGGGATCCCAGAGGCCGTCGGAGATCATCGAGTCGATCACCTGCTGGTGGCCCAGCCGGTAGCCTTCGCGCGCCCGCGGGAGCAGGTAGGGCGCGAGCGACATGTTCTCCATGCCGCCGGCGACGGCGAGGCCCGCCATGCCGCCCGAAAGAAAATGCGCGGCGCCGATGACCGTCTGCATCCCCGAGCCGCAGACCTTGTGCACCGTGATGCAGCGCACCGACGATGGCAGGCCGGCGTACAACGCGGCCTGGCGCGCCGGCGCCTGGCCCTGGCCGGCCTGCAGCACGTTGCCCATCAGGCAGTCGGTGATGTCGACCGGCGCGAGTCCGGCCTGGGCGACCGCGCCGCGGATGGCCGCGGCGCCGAGCCGCGGCGCGGGCACGGCGGCGAGCGCGCCCTGAAAGGCGCCGAGGGGGGTGCGGGTGGCGGAGAGGATGACAATTTCAGTCATGGGAAAAATCTCAAAGGTCCAAAACGCCAACGGCCAAACAATCGCCACTGCCCAATTGGAATTTCAGAAGGGTTGTTTGGCGTTTGGAGTTCTGGCATTTGTGATTTGGCCGGTCAGCCGGGTCGCTTGATCGTGAAAAGATCCGTGGCCGAGCGGGTGTAGTAATCGCCGCCCATGCGACCGATTGTGTCGAGTTTCCGCGGGTCGATCGCCCCGCCGGTGATCACGGCGTCGCTGACGTGCGCCAGCAGGATCGTGCCAAACACCACGTTGCCCGCGAGCGGTCCCTCGCCCAGCCGGACGATGCGGTCGAGCTTGCACTCGAAGGCCACGGGGGCGTCGGCGACGCGCGGCGGCTTGACGAGCGACGAGGCCGCCGCCGCGATGCCAAACTTCTCGAACTCGCTTTCGCCGTGCGGCAGCGAGGCCGAGGTCTGGTTCATCACCTCGCGCAGGGCGAAGGGCACGATGTTGACGACGAACTCCGGCACCTGTTCGACGTTGAGCACGGTGTCCTTCTTCCGGCCGGTGCGGTCGTTGGCGCCGGTGAAAAGGAGCGTCGGCGGGCTGGCGCACACGCCTTGGAAGAAGGAGAACGGCGCGAGGTTCGTGCGGCCGTCGGCCGAGATGGTCGAGACCCACGCGATGGGCCGCGGGTTGATCGCGTTGATCAGCCACGGGTACGACTCGCGCGGGGAGAGTTTCTGGAAATCAACGATCATGATTGGGACAGGATTAGCCAAATTGGGCCAGCAGCCGGGGTTTCGCCCTTAACTCTGCCCATTCCGTGAATTCTGTCTAACAAATCATCCCAGCCACGAGGTCGGGTAGTTCGGGTCGTCGAGCGCCAGCGCCTGCGCGGTCAACTCGAGCGGGAACTGCGTGTCGAACATCACCGCCAGTTCCTCCGTCCGCGTGGCGTTCATGCTGGCGAGCGTCGTGCCCGGGTGCGGCCCGTGCGGGATGCCCTGCGGGTGCAGCGTGAACGAGCCGGGCTCGATGCCCTTGCGCGAGCCGAAATTGCCGCGGACGTAGAACAGCACCTCGTCGGCCTCGGTGTTGTCGTGCGCCCACGGCACCTTGACGGCCTCGGGATGATGGTCGAGCCAGCGGGGCGCGAACGTGCAGATGACAAAGCCGTTGATCTCGAAGGTCTGGTGGATCGGCGGCGGCAGGTGCACCGTGCCGGTGATGGGCTCGAAATCATTCGCGTTGAAGGTGAAGGGGTACAGGTAACCGTCCCAGCCCACGACATCGTGCGGGTGCCCGGCGAGAATGTTGCGCGTGTAGCGATGGCGGTCCTTGGTCAGCACCGCAAAGTCGCCCTCCTCGTCGCGCGTGAGGATCTCGGTCGGACCGTGAAAGTCGCGCTCACTGTACGGCGCGCCCATCCGGATCTGCCCCTCGGGGTGCAGGTAGCGCGCCGGAATGCGCACCGGGTGCGCCGACTCGAGGATGAGATAGTCCTCCTCGCCGATGTCGTCCGGCACGAGCCGGTAGATCGTGCCGCGGGGGATGACCAGGTAATCGTCCTGCCGGTAGCGCAGCCGGCCGTACTGCGACTCGAGCCAGCCGCCGCCCTGCCAGACGAAAATCACGTCGTCGCTCCGGCCGTTGCGGTAGAAGTCGTAGTCCTTCGCCATCGCCGTGGCGGGCCGGCAGCGGTAGCAGCCGATGTCGGCGTTGAACATTAGCGGCACGCGCCCGGTGTAGGGGTCGCCCGAGCGGGCCATCCCCGCGGAGCGCAGGTGGTGGTGGCGCAGCGGCGTGTTCCCCGCCGGCTGGAGCGCGAACTCGCGGAACAGCTCGACGCTCTTCACCCGCGTCGGCGGCTTCAGGTGATAAACGATGGAGTAGGCGCGGTCAAAGCCCTCGGTCGTGAACACGTGTTCATAGTGCAGGCCCTCGCCGCGGTAACTGGCGGCCGCGTCGCGCGGGAAACGCACGTGGTGTTTGCGGGGCAGCTGCCCGAGTCGGTGATAATGCGGCATGAGGTGAAAGAAGTACCAAGTATCAAGGGGCCAGTATCAGGACGGCCAGGCGGCAAAAAGGAAGCTGTCGGCGACTGGTCACTTGTTACCTGGGTCTTGAAACTTGCGCGCCGCCCCTCAGAGCGTGCCGCGGCGGGCCTGCTCGCGCTCGATCGCCTCGAAGAGCGCGCGGAAGTTGCCCTCGCCGAAGCCGCGGGCGCGACCGCGCCGCTGGATGACCTCGAAGAACAGCGTCGGCCGGGTGAACACGCACTTGGTGAAGAGCTGCAGCAGGTAGCCGTCGTCGCCCGCGTCGCGATCGGCGAGGATGCGAAGCGACTTGAGCACCTCCTTGTCCTCGGTGATGGCGCCGACGCGCGCGTCGAACGCGGCGTCGTAGTAGGTCTCGGGCACCTCGAGGAACTCCTGGCCCATGCGGCGCATCTCGCCGACGGTGGCGACGATGTCGGGCGTGAGCAGGGCAATGTGCTGGACGCCGGGCCCGCGGTACTGGTCGAGGAATTCCTGGATCTGCGAGTTGGCCGACGAGGGCTCGTTGATCGGCATCTTGACCCAGCCGTCGGTCGAGCTGACGACCTTCGACATCAGCGCGGAGCGGCCGGTGTTGATGTCGAAGTGCATGAACAGGTCGAAGCCGAAGACCTCCTGGTAATACTTCACCCACGGCTCCATGTGCTCCACGTTGGCGACCACGTGGTCGATCATCGCGAAGTTGATGTCGCGGTCCTCGATGCCGCCGGGCTGGTTGACGTAGCCCGGCGCGAACTCGCCACTCTTCCGCCGTTCGACGAAGCTGTGGATGGTGTCGCCGTAGGCCGCGATGGCCCCGTGGGCGATGTCGGCGTTCTCGAACAGGTTTCGCACCGGCTCGGCGCCGCGCCGCACGGCCTCGGCGACCGCGTGCTTGGCGTCGCGGACCTTGAAGGCCACGTCGCGCACGCCGCAGCCGTGGCGGTCGAGGTGCCCGCGCATGAAGTCCGCCTCCGCGCCGCGGCCCGCGGGTTCGGCCACGAGGAAGTTGACCCGGCCCTGGCCGACGACGAAGGCCCGCCGGCCCGGCAGGCCCGTGGCGGGGTCGCCGTAGGCCCGCACCGTCATGCCGTATTTCTGCACGAAGAAGTCGCGCCACTCGTCGGCGGAATCGACGATGAACTCGATGTGGTCGACGCCCTTGACGCCGAGGGGATTGGCGGCGGTCTTCTTGTCCGCGGCCGTTTCGAAATAGGTCGTGCTCATGCGTGGAGGGGGTTCGCAGCACTGTACCGGCCGCCCCCGGACGGGTCCATAGGCCAAAGGGAGTAATCGCCGCTTGAGCCCGGCCCGGCGCCGGTCCATCGTGTCGCCATGCCCCCGCCCGATCGCGCCGCTCTGCTGGTCCACTACGCCGCCATGATGGAGGAGGTGCCCGTCGGCCTGCTCCTGCTCGACTGGGATCTGCAGCCGGTGTGGTTCAACGCCGAGGCCGCGCGCGCCTGCGCCGTGTGGAACCACGGCGAGCGCCGCGCGGCCGCGTTGCGCGCCCGCAGCGCCTTCAAGTTGCCCGGGCCGCTGGCGGACGCCTGCCAGGCCGTGCGCGCCCGCTGGCCGGTCGGCGACCACGCCGCGCACCCGCAGGTGGTGAGCGACCACTCCCGCGGCCTGCACGCGCGCATCAAGCTCCACGTGCCGGCCGGGGGCCAGGTGCCGGCCTTCCACCTCCAGCTCGATTACCGCCGGCCGCGCGGCGATCGCGAGCGCCCGCTCTCGCCGGGCGCCGTCGCGCTCCTGGCCCGGCTCACCGAACGCGAACGCGAGGTCGCCATGCGCGTCCGCGAGGGCCTGCGCACGGCCGAGATCGCCGCGGAGCTGCGCCGCAGCCCCCTCACGATCAAGACTCAGCTCGCCGCCGTCTTCGCCAAGCTCGGGATCCACGGCCGCACGCGCGTGGCGGCGCTGCTGAATCGCTGAGCGGCTGGCCGCGAAAGATCCCCGCTCGAAACGATGCGTGGAGTGAGGCGGGGTGCCCGCGCCCAGCGGGACCGATTTCGACGGCCCTGCCTCGCGGGGTGAGGTCACCCCGCCTCCCGGGAATGTTTCCGGCCCGGAGGCGCCGACCCTGCGTCAGGCGTGACAAGCGGCCCCGCGCCTGTTTGGCTCCCTCCGATGGCCTCGCTGAGATCCACCGGCATTTCCGAAGAAAAGTTCAAGCCGTGGCTGAAACGCGAGCTGGGACGCGCTGTCCGGCGCGGCGCCATCCTGCTCGCCGCCGGCGCCCTGCTCGTCTGGGGCCTCACCGCGGCCGCGCCGCGGTTCACCGAGGGCTGGACCAATTTCAACTACCAGCTTTCCGCCGTCGCGCTTGACCAGCACCCGCTGGCCCTGGCGCGGATCTTCGGCGCCCGGCTGCGCGACAGCGAATATGGCTGGACGCCGCTCAGCGTCACCGCGCCCTTCAACGTCAGCGCGGCGCGCGCCGCCCTCCGGCACGACTACCCCGAGGTCTCGGCCGTGGTCGGCGGCGTGCCGCAGGTGCCGCGGGCCGCGGCGCTCAAGCGCGCCAATCCCGCCCGCTACACCCAGCGCCTCGCCGATTACCAGCAGCGTTACGAGGCCATCGAGTCGGGCCGCTTCAAGGCCCTCTACGACCGCGACGACATGTTCACGCCGCCCAATGCCAACGTGAAGCTCGGCCTCTTTGTGACCAAGATCTTCGGTCTCCCCGATGCCCTCTTCCACACCTTCGGCACCATCATCGACGGCGGTACCGCGGGCATCGTGCTGTTCGGCGCCGTGCTGGCCCTCACCGCCCTCCCGCTCTGGCGCTCGCGCCGGCCCGCCCGCATGTGGCTCAAGGTCCTCGCCTGGCCGACGCTGGCCAGCACGCTCATCTGGGCGGCCATCCTCCTGATGGCGGTTTCGTCCGCCCTTTTCGGCGGCATGACCGCCAACACTTCCGCACTCACGCTCCTCGCCGGCCTCCCCCTGCTCTACGTCCTGGCCCAGCTCCCGTTGCACTTCGCCGAGACCCTCGTCAAGCAGGCGCCGCCGCCCGGGAAATGGGACGGCATCGAGCGCCGGAAAAACCGCGGCCCGGCGCCGAAACCCGGCGAGACGATCCCGCCGATCGGCGGCGCGTAATCCCTTCGGCGTAATTTGACCCGTTCGGGTTTCCTTCGCGGCCGGTTTCAGGCAGATTGCCGGCATGCAGAACCACCACGCTCCGACTGCAACCCCGACCGGCGCCGACGATCCCCGCTGCGTGCCGCACAAGCTCACCGCGCCCCTGCCGGTCGGCGACGAGTGCCCCTATCCCGCCTACACCGCCGACGACCATGACGTCTGGCGCACGCTCTACGACCGCATGGAGTCGCTCCTGCCCGCGCGTGCCGCCGACGAGTTTCTCACCGGACTGCTCGCGCTCGACCTGGGCAAGGACCGCATTCCCGCGCTCGCGGAGGTGTCCCGCAAACTCGCGCGGGCGACGAACTGGCGGGTGGCGCGCACGCCCGGCCTGCTCGACGCGCACGATTTTTTCTCCTACCTCGCGCGCCGGATCTTTCCCTGCACCGATTACATCCGGGCCCGGAGCGAGCTCGATTACACGCCCGCGCCGGATTGTTTCCACGACATCTTCGGCCACACGCCGATGATCATGCACCCCCGCTTCGCCAACTTCTACCAGAAGATCGGCCAGGCCGCGCTGGCGTGCCAGGACCCCGCCGTCGAGGAAGGCCTGACGCGCATCTACTGGTTCACGGTCGAGTTCGGCCTGATCAAAAGCGTCGAGGGCCCGCGCATCTTCGGCAACGGCATCATCTCCTCCTCGGGCGAGACGCTGCACAGCCTCACCGACGCCGTGAAGAAGATTCCCTATCGCCCGGAGACGCTCGCCGCGCAGCCCTACGATATCTGGCACTTCCAGGACACGCTGTTCGTCATCGAATCCTTCGACCAGCTCGAGGCGGAATTCAGCCGCTGGGCTCGCGACCGCCATCTGCTCTGAACTACGCGCCGTCGGGGCGCTGATGTCACACACACCAACGGAGAGAGGCCGCCGGATTCGGCGGCCTTTCTTTTTTGGCGTGGCACGACGTTGCGGGTGTGAAACCCTGCCGACGGCACCGCGTCTCCCGCCCTCGATGAAACTACCCCCGCTGCTCATGTGCCTGCTGCCGCTCCTGCCCGCCGGCGGACAGGCGGCGGCGCCCCTCCTGGCGGATCCCGCCGCCGTCCTGGGATCCGCCCCCGCGCAGAAGATCCGCGCGGCGCTCGCGGCGCCGATCGTGGACATTACCCGCAAGGCCCGGCCCTCGCCCACCGGCGACCCCCACGATTACATCAGCTACGGCCGGTACTGGTGGCCGGATCCGACGAAGCCGGACGGATTCCCTTATATCCAGAAGGACGGCCATCCGAACCAGGCCCAGATCGCCCTGGGCGACGAGCGCCTGCTCGGCGGCATGCTGAATAACACCGCCATCCTGGCCGCCGGCTGGGCCGTGGACCAACGCGAGGACTGCGCGCGTCGCGCGGCGGAGTGGCTGCGGGCCTGGTTTGAGACGCCGGCCACGCGGCTCACGCCATCTTTTGCCTACGCGCAGATCCGTCTCGGCCGGGACCACAACCGCGGCAGCGCGAGCGGCCTCATCGACACCCGCGGCTTCGCGGGGCTGGTCGATACCCTGCGCCTGTTGGAGGGCGCGCCGGGGATGGACGCCGCCCTTGCCGCCTCCGTGCGGGACTGGGTGGCCGCCTACCTCGATTGGCTGACCACCAGCCCGAATGGCCGCAAGGAACATGAGGCCCGCAACAACCACGGCTCGTGGTATCTCGTGCAGGCTGTCGCGCTCGCGCGTTACCTCGGTCGCGACGAGCAGGCCCGGGCGCTGGCCCGCGAGGACTTCGCGCGCATCGACTGGCAGATCGAGCCGGACGGGCGCCAGCCGTTGGAGATCACCCGCACCGACGGCCTGGACTACAGCCGCTTCAACCTCGAGGCGCACCTCAAGCTGGCGCGTCTCGCCGCCCCGCTCGGCATCGACCTGTGGCATTACGCGGCTCCGCACGGCGGCGGCCTGCGCCGAGCCCTCGAATATTTGGCGCCTTTCAATTCCGCGCCCGGAACCTGGCCGCACCGGCAGCTCGCCGTCATCAAGCCCGGTTTCCTGCAGCCGTTGCTTGACGAGTCCGCGCGGTTGGACGACTCGGCTGCCGCGGGCCGGCCGGCCGGCCCTTGACCCAAATCAAGGCGCCCGGCGCGCGCCGGGACTATAATGCCAGCATGCTCATCGTCGAACCGTCACCCGCCGCACGCGCGATCCCCATGCCGGGTCCGTCCCTGGGCGTCGGCTTCCTGCCGAAGGAACACGGCTCGTGGTCGCTGGCGCTGGAACCGATCGCGCTCGGCCTGCTCGCCGCGCCGTCGCGCGCCGGCGGGGCCCTGGCGCTGGCCGCGGTTGCCGGTTTCTTCGCGCGTCGGCCGCTGAAACTCGCGCTGGCCGCCGCGCCTTCGGCCCGTCGCGGCGCCGCCCGCGAGCTGGTGGTGCTCTTTTCCGCGCTGTCGGCCGCGGGGCTGTTCGAGGCGATCGTGTTGGGCGGCCTCGCCCCGCTTTGGCCGCTGCTGCTCGTGGCGCCCGGGGCTGCGCTTTTCGTATACTTCGACGCCCAGAACGACTCGCGCGCCGCCGCCGCCGAGATGGCCGGCACCACCGCTTTCGCGCTCCTGCCGGCTGCGTTTGCGTCGCTCGCGGGCTGGCGCCCGGCGGTCGCGCTGGCGCTGGCCGCCGCCATGGGCGCCCGCAGCCTGCCGACTGTGCTTACCGTCCGGCATTATCTTCGCCACGCCAAGGGCGAGCCGGTGCAGCCGCTGCTTCCGGCCGCCGCCGGCCTGGTCGCCGTCGCCGGCACGGGCTGGCTCGCCGGCCGCGGCCTCTTGCCTGGCATTGTTGTGCTCCTTGCGACGGGGCTGCTTCTGCGTAGCCTGGTGTTCCTGGCGCCATTCGCCCCGCGCTGGCCGGCCCGTCGCATCGGCATCATCGAAGCTGCGGTCGGCCTGGCCTACGTCGTCGCGGTGGGCGCCGCCTGCCACGCAGGCTGATTTCTCGCCGGTCCTTGACGCGGATCAAGGCCGCCGCCCGCACCCCGTGCTAGCGTGGGCCCCCGCAATACCCAGCAAATGCGCAATCCCTGCCAAGAACTGCATCGAATCCCCCCGACTCCCTTTGGTATCATGAACCCGTCAGCCATGAACAATCCACGCATCCTCACCGCCTTGGCGGTGGCCGCTTCCGCTTTGGCCGCCGCTTTTCTCACTGTCAGCGTCGCCGACGCCGACGAGGGCAAGTCCGACGCCCAGGGGCCCGTCGTCATGACCCCCGAACTTGCCGCCCTGCCCGTCGAGCAGGCCATCCTGACGGCCCCGCCGCACCTGCCGCCGCCGATCAAGCGCAAGTTCTCCGCGCGCGTCGTTGTCAACTTGGAGGTCCGCGAACTCATCGGCCGGCTGGCCGATGGCGTCGAATATACCTTCTGGACCTTCGGCGGCACGGTGCCCGGCTCGTTCATCCGCATCCGCGAGGGCGACGAGGTCGAGTTCCACCTCAACAACCATCCCTCGTCGAAGCTGCCGCACAACATCGACCTCCATGCCGTCACCGGCCCCGGCGGCGGCGCCGCGTCCGCGTTCACCGCGCCGGGTCACAGCTCGCAGTTCACCTTCAAGGCGCTCAATCCCGGCCTTTTCGTCTACCATTGCGCCACCGCGCCCGTGCCCATGCACATCGGCAACGGCATGTACGGCCTGATCCTCGTCGAGCCCAAGGACGGCCTGCCGCCCGTCGACAAGGAATACTACGTGATGCAGGGCGAGTTCTACACCACCGGCCGCTACGCCGAGGAAGGCCTGCAGTCCTTCGACATGGCCAAGGCGATCGACGAACGCCCGCCGTACGTCGTGTTCAACGGCTCCGTCGGCTCGCTCGTCGGCGACAAGGCCATGACCGCCAATGTGGGCGAGCACGTGCGCATCTATTTCGGCGTGGGCGGCCCCAATCTCACCTCGTCCTTCCACGTCATCGGCGAGATCTTCGACAAGGTCTATCCCGAGGCCGGGCTCAGCCTCGCCAACCACAATGTGCAGACGACGCTCGTCCCCTCCGGCGGCGCCGCCGTCGTCGAGTTCCAGGTGAACGTCCCGGGCACTTTCATCCTGGTCGACCACTCGCTCACGCGGGCGTTCAACAAGGGCGCCCTCGGCATGCTCAAGGTTTCCGGTCCCCAGGACCGCACCATCTATTCGGGCAAGGAGATCGACGCCGTGTACCTTGGCGCGCAGGCCGAGGCCGGCTCCGATGCCGCGAAGCGCGAAGCCGAACTGAAGGCGAGGATCGCCGCCGAGATCAAGTCCAACCCGGCCATCGCCGGCCTCACGAAGGAAATGCAGGTCGAGAAGGGCAAGCAGGTCTACATGGGCCTTTGCTTCGCTTGCCACCAGCCCGACGGCAAGGGCCTGCCGGGCGCCTTCCCGCCGCTGGCCGGCTCCGACTTTCTCAAGGCCGACCGCGAACGCGCCGTTCGCATCGTGCTGAAGGGACTTTCGGGCCCGGTCACGGTCAACGGCACCACCATCAACAGCGCCATGCCGCCGCAGGAAGCGGTCCTCACCGACCAGCAGATCGCCGATGTGCTGACCTACGTCACCAACTCCTGGGGCAACACCGGCGACGCCTTCAGCGCCGACAAGGTCAAAGCCATCCGCAACGAAATCCACTGATGCCCGCCGTAGGGCTGCCGCTTGCCGGCAGGCCGGGCTCCCCTCGGCCCGGCGACCAGCGCCGGCCCTGCCGCCAGTCAAAATGAAGCTCCCCGTCCTTCCCCGCTCCGCCCTCGGCCTCCTGGCCGCGGGCCTGCTCGCCGGCGCCGTGCTTCCGGCTCAAGGCTCACAGCTTCGTTCTCCCGGATCCGAAGTCCCCGCTCCCGGCTCGCAGATGATCCTGATCCCGGCGGGCGTCTACGTGCCCTTCGCCAAGGGACCGACCGATGCCGCCACGGTGCGCGTGCCGGCCTTCCAGCTCGACCGCGACGCCGTCACCAATGCGGAGTTCCTTGCGTTTGTACGCGCGAATCCCAAATGGCGCCGCTCGCAAGTCAGCCCGCTCTTCGCGGACAAATCCTATCTCGGCAACTGGGCCGGCGACCTCGAGCCCGGTCCGACGGCCCCGGCCGACTCGCCCGTGGTGAACGTCTCGTGGTTTGCCGCCCGCGCCTACGCGCGCTGGGCCGGCAAGCGGCTGCCGACCACGACCGAGTGGGAATACGCCGCCGCCGCGGGCTACGCCGGGCCCGACGGCCGGCACGACGAAAAGTTGAACCGCGACATCTATGCCTGGCTCGCCCGGCCCACGCCCGCCGTGCTGCCTTCCGTGGCGAGCGGCAAAGCCAATCTGTACGGCCCTCGCGGATTGTTCGGCCTCGTCTGGGAGTGGGTCGAGGATTTCAACACCGCCATGGTCACCGGCGAGTCGCGCGCCGACTCCGGGCTCGACCGCAATCTCTTCTGCGGCGCGGCCGCCGCCAACGTGAAGGACACGAGCGACTACGCCGCCTTCATGCGCCAGGCGCTGCGCTCGTCCCTCCGCGCCAACAACACCACCGGGTCGCTCGGCTTTCGCTGCGCGCGCGACCTGCCGGCATCACTCGCCGCCAATCCATGAAGATCGTAACGACCACCATTTGTTTCCTCGCCCTGAATACCGGTTGCCTCTGCCACGCGTACGCCGATGTAGGGGCGTCGCTTGACGACGCCCGCGGGCGCCGTCAAGCGGCGCCCCTACAGGGCGATTCCGCCAAACCCGAGCCGCACGCCTGCTGCGTCCCGAAGGCGGCCGCCAAACCCGACGCCTGCTGCGCCGCGCCGCCCGCGGGCGCGTCCGCCGCGACCTTCAGCAAGGAATCGATCTACCAGCTCGACGGCGGTTTCACCGATGACCAAGGCCGGCCGTTCACCCTCGGCCAGCTGCGCGGCCGGCCGGTCGTGCTGGACCTGTTCTTCGCCTCGTGCGGCTACGCCTGCCCGCTGACCGTCACCGACATGCTGGCGATCCAGGGGCGGCTGCCCGCCGCCTTGCGCGGCCAGGCCACGTTCGTGCTCGTCTCCTTCGACCCCGAACGCGATACGCCCGCCGCCCTGGCGAAATACCGCGAGCAGCGCGGCCTCGACGGCCAGTGGGTCCTGCTGCATGGCGACGACGAATCCGTCCGCGAGCTCGCCGCGCTCGTGGGCGTCAAATACCGGAAGGAAGCCGACGGCTCGTTCTCGCATTCCAACCTGCTCACCATCCTCAATGCCGCGGGCGAGATCGTCCACCAGCGAGTCGGCCTCCAGGGCGGACTCGACGAAGCCGCCGCGGCGTTGGCGCAGGTCACGTCCCCCGCCCCGTGAGCGCGCCGCGTTTCAAGACCTTCGACGTCCGGCCGCACCTCGCGCGCAACGAGGAGCCGTTCCCGCTGATCCGCGCGCGCGTCGACACGCTCAAGGCCGGCGAGGGCGTCACCATTGTCGCGCCGTTCATGCCCGCCCCGCTGATCGAGCTGCTCAAGAGCGAGGGCTTCCAGTCCAGCATCGAACGCCGCCACGACGGCGCCTGGGCGGTGAATTTCTGGCGGGAGGCGGCCCCGTGAGCGCGCTGCTGCCGCCCACCACCGCCGGCGTGTGCCCGCTGCTGGCCCCGACGCAGGAGATCGCGCACGGGATTGTCAGCCAGGCGGTGCTGGCGGCGCCGGGCCTGCGGGTGACGCTGATGCGTTTTGCCGCCGGGCAGGAATTGTCGGAACACACGAGCACGGCGCGGGCCCTCGTCCAGGTGCTCGCCGGTCGGGGTGACTTCACCTTTCACGGCCGCACGCACCAGCTCAAGGCCGGCGACTTGCTCCATCTGCCCCCGCGGCTGCCGCACGCGGTGCGCGCCGTCGAAGACCTGACGATGCTGTTGACGCAGGCTCCGGCACCGGACTGAAGGCCGGCCACGCGACCGGCCCTCCACCCGGGGGCTCCGCCCCACTTGGGCGCGCCGCCGCCTCAGATGTTGTCGCCGTTGGTCCCGGCGTGGCGGCGCGAACGGAACACGCCCTCGAGCGAACCGATGTCACGCCGGGCGATCTTGTGCATGATATGCCGGAGCTGCGCGACCTCGGCATCGCGTTCCTTGGGGTCGAGTTCCCGCTGGCTGGCCTGGGCGAGGATCAGCGCCTCGAGCAGCGCCTGCTCGCCGGCGATGAAATATGCGCACAGCGGGTTGTCCTGCCCGGCCTGGGCCGCCGGCGCGGGGTGCTTGGGCGGAACCGGTTCCTGCAGGGAATGGAAAACCTCGTCCAGCGTCTGGTCGAACAGGTAGACCAGCGTATCCGGGTTGGCCAAAGGCGAATTGACCTTCTCGATGCGCAGAAAGGTCTCCCAACGCGCACGGATCTGGGACCGGCGCTCCTGGAGCGTCTCGACGATGGCCTGTTGCATCACCCCCTAGTATGGCCCGCCGCCGGCCGGACCGCTGCGCATAACTTGGAGAAGCTTGGGCGTATTTTGCGTGGTTCCCGGCCGGGCACCGGCCGGCCAAACCGCCGCGTCGAGCGGCTGGCGGCCGCCCGACCCGGGAACCAACCTCCGCTTACGCGAGCTCGCAGGCGCCGCCGGCGCAGGCCACGACGTCCTTGAGCGCGGTCTCGTCGGATTTCTCGATGAGGGTCGTGTAGTCCACCGGCTGGTACAGCAGGCGGTTCCAGCGCGCGGCATCATCGGCGTTCGTCACGGCCTCGCGCGGCGCCTGGGCGTAGCGCTTGTCGCCGTCGTGCGCCAGCAGCGACACGCCGGTGAAGTGCTCGCGGTGGCGCCAGATGAAATCCGCGACCCCGTCCCACTCGCCGGCCTTGACGGTGCAGGTGTTGGAAACGTTGTGGTGCAGGCCGGGCGAACGCGTCGACTCGGCCTCGCCGTTGAGCACCCAGTGCTGCTGCGCCAGCTGCACGAAGTGGAGGAAGTCGACGGCGTTGATGTCGTCGCGCAGGATGGCATGGGCCGGCGCCTCGACGGCAAACGTGATGACGTCGTCGGTGTTGGGCCGGTAGATCGACGCCTCGGTCATGTGCGGATTCACCGAGTGGAAGTGGCGGTAGACGGCGTCCCGGCGGTTGGCCTGCACGCGGCGGAAGTAGTGGCGCGCGTGGTGGGGATGGATCCCCGAGGCCGCGCCGAGGAGCAGCGAGGCCGTGCCCTCGGGCTTGACGCACGTGACGCGCGCGGCCGGCCGGATGCCGAGCACGCCGGCCACGATGCGGTTGGCCGCGCGGCAGAGGCGCGCGCCGCGCTCGAGCACGGACGGGTTGAAGAGGATTTCCGGGTTGTCCATGAACCCGCAGATCGAGACGCCGAGGAGGGCGTCGCGCTCGTTCAGGTAACGCGTCACCGGGCCCAGGTAGGCGATCTCGGTGTAGGCCGCCTGCAGCGTGCCGATGACCGCCGCATGGACGCAGGCCACCAGGAAGTCGTCGACGGTCTGGATGATCGCGCCGTTGATCGTGCTGAGGTTGCACATCTGCCAGCCGCTGAGCCGCGTGCCGGGCTCGACCGGGCCGGTGTACCCGGCGGCGCGCAGCCGCGCCACCTCGACTTCGTCGTCGAGTTCGCCCCCGACGACCGGGTGCAGGCCGATCTCGCAGCAGGGGTTGCAGCCATAGTCGGGATGGTCGGCGAAATAGAAGCCCGGTTCGCCGAATTCCTTTTGCGCGGCGAAGAGCCGCCGGAACAGCGTGTCGTCGCTCTCGCCGCGCGGGACGACGGCCGAGTTGTTCGAGGCCGAGCGCTGCGGGTGTTTCTCGAACCAGTTGCCCGTCTTGGCCGCCATCATCTCCTGGTCGTCGGGCGAGAACAGGCAGATCGTCGCGGAGCGGCGGATCCCGCCGGCGAGCACCGAGCGCGCCGTGAACATGCAGATGTCGTAGACCTCGATCGGGCGCAGCTTCCGCCCGGCGGCGTGTCCCAAAATGGCGTCGACGTCGAGCAGGGCCTGCTTGAGCGGCAGGTGGCCGGGAGCCTTGCCGCCGGAGGTGCGCAGCGCGCTGCCGCGCGGCCGCACCTGCGAGAAATTGAACTCGGCCTTGAACCCCTCGTAGTGGCTGCGCACGAGCATGTGCAGCGCGTCGGCCCAGCCCTCGATCGTGTCCTCGACGGCGTGGTGGCGCACCGTGAGCTCCATCTCGTCCGGCCGCACCGGCAGCGCCGGGAGCCGGTCGACGTGATGGCGCTGCACCGAGAAGCCGCAGCCGGTGCCGGCGAGGAGCAGGAAGAGGTATTCGCGGAAGAACTCGACGCGGTCGACCGGGCTGAACGAGCAATTAAAGAGCCGCGCGTGGTTCTTGAGGATCGCCTCGCCGCCAAACTGCAGCGAGCGCATCGAGGGCAGCACGCGCTTCTGGCCGACGGCGGCGAAGGCGCGGTGCATCGCGTCCGACAGCGTGCCGCCCGACAGCCATTCGGCGAGGAACCGGCGGTCGCCCGGCAGGGCCGGCGAATCATGGTCCGGCGCGGGCATTCGCAGCGTGAGCTTGTCCGCAAAATGATGCAGGTGCATGGCCAGCACGCGGCGGGCGGCCTCGGTGAAAGTCTCGCGCCGCCCGAGGTCGGGCCGGTAGCGGGCGTACTTGGCGCAGGCGATGTAGTCGCCGAGGCCGTTTTCCGGGTAATGGTTGAGCCGGTGCGCGGCCTTGTGCTCGCGGAAGATGATGAAGGCGCGCGCCACCTCCCATTCGCCCTCGGCGGCGATGGCCTTCTCGACGTTGTCCTGCACCTGCTCGATCGTCGGGTGCCGGCCCGTGCGGTAGAAGAGCTCGAGCATGAGCGCCACGCGCGCGGCGATGCGCTGCACCTTCGCGAAGGTCTCCGCGTCGAGGCCGTAGCGGGCGAGCGGGTCATCGCGGTGCGGATTCTCGGTCGTGCCGTGCCGCACCTCGAAGAAGGCCAGCGCAACGGCGCGGGCGACCTTGGCGGCGTCCCAGGCGACGGTCGTGCCGTCGCGCTTGCGGACGCACCGGTCGGCGGCGGCGATGGCGGCGAAGGAATTCGGGCGGGGGTGAACCTTGGCGAGGATGGAAGCAGCGGCGTGGGTCATGTGAACGGGAAACTTCCATCATACCGGAGTTGCGGACGCGGCGCTAATCATCCGTTGCGAAATGTGTTTAATTTTTTGCCAAAACTAATGCTGCCGGGCCCGCGGGCCGTTTTGCGGCGCGCTAATGCTGCGCGGTCCCGCGGGCGGCGCTTGCCGGACCTAATGCTGCGCTCGCGGAAGAGGATTTTTTTGGCGACAGCTGCCGTCGTCGCAGCTTCACTGGCCCGCCGATGCCGACGACTCCACGTTCCGCCGCCCTCCGTCTCACCGGGCTGACCGGGACGCTGCGGTGCTGCCAGCTGTTCACCGGGCTATCCGCCGAGGATCTCGAGGTCATCGCCGGCTTCGTCCAGCCCCTGAACCTGGCCAAGGGCGACTACCTGTTTCATGAAGGGGAGCCCGCCCGGGGGTTTTACCTGGTGCAGTCTGGGGCCATCAACGTCCATCGGGTCAGCGCCGCCGGCAAGGAGCAGGTCATTCACGTTTTTCGCGCCGGCGAGTCCTTTGCCGAGGCCGCCCTCGCTTCGCCCACCGGTTACCCGGCGGATGCGCGGGCGGTCGAGGCCAGCACCGTGCTGCTCCTGCCCAAGGCGCCAGTCCTCGAGCTGCTTGGGCGCCGGCCGGACCTGGCTGTCCGCATGCTCGGCTCGATGAGCGCCCACCTGCGGGTGCTCGTCGGCATGCTGGATGACCTGACCCTCAAGGACGTCGAAACCCGCCTCCTCAACTGGCTGGTCAAACACGGGCGGGACGGGTCCGTCATCCAGCTGCCCGGCACCAAGCGGGTGCTGGCCGCTGAGCTCGGCACCAGCAGCGAGACGCTTTCGCGCACGCTCGCCCGGCTCCGTGACCACCGCCTCATCAGCGTCGCCGCCCGCAGCATCACGGTGCACGACCCCGCCGCCCTCGCCGCCCTGCTCCGCCGGAACCTCGGGGAGGGATGAGGCCGGGGGCCGTAGGCCCACCGCTCGCTGCCGCAGTCGGCCAGGAGGCCGACCCTCCACCGCGTGTCGTGTCCGTTCGGCGGGGTGGCCCCCGGCTGTGTCATCCTGCCGGACCTTGACCTGCGTCAAGGCGCACCGGTCAGGGTGGTGAGATACTGGGGCATGACCCAGTCCACCCAGTCCCAGCCTGAAATCACCATCACGCCCGAAGCCACGGTCGGTTCGCTCGTCGCCGCCCAGCCCGCCCTCGCCCGTCTCTTCGAGCGACTCGGCATCGACTACTGCTGCGGCGGCAAGCAGACGCTCGCCGCCGCCTGCACCCGGCTCAAACTCGATATCCCGACAACCGTCGCGCTGCTCGCATCGGCCGGCACGGCCCTGGGTGCCGGAAATCAGGAGGTGGATGCCAGCGCCATGAAACTAAGCCAGCTGGCCGACCATATCGTGGCCACGCATCATGCCTGGTTGAAGGCGGAGCTTCCGCGCCTCGTCGAAATGTCCCACCGCGTGGCCACCAAGCACGCGTGGCGCGACGCGCGGCTGCCTGAGGTGGCCGCCGCCGTCAGCGACCTGGCCAGCGAGATGATCGTCCACATGCAGAAGGAGGAGCTGGTGTTGTTTCCCTTGGTCCGCCGGATCGAGGCCGGCGCCCGCGGCGATATCACCGCCCCGGTCGCCCAAATGGAATCCGAGCACGAGTCCGCCGGCCGGCTGACCGCGCGGCTCCGCCTGCTCACCGACGGCTTCACGCCCAATGCCGAAGCCTGCAACACGCACCGGGCCCTGCTCGCCGGCCTCGCGGATTTCGAGGCCGACCTGCACCAGCACGTCCACAAGGAGAACAACATCCTCTTCCCGCGCGCCCTGGCCCTGGCCCGCGCCGGGTAAGGTCAATGGCCGGGCGGCGACTCCGCTCGCCGCCGCGGCGCGCAAGGGACTGCGCGCCCTGCCGGGTTCTCGGCCGAACGGGAAAATTCCGACCCGCCTCACCCTTCGGGCATCGAGGCCAACAGCCGGCGCAATTCCGGTCGCAGCTGCTGCAGCTCCCGCAGGTGCGCGGCCGACAGCCGCCGGATCAATCTTTCGCCCTGCGCCGTGAGCCGGATCTCCTGCCGGCGCCGGTCGGCCGCCGACAGCTCGCGCCGGACGAGCTGCCGCCGCGCCAGGCGGTCGATCAGCCCCACCGCGCTGTGATGCCGCAGCTGCAGCCGGTCGGCGAGTTCGCCCACGGACACGAAATCGCGCCCGGGAAAGCCCTTGATGGCGAGCAGCGCCTGGTGCTGCTGCGGAGTCAGGCCCGCCGCGCTCGCCTCCTCGCGGCTGAACCGGTGAAAGCGCCGCAGGGCGTGCCGCCAGGCCGCAAGCAGCTCGTAATGCGGCTTCTGCAGATGGGAAAGGCGGGCGGACGGGCGCGGCATCCGTCCAGTCAGGGCCCGCCGGGCGGTGGATACAATCCTATTGCTTTATATCGCAGTACGATATTCTTGGTCCTTTGCTCATGTCTGTCCACGTGCCTCCCGCCCTGCCCTCCGCCACCATCCAGGAACATGACCGCCTGGCCGACTTCACGACCGATCGGCGCGTCCTGCTCCTCTGCGCGCTGGCCGTGCCCATCGGGGCCATCGGCGCGGTCGTGGCCAAGGCGTTGCTGTGGCTGATCGCCGTCATCACCAATGCCGCGTTCTTCCTGCGCTGGTCGGCGGCGCCGGTCACGCCCGAAACGAACCATCTGGGCTGGTGGGTCGTGCTGGTCCCGGTCGTGGGTTCCGTCGTCATCGGGCTGATGGCCCGCTACGGCTCGGAGAAGATCCGCGGCCATGGCATCCCGGAGGCGCTCGAGGCCATCCTGCTCGGCCGCAGCCTCATCGACCCGAAGGTCGCGGTGTTGAAGCCGGTTTCGTCGGCCATCTCCATCGGCACCGGCGGGCCGTTCGGCGCCGAGGGCCCGATCATCATGACGGGCGGCGCGTTCGGCTCGCTCTTCGCCCAGTTCTTCCATCTCTCGGCCGCCGAGCGCAAGACGCTGCTCGTGGCCGGCGCCGCCGCCGGCATGGCCGCGGTCTTCGCCACGCCGGTGGCTGCCGTGCTGCTGGCGGTCGAGTTGCTCCTGTTCGAGTGGAAGCCGCGCAGCTTCATTCCCGTCGCGGTGGCCTCGCTTGTCGCCGCGGTGCTGCGCGAGCCGCTGCTCGGTTCCGGACCAATCTTTCCGGTGCTGGCCCATGCCGCGCCCACGCCCGCGCTGCTGGGCTTCGCCGTGCTCGTCGGGCTCGCCGTCGGCGTGGGCTCGGGCCTGCTGACGACGCTGGTCTACTTCTGCGAGGACCTGTTCGCCAAACTGCCCGTGCACTGGATGTGGTGGCCGGCGATCGGCGGCCTCGTGGTCGGCGTCATCGGCAAGATCGACCCGCGCGTGCTCGGCGTGGGCTATGATACGATCCACCAGCTGATGCGGGGCGACCTGTTGGGCTACACCGTGCTGACGCTGCTGCTGGGCAAGGCGGTCGTCTGGTCCTTTTCGCTCGGTTCGGGCACCTCCGGCGGCGTGCTGGCGCCGTTGTTGATGATCGGCGGGGCCCTCGGCGCCCTGTGCGGCGCCGCCGTCGGCATCGGCGACCCGGGCCTGTGGGCGATGGTCGGCATGGCCGGCATGATGGGCGGCACGATGCGCTCGCCGCTCACCGGCATGGTGTTCGTCCTGGAACTCACCCACGACCTCAACGCGCTGCCCGTCCTGATGATCGGCAGCGTCACGGCGCTGTGTGTCACGGTGCTCTGGCTGCGCCGTTCCATCCTCACGGAAAAACTCGCGCGTCGCGGCCAGCACATCGCGCGGGAATACAGCGTCGATGTCTTCGAGCTGGCCCGCGTCGGCGAGGTCATGGACCAGCAGCCGCCGCTGGCCCCGGCGAGCCTGACCGTCTCCGACCTGGCCGAGCGCATCGCGCGAAACGATCCCGCGGTTGCGCGGCGCCAGGCCACGATTGTCACGGACGAATCCGGCCGGCTGGCCGGGCTCGTCACGCGCGGCGACCTGATGCGCTCGTTGCAGGCCGGGACCGGCGCGACCACCACGCTGGCGGAAATCGCCACCCGTGACGTGGCGGTCGCCCACCCGGACGAAACCTTGCGCGACGCCATCGCCAAGATGCTGCGGCGCAATGTCGGCCGGCTGCCCGTGGTGACGCGCGAAGACCCGCGGCGGGTCATCGGCTATCTCGGCCGGGCGGACATCCTCGCCGCGCGCGAACGTCTCCGGCACGAGGAGGAACTCCGCGAAACCGGGCCGGTGCGCGGCGGGGTGCGGCGGGCGGCGGGATGAAGCCGCCGCCCCCATCGCCCCTTGAATTCGCCCAGGTTGTAGGGCGGGGTCTCCGAACCCCGCCTGCCGCCGGCCATCGGGGCTCGGGCAAAGGCGGGGTTCGGAGACCCCGCCCTACAGTCCGAGCACCGGCCAGGCGCTTGCGGGCCAGCGCCCCTACCCGGCAAAAGAAGGATCGAGCCCGAGGCGGAAGAAGGCGCGGGCGTTGGCGAAGCAGATGTTCGCCACCATGCCGCCGACGAGGTCGCGGTCGGGGGGCAGTTCGCCCTGCTCCATGCGCTGGCCGAGCAGGTTGCAGAGCACGCGCCGGAAGTACTCGTGCCGCGTGTAGCTGAGGAAGCTGCGCGAGTCGGTGAGCATGCCGACAAAGCGGCTGAGCAGCCCGTTGTTGGCCAGGGCGTTCATCTGCCACTCCATCGCCTCCTTCTGGTCGAGGAACCACCAGCCGGAGCCAAACTGCATCTTTCCGGCGACCGAGCCGTCCTGGTAGTTGCCGGCCATGGTTGCGAAGACGTAGTTGTCGGCCGGGTTGAGGTTGTAGAGGACGGTGCGCGGCAGCTCGCCGGTGGAGTCGAGCGCATTGAGATAGGCCGAGAGCGAGCGGGCCTGGTTGAAATCGCCGATGCTGTCGAAGCCGGTGTCGGGCCCGAGCGCCGAGAGCAGGCGGGTGTTGTTGTTGCGCAGCGCGCCGAGGTGCAGCTGCTTGGTCCAGCCCTTCTTCGCGTCCCAGCGGCCGAACTCGAGCATGAGGTACGAGCCGTATTTGGCCCACTGCGCCGGCGAGGCGGCGCGCCCGGCACGGGCGGCCTTGAAGATGGCCGCGGCCGCGGCCTTGGTGCACGGCTCGGCCAGGGCGGTCTCCATGCCGTGGTCGGAGAGGCGGCTGCCAGCCGCATGGAAATCGTCGTGGCGCCGCTGCAGCGCGCCAAGCAGGTCGTCGAAGGTCTTGATCTTCGTCCGGGCGGTGCCCGCGAGTTTTTCGAGCCAGGCGTTGAAAGCCGCGGGCGTGTTCACCCCGAGCGCCTTGTCGGGGCGGAAGGTCGGGTAGACGCGCGTCTTGATCCCGAGCTTGGCGATGCGCTGGTGATCGGACAGCGGGTCGGCGGGGTCGTCGGTGGTGCAGATCACCGCGACCTTGTTGGCCGCGAGAATGTCGTGCACGCGCAGGTGCGCCAGTTTTTCGTTCGCCTGGTGCCAGATCCGGTCGGCCGACTGCGGGTTGATGATCTCGTCGATGCCAAAGTAGCGCTTCAACTCCAGGTGCGACCAATGGTAGAGCGGGTTGCCGAGGGTGTGCGGGACCGTCGCGCACCAGGCGTCGAACTTCTCGCGCGGCGACGCGGCGCCGGTGCAGGCGCGCTCGGGGACGCCGTTGGCCCGCATCGCCCGCCACTTGTAGTGGTCGCCGCCGAGCCAGATCTCGGCCAGGTCGGCGAAGCGATGGTTCTCCGCGATCAGCGCCGGCGGGAGGTGGCAGTGGTAATCGAAGATCGGCTCGCCCTTGGCGAAATGATGGTAGAGATCGCGCGCCGCGTCGGTGTGCAGCAGGAAGTCTTCGTGAATGAAGGGTTTCATGTTTTCAGAAACTGTAGGGCGGGGTCTCCGAACCCCGCCGCGCGAGCCGAGGTTTGATCGATCGGCGGGGTTCGGAGACCCCGCCCTACATTAGTTAGCGGGAGATATCGTTGAGCATCGCGTCGAGCGACTGGTAGCCCGCGAGGAGCTTGCGCGTGGCGGCGCAGCGCTCGCGGGACGCCAGGCCGGTGTTTTCGGCGAGGAAGATGAGGTAACTCGCGATTCCCTTGGCGAAGTTGAGCCGCGCCTCGGGACTGATGGCATAGAAGCGCGCGCGCTGCGCGTAACCGGCCGGCGAGTGGTCGCCGAGGGCGGCCTTCTCCGGCTTCCCGCCGGCCGCCAGCACGTAGAGGAAGTTGTATTCGAAGAAGAACATGTGGTCGGGCGACGGCGGGAGCGCCTCGAGCGCGGCGCGGCAGGCGGCGGGCGAGGCGAAGATATCTGGAGGCGGGGTGCTCCCACCCCGCTTGTTCTCGCGGGACGAGGGCGTCCCGCCTCCACCCGATGCGAGCGAGGTCGTCACGAAGACGCGGGCCATTTTCTGTTCGGTGGGATCGGCGCTGAAGGCGCCGGCCACGGCCATGTCGAGCGTGAACCGGTACCAGTCGCGCCAGAGGGCGGCGTCGGTGGCGTTCTTCGCGGCCGCGAGGGCCACGCCCATCTCGTAGGTGTAGCGGCCGCTGGTCTTGATCTCGAGCCGGCTGCCGGTGACCTGGCCCATCACCTGGTAATTCTCCGCCGACTTGCCCGAGCCGGAGTGGAAGCCGATGCTGACGCCGAATTTCGCGCCCACGTCCCATTGCTTCTGGATCAGGGCGCGGAGCGCGGCGTTGTCGGGATACGGCATGTTCTTCTGGAACCCGAAGGCCGGGGCGATGAAGTTGACCGGCATGCCGAGCACCTCGCAGAGCGCGAGCATGACGGCGGTCGTCTCGGGCGTCGTGAGCCCGGGCAGTTCGTCGATCGACAGCTCCCGCAGGTAGGCGCGGCCGGCCGGCGTCGTGAACGCGGCGGCGCGCGCGGCGGCGTATTTGTCGTCCCGCCGCTTCATTTTCTGCATCGGCGTCCACACCGTGGCGAGCAGCTGGTTCAACGCCGCGTCATCCAGTTTGAGTCCCGCGGCGGCCACCCGAGCCCGGGTCTTCGCGACGACGTCCGCCGGAATGTCCGCCACCTTCGCCGGCTGGTTGAGCGCCAGCTCGGGCGACAGGTCGAAGGTGATGTAGCTCGCCAGCAGGCAGCCGCGCACGAGCGCGTCCTCGCGGGCGTCGAACTTGCCGCCGATCGGCTGGTGGTCGGCGTTGAAGCTCCACGCGATGCGGCGGTGATGGAAGCCGGTCTTCAGCTTTGAGAGCACACAGCCGTGACTCATGCCCTCGACGCTCTGGCCCTGGTGGCCTTCGGGGACATTGGTGCCGATGAAGGGGAAAGGCACTGTGTCGAGCCGCCCCGAGAGCATCGCGTCAACGTCGTAAACGAGCTCGCGCGGGATGCTGTTCTGGTTCGCCGTGACCCCGAGCTCGAGCGCGCTCATGGCCCATTCGACGGCCGGCCAGTGCAGCGTCGTGAAACGCGCGCCGACCCCGAGCGTGCTTTGGCCGAGGCGCCCGCCGGTGCCGGGGAAGATCGTCGAGCCGGCGTCGTGCTCCTGGACGAGGTTCTTCAGCTTGAGCAGGTTCGCCCAGGTCGCGGGAAAATAAGTCGCGCCGGCATGGGCGAAACCGTCGGCCAGCGGCGAGGCCGGGGCGGGCAGTTTCCAGGCGCAGTCGCCGGCGGCGTTTTCGCACAGGGTGAATTCACCGGCCTTCGTCGCGAACCGACTCTTGGGATATTCGCAGGCTTTGCCGGCCTTGAGGTCCGCCTGCAGCGCGGGCCAGTCGAGGCAGAAGTCGGGCGAGACGCACGGATTCTGCGCAATGCGCAGGTTGTGTTTCAGGAGGAATTGGTTGATGGCGGACATGGGGAATGGGCGGAGGGTCGGTCTCCTGACCGACCGCGGTCGGCCGGGAGGCCGACCCTCCGGATTTGGTGCCTCAGATTGTCATCGCGTGATAACCGCCGTCGACGATGAGTTCCTCGCCGGTGATGAACGACCCGGCGGCATCCGAGGCCAGCAGCAGCGTGGCGCCGATCAGCTCGCGCGCCTCGCCGAAGCGCTTCATCGGCGTGTGGCCCATGATGGCGGTCACGCGGTCGGGGGTGAGGACCTTGCGGTTCTGCTCGGCCGGGAAGAAGCCGGGCACGAGGACGTTCACGCGGACTTTCGCCGTTGCCCACTCGCGCGCGAGATTGAGCGAAAGGTTGTGCACGGCGCCCTTGGACGCCGAATAGGTGATGACGCGCGACAGCGGCACGATGCCGGACATCGAGCCGAGATTGATGATCGAGCCGCCCTGCCCGCGCTCGACGAGGTATTGGCCAAATACCTGGCAGCCGAGGAACACGCCCTTGACGTTGACGCGCAGGATGCGGTCGAACTCCTCCTCGGTGATGTCGAAGAACGGAGTCGCCGAATTGATGCCCGCGCCGTTGACGACGACGTCGATGCGCCCGCTGCGCTTGAGCACGGCGTCGCGCAGGCCCTCGACTTCCGCCTTGCTCGTGGCCTCGGCGGAATGGAACCACGCCTTGCCGCCCGCGGCCGCGATCTTCTCGAGCCGGGCCTTGGCCTTGTCGGCGTTGCGGCCGACCAGCACGACCTCGGCGCCGGCCGCGGCGAGGCCCTCGGCCATCGCGCCGCACAGCTCGCCGGTGCCACCGATGACGACGGCAACCTTGCCGGTGAGACCAAACATCTGGTTGAGGTAGTCGGAAGGTTTCATGCGAGGAAGGCGGCGGTGATGATGCAGTGAAAAGTTGGCGGCCGGCGCGCGGTTTTCACCGGTGAACAGCCAGTCCGCGAGTGAACCCGGAACGCCGCGCCCGGGCAAGACCGGAGCCGGCCGATGACACTGCTAATCGGGCGCCATTTGCGACCAGCGTGTCGTGCTTATGGCTCCCGTGGCACGGGACCGACACGGAACCAGGCGAAATCCGCCTTGGCCCCAGCCGAACCGGCGGCAAACACGCCGACCTTGGCGCCGACCCAGCGACCGACCGTGGCGGTGAAGTCACCCGCAGATCTGAGCGGAATTGTCACTTCGCCGTCGGCACTGATGAATTCAAATCGGCATTTCGCGCCCGCCCGCACCGTCACGCGAAGGTCCCCCGCCGCCGCGGGTACCGCGGTCAACACCTGCACATCCTCCGGCGCGCCCTGGACCGCATTGTGCCGCGTCGCAAACACCAGGTGCACACCGTCGGCCGCGCGTTTGAGCCCGATCCACGCATAGTCGTAGCCAAAAACGATCAGGCCCGCGCAATCGCCTTCCGCCTTGGCGTCGAGCGCGAGTTTCGTCGTTACCGTGAATTCCTCCGCCGGGAATTTCTGCAGCAACAGGAAAGGCGCGTCGTAGAGATTGCCCGGTTTCGGTTCCGGTTGCGCGTATAGCCGCAACCGGCCCGGCGCCGCCGCGAGCGAGTACCAGGCTTCGTCCGGGTTGGCCTGCCATTGCCATTGGACGCCGAGCGCCGGCGCCGCGAACTCGTCGCTCGTGGCCGGCACGGCCAGTGGCCCGGCGGCCAGCGCCGGCCCTACCTCGGGCTTTGGATGGATCAGCACGGGCTGCCCGCGCCCATCGCCATCCGGATCCTCGCCGATCACCGGCCAGTCGTCGTGCCACGACATCGGCTCCAGATGGACGACGCGCCCGTAGGCGCCCTGGTCCTGGAAATGCAGGAACCAGTCGACCCCCGCCGGCGTGTCGACCCACGCACCTTGGTGCGGGCCGTTGATGGACGTCTCCCCCTGGTCCATCACGATGCGATCCTCGTACGGGCCCTCGATTCGCCGGGAACGAAAAACCGATTGCCAACCCGCGGTGACGCCGCCGGCCGGCGCGAAGATGTAATACCAGCCATGGCGTTTGTAGTACTTTGGCCCCTCGAGTGTCGTATAGCCGGGAAGTTTGCCGCCATCGATGATGGTCTTCCCCTCGCCCATCGCACGCAGGCCGTCGGCGCTGAGCGCCTGGAGCGTAAGCAGGTTGTTGATGCCGGCGCGGCTCTTGGCCCAGGCGTGGACCAACCAAACGCGTCCGTCGTCGTCCCACAACGGGCATGGATCGATGAAGCCCTTGCCGGCCTTCACCAGCGCGGGCGCGCTCCACGGTCCGCGCGGGTCGCTCGCGGTGACGACATAAATGCCAAAATCCGGATCGGGATAATAGATCCAATATCTGCCGTCGTGGAACCGGATCGCCGGCGCCCAGACGCCCTTACCGTGTTGCGGGGTGCGGAATGCCTCCTCCGGCACGAGCCGGGGCAGCGCGTGCGTCACGAGCGTCCAGTTGACCAGGTCACACGAGTGCAGGATCGGCAGGCCGGGAACGTGGTTGAAGCTCGATGACGTCATCCAGTAGTCGTCGCCCACGCGCACGACGTCTGGATCGGAATAGTCGGCGTGCAGGATCGGATTGCGATAGGTGCCGTCGCCATTGTCCGGCGACCACGCCGGCACCGCGAGCGCCGCGGCCAGGGGCGGCGCAACCCGCGCCAGCTCTCGCGCCGCGAGCTCGGCCACCATCCGCGCTCCAAACGCCACATAGTGGGTGTTGTCGGTGTGCCCCGTGGGAAAGTGCGGATCCCCGCCGGGAGCAAAAATCATGTGCAGCTTCTTCGAGCCCTCGACGCCCAGCCCGGTCTCGAGCTTCCGCGTCAGCGCCTCCAGGTCCAGCAGCGGCACCTTTTCCGCGGTCGCGACTTCGCGCCCGGCCGCCAGGTAGGCGCCGTGGGTATCGCCGAGGCTCCCGTCGGGCTTCCAGTCGCGACGGACCACCGGGGTGGCGAGAATCGGGTGCGCGCCACGCGCCCGGACGTCGGCGATGAAATGTCGCAGGTTGGCGGGATAGTCCGAAGCCGGGTCGGCATAACGCGTCGGGTCCCCTTTCTTTTCGTCATTGTGTCCGAACTGGATGAGCACCCAGTCGTCGGCCTTGAGCTGCTGGAGGACGAGGTCCCAGCGGCCTTCGTCGCGAAATGATTTCGTGCTGCGGCCGTTTGCCGCGTAGTTCACGACGCGCCAAGGTGGACGGACAAGATCGCGGAACAACTGGCCCCAGCCCCGCTCCGGGTAATCGAGATCGGGCTTGTCGGCCATGGTTGAGTCGCCCACGAGATGAATCGTCGGCGCCGGCGCGGGATCCCAGCCATCGCTGCCGGCGAGCACCGCCTGCCGCGTGTACCGCGAGACTTCGCCCGTGGCGGCCTTCTTCGCCCAGGGCACGCGCTGCGCCGGCACCCAGCCCGGGCCCGAGCTCATGAACTCCTCATAGAACGTCGTCTTCTCCGCCTCGGGCTTTTTCCAGTTATGCCAGCCGGCGGGTTGTACGACGTCCGACATTTCCGTGCGCACGAAGACGGTCTGCGCGTAGTTGCGCCAGGGCCGGCCCAGGTAAGTGCGCACGCCTCGGGCGCCCGTAATCGAGCAGTCGGAAAACACCAGGCCGTAGGGCGCGCCCTCGGGGGTCGACGCCGCCGTGACGTAGCCGTCGCCGACGCAATGGATGTGGCAGCGGTCGAAATACGCCGTCGCGCCGCCGAAAATGAAATCGACGCTGCCCTCGATGTAACAGTCGGCAAAGTACTGCCGGCCGCGGTTGACGAGGATCGTGTCCTGCCAGCCGAGGAAGCGGCAGTGGCGGAACACGACGCGGTCGGCGTCGACCCGCAGCGCCACGGCCTGGGCCACGTCGGGTCCGCCGGCGCGCGGGCCGGGTTTCCCCGCGCCGTTGGCGATGGTCAGGTTTTCCCAGATCATGCCGTCGCCATCGACCTGCAGCGTCGGCGTGCGAAACGTGCCGATGCCCTGGCCGTCGGGTCCCGGCAGGTTGGCGTGCAGGTCGTACGTAATGATGGTCGTCGCCGCGTCCTCGCCCCGGACGAGCAGGTTGCCGCGCTCACGCTGGACGTAGATGCGCTCGTGATAGGTGCCGGGCTTGACGAGGATGACCCAGCGCGGGTCGTCCTTTCCGGTGCGCATGGGCGCCGCGCTGATCGCCTCCTGCACCGAACGGTACTGGCCGCTGCCGTCGGTGGCGACGATGGCGTCGGGCTGGGGCGCGGCGGCGGCGACGGCGATGTTTGCGGCCGTCAGCCCGAGGACAGCCCGGGCCACGCCACGGAAGATCGCAGACAAAACCACGCGGAGCGATCGGATGGAGGGCCGGTCTCCTGACCGGCCGGGTCGGAAGGATACGGTCGGCCGGGAGGCCGACCCTCCAACCATCACGCAAGGCGGGTTCCGCACGGCTGATCCGATCCGCCCGGCGGTATTCACCATCAACGGCATGACCCCCACCTCAGGCGCCGTTCAGCACGACCTGTTTGAAGCGCGGCACGAGCAGGTGCATGATGAACCAAGCCACCAAGTAGGCGGTGCCGCAGACGACGAACAGGATCCCGTAGCCGAGCTCGACGTTGCCGAGGGCGGTGAAATGTTGGAGGATCAACCCGGCCACCCGGGCGATGAGGATGCCGCCGATGGCCCCGGCCATGCCGCCGAGACCCGTGACCGAAGCGACCGCCTTCTTGGGGAACATGTCGGAGACGGTCGTGAAGATGTTGGCTGACCAGGCCTGGTGGGCGGCCGTGGCGATCGCGATGGTGGCGACGGCCAGCCACGTGTTGATCTGACCCAGGCGGGAGGCCAGCAGCACCGTGAGCGGCAAGAGCGCGAAGATGAACATCGCGAGCTTGCGGGCCTTGTTGGCATCCATGCCGCCATTGATGAATTTCTTCGGCAGCCAGCCGCCAAAAATGGAACCAACGGTCGACACCGTGTAGACCACGGCGACGGCGATCGGCCAGCTGATCACCCCGGGAATGTCCGCCTTGTCGCCCGCGTAATCCGGATGGGCCGCGAGATAGTCGGTGATCTTGCGGCTGTTTTCCCCACCGAGAAACGCCGGCAGCCAGAACAGGAAGAACCACCAGATCGGATCGGTGAGGAACTTGCCGATCACAAACGCCCAGGTCTGGCGGAAGGCCAGCAGCTTCACGCCCGAGACGCGCGCGCCCTTGGTGTCCGCCTTTTCCGCCGCCTGCTCATCCTGGTCGCTATGAATGTAGTCGTATTCGGCCGGCGAGAGCTGGCCGCTCTTCAGCTTGGCGGCGGGCGAGCCATACATCTTCACCCAAAAGGCGATCCAGATGAGGCCGATGGCCCCGGTCAGGACGAAGGCCCACTCCCAACCCCAGGCATCCGCGAGATAGGGCACGTAGAGCGGGGCGACGATCGAGCCGATGTTGGCCCCGGAATTGTAGAGGCCCGTCGCGTAGGCGCGTTCCTTCTTGGGAAACCACTCGGCCATCGTCTTGTTGGCCGCGGGAAAATTGCCCGCCTCGGTGAAACCGAGCGCCGCGCGCCAGAAGCCGAAGCTCCAGGTATGGTGGCCGAAGGCATGGCCGATCGCCGCGATGCTCCAGCCGATCAGCGACCAGGCGTATCCGGCCTTGGTGCCGATCCAGTCGATGAACCGCCCCGCCGCCAGCATGCCGACCGCATAGGCGATCTGAAAACACACCACCACGGTGGAGTAGTTCAGTTCCTGGCCCGCCTTGTCGGGACCAAACACGCCGTGGTCCGACAGCGTCTGCTTGAGCAGGCCGAGGACATTCCGGTCGAGGTAGTTGATGGTCGTCGCGGCGAAGACGAGGGCGCAAATCGTCCAGCGGTAGCGCCCGACTTGTTCGTTGAGCTTGTTGAACTCGTTCATCGGGGATGGGGTCGGGGTCAGTTGGCCGGCCGCGAGTTGAGGCTGCGGGCGACCTTGGCGGGGTTAACCGTGACGTTTCTGAAGGTGATGGTTCCGGCGTGCTGCACAACCTCCGTTTCGGTCACATTGTTGAAAGTCGAGTCGCTGATCCGGATGTTGTCGATCACGGCGCCGGCGAAGCCGCGGACATAGAGGATGCGCGGGCTGCCGGAACTCGTGACGCGATCGAGCTGGATGTTCCGCACGGTCGGCAGGAAGCCGCCCTGCGCGCCCTCCTCGTAGAGCAAGTCGACGGTCAGCACCGCCTCGCTGACATGGCCGATGGTGACGTCGCGCATGAAAATGTTTTCCAGCACGCCGCCGCGCACGGCGTTGTCCTTGAGCCGCAGCGCGCGGTCGAGGTTCTCGCTGTCCATGCGGCAATTCTCGACGAAGATGTTGCGGATGCCGCCGGTGCATTCGCTGCCGAGCACGACGCCGCCGTGGCCGTCCTGCATCGTGCAATTCCGGATGACGAAGTTCTCGCTCGGGACGTTCACGCGGCGGCCGTCGTTGTTGCGGCCGGACTTGATCGCGATGCAGTCGTCGCCGGTGTCGAACACACAATTCTCGATCAGCACGAAGCGCGTCGACTCGGGATCGCAGCCGTCGTTGTTCGGCCCGTGGGTGTGGATCTTCACGCCCCGCGCGGTGAAATTCTCCGACAGCACCGGGTGCAACTCCCACATCGGCGAGCGGACGATCGTCACGCCCTCGATCAGGATGTTCCGGCACCGGTAAGGCTGGATGAAGTTCGGGCGGAGATAACTCCCGGGTCCGAACACGCGCTGCTCGACCGGCACGCCCGCCTCGCCCATCCGGTTCAGCCGGTCGCGCGCAGGCTTCTGCCTCACCGTGCCCTGGCGCTTGTCACACCAGCTCCACCACGTGTCCCAGTCGGCGCCGCCGTCGAGCGTGCCCTCGCCCGTGACGGCGATGTTTTCCTGGCCGTAGGCGTAGATCAGCGCCGAAAAGCTCATGCACTCGACGCCCTCCCAGCGTGTGAAGACCACCGGATATTTCGACTCGTCGAAGAGGAAGTGCAGCGTGGCGTCCTTCGCGACGTGCAGGTTGACGTTGCTGAGCAGCGTGACGGCGCCGGTCAGCCACTCGCCGGGCGGCACGACGACGCGTCCGCCGCCGGCCTCGTGGCAGGACTTGATCGCCGCCGCGATGGCGGCGGTGCAGTCGCTGCCGGCTTTGGCGCCAAAATCCGTGATCGCAAAATCGCGCGCCGGAAACTGCGGATCCTTGATGTGCGCCAGGATCGCCGGCACCGAGTCCCAGCCGCGCACCACGAGCGGCGCGCTGGTCCGCGCGAGCATCTTCTCGACTTCCATGCCGGCCAGGATGAACGGACCGGTGCCCTTCGGGTCGTTGTCGACGACCGGTTCCGCCATGTAATAGTCGAACGAGCCGTCGCGCGGACGGCCGTTGTGCATGGTATAGCCGAGGCCCGCGCCCTGGCAGATCGAGGTCAGCCGGATCGTGCCGTCCGGGTTCCCGCGGACGAAGGTCTTGAGCAGGCCGGCGTAGCCCTTGAGGATCGCGGCCTCGTATTTCTCGCGCGGCAGGTAGCCGGCGTTGACGCCCTTCGCCAGCGCGTAGACGAACATGCTCGAGCCGGACGCCTCGAGGTAGTTGCCCTTCCGCGTGCCGAGGTTCGAGATCTGCCACCACACGCCGCTGGCCGGGTCCTGCCAGCGCACGACGCCGTCGGCGAGCCGTTGGAGGATGCCGACGATCTGGTCGATCTCCGGCTGGCTGACGGGCATGAAGTCGAGCACGTCGACGATGGCCATGCCGTACCAGCCGATGGCGCGGCTCCAGAAATTCGGCGAGAGCCCGGTCTTGGGATCCGCCCACGACTGGCTGTGCGATTCGTCCCATGCATGCCAGTAGAGCCCGGTGGCGGGATCGTAGGCGTGGCGATCCATGAGGATGATCTGCTTCGCCACATCGTCGAACAGCGCCGGCTCGTTGAACAACAGCGCGTATTGCGCGAGGAAGGGCGACGCCATGTAGAGGCCGTCGAGCCACATCTGGTGCGGGTAACGCTGCTTGTGCCAGAAGCCGCCCTCGCTGGTCCGCGGATGCGTCGCCATCTGCGCCCGCAGCGTCTGCACCGCCTTGGTCCACGCCTCGTTCTTCTCGCCGCGGGCCAGCGCCGCCAGCAGCACCTTGCCCGGGGGAATGTTGTCGACGCTGTAATCCGCGAGCTTGTAGCCGCGGATCGTGCCGTCGGCGTTGACGTGCGAGGCCACCGCGCGCGTCCCGAAGGCCACCTCCGCGTCGTTGTGCGTCGCTTCGCCGAGCCGAACGAGCGCGAGCGCGAGCACGCCGGGCGAATAATCCCAGCGCGCCTTCGGGTTGGAGCCGCCGGCTTCGAGCGAGTTGCCGAGGCGTTTCATTTCGGAGTCCGCCAGCCGCTGCGACCATTCGAGCGGCGAGGCGCCGTCGAATTTCCTGGCGGGCTCGGCCGCGCGCGCGACGTTTGCCACCAGCAGGCTGGCAGCGAACAAAAAAACGGCCGGGGCGGTGAAGCGGATGGAATAACGCATGGGAGGGAATGGCCGCGACCGGGCGGTCGCCGGATCAGGGCGTCAGGGTGACCTTGACCGGGTGCTGCAGGCGGAGCGCGAAGGCTGCGACGTAGTCGTCCCAGGCCTGGCGCGTGGTGAATTCGCCCGCCAGGGACCAGCCGGCGCCCACGTAGTAGCGCAGCGGCTTTCCCGATGCGGCGTGCGCGAGGACGAGCTGGTTGTGCTCGTCCTCCGCGAGATTCTCGAAGTTCTCCGGCACGACAATGGCCTCGCCGAGCGAGCCGTTCGTCTTCTGCACCTCCCATTGCGCCAGCCAGCCGGCGGCGGGCGTGCGCGTGACCTCAACCCTGGCCTCCTGGCCCTTGTCGCCGCTGTTCTTGTTGAGCCCGATCGCGGCGGTGAACGCTTTCGGGCCCGTCCAGGCCGTGAAGGTGCTGTCGATCCGGTCGAAGTTCGTGCCGGCGTCGACGGTGAAGCGCTTCACCTCGGAGACGATCCCGTGGCCGGTCGTCCACGTGTCGTAGGTGAGTTCGAAGATCGCCCGGATCGGGCCGTTCGCGATGACCTTCCAGTTGGCGTAGTTCCGGCCGACGTAAAGCTTGCCGTCGTCCCAGATGCCGGTGCCGCCGGCGCCGCGGGTCGTGCCGACGTTGTACATGTCCATGCCCTCGCCCTCGTCGTGGTGGTAGTGGTCGTGGCCCTTGTTGTACCAGCGGTCGACGACGAGGTAGTCGACCCGCTTGCACCAGATGTCGAGGCCGCTGGTGACGAGCACCTCCTTGCCGCGCTTCTCGGTGTCGGGTGCGGCCAGCACCGGCCCGTACGTGCGGTGGGCGAGCTTGTCGTTTTCCCAGGCGAAATCGTCGAGCCGCTCCGGCACGTAACGGGCAAAGACCTTCGCGGGGAACACGGGCGCGAGGGCGTCCGTCCGCTCGATCGTGAAGGTCGCGGACTTTTCCCCGGCGGCGAAGTCGTGCTGGAAGAGCAGCTCTCCGTAGGCGACGCCCAGGTTGTGCGGGTCCTTGGCCTCGGGCGCGATGTTGGTCACCTGGTAAGGCAGGCTGTGCCCGGCGGCGTCCTTCACCGCGAGGTGTTGCAGCAGGAGGCCCGGCAGGCGCGTCGCCAGGTCGGACCACGGCACGGCGATGGTTTCGGCCGGGCGCGGCGCGGCGAGGTCGTGGGTGACGGTGACGGTGACACGGTCGGCCGCGAGGGCGACGGACGCCGACGCGAGCAGCCCGAGGATGGCGGCACGGGGTAGGTTCATGGCGGAATTCTTCCAGCGTTCTACCGCGCGAGCCAGCCGCCATCGACGGCGACGGTGTAGCCGTTGATGTAATCGGAGGCCGCGGAGGCGAGGAAAACGACGGTGCCCTTCAAGTCGTCGGGCGTGCCCCACCGGCCGGCGGGAATGCGGTCGAGGATGGCTTGGGCGCGGTTGGCGTCGGCGCGCAGCGGCGCGGTGTTGTCGGTCGCCATGTAACCCGGCGCGATGGCGTTGCAGTTGACGCCCTTGCCGGCGAGCTCGTTGGCGATCAGGCGCGTGAGGCCCTGCACCGCGCTCTTCGACGCCGTGTAGGAGGGCACGCGGATGCCGCCCTGGAACGACAGCATCGAGGCGATGTTGATGATCTTCCCCTTGCCGCCGCGGGCCAGCACATCCTGGCAGAACGCCTGGCTGAGGAAGAAAACGGCGTCGATGTTGATGCCCATGACGTCGTCCCAGTCCTTCGCCGGGAACTTCACGAAGTCCTCGCGGCGGATGATGCCGGCGCAGTTCACGAGGATGTCGAGCGAGGCGAAGGTCTGCCGCGCGGTGGCAATGAGCGCCGGGATGGTCGCGCGGTCGCCGAGGTTGGCGGCGATCTTGATGCACTTGCGGCCGAGCGCGCCGACCTGGGCGGCGGTCTCGTCGGCCGGCAGGATGTCGACGGCCACGATGTCGGCGCCGGCTTCCGCCAGCGCCAGTGCCATGCCCTGCCCCAGGCCGCGCGCGGCGCCGGTGACGATGGCCGTCTTGCCGTTGAGTTTGAAGAGATCGAGGATCGTGCTCATGCGGAAGCGGCGGACGGGCGCGGACTCAGCGGAGCGCCTTGATCGGCGCGGCGTCCATGTCGGCGAACTCCTGGTTCTCGCCGCCCATGCCCCAGATGAAGGTGTAGTTGCCGGTGCCAACGCCGCAGTGGATGGACCAGGGCGGCGACAGCACGGCCTGGCGGTCGTGCAGCAGCAGGCTGCGCGTCTCGTCGGGCCGGCCGGCGAAGTGGAAGACCGCGGCGTCGGCCGGCAGGTCGAAATAAAGGTACACCTCCGTGCGGCGCAGGTGGGTGTGCGGCGGCATCGTGTTCCAGACGCTGCCGGGCTTCAGCACCGTCATGCCCATCACCAGCTGGCAGCTCTTGATGCCCTCGGTGTGGATGAACTTGTAGATGGTCCGCGCGTTGGCCGTGGCCGCCGCGCCGAGCTCGGCACCGGGCGTCGCCGCGAAGCTCGCCAGCGTCGTGGGGTGCGCGACATGCGCCGGGTAGCTGAGCAGGTAGAATTGCGCCGGCTGGGCCGGGTCGGCCGACGTGAAGCTGATCGCCTGGGCGCCCCGGCCGACGTAGAGGCAATCGTGCGTCTGGAGCGCGTAGGTCTTGCCGTCGACCTCGACCGCACCCCGCCCGCCGAGATTGATGACGCCGAGTTCGCGCCGCTCGTTGAAGAATTTCGCCGCCAGCTCGCGCGGGCAGCCCAGGGCCAGCTTGTCCTTGCCGGGCATCACGCCGCCGATGACGGTGCGGTCGGTCTCCCAGTATTTGAGGACGACGCCGCCGGGATGGAAAAGGCCCTCCACCAGGAAAGCCTGGCGAAGTTCGTTCGTCGACATGTGCGAATAGCCGCGCTGGTCTATGCTGGGTAGGATGTCCATGGAAACGTGACGCAGAAAGCTAGCTGCCGCTTCGGCTCATCTCCACCAATAGAATTCCTGTCCCGCACGCCTGGTACCGCGGGAGTCGCCAGATGGTGGGAGAGAATTCCATGGGGGTAAGCCGGTGAACGGATAGCTTCGGAAGCGAACATTCACTAATGAACATCGGTTCCACATATGAAATTTCACCGGGATTCTGGCAATAAAAATCCTGCCGCCGGGTCCCGCCGCGGCGCGACCCGGACCGGAGGCCCGGGCCGCGCGGCAGCTGACCGATCGGCGATGTACCCCGTCAGAACGTGCCCTTGATGCCAACGCTGCAGCTGACCCCGAATTCCTCCTGCCGGTAGTCGTGGGCGAAGTAGGCGGAGTCGTCGCTGTAGCGCTGCAGCACCTGGGGCTTGTTGAACATGTTCCGGACGCCGGCGAAAATGCTCAGGTTCTTCGTGAGCGCGTACTCGCCGCTGAAGTCGACGAAGGTGCGCGGGGCGTAGTATTCGAGGAAGCCGGCCGTCGAACCGTATTGCGAGCCGGTCTGCGGGGCGTTCCGCTGGCGGCCGCGGTAGTTGAACGTCAGGTTGAACGAGACCGGCTTCTTGTTGAACGCGATGTTGAAGTTGCCCGTCTTCTCGATGAAGCCGCGGAAATCGGGCGAGTTCGCTCCCGACAGGTTCAGCGCCGTGCCATTGAGCTTGATCGTGAAGTAGTGGCCCCAGCCGGGCAGGAAGGTCAGCGGCTGCACGAGGTTGATCTCGGTGCCCTTGATCTTGGCATCGCCGCTGTTGACCGTCGTGCTCACGCCCCAGCCGACATAGCGGTTGTCGAGCCCGAGCTCGGCGGCCAGGTCCGGGGTCAGGGCGCCGCCCCGCGTGCTCCAGAAATCGGCGAGGTCCTTCCGGAATCCGCCGATCGAGATCAGGCCGCCCTTCTTGAAATAATACTCGAGCGACACGTCGTAGTTCTGCGCGGTCCAGGGCCGCAGGGCCGAATTGCGAATGGTGATCGTGCCGGGATTGTTGATCGGGTCGGTGTCGTCCTCGTTGATGTCCGTGCGCGGGATGATCTGCGCATAGTCCGGCCGGCCGATGGTCTTGGCGTAGGAGAACCGGGCCAGGAGATCGTCCGTGAGGTTGTAGGTCAGGTGCAGGCTCGGGTAGTAACCGTCGTAGGTGCGGTTGGCCGCGAAGCCGCGCTCGATCTTGGTCAACTTCAACTCCTCGAGCGAACCGACGGTTCCGGCATCGGTCCGGCGGACGCGCTGGACGCCGGCGGTGGCCGGGTCGCCGTCCACGTAGTTGCCGCTGGCATCACGCTGCCAGACGGCATCCGGGTTGAACAGCCGGCCCACGCCGTCGTCCTTGGTCTTCTCGTAGCGAACGCCCGTGACGAAGCGGAGGCGGTTTTTCAGCAGCCGGCCTTCGAACTGGAGGTAGCCGGCCGACACCGTTTCCGTGATGCGCTCCGAGTTGTCGAGGCGGTAGCTCTCGGCCTGCACGCCGGCCTGGTTCGAACCCGTGCCGACTTGGAAGTACGCGGGGTTGCTCGCGAACACGGAAGCCAGGGTCTCCGGGTTGGCCCACTGGATCGGGGTCCAGCCCCAGTACGGGTCCTGGTTGAGATAGGTCGTGTCGAGATAGGCCCCGGCATTGTCGTCGGATGTATTGGCGGAGCCGTCGGCGCCCCGGTAGGTATAGTCATTCTGTTCGCGGCGGTTGTCGCGGGTCTCCTGGCGCTGGTCGACGCCGATCTTCACCTTCAGCGGGAATGACCAGTCGAACTGGCGCTCCACGTCGCCGCGGACCTCGCGGACGGTCGCCAGGCCGTCCAGCGGGTCGTCGCGCACCGTGTTGAGGCGGTAGTTGTCGAGGTCGTAGGGGTTGAGCGGGTTGCCGGCGGCGTCGAAGACCGCCCAGCCGAGGGTCGGGAACTTGATGCCGCTGACGCGGACCTGGCGCACATTTTGTAGGGTGGTGCCGACGTTGGAGAAGTGGCCGCGGCCGAGCGCGCGATACCAGCTGCGCGACTTGGCGTAGGAGACGCCCGCATCGGCGGTCCAGGCCCCGTTCTTGTAGGCGTAGTTCAGCTTCGCCGCGGCGGTGTTGCCGTATTTGTCGCGATAGGAGCTGCCCTGCGTGACCGAGGCGCGGCCGCTGGCGCTGTTGACGAAATCCGGGCCGTACTCGAGCGCCGAGCCGCCGCCGGAGGCGGAGGCCGTGGTGCCGATGTTGAAGTTGAGGTTCCGGTTGCCGAAGTAGGAGTGGTAGTAGTTGTCCTGCACCGCGAGCGAGAGCACCTGCGTGTCGGTCATCTTCCAGTCGGCCTTGACGGCGACCGAGTCGCGGTTGGTCGTCTTGGGGCCGTCCTGCAACTGCCACTGCTGGAGGTACGGATGGGTCGGGGTGGCGCCGGCCTGGGCGAAATTCCAGGTGGTCTGCCACCGGTGCTGCTCGACAAACTGGTTCGAGGACAGGCCGGTGATGACGAGGCCGAAGCGGTCGTTGACCGGCAGGGTGTAGTCGAAGTCGAAATTCGGCAGGACCTTCCAGGTCGACTTGTTGCCCGGCCCCGGGGTCTTGGTCAGGTTGAGGTCCTCGCTGTTGCCGTTCAGGTAGGCGCGGTAGTTGAACTGGGCGCCCTTCCGCTCGAAAGCGTTTTTCGAAACGAAGTTGATCGTGCCGCCCAGCGAATCGGACGGCAGGTCGGGCGTCGGCACCTTCGTGACCTCGGTGCGGGAGGTGTTGTTGATCGAGACCTGCTCGAATTCAAAGATGCGGTTGGACGAGCCGGAGGCGGCGCTCGTCATCCGCATGCCATCCCAGTACACGTTGGTGAACTGCGCGGCGAAACCGCGCACGGACACGGTGCGCACGTCGGCCGCCACGTAGTCGACGGTGATGCCCGGCAGGTATTTCAGGAACTCGCCCGGGTTGCCCTCGTTGACGCTGCCGAAGGAATCCGAGGACACGACGACCTTCAGGTTCGGCGAATAGCGCTGCTCGTTGGTCGAAAGGGCGTCGCCCTCATAGTCCCGCTGGCTCTGCACCACGAACGTGTCGAGCTTGAGCGTCTTGTCCGGGCCGTAGCGCTCGGCACTGGTCAGCTCGAAATCCAGGCGGGCGGCCGTTCCGGCCGACACCTGCACCGTCGCGATTTGCGGGTCGAGGCCGGTGTAGCTTGCGCGCACTTTCGCCGGACCGGCCGGCACGCCGTCGATGCGGTAAGAGCCGTCCGAGTCGGTGAAGGTTTCGCGATTGGTTCCTTCGACGACCACGCGGGCGTTGCCGAGATAACGACCGTTGCCGACGTTCAGCACGCGGCCTTGGACCGAGCCGGCGGCGACAGTCTGGGCCGGCAACGTCGCCGGCAGGACGAAGCTGATCACCAGGGCGGTGAGCATCAGCAATCCGGGAACACGACGCGAGGCGGGCCGTCCCGGTGAGGGAACATTATTCATGGGTGGATGTTCGGTTCAGGGTTGAACGCCGGCAAAAAAGCCCCTGGCCTTTCTCCGAGCGTCTTGTGGGGTGGGGTTCACGAACCGGTGCGACGGTTCGGTCGTACTTTTCAGCCAGCGGGCTTGGCTCACCTCAACCGATTGAAGCTGACGTTAACGTCAGGTTCATTAGTGAACTCGCGCTTGCCGACTGCAGCTGGCAGCTGTTTGCTCCTGGTCGATGCTCCAACCAACAGGCATTCGCGCCGGGTTTATTGCGCGGCGTGGGTGCCGGTCATCCGCGCGAATCCCGACGAAGATCGTACGAGCGGATCAAATTCACTAATGAACTTGCCTTCCATATGTGAATTTAGGAGCGTTTCGGTTCGCCGAACGCCGTGAACATCGGCGGCACTCCGCAAGCTCGCGCCACTCTTTCCGCCTTTCATTCCCCACCCCGTGCCCTCGACCACCCCCCAACCCGCCGCCGCAACTCCTGCCGCCAGCCAGGAACGTTACGTCATCCCCAATCTCCGCAACGCCTGCCGCATCCTCAAGCTGCTCGGTCGCAGCACCGATGGCTTCAAGGTGGCCGACATCGGCCGCAAGCTGAACATCCCCGTCACGACCACGCTGCGGATCATGACGACGCTCCACCTCGAGGGCCTCGTGCGGAAGTCCGGCACGCACTACGAACTCGGCCCGGTGCTCATCCAGCTGGGCAACGCCTCGCTCGCCGGCACCGAGATCCGCACCACCGCGCTGCCGGTGCTCGAGCGGCTCACGGCCCGCGTCGCCGAGACCTCGCATCTCGCGATCCCGTGCGACAACCGTTCGCTGATCGTCGCCGTGCAGGACAGCCCGCACCCGTTGCGCGCCGCCTCGCGGCCGGGCTTCCTGGCCGAGCTCTACTGCTCCTCCACCGGCAAGACGCTCCTCGCCTTCCTCCATTATCCGCGCCTGGAGGAAATCGTGGGGACCGCTCCGCTGCCCCGCCGCACCTCGCACACCATCGCGACGCTGGCGGACCTGCGGCGCGACATCGAGGCGACGCGCAAACGCGGCTTCAGCCTCGACGACGAGGAATTCCATCTCGGCGTCCGCTGCCTCGCCGCGCCGGTCTACGGCTCCGACGGCACGGTCGCCGCCGCCATCGGCATCACCGCCGCCACCGTGCGCTTCACGCGCGAACGGATCCCGGAAATGGCCGTCGCGGTGAAGGCCGCCGCCGCGGAGTTGTCCCGCCTGCTCGGCCATTCCGAGCCGCATGCCTGAGCCACCGGCGCCCATGGCCCAGGCTCCCCACCGTTCCGTTGCGGCCGCCGGCTCGTCGCTCGATGCCGGCCAGGTCGCCACGCTCGTCGCCGCCGCCTGCCCCGCCGAGGCCTACCGCGGCCAGCGCATCATCCTGATCATCCCCGACGGCACGCGCACGGCGCCGGTCGGCCTGATGTTCAAGACGCTCTTCGCGCAGTTGGGCGGCGTCGCGCGGAAGTTCGACGTCATGATCGCCCTCGGCACGCACCCGCCGATGCCCGACGCCGCCATCAACGAGCGCGTCGGGATCTCCGCCGCCGAACGCGCGTCGACCTACCGTGACGTCGAGTTCATCAACCACGAGTGGGACAACCCCGCGGCGTTGCGCGACCTCGGCGTCATCCGCGCCGACGAGATCAAGGCGCTTTCCGGCGGCCTGTTCGCGATGGACGTGCCCGTCCACATCAACCGGCGCCTCTACGACTACGACCGGATCATCATCTGCGGCCCGGTGTTCCCGCACGAGGTCGTTGGTTTCTCGGGCGGCAACAAGTACCTCTTCCCCGGCGTGGGCGGCCCCGGCATCCTGAATTTCTTCCACTGGCTCGGCGCCGTCGTCACGAACCCGATGATCATCGGCAACAAATGGACGCCCGTCCGCAAGGTCGTCGACCGCGCCGGCGCGATGGTCACGGTGCCGAAGTTCTGCTTCTGCCTGGTCGTCCACGGCCACGGCGAGCTGGCCGGCCTCTTCGCCGGCACGCCCGAGCAGGCCTGGGACGATGCCAGCGAGCTCTCGAAGGAACTCCACATCACCTACAAGGACCGGCCGTTTCACACCGTGCTGTCCTGCGCGCCGCCGATGTACGACGAGCTCTGGGTCGCGGGCAAATGCATGTACAAGCTCGAGCCGGTCGTCGCCGACGGCGGCGAACTCATCATCTACGCCCCGCACCTCCACGAGATCTCGCTCACCCACGGCACCCACATCCGCCGGATCGGCTACCATTGCCGCGACTACTTCCTGAAACAATGGGACAAATTCAAGGACGAGCCCTGGGGCACCCTCGCCCACTCGACCCACGTCCATGGCATCGGCACCTATGACGAGAAGACCGGCATCGAGACGCCGCGCGTGCGCGTGACGCTCGCGACCGGGCTCAGCGAGGCGCAGTGCCGGGAGATCAACCTCGGTTACCGCGACTGGCGCACCATCCGCAAGGAGGACTATGCCAACCGCGAGCACGAGGGCGTCTTCCTCGAGCCCAAGGCCGGCGAGCGCCTGTATCATCTCCGCCACAAGCCCAAGTGGGCCGGCGGGGAGTGAGTGCCAGCTGATCGTAGCGAGCATCGAGTAGCGAGTAGTGAGCATGAAGAGCCTGATCCAGCATTCTAGATCGCGTCTTGTAGGAGCCTGCTTGCAGGCGATCTCGCTGCGCCAGGGAGCGCGCGGACTCCGTTCCGCGCCGTCCGCGGCGGCGAGCGGAGTCGCCGCCCTACCCGTTTTCTTGCGCGTCCCTACCCGCTACTCACTACTCGCTACCCGCTACTCACCATTCCCATGACCAAGCAAGAAATCCTCTCCCGTCTCCGCGCCGAAAAAGTCATCGCGCTGATCCGCGCCGACAGCCCGGCCAGCCTGCTCGATTGCGCCCGCGCGCTTTCCGCCGGCGGCCTCAACTGCCTCGAGCTGACCATGACCACGCCCGGCGCCATCGAGATGTGCGCCCAGGTGGCGAAGGAGCTGCCGCAGATCCTCCTCGGCCTCGGCACCGTGCTCGACGCCGAGACGGCGCGAAAGGGCATCGCCGCCGGCGCGAAGTTCATCGTCACGCCGGCCGTGCGCCCCGCGGTCATCGCCGCGTGCCAGGAGGCCGGCGTACCCGTCCTCGGCGGCGCGCTGACGCCAACCGAGATCTACACCTCGTGGGAGCTGGGCGTCGACGTCGTGAAGATCTTCCCGGCCGAGTTCTTCGGCCCGGCCTACATCAAGTCCATCAAGGCCCCGTTCCCGAAGATCGAGATCATGCCGACCGGCGGCGTCACACCCGAGACGGTCGGCGAGTTCCTCAGGAACGGCGCCTTCGCCACCGCCGCCGGCAGCGCCCTCGTGTCCGCGGCCGCCCTCAAGGCGAAGGACTGGCCCGCCATCACGCAACGCGCCCGCGAGTTCGTCGCCGCCGCCAACGCGGTCAAATAGCGCTCCCCGCTCCCTGCTCACCGCTCACTGCTCACCGCTCCCTTCCCATGTCCCTCAACATCCGTCCCGCCTCCTCCTGCCGCTTCGACCAGCTCTCGCTCGGCGAGGTGATGCTCCGCCTCGATCCCGGCGAGGGCCGCATCCGCAACGCCCGCCACTTCACCGTCTGGGAGGGCGGCGGCGAGTACAACACCTCGCGCGGCCTGCGCAAATGCTTCGGCCTGCGCACCGCCGTCTGCACCGCCTTCGTCGACAACGAGGTCGGCCATCTCGTCGAGGACTTCATCCTGCAGGGCGGCGTCGCCACCAGTTACATCAAGTGGCGCGAGGACGACGGCATCGGCCGCACCATCCGCAACGGCCTGAACTTCGTCGAGCGCGGCTTCGGCGTGCGCGGCGCCGTCAGCGTGTCCGACCGCGGCCACACCGCCGTGTCCCAGCTGCGGCCCGGCGACTTCGACTGGGACGAGATCTTCGGCGAACACGGGGTTCGCTGGTTCCATACCGGCGGCATCTTCGCCGCGCTCTCGGACACGACCGCCGCGCTTGCCATCGAGGCGGTCAAGGCCGCGAACCGGCACGGCACCATCGTCAGCTACGACCTCAACTACCGGCCGTCGCTCTGGAAATCCATCGGCGGCCAGCAGAAGGCCCGCGAGGTCAACCGCGAGATCGCGAAATACGTCGATGTCATGATCGGCAACGAGGAGGACTTCACCGCCTCGCTCGGCTTCGAGGTCAAGGGGCTGGACGCGAACCTCACGCACGTCGAGACCGACGCCTTCAAGGCGATGATCGAGACCGCGGTGAAGGAGTTCAAAAACTTCAAGGTCGCCGCCACCACGCTCCGCCGCGTCATCACCGCGACGAAGAACGACTGGGGCGCGATCCTCTGGCACGACGGCAAGTTCCACGAGAGCCGCAAGTATCCCGGGCTCGAGATCCTCGACCGCGTCGGCGGCGGCGACTCGTTCGCCTCGGGCCTGCAGTTCGGCTTCCTGACGAAGAACGATGCGCAGGCCGCCGTCGATTACGGGGCCGCCCACGGCGCGCTCGCGTCCACCACGCCCGGCGACACCTCGATGGCCACGCAGAAGGAAGTCGAAAAGCTCATGCAGGGCGGCTCGGCCCGCGTGGTGCGCTAGTTGTAGGGCGGGGTCTCCGAACCCCGCCTCCACCATCCTGCAAGGCGGGGTTCGGAGACCCCGCCCTACACTTGCCGCGGCCCGGCACCCCGCGAAACGCGATTGCCGAAGGCGACGCAACGCGGGGCGCGGCGACCCCGGCCTGCTATCTCCGGCTGCTGTGGAGGGTCGGCCTCCCGGCCGACCGTTTCACGCGGCTGGTCAGGAGACCAGCCCTCCACGCTCGGCCTGATGTACCGGGCGAGCGGGGCCCGGGCGACTCGCGACGGAAGCCGACGCACGCGCCTCAATCCGTAGGGCTGGACCTTGGTCCAGCCGAGCGCCCGGATGAATCGGGCGCCGGGTCCCGGTTCCCGGCTGCACCGAGGTGCAGCCCTACCCTCTTCGCGGGAGGGTCGGCCTCCCGGCCGACCGTTCTTCGCCTTTCATTCCAGTCGATCGAGGTTTGCTCGATCGCGGCCGGTCAGGAGACCAGCCCTCCAGGGGCGTGGCTCGCGATCCGATCGTCAGCCGGGGAGCCCCCTTTCCGCTCGCGTGCCGTCGCGCGACCGGCGAGAACCGCGCTTCCGGCATGGAACGCGTCCTCGGCCCGCTCCGCACCATCTTCCGCCAGCGCGAATTCGTCGCGGTGCTCGCGGCCAACATCGTCCTTGGCCTCGGCTCGTCGTTCGTGTCGCCGTTCATGTCGATGTTCGGCACGATCGAGGTCGGCATGAACCCGGCGGCGTTCGGCGTGTTCATGACCGTGACGGCGGTCAGCAGCATCCTGATCGCCACGTGGCTGTCGCATCGTTCCGACGCGCACCACTCGCGCCGCTTCATGCTGTTGCTCGGCTCGGCCGGCGGCGTCCTCGGGTATGCCGGCTATGCCTTCGTGCGCGACCTGTGGGCCCTGATCCTGATCGGATCGCTCGCGCTCGGCCTGGCCTCGATCACGTTCGCCCAGCTCTTCGCGCACGCGCGCGAGGCGCTCGGGCGGTCGGCGGTGCCGGCGGGCGAAGTGCCGCTCTACATGAATCTCTTCCGGATGTTCTTCGCGCTGTCGTGGACGGTCGGGCCGGCGCTGGCGGCGGCGGTGATCCATCTCTTTTCGTATCGCGGGCTCTTCCTGGCGGCGGCGGCGCTGCAATTGCTCTTCCTTGCCCTCGTGGCCGCGTTCGTGCCCGCCGCGCCGCGCAACGCCCAGTCGCCGGCGCCGACACCGGTGTCGATCGAACAGCTGCTGCGTCTGCCGGGCCTGTTCCCGTGGTTCGCCGCGTTCGTCCTCGTGTTCATCGCCGGCACGATGTCGATGATGAACATGTCCCTGCTCGTGCTCCGCGTCCTGGGCGGCACCGCGACGCAGGTCGGCATCATCTTCAGCCTCGCGCCGTGCTTCGAGCTGCCGTGCATGTTTTACACCGGCATGCTGGCCACGAAGGTCGACCAGCCGCGCCTCATCCGCCTGGCAGTGCTGGTGTCGGTCGCCTACTATGCGGCCCTCACCCTCGTGCGCGTCCCCTGGCAGATCTACCCGCTGCAATTCCTGAGCGCCGCGTTCGTCTCGGTGACCACGGGGGTGGCGATCACGTTCTTTCAGGACAAGCTGCCGCGCCAGCCCGGCGCCGCCACCAACGTCTACGTCAACGCCATGCGGGTCGGCAACACGGCCGGCTACCTGCTCTTCGGCGCCATCGCCGCCGGTTTCGGTTACCGCGCCGTCTATTTCACCTGCGCGCTGCTCAGCGTCGTCGCGCTCGGCCTGATGTATCGCGCGAGCGGGGCCCGGGCGACACACGACGGAAGCTGACGTACGCGCCTCAATCCGTAGGGCTGGACCTTGGTCCAGCCGAGCGCCCGGATGAATCGGGCGCCGGGTCCCGGTTCCCGGCTGCACCGAGGTGCAGCCCTACCCTCTTCGCCGGAGGGTCGGCCTCCCGGCCGACCGACTGTGTGACGAGGCGTTCTGGATTGGTCGCGATCGTCGGAGGTCCTGCTGTAGGAGCGGGTTTATCCCGCGATTCTCTGGCAATGATCGCGGCGTAAAGCCGCTCCTACAGACGTTCTTTCGCCTGGGTTTGCCAGATCCCGGCTGGGCAGGAGACCAGCCCTCCACGCGGTGCGTGCTTTTCGCCGGAGGGTCGGCCTCCCGGCCGACCGTTCCATCATTCCCTCTCCCACTCGTCGCCCTTGGGGCAAAACACCACGAGCAACACGTTGATCGCGGCCAGCACCACGAGCCCGGCCCAGGCGTTCCGCGCCGAGTGCAGCAAATGAGTCACCGGTGGTTCGCCTCCGCCTTCCGCCAGCAGCAACACCGCGATCGCCGCCGCCTTGCCCGCCAGCCAGGCGAGCGGGGCCGCCACCCACAGCCGCGGCCAGCGGCCCGCGAGCAACGCCGCGGCGACCACGAAGCCCACGACCTCGAGCGCCATCGCGCCGGTCGCGTTTAGCATCGGCAGGCCCGTCAGCGCCAGGTTCAACAGCGGCGTGACAAGCCCGACCGCGAGCCCGAGCAGCGCACCGTGGAAATAGACGGCCAGGAAAGTCATCCAGAACACCGGCAACAGGTACACGCCCAGCGGGCGCGGGCCCGCCCAGGGCAGCAGGTGGATGAGAAACGGGACCAACCCGGCCGCGACCAGCAGGACGGTGGTTTCGCGCCAGGTGGCGCGAGGCAGCGCAAGGATCAGGCGGGCAGTCTTGTTCATGGCCGGCCAGTTTAGGTGCCCGGTCGGACCGGCGAAAGCCGAATTTGGCTCGATTGGAGGCGGGACGCCCTCGTCCCGCGGGATGTCATCAACGCCACGCTTCGCGGGGTGAGGGCACCCCGCCTCCATGTTGGGGATGAACCCCGAGGATTCAAATCGAGTGGAGGGTCGGTCTCCTGACCGACCGGAATGAGAAGGCGGTCGGCCGGGAGGCCGACCCTCCAGGTGGAGGCGGGACGCCCTCGTCCCGCGGGGTGTCATCAACGCCACGCCTCGCGGGGTGAGGGCACCCCGCCTCCAACTCCGCGCCGATACCTGTGTTGTTGTGGGTCGCGGCGCGCCAGGGACGGCGCGCCCTACCTTGCCTCCCGGCGCCCCGCTTCCCACCGCCTCCATGCTTGCTTACCGGCCGCCGCTGCGCAGGAATGGCGCCATGAGAGTGTTGCCCGACACCCCGCGACCGCGCCGCCAGGCCATCCCCCGCTCGGCCGCCGGTGTGGGCCTCGTCGAGTTGATGGTCGTGGTGACCATCATCAGCATGTTGATGGCGTTGGCGGTGCCCTCCTACCAGCGCGTGCAGAAGCGCGCGCGCGCCGGCGCGATCGTGAACGACTTTCGCGTCTTCGCCTCCGTCTTTCTCGCGTACGCCCACGAAAACGGCGCCTGGCCGGCCGAGGCGCCTGCCGGCGTCGTGCCGACCGGCGTCACCAGCCAGGACCTCAAGCTCGATCGCTGGACCACGCCGACGCCCATCGGCGGCCATTTCGACTGGGAATTCATGCAGGTCCATCCGGGCGGCACCAGCCCCGGCGGCACCTGGCGCGCCGCCATCGCGATCACCGACACCGCCGACGCCCCGCTCATCATCGACCTCGACCTGTATCAGCAGATGGACCAGGCGATCGACGACGGCAACCTCAGCACCGGCAGCTTCCGCCTCGGCGACGGCAACTGCCCGATCTACATCCTCGAGCCCTGATGGCGGCGTCGACCTACAGCGTCACCCTGCATCACCTGTCGCCGGACGCCACGGCCGCCGGACTCGCCTTTCCGGACGAGCAATTGCAGGCCGTCGCCGCCAACCAGCTGCGCGACCTGCTCCAGGCGCTCGCCGTCGTGGCCTCGCGCCTGACCATCTACGAGCCCTCGACCCCGGAGATCCGCGTCAAGACCGAGCGGGAGATCTTCGTCATTCGCACGCGGTACCGCCGCCTGTGTTTCGTCGGCTGGGAAACCATCCTGCGCGGCGAGGAGCATTCGGTGGCCTTCATCATGGCGACGATCACCGGCACGCTCGAGGCCGCGAAGGTCACGCCGAAGGTCATCGAGCGTTACGTGCCGACCCCGTCGACGCCCTCGGCGGCCGCGATGCCGGGAGGCTTCCCGCGCTGGACCAAGATCGCCGTTCTCTCGACCCTCATCGTCGGCTTCAACGGCTTCACCGCGTGGATGCTGCTGCGGCCGCCGCCTTCCGTCGTGCCGAAGCATGAACTGGTTTCCGAGAGCGAGTCGCGCGCGCTGCTCCAGCGCCTGTCGGGCGAGTTCGAGACCGGCGCCACCGAGGGCCAGCGGCACCTCGTCATCATGCCGGACGGCGTGCTCCACCTCGCCAAATACGGCCCGCAACGTGCCCTTCGCGAGGAGCGCACCAAGACCGCGCGCGGCGCCATCGTGAACGGGCGCACGGTGCTCGTGCTGCCTGACGGCGTCCTGGACGTGAAGGACAACGATACCGTCGTGCTGTACGGCTCGACCTATCGCCGCCGCGGGAGCTGAGGCTGGCGGACGCGCGGTCGCCGACGCGCCTGCCTATTCGGAGGGTCGGCCTTCCGGCCGACCGTTTCACGCGGCTGGTCAGGAGACCAGCCCTCCACGCTGTGCGTTTTCTTCGCTGGAGGGTCGGCCTCCCGGCCGACCGCGACGGTCGCAGGCCGCCGCTACACTGTTCGCATGGCTGATGGCCCCGCCTCCACATGAAGATCGCGCCGGGAAATTTGCCGACCATCGCGGCGTAAAGCCATTCCTGGCTGCACCAAGGTGCAGCCCTACGCGAAGCTCGAATGCGAAATTCCGTAGGGCTGGACCTTGGTCCAGCCGCCGGGCCGACCGCGACGGTCGCAGACCGCCGCTACACTGTTCGCATGGCTGATGGCCCCGCCTCCACATGAAGATCGCGCCGGGAGATTTCCCGACCATCGCGGCGTAAAGCCATTCCTGGCTGCACCAAGGTGCAGCCCTACGCGAAGCTCGAATGCGAAATTCCGTAGGGCTGGACCTTGGTCCAGCCGCCCGGCTGACCGCGACGGTCTCAGGCCGCCGCTACGCCTCGCGGGGTGAGGGCACCCCGCCTCCAATTCCCGTCGCCGCCCGCCCTACCGCTGGATCCGCGCCGAGCCGCCCTTCGCGAACGCGCGGACCTGCTCGACCGACGCCATCGTCGTGTCGCCGGGGAAGGTCGTCAGCAGCGCGCCGTGCGCCCAGCCGAGGTTGACGGACTCCTGCTCGGATTCGCCGGCGAGCAGGCCGTAGAAGAAACCCGCCGCGTAGCCGTCGCCGCCGCCCACGCGGTCGACCACGTCGAGTTCGGCCGTCGGCGACACGTAGGTCTTGCCGTCGATCCACGCGACCGCGCCCCACGAATGGCGGTTGGTCGAGTGCACCTCGCGGAGCGTCGTGGCGACGATCTTGATGTGCGGGTGCTTCTTCGTGACGTTGCCCATCATGCTGAAGAAGGCGCTCGGGTCCAATTTCGACTTGGCCGCGACCTCGGGCCCGGGGATGCCGAGGCCGAGCTGCAGGTCCTCCTCGTTGCCCACGAGCACGTCGACGTTCTTCACGATCCGATCGAGCACCGCGACGGCGCGATCGTGCCCGCCGACGATGTTCCAGAGCTTGGCCCGGTAGTTAAGGTCGAAGGACGTCACGGCGCCGGCGGCCTTCGCCGCCTGCATCGCCTCGATGATCACCTCGGCGGTCGACGTCGACAGCGCCGCGAAGATGCCGCCGCTGTGGAACCAGCGCACGCCGCCCGCGAAGATCTCCTTCCAGTTGAAATCGCCCGGCTTGAGCTGCGCCGCCGCCTCGTTGCAGCGGTTGTAGAACACCACCGGCGCGCGCACGCCCTGGCCGCGGTCGCTGTAGACCGTCGCCATGTTCGGGCCGTGCACGCCGTCGTGCTTGAAATGCCTGTAGAAGGGCGTGACGCCCATCGCGCGCACCCGCTCCGCGATCAGGTCGCCCACCGGGTAGTCGACCATCGCCGTCGCGACGCCCGTCTTCAGGCGGAAGCAGTCGGCGAGGTTGGCCGCGACGTTGAACTCGCCGCCGCTGACATGGATGTCGCAATGCGTCGCCTTGCGAAACGGGATGATGCCGGGATCGAGCCGGTGGACGAGTGCGCCGAGGGACAGGAAATCGAGGGCCCCGGTGGAGCGGAGGTTCAGGCCGTATTTCATGGGAAAGGGCGATGATGGAACCATACCGACGCGAAGTGCGGCGAGACTTTTTCAGCCGGCGTTTCAAGGATGAACGATTTCGGGCGTGCCGGGTTGTTTCTTAACCACGGATCACACATTCCCTGGAGGGTCGGCCTCCCGGCCGACCGTTTCACGCCGATCCGGCTGGTCAGGAGACCAGCCCTCCATCGGCACGATCGTTGGTCCTCATTCCCTGGAGGGTCGGCCTCCCGGCCGACCGTGTCGGTGTTTTTTTGACCACGGATTTCACGGAGGACACGGATTGAAGACCCCAAGGCAGAAACACAGCGAAGGCGGATGCCGCGATGGTAGGGCGGCGACTCCGTTCGCCGCCGCCGCGGCGCGCAAGGGATTGCGCGCCCTACCTGCGGACCCGTTCACGACTTTTAATCTTGGGTTTGTCGTCGGCCTCGTTGTCCTGACTTTCGGCCGATGAGTGACGACCCGCTAAAGCCGAAGGAGCCATCCGGAAACATTCCGCCCGTGCCTCCACCACCGTCTCAGCGTCCGCTGCCGTCTTCCGGAACCACCGTCCCGCCGATCCCTTCGCCCGGAAATCCGGCAAAGCACGGAGTTTCCGGGACGAACCCTGCGACCGCAGCAGCGGGCGACAGGCCTGCCCAGCGACCCCTGCCCTCCTCCGGCACGACCGTGCCGCCGATCCCTTCGCCCGGAAATCCGGCAAAGCACGGAGTTTCCGGGACGAACCCTGCGACCGCAGCAGCGGGCGACAGGGCGCCCCCGGCAGTGGGCGATGGGGCGCCGACCGGCACGCCACTCGTGGCGCCGCGCAAGGCGACGATCGACGTCATCATGCCGGCGCCGAAGACCACGACGATCACCCCGCAGCTCGTCAAGAATGTCGGCTGCCTGGTGAAGATGGTCTTCGGGTTCATCATTCTTCTCATCATGGGTTATTTTGCGCTCATCGCGCTCAACCCCAAAGCCCGACAGTGGGCCACCAGCAAGAAGGGCCCGACCCCGTTCAAGTTCGTCAACCAGATCCTCGCCATCCCGGCGCAGAGCATCGGCAAGACCAAGGACGTCGTCGCCGCCAACAACGCCAACGTGAAGTTGCTCGACGGCGTCATCGCCGACGAGGAAGGCAAGAAGAAGAAGGCGGGCGGCGCCACCGGCGGGACGGTGGCCGATCCATTTGCCTCGGCGACGGACGCCGCCAAAAAAGCCCTGGGCGGCGCCGACGGCACGGCGGCCGGCAACGCGAAGACCGGCGATGACGCGACCAAGGGCGTGGCGCCCGAGACGCTCATCGCGATGCAGGAGAAGCTCGCCAACCTGCCCGACGGCCAGGCCGCGCCCGAGCCAGTCAAGGACACGGCCCAAGTCGTGCGGGACGCCGCCAACCCGTATTCATTCACGAAGCCCGAGGAGAAGAAGGATGCGCAGCCGGCCGAACCCGCCGCCCCGCCGGAGGTGAAGCTGCCGGGCGGGATTGTCGTCGCCAGCGCCTCGCCGGCCGGCGTTCCGCCCGCCACGCCGCAGTTCCTCTATTGGGTCGTGAGCCTGAACATCAGCGGCGTCTTCCAGAGCGCCCCGCACCGCATTCTGCTCAACAACCGGACCGTCATCGAGGGCCAGGAGGTCAATGCCACGCTCGGGATCGTCTTCGACCGCCTCGACCTCGACCAGAAACTGATCGTGTTTAAGGACAAGACCGGCGCGCTCGTCACGCGGAGTTATTGAGCGGGATTCAGTGGCGGCTGGTCGTTTCCCGTGATGGAGGGTCGGCCTCCCGGCCGACCGCGAATTCGGACATCGCGCCTCCCGGAGGGTCGGCCTCCCGGCCGACCGTGCAATCCAAACCCGGTTGGTCAGGAGACCAACCCTCCATCTAAGACCGCGCCGCCAACCCGGTTGGTCAGGAGACCAACCCTCCATATTCGTTTCCCGTAATGGAGGGTCGGCCTCCCGGCCGACCGTTCGGCTGATTTCTTCCACCACGGATCACCCGCGTGACTCGGATCCGGAACAGACCGTGTGCGCATGCGGCAAGGGAGGAAACGGAGCTGATCGATCTCCTCTGTTAACTCTGTTTCCTCCTGTAAGATCATTCGGTGTATTCCTGGAATTCAGTCCTCCGTCCCTGGCTCCCTGCTTCCTGCTCCCCGATTATCTCTTGTCGGCTTGGAGGCCGGCCCTACGCTTTCCGCAGCCTCTCCCCTTTTTGCGCTTCTTCGTGACTTCTTGCGGCCCCAACGCTTTGCCGATTTCCCCTCCTACAGGAGGGATGCCCTCCACGGCGGAGTGTGTCGCTTCGCCGTTCCTCCCCGCTCCCCGCTCACTGCTCACTGCTCACCGAAAGGGATTCACCCTCGTCGAAGTCATGATGGCCGCGGCGATCCTGGTCGTCGGTTTCATCGGCATGATCGAGGCCATCACGCTCGCCTCCGGCATGATGGACCACGCCCGGCGGCAGACTTTGGCCAACCAGATCCTCAATCACGAGATCGAGGCGCTCCGGCTCCAAAGCTGGACCGGCATCGCCGCCCTGCCGACCAGTTCGACGTCTCTCGGCGCCGCCTATGCCGGCGGCACCACCTATTACGTGGGCGACACCTGCACATACAACGGTGCCTGGTATCGCTGCATCCAACGAGGAGCGGGGCAGACACCCTCGGCGGGTTCCGCTTATTGGAGTGTCGACACCCCGCCCTACTCCAACGCCTTCACCACCTCAACGAGTGGCGTCGCCCTCGGCGCCACGTACACGTTGTCCCGCACCGTCTCGGATGTGTTTTCCGGCAGCGTACGCGAGATTACCTTCACGGTCACGTGGGTCGTGACCACCAGCCGGCGAGACTCCTTCGGCAATCCGCTGCAATTCACCTACCGACGAGCAAGCTCGGCCTGGTATGGCAAGTACGGCCTCAACCTCACCTACCAGCGCTCGTGAGGACCATTCAGAATTGTAGGAGTGACTTTACTCGTCTCGCCGAAGCCGGGCGAAGGCGGACGTCGCGATTCCTGGGCCCGGGTTTCCGAACCGCGCCCGCCCTGCGAATCGGTCCAAGGCAAAATGCCCCGCTCCCCGCTCCCCGCCCCCCGCTCCCTGCTCCCTGCTCCCCGCTCACTGCTCCCTGCCCCCTGCTCCGTGCTCCCCAGCGCGCCTTCACCCTCGTCGAGATCCTCGTCGCCTCCAGCCTCGCGCTCATGGTCATGACCGCCGTCCTCACCACCTATGTCGCCATCGGCCGGAATTTCACCCGCTCGCTCGGGGTCAGCTCGGCCAACCAGCCCACGCTCGCTTCGCAGGCCAGGCGCACACTCGCCCTTTTCGCGCAGGATGTCCGTATGGCGAGCGGCATCGATACCACCGGCACCGCTCCGAAGGTCGTGCCTAGCTCCACCGGCGTGACCCTGATCGAGCCCGTTGGCTCCGGCTCGAAATACGTGACCTATTATTTCAATGCCACCACTTCGCCGGTGACGCTTTCCACCTATTCCGTACCGGCCTTGTCCCTCGTCCGAATTGATTTGAGTACCAGTTCGCTGCAGGTGCTGCACCAAAACCTGCTCAGCGCCGGTTTCGCGATTTCATTCTACGACAGTTCCGGCCGGGCTTACTCGAGTTCAGACCTCGCCTCCCTCAACTACATTTACGGAATAAAGCAGCTCTCCCTTTCCTTTACCTCGCAGGCCGGGAGCGCAACCAACGGCACACTGACCCAGGTCTATCAGACCGATTCTCCCCGCGTGCTGCTCCGCAACCGCGCTTTGCTCCAGTGAAACTCAACGCTCCAGACATCACGAATGTAGGGCGAGATCAACCGATTCCGCTGCTGGCCCAACGTGGTTCCCTGATTTTGCTGGTCATGTGCCTGCTGGCAGTGCTGGGCATCACGCTCGCCAGCTACCTCGCTGTTGCGAACAATTCGATGAAGCTCAGCAACCGCTCGTTCCAGACCAGCGTCAGCCGGCAACTCGCCGAGCTTGGTCTGGTGGAGGCCTTGCGCGCGTTCAATGCGAACGACTGGACGACCTGGACGGCCAATGGCGCCACCGCCACTTGGTCCACCAGCGGCACGACAGCGAATTGCACAATATCATTCAGTTTTCCCGCCACCAAGTTCGGCAACACTGTCAACAATGCCTCGGTTAAGATCCGGGTAGACAACTATAACGCGCGTGTTCTCGGTTCCACCTACAGCTCAACGGCCACATATCGTGTCAACGACCTCGTCGGCAGTGGCGGCATTTGGTATCGCGCCATCACCAACGGTTTCTCGGGACAGGTCCCAACGAACACCGGAAAACTTCGATACTGGGTACCTGAACCTGTCAGCTGGCTATGGGCGTCCGGAGTGAGCTATGCAGTCTATTCTTTAGTTTCTTATAATGGGCAGTGGTTCCGGTGCCATACAGCGCACACAAGTAGCGGCGCCATATTGCCAACAAATACCTCTTACTGGTCTTCGATACCAATAACTTCTTCCATTTCGCTCAGCTACGACGTCTCTGCGACATATAGCAGAGGGGCGATGGTTTTCAGTAATGGAACGTGGTATTACAGCATCAACGGCCTGAACACTGGAAACACGCCTCCAAATCCAACATGGTGGGCTGCTTTACCCACGCCCGTTGGCGACACGTGGTCCGGTTCTTCCTCTTATTCAACTGGAGATTATGTGTATTTTTCAAACATCTGGTATCGTTACACAAACACAGCCTCATGGGCGGCTTCGTCCGCCCCGTATTTGGCGTGGATGTATAGGTCAGGGGCTACCTACTCATTCAATGACGTCGTATATTACAGTACAAGTGGTGCGGGGACTTGGTATCGCTGCAAGGTTAGCTCGAGCAGCAACGTTCCCACCAATACTAGTGATTGGGAAGATGCATTGAGCGGCTCCATGCACGCGTGGGATTCCGGCGGCATCAATTATCGTGTGGGCGATGTAGCCTACTACGGAGCGACTGGCCAGTGGTATCGGTGCATTCTCGCACATACCAGCAGTGGCTCCATTCTTCCCAGCAACTCCACCTATTGGGCAACCGACCCACGGTATTACAATATTTGGGACTCCGGAAAACAATACAGCCAGAACGACACGGTGCGATTTAATGGCGTCTGGTACCGCTATATCAATAGTTCTCCATCCAATGGCAACATCCCGACCAACACAACCTACTGGATTGGAGCCAATACTTCGACGGCCAGCTACCAGTGGAACGCCACGACAGCGTACTCGGCCGGCGATTATCGCTGCTATGGAGGCGTGTGGTACAAGTGCACCACTGCCAACACCGGCCAGTCGCCCAACAATAGTTCTTATTGGACCGCTTCGTGGGCGAATTCCTGGGGCATCACCACCGGCGCTCCAGTCATCTATACCCAGAGTTCCGTCTCCCTGCCTGATGGGACGGCGCCACTCAGCACCGAACTGCGCACCACAATTTTTCCAGCACCGCTCTTCCCCAATGCCGTCGCCGCCAATTCTACCATCAGCGCCAACAGCGGAGGCACCGTGGACAGCTATGACGGCTCGGTGAGCTCCATGAGCACGGGTGGAATATATTCAACGTATACATATAATCAGAATACCAGTCCATTCTCTGCTGGTAGCCCTAACCTTGGATACTCGGCCGTACTGGCCGCTAGCTACACGGCCGGGACCGCCATCACGCTTTCCAGTACTTCCGTGAAGGGCTACTTGGCCGCTCCATCCAGCGCGAACAGTCCGTATGCTCCGCTCTATTCGAGTGGCGGCAGCGTAAAGGGAGCCTCTAGCCCGGCCTCGCCGAACATCGACCTTACGCAGATCAGCCGCAGTCCCTACATCCCGCAGTTCGACACCATACCCGGCGGCGCCAATGGACTGACTACATATTGGTCCACTACTGCCAAGGGAATGGCTTTGGTTTTGTCGTCAACCACTAGCATTGGTACTCCCGGAGCAACGACACCTGCTCGCTACTACGTAAATGGCAATCTAGTCCTGAGCTCGTCCACCGGCTACTACAGCCTGAACATAATTGGGCCCGTGATACTCTATATTAATGGCGATCTGATTATGGACTCGGGGCCGAACCCACCCAATGGAAAAATCAATATCTATCCTGCTGGCTCCGCCGAGATTCACGTCGCTGGACGGCTCACGGTGAATCTCGGAAGCGATGGTATCAACAACCTCACCCTGGACCCTAAGAAATTGATCATTATCTGCGACACGAATGCTTCCTCGGTGCAGAATTACTCCGATGCAACCACTGCATCAGTTTACGGCGTGTTTTATCTCCCGTATACCACCAACACTTCCGGCCTGTTGATGGATAACAATCTTCTCAGCATCTACGGAGCGGTTTCCGCGAACAGGATTACCTACAGCGGGGCCAACATGAACATTCATTACGACACGTCGCTGCGCTACACCACATTCGGCGGCGTCGACCAACCCTATGCCATCACCGAGTGGCGCGAGCTGACCGATCCGTCGGAACAGGTGACCCTGCCCTGATGCCTGGCGTGGGATGTTGGTTGGTTCACGGTTCACAGTTTTCGGTTTTCGGTCGTTCGTTCTCCGTCGCCCCACCCGGCATGTCACGTATTACGTGACATCCCCGTGCCCATTCGTGGAACCGGTGTCTCTCCGCCTGGGCACCCGGAATCCGTGTCCTCCGTGTAATCCGTGGTCGAAAGAGGAACGCCGACGCGGTCGGCCGGGAGACCGACCCCCCACCGCCAGGCCCGCCCCGGGAAATTCACCTCCGCCAACTGGTTGACGCCGGCCCTTCGGCCTGAATAGTTACCCCTAGTGTCCCGTTGTCCCCTAGCCCGGATCTTTCATTTGGCGGCAGATAATCGTTGCCGAAATATCCGTCCGCCCCTCCCGGGAGGCCTGCCGCCGTGAAAATGCCCGGTTTCAACCGGTCGTCGAAGCGCGGGCTGCTGATCGAGATCAACCCCTATCAGGTCCTCGTCGCCGGCATCGGCCGCGTCGATGACGTCCCGCTGGTCATCGATTGCGCCGCCGAGTTCGACCGCTACGACGACGACGGCCTCCAACATTGGCTCACGGCGAATTTCGAGAAGCAGGCCACCTGGCTGCCCGCCATCGCGGGCTGCATCCCCCCCGACGCCCTCCTGCAGCGCGAGAGCATCGTGTCGCGCCGGCTCGTCGAGCCCGAATACCTGCCGAACCTGGTCAAGGACCTGTACAAGATCGAGCATCCGGGCGCCTGGAAGCTCGCCACGCTCAGCCAGCTCGAGGGCCTGCCGCTCGCCACCGAGGGCACGCAGCGCCCGGCGCTGATCGCGGGCATGTCGCACAGCGACATTCACGATGTCCAGCAGCGGCTGCTCGACCACCGCATGCTGCCCTACCGCCTCGAGCTCGGCACGCTGCCGCTGCTCGGCGTCATCTTCGACTACAAGAACCGCCGCAACGACAAGCGCGCCGTCGTCGTGGTCAACATCGAGCAGGAACACACCGTCGCCTACATCCTGGGCAAGGAGGGCGTGCACACCTCCGGCGCCGTCCGCCACGGCTTCGCCTCGATCGTGCAGGCCGCGCGCAAGGAATTCGGCCTGACCGACGCCGCCGCCGTCCGCGACCGGCTCCATCTCGCCGACGAGGAGCTGCTGCTCCGCGCCACCAAGTTCGTCCGCGCCATCGGCCGCGACCTCAAGCCGCTGGTCGATTCCTACGAGATGACCACCGGCCAGCCGGTGGGTGAGATCTATTGCGCCTACCTGCCGCCGCCGCTCGCGTGGATCACCGAGCCGCTCGCGCAGGTCGTCGGCCGCACGCCGTTCGTCATCGACTGCGCCGAATGGATGCCGACCGTCAACCTGCAGGTCGCCGAGGGCGTGCCGCCGTTCGGCCCGCACTGGCTCGGCGCGCTCAGCCTGGTGGCCGACCTGCCCGGGCCCAAGATCGAGCCGGCCCCGAAGTCCGACGCCATGCACCAGGGGCCGTGGCACATCGATTGCCGGCTCTCCGCCCAGCTGCCGAGCGGCGACCTCATCCGCCGCAAGTTCATCGGCAACACGGTCGCAGCCTCGCTCGCCGCCTGCGTGCTCATCTTCGCCTTTTGGGAGCTCTACGTCGGCGGCTCGCTGCGCAACGAGATCCAGTACTGGCAGGACCAGGTCGCGAGCCACAAGCGGCAGTTCGCCGAGCTCAACCTCGCGACCAAGACCCTGGACGCGAAGGTGGCGCGGCTCGACGCCGCCTACGACCTGATGGGCTCGCCGTACCAGGTGTCGGACCTGCTGCTGGATTTCGGCCGCACGCGGCTGCCGAAGATGAGCATCCTCAGCATCAACGGCTTTGCCGGCGGCGTGGTCGTCCGCGGCACGCTGCAGGAGCCTTCCGAGCAGGCGGCGCAGACGCTGAAACGCTACGTCGAGGACCTGCGCAAGGATCCCGACATCGGGCCGCTCTTCTCGGCCATCGTGCTCACTTCGCTCGAGCGCGCCGAGGGGGCCGAGACGCTCACGTTCGAAATCGCCTGCAAGCTGAAGGGAGCGCCCGCGCCATGAAGAATTTCTTCAGCCAGGTCCAGGACTTCAGCCGGCGCAATCCCGTCCTGGTCATCAGCCTCGCGGTCATCGTCGTGATGGGCAGCTTGTCGTACTACCTCTGGGCCCGGCAGCGCGAGCTCACCGCCGAGCACGACGAGGTGAAGCGCAGCGGCGAGGACATGCTGCAGTCGCTCACCAGCCACGCGCGGATCATGGCGGAGATCAACTCGGTCACCCAGGCGCTGGCGTTCATCGACAAGAACCTCGTCAACGAGGGCGACCTGGCCGAGAACCTCGGCTATTTCTACCAGATCGAGAACAACGCCCACATCCGCTTCACCGGCCTCAACCAGCTCAGCTCGCAGCCCGGGCCGGCCGACGCCCCCTACAAGACGGTGCCGTTCTCGCTGCGCGCCACGGGCACGTACCGCCAGATGCTCCGGCTGCTGCACGAGCTCGAAACCGGCCCGCGCCTGCTCCGCGTCAAGACCTTCAGTGTCACCGGCTCGGACACCGCCGAGGACGTCGTGACGATGGAACTCAACGTCGAACTGCTCGCCAAGCCATGAAGCCTGCGCGCCGCCTCCGCCTCGTTGCCCTCGCCGGCCTGCTCCTGCTGCCCGCGGCCGGCCCGGTCGCCGCCGCCGATGCGCCGAAAGCCGAGTCCGCCACCGCGATCGCCTTGCGGAAGATCGCGGACCGCTACGCCCTCACCAAGTCGCGCATCGCCTCGCTGCTCGACCAGCGACTGCACCCGACCCCGCTGCCGGCCAAGCTGCCGAATCCCTTCTACCGCGTGCCCGAGGCGCCGGTTGGCGACAACGGCCCGACCTTGAGTCCCGACACCGCCGCGGTGCCCGCCGCGCCCGACCTCAGCGACGCCGACGTCCTCGCAAAATTCGCCGCCGGCGTGAAGATCAGCGGTTATCTTGAGATCGGCGGCTCGGCGCGCCTCACGATCAATTCCACGTTGTGCCGGACCGGGGACGTCATTCCGTACGGCCCGCGCGATCGCCAGGTTTTCATCCAGGTCCAGAAGATCACGCCGGACGAAGTCACGCTGAAGCTCAACGACGCCACGCAGACCGTCCGCCTGCGCAAATAAAGGCGGAGGGTCGGCCTCCCGGCCGACCGTGAATTCGGGCATCGCGCCCCCCCGGAGGGTCGGCCTCCCGGCCGACCGTGCCGCCGATGCGGTTGGTCAGGAGACCAACCCTCCACATAGAATCACGTTCTCTCCCGGAGGGTCGGCCTCCCGGCCGACCGCCCAATCCAATCCCGGTTGGTCAGAAGACCAACCCTCCATCTAAGACCACGCGATCCAACCCTCCATTTTGGGTAATTTCTGCCGCTTCAATCTCTACCCTCCTCAACCAAACGTATGGCGGAAGGCCGGCCTCCCGGCCGACCGTTGAATGGATTCGACTGACAATGCATCCAAGCCGCAGCGACGCTATCCCGTTCACCTCCCACTGATCGAGGCCGAGAACCGCTCCACCATAATCTTTCTGACTGTTTGCACCAAGGGCCGGCGCCCCGCGCTCGCGACTCACATCGCGCACGAGGCGCTACGCCGGACCTGGATCAAGTCCGATCATTGGCTGGTTGGACGCTACGTTATCATGCCGGATCATCTGCATCTTTTTTGTGCTCCTCATGCACTACCGATCAAACCGCTCGCCAATTGGATCCGCTATTGGAAGGCCTTGGTCAGCAGATCTGCGTTGGCGCCGGAAGGCACATTTTGGCAGCCAGGTTCTTGGGACACTCAACTTAGGAGGCATGAGAGCTACTCGACGAAATGGGAGTATGTCAGAAACAACCCTGTGCGGGCAGGTTTTGTCGCCGATCCCAATGAATGGCCATTTCAAGGTGAGTTGAATGTCCTTCGTTGGCACGATTAGACACATTGGAGGGTCGGCCTCCCGGCCGACCGTGCCGCCAAACCCGGTTGGTCAGGAGACCAACCCTCCATTTTCGTTTCCGTTGTGGAGGGTCGGCCTCCCGGCCGACCGTGCGACCAATGCGGTTGGTCAGGAGACCAACCCTCCATCTCAGCCCATCTCCCGCCGCAATTGCGCGAGAAAGGCCCGCAAAAATTCCGTGCGTTCGTGCGCCTCGCGCCGGCCGCTCGCCGTCTGCATCAGGTCCTCGAGCCGCAGCAGCTTGGTGTAGAAATGATCCACGGCCGCGGCGCCGTCGTCGGGCGGGCGCCGCGCGCAGAACGGATCGTCCGCCCGGTATAGCGGCCGGCCGGTCTCGCCGGACAACATCAGGCACCGCGCGAGGCCGGCCGCGCCGAGCGCGTCGAGCCGGTCGGCGTCCTGCACGACTTTCGCCTCCAGCGTCCGCGGCCTCACGCCCGCGCTGAAGCTGTGCGCCTCGATCGCGTGGGCGATCTCCGGCAACAGCTCCGGCGGCCAGCCCCACCCCCGCAGCCAGGCGACCGCCTGCGCCGCCGCCAGCCGCGACGCCTCCGGCCGCCGCGGCGAATCCTTCGGCACCGACACGCAATCGTGCAGCCAGGCGGCGGCCAACACGACCTCGAGGCGCGCGCCCTCGGCCGCGGCGAGCCGCCGGGCATTCGCCACGACGCGCCGGATGTGCCCGAGATCGTGCGCCGCGTCACCGCCGGCCTGCGCCAGTTCGCCGAGGCATTGGCGTTCCAGTTCGGCGAGGCGGTCGGGCATGCCGGCAGCAATAGCTCCGGCCCCGGTTGCGTCAATGGAAGCCGCAGCTCCCGCAGGAGCACCGCCGCATCCGCCGCGCCGAAGGCGGGATGCGCCCGCGCCGCGAAGTCGCCGTCCGGAAACCTTAATCGTCGTCGTCCGAGTCGGCACTTGCCGCCTGGGCCACTTCCTTCCGCAGCATGGTCAGCATGCTTTTGATGCGTATCTCGGACGCACTGAGGAGGCGCGGCCTTTTTTCAAAAAAGCCGATGCATTCGTCCAGCTTCGCGGCAATCTGCTTGCATTGAGCGGGGGTGAGGATTCGTCCGGAAGCTTCCATGAATTGCGTGGTGTCGAGGGTGGCCCCGAGCCTAGCGGGGTTCTTATCGCATAAGAAGGTGGGTGATCACCTACTAATTCACGTTCCCAAAAGGCCTAGGTAGGCCGGCCGGCGACCCGGCCCCGCCGAGGCTGGCCTGTAGGGCTGGACCTTGGTCCAGCCGCTGGGCGCGGCGCTATCGGCATGGAGGGTTGGTCTCCTGACCAACCGGGATTGGGAAGACGGTCGGCCGGGAGGCCGACCCTCCACCTGGCAGGCGTTATTCGCATGAAGGGTTGGTCTCTTGACCAACCGACTTTGGGAATACGGTCGGCCGGGAGACCGACTCTCCACCGCCGTGACTGCCCGCGACGGTTGCCGACCGCCGCCGGATTTCCCGCTCGCCGTCGGGCACCGGCCCGGCCACATCTCGCCCTTCATGTCCACCCTCGATGCCACCCAGGAGGCCGCTCCCTGGCGCGCCGGCCTGCACGCTGCCCGCCAGCTCGTCGGGCCGGGGCTGGTCCTGCAGGCGCTCGCGGTCGGGTTGGTGCTGGCGTATTATTTCGTGCCGGCCGCGCAGCCGATGTTCGCCCAATTGTCGGCCTGGCGGAACGACGGCGGCTTTGCCTTCTCGGCGCTGGCGAGCGCACTGTGCGGCGGTTTGCTGCCGTTCCTCTACCTGCGCGCGCTGCCCGGAACCCGGGCGGCGAATCCCTGGCCGCACCTGCTTTTCTTCGTTGCCTTCTGGGCGTGGAAGGGCGCCGAGGTGGACCTGCAGTACCGCACCTGGGCCATGGTCTTTGGACGCGTGCCGTCGTTCGCCACGGTCGCGCCGAAGGTGCTGTGCGACCAGTTCCTCTACAATCCGCTCTGGGCGGCGCCGACGGCGAACCTTTGCTTCGCGTGGAAGGACGCGGGGTTTCGCTGGGCACCCGTCCTCGCCGACGTTCGGCGCGGGCGCTGGTTTGCGCGGAGCGTCCTGCCCGTGCTGATCCCGACGTGGGCCGTGTGGATCCCGGTCGTCTGCTGCGTCTACTCGCTCCCGTCCGCCCTCCAGGTCCCGCTCTTCAACGTGGCCCTCTGTTTCTGGTCGCTGCTCTACGTGCATGTCGTCTCGCGGCAGGTGGAAATGCCTCGCTAGGGACGCAAGCTTGCTGCGCCGCTGCCCAATCGATCCCGCCAACCGCGCGGCCGATGCGGTTGGTCAGGAGACCAACCCTCCATTTTCGTTACCATAGCGGAGGGTCGGCCTCCCGGCCGACCGTGCGATCCAAACCCGGTTGGTCAGGAGACCAACCCTCCATATTCGTCCCCATGTGGAGGGTCGGCCTCCCGGCCGACCGTGCGATCCAAACCCGGTTGGTCAGGAGACCAACCCTCCACCTCGATGGCGGCTTCATCCGTGTGATCAGTGTAATCCGTGGTTCAACTTGTTGAGCCCTCCCGGGCCTGACCAGACGGTTACCGGCGCGGGCCTTGTGTCCGGGCGCTTCCGCCCCATCCTCGCCGCAGCCCGGGTTTGAAATAAACCGTCGCCCGCCTACTCTCACCCTTTCATGAACTTGCCTCGTTTCCTGGCCGCCGCCCTCCTCCTGCCCGTCCTGGGCCTGTCGCACGGGCTCTTCGCCGCGGAGTCGAACGTCGGGCACAAGGGCGCCGTGTCGGCGCAACTGGTGACCGACGCCAAGGCCATCCAGGCGGGCAAGCCGTTCACCGTCGCGCTCCGCCTCGAGCACGAACCGCATTGGCACAGCTATTGGCTCAATGCGGGAACGGGCTATCCGACCTCGCTCAACTGGACGCTGCCGCCGGGCTTCAAGGCCGGCAACATCCAGTGGCCGACGCCGCATGTGGTGATCGACACCTCCGGCAAAATCACCGGCAACGGCTACACCGGCGAGGCCTGGCTGCTGGTGGAAGTCACCCCACCCGCGACGCTCGCGGCGGGCACGCCGGTCACGCTGAAGGCCGCGGCCGAATGGCTGATGTGCAAGGATGTCTGCATGCCCGGCGACGCGAAGCTCGCGCTCGACTTGCCCGTGGCGGCGCCCGGCGCCTCGCCCGACGAGACCCTCGACACCCGCTGGGCGCGGCTGATGACCAACGCCCGCCAACAATTGCCGGTCGCCGCCACCGACTGGGAACTTTCCGCATCGCGCGACGACCAGAGGGTCACGCTGCGCCTGGCCCCGAAGGCCGGCAACTGCCATCGGCCCACCGGGCTGCACTTCTTCTCGGCCGACGGTCTCACCGACTACGCCAAGCCGCAGGCCGTGCGTGAGGAGAACGGCGCGTGGATTCTCGAGGCGCCGCTCGATCCCGCGGCCGACAAGACGACCCAGCGTCTCAGCGGCGTGCTCGCCTCCGACAATGGCTGGCACACCGCGACCGGCTACGGCGGCATGGCCGTTGATGTGCCGCTTTCGGCGGAGGTAGGGCGCGGAGTCCCTTCCGCGCCGTCATCCGGCAGCTCCATTTCGTCGGGATCCACATCTTCCGCCTCCGCGCTCCCGGCTCCCACCTCGCTCCTGGCCACCCTCCTCCTCGCCTTCGTCGGCGGGCTGATCCTGAACCTGATGCCGTGCGTCTTCCCGGTGCTCGGGATCAAGATCCTCGGCTTCGTCAACCAGTCCGGCAGCGATCGCGGCAAGATCGTCCGGCACGGCCTCGTGTTCAGCGCGGGCGTGCTGGTTTCGTTCTGGCTGCTCGCGGGCGCGCTGCTGGTCCTGCGCGCGGGCGGGGCGCAGCTGGGCTGGGGCTTCCAGCTGCAGTCGCCGGCCTTCGTCTTCGTGATGGCGGCCTTCCTCCTTGTCTTCGCGCTGAACATGAGCGGCCTGTTCGAGGTCGGCCTGGCCGCGACCGGCGTCGGCGGCGAACTCCAGATGAAGGAGGGCTTCGCCGGCTCCTTCTTCACCGGGGCGCTCGCCACGCTCGTGGCCACGCCCTGCAGCGCGCCGTTCCTCGCGCCCGCGCTCGGCGCGGCGCTGTCGCTCCCGGCGGTCGAGTCGTTCCTGGTCTTCACGGTGATCGCGCTCGGGTTGTCGCTGCCCTACCTGCTGCTGTCGATCTTCCCATCGGCGGTGAAGCTGCTGCCGCGGCCGGGCGCGTGGATGGAAACGTTCAAGCAATTGATGGCCTTCCCGCTCTACGCCACCGTCGGCTGGCTCGTGTGGGTGCTCGCGGGCCAGACGAAGGACGACGACAACGCGCTGCTCGTGATCCTGTTCGGCTTCGTGCTCGTCGCGATGGCCGCGTGGGCCTACGGCCGGTTCGGCCAGGCCCACGGCAAACCCGCGCGGCAGGCCGCCGGCCGCGTGGCCGCCGCCGCGTTGCTTGTCGCCGGGCTCTGGGTCGGCTGGCCGAAGACCGCGACGGCCGCGCCCGCCGGCAGCTACCAGGTCACGTGGGAAAAATGGAGCCCCGACGCGATCAAGGCCGCGCAGGCCGCCGGCAAATACGTGTACGTCGACTTCACCGCGCGCTGGTGCGCCACCTGCCAGACGAACAAGGCGACCGTCTTCCACGACGACGCCGTCCTGGCCGAGCTGAAGAAGAAGGAGGTCGTGCTGCTGCGCGGCGATTGGACCAACCGCGACCCGGCCATCACGGCCGAGCTGGCCCGCTGGAACCGATCCGCCGTCCCGTTCAACCTCATCTATGCCCCCGGCAAGCCCGACCCCGTAGTGCTGCCGGAGTTGCTGACGCCCGATCGCGTCCTCGCCGGATTTGCTTCCGCGGCCGGGAAGTAGCGTGCGCTGGCACACCGCCTGGAGAGCCGGCATGGACGGAGGGCTGGTCTCCTGACCAGCCGGTTCGACGGCGCGAACAAGGCGACGGTCAATCGAATGCCTGTAGGAGCGGCTTTACGCCGCGACCTTGGGAAGAGATCGCGGGATAAACCCGCTTCTACAGAAGGAGCGAGGCGATCTTGATCCAACCAGGTTTCCGTGTCGCGCGGCCGGCCGGGAGCCTGGGCGTCCCGGAATACGATGCCGAGTCACGCGGTCGGCCGGGAGGCCGACCCTCCAGCAAGACCAAGACATGGAGGGCTGGTCTCCTGACCAGCCGGTTCGACGCGTATCCGAGGCCGACCCCGCCCGGCGCCGCGCGAGCGCCGTTCATTCGACGCGACGGTCGCAATTCGCGCCCACCCGCCTTCTCCTAGCCGCCGCTGCGCCGGAACCGATCGAGGATCCCCGGGATCGCGCCGGCGGTCTCCTCGGGCTTGACCTGCGTGTCGTAATGCGCGCGGAGCTGTTCGCGGTATTGCTCCAGGTAGGCGCGGGCCTGCGCCACCTGCGCGTCGGCCGCCTGCGCCGCCGGCACCTGCAGCTCGAAGAGCTGGCGCTGCTCGAAATTCTCCAGCTCCCGGGCCAGCCGGTCCGCCTCGAGCTGCATCAGCGCGATCTCCAGTTTCATCAGCCCGTGGATCGTCTCGCGCAACGGCAGCATGGTGATGCCCGGCAGGTCGCCCAGCTCCGCCGCCTTCGCGTTCGCGCGCTGGAGCCGGTGCTCGACGTTGGTGATGAGCCCGCTGGCCTGCTCGAACAGCTCCCGGGCCGTGGCCGACATCCGGCCGGTGGCGTGGTCGTAGCCCGTGACGGCGTTGTTGCGCGCCTGCCCGAGCGCCTTGATCAACTCGCGCAGGTCCGCCTGCAGGTCGATGATCGTGCCGGACCATTCGGCCACGCGCTCCCGCGCGAGGCACTGGTGCCGGTAAGTCGGGACGTTGAGCGCCAGCCAGGTGTGCAGGTGCGCGTCGAGTTCCCGCGTGTAATAGCCGGCCAGGCGCTCGCTCTCCTGGATCTGGCGCCGGAGGACGTTCTCGCGCGCGAAAATCTGCGCGGCCTCCTCGGGGCTCGGCGGTCCCTTGCGGCGGCCGAGCGCCGCCAGCAGCCGGCCCGGCAGCGCGGACTCGGATCGCGTCTGCTCGGCCGCGGCGGAGGTTTCCTCGAGTTGTCGCTGGAGCTGGCGCGCATCGGCGCGCACGTGCGCGTCCTCGACCAGGCAGGCGAGCAGGGCGTCGGAAAACCCGGGAAGCTCGGCCTGGGGCGCGACGTCGGACATGGCGCCCCTATAACACCCGGACGCGGCGCGAGGTCAATCCCCGCGCCGGTCATTCCGGCTGCGGCCACCACGCGGCGACGAGCCGGCCGACGGGCCGGTCGAGCCGGAAGGCAAACACCAGGTAGACGGCCCCCAGCGCCAGCGCGCACCACGTGCCGAGGGAATTGTACGCCCCGATGATGTGGTGGTTGTTCCAGGCGTAGTCGTCGCGCAGGATGTTCATGTCACCGCCGGCATCGTCCTCGCCCGTGACCATCGCGCCCCACGGGATGCCCTCGGTGCCGCGCCGCACGGCGCGCCAGAACAGGAACACGTTCAGGAAGCTGCTGGCCCCGAGAAACAGGAAGAAATAGCGACACGCGCCCCACTTGAACTTCTCCGGCAGCTGGACGTAGAACGCCGCCATGAACGCCGCGCCCAGGCAGAATTCGCCGCCGATGCCGCCGAACGCGAACCAGAAGTCCGTGCGATGCTCCGGCATCGCCCACGACAGGTAGAGTAGGAACGGCAGCGCCGCGAGCGCCAGGAGCCCCGGCCAGGGCTTGCGCTCGCGCCAGCCCGCCACGGCGAACACGCCGAGGAGGAACAGCATGCCGAGGAAGACGAAGATCGACTTCTGCGGCACCACGGACGTCCAGCCGATCGGCAGCGGCAGCGCCCGCCGCCCCGAGAACCACGCCACCGTCGCGTGGCCGAGCTCGTGCACCCAGATGTGGAAGCCCGCCATGAAGAACGACAGCGGGGTCAGGCGCAGCAGCGCGGCCAGGCCGAGGGCCGCCGGCAGCGCGAGGGCGTTGACCAACCAGCTGTCGAACGACAGCGGGTTCAGGAGCTCCGCCGACGGATCCGGCGCCGGCGGGACGTACACCGGCCCGGGGCGCGCCGCGGCCCCGGGCGGCGGCGGTGCCTCCCCGGCCCGCGGCGGCGCGGCGGGCGGATGATCCTTCAGGTGCGCCACCATCCGGTCGAAAAGGGCGCGCAGCTGTTCCCGCTCGGCGGCCGTGCCGCTCTTGATGAGCGCGAAATTCCGCTTCATGAACGCCCGCTCGACGTCCGCGAGCGCCGCCCCCGGGGGGAGCCCGAGCTCCGTGCAGCCGGCGTTGAACTCCGCCTCCGTCACGACGGCGCGGCGCCCTGCGTCTCGGTCCACCGCACCGCGTGGCGCACCAGCGCGGTCGAATCCTTGAGCCCGAGCTTCTCCTTGATGTGGCTCCGGTGCACGTCGACGGTCTTCGGACTCAGGTGCAGCTGTTCCGCGATTTCGCGGGTGCCGCGGCCCTGGCCGATGAGCTGGAAGATCTCGAATTCGCGGTCGCTGAGCTTCTCGATGGGCGAGTTCGACCCGCGCGGCCGCCGCCCGGAGAGGTTTTCCAGCACCCGGGCCGACATCGCCGGGCTGAGGTAAACGTCGCCGGCGAAGATCCGCCGCAGCGCCGCCAGCAGGTTCTCGCCGCCGGCCTCCTTCATGATGTAGCCGCGCGCCCCGGCGCGGAGGACGCGCTCCGCGTAGATCGCCTCGTCGTGCATCGAGATCACGAGCACCGGCAGCCCGGGGCGGAGCGCCAGCAGGTCCTTGATGAACTCGAGCCCGCTGCGGCCCGGCATCGAGATGTCGCTGAGCACCAGGTCGGGCTGGCAGCGCTCGAGCTCCTTGAAGGCCTCGGCCGGGTGGCCCGCCTCGCCGCACACCTGCATGTCCGCCTGCCGGTCGATGAGCTGCGCGAGGCCGGCGCGCATGAACGGATGGTCGTCCACGATCAGGATGCGACGGCGGGCGGGACGGGCCTCGGGTGACGGTGCGCGGCTCATGCGGGGGCGGACAGGATGCAAGTGATGACGGTTCCGCCGCGGGACGGCGATTCAATCTTCAGGTCGGCGCCGACCAGCGCGGCACGGTGGCGCATGAGGCCGAGGCCGAGGCCCGGCTCCGGGTGCGGCGGCAGCCCGGCGCCGTCGTCGGCGATCTCGAGTCGCACCTGGCCGCGCTCGCGGGTCAGGCTGAGGTTGAGGTGTTTCGCGCCGGAATGCTTGAGGGCATTGTTCACCGCCTCCTGGGCGATGCGGTAGAGGTGGCCGGTCGCCTCCTCGTTTTTCAGGAGCACCGGCCGCGGGCAATGCAGCTGGCACCGCACGCGGCCGAGGGCGTTGGTCCGCACGGCCAGCTCCAGCAGGCCGTTCTGCAGCGCGTCGGCCTCGCCCCCGACCGGCACGAGGCCCCGGGCCAGGTAACGGGTCTGCGCCACCGCCTCGCGCAGCATGCCGCACATCTGGTCGAGGCTCTTCGACACCGCGGGCTGGTTGCCGGCGGTGTCCTCCTTCAGCGCTGTGCACATCAGGCCGATCGCCGTCAGCAGCTGCCCGAGGCCGTCGTGGAGATCGGCGCCGATGCTGCGCCGCTCGCGTTCGCCCGCCGCGATCACCTCGCGCTCCAGCCGCTCGTGCTCCGCGCGGGCGGCCGCCAGCGCGCGCGCCTGCGCCTGGGCGTCGAGCGCCCGGCGCACGACCGAGGGCAGGAAGTCGATCATCGCCGTGTCCTTCATCACGTAGTCGAGCGCGCCGCGTTTCATCATCTCGACCGCCATGCGTTCGTCGCCCTGGCCGGTGACGACAATGAAGGGCACGGCGGTCGCGACGTCCTGCAGCCGCGCGAGGAGCGCCGGGCCGTCGAGGTCGCGCAGCTGGAGGTCGAGCAGCATCAGGTCGGCCCGGTTCTGCTCGAGCCAGGCCAGCGCCTTCCGGCCGGAGGCCGCGGTGGCCACGGCGTGGCCCTCGGCGCGCAGCGCCTCCGCCATCAGCACCAGCAGGCCTTCGTCGTCGTCGACGATGAGAACCTGCGGGACGTGTTCAGCCGGCCGCACGGTTGGCACAGGCCGCGGACTCAAGGGGTGCCCACGGGCGGCACGACGAGCAGGGATACGAACTGCCCGAGCCGGCGGATCGCCTCGGCGAACTTGTCGTAGTCCACCGGCTTCTGGATGTAGACATTGCAGCCGAGCTCGTGGCAGCGCCGCACCTCGCGCGAATCGTCCGTGGTGGTCAGCATGATCACCGGCAATGAGCGCGTTTCGGGATCGGCCTTGATGCGGCGGAGAACCTCGATGCCGTCCACCTTGGGCATGCGTATGTCGAGCAGCAGCAGGAAGGTGCCGGCCGCGCGGCGGATCGCCCGGCCCTCGGCGTCGAAAAGGAAATCCAGGATGGCCTGGCCGTCGCGGAAATGCCGCATGGGGTTGCGCACGCCGGCCATCTCCAGGTTTTCCCGGATGAGGATGGCGTGGCCTTCGTCGTCTTCGACGATCAGGATCGTGGGTGTCGGATGCATGCGTGGAACCGGCGGCCGGGCCCGTTCTCAGGCCGCCGGCAGGGAGACAAAGAAGATGGAACCCTTTTCCGGTTCGCTCTCAACCCAAATTCGTCCCCTTTGGCGTTCGAGCGTGCGCTGCGCGATCGTCAGGCCGAGGCCTTCGCCCGCGCCGGCATCGGGCTCGAGCCGGTGGAAGATTTCGAAGATCTTCGCCTGGTGCTGCGGGGCGATCCCGATGCCGTTGTCCGCCACGGCGTAGACGGCCTGGCCGTCCTGCACCCGGCCGGTCACGCTGAGGCGCAGGGGGCGCCCGGGGGCGCGGTATTTCACCGCGTTGTCGAGCAGGTTGGCGAAGACACGGCTGGTCTGCGCGGCGTCGCCGACGCAGCCGGGCAGCGCCTCGACCCGGACTTCCGCGCCGGCCGCCTCGAGCTGGAACTTCATCGCGGCGATGATCTCCGCCACCAGCGCGTTCATGTCGAGCGGCCGGGGCGTGAGCGCGATGCGGCCCAGGCGCGAAAACTGCAGCAGGCCGTTGAGCAGCGAATCCATCTTGGCCACCCCGGCGTTGATGAAGCGCAGGGCCTGCGGCAGCGTGTGCTCGACGTGCCGCTGCAGCTCCGCCGCCGGCACCGGCCCCCCGTTCGCCTTCGCCAGCGCGGCGCGGATGGCTTCGCAGGCCTGCGTAAGCTGGCGGCCGAAACCCTGCACGTTGACGAGCGGCGAGCGCAGGTCGTGCGACACGGTGTAGACGATCGTTTCCATCTCCTTGTTCTTCTCGGCGAGGTCCGCCGCCGTGCGCAGCAGCTCGGCCTCGTCCGCCTTGCGCTGGGTGATGTCGGTGCGGATGGCGACGTATTGCGTCGGCTTGCCGGCGGCGTTGAGAAACGGGAAGATCGTCGTCTCGACCCAGTAATGGCTGCCGTCCTTCGCCCGGTTGCGGATCTCGCCATGCCACACCTTCCCGCGGGCAATCGTGGACCAGAGATCACGGAAGAACTCCTTCGGGTGGTGGCGCGAGTTGATGATCCGGTGGTCCTGCCCGATCAGTTCGTCGCGGGAGTACTGGGAGATCGCGCAGAACTTGTCGTTGACGTAGGTGATCCGGCCGGACGCATCGGTGATGGCGACGATCGAGTGCTCGTCGAGGGCGGCTTTGACGTCGCGCAGTTCGCGCACGGCGGCCAGCAGGTCGGCCTGGAACTTCGCGTGCTCCGCCTCCACCGCCCGCAGGCGGTCCAGCAATTCCTCCCGGGACAGCGTGGCATAATCGGGTGAATTCACGCGCCGGACTATCGCGGCCGGCGCGCGGGGCTGGCAAGGGCGGAAAGCCCGGGAACCTAGGGAAATCCTTTAGCCAGATATCGCCCCGGCACCAATTTCGCCGCGGCCGGCGGGCTGGTATGCTGCGGTCCATGGAAACCATCCCTGTCCACGCGGCGGATGCCTCCGCCCCCGACAACGGCCGGAGCGTCATGTCCCATCTGCGCAGCTCCGATATTTTTCGCGACTACCAGCAGGCCTACGAGACCGCCACCGGCCTGCCGCTCGCGCTCCGCACCGCCGGCTCCTTCCAGTCCCCCCTGCACGGCTCGAAGCGCGTCAACGCGTTCTGCACGTTGATGGCGAAGAACAACAAGACCTGCGCCGCGTGCCTGGAGCTGCAGCAGCGCGTCGAGGACGAGGCTTCCTTCGGCACCCGTACGCTCGAGTGCCCCGCCGGACTGTGCGAGTCCGCCGTGCCGATCCGCGTCGGCGACAAGGTGCTCGGGCACCTGCAGACCGGCCAGGTGTTCCTGCAGGCCCCGTCGAAGGAGGGCTTCCGCCGCGTGGCCCGGCAGCTCGACGAGCGCGCCACCGCGGCCGAGCGGAAGCAACTCGAGACCGCGTTCTTCCAGACCCGCGTCATCCCGCGCCGCCAGTATGAATCGGTCATCATGCTGCTGACCGTGTTCGCCAAGCACCTGTCGTCGCTCAGCAACCAGGTCATGCTGCAGGAGGCGAGCGCCGAGAACCCGGTCATCGCCCGGGCGCGCACCTACATCGCCGAGCACCAGGCGGAGGACCTTTCGCTCCAAACGGTCGCGCAGGCGGTGCACGTGAGCGAATTCCATTTCTGCAAGCTGTTCAAGCGGAGCACCGGGTTGACCTTCACCGACTACCTCGCGCGCACCCGCGTCGAGACGGTGAAAGCGCTCCTGCTCAACCCGCACAAGCGCGTGAGCGAGGCCGCCTTCGAGGCTGGTTTCCAGTCCCTCTCGCAGTTCAACCGCGTGTTCCACCGCATCACGGGCGAGGCGCCGCGGGCCTATCGCGAGCGCGTCCTCGGCGGCCGCGGCGGCAAGGAAGCCGCCGCCTGAGGCGGAGATCCGCCCGGCGGGGTGGCACGCGCCGACCCCGGCGCGGGGCGCGGAAACGGGGATGCCGGTGCGCCTTGGGGTCAAGGCGCGCCACCTTCGCGCCGGCCCGCCGCGGTCTTTCGCATTTCCAAGCCGGCCGGATTCCGTCATGCGTGGCGGTTCGTGAACGATCCCGCCCATCGTCGGTCCGTCGGGCTGCTCCTCGTCGCCGCGCTCTGCTGGAGCCTCGGCGGCGTGCTGCTGAAATCGGTGGACTGGCCGCCGCTGGCGGTCGCCGGCGGCCGCGGGTTCGTCGCCACCGTGTTCCTGCTGGCGGTCGGCGGGCGCTCGCTGCGGTTCACCTGGTCGCCCCTGCAACTCGGCACGGCCGTCGCGTACGCCGGCTGCACCGTTCTCTTTGCCGCCGCCAACAAGCTGACCACCGCCGCCAACGCCATCCTACTCCAGTACACGGCGCCGGTGTGGGTCGCGCTCTTTGGCGCCTGGCTGCTCGGCGAGCGGGCGACGCGCGCCGACTGGCTGACGATCGTCGCGGTCTTCGCCGGCATGGGCCTCTTCCTCTACGACGGCCTGCGCCTGCACGACCTCGCCGGCATTGTCATCTCGATCGCAAGCGGCGTGTGCTTCGCCGCGATGATCGTGATGCTCCGCAAGCAGAAGGAAGGGTCGCCGATCGAATCGGTCATCCTCGGCAACGCGCTCGGTTTCCTCGTCGGGCTGCCGTGGATCTGGACCGCGCCGCGCCTCGCCCCCGGCGGCCTCGTGGCCCTGCTCCTGCTCGGCACGGTGCAGCTGGGCGTCGCGTACCTGCTCTATGTGCGCGCGATCAAGCACGTGACCGCGCTCGAGGCGGTGCTCATCCCGGTCATCGAGCCGATCCTTAATCCCATCTGGGTGATGCTGGTGATCGGCGAGAAGCCGACCGGCCTGGCGCTGGCCGGCGGCGCGCTGGTGGTCGGGGCCGTCACCTGGCGCGCACTGGCGTCGATTCGCGGGCGGGTCGCCGCGGCGGCCTAGGCCCTTGGTGGCCGGGGCGCCGTCTTCCTGCGTCCGCTTCGATCTCTTGTAGGTCGGGCTTTATGCCCGACACATTCCGTCGGGCGTGAAGCCCGACCTACAGACGGCCCGCGGTGGATTGGGTCGCTTCCGGCTTCGGCGGGGTGAACTGCAGCCACACGTTGGCCAGCGTGATCAAGCCGCCGCCGGCGAGCAGGTGCCAGGTCACGGTTTCGTTGGCGTAGTCGAACCGGGCCCAGGCCGAGAACCAGCCGGGCAGGAACAAGGCCATGACCGAGGCGAACACCGGCTCGATGCAATAGATCAGGCCGGCTTCGGTGGCCGTGATCTTTGGCTGCCAGCGGTTCATGATCAGGAACGAGCCAAGCGTGCAGAACACCGTCAGCAGCGCGGTGAAGCCCAGCCAGGGTGTGGAGGCCCAGGGCACGAGCAGGGCGGACGGCCGGGGCGCGGTCCCGACGGCGAGCGCCGTGAAGAGCACCGCCTCCGTCGCGAACATCGCCAGCGTGACCGGCAGCGCGCGATTCCCGGCAAAGTCGCGCCGGCCGAGCACGAGGATCTGCATCATGAAAAAGACGGAGCTGAGGAGCGTCTCGAACTCGCCGCGCCCGAGGCGCAGCGCGCGGACGTCAAACCGGCCGAGGATGCCGACGCCGACCAGCACGAGCCCGCAGCACCAGAGCACCCGCGCGGGCGGCCGGCGGCCCGAGCGCAGCGCCAGCCAGGCGGGAATCATGATGGCGTACAGCTGCGTCAGGAAGGCCGAGGTCGAGGCGGCGGTGAACTGCAGGCCGTCGTTCTGGAAGAGCATGCCCGTGCCGGCGGTGAGCCCGAGCAGCACGCCCTGCCGGATCTCACCGCGGGTGCATGCGGCCGCGCGCCGGCCGAGCACGACGACCAGCACGATCGACGCGAGCAGGAAGCGCGGCGCGCACGTGCCGGCGGTGATGAACCAGTTGGAACTCTCCGGCAGCACCTGCCGGTGGGCGAACGCCAGCGCCTTGATCAGGGGGAAGCTGAGGCCCCAGAACAGATTCGCGACGAGCAGCCAGAGGACGGCGCGGTGATGCAGGCGGGCGTCGGGGCGGTCGGACACGGGGGAGTGATGCGCGAGTTTGCGGCCAGCGGCAATGCTGCGCCGTCGTGACGCTGGTCGGGCGCGCAGGTCCTTGCGCGCCGCGGCGGCGAGCGGAGTCGCCGCCCTACCCCAAAAAGAAAACCGCCGCGGTCTCCCGCGGCGGTTTCGAAAAGTCAATCAGACCGGGATGATCAGGAGACGTGCTTGCTGACCAGCTTGGTCATGTCGAACATGCTGACCTGGGACTTGCCACCGAAGACCACCTTCAGCGCGGCATCCGCATTGATCATGCGCTTGTTCTTCTTGTCCTGCAGGCCGTTCTTCTTGATGTAGGCCCAGAGGTTTTTGGTGAGTTCCGTGCGCGGCACGGCTTTGGAACCGACGACAGCCGCGAGGGCGGCGTCCGGGGTAACCGGCTTCATGAAAGCGGCGTTGGGTTTACGAGAGGATTTTTTAGCCATAGTGGTATTCCTCATAGATCGCGCCGGGGGCAATGCAACGATTTTCTAGAGGGAGAATCGCGATTCTCCGAGGGAAAATCGGAGCATTGCCGCGCTTTTTGTCTTGCGGCCAAAACCGCCGTCGCCTCACGCGCGCTCGTCGACCTGCACGAACTGGCGGTAAAGGGCCGCGTACTTGCCGCGCGCGGCGAGCAGCGTGACGTGCGTGCCGCGCTCGATGATGCGCCCCTGGTCGAGCACCAGCACCAGGTCGGCGGTGCGGATCGTGCTCAGCCGGTGCGCCACGACGAAGCTCGTCCGGCCCGCCAGCAACCGCTGCAGCGCCGTCTGCAACCGGGCCTCGGTCAGGGCGTCGATGGCGCTCGTCGCCTCGTCGAGGATGAACAGCCGCGGGTCGGCCAGCATCGCGCGGGTGAAGCAGACGAGCTGGCGCTGGCCGACGGAAAGCCCGCCGCCCTTCTCGCCGACCTCGGTCTGCAGCCCGGCGGGCAGCGCTTCCAGCAGGTCGAGGCAGTCGAGCGCCGCCGCCGCCGCCCGGACCTCGGCGTCCGTCGCCTCGGGCCGGCTGAGGCGGATGTTGTCGAGCACCGTGCCGCTGAAGAGGACGTTCTGCTGCTGGACCATGCCCATCTGGCGATGCAGCGACCGGCTCGTGATGGTGCGGATCTCGCGCCCGTCGACCAGGACCTCGCCGCGGGTGGCCAGGTGGAACTTCGCCGCGAGGTTGATGATCGAGCTCTTGCCGCTGCCCGTATGCCCGACGAGCGCCACCGTCTGCCCGGGGGCGGCGGTGAAGCTGATGTCGTGCAGGACCGGCCGGGCCGGGTCGTAGCCGAAGGTGACGTGGCGAAACTCCACGCGCAGGCCGCCCGACGGTGGAAGCGCGGTGCCCCCAGCCCGCGGGGATTCGTTACCGTGCCGTGGAGGCGGGGTGCCCCCACCCCGCGGGGATGAGTCTTCGCGGCGTGAGGGCACGCCACCTCCATTCCGCGGGAATGAGTCTTCGCGGCGTGGGGGCACGCCGCCTCCATCCCGCGGATCGGGCAGCGGCGTGGCCGCCGGGTCGTCGGTCCAGTCGGGAACGACGTCGATCAGCCGGAACACGCGCTCGGCGCCGGCCATCGCCAGCAGCGCCTGGTTGTACTGGTTGCCGATGATCGCGATCGGGGCGAAGAACTGGTTCGCGAGCAGGAAGAAGGTGATGAGGCTGCCGGTGGACATGTCGCCGTGGAATACGCGCCACCCGCCCACGAGCAGCAGCAGCGCGACGAAGAACTGGGTGTTGAGCTCGAGCAGCGGCGTGAGGATCGCCGAGGTGCGCGCCAGCGCGATGTTGTAGCGTGCATGGTCGGCCAGCAGCCGCCGGAACAGGCCGGCGTTGGTCTCCTGCCGCACGAAGCCCTGCGTCACGCGCATGCCGTTGACCGATTCCGCCAGCGTCGCCGTCACCCGGCTGAAACTCTCCGACGACGCCCGCGAGTGCCGGCTGAGCTGCCCGCGGAAATGCCGGTTGATCAGCCACAGCAACGGCGCCAGCGCGAGCACGACCAGGAACAACACCGCGTCGCTCCACCACATCACCGCCGCGGAGAACACCATCGAGCCGAACTGGATGACGCTGACGAACAGCACGTCCTGGATGCCGGTGCGGACGGACTCCACGTCGCTGGTCACGCGCCCGATGATCCGGCCGAGCTTCACCCGGTGGAAGAAGCTCATCGGCTGGCGCAGCGTCTTGGCGTACAGCTCCGCGCGCAGGCCGTTCACCACCGTCTCGCCAATCTCGAGCGCGTAGCGCTGGCGGAAGTGGAACAGGAAGTCGGTCGAGACCGCGAGGGCGCCGTAGCCGAGGACGCCCAGCGCGAGCGCGTGCAGGTCCCCGGCGGTGATCGGCCCCTTGATGATGAGCGACATCACCCACCCCAGCGCCGGCAGCTGCGCCGAGCGGATGAGCGTCAGCAACCCGAGCACCGCCACCTTGCCCTTGATCGGGGCGGTGTAGGTGAACAGCCGGCGGATCAGCCCCCACTCGAGCGGGCGCTGCAGCTCCTCGTCCTCCTCGTCGTCGTCGCGCGGGCGGCGGACAAGCCCGATGTCGCGGATCTGGCCGGGCGGACTCATGGCGTGGCCTCCGGCCCGGCCAGGCCGATCACCTGCAGGTCGCGCGGGTCGACGAGCTGCAGGTTGGCCACGCGCAGGTAAGGCCCCGGCTGGCCCATCAATTCCTCATGCGTGCCGCGCTGCACGATGCGCCCGTCCTCCATGACGAGGATCAGGTCGGCGCGCCGGAGGGTGCTGAGGCGGTGCGCGACGATGAAGGTCGTGCGGCCGGCGATGGCGCGGTCGAGCGCCTCGAAGATCTCGTGCTCCGTCTCGCTGTCGATCGCGGCGGTCGGGTCGTCGAGCAGGAGGATGGGCGGCTGCAGCAGCACGGCGCGCGCGATGGCCAGGCGCTGCCGCTGGCCGCCGGACAGGCTGTTGCCGCTCTCGCCGAGCACCGTGTCGTAGCCCTGCGGGAGCGCCGTGATGAAGTCGTGCGCCGCGGCGATCCGCGCGGCCTGCTCGACCTGGTCGCGCGTGGCGTTCGGATGGCCGAAGGCGATGTTGGCCGCCACGGTGTTGGAGAAGAGGAAGCTTTCCTGGAAGACGAGGCCGATGTTGCGGCGCACGTCGTCGAGGTGGAGCCGGCGCACGTCGACGCCGTCGAGCAGCACGCGCCCGGCGGTCGGGTCGAAGAAGCGCGGGATGAGGCTCATCAGCACGCTCTTGCCGGCGCCGGTGGCCCCGAGGATGGCGATGCACTGGCCGGGGCGCACGTCGAGGTTGATGTCGCGGACGACGGCGTCGGCGCCGTCGTAGGCGAAGGAGACGTTCTCGAACGTCACCGCCCCCGCGAGCCGCGGGCGGCGGAGCGCGTCGGGGGCGCTCTTCACCTCGATGGGGGCGTCGAGGATCTCGAAGACGCGCCGCGCGCCGATCAGCGACTGCTGCACGCTGTTGACGATCGTCGCGACGTTGTTGACCTGCCCGGAGAATTGCTCGAGGAGGCCGGCGAACACCACCAGGCCCGCGCCGAGCGGCAGGCGTCCCTGGGCCACGAGCCAGCCGCCGTAGCCGAGCAGGACCATCATGTTGATGCGCGTCAGGAAGCCCACCGCCGGCGAAAACAGGCTGACCCGCCAGAAGATCCCGCGCTGCTGCTCGAAACAGTCGCGGTTGGCGGCGTCGAACTTCGCCTGCGCCTCCGCCTCGCGGCCGAAGCCCTTCGTCACCGCGACGCCCTGGATCCCCTCGGCGAGGATCTGCACGAGCCGCTCCACCAGCATGCGGTTGCGCGCGTACTCGGGCTGGATCCGGCTGGAGAACCAGGCCGCCATCGCCCACAGGACCGGCGTGGTCGCCAGGCAGGCCAGCGTCAGCGGCGGGCTGAGGCTTGCCATGTAGATGATGTAGACCGTGAGCGAGATCACCATGATGACGCTCTGGATGAGGACCTGGTCCACGAACATCCGCACGGATTGCACGTCGCCGGTGACGCGCGTGATGATCGACCCGGTGGTGTTGGCGTCGAAGAACCGGAAGCTGAGCTGCTGGAGCTTGTCGTAGACCTCGCCGCGCAGGTCGACCACGAGCTTCTGCTGGACGAGGCGGTTCACCGAGACGGCGTAGACGTAGTTGAGCAGCGCGCGGATCAGCGCGAACACCAGGATCAGGCCCGCGAGCATCGCCAGCACCTGCAGCGGCGGCCAGTCCTCCGGCAACGGCAGCCGGACCCGGCCGGCGGGCAGCGGCGTATGCTCGATCCGGTGGCGGATGTAGTCGATGCCGAGGCCGGTGAAGCTGAGGCCGCCCAGGCCCAGGCTCAGCAGCACGAGCTGGATCCCGAGCACGCGCAGGCAGTGCAACCGGTACCGCCAGGCCAGCCCGAACAGGCGCCGGATGAGCACGGCGTTGCCCGGGGAGGTCTGCGGCGGATCGACAGTGGACATGGAGGGAAAAAATCAACGCTCCCGCGGGCAGCGCCACAAAGAAAATCCCCGGGCACCGGCCTGGGGCATTTTTCCGCTCGCGGCGCTCGCGCCGGCGCGGCAGTCAGGCGGCATGGCCCCCGCCGACGACCGACCCGTCCTCGTCACCGCGCGCCTGCGGCTGCGCCCCTACGAGCCGGCTGATGCCGGGGACGTCCGGCGCCTGGCGGGCGATGCGGCGGTGGCCGCCACCACCCTGATGATCCCGCATCCGTATCCGGAGGGCGCGGCGGAGACCTGGATCGGCACCCATGCCGCGCGCTGGGCGGCGCGGGAAGAACTGGTGCTGGCCATCACCTTGAAGGACCACGGCGCGCTCGTCGGGTCGATCGGCCTGATGTTCGACCGGCCGAATGACCTGGCGGAGATCGGCTATTGGATCGGTGTGCCGCATTGGAACCGCGGCTATGCCACCGAGGCGTTGCGCGCGATGATCGGCTACGGTTTCGGGACCCTCGGGCTCCATCGCATCCAGGCGCACCACATGGTCCACAACGCCGCGTCCGGGCGCGTGATGGAGAAAGCGGGGATGCGGCGGGAAGGCCTGCGCCGCCAGTCCCTGCGCAAGAACGGCGTCTATTACGACACCGTCTTTTACGGCCTCCTCCGCGAGGAATGGACCTGAATCGCGCGCCGACACCGGCGTCCCCCACCCTCGCCGGCCCCCGTCCATTAAGCGCTTGCGTAAAATCGGCCTCCCGCCAGCCTGCCGCGTTGTTGGGTTGGTTGTTGGTTAGATTCTATCGCTACGGAGAATTGTCAGGTGAGCGTCAGAGTTCAGTGATGATTTGAAATCCGGAAATCGGGGACGGGCGGTAAGGCACAGCATCAGCTCGCATCATCACATGGAAAACAGCAAGCTCTACGTCGGGAACCTTCCCTTCGCTAGCACTGCCCAGGACCTCGAGGCCCTGTTTGGTCAGGTCGGAACCGTAGGCGTGGTCGAGATCATCTTCGACAAATTCACCGGCCGTTCGCGCGGCTTCGGCTTTGTCACGATGGGCAGCCCCGAGGAGGCCCAAAAAGCCGTCGAGAAATTCCACGGGTTCGAGATGGAAGGCCGGGCGCTGGCCGTAAACATCGCGCGTCCGCGCGAGGAGCGCCCGCAGCGCTCGTTCGGCGAGGGCGGCGGTGGTGGTGGCGGCGGCTATCGTGGTGGTGGCGGCGGCCGGGGTGGTCGCGGCGGCGGTGGCGGCTACCGCGGCGGTCGCGGTGGCGGCGGCGGCTATCGCGGCGGTGGTGACCGCGGCGGTGGCGGCGGCTACGGCCGCGAGTAAGCGCGCCCGCTTCCGATTCGCTACGAGGCCGGACTCCTGTCCGGCCTTTTTTGCGCTCTCTCCGCGCCCTTAAAGCAGCGTCCCGCGCATGATCATCAATGCCACGCTGAAATAGATGATCAGGCCGGTGACGTCGACGAGGGTGGCGATGAAGGGGGCGCTCGACGTTGCCGGGTCGAACCCGGCCCGCTTGATCAGGAGCGGCAGCATCGAGCCCATCAACGAACCCCAGAGCACGATGCCGACCAACGCCACGCTTACCGTCGTGGCCACCAGCACCCAGTGTTCGCCATAGGTGTGGGGGGAGAGGAGCGACCAGACCGTGATCCGCAGGAATCCGATCGCGCCCAGGATGGCGCCGAGCGACAGGCCCGCCACGATTTCGCGCCGCATGATCCGCCACCAGTCGCGCAGGCGGAACTCACCGAGGGCCAGCGCGCGAATGACAAGCGTGGCGGCCTGCGACCCGGCGTTGCCGCCGGAGCTGACCACCAGCGGCAGGAACAGCGACAGCACGATGGCCTTGGCCATCTCGCCCTCGTAATACTTCAGCGCCGTCGCGGTCAGCATCTCGCCGAGGAACAGCACGACGAGCCAGCTCGCCCGCTTCTTCACCATCTTGTGCAGGGCGATGGTGGTGTAGGGTTCGTCGAGGGCCTCGGAGCCGCCCAGCTTCTGGATGTCCTCGGTGGCCTCCTCGCTGGCCACGTCGAGCATGTCGTCGGCGGTGACGATGCCGATGAGCTTGTTCTCGTGGTTCGTCACCGGCAACGCGATGCGGTCGTACTTGCGGAACACCTGCAGCGCCTTCTCGCGGTCGTCGGCCGGCGAAAGCGTGGCGAAGTTGCCGTCCATCAGCGCGCTGACCTTCGTTTCCGGCGCGGAGAGCAGGAAGCGCCGCACGCGGATGTCGTCGAGCAGGTGCCCGCCCTCGTCGGTCACGTAGATCATGCTCAGGGTCTCGCGGTCGAAGCCGTGCTCGCGGATGTAGTCGAGGGCCTCGCGCACGGTCCAGTCGGCGTGCACCGCGACGAAGTCCAGCGTCATCATGCGCCCGACGCTGTGTTCGGGATACGCGAGCAGGTCCTGCGTGATCTTCCGCTCCTCCGGCGTCAGGAGGCAGATCAGCTGCATCGCGAGGTCGAGCGGCAGCTGGTTGAGAAATTCGGTGCGGTCGTCCGGCGAGAGGTCGTTCAGCAGCGCCGCCGCCTGCGGCTGGGTGAGCGTCTTCAGCAGCTTGTGCTTCGCGTTGTGGTCGAGGTAGGCGAACACGGCGGCCGCGAGTTCCTTCGAGCAGCCGCGGAACAACATCGCGAGCTGCTCGATGGGCAGTTCCGCCAGGATGGGGGCGACGTCCGCCGGCAGCCAGGGAGCGAGCTTCACCTTCAGCGCAGCGTAATCCTTGTTGGCGATGAGCGTGGAAATCTCCGCCTTGATGTTGTTGGCCTGCACCGGCATGGGCGCAAGTTACGCAGGCGCGCCGCCGTGGCAACACCAGCCCGGCAAAACTTCATTGACAGCGGAAACTTAAAATACTCTATCAGTTTCCGTCGCTTCCAATGCCTTCCACCGACGATACCGCCGTCCGTTCCCGCGTGCTCGCCACCGCCCGCCCGCTTTTCTTCGCGCATGGCTACAGCGCGCTGACGATGGACGACCTCGCCCGCGAGCTGGGCATGAGCAAGAAGACGCTCTATGTCCACTTCCCGAGCAAGGACGCGCTCGTCGAGGCGATCCTCAACGGCTTCGTCGCCGAGGTGCGCGGCTCCGCCGAGGCGTTGTTCAACGATCGGACGCTCAGCTTCACGGCCAAGCTGCACCGCTTCACCGAGGCGATGGTGCAGCGCTTCACGCGGATGGGGCCGCACGTCTTCCGCGACCTGCAGCGCTCCGCCCCGCACATCTACCGCCGCATCGAGGAACTGCGGCACAACAATATCCCCCACGTCTTCGGCCAGCTCGTCCGCCAGGGCCAGGCCGACGGCATGATCCGCCCCGACCTCGACCCGGACTTCGCCATCGAATTCTGGCGGCCGGCCATCCAGAGCCTGATGCACCCGGACACGCTCGAGCGGCTCGGCCTGCCGTCCGACCGGATGTTTGCCCAGGCGGTCGACCTTTTCTTCCACGGATTGCTCACGCCCGCCGGGCGCAAAGACCATGAAAAACACGTCGCCTCCTGACCGCGCCCGCACCGGCGCCCTCCTCCTCGTCCTCGCCCTCGCCAGCCTGCTGGCCGGCGCCTGTGCGCGCTCGAACGGCGCCCGCGCCGGCGAGCTCGTGCTCTCCGGCAACCTCGAGGTCAACGACACCCAGCTCGGCTTCAAGGCCTCCGGCCGGGTCATCGAGCGCGCCGTGGCCGAGGGCGACCACGTCGCCGCCGGCCAGCTCATCGCGCGGCTCGACGACGCCGAGCAGCAGGCGCAGCTCGCCCTGCGCCGCGCCGAGCTCGCCGCCGCCGAGGCCGGGCTGGCCGACCTGGTCGCCGGCGCCCGGCCCGAGGAGATCGCGGCCGCGCAGGCCGCGGTCCACAGCGCCGAGGCCGAGCACGACCGCGCCCAGCTCGATTTCAAGCGCCAGCAGGAGCTGCTCGGCCACGAGGCCATCTCCAACCGCGAATTCGAGGCCGCCTCGGCCCAGCTCAAGGTCGCCGCGGCGCGCGCCAGCGAGGCCGCCGAGCACCTCAAGCTCGTGCAGGCCGGACCGCGGGCCGAGCAGGTCACCCAGGCGCGCGCCCGCGTCGAGCAGGCCCGCGCCGCCGTCACGCTCGCCACGACGCTGCTCGACAACACGCGCCTCATTGCGCCGATCACCGGCACCGTCCTCTCGCACAACGTCGAGCCGGGCGAGTTCGTCTCGCCGGGCACGCCGGTGGTCACGGTGGCCGACACCACGCACGTGTGGGTTCGCGCCTATCTCGACCAGCCCGACCTGGGCCGCGTCCGGCACGGCCAGAAGGTCGTGGTGCGCACCGACAGTTTCCCTGGCCGCGATTTCGAGGGCACGGTGGGCTTCATCGCCTCCGAGGCCGAGTTCACGCCGAAGACGGTGCAGACGCCGAAGGAGCGCGTGAAACTGGTCTTCCGCCTGAAAATCGACGTCGCCAACCCGAAGGACGAACTGAAACCCGGCATGCCGGCCGACGTGATCCTGCCCGCCGCGAGCTGACGCCCGGCCCGCCGCCCCGCCATGCCCGCGCCCGCCATCCATGCCACCGGCCTGCGCCGCGCCTTCGGCGAACTCGTCGCGGTCGCCGGCCTCGACCTGGAGGTCGCCGCGGGCGAGATCTTCGGCCTCGTCGGCCCGGACGGCGCGGGCAAGACGACGACGATGCGGATGCTCACCGGCATCCTGCCGCCCAGCGGCGGCACCGCGCAGGTCGCCGGCTGCGACGTCGTCCGCGACGGCGAGCGCCTGCGCGAGCACATCGGCTACATGAGCCAGCGCTTCGGGCTGTATCCGGACCTGACCGTGGCGGAGAACATCGATTTCTACGCCGACATCTACCGCGTGCCGGCGCGCGAACGCGCCGCGCGCACCGCGCGCCTGCTCGCGTTCAGCAACCTCACGCCCTTTCGCCAGCGCCTCGCCGGCAACCTGTCCGGCGGTATGAAGCAGAAGCTCGGCCTCGCGTGCGCCCTGATCCACACGCCCAAGGTGCTCTTCCTCGATGAGCCGACCAACGGCGTCGACCCCGTCTCGCGCCGCGACTTCTGGCGCATCCTCTACCAGCTCGTGCGCGAGGGCGTGACGCTGTTCGTCTCCACCGCCTATCTCGACGAGGCCGAGCGGTGCAACCGCCTCGCCCTCCTGCACGAGGGCACGCTGCTCGGGCTGGGCACGCCGGCCGAGGTCAAGGCGATGATGCCGGGCGCGCTGCTGGAGCTGCGCACGTCCGCGCCCCGCCGCACGGCCGCGCTGCTGCGCGCGCGCCTCCCGGAGGTCGGCGTGGGCCTCTTCGGCGACCGCCTGCACCTCGCCGTGCGCGACGTCGCCGGCCTCGAGGCGCGCGTCCGCGCCCTCGTGGCCGAAGGCGGCTTCGAGTTCCACTCCCTGCGCCCGGTCGAGCCGTCGCTCGAGGACGTCTTCGTGGCCGTCCTCGCCGAACGCGCGCCCGCCGCCTGATCCGCCGCCATGCGCGCCCCGCCCACCCGTGCCGAGAACATCGTCGAGGTCGAGAACCTCGAGAAGCGCTTCGGCTCGTTCCGCGCCGTCGCCGGCCTCACGTTTTCCGTCCAGCGCGGCGAGATCTTCGGTTTCCTCGGGCCGAACGGCGCGGGCAAGTCCACCACCATCCGGCTGCTCTGCGGGCTGCTCACGCCAACCGCGGGCCGCGGCCGGGTCGCGGGCTTCGACATCGTGCGCGAGACCGAGAAGATCCGCACGCGCATCGGCTACATGAGCCAGAAGTTTTCGCTCTACGACGAACTCACGGTGGAGGAGAACATCGACTTCTACAGCGGGATCTACCGGCTGCCGCGGGAAAAGAAGGGCCCGCGCAAGGATTGGGTGCTGGCCATGGCCGGGTTGCGCGAGCACCGGCGCTCCCGCACGGGCGAGCTGTCCGGCGGCTGGAAACAGCGGCTCGCCCTCGGCTGCGCCGTCCTGCACGAGCCGCCCATCCTCTTCCTCGACGAGCCGACCTCCGGGGTCGACCCCAACAGCCGCCGCCAGTTTTGGGAGCTCATCTACGCGCTCTCCGGGCAGGGCGTCACGGTCTTCGTGACGACGCACTACATGGAGGAATCGGAATACTGCGACCGGCTCGGCATCGTCTATCGCGGCGAGCTCATCGCCCTCGGGACGCCGCGGGAGTTGAAGTCCCGCCACATGCCCGAGGCCGTGCTCGAGCTCGACTGCGACCGGCCCAACGACGCCATGCTCGCCCTCGAGCGGCTGCCCGCGGTCAAGGAAGTGGCGCTGTTCGGCAAGGGGCTGCACGTCGTCGCGGCCGATCCCGCCGCGGCGGACGGCGCCATCCGCGCGGAGCTGGCCGCCCAAGGCTTCCGGCTCGCGCGCCTCGAGCGGATCACGCCCACGCTCGAGGATGTGTTCGTCTCGCTCATCGAGGCGCGCGACCGCGCCGGCGCGGCGCAAACGGAGGTGCGCCAGTGAACCCCCGCCGCTTGCTTGCCATCGCGCGCAAGGAGACGCTGCACATCCGCCGCGATATCCGCAGCCTGATCCTCGCGGTTGGCATCCCGATGCTGATGCTCTTCATGTTCGGGTATGCGCTGACGCTCGACGTCGACCGGGTGCCGTTCGTCGTGTGGGACCAGAGCCGCACGCCCGCGAGCCGCGAGTTCCTGGCCCGCTTCACCGCCACCCGCTATTTCGACTATCGCGGGCCGGTCGCCGGCTATGCCGCGCTGGAACACGCGATCGACACCCGCGAGGCGATGCTCACCCTCGTCGTTCCGCCGGACTTTGCCCGCGCCACGACCGCGGGCCGGGCCGTAACGGTCCAAGCCATCGTCGACGGCACCGATGCCAACACCGCCGGGATCGTGCTCGGGTATGCCGGCGCCATCGCCACCGCTTACGACCAGCAACTGCTGTTTGCCGAGGTCCGCCGGCTCACCGGCCGGCCGCCGGCCCCGCCGATCGACCTGCGCACCCGGGTCTGGTTCAACGCCGACCTCGAAAGCAAGAACTTCATCGTTCCCGGCATCATGGCCGTGATCATGGGCCTGATCGCGGCGCTGCTGACGTCGCTGACCATCGCCCGCGAGTGGGAGCGCGGCACGATGGAACAGCTCGTCTCCACGCCGGTGAAGCGCGCCGAGCTGATCCTCGGAAAGCTCCTGCCATACGTGGGCATCGGGCTCGCCAACATGGTCATCGCCGTGCTCATGACGGTGTTCCTGTTCGCCGTGCCGCTCCGCGGCAGCGTGGTGCTCCTTTTCGCCGTCGGCACGATGTTCGTCGTCGGCACCCTCGCGCAGGGCGTGCTCATCAGCACGGTCGCGCGCCAGCAGCTGCTCGCCAGCCAGATGGCGATGATCTCGACGTTCCTGCCCGCGTTCCTGCTCTCCGGCTTCGCCTTCGCGATCGCGAACATGCCCGTCGTCGTGCAGGGCATCACTTACATCGTGCCGGCGCGGTATTTCGTGGCCCTCGTCAAGGGCATCTTCCTGCGCGGGGTCGGCCTGGCCGTGCTCTGGCCGGACGCCCTCTTCCTCACCGTCTTCGCCTTGGTCGCCATCGCACTCTCCATCCGCCTGACGCGCAAAACCCTCGACTGAAAACGCCCGCGCCCCCGCCGAATTCCTCGCGCCGCCATCCTCCCGCCTGACCCGTCCCACAACTAAAATCATGGGCGAACGCATCCTCACCATCCTCCGCAAGGAGTTCCGCTCCGTCTTCCGCGACCCGCGGATGCGCATGGTCATCATCGGCGTGCCGCTGATCCAGACGCTGGTCTTCGGTTATGCCGTCTCCCTCGACGTGCGCCACGTGCGCCTGGCGATCGTCGATCGCGACGCGACGCCCGCCAGCCGCGCGCTCATCGCGCGCTTCACGGGTTCGAATTACTTCGATGCCGTCGCCCGCACGCCGAATACCGCCGTCGCGCGCGCCCTCGTCGACGCCAGCGATGCCGCCGCCATCCTCCAGATCAATGCCGGGTACGAGCGCGAACTGCGGGGCGGCCGCCCCGCCGAGGTCCAGCTCGTCGTCGACGGCTCGGATTCCAACACCGCGCGCTTCGTCGTGAATTACGCGCAGCAGATCGGCGCCGCCGCGAACACCGACTTCCTGCTCGACCAGCTGCAGCGGCGGGCCGGGGCCGCCCCGGCCGGCGCGCGCGTGACCCTCGCGGCCCGCGCGTGGTTCAACGCCGACCTCGAGAGCCGGAACTACTACGTGCCCGGCATCATCGCGATGCTGGTCATGCTCATCAGCCTCATGCTCACCAGCATGGCGATCGTGCGCGAGAAGGAGATCGGCACCATCGAGCAGATCATGGTCACGCCGATCCGGCCGGTGGAGTTCATCCTCGGCAAGTGCGCGCCGTTCGCCGTCATCGGCTTCGTCAACACCGCGATGGTCACCGCCATCGCGCTGCTGTGGTTCCAAATTCCGTTCCGCGGCAGCTTCCTCCTGCTCCTGCTCGGCGTCGCGCTCTTCCTGCTCAGCACCCTGGGCATCGGGCTCTTCATCTCGACCGTCAGCCAGACGCAGCAGCAGGCGATGATGACGACCTTCTTCTTCTTTTTCCCCGCGATGCTTTTCTCCGGGTTCATCTTCCCGATCGCGAACATGCCGCCCGTGATCCAGTGGCTCAGCCTGCTCGACCCGCTGCGCTACATGCTGATCGTGATCCGCGGGGTGTTCCTGAAGGGCGTCGGCTTCGACGTGCTCTGGACGCAGTTCGCCGCGCTCGCCGCGCTGGGAGTCGTGGTCATGACCTTCGCCGTCGGCCGCTTCCACAAAAACCTCTCCTGATCCGCCCACCCTTTCCGCCATGAAGACGCCGTCCGTTCTCCTCGTCCTCGCGCTGGCCGCGGTCCCCGCCGCCCGCGCCCAGTCACCCGCGCTTTCGCTCGAAGACTGCCTGAAGCTCGCAGCGGAGAAACAGCCCGCTCTCGTCGCCGCGCAGGCCGGAGTGGCCGCCGCCGCCGCCGCCGTGGGCGAGGCGCACGCACCGTACTATCCCTCGCTTGACCTCAACGCCGGCTATCACCGCTGGCAGCGCCGGGCCTTCCTGCCCTCCGGCCTGGTGCTGCCCGGTGGCCACCTCCCCGGGCTGATCGGTCCGCTCGACGACTGGACCGGCGGGGTCAGCTCGCGCGTGACGCTCTACGACTTCGGCGAGCGCCGCGCCGGACTTGACGCTGCGGTGGCCCGCCGCGCCGCGGCTTCGGCCGATGCCGTCGCCGCCCAGGCCGACGTGCGCCTGTCGGTCCAGACGGCCTTCTACACGCTGGCGGCCGCCGAGGACATGCAGGTCGTGGCCCAAAAGAACCTCGACCGCACGCAGCGCCACCTGCGCCTCGCGGAAGCCCGCCGCCAAAGCGGCGCCGTGCCGCAGGCCGATGTGTTGCGCATGCAGGCCGAGGTCGCCGCCGCCGACCTCCAGGTGATCGGCGCGCGGAGCCGCGTGCGCATTGCCACCGGCCAGCTCAACACGGCCATCGGCCGGCCGGCGGAAACGCCGCTGGCCATCGCGGCCCCGGCGGTCGCACCACCTCCCGCCGACGCGATCGATCCCGCCGCGGCGGCGGACCGCGCCCTGGCCCACCGCCCGGAACTTGCGTCGGCGGAAAAACGCGCCGAGGCCGCCAAGGCCGGCGTCGCCGCCGCCCGGGCGGCGCGCACGCCCAAGCTTCGCGCCGATGGCTCGTATGGCTGGAACGACACCGGCTTCCTGCCCGAGACGCGCGAATGGCAGGCCGGGCTTTCGATCGACCTGCCGGTTTTCGACGGTGGCAGCCGCGCCCACCGACTCGCCCGTTCCCGGGCCGAGCAGGCGCGCGAGGAGTCGCGGCTGGAGGCCCAGCGCCTGCAGGTTCGCCAGGAAGTGTGGGCCGCGGCCACCGAACTCGACCGGGCGTGGGCGTCGATCGCCGCCAACGAGACCGCCGTGAAGGCGAGCGCGGAAAGCCTGCGCGTCGTGCAGGAACGTTACGAGAGCGGCGCCGCCGTGATCACCGACCTGCTCGACACGCAGACCGCCCTCGCCCGGGCGGAAGCTTCGCTGGCCGGTGCGCGCTGGGATTACCTCGCCGCCCGCGCCGCCTTCGACCGCGCCACCGGCGCGACGCCGTAGGCCGTGCCTGTAGGAGCCTGCTTGCAGGCGATGGGAAGGAACGTCGCTTCCACGAAATCGCCTGCAAGCAGGCTCCTACAGGCTGCGGCTCTGGCAATTCTGGTTGGATGCCGCCATTGGCCTGCATTGGCTCTGGCTGATGGCAGCCGACTTATCAATCAATTGAAAACGAGAGAGACTGTTCCACCGCGCAGGCCACGGGCCGTCCGCCCTTCCGGGCCGGGGTGAATCTCCAGTTTCTTACGGCCTCCACCGCCGCAGTGGCAAAGGCCTCATCGGTGGCTGCGGCGCATTGGATCTGCGTCGTTTTCCCGTTTTCGTCGATGATGAAGTCGATCAGCACTTCCCCGCTTACACCAGGGCGCCTAAACTGCGGAGGAAAGACCGGCTGCTGCATTGCTTTGACCACCGGCTTCACGTCTACGTCCTTTATTTTGAAGTAGCTGCCGGTGAAGGCAACATGCCGCTCAATTCGCGCCGGAGCGCTCGTTGAAGCAGCGGCACACCCGGCGAAAAGGGTCACGGCCAGCGCGACACTTAATGCGATAAACAGGCGGAGCATCATGGATTCTGGGCCCAATAGTGCTAATGGATTGGCGCACCCGGCAGCGGAATGCCCCAGGGGTTGGTGGAATTGTTGAGGTTGGCTCCTCCCGCTGGAAATGTCCTGTCTGCACTCATGCGTTCGACCACATGGCGGACCGCTTCCAGCTTCTTGCCCAAAAGGTCATCGATGAGTTTGCGCCCCAGCGGACTTGCGGTCGGGCGGGCCTCCTCCAGGGCTTGCCGGATCGCCGGATGAGAGGGGACGTTGTAGGCGAGCATCATCATGGAGGTGGACCGCGCATCGTAGATGCTCCACTTGTCATCCTTAGCCTGGGCGAATTGCTCCACCAGCTTCCGGACATAACCCTTGTCACCGGAAGCGAGGAACGCGCCCAGCAATTTCCCCGGGGTGGAATAATCCGGCCTCGACTCATCCACTCCGCCGGATTCGGCCAGCTCCAAGGCCGCGTCGAACGATGTCTGGATCAGATGATCGTCCACCGTGCGATCGATCACCCGCCGCCATTCCGCCACACGGTCAGGATTGGCCGCAAACACCTCCCCAAAGAATCCGGTCATGATATTCCGGCGGATCACGTACCCGAACATCTGTGGGTCACCCGCCTTTAGGAAGTCGCCCGTCTCCACCACCTCGATGGCCCGCGAGATCATTTCCGGCCGGGGGTGCCGGTAATAGTTCGTCATGAACAGCGCGAGATCCTGTGCCGTGTCGATCTGCTCGACCTGCGCGACGGGAATCTCCGTCGCCGCCGCCGGCACGGCCCGGAGCAGCAACAGCAGCCGATCAGCCCCACCCTGCGCCGCGGGCAGCCGGACTGCCGTCCATTCGCCCGGGCGCAGCGCCAGCTGAATTCGATCCTTGAAGCTCGCCAGCACGGGCCGACCGACGTCGAGGTTGACGCCGGGGACCGCCGCGCGCCCTGACACTGCGGTGAGATCCAGGTCGCAGGCGAGTCGGAGCGAGCCGTCCGCCGCGTCCGGCGCCTTGAGCGACAGCTGGAGCTGGCAATGCGGCACGTCCGGTGAGTCGCGGGTGAGGTCCCGGACTCTCAGGGTGCCGTCCGCCTGCTTCTCCAGGTACTGCATCGGCGCCGCGGAACGAATTTTCACGGCTTTGTCCGGCTCCAAAAAAATGGCGGGCAGACCGATCGGATTGAAGAGCCGGGGCGGAGCGCCGCGGCTCCACGCGAATTCCGCGCCGCGGAGCTCGAGGGTGTCACCATCGAAAGCCAGGGTCGCAGGCGCGTGCGCCACGACGACGCCGTCCGTCTCCGGTGCCTGTCCCGCGGAGGCTTCCCCCGCATGAAAATCGCTTTGTTTGAAGACGTACGCGCTGGTTTCGATGCGATAAGTCTCGCCGGCGATGCCCGGCAGCGTCGGCAGGATGGCGACGGCCACCATCGCCAGGCAGGAGTGCAGGTTGTTCATGGCTCGGATGGGATCGCGCCCGGTGGAACAGGAAGACACGCTATCAGATCCACGCGCGACATACCCGCCATTATGCGCTGGCCGGAAAAATAATCGCGGCGCGGCGCCGTCGTCCCAATCCGGCGGCCAGTGGAGTCGCCGCCCTACCCTTTGACAGCTGGCGGCGTGGCGGCCGGCAGCGAGGCGACGTGCACGGTCTGGGTCGGGAACGCGAACGAGAGGCCGCGCGCCTCGACCGCGCGCATGAAGGCGAGATTCAACCGCTGGCGCAGGACCATGTGATTGTGGAAATCCGGGTCCTTGACGTTGAAGACGATCCAGATGTCGAGCGACGAAGAGTTGAAGTCGCGAAAATAGCAGATCACCGAAGCCGGGTCGATTTCGGGCTCCGCGAGGAGCAACCGGCGGACCTCGGCCACCAGTTCCTCCATCTGGGCGGCGGTGGTGTCGTAGGTCAGGGTGAGCACCTGCTCAACGCGGCGGCCGGTGAAACGGGACAAGTTGACGATGGACTCGGCCGCCACCATCTTGTTCGGCATCACGATGAGCGACTTGTCGATCAGGCGCAGCTTGGTCGAGCGCAGGCCGATGTCCTCGACCGTGCCGACGTTGCCCTGGATCTTGATCACCTCGCCCAGCTTGAAGGGCTGGTCGATGGCGACCACGATCGAGCCGAAGAGGTTCGCGATCGTGTCCTGCGCGGCGAGGGCGAAGGCCAGGCCGCCGATGCCGAGGCCCTGCAGGATCGTCGTGACATTGTAGCCGAGGCTCTGGACGATGAGCAGGACGCCGAAGACGACCGATACCGCAATGAGGGTCTTCTTGATCCAAGGCATGAAGGCGGCGACGCCCATTTGCCGCTCGCGCGCCACCTCGTGGGCGTGGTCGAGCAACGCGTCGAGTGCGCGCAGAAGGCCCCAGAACATCACCAGCGAGAAGGCCACCGTCGAGCCGTAGCCGATCACCCGGTCGTTCACCTCGGAGAACTTCAGCACCTTCAGGGCGCTGAAGATGCCGACCAGCATGATGAAGGTCGCCACGGGCGCCTCCATCGCCGGGAACAGCTTGTCGTCGAGGGTCGTCTCGGTCTTGGCCGCGAATTTCTTGAGCTGGTTGAAGATGATGTTCGTCACGACCCGCCGCAGCAGAATCGCGGCGGCGAGGAAGAGCAGCGCGAGGCCGTAGTGCGCCCAGGTGTTGCCGGTGGCTGGCACGTTGAAGCGCACCAGGACGGCATCGACCAGGTGCTCGAGGAAATCCGGCGGCGGTGGCGGCTGGTTGCGGGTGGCGACGACGGCGGCCGCGGCCGTGGTCGTGTCGTGCTCGGCGGCATCGGCGGCCTTGTCCTGGGCCGTCGCAATCAGCGCGAGGCCAAGGAACAAGAGGGAGACGAAGTGGTGACGGAGCTTCATCGCGGGAAAGGTGCCCTTTGGAAAAGCTTCCCGGGCGGGTTGTCAATGGTATCGGGTGCACGGTTGCTGTTCATTCCGCTGCGTGACCGCGTGCGGAGCCTTGTCGGAGACTGCTTGCAGGCGATGGGGCCGGAGGTGTCGCGAAAATCGCCAGCAAGCAGGCTCCTACAGGAGGCGAAGCCCCACCCGGAAAAATTCAATTCCGCCGCCGCCGCTGCCAGGCCAGGGCGGTCAAAACGACCCCGGCGGCCAGGCCCCATTCGACCACGTGCACCAGCCAGGCCGAAGGGTGCAACGCCTCAGTCACCAGCCGGTCGGTCATGATCATCTCGCCGCCGACTTTGCCGAGGATCGCGGAGCCCAGGTAAATGATGAGCGGGTAACGATCCATCAACTTCGCCAGCAGGTTGCTGGTGAACACCACCAGCGGGATGCTCAGGCCCAGGCCGAAGAGAAGCAGGGCCAGGCTGCCCTTCGACGCACCGGCCACCGCCAATACGTTGTCGAGGGACATCGTGACGTCCGCGATGAGGATCAACCAAACCGCCTGCCATAGGCCGCTGGCCTCGCGCCCGTGCAGCTCCTCGCCGGTGTTGTCGAGGAGGAGCTTGACGCCGATCCAGAGGATCAGGACGCCGCCGGCCAGCTTGACATAGCTGATCGCGAGCAACTGGGCTGCCACAAAGGTCAGGGCCACCCGCAGGGCCACCGCCAGGCCCGCGCCCATTGCGATGCCGATCAGCCGTTGCTTGGCGGGGAGCCGACGGACGGCCAGCGCGATGACCACGGCGTTGTCGCCGGCCAGCACGATGTCGATCAGGACGATGCTCAGGATCGCCGCTGCCCACTGCCAGGGCGTGTGCAGGTTCACGGTCGAGACTTCAGCGAAGAGGCAGAGCATGCCGCGTCCGAGTCTTTCCGGCCGGCGAGGCGCGTCAATGGCTGAAGGTGGAGCCGGCACAGCGAGCAGGTTCGGTCCACACGGAGCAAGGGCTCGGCCCCGAATCGGGCCTGCGGCGGAGGGCTGGTCTCCTGACCAGCCGGGTTTAGTGCGGCCTGGTCGGCCGGGAGGCCGACCCTCCCGGGGATTTGCTTCGCGCCCACACCGTCGCACCGCGCGCCGGCAAAGAAAACCGCCGGGGCCGCTAAGCGACTCCCGGCGGTCTTGTCCGCAGTGCGGACCCAAGTCCGGCGGCCTACCCCTAAGCCGCCGGATATGATAAGGACTGGGAAAGCTTATCCCGTGCCGGTTCCGCGGCGCCTTTGCTTTGTAACAAAAGCGCACGGCGCCGGCCCGGGAAAAAGGGCCGAACGCCGATGGCGTCCGGCCCGGAATCTCTAAACCCAAGTATCGCGCTCAGGTGATGGCGATCTTGCGGGGCTTGGCGGCCTCCGCCTTCGGCAGCATCAGGTGCAGCACGCCGTCCTTGAGTTCGGCCGAGCTCTTGTCGACGTCGATGTCGCCCTCGTGCGTGAGTGTCAGCTCGAAGTCCGCGCGCGGCGTCTCGCGATAGAGCACCGTCCATTCGGCCGGTGGCGTCCAGGCGCGGCGGCCGACGATGGTCAGCTGGTCGGCCTGGGCGGTGATCTCGAGGCCGTCCTTCGCGACGCCCGGCAGCTGGACCGTCAGGTCGTAGCCGTGCTCATCCTCGCGGACGTTGAAGGCGGGCTTGATGCGTGCATCGGTCGACGGGCTGGGCTGGCCGCGCGCGATGCGGGTCGCCTGGCCGAGGTTGGGAATGAGTGAACGTAGAAGTGTCATGGCAGGGATCTCCGGTTACTTGATTTCGATGGTGACCTTCCGGGGCTTGGCTTCCTCGCGTTTCGGGAGGGTGACGTTGAGCACGCCGTTCTCGTAATTGGCGCTGACCTTGTCGGCCTGCACCGCGTCCGAGAGGGCGATCGAGCGGTTGAGCGAGAAGGTCTCGGTCACCTTGCCGTCATCGTCGGTCACCTTGCGGTTGCCGTTGATGGTCAGGTAGCCGTCGACCACCTCGACGCTGATGTCGTTGCGGTTCAGGCCGGGCAGCTCGGCCCGGACGTACGTGTTGTCCTTGTCCTCGTAGAGGTCCACGGGGAAACGGTGTTCGAAGGCCGGGGCGGCAAAGTCGCCCAGGGCCGATTCGAACAGCCGGTCGATTTCGGACTCGAGCCCGCTCCACGGGCTGCGGCCGAACGCAGGCACGAGGGAGCTCGTGCGCGGATAGCTGTAGCGAATGAGGTTCATGGGTGGTGTCTCCTTGGTTGTGGTTGTCTGCCCGGGGTATTGCTTGCCGCGTGCCGGAGGGGCCGGCGGCGCAAGTGACGAAAAAACCGCGACTTAATTTTCGCGGCCTTCCAGGCGGCGGGAAATCCTGCCCCGGTGTGTCGTCACACCGGGAAATTCCGGCACGGCGGGCCCCTGGACCAATGATCACGCCCGGTTCCGCGGGCCAAATCCCTCCCCCTGAAATAGCCCAAGCTCGATTCCACCAAGGTCCCAACCCTGCCTGGCAGTGGATTCCGCAGACCCGCCGGGAGAGCGTGAAGCTGAACTTCGCGCCAACTCGGTTATCCGGATTAAGCCGGGAAAAAATACACGGGCTAGTGGAAGAAATCTGAAGGATTGAGCGCGGGCGCGGCGTTGTACTCCAGAATCCGCACATAACCTACCCCTATGAAACATTTCCTTCCCCGACTCGCGTTGCTGGCTCTTGCCCTGGTCTGCACGGCCGGCGCCGCGCAAGACCTGTCCCGTCAAAAGTCCATCCAGGACTGGTATCGCGCTTGGGAAACCCACGATTGGAGTTTGCTGGAACAGGCGCTCGGCGATGGCTTCACGTTTTCCAGTCCGCTGGACGACCATATTGACGTGCAGCATGTGAAGGAGAGGTGCTGGCCCAATACCTATAAGATCAAACGATTCGATATCGATAACGTGGTGACGGACGGGGATAACGTATTTGTCGTCTCCACTGGGTGGACCACGGACGGAAAATTCGCCCGGAACGCCGACTACTTTCACCTGAAAAACGGAAAGATCCAGGCCTACGAGTGCTTCTTTGGACCCGGGATCAATTATCCCAATTCGGGAAAGTAGGATTCTCGGTCCGCCGGCGCGGTGCCGGCAAGGGAGCATCTTCCAGCAAATCCAGCCGATCGCGCCGAGGCTGGTCGGGTGAAAACGCCCGCCGGCACAGTGACGCGGTTTTCCACCCGGGCGGGTGGACTTTGCCATGGCTTCCGGCGGGCCGTTGGCTTCAATCGTCGTTCCTCGTTTATGACTTTCGACTTCGACACCGTCTTGGAACGCCGCGGCACCGACTCCCAGAAATGGCAGAAATATGCCGGCCGCGATATCCTGCCGATGTGGGTCGCCGACATGGACTTCAAGTCGGCGCCGGCCATCCTCGCGGCCCTGCAGGAGCGGGTGGCGCAGGGAGTCTTCGGTTATTCCCGACCGGTGAAATCAACGGTCGATGCTTTCGTCGACGCCTGCGCCCAACGCTATGGCTGGAAGATCGACCCGGCCTGGCTCGTCTGGCTGCCGGGGCTGGTGGTCGGGCTCAATGTCATCACTCGGGCGTTTGCGCAGCCCGGCGAGGAGGTGCTGACGCTCACGCCGGTCTATCCGCCTTTCATGAGCGCGCCCCGCAACAGCGGCCGGGTTTCCGTCCAGGTGCCGTTCCGCCTCGCAGCCGCGGCGCGCCGCTGGGAAATCGATTGGGATGCCCTCGAACGCGCGGTCACGCCCAAGACCCGCCTGTTCTTCCTCTGCAATCCGCACAACCCGCTCGCGCGCGTCTGGCGGCGGGAGGAGCTCGAACGCCTCGCGGCTTTCTGCGCGAGGCACAACCTGCTCCTCTGCTCCGACGAGATTCATTGCGACCTGATCCTCGACGACCTGCCCCACGTCCCAACCGCGCTGCTCGGTGCGGGCGTGGCCGAGCGCACGGTCACGCTCATGGCGCCGAGCAAGACCTACAATGTCCCGGGCCTCGGCACGTCGATCGCCATCATCCCGGACGCCCAGCTGCGCCAGGAGTTCGTCCGCGCGACCGCCGGGATCGTCGCCGAGGTCAACGCGCTGGGCTACACGGCGTGCGAGTCCGCCTACCGCGACGGCGAGCCGTGGCGCCGGGAACTCATCGCCTATCTCCGCGGCAATCGCGATTACCTGCTCGACTTCGTCGCGCGGGAGCTGCCGGGCGTCGTGGTCGAGGCGCCGGTCGAGGCCACTTATCTCGCCTGGCTCAACGTGTCCGCCCTCCACCTCAAGGACCCGGTCGCGCACTTCGAGGCGCACGGCGTCGGCTTGAGCGACGGCGCCTATTTCGGCGCCGCGCGCGGTTCCCATGTCCGGATCAACTTCGGCTGTCCGCGCGCCACCCTCGCCGAGGCGCTGCAACGCATGAAGCGCGCCGTCGCCGCGGCGTGACCTCCAGGTGAAACATTCCCTGCAGGCCGTGTTTTTCATCCTGGTGCTGCTGGCGTTGTCCCAGGCGGCGTGGCAGCACTCGCGGCTGCCCGCGCGGGTCGCGATTCACTTCAACGCCGCCGGGCGCCCCGACGGCTGGGCGCCGCGCGAGGTCCAGACGACACTGCATGTCGGCACCATCCTGTTCATGGCCGCGCTGATCGAGGGTCTCGCCCTGATCCAGGCGCGGCTGCCGGCGAAACTGATCAACCTGCCGCATCGCGACTACTGGCTCGCCGCGGAAAGGGCGGAAGCGACGCGCGCCTGGCTGGTCGGCTCAGTCCTGGCGATCGGCTGTGCCTTGCTCGCCTTCTTCATCGGACTTTTTCACCTCCTCTACCTCGCCAACCTCGCCCCGGCGCCGCGGCTCACGCCGGAAGTCTGGTGGCTGGTGGGCGGGCTGGTGGGCGTGGTGCTCGCCTCGCTCGGGCGCCTGCTGGCCCGCTTCGGCCGCCGGCCGGCCGCCTGAGCCATGCGGATCGGACCCTACGAGTTCGCGTCGAATCTGTTTCTCTCGCCCTTGGCGGGCTACACCAACCTGCCCTTCCGGCTGGTCGTGCGCGAGATCGGCGGCCTCGACTGGGCCACGACGGACCTCGTAAACGCGCGCTCGCTCCTCGAGCGCAACCCGCGCGGGCTCCAGCTCATCCGCACCTGCGCCGCCGAAAAACTCCTCGCCATCCAGCTCTTCGGCGCCGTGCCGGAGGAGATGCGCGACGCGGCCCTGTTTGTCGAATCGCTCGGCATCGCCTCGGTCGACATCAACATGGGCTGCCCGGTGAAGAAGGTCACGGTCATCGGCGGCGGCTCGGCCATGATGACCGAGCTGAACAAGACCGCCGCCCTCGTCCGCGGCATGGTGGAAGCCGTCAAGATTCCCATCACCGCCAAGATGCGCCTCGGCTGGGACGACCAGAACCTCACCGCGCCCGACCTCGCCCGCGTGCTCGAGGACGCCGGCGTCGCCGCCATCTTCGTTCACGGCCGCACGCGCGCGCAAGGCTTCGGCGGCACGGTCAACCTCGCGGGCATCCGCGCCGTCGTGCAGGCCGTCCGGCGCATCCCGGTGATCGGCAACGGCGACATCACGACGCCCGCCGCGGCGAAGAAGATGTTCGACGATACCGGCTGCGCGGGCGTCAGCATCGGTCGCGGCGCCTTCTACAACCCGTGGATCTTCGCGCACACCCGCCGCTTCCTCGCCACCGGCGCGACGGCGCCCGAGCCGGGATACGCGGAGCTGGTGCACGTGATGCGCCGGCACCTCGACTTCATGATCGAATTCTACGGCGAGGACTACGGCTGCCGGCTCTTCCGCAAGCCGGCGTCATGGTACGCCAAGCGGTTCGGCCCGGCGAAGGAGTTCAAGAAAGGCGTCACCATATTCTCCACGCGCGCCGAGTTCGAGGCCCTGCTGGCCGGGTACGAGGCCTGGCGCCGGCCGTTCCTCGACGAACACGGCGAATTGCGGGCGTCGTATCGGCCGCGACCGATGACCGCCTCGTTCATGGCGGAATCTGCCGGCGACGGCCCGGTTGCTGCCATCAAGGTGCCCAAGGGACCGGTCGAAGTCTGGTGAATTTGGAGGCGGGGTGCCCTCACCCCGCGAATCAGGGCAATCGCGGCCCTCGCCACGCGGGTTCGGGCATCCCGTCGCCGCCGGTCAGCTGCCAGGGTGGAATTAGGATGGCCCCGCCGGCCATCACCCGTTGAGCTACGCCCGCGCCATGTCCCACGTCACCCATCTTTGGGCGATCTTCCTCGGCACGATCATCGGCCTCCTGCCGATCATCAACCCGCTCTCGGCCGGGCCCACCTTCCTCGCCATCACCGAGGGCGACAGCGAAGAACGGCGGCGGGAGCAGGCGCGCAAGGGCTGCTTCTACATGGTCGCCATCCTCGTCAGCTTCCTCATCGGCGGCACCTTCATCATGAATTTCTTCGGGATCTCGATCCCCGGCCTGCGCATCGCCGGCGGGATCCTGCTCACCGGCATCGGCATGAACATGCTCGCGCTGCACGGCACGAATGCGGCGCCCGAGGAACAGGAGGCGGCGCGGCGCAAGGTCGACATCTCTTTCTCGCCGCTCGCCATGCCCATGCTCAGCGGCCCGGGCTCGATCGCCGTCACGCTCGGCTTCACCTCGCTCGCCACCGACTGGATCGACTACGCGGCCATCATCGCCGGCATCGTGTGCGTGGCGCTCGTGACCTACGCCGTGCTTCGTCTCTCCGGCCAGCTGGTCCGCTTCATCGGGCCGGTCGGGGTCAATGCCATGACCAAGATCATGGGCTTCCTCATCATGACGATGGGCGTGCAGTTCGTCGTCAACGGCGTCACCGACCCCGAGTTGTTGCGCGCCCTCCGCGCCGCCTTCGCCGGCGCCTGAGCGCGCCGAGCATTCTCTTGTTGACATTCGACAGGAAGGTCACCCTCTTGTCGGACGTCTACAAGAGCCCCATGCCCGACTTCAAAGGCGAACTCCTCCAAGGCACGCTCGATTTGCTGATTCTGCGGACCCTCACCGCCGGCGACATGCACGGCTGGGGCATCGCCCAGCGGATCCAGCTCGCGTCGCGCGACGCCCTGGTCGTGAACCAAGGCTCGCTTTATCCCGCGCTGCACCGCCTCGAGCACCAGGGCTGGATCGAGTCCGAGTGGGGCGTGTCGGAAAACAACCGCCAGGCGAAATTCTACCGGCTGACCCGCGACGGCCGGAAGCAGCTCGCCGAAGAGACCGAGTACTGGAACCGTTTCACCTCCGCGGTCGGCCTCGTCCTGAAGGCCGGGGGCGCCTGACGGCGCCGGGCCCATGAAACTTTCCACGCTGCTCCGCTCGCTGTTCCGGCGCCGGCAGGCCGAGGATGAACTGGCGCGCGAACTGGATTCCCACCTCGCGATGGAAACCGAGGCCAACCTCCGGGCCGGGTTCGCGCCCGAGGAGGCCCGGCTCGCCGCGCTGCGCGCCTTCGGCGGTGTGGCGCAGGTGCAGGAGGAATGCCGCGACGCCTGGGGCGTCCGCTTCATCGACCAGTTGCGGCAGGATCTCACGTCCGGCGGGCGGGCGCTGCGGCACAACCCCGGCTTTTCGCTCGTCGTCATCCTCACGCTCGCCCTCGGCATCGGCGCCAACACCGCCATTTTCTCCGTCGTGAACGGTGTGCTGCTGCGGCCCCTGCCCTACGCCGCGCCCGACCGGGTCGTCACGCTCAACCAGGCCGCGCCCGGCGCCGGGCAGCCGTTTCTCGGCTTTTCCGTCCCGGATTTCAGGGATTTCCGGGCGCGCAATCGCGCGTTCTCCGCCCTCGCCGAGTACCACTCGATGTGGTTCATCCTGCTCGGGCGCGCCGAGCCCGAGCGGGTGCAGACCGGCGTTGTCTCGGACAATTTCTTCGACCTGCTCGGCGTGAAGCCGCTGCTCGGCCGGACCTTCCTGCCGGGCGAGGACCAGCCGGGTTCGCCCGCTGTGCTCGTGCTCAGCTACCAGTACTGGCAGCGCAGCTTCGGCGGCGATCCGCACGTCGTCGGCCAGGTCTTCCAGATGAACAACCGGCCGCACACCGTCGTCGGCGTGCTGCCGCCGCTGCCCGCCTTTCCGAATGCCGACCAAGTGTACATGCCGGCCTCGGCCTGCCCCTTCCGCGGCGCCGCGAACGTCATCGGCAACCGGCAGGGCCGCATCATCAGCAACGTGTTCGGCCGCCTCAAGGACGGAGTCGCGCCGGCCCTGGCGGCCGACGATGCGCGGCGCGTCGGGGTCGAGCTCTGCGGCGAGTTTCCCGCCGACTATCCCGTCGACGCCGGCTACAACGTCGGCCTGCAGGACGTCACCACCGCGTTCGTCGGTCCCAGCCGCACGCCGTTGCTGCTGCTCCTCGCGACCTCGGGCTTTGTGCTCCTGATCGCCTGCGCGAATGTTGCCAATCTCGCGCTCGCCCGCCTCGTGCGCCGCGATCGCGAACTGGCCGTGCGTTCCGCGATGGGCGCCGGCCGCTCCCGCCTCTTCCGGCAGCTCCTGACCGAGAACCTGCTGTTGTCGGTGCTGGGCGGCCTCGCCGGCCTCGCCCTCGCCGCCGCCGGGGTGCCCGCCCTCGTCGCGTATGCGGGCCGCTTCCTGCCGCGCGCCGACCAGATCGAGATCAATGGGCCCGTCCTGCTCTTCACCCTGGTGGTGTCCGTGGTCACCGGGCTCGTCTTCGGCTCGCGCCCGGCGCTGCCGGCGGGCGACCGCCTGACGGAGGTCCTCAAGGACGGCAGCCGCGGCAGCGCGGGCTCCGGCCATCGCCTGCGCGCGCTGTTGGTGGTGTCGCAGGTGGCGGTGTCGGTGCCACTGCTCGTCGGGGCCGGCCTGACCGCGCGCGGGCTCTATCAGTTGCAGCGCGTCAACCCGGGTTTCGAGTTCCAGCGCGTGCTCGCCGCGAATCTCAGCCTGAACTGGACGCGCTACAACGACACCGCGAAACGCTACGGCTACTGGGAGCGCGCCATGGAACAGGCGGCCGCGATCGGCGGAGTGCAAGCCGTCGCCGTCAGCGGCGTCGAGCCCTTGAACGGCCTCGTCAATTTCGCCACCCCGTTCCTGCTGGAGGGCCAGGCGCCGGCCGCCAACACGCCCGCGCCGAGCGCGACGGTGCTGGTCGCGAGCGAGAGCTATTTCGATGTCGTCGGCCAGCCGCTCCTCCGCGGCCGGGCGTTCCGCGCTACCGACTCCCGGGATGCGCCAGGCGTTGCCATCATCAACCAGTCGCTCGCGAACCGGCTCTGGGCCGGCGACGATCCGGTCGGCCGCCGGATCTCCTTCGACCATGGCGCCCACTGGACGACCATTGTCGGCGTTGCCGCCAACGCCCGCCAGCAGCTCAATGCCGCGCCCGTCGACGAGATCCACGTCCCCCTGCGGCAAAGCGGCGGCCTGTTGACCGGCACGGTGCTGGTGCGCGCCACCGCCGCACCGGCCGCGCTGGCCGCACCGCTGCGCGCCGCGCTGCTCAAGGCCGACCCGCAGCAGCCGGTCACCAGCATCGAGACGCTCGCCGAGGTGCGCCGCCAGGCCCTCGCCGCGCCCCGGCTCATGGTGACGCTCCTCGGCCTCTTTGCGTTCATTGCGCTGGTGATCACCGCCGCGGGCATCGGCGGCGTGCTTGCGTTCACCGTGAGCCAGCGCACCGCCGAGATCGGCATCCGCATGGCGCTGGGCGCGGATCGCCGCGCCGTGCTCTGGATGGTGCTGCGCCAGGGCCTGGCCCTGGTCGGGCTCGGCCTGCTGCTCGGGCTTTTGGCGGCGTTCTTCCTCAGCCGCCTGATCGCCGGCGTGCTCTATGACGTGCCGCCGACCGACCCCGCGACCTTTGGCGCCGTGGCGCTCGTGTTGCTGGCCGTCGCCACCGCCGCGTGCCTCGTGCCCGCGCGCCGCGCCGCCACGATCAACCCGATGATAGCCTTGCGGTCGTCCTGAGCCATGCGCCGGCTGCTCCTGCCCACCCTTGGCCTGCTCTGCGCCGCCACGCTGGCGGCGGCCGAACCCCGCCTGGTCGCGGTGCTCGTCTGGCCGGGGGTCGAACTCCTCGATTTCACCGGCCCCTGCGAGGTCTTTTCGGCCGCCGGCCACCACCAGCTTTTCCGGGTATTCCTCGTCGGCCTGGACGGCACCCCGGTGCGCACGCAAAACGGCGTGACGGTACAACCCGAGTTCACCCTCGCCAATTGCCCGCGACCGGACGTCGTGGTCGTGCCGGGTGGCGACATGCGCGCGGTCGAAGGCAATGCGCCGGTGCTGGCCTGGGTGAAAGCACGGAGCGGCGAAGCCGACGTGACCCTTTCCGTCTGCACCGGCGCCTTCGTGCTGGCCGAGGCCGGGCTGCTCGATGGACTCCCGGCCACCACGCATCATCGCGGCTGGGACGAGCTCGCCCGGGATTTCCCCCAGGTCCGCGTGGTCCGCACCGCCCGCTTCGTCGACAATGGCCGGATCATCACCGCGGGCGGCGTTTCGGCCGGCATCGATGGGGCGCTGCGGGTCGTGGAGAAGCTGGCCGGGGCGCCGGCGGCGGAGTGGGCCGCCCGCGAGTGGATGGAATATCGTGGCTATCCGTCCGATGAGCCGGCGGGAGCACCGGGGTCGCGAACCGCGGCGGGCCGATAAAGACCGCGGGCCTGGCCGTCCCGCCTCCAGCTTCCGGGTGCCAAGCGCGCCACCCGCGGTGGGAATTCACCCCATAAGCACCTCGGGGACCTTTCGGTAGATTTTCACCCGGATATGCCTGACCGAGTCTTCTGGGGCGAGATCGCGCCCTGCCAACATCTCCTTCATCTCTATCCTGACGAAAATACGTTCCTCGACATCCTCGAGGATTATGTGTCCAGCGGCCTGCGCGACGGCGAGTCCACGATCGTGATCGCCACGCCGGGCCATTGCGAGGAACTCGACCGGCGCCTTGAATCGCAAGGCATCGACGTGGAGGCGGCGATAGGGGGCGACCGCTACATCGTCCGCGACGCGGCCGAGACGATTGACCGCTTCATGGTCGACGGCTGGCCCGACGAGACCCGATTTCGCGCCACCGTCCGCGAATTGTTGTCCTGCGCGCGCAGCTCCGCGCCCAAGGTGCGGGCGTTCGGCGAAATGGTTGCGCTCCTGTGGGACCAAGGCCATTGCGGCGCCACGGTCCGGCTCGAGCATCTCTGGCATGAGCTTTGCCAAAGCACGGGCTTTTCGCTTCTCTGCTCCTATCCCCGGAGCGGTTTCACGCAGGGCGGGACCGAATCGCTGCGCGCGATCTGCGCCGCCCACCACCGGATGGTCGGGCCTGCGCCCGCGCTGGATGACCCGCGCCTCGGCGCGCCGTGACGGGCGCCCGGGGTCAGTTCCGCTTCTCGACGATCGCGCCCGTGGTGTCCTTGAACGTCAGCATCCGCGTCTCGGCATTGTAACCGACGAACGTGACCCCGAGCTGCGGGTTGATGAGGTCGCCCGGGGCGTAAGCGGTGCCGCCGACAAAAATGCGGGTCTCGCGGCCGCTGCGCACGCCCATGATGCGAAGGTCGTCTGCCCAGCGCTTGAACTCGGCCGACGCCGGGGGCGGCGGCGGGGGCGGTGCGGGCTTCTTTTCCACCGGCTTGGCCTCGGGCACGACGGCTACGGGCTCGGGTTTGGGCTTGGGCGCCTCGGCCACGGGCTCCGGTTTCTTTTCCTCCGGCGCCGGCTCGACCGGCTTGGGTTTCACCACCGGCTTGGGCCGGGGCGGCGGCGGGGGCGGCGGAGCGGTGAACTTCAGGAAGGCGACATAGCCGCCGCCCGCGAGCACGAGCAGGAGTACACCCAGGCTGGCGAACACCATGAGGCGCTTCCGCGCTCCCGGCTTCCCGGCGATCTTCCGCGCGGCCTTCGCCGTCTTTTCGGCATCGGCCAGGTTTTTTGCCATGCCGGGCGGCGTCGGGAAATTCCCGGGTGGCGGGGGAAAGGGCGCGCCCGAAGCCTGGCGCATCGCCGTTATCTCTCCCGGCTCACCATCCGCTCCGGTGTCGGTGGCGGGCGCACCGGCCACCACGGTGTCGTTCGAGACGTGCTCGGGGACGTCCTCCGGCAACGGCTGCGCCTCCACCGGAGCCGGTGGCGGCGGCGCGGCCTCGGCGGGCTTCGGCTTGAGGCTGAATTTCGGCTTCTCGCCCGGGGCGGCCGGCCCCGGAGGCGGCATCGGCGCGGCGCTGACCGTCGGTGGCGGCATCGGTGCGGCACTGACCGTCGGGGACGGCATCGGCGCGGCGCTGGCAACCGGTGCAGGCTCCGGCGCGGCTGGCATGGGCGGGGTCGTTGCCGGCTGGGGCGCGGCCATGGGGGCCGCGGACAAGCGCGGCTTCAAACGCACACCCGGGGATTCGGCCGCCGCCGGCGAAGACGGCGCCACCGGCGCCGGTGCGGCTTCCGCCGCGGGAGCAACCTCAGGAGGCGGTTCCGCCAGCTTGGGCCGCAAACGGATGCCTTTGGCTTCGGCGGCGGGCGCGGCCGGAGCGGGTGCAGTTGACTCCGGGGCGGCGGGGGGAGTCTCCGGCGCCGGCGATGGCGTCGCAGCCTGGACGGGCGGGTTGGAAAGCCGCGGCTTGAGCCGCACGGGTGCGTCCTCCGCGGGGGCCGCCGGAATCGTGGCCGCCGGTTCGGCGGGAGCGACGGGCGGTGCCGGGGGCGTGCCTTCCGCGGCCGGCGGCGGCGTGGCGGCCGCGGGGTCGCCAGCCAGCCTCGGCTTCAGGCGCAGCTTGGGCGCGTTGTCGTCGCTCATGGCCATTTTGCCTAGCAGTTTCACCGGACGGCGGAAACAAAAAGTTCAATTTTCGACCGCCAACAGCCTTGAGACGCGCCGCGGCGTGCTATACAGCTCCGCGCCACCATGAAGCGCAGAGCGGGCAGATACGGCGGCATCAGTTCAGCCGCCGTGCACAAGGCCACCGGACTCACCTGGCTGGAATGGCTCGCGGTGCTCGATCGCGCCGGCGCGCGGCGGCTGACCCATCGGGAAATCGTCAAGCTGCTCCAGGCGCGCCGCGAATTGTCGGAATGGTGGCGGCAGATGGTGGCCGTCGGTTACAGCCTGGCGCGCGGCCTGCGCGTGCCGCACCAACGGGCGGAGGGTTTTGAAATCAGCGTTGCCCGCACGATCGCCGCGCCGGTCGACCGCGCCTATGCGGCCTTTCGCGAGGCCTCGTTGCGCGAACAATGGCTGCCGCGCACGTCGCTCACCGTGCGGAAGGCCACCCCGCACAAGTCCATCCGCATCGCGTGGGCCGACGGCACGAGCCTCCGCGTGAACTTTTGGCCGAAGGGTCCGCTCAAGTGCCAGGTCGTGCCCGAACACGGCCAGCTGACCACGCCCGAAGCGGCCGACCGCATGAAGGCCTTCTGGACCGAGAAGCTCGAGGCCCTGCGCGCGTTCCTCGAACGCTGACCCGCTGGCGGCGGGAGGCCCGGCTGGAGTCGTCAGGCCGCGGCCGGCGCCGCCCGCTTCGCGCCGAAACCCAGCGCCTCCTTCAGCCAGCTCCAGGCGCGCCGCAGGCCGACGTCGCAGGTGCCGCTGATGTGATACGTGCGGGCGAAGAGTTCCTCGTGCCCGCGATAGCGCGGCGGGAGCAGCAACAGCGTGACGTTCCGGTCCGCCGTTTTCTCGAACCCGAGCACCTCGGAGTAGAACACACCCCGGCCCACCACGAGTCCCTCGCGCGGGATCTCGGTCGTGCGCTCCGCCAGCACGAGCCACGGCCGGTACTTGAACAACAGCCGGCCGTCGGCCTCCTGGTACAACCGGCCATACGTGCGCAAGGGCACGCCGGAAATTTCGCGCGCCGTGAACAGCTTGTTGCCGTCGGCCCGCAGGGCAAAGCGCCGGTGCCTCAACGTGAAGAAATCCCACGAGAACACGGTGCCGAAAACCATCAGCCGGAAGGCCCAGCCCGCAAGGAACCAGGCCACGACGACGATCACCAGCGACAAGGTCGCGCCGACCACGGGATCGATGTAGGCGGTCGCGGCGACGAGCGACAGGACCGCGGTGCGGCTCGCCTTCAGGAAGGCGTCCACCCCGCCCCACGGGCTGAGCAGGATCAGGACATTGATGGCGTGCGCCACGACCCACACGACGGCGAACACAGCCACCGACAGCGGCACCATCAGGATCGTCAGGAGCCAGGAGAAATCGAACGCACCGAGCTGAACCATGGCCAGGCCGCTCGACACCGCCGGCAGGTGCCCGAAACCCGCCTGATGGGTGATGAGCTTGGAGCCGAGCGCCACCAGCGACGGCACCACCGCGCCGGCGGCGACCAGCCCGCTCACCTTGTTTTCAAACGTCTCCGCCACATCGAGCGGTTTCTTCAGGCCCGGCGGCACCATCGCGCCGAAAGTATCCTTGGCCGCGCAGACCAACACCAGGAGCAGGGCCGGCAGCCAGAACTTCACCTGGGCAAACCATGGCAACGCCGCCTTTTCCGCCGGCGTATGCGCGCCCCACCATTGCCAGGCTCCGACACAGCTCACGCCCAACAGCGGCGAGATCGCAATGCCCGTCACCTGCGAGGCCATGACCGCCAGCTCGACGCCCGGCGCCTTGGGGGCACTCGCCGCGGTTTTCTTTTCCGCCGCCGGGGCCGGCAGCGCGCAAGACAGGAACAGGCCCAACACCAAAACCAGGCAGAGGGGGCGTTTCATGCGCCCAATCTAGGTGACGGGTCAGGGCATGGAAAGCCCGCAAAAAGCTGCGGCCCGGCTCCCCCTCGGAGACCGGGCCGCCAGCAGACACACACAACTAGTGAACTCCGCCACCTGAGACCTGCTTCCCGCAGGCGTCAAACCGCGAGCGCGTCCGTTGCCCATTCGTAACGCGGCCGTGACAGGATCGCCGCGATTGCCATCGGCCAGGCCCGCTGTTTTCCTCCGGCGATGCCCCTGCCGAAAGCCGAGATCGCCCGCCTGCGCGCCCTGCGCGAGAAAAAGCACCGCGAGGCGGCCGGGCTTTTCGTCGTCGAGGGGGAAAAGGTCGTCGGCGAGCTGCTCGCCGCGAAGTTTCCCTTTCTCGAAATCTACGCCACCGACGCTTGGGATGCCTTTGGAGGCGGGGTGCCCTCACCCCGCTCTTCGTCAGCCAAGACCGATGCTACACGCGGGGTGAGGGCACCCCGCCTCCAGGCTACGCCGGTCACCCGCATCACGCCCGCCGAGATGGCGCGGCTCAGCCATTTTCCGACGCCGCCGTCCGTGCTCGCCATCGGGCGCATCGCACGGCAACCGCTGGCTCCGGGCAGCCTCGACCACGGGCTCACCCTGGCGCTCGATGGCATCCAGGATCCGGGCAACGTCGGCACGCTGCTGCGCGTCGCCGACTGGTTCGGCCTCGACCGCGTGGTCTTGTCTCCCGACTGCGCGGACCTGTTCTCCCAGAAGGTCATCAACGCCAGCATGGGGTCGTTCGCGCGCGTCGCCGTGCACACCGCTCCGCTGGCGGAAGCCCTGGCCGGCGTGAAGGCGCCGGTCCTCGGCTGCGAGCTGGAGGGCGAGAACGTCCGCGCCCTGGCCCCGTGCCGCGACGCGGTCATTGTCATCGGCAGCGAAGGTCGCGGCCTCAGCCCGGCAGTGCAGGCGCGCGTGACCCGTCGGGTTACGATCCCGCGCCATGGCCAGGCCGAATCCCTCAACGCCGCCATCGCCGCCGCCATCGTGTGCGACAACCTGCGGCGGGCGTCGGGCTGATCTTGTGGGGCGGAGTCTCCGAACCCCGCCTTGTTCTTCCCCGCGCGACTGTCGGCGGGGTACGGAGACCCCGCCCTACAGAGTTGAGACCCATCGCGCCGCTCCCCCCCGGACATCCGCTCCCGCGGCGCACTCCAAAAAGGCATTCTGGGCGGTGGTCGTGCCCCCGGTGGGACTCGCCGCAGCGGCCTTGCCTCGCCCCGCTTCCGTCCCCACAACCCCCGCCATGCGCACCCTCCCCACCCTCACCCTGATGGTCCTGGCCGCCGTGGCGCCCGCGTGCGCCGCCGATGCCGACCTGTTTACCTACGATCACACGGCTCCGCTCGAGTCGCACGAAGTCGGCCGCGAAATGCGCGGCACCGCCACGCTCCATGACATCACCTTCGTCGGCACCAAGGATCCCATCAAGGCCTACCTGGTCACGCCCGCCGCGCCCGGCCCCCACCCCGCCATCCTGTACGTCCACTGGCTCGGCGAGCCCGCCACGACCAACCGCACCGAGTTCCTCGACGAGGCCGTGGCGTTCGCGCAGCGCGGCGTGGTGTCGCTGCTCATCGACACGATGTGGGCGAAGCCCAAGTGGTACGGCACGCGCGTGCCGGAGGACGACTATGCCGCGTCGGTGAACCAGGTCATCGAGATTCGCCGGGCCCTGGACCTGCTGCTCGCGCAGCCGGGCGTCGATGCGCAACGCGTGGCCTACGTCGGGCACGACTTCGGCGCGATGTACGGCATGCTCGCCGGCGGCGCCGACCGCCGGGCGAAGACCTATGTTTTCATGGCCGGCGTGCCGCACTTCATCGACTGGGCGCTGTTCGCCCACAAGCCCAAGGACCTCGAGGGCTACAAGGCGCAGATCGCGCCGCTCGATCCCGTGAACTTCCTGCCGCGCCTCGCGCCGGCTCCCGTGTTTTTCCAGTTCGGCAACAAGGACGAATACGTGAGCGCCACCCAGTCCGCCGAGTCCTACGCCGCCGCGGGCGCCCGCAAGCAGATGACGACCTACGCCGCGGGCCACGACCTCCACACCGCCGAGGTTGCGGCCGACCGCGTGGCGTGGCTCGAGCGCGAGCTGGGGATCAAGTAGCGGTGGAGACGGGGTGCGGGCACCCCGCCTCCCGTCCCGGCCGGTCCCGGCCTACAGCCCAGGGCCGGCCTGCTTCTTCGCGATCCAGGCGTGGACGTTTTCCGCGAGGATGTCCATCGGCACCGCGCCATCCTTCAGCACCAGGTCGTGGTATTCGCGCAGGTCGAACTTCGGGCCGAGCTGCTTCTTCGCCTCCTCGCGGAGCTTCAGGATCGTCAGCATGCCGATCTTGTAGCTCGTCGCCTGGCCGGGCCAGACGATGTAGCGGTTGGTCTCGGTGAAGATGTCGCGCTCGGGATTCGGCGTGTTGTCGCGGAAATACTTCATCACCTGCTCGCGGGTCCAGTGTTTCGCGTGGATGCCCGGGTCGACCACGAGGCGCACGGCGCGCAGCAGCTCGTCGTAAAGCCGGCCGAAGTCCTGGTAGGGATCGGTGTAGAAGCCGAACTCCTTCGGGAAATACTCGGCGTAGAGCGCCCAGCCTTCCTCGTAGGCGTTGTTGCCGCCGAATTTCCGGAACTTCGGGATGCCCTGCAGCTCCTGCGCGATGGCGATCTGCATGTGGTGCCCGGGAATCGCCTCGTGGTGCGCCAGCGTCTCCATCTCGAAGATCGGCACGCCGCGCATGTCGATCGTGTTGACGTAGTAGGTGCCCGGCCGCGAGTCGTCGGCGGACGGCTGCTCGTAGAAGGCGCCGGCCGCACCCTGCTCGCGGAACGGCTCCACCGGCTTCACCACGAGCCCGGCCTTCGGCTTGGTGAGGAAGAATTCGTCGAGCCGCGCGCGCATGTCGTCGATGATCTGGTTGGCGCGCTTCAGGTAGGCGGCCTTCCCCTCCGGCGTGGTCGGGTAATAGAACTTCGGGTCCTCCTTGATGTACTTGAAGAAGGCCTGGAGGTCACCCTTGAACCCGACCTGGGCCATGATCGCCTCCATGTCGTGGTGGATGCGCGCGACCTCGCTGAGCCCGAGCTGGAAGATTTCGTCCGCCGTGAGGTCGGTCGTGGTCGCGCCGCGCAGCCGGTACGCATAATACTCGCCGCCGTCCGGCAGCTTCCACACGCCGTCGTCGTCGGTGGCGACCTTTTCCTGCGCGTCGAGCAGGTCGAGCAACCGGCCGTACGCGGGCTGCACGACGCCGGTCAGCGCCGCCTGGGCGTCGGCCAGCAGGGCGTCCCTGGCGGCCGCGTCGACATCCTTCAGCGCCGCCACCTTGCCGGTGAAATCCTCCCAGAGCGCACTCTTCTTCGCGGAAGCGTCGAACGGCTGGCCGCTGATGACCTCCTTGACCGAGTCCTTCACCAGCGGAAACACGAAGCGCGGCGGCAGCACCCCGTGGGCCTGGCCGGCCTTGGCGTTGGCGATCAACTGGTCGAGCAGCGGCCCCATGCCGCGCAGCCGGGCGATGTAGGCGCGGGCGTCGTCGACGCTGGCCACCGGGTGGTAGTTGATCAGGAAGGCCGGGGCCTCGGAGTGGAGGCCCGACATCTGGTTGAGCGGGTAGCCATGGTAACGCCAGCGCCAGCCCTCGAGTTCGCGCTCGGCCTGCCGGACCCACATCCGGTAGCTGACCTTGGTCTGGTCGTCGAGGTGGTCGTAATTGATGGTGCGCTTAAGCTCGTCGAGGTCGCGGACGGTGATGAGCAATTCGTCGAGCGCATGCTGCTCCGAGCGATCGTCCCACTTGTCCATGTTCTTCTTGATGCCGAGATAGGCCTCCGTCTCGGGACTGCGGTCGACGGCCGCGTCGAACACGCGCTCGAAAAAGGCGTTGGCGCGGGCGGATTCGGCGGCGGTCGCCGCGTCGACGCCGGCGGGAGCCGCCGCGGCGGCCGAGGCCGCAAGGCTCAGCGTCGCGACCAGCGCGACGCCGGGAAGAAAGCGAAGGGGATGCATGGTGCGCGCACGTTGCACGCGTTCCCCCGCCGTCGCAAGCCTCGGGCCGATGTGGGGCGGAGGCGGGGTGCCCTCACCCCGCTGGATGCGGAAATCGAGGCCGGCGCCTCGCGGGGTGCGGGCACCCCGCCCCCAAGTTAGATCCCGTTGTAGTTCACGCCCACGGCGGCCAGCCAGGCGTCGAGCATGGACGCAATACCCAGCGTATCCGCCCACGGCATCTCCGGCACCTCCGTCGCGCCGCGCGCGAGCGCCGCGGCGACCGCATCGGCCTCATAGGCATAGAGGCCGGAGGGGCACGGGAAGACGAATTCCTCCGGCGCGGCCGCGCCTTCGCGATGCAGGAAGAACCGGTCGGTCTTCGTCTCGAGCCCGGGAAAGAACGGCGTCGGCACGTCGATCCAGCCCTTGCTCCCGTAAATCCGCGCATAGATCTCGTGAATGACGGTCGTGCCGGTGGAAAGCTCCGCCACGATTTCGCCGGGGTACTTCACCGCGGCCGCCGCGCAGTCGTCGGTCTGCGCCACCGGATGCCGCCGCCCGGTGGCGTGGAACTCGACCGGCTCGGCAAAGGGTCGGCCCAGCGCCGCCCCGGCAAGCAGCCGCGAGAACGACACCGGGTAGCAGCCGAGGTCGAGGATCGCGCCGCCGCCGAAGGCGCGCTTGAACATCCGGCTCTCCGGATCGAAGCCGAGCCGGATGTTGAACGAGGCGCGGATGAGCCGCAGTTCGCCGATGGCGCCGGCGCGGATGAGCTCGACCAGCTTCAACGTCTGCGGGTGACAGCGATACATGAACGCCTCCATCAGGAGCACGCCGCGGGCCTTGGCGGCGTTCACGATCTGGCGGGTGTCGGCAAAGCTCAGCGTCAGCGGCTTCTCGCACAGCAGGTGCTTGCCGGCCGCGATGGCCTTGAGCGCCCATTCCTTGTGCCACGGGTGCATGGTGGCGAGATACACCGCCTGCACGCCGGGGTCGGCCAGCAGGGCGTCGTAGCTGCCGTGCGCGCGGGCGCCACCGCCGTCGCCGCCGAATTCCGCCGCGAATTTCTGCGCGTCCGCCAGCTTCCGCGCGCCCACCGCGGCGAGCCGCCCGGTGCGGGAGCGCCGCAGGTCGGTGGCAAACTTGCGGGCGATCCCGCCCGTGGTGACAATGCCCCAGTTCAGTTTTGCGGTCATGGGAGGAATGGGCGGTGGCGGGAGTTGCGGCCGGCTACCAGTCGGCGCGGGCGTCGTTGATGAGCTGCTGCAGCATCGGGAAGCGCACCTCGCCGTAATTCAGGGCGGCGCGGAGCTTGCCCTCGCGGAACACCCAGGTCGTCGGGATCCAGGTGATCGGCAGTCCGAGGAAATCGTTGACCCCGTCGTCCGAGAGTTTCGCCGGGTTCGGGTGCGTGCGGAGGACGAGGTTGGCTTGCGCGCCGAGACCGGCGGCGGTGAGCGCCGGCTGCGGATCCTGGTTCCGGTGCCAGATGGCGATGAAGACAAACTTCGCCCGCGGGTTGGCCGCGATGAACGCCGCCCAGCCGTCGGGGCGCATCTCATTCCGGCAGTTCGAACACCACGGCGCCCAGAAGTGCACGATCGTCACCTGCGGCCCGGCGATGATTCCACCCACCTCGCGCTCCAGCGGCGCTTGGTCCGCGGCCAGCGCGGGCAGGATCGACAGGAGCAGGGGCACCAGGAAACGTCGCATCCCGCTGACCATAACCGCGCCCGCCCGCCGCGCCAGCGGTTTTCCGGGCATAAGGATCGCCGGGGAGACAATCTCTGCAGCGGCGGTCCATGACCGTCGCCCGCCAAGTTCGGTGCTCACCGAACGGCGCTACCTTCACCCTTTCACCCGTGCGGCTCGCGCAGCTCCACCGGCGCGACGTGTTTCCGGACGCGCAGGTTCAGCATCTCCACGCCGAAGGCGAAGGCCATGGCGAAGTAAATGTAGCCCTTGTTCACGTGCTGGTGCGTGCCCTCGGCGACCAGCGTGACGCCGATCAGCAGCAGGAAGGACAGCGCGAGCATCTTGAGCGTCGGATGCCGGTGCACGTAATCACTGACCGCGCCCGCGTACTTCAGCATCACGAGCAGCGCGATCACCACGGCGGCGATCATGACCCCGAGGTGATTGGCCATGCCGACGGCCGTGATGACCGAATCGAGCGAGAAGACCAGGTCGAGCAGCAGGATCTGCCCGATCACCGACGCGAAGCTTGGGGTCGCGCGCCGCCCGAGCGCCGCGTCCGCGGCCCCCTCGAGCTTCTCGTGGATTTCGCGCGTGCTCTTGACGAGCAGGAACAGGCCGCCGCCCAGCAGGATCAGGTCGCGGCCGGAAAGGTCGAAGCCGAGAACCGTGAACAGCGGAGCCGTGAGCTTCACCATCCACGCGAGGCTGCACAGCAGCGCCACGCGCGTGCCCAGCGCCAGCATCAGGCCGGTCTGGCGCGCGCGCGCCTGCTGGTCGGGCGGCAGCTTGCCGGCGAGGATGGAAATGAAAATGATGTTGTCGATGCCGAGGACGATCTCGAGCGCGGTCAGCGTCACGAGGCTGATCCAGATCTGCGGGTCGGTAAGCCAATCCATGATGGCGCGCAGTGAGCCGGGCCCGCCGGCCAGCGTCAACGCCCTCCGGAGTGGAATCCGGCCGGGTTGTTTCCAACGGGGACCAACCCGCCTATGGCGCCAGGCCGGCGAACGACAGCCCGAAGCGGATCCAGAACGGGATCGTGAACAAGGCCAGCGCGGTCGTGCCCAGCACGATCTGCACGGCCACCAGCGGCTGGCCGCCGTAGACGCGCGCCACGATCACCGAGATGACGGCCGACGGCATCGCCGCCTGGACCACCAGCACGCGCTTCAGCTCGACCGGGCCGGGCAGGAATCTCGCCGCGAGGAGAAAGAACCACGGCAGCACCGCGAGGCGCAGGAGCCACGCCGCCAGCGTCACCCGCGGGTTGACGAGCTGTCTCGGGTCGTCGAGGTGCGGCTGGATGCTCACGCCCGTCATCAGGAGGCCGAGCGGGATCGCGCACACCGCGAGCGCATGGACGAGCTGGAAAAAAACCTCCGGGAGGCGCGCCGCCACCCCGGTCAGGTTGGCCGCCAGCGCCACGATCAAGGCCACGATCGGCGGGTTGACCAGCTGGCGCCAGCCGCGGAGCGGCGATGTACCCGTGACGACGAGGACGCCGGCGGTCCAGAGCGCGGCCTCGACGCCCACGTTGTGCACCAGCAGGACGGCGCGGCTGTCCGGCCCGAACATCGCGTCCATGATCGGAATCGGCAGGTAGGCGTAGTTGGTCAGGCTGACCGCGAGCGTGAAGGTCCGCCGGCCGCGCCCGATCGTCAGGCCGAGCGCCCGCGCCACGTACCAGGCGGCCACCATCGACAGGAGCGCCAGCCCGAAGCCCGCGACCGGCGGCAGCAGCAGGTTGCCGGGTTCGTGCAGCGAACGGTTGCCGGCGACCGCCTCGAAGATCAGGCACGGATAGGTCAGCTTGATGACGAGGTTGAACAGGCTGTTCTCCGCCTGCTCCGTCACCAGGTTGAAATGACGCAGCCCCGCGCCGAGCGCGATCAGCGCGAACACCGGCACGATCGCCAGCAGCAGCTGCGTGTACGACATCATCGCGCCGGCCAGCGTGCCCGGCGCCCGCGCCCGCGCAAGGTGGAAGGCTCGCTTGACACGGCTGAACTCGCCTACTCGGGTTAACGGCCAACCACGCGGGCCGGCGGGAAAATACCGTCATCAACATGCCGACGTATCGCCGCTTCGAGGATCTTCCCGTCTGGCAGGCTGCCGCTGCGCTCTATGACCGTGTTGATGAGTTCATCGACCATGCGCCACCCCGTCTCCGCGCCAGTTTCCGCGACCAGTTGGAGCGGGCGGCTCTTTCGGTTTCCAACAATATTGCGGAGGGCTTCGAGCGTGGCACGACGAATGAGCTGCTGGCCTTTATCTATATTGCCCGCGGCTCGGCGGGCGAGGTGCGCTCCATGCTGCTGGTCGCAACGCGACGGCCGCATCTCGCCACTTTCAAATCTGAGATTTCAAATCTCATCATGCTGGCTGAATCCTGTTCGCGACAGCTGCGGGCCTGGGCCGGCTCCCTCCAGAACTCCGGGATCGCTGGGCCGCGCCACCTCAATGACCGGACCCGCGCGGAATTCTCCAAACACCAAGCCCGCGCCAAAGGAGCCGCTGGATTTGAGCGCCTCCTCGCCGAACATCTTCCGGCCGGGCATCCCTTGCATCCCGGGCGACAATCCCATCCTCCGGCGCCGCCGTCCCGAGAATAGACGCCGTCACACCACTCGCGCGTCGGCCTTCATCCCGCCGTCTTGCCCGCCAGCGCCACGCCCGCGAGGCGTCCGGTCGTCCACGCGTTCTGGAAGTTGAAGCCGCCGGTGACGCCGTCGACATCGAGGATCTCGCCTGCGAAATGCAGCCCGGGCACGCGCCGGCTCGCCATCGTCTTGAAGTCCACCTCCGCCAGGCGCACGCCGCCACAGGTGACGAATTCCTCCTTGAACAGGCTCTTGCCGTTCACCGCAAATTCCGCCGCCCCCACCTGCCCCGCCAGCGCCCGCAGCGTCGCGTTGCCGGCGCCCGCCCAGGTGGTCTCCGGCGTCATCCCGGCCGCGACGACCAGCCGCTCCCACAAACGCAGCGGCAGCCCGAGCGGACACCAGGTGCCGAGGTGTTTCTTCGGATGCGCCGCCCGCGCCCGGGCGAGTTCGGCGCGCAGGGTCTCGGGGTTGAACGCCGGCGCCCAGTCGACCCGCAGCGAAAACCGGTAGCCGCGCGCATGCAGGTCGCGTGCGCCCCAGGCCGACAGCTTCAGGATCGCCGGACCGCTCAGGCCCCAGTGCGTCACCAGCAGCGGGCCGCGCGCCTGCAATTCCGAGCCCGGCACGGCGGCAATCGCCTCCGGCACCGACACGCCCGCCAGTCCCTCCAGCCGCGCATCGGCGACATGAAAGGTAAAGAGCGAGGGCACCGGCGGCTCGATCGTGTGCCCGAGGCCCTCCGCGATCGCGAAACCCGCGTTGTCCCGCGTGCCGCCGGTCGCAAGCAGCAGCCGGTCGGCGGTGACGGTCTCGCCGGTGGTGAGGGTGAGCTCGAAGATTGGAGGGCCGGGCTGCGCCCCGGCCGGCCGGGCGGGAGCCCGATCCTCCACCTGCTTCACGCCGGTCCGCAGCCGCACGACCACGCCCGCCGCCCGCGCCGCCGCCTGCAGGCAGTCGACGATCGTGGCCGAGTCGTCCGTCACCGGGAACATCCGGCCGTCGGCCTCCGTCTTCAATTTCACGCCGCGATTCTCAAACCAGGCGACCGTGTCGCGCGGCTGCCAGCGGGAGAAGGCGCCGAGCAGCTCGCGTCCGCCGCGGGGGTAGTGGCGGGCCAGTTCGCGCACGTCGAAGCAGGCGTGCGTGACATTGCAGCGGCCGCCGCCCGACACCTTCACCTTGGCCAGCGGGTGCGCGGTGGCCTCGTAGATCGTGACGACGGCGCCCGGCGCGGCCTCGGCCGCGGTGATCGCGGCGAAGTACCCCGCCGCCCCGCCGCCGACAATCGCGATGCGCCGCTGGACCATGAAGCCACAGCGTGCGCGGCGCGCGCGGCGTTGTCCAAAAAGAAAAGCGCCGTCGCCCGGGCGGGCGGCGGCGCGAGTGATCAGCCGTGCGCGAGTGTCAGGAATCCTCGGGCGGCGGCATGGCGCGCGGGCCGTCGTCTTCCCCGCCGGGGCCCGCATTGAACCCCATCCGCGGCGGCCGGCCCGGACCGTGCTCAAAACGTTCCTTCAACTCGTCGGCCTTCTTTTGCTGCTCCGGCGTAAGCACGGCGCGCATCTCGTCCCGATGCTTTTTCACGGCGTCGCGCTGCTGCGCGCGGAAGGCGCGGTCGAGGTGCTCGAGCTGGTCGCGCTGCTCATCGGTGAGCTGCAACCGCTCGGCGATCCGATCCTTGATCCGGTCGGCCTCGGCGATGATTCGCATCGGGTTCTCCGGCGGCGCCTGGAACCCGGGTCCACCCGGGCCGCGGTGCTCCATCGGGCCGGGGCCGAAGCCGTCGCCACGTGGACCGAAGGGCCGGTGGGCACCGGCGAAGCGATGCATCCTTTCGCCGAACATCTCGTGCATTTCCGCGGCCTTCTTCTGTTGTTCGGGCGTGAGGAGCGCCATCATTTCGGCGCGGTGCTTCGCGCGCAGGTCCTCGATGGCTTTCTGTTGCTCGGGGGTGAGGCCGAGCTTTTCGGCGAGGCGCGCCTTGAGCGCGTCGCCCGGCCCGGCGGACGCCGGCGGCGGGGCGGCCGGGGCGGGAGGAGTCGGGGCGGTCGTCGCAGCGATCGCCAGGCCGCTCGCCAGCGCGAGGCCGAGCATGGTGACAAAGACAGGGGATTTCACATTCATGATATTTCAGGGATTGAGGGAGGTGACGGCGCGCGGCCCGCGCCGTTACAACGAAAAGCGCCGCGGCCCCACGCCGCGGCGCTTATCGCACACTGCCATCACGTGGCAGTAATTACTGGGAGTCCTTCGGCGGGGCGTCCTGGGACTGGTCGTCCTTCGGCTTCCACCGGCCGCCATCGCCATGGCGGTGCTCCATCCGTTCGCGCATCTTCGCCTGCATTTCATCGAACTGCTTCTGCTGGTCGGCGGTCAGGACGGCCCGGCGCTGATCCATGTACTGCTGGCGGAGGTCGCGGAACTTCGCCCAGCGGTCCGCCTTGGAAACGGTTTTGTCGTCGCGCAGCGCGTCCAGCGCCGCCTTCTCCTGCTGGCCAATGTCCTTCCACTTGGCCTGCTGTTCGTCGGTCAGCCCCAGGCGCCGGGCCAGCCGGTCCATCATGGCGGCGGGATCGCGGTGGCCGCCGTGGCCGCCCGGACCGTGCTCGGGTTGATCGGAAGGAGGTGGCGGGGGATTGTCGTCGGCCCGCAGGATGGGGGCGGCCAGCACAGCGAGGCCGGCGAGGAGGAGCAGGAATTTCAAGGGGGTCTTCATGGAGGGATTTCTCGGTTACCCCCGCTACGACGCGCCGCCGTTGCCCCAGGTTTCATCGGGTTTCGGATTCCCGTGCAACGGCCCGCCGGCCCTCGCCGCCGGCCGGCGGCGCCAAGCCCGGCTTTACTCACTGCGCGAAACCCACCACAGTCCGCCGCCATGATCGAAGTCTGCGGCCTGACCAAGCGTTACGGGGACTTCACCGCCGTGCGGGAGCTGTCGTTCACCGTGCGGCCGGGCGAGGTCGCCGGGCTGGTGGGTCCCAATGGCGCCGGCAAGACAACCACCCTGCGCTGCGCCGCCGGCATCATTCCGCCGACGCTAGGCTCGGTGCGCGTCGCCGGCGTCGACCTCGCGACCGACCCGGTCGCGGCCAAGCGGCATCTCGCCTTCCTGCCCGACGAGCCCAAGCTGTTTGAGCACCTCACGGTCGAGCAGCACCTCAATTTCGTGGCGCGCGTCTACGGCGTCGCGGACTGGCGCGACCGCGCCGGACCGCTGCTGGCCGAACTGGAAATGGACGACAAGCGCGGGCTGCTGCCGGGCGAGCTGTCGCGCGGCATGAAGCAAAAGCTGGTCATCGCCTGCGGGCTGCTGCACGCGCCCAAGGTCATCTTCTTCGATGAACCACTGACCGGGCTCGACCCGGGCGGCATCCGCCGGATGAAGGAAACGATGCGCCGCCTCGCGCGCGAAGGCGCGGCGCTCATCCTGAGCTCGCACCTGCTCAGCCTGCTCGACGAGGTCTGCACCCACGTCGTGATCCTGAAGGCGGGCGAAAAGGTCGCCGACGGCCCGATCCCCGACATCCGCGCCCGCTATGCCGTGCAACCGGACGCCAGCCTCGAGGACGTCTTCTTCCGCGCCACCGAGGATCCACCGGTGCTCGAGCCGCCCCCGGGCGCCTGACCGCCGTGTTCCGCGCCCTCCTTTTTCTCACCTTCACCTCCACGGTGAACCGCCTCCGAGCGCGCATGCGCCGGCTGCGCCAGCCCAAGTATCTCGTCGCGGCCCTGTTCGGCGCGGCCTATTTCTATTTCTTCGTTTTCGGCGGCATGTTCCGGGCCATGGGGGCACGCCGCACGGCCACCAGCTTCGAGGAATTCATGCCGCACGGAACGGAGACCTACGTGCCTTTCGGCGCCGGGATCCTGCTGGTGCTCGTGCTGATCGGCTGGATCTTCGGGCGCGAGCGGGCGGCGCTCCAGTTCACCGAGGCCGAGACCGCGTTCCTTTTCCCCGCCCCGATCTCGCGGCGAACGCTGCTCCACTACAAGTTGCTGCGATCACAACTCGCGGTGCTGTTCGGCGCGCTGGTGCTGTCGCTCATCTTCCGCCGCGGGGCGGCCTTCGGCGGCAACCTGCTCATCCACGCCGTCGGGTGGTGGCTGATCCTCTCCACGCTCAACCTCCACGCGACTGCGAGTTCCTTCGCGCGCGAGCGGCTCTTCGCGGCCGGCCTCAACCGGCCGCGCCGGATCGCCTTGATCGTCGTCGTGCTGGGGGCGCTGGCCGGCGCCTGGTGGCTCGTGTCGAGCCGGCAGCCGGAGGCCGGACTCGTCGCCGGCCAGGAACCGGCCGACCTCACGTCCTGGCTGAGCGCCCAGTTGCAGTTGCCGCCCTTGGGCTGGGTGCTGTTGCCCTTCGGCTGGCTGGTCCGGCCCTATCTGGCGGCGGACTGGCCCGGTTTTTTTCGGGTCGTCGGGCCCGCGGCGCTGCTGCTCGCGGGTCATTATTTCTGGGTCATGCGCTCGGCGGTGGCGTTCGAGGAGGCGTCGATCGAGCAGGCGGCCAAGACTGCGCAGATTCTCGATCGCATGCGCCGGGGTGGCCTGACGGTCACGCGGACGCCGAAGAAGAAAAAGCCGCAGCCGTTTCCGCTCGCCCCGCGGGGCTGGGTGCCGGTGGCGTTCCTGTGGAAATCGCTGATCGGGCTCGGGCCGTGGTACCGCCTGCGGACGTGGCTGGTCCTCGCCGCCGCGATCGTGGCGGTCACGACCTGGCTGGGCCACGCGCCGGGTTATGCCGTGTACCTGAAAGTCATCGGCGTGCTGTCAATGTCCTTTGGCCTGTACCTGCTCGTGCTGGGCCCGCTGTTCCTGCGGCGGCACATGATCGTCATCCTCGACCAGCTCGAGCTGACGAAGTCGTACCCGTTGCCCGGCTGGCAGATCATCGTCGGGGAGCTGCTGACGCCGGCGGTGGTGATGACGTTTGTCGAGTGGCTGTTCCTGCTCGCCGTCGTGCTGGCGGGTGGCTCGCTCGGCCTCAAAGGCCAACTGCATTTCCTGCTCGCGGGCGGCTTCGGCGCCGCGGCGGGCATCGCGCTGCTGGTGCCGCCGTTGATCGCGCTGATGATGTGCCTGCCGGTCGCGACCCTGCTGTATTTCCCGTCGTGGTCGCGCCCGGGTTCGGCGCAGCACGGCGGCATCGAGGCGATCGGTCAGAGCATGATCCTCATGATCGGCTATGTGCTGGCGCTGCTGCTCGGGCTGTTGCCCGCGGCGGTCGCCGGCGGCCTGGCGTGGTTCATCACCAATGCGCTGGTCGGGCCGGCCGCGGCCATCACCGTGGCGTTGCCGGTCGCGAGCGGGCTGTTGGTGTTTGAGGTGGCAGCGGCCGTGTGGGGGCTGGGCGGCGCGCTGGAGCGGTTCGACCTGTCGCGCGAGACCTGACGCAAAAGGTGGAGCGACTTGACCTCAAGGCGCATCAGGGGTTTCGCTCGCCTTGAAGCGCGCTGCGGTCAGCGCGTTCCACCGCGCCATGTCCCCTCCCCGGTTGACCCAACTCGCCGAACAGGTCGTGACCGCCGCCCAACGCCGGCTGCCGGCCGACGTGCGCATGGCGGCCGCCGGCGTTCCGGTGTGCTACGAATCCACGCCCAACGACGCCATCCTCGCCGAGGGCTTCGAGCCGGACCTCCTCGGGCTGTTTGTCGGGCACGAACACGGGTCCGGGCTGGCGACCGACGACCCCTTGCCGCCGCAAATCCTGCTTTTCCTCGAGAACATCTGGGAGATGGCGGAAGGCGACGAGGCCGTCTACCGGGACGAGGTGCGGCTGACGTACCTGCATGAGCTCGGCCATTACCTGGGCTGGGACGAAGACGAGGTCGCCCGGCGCGGGCTGGAATAGCCGGAAACCCCCGGCCGGAATGGCGGTCCCAGCGGCGGCACCCGCCAACTAGGGCTTTAACTCCCCTCGGTAATCTGCATATACGCTCAGAAAACAGCTTTGCCCTTGCCCCGGGCAGGCCCATTGTCCGAACCACCAACATGAAGAAGTTTCTCACCGCCCTTATCTGTGTCTCCGCGCTGCTGTGCGTGTCACGCGCCGCGCCGCTCAGCCGCAATGACCTGGTCGAGCGCCTCGACAGCTGCGAGGCGATCCTGCAGGACATCCAGGGCAACATCCATACGGCCATCCCGGCGGACGTGCTGCACCGCGCCAAGGGCATCGTCATCATCAACCAGTTCCAGGGCGGCTTCATCTTCGGCATCAAGGACGGCTATGCGGTCGCCATGGTGCGCCGCCCCAATGGCCGCTGGTCCGTCCCCGCGTTCCTCCGCACCGGTGAATTCAGCTTCGGCCTCCAGATCGGCGGCAAGACCGTCAACGCCGTTTACGTCCTGCTCGACGACCAGGCCGCCCGCCTGCTTTTCAAGAACAAGATGAACTTCGGCGCCGACGCCAAGGTCACCGCCGGCGTCCGGGCGGCCGAGCGCGAGCGCGTGTCCGCTTCCCTGCGCAACGACTCCAACGTGCTGGTCTACACCACCACCGAGGGCCTGTACCTCGGCGCGACGATCAAGACCGGTTACATGACGCCGCATGACGAGGCCAATCGCCTGTTCTACAACAGCAACGACCGGATGCCCGAACTGCTGTTCAGCGACTGGGTCAAGCCGCCACAGGAAGCACGCTACCTGATGGATTACGTCGCCCGGCTCACGCAGTAGCTGCCACCCAAACTTTGTTCACCTCAACCCGCCGGCAACGGCGGGTTTGTTTTTTCCGGGGCCTCCGGTAGCGGCGCCCGATGAGCGCCGTCCGGGTTGGCGGTCGTGGACCGCCGCTGCCCTCAGCCGCGCCATTCCCGCAGGTAGGCGACCAGCGCGTTGAGCACCTCCAAGGTCACCCGCTCCTGGGCCTCGAGCCGGGTCGCGCCGGGCATCTCGACCTGACCGGCGACGACCGCCGCGCCGCCCGGCCGCCGGTGGCAGAGCGCCCACCAAGCCAGCGGCGCCTTCACGCCGGCGGCACGATTCGGCTCGGCGTAACCCGTCGTCGCCACGGCGAGGTCGGAGCCAAAGAGCGTCACCGCGCCGCGCGCCATCTCGACCGCGACGCGCTGCGACACGCAGTCGACGCGACGCGCATGCGCCCGGTTCACGCCCAGGAGCCGGACCTTCTGCTCGAGCGCGTAGGCGGTGATCCCGCCGAGAAAATACCCCGACGCACCCGACACGGCCGCGATGCGCGCCTGGACATGCCCGGCCGTCAGGCTCTCCGCCACGGCGAGCGTCAGCCGGGGCCGCCGCAGCAGCAGGCGCTTCAGTTCATGCTCGGGATTCATCACGTCACCTCCAGGCCGACCGGGCAGTGGTCGCTGCCCATCACCTCGGGCGAGATCCACGCGCGCTTCAGCCGCGGACGCAACGCCGCCGACGCCACGACGTAATCGACGCGCCAGCCGATGTTCCGGGCCCGGCAGTTCATCATCTGGCTCCACCAGGTGTAGTGCCCGGGTCCTTTTTCGAACTCGCGGAAGGTGTCGACGAAGCCCTTCGCCAGCAGCTTGGAGAAATTCGCACGCTCCTCGTCCGTGAAGCCGGCGTTGCGGCGGTTGGTCTTGGGGTTGGTCAGGTCGATCTCGGTGTGCGCCACGTTCAGGTCGCCGCAGAAAATCACCGGCTTCTTTTTCTCGAGCTTCTTGAGATGTTTCAGGAACGCCGGGTCCCATTCCTCCGTGCGGTACTTCAGCCGCGTCAGCCCGCGCTGCGAGTTCGGCTGGTAGACGTTCATCACGTAATAGTCGGGAAACTCCAGCGTGAGGACGCGTCCCTCCGCGTCGTGCGCCGGCAGGCCGATCCCGGTCGTGACCCCCAGCGGCGCGAGGCGCGTGAAGGTGACCGTGCCCGAGTAGCCCTTCTTCACCGCGGCATTCCAGTGCGCCGCGTAGCCGTCGACCCACTTCACGTGCTGGACGTCGCCCGGATGCGCCTTGGTCTCCTGCAGGCAGATGACGTCGGCGCCGACCTTCGCCATGTAGCCAAGGAAGCCCTTGTTCAGCACGGCGCGGATGCCGTTGACGTTCCAGGAAACCAGTTTCATGCGCCGCCAGTCCGCCACGTTGGCGCCGCCGCGGCAAATCGTTTCCGGCCCGGACGCGGCATTTTGCGCCTGACCCGCGCGAGCCCCATCGGACAGACTGCCGCCGTGCCCGCCTGCACCCTCCAACTGAAGACCATTCCCAACGCCCCGCGCGACGAGATCGCGGGCTGGCTGGGCGATGCGTTGAAGGTGAAGGTTCACGCGCCGGCCCTCGACGGCCGCGCCAACGAGGCGCTGCTCGCCTTCCTCGCCGATCAGCTCGGCGTGCCGCGACGCGCCGTCGTGCTCGTGCGCGGGGACAAATCCCGGCACAAGGTCGTGCGGATCGAGGGGTTGGCGGCCGCCGAGGTGCGGGCCCGCATAAACGAAACCTGTAGCGGCGGTCTGTGACCGCCGGGCCGCCGACCGAAGAGGTCAGCGACGGTCATAGACCGCCGCTACAGCCGTAGTGACACAAACCGCAGTTGCCACTCGCTGACCCCAGGCCAACTCTCCTCGTTTCCCATGTCCGTCTTCCGCCACCTTCCGCTCGGCCAGCGCATCCCCGGCAGCCCGCACTCCGTCGCGTGCAGCCTGCCGACGCTGCGCGATATCATCGGTTACGAGGAAGGCCAGCCCGAGACGACGCGCCACATCACGTCGGGCTACCCGCGGTTTGTCGTCCACTCGCACGCCCGCCAGCTGTGCGAACTCCTGTTGCGGCGCCCCGATCTCGCCGGCCGTTCGCTCTGGCTCGTCACTTCGCCGCGCATGGCCGCGGCGCTGGCGGATCACCTCGGCCGCGGCGCCCCGGCGGCGGCCACGCCGTTCTCGATCGACGGTCTCGATGGCGTCGCGCACACCGACACGCCCGAGCTCAACGCCCGCGGCAAGGTCTTTCTCCAGCACATCGGCGGCTTTCTTTCGTCGCGCGCCGCGGAGGATCACCTCGTCCGGCTCGGCGCGCTGCCCGCCGCCGCCCCCGAACCGCTGTTCGCCGGCGACGCCGCCGCCGAGGTGGGCCGTGTGCTGCGCGAGGCGTACCCGGCCGCGGGTCCCGCCGACATTCTCCTGGCGCCCAGCGGCATGAACGCGGTCTACGCGGCGTTCCGCGCCATCAGCGCGCTCCAGGCGCCGCGCGGCCGCACCGCCTGGGTGCAGCTCGGCTGGCTCTACCTCGATTCCATCGCCGTGCTCCGGAAGTTCACGCCGGACCCGGCGCGCGACTATCTGCGGCACGGCGACGTGACCGACCTCGCCGGCCTCGAGCGCCTGTTCGCCGCCCACGGCCCGCGCATCGCCGGGCTCGTCATCGAGGCGCCGACGAACCCGCTGATCCAAACCCCCGATGTCGCCGCGGTGGCGGCCCTCGCCCGCCGGCATGGCGCCCGGCTCATCCTCGACCCGGCCATCACCTCCTGTTTCAACGTCGACTTGCTGCGGCACGCCGACGTCGTCGTCCAAAGCCTCACCAAGTACACCGCGCATGAAGGCGATGTCATCGCCGGCGCGGCGGTGGTGAACCCCGCCGGCCCCGACGCCGCCGCGCTCCGGGCCGCGCTGCCCGGCTGGCTCGAGCCGGTCCACGGACGCGACCTTGCCCGCCTCGCCGCGCAGATCGGCACCGCCGCCGCCGTGGTTGACCGCATCAACCGCAGCACGCTCCAAGTCGCCGCCTACCTCGAGCAACACCCCGCGGTCGAGCGCGTCTGGTGGGCGCTCCAGCCCACGACCCGCGACAACTACCTCAAGATCGCCCGCACGCCACAGTCCGTCGGCGCGATGATTTCGTTCACCGTGCGCGGCCGGATGGAGACGTTCTACGACCGCGTGCGCCTGCCGAAGGGCCCGAGCTTCGGCATGGCGACCACGCTGATCTCGCCCTTCCTCTACCTGGCCCATTACGACCTCGTCACCACCCCGGCCGGCCGCGCCGAACTGGCGGCCCACGGCCTCTCGCCCGACCTGCTCCGCCTCTCCGTCGGCACCGAGCCGGTCGACGACATCCTCGCCACCCTCGGCGAGGCGCTCGCCGGTTGTTAGCGTGTTACGTTAAGGACGGGCCGCGGCCGTCAGCCGGAAGAAACGCCGGCCGAGCAGCAGGGCGGCGCAGCCCAGGCCGGCGGCCAGCGCGGACCAGACCCCGAGCGGGCCGAAGCCGGCCTTGAAGGCGAGCAGGTAGCCGCCCGGCAGCGCGATCAGCCAGTAGGCGACGAACGTGATCGCCGTCGGCACGCGCACGTCGCCGAGCCCGCGCAGCGCGCCCGCACACACGACCTGGCCGCCGTCGAACAGCTGGAAGATCGCGGCGACGCCGAGCAATTGCGTCGCCAGCGCCACGACCGCCGGATCCGACGTGAACCCGCGGGCGAGCAGCCCGCCGGCGCTGGCAAACACCACCGCGAACCCCAGCATCGCGGCGCTGCCCAGCCCCAGCGCCCCGACGCCGATCGGGCGGAGGATCTCCCGCCGGCCCTCGCCGAGGGCCTTGCTGATGCGGATGCTCGCGGCCATCGCCAGGCCGAGCGGGAACATGAACGTGAACGACACGCAGCTCAGCGCCACCTGGTGGGCCGCGAGCGGCGTCGCCCCGAGCCAGCCCATCATCAGCGCCGCGGAGGCGAATGCCCCGCCCTCGAACAGCAGCGCGGTGGCCGCCGGCACGCCGAGCCCCAGCAGCTCGCGGAAGCGCGCCCGTTCGAGCGCCGGGGCGCCGGCGCGTTCGCCGCGCAGCCACCAGGCGATGACCATCACCGCGAGCGTCCGTGCCGTGAGCGTGGCCACGCCTGAACCGGTGAAGCCGAGCGCCGGCGCGCCGAGGTGCCCGCCGATGAAGATCCAGTTGAGCAGCGCATTCACGCCGACGTCGATGAGGATGACGCTCGTGCCGACCCAGGGGCGGCCGAACGCGTCGAGGTACTGGCGCTGCACCTGGAAATAGAAGACCGGCACGAGCGACAGCGACTGCAGCAGGAAATACGGCCGCATGATCGCCACGACCTCCGCCGGCTGGCCGAAGCGGCCGAGCTGCGACGACACCGCCAGCAGCAGGAGGACCGACGCGCCGCCCACCGCCAGGGCGAGGGCGCGCCCGTGCCGGAGCCAGCCGGTGCAGCGGGCATGGTCGCCCGCCCCGTGGTCGCGCGCCGTGAACACCCCCACGCCGAGCAGCAGCCCGATGCCCACGATGTAGAAGATCACCCAGACGCTGTGGGTGAACGCCGCCGCCGCCAGCGGCACCGTGCCGATGCGGCCGATGAACGCGCTGTCGGTGATCCCGATCAGCATCTGGCTCACCTGCCCCACGATCATGGGCAGGGCCAGTGCCAGGGTCGGGCGCAGTTCCTTCAGCACGGCGTGCATCCGGCGAGGTCAGCACGAAACCGCGCAAAGACACGAAAAATCCCTTCGTGTTTTCGACGGATTTCACGGTAGCTGTGCCGCATGTCCGCCCTGGCCCTCGGCCTGATCCTCGTCGCCGCCGCCACGCATGCGACGTGGAACTACGCGGCCAAGCGCTCGCGCGGCGGCCTGCCGTTCGTCTGGGTTTCGAGCCTGTTCGCGCTGCTCCTCTATGCGGTCGCCGCCACGGCCTACTGGCTCTGGCGCGCGCCGGTGCTGCCGGCGGGCATCTGGTGGCTTGTGGTCGGCAGCGGCTTGTTGAAGACCGCCTATTCGCTGCTCTTGCAGCGCGCGTACCGGCACGGCGATTTCTCGCTTGTCTATCCCCTGACGCGCGGCACGGCCCCGCTGCTGGCGACGGCGGCGGCCATCGCGATCTTCGGGGAACGGCCGACGCCGCTCGCGCTGGCCGGCGGCGCGATCATCGTGGCCAGCGTCTTCTTCCTCGGCGGGGGCACGGGCCTGTGGCATGCGGACCGGGCCCATCTGCGCCAAGGGATCCGGCTCGGCCTGGTGTGCGGCGCGTGCGTGGCGTGCTACACGGTCTGGGACCAGCGCGCCGTCGGGCATCTGCAGCTGCCGCCGGTGCTCTACGACGCCGGGACCCAGCTCGTGCTGTTTTGCGTGGTGACGCCCTTTGCGTGGCGGCGGCGCGCGGAAGTCGCGGTCGCGTGGCGCGAGCACCGCGGCGAGGCGGCCGTCGTCGGGCTGCTCAGCCCCGTGGCCTACGTGCTGGTGCTCACGGCCATGAGCTTCACCCCGGTGAGCTACATCGCGCCGGCCCGGGAGATCAGCATCCTGTTCGGCGCGTTGTTCGGCGCGCGGCTGCTCAAGGAAGCCGACGCCGGGCGGCGGCTCCTGGCCGCGGCGGGCATGGTCGCCGGCGTGATCGCGCTGGCGCTGGGGTGAAGGCGGGTCGGCCACTTGGTGGGGGCGCTTGCCCTCCACCGCCCTGGCCGTTGGGGGCAACGGCCCCTGGCTATTTGCCGGCCTTCCGCTCGAAGGCACCGTTGCCTTCGTCGAAGTAGCGCACGCCGTTTACCTCGCTGACCTGCAGGTACTGCGTCCAGCAGCCGGCGGCGGTGTCGCGCTCGGCGTGGAGCCGTTTCAATTCGTAAGATTTCAATGGCGGCGCCGGGATCGACAGCGCCTCGCCCAGCACTCGGCCGTCCAGCTTCGCTGCCTCCTCCTTGAACCCGAGCACCCAGAGGATCGTCGGCGCGACATCGACGTTGCCCGTCGGCAGCGTGTCGGTCACGCCGCGCCGGAAATCCGGCCCGCCGGCGACCAGCGTGTTGTGCATGTCGTAGGCGCTGAGGCTGGCGTGGTTGCCGGCCTTTTCCGCCGCGGGGTTCATGTCCGAGGTGTGCAGGCCGGGGGTGCCATTGGCACTCTTGTCCGCCCACCACTTGAGCGACACGACGAAGTCCGGCGCCTCGGGCGACGCGATGCGCGCCTCCGCCAGGGGGAACGTGCCGGGCAGGGGCTGGCGGGCAAAGATCACGCCGACCCAGTCCTGAAGCTGCAGCCAGGCTGCGACCCGCGCGACGGTGTCGGCGTCGTGGCCGCCCACGTAGATGAGCGAGGTGCCTCCGTTGCCCACCACGATCAACGCCCCCGGCTGCAGCCCGCCCGGGGCGGCGCGTTTCGCCGCGAAGCCGGCCTGCGCCAGCTCGACGGCCACGTCGACCTTGCGCGCGACGGTGGAAAAGCCGTGGTCGGAAACGACCATCACGTCGGTCGACTCGCGGAGGCCGCGCCGGTCGAGGTCGGCCAGGACCAGGCCGAGTTGTTCGTCGCTGCTCTTGATCCCGGCAAGCGACTGCGGCGAACCGGGCCCGGTGGTGTGCTGGAACTTGTCCGGCTGCGCGAGCCAGAGCAGCGTGTAGGGCGGCACCCCGTCCTTCCACAGGCTGCCGAGGAGCACGCGCGTGGTCCAGGCGTCCCGGTCGCGCCAGTCGTCCTGCGGCCCGGGCTTGGGAAAGTCGCCGAAGGTCGCCTTGATGCCCGCTTCCAAGGCCGGAGGAAGGGCCTCGCCCTGGTACAGGACGGGCGAGACGCCGGGACCGGCGCCGCGCTGGGCGCGGTCGTGCAGCAGGGTCACCTGCTTCGAGCCGGTGATCACCGTGGCAAGGCCGTGCGCGTGCAGAGTCTCCGCCACGGTGGGAACGCCGAGGTAATGGCCGCCGCTGGCCTCGTCGCCCTTGCGGATGACCGCGGGCACCTCGATGCCGACCGCGCGCTCCGGGTTGATCCGCGGCCGGTAGTCGGTGTTGGCTACGACGTAATTGTGCTCCGGGTTGGCGCCGGTCGCAAGGGCCGCGCCGTTCACCTCGGTCGCGCTGAGATAAACCGGATGATGATGCGCAAAGAACACGCCGTCGGCCGCCAGCCGCGAGAGATTGGGCGTGGTCTCCGGCGAGACGAAGTCCGGCCGCATGCCATCCCATACGATGAGCACGACGCGGCGGGCGGGCGCGTCGGCCCCGACGGCGGTGGTGACAAGGGCCACGAAGGAAGGAAGCAGGAAGCGAAGAGTCCAGCGCATGGGACCATCAGAATGATTCCGGGGCGCGTGACGAGTCCGGACACCGGGCAAGTCTGTTCCGGGCGGGTGTCATGCGATGCGACTTCCGCTTCAAAACTCGCCGGAGAGCGTCAGAAAGTAGTTGCGCTCCGGCAGGACGTTGAAGTCGTCGGCGGCGTAGGCGTTCGCTGCGCTGGCGTCCACGTCCTCCAGGACCTGCACTTTCTGGTCGAAGAGGTTGCTGATCTGGAGCCGGACCTTGTAGCTGCGGAAGAAACCCTGGCCGACGCGGTGACTGTAGCCAATGGAAAGGTCGCCGAGCCAGTAGGTGTCGCTCCGCACCATCCGGGTCACGCCGCCGCCGGCGACGTCCGGATTGGTCAGGTTGTCGTAGACCCACCACTTGCCGACGTATTTCTCGGTGAAGGAGCCGAAGAAGCCGTCCTTGCTGTTGTAGACGAGGCCGAAGGCGGCGGTGGAGTCGGGCACGGTGGGCACGTTGAGCTTCGAACCCTTGAACTTGGCGTTATTGATCGAGAGGTTGCCGTAGGCGCTCAACCCGTTGCCCAGGTAGTAGGTGGCCTCGGCTTCGGCACCGCTGTAATAGGCACCGGCGGCCACGCCGTAGTAGGCCGGGTCGCCGGAGGAGTTCTTGGGGCCCGTGTAGGCGTAGTTCTTGAAGTCGATGAGGTAGACGTCGGCCGAGGCGTTGAAGTGGTCGTGCCGGTAGACGGTGCCGAACTGGTAGTTCCAGGTCTCTGCGGGCTTGACGGTATTGGCGGAAGGATTTTCGACGTAGAACTGATTCAGGTTCGGCGCGAGGATACCCTGAGCCGCCTGCGCATAGGCGGACCAGTTGTCCCGCAGCCGGTAGTTCGCGGTGAGCGACGGCAGCGCCTTCGTCACCGTGTGCTGGAAATAGAGCGCGTTGCGGCTCTTTGTGCCGTTGACCGGGGCCTCGATGTCGCGGGTGTAGTCGTAGTATTTGACGCCGCCGTCGACCAGGAGCCGGCTGGAGGCCTGCCACTCGTACTCGGCGAAGGGCTGGAGCGTTTTGGCGAAGGCGACCATGTCGTAGCTGTAGTTGTAGTCGGGCTGGCCGACCGCGGTGAGCGGGTTGGTGGAGACAGGCTTGAACTGGACGGTGGCCGTGCTTAGATCGACCGCGTCGCCACCCGTGGTCGTGTAGTCGAGTCCGTAAAGGTAGCGGGGATTGCGGCTGTATTCGAGCCAGACACCGGTCTTGAACGTGCCTACGGAATCCTGGTGAGAGAGCAGGAAATAGTTTCCGTAGGCGCGGTAGCGATTGACCTTGAAGGAACCAAGCATGTTGACGACGGCCGACACGGTCTTGGTCTTCGGCTTCTCGCGGCTCTCGTTGTTGTAATAGTAGGTGTAGACCTTGTCGCCGGCCTCCCAGCCGTTGCCGAGCCGGGCGTCGAAGCCGAGGTACTCGAAATCGGCCTGCTTGTCCTGATAGTTGTACCCTCGATAGAGGGTGCTGGTCGGGTCGCCGTTGAGGCCGAAGTTGCGACCCAGCGTGTCGATCTGCTGCTGGGTCAGCTTGCCGGGGTTGCTGAAGTGGATCTTATTGTAGCTGCTAAGGAAAGTGAGCGAAGCGTCGTGGCCGATCGGCTGGAGGTATTTGACGTAGGTCGTGTCGCGCTTCATGTCCGAGAACGTCCGGTAGCCGTCGGTGGACATGCGCTGGTAGCTGGCGATGACCGAGGCGTTGTTGAGCGCGGGCAGCAGGCCGGAGTTGACCTCGAAGTGCCCGAGCTGCGTGTTCCAGCTGCCGTAGCTGAGCGTCGGCACGAAGCCCGCGACGGTGCGGGGATCCTTCGAGTACATCGCGATGGTGCCGCCGAAACTCGCCTGGCCGATGGTGCTGGCCGAGCCGGGCCCGCGGTCGACGACCATCCGGCCGATCAGCTTGGCCGGGAAGTAGCTCGTGGTGTGGTGCGAATAGTCGTTCTGGTCGCCGAAGGGGATGCCGTCAAACGTCACGTTGTACTGCGCATCGTCGAAGCCGCGCATCGTGAGGTGCTTTGATTCGCTCAGGCCCGGGCCGTTCGTCTCGACGTTGGCGACGCTGGGCGCGATGTTGGCGATCGTGGCGAAGTCGGCGGTCGGCGCCACCTGGTTCGAGATGTAGTCCAGGTTGATGACCGACAGCGGCTGGGTGGCGTCGAGCCGGCTCTCGGTCGGAGCCTGGGTCAGCGCCGAATGGCGCGGCGCGGTGACCTCGAGATCCTCGAGACGAAGGGTGTCGATGGCGGGGGCAGCCGCGTCGTCCGCATGCAGGACGGCGGCGAGGGACAAGAACAGAAGCGTGGAGATTCTGGTGTAGGAGTGCACGCGAGAGTATGAGGAAATCCGGGCGGTGGCGAGCAACCCCGCAACGGGCGCCGATGTGGCGGCGGCGTGAAATCGGCGTGGCGGCCGCGTGACGATGTGAAATCGCGGCAAACGCGCGCGTCCCGCCTTGACACTTGCCTCGCGCGAAACCCGCGCCGACCTTTCCGCGGGACCACCCTCCACCCATGCTCAAGGGAAGCTTCGACCTGCCGATCGTGTTCGACCTCGGTGCGACGTTCGCGTTCGCGCTCACCGGCGCGCTCGCGGCGATCAAGCGGCATTACGACATCGTCGGCGTGCTGGCGTTGGCGCTCGTGTCGGGCATCGGCGGCGGCCTGATCCGCGATGGCATCTTCCTGCAGTCGGGCCTGACGCCGCTGCTCACGACCCCCGCCTACATCTACACGATCTCCGCGGCCACCGTCGCGAGCTTCTTCTTCCAGCACCGCGTCCACGTCTTCGCCCGGCTGATCGCGTGGGTCGATGCCCTGGGGCTCGGCGCCTACGCGGTGTTCGGCGTGCAGAAGGCGCTCACCGCCGGGCTGCCGCCGTCCGCCGCGGTCCTGATCGGCGTCATCAACGCCGTCGGCGGCGGGCTCCTGCGCGACGTGCTCACGCGCGAGGAGCCGCTGGTCTTCAAGCCCGGGCAGTTCTACCTGCTCACGGCGCTGGTCGGCGCGGTGACGTTCATCTACGCCGGCGCCTACCTCGGCGTCACCGCCACGCAGGCGGGCCTGCTGGCCATGGGCGTCACCTTCCTGTTCCGCTCGGTGACGATCGCCTTCAACTGGCAGACGGCGCCGGTGTCGTCCGGCGCCATCTTCACCGCGGGCGAGGATCGGGCGGCGGGGGACGGCTGACCGGTGGAGCCGGCACGAAGTGCCGGTCCCACCCGGGATCCGCTTCAGCCCTGCTTCCGGAACTCGTCGTGAATCCAGTCGGTGAGCATGTCCTTCTCGTAGCGCAGCGGGTCGTTCGCGAACGCGCGGGTGATCCGGGTCTGGAAGGCGAGGTCGACGAGGCGGCGGTCACCCTGCTTCACGACTTTGCCGTCGGCGTCGGTGACGGTAAACGAGAGGGTGATCCGCGGAATGTAGATGTCCTTGACGATGCGAATGTCATCGAACTGCGGGCCGCGCCACGGCTCGAAATCGCCGGCGAGGTCGATGTCGGTGAACGTGACGGTGAGTTTCTGGCCGGCGGGCAGGAGGGGGGCGGCCTGGTTCTGGACCAGCTCCTGGAGACGCGGGAAGACGTTGGCCCCGCCGCGCTCGTTCTCGAAGTCCATCGAGTTTTCTTTGACGTCCGTGAACTTCTCCGGGTGGGAGAACACGACGTCGACGTTCTTGGGGGCGGGCTGGCCGGCGGCAGCGCGCGCCAGCGCGGTCACGCCGACGAAACCGGCGAGCAGGAAACGGAGAGTGGTGGAAGTTTTCATGGGTTCTTGTGACGCCTGATACGCCGAAATGTTTCGGGTGGATGCACGCGTGGGTCCGGCTTATTTGGCCACGGGCGCAGTTTCGCCCAGGATCGCCGCGGGCGCGGACTTGCGGGCCCGGCGCCCGCGGGTGAAGCGATCCATATAGAGGTAGATCACCGGCGTGATATAGAGCGTCAGCATCTGCGACACCACCAGCCCGCCGACGACCGCCAGGCCGAGCGGGCGGCGCGAGTCGGCGCCGGCGCCGAGCCCGAGCGCGATGGGAAACGCGCCCGCCAGTGCCGCGAAGGTGGTCATCATGATCGGCCGGAAACGCACGAGGCAGGCCTCGGTGATCGCCTGCTCGGCGTTGAAGGCCCCGCCCTGCTCTCGCTCCCGGGCGATGGCGAAGTCGATCATCATGATGGCGTTTTTCTTCACGATGCCGACGAGCAGGATGATGCCCACATAACCCATGATGTTCAGCTCCTCGCGGAACGCCCAGAGCGTGAACAACGCGCCGAAGGCCGCCGCCGGCAAGCCGGAGAGGATCGTCACCGGGTGGATGAAGTCCTCGTAGAGGATGCCCAGCACGATGTAGATCACGACGACCGCCAGGATCAGCAGGAGGCCGAGGCCCTGCAGCGAGGAGGCGAACGCCTGCGCCGAACCCTGGAAACCGTAGCTGATCGTCGCCGGCAGTTCGCGCCGGGCGATGTCCGACACGACCGCCGCCGCCTGCCCGAGCGAAACGCCCGGGCGGGTGTTGAACGACACCGTGACTGCCGGGAGCTGGCCGAGGTGATTGATGGTCAGCGGGCCCACCTCGCGGTGGAGCGAGGCCACCGCCTCCAGCGGGATGCTGGCGCCGTCCTTGCCCTTGAGGTAGAGCAGCGAGAGCGACTCGGCCGTCTTCTGGAAATCCGGCGCCATCTCCATGATGACGTAATACTGGTTCGTCGGCGTGTAGATGGTGGACACCTGCCGCGAGCCAAACGCGCTGTAGAGCGCGTCCTCGATCTGCTCCGGCGTGACGCCCAGCGTGGCCGCGCGGTCGCGCTTGATGTCGACGCGCAGCTGCGGGTTCGAGATCTGCAGGTCCGTGTTCACGTCCTGGAGCTCGGGCACGGTGCGGAGCTTCGCCTCCATCTTCTGCGCCGCGGCGTAGAGCTCCTGCAGGTCGCTGCCGAACAGCGTGAACTGGTAGAGCGCCTTGGTCAGCGAGCCGCCGATGCGGATCGGCGGCAGCAGCTGCGGGTAGGCCTTCAGGCCGGGGACGACCGCCAGGTCGCGGCGGAGCATCTGGACGATCTGCTCCGCCGGCGGGCGCTGGTTGAGCGGCTTCAGGCGCATGAAGATGCGCCCCTGGTTGTTGGCCGAGGACGACGGCCCGCCGCCGATGGCGGACATGAACGAGTCGACGTAGGGGTTCTTCGCCACGATCTCGGCCGCGGCAATCTGGTGGCGGACCATCTCGTTGAACGACACGTCCTGCGCCGCCTCGGTGAAGGCGAAGATCTGGCCGGTGTCGTCATTCGGGATGAAGCCCTGCGGCAGCCGCCAGGCCACCACGACGCTGAGCACGACCATCAGGCCGGCCACGGCCGCCGTCGCGCCCTTGTGCCGCATGCTGCGCCGGAGCGTCCGGGCGTAGAGCGAGTTCATGCGGTCAAACACCCGCTCGAAGAAATGGTAGATCTTGCCGTGCTGCTCGGCCGTGCCGGGCCGGTGCGGCCGCAGGAACCGGCTGCAGAGCATCGGCGTCAGCGTAAGCGAGACGAAACCCGACACCAGGATGGCCGCCGTGATCGTCACTGCGAACTCGTGCAGCAGCCGCCCGAGGATGCCGCCCATGAAGAGCACGGGGATGAACACGGCCACGAGCGAAAGCGTCATCGAGAGGATGGTGAACCCGATCTCGCGCGAACCGCGGAAGGCCGCCTCGCGCACGGGCATGCCGCCCTCGATGTGCCGGACTATGTTCTCCAGCATGACGATGGCGTCGTCGACCACGAAGCCGACCGAGAGCGTCAGGGCCAGCAGCGAGAGGTTGTCCAGCGTGTAGCCCGCGAAATACATCACGATGAACGTGCCGAGCAGCGCCATGGGGATGGCCAGGCCGGGGATGATCGTGGCCCGCAGGGTGCGCAGGAACATGAAGATCACCAGCACGACGAGGCTGATGGCGAGCGTCAGCGTGAACTGCACGTCGTTGACCGATTCCTTCACGGTGATCGAACGGTCGAACAGGACGTCGAGGTTGACCGAGGCGGGCAGCTGGGAGCGGAAGGCCGGGAGCACGTCGCGCACGCGGCTGACGACCTCGACCGTGTTCGTGCCCGGCTGGCGCTGCACCGCGAGCACGATGGCGCGGGCGCCCTTGCCGCCGGTGTAGAACCAGCTCGCCACGCGGTTGGCCTGCACGCTGTCGATCACGCGGGCCACCTCGCCCAGCCGCACCGGCGCGCCATTGTGGTAGGCGATGATGATGTCGCGGAACTCCGCGCTGTGATTGAGCTGGCCGGTGGCGACCACCGTCATGGTCTGGTGGTTGCCGTCGAGCACGCCGGTGGGCAGGTTGACGTTGTGGGCGGCCAGCGCGGCCTTCACCTCGCTCAGGGCGATGCCCCGGCTGGCGAGCGCCCGCGGGTCGAGCTGGACGCGGAGGGCGTATTTTTGCGAGCCGTAGACCTGCACCTGCGCCACCCCGTCGATGGTCGAGATGCGCTGGGCGAGGATGGTCTCGGCATATTCGTCCACCACCGACAGCGGCAGCGTCGGCGAACTGAGCGCCAGGTAGATGATCGGGGCGTCGGCCGGGTTGGTTTTCCGGTACGAGGGCGGCGCGGGCATGTCCGTCGGCAGGCGGCGCTGCACGGCGGCGATGGCGGCGGCCACGTCCTGCGCCGCGGCGTCGATGTTGCGCTCGAGCGCGAATGTCATCGTGATCTGCGTCGAACCGATGCCGCTGGTCGACACCATCGAGTCGATCCCCGCGATCGTCGAAAGCTGCTGTTCGAGCGGCGTCGCCACCGCCGAGGCCATCGTCTCCGGGGTCGCGCCGGGGAGGCCGGCGCTCACCACGATGGTGGGAAAATCGACATTCGGCAGGTCGCTGACCGGCAGCAGGCGGTAGGCCATCAGGCCGAAGACGCACAGCGCGACGGTCATGAGCGTCGTCATGACCGGGCGGCGGATGCAGAGCTCGGGCAGATTCATGGCGCGGCGTTCCCGCCCGCGCCCGCCGTGACGGTGGCGGCGGCCAGGGCCTTGGCTTCGACCCGGGCGCCGGGGACGAGGCGGAGCTGGCCGTCGGTCACGACGGTCTCGCCCGCCTTCACGCCGCCGGCCAGCAGCGTCAAGTCGTCAACCGTGCGCAGCACGTTGACCACCCTGAGCTCGACCGTGTGGTCCGGCTTCACGACGTACACCTGCGCGTTATCCTGGCCGGTCTGCACCGCCGCGCTGGGCACAACGATCGCGGCGCGATCGACGCCGGTCTGGGTCTGGACGCGCACGAACTGGCCGGGCCAGAGGGCGTGGTCGGCGTTTTCAAACAGGGCCTTCAGCACGATGGTGCCGGTGGTGGGATCGACGGCGTTGTCAATGAACGTCAGCCGGCCGTCGCCGCGGGAGACACCGGTGGTGTTGTCCGTCACCAGCACCTCGATCGCACCGGCCGCCATCGTGGCCCGGAGAGCCGGCAGGCTGTCCTCGGGCACGGAGTACGCGACGGAGATCGGCGTGAGCTGGTTGATGGTGACGACGGTGAAGTTGTTGTCGTTGGCCTTCATCAGCGCGCCCTCGTGGAGCAGCAACTGGCCGGTGCGGCCGGCGATCGGTGCGCGGATCTCGGTGTAGCCGAGCTGCAGCTCGGCGTTGGCCAGCGCGGCCGCGCGGGATTGCACGTCGGCTTTCGTGGTCTCGGCCCGCGTCTCGTATTGCGCCAGCGACTCCTTCGAGATCGCGGACTGCTGGTCGAGGTGCGAATAGCGGTCCGCGTCGACCGCGGCCTGGCGCGCCTGCGCCTGTGCGGTGGCGAGCGCGGCGCGGGCCTGGAGCACGGCGTTCTCGAACGGGCGCCGGTCGAGCGTGACCAGGAGTTCGCCGGCCTGGACGTCGTCGCCCTCCTTGAAATGCACGGCGGCGATGATGCCGTCGACCTGCGACTTCACGTTGACCGTGCGCAGCGCCTGGACCTTGCCGATGGCCTCGATGCGGCGCGGCATGTCGCGCTGGACGGCGGTGGCGGTCTGCACCGGGACGGCGGGCGGGCCGCCGCGAGCGGACTGGGTCCGGCCGCAGCCGGCGGCCAGCAAGAGTGCGGCGGCCGCGGATACAAGGAGGAGGGAGCGACGGGGAGTCATGGAGAATCAGGCGGACTGGGCTTCGAGCTGCAGGAGGTTGGCCTTGATCGTGGCGAGGTCGTCGACGAGCGCCACGCGGCGGTCGGCCGGAATGCCCGTCAGGTATTCGCTCCTGAGACGATTGGCGCGGTCATCAAGTTGCGCGATGACGCGCGCCGCCCGCGGCGTGAGCTCGAGACGGTAGGCGCGGCCGTCGGCCGCGTCATCGGCCCGCCGGATCCAACCAGCCCGCTCCAGGCGGTCCGCCTGGCGACTGACGGAAATCTTCTCCACCTGAAGCAGCTCGGCCAGGTCGCTTTGCGTGCAGCCGGGATGGCGCCGCAGGTAAAGCAGGAACAGCCACTGGGCCCGGGTCAGCCCGAGATCCCGGACCCGGCGGTCAAATTCCTTCCGCGCCAGCCGGTTGATGTCGGCCAGCAGCACGCCGACATTGCGCTCGAGGTTGGGGTGGGACGAAGACACGAGCCGCAACTGGTAAGCTAGCTTACCATCCGGGGCAAGCGCGTGGTTCCGGCCCGTCGCGGGATTTTACACCAATTTTAGACTTCGATTTTCGCCCAATTTTAAACCCGGCGCCGAAGGCTCTGTCTCTCGGGGTGTCAGTGCCAACCCACAACCAAAGGAGATCCATACAATGAATCAGTCCACGCTCCGAACCATCCCTTGTCTTCTCGCCCTGGTGACCGCCGCCTATGCGGGTCCGGTGGCGGGAGTTACCGGGGCCGCGGCCGGCCATGCCGCGCTCCCCCCGCCCGCCCTCCCCCACGTACCCTCCACCCCGCCGCCTCCGCCGCCGTCCGTCTCTGCAAGTGCCGCGGCCCAGGGGGCGGCGGCCGCCGCCGGAGCCGCCGGTGCGGCGAGCCACGCCGGCCAGGTCGCCGTCCATCCGGATGCCGACGGCGTGAATGCCAACGCCACCATGCATGCCTCGGCGGCCGGCGAGGCCAACGGACTGTCCGTCGCCACGGTGGTGTCGGGCGGCGCCGCCGCCGACCTCGATGTCCCGCAGGTGGTGAGAACCATCCATGAGGCGAGCTTCACCGCCCGCGACACTGTGGCCGGCGAAGTGCAGACCCGGATCGATGCCGGCGAACGCCACCTGGCCGATCTCGAAGCCCGGGCCGACAAGAACGGCAGCAAGGCCCGCTCGGATTTCGCCACCGCGCGCCGCGAGGCGCGGGCGAAGCAAAAAGCCGTGCGCGCTGACCTGAAGGCCGCCACGAAGGCCGACGGTGAGGTTAACTGGGGCAGCGTCCAGTCGGACCTGGCCAAGGATTACCGCGCCTACGCCGATGCGGTCGTGAAAGCCGAAGCCGCCGCGAACACGTCGCCCGACAAGGACTGAGGCGACGACCACCATCCACGCCGAAACCTGGGCCGGGGGCGCCATGCCTCCGGCCCGCCTTTCATCCCACCATGAAAAACCTCCTCACCCTGCTCCTGCTCCCTGCCGCCGCGCTGGCGGCGGATAAACTCACCGTCCCCGTTGACTCGACCCCGCCGGCCAAGATGACCGCCGGCGTCGGAGTGGACTTCAGCCGCGGCGACTATGGCTTTGCCAGCGACACGGATTTCCTGTCCGTGCCATTAAACCTGTCTTGGGAACGCGGCGCGTGGTCCTGGAACGCGGCCATTCCCTATGTGACGTTGCGCGGCCCGGCCACGGTCGTGGGCGGCGGCGGCACCCCGCGCGCGTCGTCGGCCTCCACCTCGGGGCTCGGCGATGTGCTCCTGGGCGCCACCGACCGTTTCCGGACCGGCGCCGACCTCCTCAACGTCGCGTTCACCGGCCGCGTCAAGCTGCCGACGGCCGACGACAGCCGGGGCTTGGGCACCGGACGCGCCGACGGCTACGGGCAGTTCGATTTCTACGAGACGGTGGGGGACTACACGCCGTTCGCGAGCATCGGTTACCGCGCGCTGGGCCGCAGCGCCGCGTATCCCCTCAAGAGTGGCGCCTATCTCGGCCTGGGCTCGCACCTGCGCCTGGCCGCCGGGACGGTGCTGACCTTCGGCTATGACTGGGGCCAGCGCATTCTCGACGGCGGCCCGTCGACCAGCGATGCCACCATCACCTTGACCACCGGACTGGACGCTCCCTGGCAGTTTGTGGTGTACGGGCTCAAGGGCTTCACCGACGCCAGCCCGAATTTCGGCGGCGGCCTTTCGCTGGCCCGGCGCTTTTAGGTCCTGCTCCGGTCGCCGGCGCCCCGCCTGAATCGGGCGCCTCACCGGGCGGCGTCCGGCCTGCGCCGGACGCCGCTCGCCCGTGAGGTGCATGGGCGGACTCAAGTCCGAAGATTCCCGGGGGCGGCAGGCTCCATCGCGGTGCGCGCGCGTCCGCCGGAATAATTTTCCGCGTCGGTCCTCCCACGGGTCCATGCACCTGCGTTCCTTTCGCCTCTTCATCGTTCTCCTGTCCCTGCCGCTCGCGCTGCGCGCGGGCCTCGCTCCCGCCGCAACCGCGATCGCCCCGATCGCTCCGGGCGTGAAAGCGCCAGCTGCGACGGTGCAGACCGTCGCGGGCGCCGGGATCGAGCTCGCGTCGGTCCTCGCCGCCAAGCCGACCGTCCTCGTCTTTTATCGCGGCAGCTGGTGTCCCTACTGCAACCGGCACCTTGCCGCGCTCGCCGAGGTCGAGCCGAAGCTGCTCGAGCTCGGCTACCAGATCGTCGCGATCAGTCCGGATGAAACGGCCGGTTTGCAGGCCATGGCCGCCAAGCACCACCTCGCGTACCGCCTGCTCTCCGACCGCGCCATGACCGCGGCGTCCGCCTTTGGTGTCGCCTTCCGCGTCGATGCGGCGGGCGTCGCCGCGTATCGCGGTTACGGGGTCGAGCTTCCGCCCGTGCCCGGCGAGGCCGACGCGCGCTGGCTGCCCGTACCGTCGGTCTTCATCATCGATCGCGCCGGCGTCGTGCGCTTCGCCCACACGAATCCCGATTTCAAGGTGCGCCTTTCCGGCGAGGAAGTGCTCGCCGCGGCCCAAGCGGCGCGCTGAGCGCCGCGCAAGTCGGCGGACACCGAGTCGAGTCTTTTTTTTCACGCGGCGAACGAGGCGGGCTTGCAGCCGGGGCGCCGGCGGGCAAGTATCGCGCTCCGCCTTCGGCCGCATGAAAAACTCACGCCTGTTACTTGCGCTTCTCGTTGCGTCCGTTGCCGGCCCGATCGCCTTTGCCCAGGAAAGCAGCGAGGTGGCTTCGCTGCGGGCCAAAGCCGAAAAAGGCAACGGCATCGCCCAATACAATCTCGGCCTCGCCTACGCCCAGGGCCGCGGCATCGCCGCCGATCCCGTCGAGGCTTTTGTCTGGCTCTCGCTGGCCAATGAAAACGGCTCGCGTGGCCGCACGCTCGATGCGCTGGCCGCTTCGTTCGACAAGGCCACCTACGATGCCGCCCAGGAACGGCTGGCCGCGCGCAAGAAGGAATTTCCCGGTCTCGTCCGGGTGGCCGCACCGGCCCGGGCCGAGTCCGTGCCCGCGGTGGCGGCCGACCAGGCGGAAACGCCGGCCTCGCGCGGGCCCGCCGCCCCGCCCGCACCCCCGGGGAGCGAACGCCCCGGGCCGGCACCCGCCCAGCGGGACGACGGCGCGCTCAACCGCGTCGTGGGTGAACGCGACGCGCTCGCCGCCCGGGTCGACACCCTGGCCGCCGAACTGGCCGCCGCGCGCGCCGAACGCGACCGCGCCACCGGCCAGGCCGCCGACCTGGCCCGCGCCGCCCAGGCCGCGCGCGAAGGTTCCAGCGCCCTCGAGGCGCAGGCTCGCGCCGCCCAGGCCCAGATCGCCAGCCTCACCCGCGACACCGAGGCGTTGAAGACCGAGCTCGGCCAGGCCCGGCAGGCCCTTGAGGCCCTGCAACGCGCGCCCAAGCCCGCCCCCGACACCGCCGCGTTGGATCAGAAAACGAAGGAGCTGCAGGCCGCGCTCGCCGACCTCGAATCCGCCCGGACGTTTGGGCACGAGGTCGAAAGCACCCTCAACAAGGTCAGCGACCAGAAATCCGCCCTGGAGACGCAGGTCGCTGCGTTGTCCCAGGCGAAAGCCGAAGCCGCCACCGCCGCGGCCGCGGCCGCTCGCCAGTTGGGCGAACTTCAGCAGCAGGTCGCCAGCCTCACGAGCGAGGCCGGGAAATTGCGCCAGGAGGCCGCCGCCGGCGCCGGCAATGCGGCGGCGCTGGCCGCGCTCAAACAAAATCTCGCCGCCGCCGAACAGGCCCGCGACGAGGCGCAGCGACAGCTGGCCGCCAAGCCGGGATATCCGGATTTGTCCGGTCGCGTGAAAGAACTCGAGGCATCGCTGGCCGAGGCCCGCAGCGCGAAACCCAGCTACCCGGACCTTTCGGGCCGCGTGCAGGAGTTGGAGACCACCGTCGCCTCGCTGCGCCAGACCGCCGCCGCGAAGCCGGCCTATGCGGACCTGTCCGGCCGCGTGAAAGAGTTGGAGGAGTCGCTGGCTGCCGCCCGTAGCGCCAAACCAGCCTATCCGGATCTTGCGCCGCGCGTGAATGAACTGCAGACCCAGGTCGCCGCCCTGCAGGAATCCGCCGAACGCGATTCCAAGGCCGCCGAGGCCCTCAAGGCCACGCTGGCGGAGCGCGATGCGCAGATGCACACCGCCCAGGCCGATTCGAGCGCCGCGACACAAAAGCTCGCAGCCGCCGAGGACACCGCCAAACAGGCTCAGGCTTCCGCGCAATCCCTGCAAGCCGAGCTGGCCCAGCTGCGCCAACGCCCGACTGCCCCCAGCTACCCCGATCTGTCCGGCCGCGTGAAGGAACTGGAGGAATCGCTGGCCGAGGCGCGTAACGCGAAACCGGCTTACCCGGATCTCTCCGGTCAGGTCGCCCGGCTCGAGGCCCAGGTCGCGGCTCTCACCAAGGACAAGTCCGGAGCCGAGGCGCGGATCGAAAACCTCACCACGGAAGCGGAGGCCGCGCGCGTTGCCCGCAACCAGCTCGGCGCCGCCCTGGCGCAGGCCCAACAGGAAAAGGAACAGCTCGCCGCCGCCAAGGACAACGGCGCGCAGCACGCCGCGGAGCTCGCGCAAATGAACGACAAGCTCGCCGCGGCCGAGAAACAGGCCACCGGGCTTCGGCAGGAGCGCGACACCCTCAACGGCAAACTTTCCGAGGCCGCCGCGAACGTCTCCACCTTGCAGGCCGACCGCGAGCGGATGCAAAAGATGCTCGCGGACGCCGGTCGCCAACTCCGCGATGCTTCGCTCGCCGCCAGCCGCACCAAGGAACTCGAGACCCAGGTCAAGAGCCAGTCCGCCGAAGTCGAGTCGGCGCGCTCGGCCCAGACGGAACTCAAGGACACCGTCGCGAAGTTGGAACAGGACAAGGCCGCCCTCAGCGCGCAGCTGCAGGAAGCGCGCAGCGCCAAGCCGGCTTACGCGGACCTGTCCGGCCGCGTCAAGGAGCTGGAAGCGTCGCTGACCGAGGCGCGCAGCGCCAAACCGGCTTACCCGGACCTGTCCGGACGCGTCCAGGAATTGGAGACGGCGCTGGCGGCAGCGCGTAACGCGAAACCGGCCTATCCGGACCAGTCCGGCCGCGTGCACGAGTTGGAAGCCCAGGTCGCGAGCCTGAAAAACGCCTCACCGGCCTATCCCGATCTGTCGGAGCGAGTGAAGGAGCTGGAGAGCGCGCTGGCCGGTTCGTTCACCCAGGCCACCACCGACCAACGTCGAATCGCCGAGCTGACCAAGGAACTGCAAACGGCGAAGACCGCCGCGCCCGCATATCCGGATCTGTCCGGGCGCGTCAAGGAGCTCGAGGCCGCGCTGGCCGAGGCGCGCAGCGCCAAACCGGCCTATCCTGATCTGTCCGGCCGCGTGCAGGAATTGGAGACGGCGCTGACTGCCGCGCGTAACGCGACACCGGCCTATCCCGATCTCACCAGCCGGGTCGCCGAACTGGAGGGCCAGGTCGCTTCGCTTGCGCAAGCCAAGGCCAAGGCGGAGCAGGCCGCCCAGGCCAAGCCGGCTTACCCCGACCTCTCCGGCAAGGTGAAGGAGCTGGAAGGCACGGTCGCGGCACTGACCCAGCGGCTCTCGGCCGCCGAGCAGGCGCACAGCGAAGTCACGAAGCAATTCGACGATTACAAGGGCGCGACGATCGCCAGCCAGCGCGACGCCGCCAACCAGCAGGCGCAGCAGAAAATGCTCGAGTCCGACAAGGCGGCGCTCCGCCGCCAGCTGGAGACGGCGTCGGCCGACGCCGAGAAATTGCGGACGCAGGTAGCCGCCCTGAAGGCCGCGCCCGCGCGCCCCGATCTGTCGGGCCGCGTCAAGGAATTGGAAACCCAGGTCGCGGCCGACGTGGCCGCGGTCGCCGCCGCCAAGGCCGAGACCCAGCAGGTCCGCGACCGCCTGGCCGAGGTCGAGAAGGCGCGCGACGCCGCGACCGCGCTCGCCGCCGCGAAACCTGCCGCGCCCGCTTATCCCGACCTTTCGGGCCGGGTGCAGGAACTGGAGGCCCAGCTGGCGACCGCAAAGAATGCCGCCGAGCAGGCCGCCGCCGCGAAGACGACGGCGCCGGCCTACCCGGACCTGTCCGACAGGGTGAACGAATTGCAGGCGGCGCTGGGCGACGCGACGCGCCAGCTCGTCGCGGCCAACGCGGCGCAGGCCGACCTGAAACACCAGCTCGACGGCGTCACGGCCGCCCTGCAGAATTCCGCCAAGGAGAAAGGCGGCGAGGCGGACCAACTGCGGCGCGAGCGCGACGAGCTTTCCGGCCGCCTCACCAGCCTCGCCGGCGAGGTCGCGCAATTGCGCAGCGATCGCGAGCGGATGCAGAAGATGCTGGCCGACGCCGGCCGGCAGCTGCGCGACGCGTCGGGCGCGACGAGCCGCGTCAAGGAACTTGAGTCCCAGCTGGCCGCGCAGCAGACCGCCGCGTCCGGCGCGCAGGCCGAGGCCGCGCAAGCCCGGGAGCAGCTCGCCACCCTGGCCAAGGCGAGGACCGACGATGCCGCGAAACTCGACGGCTTGCAGGCGCAGCTGACGGCCGCGACGGCCGAAGCCGCCGGCACCAGGCAGCAGCTCGCCGAGCTGACGGCGAAGGCCGCCGCCCCAACCGCGCCCGCCTATCCCGACCTGTCGGCGCGCGTGAAGGAGCTTGAGGCGCAACTTGCGGAAAAACCCGCGGCCCCGGCCTACCCCGATTTGTCCGGCCGCGTGAAGGAACTCGAGGCCGCGCTCGCGAACTCGCAAACGGCCAAACCGTCCTACCCGGATCTATCCGGCAAGGTCAGCGCGCTGGAAGCGCAAGTCGCCTCGCTCTCGCAGGCCAAGGAAGAAGCCGAACGGGCCGCGAAGGAAGTGCCCGCCGCGCCTGATTATCCCGACCTGCGCGATCGCGTGAAGGAACTCGAGGCGCAGGTCGCGGCGAAGCCCGGCGCTCCGTCGTACCCGGACTTGTCCGGCCGCGTCCAGGAATTGGAAGGACAACTCGCCTCGGTTACGCAGGCCAAGGACGAGGCCGAACGGGCCGCGAAGGAAGTGCCCGCCGCGCCTGACTATCCCGACCTGCGCGACCGCGTGAAGGAGTTGGAGACACAACTGGCGGATGCCGCCACCGCGGCGTCCAGCGCGAAGCAACAGGTCGCCGAGTTGACCGCGGCCCGGACCACCCCGCCCGCCGCCGCGCCGGCCTACCCGGATCTGTCCGGGCGCGTCAAGGAGCTCGAGGCCGCGCTCGCCACCGCGCAGAACGCGACCCCGGCCTACCCCGATTTGTCCGGCCGCGTGCACGAGCTCGAAGGAGCGCTCGCCGAGGCGCGCAACGCCAAACCGGCGGCCGACCTCTCCGCCAAGGTGGGCGAACTCGAGGCCGCGCTCGCCGACACGAAGCAGCAACTCGCGGCCGCCACGACGGAAGCCGCCAATGCGAAACAACAGGTGGCCGCCCTGCAGAAACCGCCGGAAGCTGCGCCGAAGCCCGCGGCGACGACGGAGTCGGTTGACGTCGCCGACCTCCAGCGCCGCCTGGCCGAGACCGAGGACAAGCTCGCGATCTCGCTGCGCGGTTATGCCGTCCTGCAAAAGGAACGTGACGAACTGAAGAACGCCGCGCCCGCCCCCACCGCCCCCGCCCCCGCGGCTGATAGCGCCGCGCTGGCCGAGAAGGACGCGCTGACCAAGCAGGTCGCCGACCTGAACGCCGAGGTCGCACGCCTGAAGGCCGCGGCCCCCGCCCCGGTCGATGACGCGCTCAAGGCCGAGCGCGACACCCTCGCGGCCCGCGTGGAATCGCTCACCAGCCAGGTCGCCAGCCTGAAGGCCGCGGCCCCCGCCCCGGCCGACGATGCGCTCAAGGCCGAGCGCGACACCCTCGCGGCTCGCGTGGAATCGCTCACCAGCCAGGTCGCCAGCCTCCAGTCGGCCGCCGCGGCGCAATCATCCGCGCAGGAGCAGCTCACCACGCTGGCGGCGGAACGCCAGAAACTCGCCGCCCAACTGGCCGGGGCGCAAGCGGAGGCGACCCGCGCCAACCAGGCCCTCGCCGCCCTGCAACGGAACAACAGCCAGGGCACCAACGAACTGGCCGCGACCCGCGCGCTCGTGCAGCAGCTGCAGGGCAGCAACACGGTGCTCGCACAGGAGAATTACCAGTTGAAGACGATGCTGGCGCGTTCGGTCGGCGGACCCGCCCCGGCCGTGGCGACGCCCACCTCGGCTCCAGCAACCGCGTCCGTCGCTGCCCCGCCGACCGCCCCGGGCTTGCGCACCCACACCGTCGTCGCGGGCGATTCGCTTTCGCGCATCAGCCAGCGCTATTACGGGACGGCCAACCGCTGGCAGGACATCTACGCCGCGAATCGCGATCGCATTGCCGACAACGGCGCCCTGCGCGTCGGCGTCGTGCTGAGAATTCCTTAAGGCGGCGCCCCGCCTCCGCCGAATTACCAGGGAGAATTGATTCGCCCCGAACGCGAGCGGCTGCTGCGCTCCGCCCCATGGCTACGATCGCATTCATCGGCACCGGCGTCATGGGCCGCAGCATGGCGGGGCACCTGCTCCGCGCCGGGCACACGTTGCACGTCCACAACCGCACGCGCGCCAAGGCGCAGGCGTTGCTCGAAGCCGGGGCGCACTGGCACGACTCCGCCGGGGACGCCGCGGCCGCGGCCGAGTTCG
>Ga0310810_10000028_pt1 | contig 184942 bp, 161 predicted proteins | sample NCmetagenome_FD_207641 | JGI IMG/M metagenome (GOLD analysis project Ga0310810, IMG submission 207641) | Soil microbial communities from experimental microcosm in Duke University, North Carolina, United States - NC | ecosystem: Engineered > Artificial ecosystem > Soil microcosm > Unclassified...
CAAACACAGACGGCAGCCGGTGATGAGCCACGTGCATAGCCCGTTTCCCAGCCCATGCACGTGAAACAGAGGCAACGGCAGCAACAGCCGGTCGGCGCTCTTGATCTGCCAGCAGGTGATCAGATTGAGCGCGTTCGCCGCGAAATTGTTGTGTGTAAGGACGGCGCCCTTGGACGCCCCGGTGGTTCCCGAGGTGTAAACAATCGCCGCCGGCGCATCCCCGTCCAGTGGCGGTGAAGGCGTCTTATCTTGTTGATCCGCCGCCGTTGCGGCCCGCGCCAGCGACTCCAGATCCCCCGCAGTGACGACAGCCTTCGGCTCGGCATCGCTCACAATATGTGCGATCTCCCGCTCGCGATAGAGAATATTGATGGGCACGAAAATTACGCCGAGCTTCACGCACGCCAGAAACAGCTCGATCATTTCGACGCAGTTCGCCAGATGGACGCACAGCCGGTCTCCCACCGTGAAGCCCCGCGCGGCCAGCACACGGGCCAGTTGGTTGCTTGCGGCGTCGAGTTTGCCGAATGTGCGGTTCTCCAGGTGCCCATCGCACGCTAGAAATTCGAGGGCCGGCTCATCCCGCCGCGCCACGAGCGAAAACTCAAAAAGCTGTCGTAGGTTCATCGCGGCCGATAAGAGAGATGGCCGCGCATGCAGCCAGTGAAAATCCGCCCAACGCGACGAAGCTCGAACGGAAACTTCCCGACCAGTCCGCCAGACGGCCGACCAGCGGCGCACCCACCAGGATCATGAGAATGCCCAGCATATTCACCAGGCCCATGGCGGCGCCCGCGCGGCCGGGAAACAGCGACGCGGCACGCGTGAACAGGGCTGCGTAGGGAAGACCGCAACCCGTTCCAATCAGTAGTACCGCAACCACGGCGAGCAGAAGCGAATGCCAGCCAGCAGCCAGCAGGAAGCATCCCGCGGCATTGGCGAGGAAACTGGCAGTGAGAAGGGCCCGCATGCCCATGCGCGGCCGCAGCACGCCACCCAACGGCCGCATCACGATGCCGAGCAGCAGCACCAACGATCCGATCATGCCCGCTTTCGCAGCCGGCACTTGGAGCATGTTAACCAGTAGCGTGATCATCCACGCGCCCACTACAATCGCCAGACCGAAGGACGCCATCTGCATCAGTCCCAGCAGCCAGAGTTGTGGCGCCAGCAGCATGGCGCGTAAGTGCCCGCGCGCGTGAGCCACGGATGGCACGTGCGGCGAGACGGCCGTCCAGAAGATCCACGCGCACACAGCGAACGTGGCTGAAATGACAAATGAACCGCGCCAACCGGCCCACTGCGAGATGCGCGGCACAGCCAGAATCACGAATCCGGACCCAAGGAGGATCGAACCGCCGTACAATCCTTGCGCCAGGTTCAACCGCGGCCCAGCCAGAGCTTCGTGGATGTAGCGCGCGCCGGCCACAAAGCAGGTTCCCGTGCCGACGCCGGTAAAAACTTTCCATATCAGCAGTTGCCAGTAGGCGCCGGAAAACGCGATGGCGAAGTTTCCCAGAGCCACCCAGGCGAGCGCATAGATCAGCACGCGGCGCGATCCGAACCTGTCCACCAGATGGCCGCCGGGAACCTGCATGGCGGCGTGCGTGATGAAGATGCCCGTGGTGAGCAGCCCGGCCAGAGTCTGGCTGAAACCGAATTGGCGCGCGAGTGTCCCTACAACCGGTGCATGATTGGTGTAATTAGCGGAGAAGGCGAAACCGACGGCGCACGCGCAAGCCAGTGCGGCCCGCTGCGCTTCGATGCGCAACGCTATTGGTACGGGGGCCAGTGAGATGCCGGAGCTTTCCACCGAGACTCCGGAGCATTATACAGCCCGCACGTTCCTTTAATGGTTTTGGAAAAACGAAACGCCCGTGCGACTTCAGTCGTGCGCAGACCGAACCGCTATCCAAGGGCGAGCAAAGCCTAGTGATTCGCCGGAGAAAGAGAAGTGGCCCTAGCAGCGGGGCGTGCCTCGACGAGCTCGCCGACACGCATCTGTTTCCAGTCGTAGCGAAACTCCTGGCCGCAGTCCAGACACACGACATATGTGCCGTGGCGATTGCTCGCCGTCGCCATCTTGCGGCTCGGCGTAAGGGGAAACGTGGTCCTCTGATGCGAACAGCCAAACAGCGAATTTAGAAGTGACGCTAACATAAGGTATCCTTTGTCTACTTACTTAGATACATCATAAGGGATAAGAGTTGCAATGTAACTAGCGATTTAGCGGTACCGGAACTAAAGTTGTGCAAAACCCGACAGTTAACGCAAAACAGTACGTTGTCACCGGGCCCGAGTGGCCTTACTTTTCGCCTTATTCCTATAGTGATACGAGGCGGGCTAGTGTTTCAGATGAGGCAGTTTGGCGGAGATATCCTCGGCAATCTGCTTACCGTGAAAACGCCCGTTTTCTATGAAGATTTCGTTGGTATGCATACCGGCGACAATTACCCCAGCCAGGTAAATACCCGATGTTTCACTCTCGAGAGTGGCCGGATTGGTGCGCGGGCGCTTGGTTCCCGCATCGAGGGTGACTCCAATGGAATTCAGGAACGCCAGGTCGGGACTGTAACCAATGAGTGCGAAAACGAAATCATTCTTTAACAAAACTTCACCTTGAGGGGTATCTACTAAGATCGAGTCAGGGCGGATTTCCACAACCTTAGAATGAAAGTACGCTTTGATCTCGCCATTCTTGATTCTATTTTCTATATTTGGGCGAATCCAATACTTCACTTTTTCGGATATTTGGCCGCCGCGATGGATAAGTATAACTCTAGCACCGGTCCAGTAGAGCTCCAGCGCCGCAATGGCCGCGGAGTTCTTCGCGCCGATGACAGCAACATCCTGGTTGTAATAGGGATGCGGCTCTTTATAGTAGTGGATCACCTTCGGCAGATCTTCACCCGGGACATTCAGCAGGTTGGGGATATCGTAATACCCGGTTGCAAGGATCAACTTGCGTGCCACATAGTTGTGATGGCAGCCGTAACGGTCGGTGGTGTGCACCCGAAATTCCCCATCGGCGCCAGCTACGTTATCCACTTTCTCGTATTGGTGGATATCCAGCTTGTAGTGCTCCGCGACCCGCCGGTAATACTTCAGCGCCTCAGTGCGGTTTGGCTTCTCGTTCAAGCTGGTCATGGGGATGTCGCCGATCTCCAGCAACTCCGGCGTGGTGAAGAACGACATGTTGGTGGGGTAGTGGTAGAGCGAGTTGGTGACGCAGCCTTTTTCGATGAGGACGGCGTTCAGGCCGCGCAGCTTGAGTTCGATGCCGCAGGCCAGGCCGGTCGGCCCGGCGCCCACGACGAGCGCGTCGAGTGGAGTCGCCGGGGGGGTCACAGCTGGCTCTCGACGTCCGCGTAAACCCGTTCGAGCGCGGCAGATAGCGCTCCAGCGTCCTTGCCCCCGCCCTCGGCCATATCCGGACGCCCGCCGCCCTTGCCGCCGACGGCCTGCGCTACCGTGCCCACAAGCTTTCCGGCGTGCACTTTGGAAGTGAGATCCTTGGTGACCGCCGAGATGATGGAAACGTTGGAATCTTCGGCCGATGCCAGCACCACAACCCCGGACTTCCACTTGTTGCGCAGCGAATCGGCGAGCGCGCGCAGCTGCTGGCGGTCCATGCCGTCGAGCCGGGCGGCCAATACCCGCACATTCTTCACCGTGCGCGCCTGACTTTCCAGATCCGAAGCGGCGGATTGGGCCAGCTTGTTCTTGAGCTGCTCGACTTGTTTTTCGAGCGCGTGCTCGCGGGCCAGCACCTTCTCCACCTGCTCCACCAGCTCCGGCTCTGAAACCTTCATCATTTCGGCGATCCGCTTGAGCGCGTCATTGGCCTGCTGATAACGCTCCATCGCACGCTCCCCGGTAATGGCTTCGATGCGCCGCACACCTGCCGAGATGCTGCTCTCGTAGACGACCTTGCAGACGCCGATATCTCCGGTGCGAGACACGTGTGTGCCGCCGCACAGCTCTTTGCTGAAGTCCGGGATGGAAACCACGCGCACCCGGTCGCCGTACTTTTCGCCGAACAGCGCCATGGCGCCGGTCCCGAGAGCGACTTCGAGCGGCATGATTTCGGTGTCCACCGGAATGTTCCCGATGATTTCGTGATTCATGAGCCGCTCGACTTCTTCGATTTCGGCCTGGTCCATGGCCGTATAGTGCGTGAAATCGAAACGCAGCCGGTCAGGAGCAACGATGCTGCCCGCCTGCTTGACGTGCGGGCCCAGCACCTTGCGCAGCGCGGCATGCAGCAGGTGAGTGGCGGTGTGGTTGCGCATGGTGGCGTGCCTCGCCGGATCATTAACGCGCGCCCAGACCTCGTCGCCCGCGGCGATCGGCGCATGCGCCACGATGCGATGCACCGAAAGGCCGGGTACCGCGGGATAAGTGGTCTCGACGTCCGCCAGCTTTTCGTTGGTTTCCGAATATAGAGCCCCCTGATCGCCCACCTGGCCGCCGGTCTCAGCGTAGAACGGCGTTTCGTCGAGCACCATCTCGGCCTTCATACCCGGATCAACGCGATCCACCAGCTGCTGATCCACCAGCAGTCCGATCACACGCGCATGCGTTTCCAAGTGATCGTAGCCTACGAAGCGCGTGCGGCCCTTTTCGAGCAGCGTCTGGTAGGCCGGAGCGATCACACCCTTCTCGGCACCCTTCCAACTGGCGCGAGCGCGGCGGCGCTGCTCGTCCATTTCGCGCTCGAACCCTTCGCGGTCGATGGCCAGCCCGCGTTCGCGCGCCATGCCTTCCTGCTCATCGAGCGCCAGGCCGTAAGTGTCGTAGAGCTTGAACGCCACGGAGCCGGGCAATATCGTAACTTCCGGACGGCCTCCCTTAAGCGAGAGGGATGCTGTCCCCGGGGTCAGGATGAGCGATTTCACGGCGTCGTTGAACTCCTTTTCAGCCACCAGGAACGTGGTTGCGTAGCGGTGCTCTTCGTCTTTCACCACACGCGCGACCTGCTGCACCGTTCCCATCAACTCGGGGTACCCCGGTCGCATCAGTTCTGCAACAAAGCCTGTCAGCTCGTAAAGGAATGGCTTCTCCACACCAACCAGGCGCGCATGCCGCATGGCGCGGCGCATGATCTTGCGCAGCACGTAGCCGCGGCCTTCGTTCGATGGCAGCACGCCGTCATGGATCAGGAACGCCGTGGCCCGCGCATGGTCGGCGGCGATGCGCAAGGCGGTATCCACCTTGGGATCGGCGCCATAAGCCGCGTTGCCGAACAGCTCCGCCCCCCGATGAATGATGGGCAGCAGAAGGTCGGTATCGTAATTCGAGATTTTCCCTTGCAGGACGGCAGCCACGCGCTCCAGACCCAGGCCGGTATCGATCGACGGCCGCGGCAGCGGCGTGAGCTTGCCGCTGGCATCACGGTCGTACTGCATGAACACCAGGTTCCAGATCTCGACATAGCGTCCGCCGGCATCGCTCGGAAACGGCTCGTTCTCCCGGTCCGGCTCGGCGGCTTCCGGACCCAGATCGTAATGGATCTCCGAGCACGGCCCACAGGGCCCGGTCTCGCCCATCTGCCAGAAGTTGTCGGCTTCGTCCAGGCGGAAAATCCGCTCTTTGGGGACTCCGGCCACCGACTGCCACAGCCGCTCGGCTTCATCGTCCTCGCGGAAAATCGTCACGTACAGGCGGTCTTTGGGCAGGCCGTAATCTTTGGTGATCAGGTCCCATGCGTACTCGATGGCTTCTGCCTTGAAGTAGTCGCCGAACGAAAAATTGCCCAGCATCTCGAAAAACGTATGGTGGCGGCGCGTGTAGCCGACGTTTTCCAGATCGTTGTGCTTGCCGCCCGCGCGCACGCATTTCTGCGAGGTGGTGGCGCGATTGTATTCGCGCTTCTCCAGGCCGAGGAAGACTTCTTTGAACTGGTTCATACCGGCGTTGGTAAACAGCAGCGTTGCGTCGTTCGCCGGAACCAGCGACGAACTGGGTACCACGCGGTGTCCGCGGGCAGAGAAGAAGTCGAGAAAGCGTTGCCGTATTTCGTTACCTCTCACAGAGATCCTTCAGACGAGGGTATAGCTTTCATTTTGGCACAAGGTGCGCGCTCACGGAGGCTGGACCAGCCCACGAGGCGGGTTTCTTGATTATAGGCTACTACTTAGTCTACTATTGAACTATGATACGGCTCAACGTGCACGAGGCCAAGACGCACCTGTCCAAATATCTCGCCAAGCTGGAGAAGGGCGAAACGATCTTGCTTTGCCGGCGCAACCAGCCGATTGCGGAGATCCGGCCACTGGCGGCGAAGCGCAAGAAGCCGCGGCCCATCGGACTGCACGAGGGACAGATCAAGCTCGGGCCTGAATTCTTCGAGCCGCTACCCGACGAACTTCTGGCGTACTTCAACGGCGAAAAACCTTGAAGCTGCTGATCGACACCTGCACGTTTATCTGGCTGGCGACAGAGCCGGGCAAGGTGTCCGCGCTGGCCAAACGGCTTTTCACCGATCCGGACAATGAAGCTTTCGTGAGCTCGGTATCGTGTTGGGAGATTTCGCTAAAGTATGCAGCGGGGAAACTCACGCTGCCCGAGCCACCCGCCAAACTGGTCGCGTCATATCGCGAGCGATACGGCATTGCCGGCCTTCCCCTGGATGAAGAGTCCGCTCTCTATCTCCCTAGGCTGCCGCGCCTGCACGCCGATCCCTTCGACCGCATGCTGATCTGCCAGTCGATTGTGCATGGTCTGGCCATCCTGACGCCCGATGAATCGATCACACAGTATGCGGTGCGGACGCTCTGGTAGAGCCGGTTCGGCCCCTCACCGGTCCGCGAACAAATCACCTGCCGTCATGCTCAGATCGCGTTCCGGACCTGCGCCGCGCTCGTGCAGTGTGAGCCGTCCTGCTTCGTAGGTGATCCGCTCGACGCCGCGATAATCGCCCGGAATCTTGAATAGAAACGCGGCGTAGGAGCGCGTCGCGGTCTGGCCGGCGTCCAGATACGTATAAATCGGCCGCCCGAAGATCTTGCCTTTGGACACCAGAATGCCCACTGGCTGGTGCAGTCCGGCGGTGCCGAACTCCAGGCCGCGAGCGGCCGGCTTGCCATTCTGCGCGTTGCGCCAAATATCCAGCCAGGGATAATCGGAAGTTTTCCAGATGTAGCCGATGAGCAGACCCTTGGCCGCGGTGGATGCCGTAACCCAGCCGTATTCGTCGTCAATCGTGAACGACACGACCTCGGGCTCCTGATCGCCAGTCAGACGGCGGAGATTCACGGGCTGGCCGTCCTGGAGCGCCTGTGGCCAGAAGACGGCCGGCTCCTCCGGGTTGGGCAGCGGGCTCGATTGCATGAAGCCCTTGCGCGCATTGGCATCCACGACTGTGGTGGGGTCGAGGAACGGCGGCGCGATCGAGGGATGTTGCACCATGTTGTAGACGCGCCCGAGTTTGTTGGTGTTGGTGACGTACTCGGTGACCCGCAGCAGGGCGACGCCGTCCGCCAGGCGCATGCTACGCGCCACTTTGAATCCGGCCATGGGCAGGGTGGCGGCTATCTCCGCCTGAATCGCGTCACGGGCCGCACCCGGTTGCCGCACAACCGTCCACTGCACATGCGACGCTTCGCCATGAAACGGCATGCCGTTCTTACTCTCGGCTTCGGACGGCGCCCCCCAGCGGTCCAGGCACAGGAAGTGTCCCATTGGATGCGCCGGGCCGGGCTCGTCCGATGTCCAGCTCAGCGGGTTCAGGCGTTGATCTTTGAATTGGAACCCGACGATTGACCCGCCGCCGAGGTCGACAGTGACTTGGGCCGCGCGGCCTTCGAGCACGACGGAGGGCCGGCCGTCGATCACGGTCTGCGCTCCAGCGGAGACGGCCAGCACCAATACGAGCATCACGAGCATGCTGCGGACGAGCATCATGGCACACCAGTGTAATTCATCGCATTACGCCCGTTTGGTCCCGAGCTTGCGCGCGCGGTAAAATCGTACAAGCTGTCATGCGCTCACTCCAGTGCCCGTCGAAACGAAACCGGCGGCACGTTGCCATCCTGATTCTCGCCGTGGGCAACGTATTGGCACTGGGCCAATCCAAGAAGCCGGTCAACTTCGAGTCCGATGTACTCCCCATTTTTCAGGCGAGCTGCGTCCCGTGCCACGGCTCCACGGTCAAGATGAAGGGCCTCGACCTCAGCACGCTTGCCGGGGTCACTAAGGGAAGCGATGCCGGGCCGGTGGTAGAGCCCGGTAATCCGGAGGAAAGCCGTCTCTACAAAATGGTGCAGACGGGCGCCATGCCGAAGGGCGGCAAGCCTCTCGCCGAGGATCGCGTGGCGGTGATCCGCCAATGGATCGAGGGCGCCGAGAAATCTCCGTTGGCGGCAGTGAATGCGTCAACCGAACCGCTGACCGAAGATGATGTTCTGCCGATCCTGCTGCTGCGTTGTGTGGCCTGCCACGGTCCCCAGCGGCGGGAAGGCGGGCTCGCGCTGCACACGCGCGCGGGCATGCTAAAGGGGGGGAAGTCCGGGCCGGCGCTGGTTCCCGGTAAGCCTGACGAAAGTTTGATCGCCAAGAAAATCCGATCCGGCGAGATGCCGCCCAAGCAGGGACTGGACGAAGTCAGCTTGCGGCCGATTACGAAAGCCGAGACCGCGCGGTTGATCGGCTGGATCACGCAAGGCGCACCCGCGGGCAAGCCCCCGGACGCGCAAGGCGGACCTGACGCGCTGGTTTCCGAAAAAGACCACCAGTTCTGGGCGTTTCAGCCGCCTACGCGCCCCGTGACTCCCACGGTGAAGAATCGTGTGCGCAACCCGATCGATGCTTTCGTCCTGGCGAAGCTCGAAGCCAAGGGACTGTCGCTCGCGCCTGAAGCCGGCAAGTTGACGCTCATCCGCCGCGCGTACTTCGATCTGACAGGCCTGCCGCCCGCTCCCGAGGAGGTGCAAGCGTTCCTCGCCGACCGCGATGCCGATGCCTACGAAAGAATGATCGACCGGCTGCTGGCTTCGCCGCGTTATGGCGAGCGCTGGGGCCGTTACTGGCTCGACTTAGCCGGTTATGCGGATTCCGAAGGCGGTAAGCTGGCCGCGGATTACGTGAGGCCCGACGCGTGGCGATACCGCGATTACGTGATTCGCTCGTTGAACGCCGACAAGCCTTACGACCGGTTTCTAACGGAGCAGATTGCCGGCGACGAGTTAGCCGACTATGAACACGCCGCCACCATCACGCCGGAATTCGCCGACAACATCATCGCCACCGGCTTTCTGCGCATGGGTCCAGATTCGACCAACGACCGCGCGACCAACGCGGTGGAGGACAGGCTGGACGTAATCGCGGACGAGATGGACATTCTGGGCTCCGGCGTCATGGGGCTGACCATCCGGTGCGCGCGCTGCCACAGCCACAAGTACGATCCCATCCCGCAGCGCGATTACTACCGCATGGTGGACATCTTCAAGGGCGCGTACGACTACTACGACTGGATGATGCCGCAGAAGGAGCCAATCGCTAAGCGGATCACGCCCATTCGCTACCTGCCCTACATTACGCCCGGCGCGACGCCCGTGCAGTTGATGCAACAGCAGCAGGCGCGCGAGATGCACGATAGCGAGCTGGATGCGCAAATCGAAAAGCTGAAGGCCACGCTGGAGGAGAAGGCGGCGCCGCTGAAGAAGAAAATTCTCGACCAGCGCCTGGCGCAACTGCCGCAGGGCCTGCGCGACGATCTGCGCAAGACGCTCGACACCCCGGCTGAACAGAGGAGTGAAGTCCAGAAATACCTGGCGCAGAAATTCGAAAAACTGCTGAAGATCGAGCCGCAGGAATTGAAGAGCGCCGACGCCGGATATCGCCAGACCGCCGAGCAAGCCGAGCGCCAGATCAAGCTGCTGGAAGCGCAGAAAGACCCCGAACCCAAGATCCGCGCGCTATGGGATCGCGGCAATCCGACCCCGACCTACATTTTGCGCCGCGGAGAAGCGGCCAATCCCGGGCCCCTAGTTAGCGCGGGAGTGCCCGCCGTTCTGACGGATGGCAAGACGCCGTTCGGCGCGACGCCTCCGTGGCCGGGCGCGCGGTCAACCGGGCGCCGGCTGGCATTGGCCAGGTGGCTGACGCGTCCCGACAATCCACTGACGGCCCGCGTTATGGTGAATCGCATCTGGGCGCAGCATTTTGGGACCGGCATCGTCAAGACCCTGGGAAATTTCGGGCACACCGGCTCGCCGCCGAGCAACCCGGAGCTGCTCGATTGGCTGGCATGCGAATTTGTCGCGCGCGGCTGGAGCATGAAAGGCATGCACCGGCTCATCATGACGTCAAATGTCTATCGCCAGAGCTCGACGGTCACGCCGGAACTGGACAAGACCGATCCCGACAACGTGCTCTTGTCGCGCATGCCGCTCAGGCGCATGGAAGCCGAACTGGTCTACGACACGCTGCTCACTATTTCCGGCCGTCTGGACGAACGGCGTTTCGGGCTGCCCGATCCCGTCCAGGTGCGGGACGACGGACTCGTCACGCCCATCGCGACCGAAAACGGCTGGCGCCGGAGTCTCTACACCGCGCAGCGCCGAACGGAGACGCTGACGCTGCTCGAGAGTTTCGACCTGCCGCCGATGAGCCCGAATTGTCTGGAGCGGAACACATCCACCGTCGCCATTCAGGCGCTGCATTTGCTGAATAATGCGATGATCGAGAAGCTGGCTGGGTTCCTGGCTGAGAGAATCCACAAAGAAGTGGGCGATGACACGCGAAAGCAGATCGAGCGCGGGTATTGGGTGGCTCTGAGCCGGCCGGCATCGGAAGAAGAACTCAGCGCCAGTCTGGCGGCATTCGTCAAGTTCAAAGGTGCAGAAACCAATATAGAGACTGCGAACCAGCGCGCGCTGGCCGCGTTCTGCCACGCGCTGGTCAACTCGGCCGCTTTCTTGTACGTGGATTGAGCGATGATAAGAGAAGGCATGACGGACAAACTTACTCGCCGCGGGTTCTTTGACCGCGTGTCGGACGGCATTTACGGAACGGCGCTGGCCACTTTGTTGAGCGGTGACGTATACGGCAGTCTGCGTCCCCTGATGGCCGCGGAGTCCGATCTGCCCGACGGGCATCGTCGGACTTACGATCTGAAGCCGCGCACGCCTCACTTTGCGCCCAAAGCGAAAGCCGTCATTCATCTCTTCATGAACGGCGGCCCCAGCCAGGTGGACTTATTCGATCCCAAGCCCAGGCTGGACAAACATAGTGGCGAGTCTTACGAGACGGCGGGCGGCGCCACGAACGTGGATCATTCGGGCAAACTGCTGGGCAGCCCGTTTACGTTCAAGCAGTATGGCAAGTCGGGTACATGGGTTTCGGAACTTGCGCCGCACGTGGCTGAGCACGTTGACGACATCGCGCTGATCCGCTCGATGTACACCGTGCACTTCAATCACGAGCAGGCGCTGTTCATGATTCACTCGGGCCGGCCGGTGCCGGGGCGCCCTTCCATGGGATCGTGGGTGGTGTTCGGGCTGGGCACGGAAAATCAGAATCTGCCGTCATATGTAGTGCTGGACGACCCGCTAGGTCTGCCCATCAACGCCACATGGAACTGGCAAAACGGCTTTCTGCCGCCGCTCTATCAGGGCACGCGGCTGCGGTCGGTTGGCTCGCCGATCCTCGATCTGCAACCGGATTACGAGAAGCCCGCGGAAGTGCTGACGGCGGAGCGCGATTTGATCGCGCGTCTGGATCGCATCCACAAACGCAGTCATGCGAACCAGCTTCAGCTTGACGCGCGGATTGCCAGCTACGAATTGGCGGCGCGGTTACAACTCGAAGCGAGCGATGCGCTGGATATTGCCAAGGAGAGCGCGGCCACGCGCGAAATGTACGGTATCGGCCAGGAGCCCACGGATTCCTACGGGCGCCGCTGTCTGATGGCGCGGCGGCTGGTCGAGCGCGGCGTGCGTTTTGTGCAGCTCTATATCAACGGGCAAATCTGGGACAACCATTCGAATCTCGAGGGCGGCATGCGGGAAGCCAGCCTGCGTACCGATAAACCCGTGGCGGCGCTGCTCGCGGACCTCAAACAGCGCGGCCTGCTCGACAACACGCTGGTCATCTGGGGCGGGGAATTCGGCCGCATGCCCATCGCCCAGACCGATGCTGGACCGGCCGCCGGGCGCGACCACAATCCGAAGGGTTTCAGCGTGTGGATGGCTGGCGCGGGCATGAAACGCGGCATCGTGTACGGCGCGACCGACGACATCGGCTATGAAGCCGTCGAAAACAAAGTCAGCGTCACCGACTGGCACGCGACCATACTGCATCTGCTGGGACTCGACTACCAGAAGCTGGTCTTCGACCAGAGCGGGTTGAAGGAGAAGCTGACCTCGGTCTACGAGGCGCGGATCGTCAAAGAGATTCTGGCCTGACCGCGATTTTGGCGATAGCCTGCTCGAAATCCGCCAGTAGATCGCGCCAGTCCTCAATGCCCACCGAAATCCTCACCAGGCCGTCGCCGATTTGCGCCTTCTCCATTTCTGCCGCCGAAAGTCCCGAGTGTGTGGTCGTTTTTGGATGGCACGCCAGGCTCTCGACGCCGCCAAGCGACACTGCATCGCGCGTGATCTTCAGATTGCGCAGGAACGTGAACGCCGCATCGCGGCCGCCGTGGAAATCGATGGAGAAAATGCCGCCCGGATAATCGCATTGCGCCTGGCGAATGCGAATCTGTTCGTCGTCGTCGAACAGAGTGGGATAGTAAATACGCCGGATCTGCGGTCTGCCGGCGAGGTGTTCGGCGATGCGCTGGGCGTTCTTGCTCTGGCGGTTCATGCGTAGCGAAACCGTGGGCAACCGGCCATCCAGCATCCAGCATTCATCCGGCTGCAGAATGTTGCCGAACATCACGCGGCGGTTGCGCATCTGGTGGATGATTTCGGGATCGGCGGCCAGTGCCGCGCCCGCCAGCATATCGCTGAAGCCCGACAGATACTTGGTGGCCGAATAGAGCACCAGGTCGGCCCCCAAAAGGAGGGGATGCTGAAACGCCGGCCCCAGGAACGTGTTGTCCACCATCACCATTGGCCGGGGATAGTGCTCGGCCGCGCTTTCCGCCGCACGCCGGATGTCGGTCATCATCATCGTCGGATTCGCCGGCGTTTCGATGAACACGATGCTCGGGTTGCGCGCTGCGCGGATAGCGTCGTCGAGGCCCGCTGTATCTCCGGCGGCCACGGCGATGCCGGTGACGCCGAACGGCTCCAGAAATTCGTGAATCAAACGCACGGTGCCGCCATAAGGCGGAATGGTGTAGACGATACTGCTTGCCGGCCGTGCGAACGTGAAGAAGGCCGTCATGATGGCGGCCATTCCGGAATTAAACACGGCTGCTTCGCGCGCGCCGCGCTCGAGCGGGACCATCTGATCTTCCAGAATTTCGGCGTTCGGGTGCGAGATGCGGGAATAAATCAGATCCGCGCGTTTGCCCTCTTCGGCCGGAATGCGATCGCCGGCAATGGAGAACGCGCGCTCGGCGGCTTCCGGACTTGCGAAAACGTAGGTGGAGCTGCGAAACACGGCGGGCCGCGCCGACCCGAACGACAGGCTGGGATCGAAGCCGCGCGTGAGCACTTCGGTCGGCGGCCGAAGCGTTCCGGAACCATCTTTGAGATGTGACATAATTGCTCCTTCCCCGAGTTTACCGCCGGACAATTCAGATGCCCCAAAGGTATGACATGCCCCAAAAGTATCGATACGAAGAATTCACCTGGCCCGAAATTCGCGAAGCCGTGGCGCAGAATCGCGTGTGCGTGCTGCCCGTGGGCACGGTCGAACAGCACGGTCCGCACCTGCCGCTCGTAACGGATGTACTGACGGCGACGGAAATGTCGCGCCTGGCCGTCGAGCGCATACCGGCCGAAGCCATCCTGATGCCCTCGGTCTATTACGCCTTCAACGTGCATCACCTCGATTTTCCAGGCACGATAGCGGTCGAAGGCGATACTTTTATCAACTACGTCACTGACATCGGCAAGAGCCTGGCGCACCACGGATTCCGCAAGATCCTGCTGGTAAACGGCCATGGCAGCAACGTGCCGTTTCTGGATATCGCGGCGCGCAACATCACCAACCAGACCGAAGCCATCTGCGCCATGGTGCCGTGGTGGAGCCTGATCCCGAAAGACCTTTTGAAACAACTGCGCGAATCCGAATTTCCCGGCGGCATGGCGCACGGCTGCGAGCTGGAGACGTCGGTGCTGCTGTATCTGCGCGGCGATCTGGTGCAGTTTGAGAAAGCCAGCAAGGACATCAATTTTCAGAAGACGGAATTTTTCTACTGGGACCTAGCCGCGCCCTCGCCCGTGTTCTTCCAGGAATGGTTCAGCCGCTATTCGAAAACCGGCACCGTGGGCGACCCCACGAAAGCCACGCGCGAGAAGGGCCAGAAGTTTGTGGACGCGGTAGTCGATCAGATGGTGGCGTTATTGAAGGAATTCCGCGCCCGCGAGATCCGCCCGCGCGTGGATCATCATTGATCCAGACCGCCGATCAGGGCATGATCGTCATCATGGCCGGATTGCCCGGCACCGGAAAGAGCGTGCTATGCCGTGCGCTCGCGAAGCAAGTTGGCGGCGTGGTGCTAGACAAGGACATCATCCGCGCCGCGCTATTTCCGCCCGAGCGCATCGAGTACTCGGCCGCGCAGGATGATTTCTGCCAGTCCCTGATGCTTCAGGCAGCCCTCTACTTGCTCGCGCGCGATCCTCACGCCGTCATCTTCTTCGACGGCCGCACATTTTCACGACACTATCAGATCGAAGCCGTCATCGAGGGCGCGAAAAAATTCGGTTCAACCTGGCGCACCATCGAGTGCACCTGCTCTGAAAATACCGCCCGCCAGCGCCTCGAACGCGACCAGGCCGCCGGCCATCACCCGGCCGCAAACCGCTCGTTCGATCTTTATCAACGCCTCAAAGCCACGTTTGAGCCGATCCCGGACCCGAAGCTGGTTGTCGATACCGATCAACCGCTCGATGAGTGCGTTGCGCGGGCCCGCCCATTCATTTCCAGCGGGGCGGGGTCATAAGCTCCAGGGAAAGCGGGAAAGGCGTGAAGATTTGTGGACTCGAGTTAGAACGATGGATTAGTTATGTTCAAAGTCGAGCTAAGTTGCCTTCCCGCCTCTGAATCAGGGTAACCGATCATGACGCAGCGTCCATTTCGCTCGTCGTAAATCTCCTTCAGCATCAAATTAAGGGTCAAGTCCTTCGCCACCGGCGGTAATAACACGCTACCCGGAACCGTTAGGGAAGCGGGCGTAACTGACGCCTTATGGCCAAGATAGGATTCACTAATGCTCGGGCCACGAAGGTGAATCATCCCATCATTTGCTGGAGTGGCTGTTGCAGTTTTTGTAAATCGCTTTCAGACACTACGTATTGGGGGCCGTCGCAGGATTGAACCGTAATCATGATAAACATCGCGTTTGTTGAGTTTTGCTGCTGTTGTTTTGGCGCAAGGAAGATTTCGGTGGGATGTGGTTTGCGCTCCCAATTGTCAGGCACCGCAATTGCGACTCCCATGTCCGAAACATCGAAGGGCTTGAATCCCACTGGCACCGAGACCGGCATGGTTCGTGGCAACGCGGTTAGGGTCGGGCGGATGGCGTACCAGCTTCCAAACAGGATGATAAGGAAGCCTGCAATCGCGCCACCAGCGCTCCATTCCTTCCGTTTGATATTCGCTCGTGATTCCAATAGCTTGAATAACACGTAGGACGCAAGAAGGCTCAGTAGGAAAAGAACCACGAAGACAAGAAGTGGTTCACGGGACAGTTGCAGAAACACCTAAACCCGTCCTACTCGCTCAAAAACGCCATCGATTTCACACCCGAAATATCGAACCGCTTCCGGCAGCGGAGGTTCTTGCACGCCACCTTGTCATCCAGCAGCACCATGTAGCTTTGCGATTTCGCAAAGCGGGCGCGGTCGCGCTCATCGGCGCCGGGAGGGAGGCGGTCCTTCTTCTTGCGAACCATCCAGCGCAGTTCGTAGGATTCGGACGTCTTGCAGAACGGGCAATGCAAGGTTGCGGGCTTGGTGGCCTGCGATTCGGTATAGTACGCGCGCTCGTCCACGTTAGCGGTCCGCCACTGGGAGCCACCGCATGCCGTCCGCGTGGCCTTTGTATTCCGCGCGCGGTCGGATGAGGCGGTTATTTTGATACTGCTCGAGCACGTGCGCCGTCCATCCCGACATTCGGCTGATGGCGAACACCGGCGTAAACAAGTCCACGGGAATGCCCAGCGAATAGTAAGTGGAAGCGGAGTAGAAGTCCACGTTGGCGTTGAGTTGCTTTTCCTGCTTGATGGTGTCCTCCACCAGGCGCGACATCAAATACATATCCGTGTGCCCGGTGCGCCGGCCCAGCTCTTCGGAAAGTACGCGCAAATGCGTGGCGCGCGGGTCCTCGGTATGGTAAACCCGGTGCCCAAAGCCCGGTATTTTCTTCTTCTGCGCCAGCATCTCCTTCACTTTCGCCACCGCCCGCTCGGGGTTTCCGGCATCCAGCAGAATCTTGATCACGTCCTGATTGGCGCCGCCATGCAGTGGGCCTTTTAGGGCGCCGATGGCCGATGTAATGGATGAATAAATATCCGATAGTGTCGCCGCCGTCACGCGTGCGGCGAATGTGGAGGCGTTCAGTTCATGATCCGCGTGCAGCGTGAGAGCCACATCGAACGCGCGCTCCATAACGTCATCGGGACGCTTGCCGGTCAGCGTGTAAAGGAAGTTCGCGGCGAAGCCGAGACTGGGATCGCCTTCGATCACCGGCCGGCCGCTACGCAGGCGGTCGAATGTGCCGACGATGGTCGGCGTCTGCGCCATCAGCTTGACGGCCTTCCGCGCGTTGGCATCCGGCGACGCGTCGCGCGCCTGCGCATCGTGCAGGCTCAACATCGAAACTGCCGTACGCAGCACATCCATCGGCTCGGCCTTGCCCACCGAACCCAGAAACACCTCGACCGGCTTGGGGATGGCACGATGAGCCACCAAGTCCGATTTCAACCGGGTGAGCTCCTCGCGCCGCGGCAGGCGCCCATTCCACAGCAGGAAAATTACTTCCTCGAACGTGGCGTTGTCCGCCAGCGTGTGAATGTTATAGCCGCGGTAACTGAGAATCCCCTCTTCACCGTCGATGAAGCAGATTTCGGATTCCCCGGCAACTACGCCTTCGAGACCTGCCGCCGATGTCGTCGTTAAAGCCATGCTGGTCTTTTCGCCCTACTTCATTTTAAGACTGACCCATTCGGGCCGTCACCTCAATTAACACTATCGCCCCGGCGGGCAGCCCGGCCATGGTGAAAAACCGATGGTCAGGTCCCCACGCTCCACCCAGAGTTTGTCTTCCTGGCCGCTGCCGTAATCCACCGTGAGAATGACGCCCGATCCGCAGGAACGGCTCTTTTTGATGTGATAAGCCCCGGCATTCTTGTGCGCGCTATTGGGCCCCCAATCATCCAAGAAGTTCTGAAACGGATAATCCTTGCAGGGCTTCGCGTCGGTGCATCCCCACATCGCATAAGCCGTCTTATAGTCCTGCTTTGCCAGCAGTTCAAAAAACTTGTGCGCCTGCCCCTCTTCCCGGAAATTCTTCAGAAAGAAGTACAGAATCCCGCCCACCACGAGCAGCACGATGGCCGTGACGATAAGCCGCCGGATCTTTTTTTCCCGCTGCTCCTCGCCTGCGCCGTAGTTTGCGAGATAGGCGGCCATGGGCGGTTACGGCTTACTTAGCGACTGGATAAGCTTTGTTGTACGCCGCCAGTGCCTCGGCCGTAATGTCCAGCGCCGGCTTGAAATAGACAGTGTTCGTCACATCCACCACCACGTCGTAGCCCTTTTCTTCCGCCAGCTTCTTTACCACCTCGGACATCTTCTGGGAACTCTTGCCCAGCACGTCGTTGCGATCGGCGGTCACGTCACTTTGCAGGTCGTCGGTCATGCGCTGCATGTCGCGCTGTTTCCGCTGCCCCTGCGCGGTCAAATCGGCTTCTGCCTGCTGCGTCAGTTTGCCTGCGCCCGCCTGCAACTGCTGCTGGATGCCCTGCAAATCGCGCTGCAGCTTTTCAATCTCCTGCTGCCGAGGTTTGAATTTGGCCTCCATCGCCTTCGAAGCCTTCTGGATCTCGTCGGATTCGAGAACGGCGCGTTGCAAATTGAGCACCGCCACCTTGGTTTGAGCGAGCGCCGCCACAGCCATGAAAGAGAGGGCCGAGCAGACAAAAAGCGCCCTGAGCCCGGGGATTCGAGACATTGCCAAAACTCCTTGAGAAGCGTTGTTAGATAAACAGGTTAGCACACAGCGCGCTATGCGATGATGCCCGGCTTGCGTGCGCGGGTGGCGCAACAAATGACGCTGCCGCCAACATGCGCGGTATAACAATAGGGCGTGAATCTTCCGGTGAACCCGCCGATCTTGCCGATGCTCGCCAAGCGAGTTGGTGCATTGCCAGCGGGCGGAACCTGGATCTTCGAACCAAAGTGGGATGGGTTTCGCGCGTTGGTCTTTCGCGACGGTGACGAAATCCTGATTCAGAGCCGCGACGAAAAATCGCTGAACCGCTATTTTCCCGAGTTGCTCGAGCCGTTACGGTCGCAGCTGCCCGCCCGCTGCGCGCTCGATGGCGAAATCGTTGTCGCTAAGAATGACGGGCTCGACTTCGAGGCGCTCCAGCTCCGCATTCATCCGGCCGCGTCGCGGGTGAAGCTGTTGTCCCAAGAAATCCCGGCGTCCATCGTATTCTTCGATCTGCTTTGCGATGGCGACACGGATCTACGGGGCGAACCGTTCCAAAGCCGGCGCCAGGAGCTGGAATCGCTACTTTCATCCGCGGCGCCGCCGATCCATCTGACGCCGGCAACCTACGAATCGAGCGTCGCGTCGGATTGGTTTCGCCGCTTCGAAGGCGCCGGGCTCGACGGGGTCATGGCCAAACCAATCTCAGGCGCCTACGAGCCTGACAAGCGCGTGATGCTCAAGGTCAAGCACGAGCGTGATTGCGACTGCGTGGTGGCCGGCTTTCGATGGCACAAGAAAGGAGATCGCACACTGGTTGGCTCGCTGCTGCTCGGCCTTTTCAACGATGCGGGTGCGCTGCAGCACGTCGGCGTCTGCGCAAGCTTCACCGAAGAGAAACGCCGGGAGCTCGCAGAATACATCGCGCCCTATCGCCAGGACGCCCTCGTCGATCACCCTTGGAAGCGCTGGGCGGAGCATGAAGCCGCAACCGGTGAAGCCGGGCATCGCATGCCGGGTGGCCAGAGCCGCTGGAGCCAGGGCAAGGACCTATCGTGGGAGCCGTTGCGACCAGAGCTCGTTGTCGAAGTCGCTTACGAACACATGCAGGGCACACGCTTCCGCCACCTAGCGCACTTTCGAAGATGGCGCACGGACAAAAATCCGAGTGACTGCACCTATGCCCAGCTCGAAGTCGTTCCGCCGCAAGAGCTGATGGCCATTTTCGCCGGCGGTTGCTGAGGGCGCAAGCCTGCGGCAAAAACCGCTCCGTGAGGGAGTGTGAAAAAATCCAACGATTGCGCAGAATACGCCGAGCAGGTGCCCCTACCTACAGGCACTTGCAACCACGCTTGTAGGGGTCGGGCACGCCCAACCCGATTTTTTCGCAGACCCGCGGCAACTCTGCGGTAAGTGCAAACAAATATCCGGCGGCCCGGCATGTAGCGCAGGGCCACGCGCCGGCTAGACCGCGGGCGACCGTGAGAAGTTTTGTATGTGAAAAAATCCGACGATTTGCGCAGAATGGGCCGCGCGCGTGCCCGGCCCCTACATGCTCACGCGTCCGTCTTCGACGCGCGCTTGGTACTTTTAGCGCGTAGCGTGCGCCATTCACGCGTCGGATCGTGATCAGGGTCGGGTGTTTCTTGCGGCGGCCGCAGCGCTTCGGGCACATGGCGGAGGTTCACGCGGATGCGAGTCCAGGTGGATGACCGGCCGCGCATGGAATCGACCAGCACGTCGTCCGTGGCGAGAAATCCGGCCACCTCGGCATGTTTGCTTTTCCACTTGTCTAGGCCCGCCAGCGCGGCGTCTTTGTTCGGGGAGTTCGCAACCACTACGAGTGGCATCTTCGTCCGCCGCGGCTTCGTCGGAGTTTTCTGCGCGGCGGACTTGGCGCGCGAAGGGGCCACCCGCGGCGCTTCGCCCTCCATCTTGCGGAAGTGCGGCGGCCACGGCGCGTCGCCGAGGCCCGCGGCTTTGTCTTTTGCCGCGAGCTCGAGCAATTTTTCGAGCGAACCGGGCGCGGCGTCCATGCCTGCGTGCGGATCGCCGAGCTCCGCGAAGCGCTTCGGAATCGTGAGTACGGTAAAGTCGGCCGGCTCACAGTCCGGGACCTCCTTCCAGTGAAGCGGCGTAGACACCCGGGCGTCGGGGAGCGGGCGCACCGAATACGCAGAGCACGTCGTCCGATCCTTTGCGTTCTGGTTGTAGTCGAGAAACACTCCATGGCGCTCCTCTTTCCACCATTTCGAGCTGGCCAGGGCGGGCGCGCGCCGCTCGACTGCACGCGACAGAGCGAGGGCCGCGCGGCGCACCTCGCCGAAGGTCCAGCGCGGTTGGATCCGCACATTCACGTGTATTCCGCGTGAACCGCTGGTTTTGGGCCAACCGCGAAGGCCCATCTCATCGAGAAGCGACTTCACCTCGAGGGCGACAGTGCGCACATCCGCCCAACTGACGCCTGGGCCTGGATCGAGATCGACCCGCAATTCGTCCGGGTGATCCAGGTCGTCTGAACGTACCGGGTGCGGGTGTAGCTCGATGCAGCCCAGATTGACGATCCAGGCGAGCCCCGCCGCATCGTCGACGACCACCTCCTCCGCCGTGCGGCCCGAAGGGAAGGACAGCGTTACCGTTCGTAGCCAGGGAGGCCGCTCGGCAGGCGCGCGCTTCTGATAAAACGCCTCACCCTCGGCGCCGTTAACGAAGCGCTTGAGTACGATCGGACGATCTTGTATCCCGGCCAGAGCGCCTGGCGCGACCGACAGATAGTAGCGCACGATGTCGAGTTTCGACAGCTTCGTCTGCCTCGAAAAATACGGCTTGTCCGGGTGCGTCACACGGACCTCGCGTCCTTCAATCGAGAGTAGCTCGGTGGCTTCTTCTTTCCCCACGAAAAACAGGCTACACCAATTTAAAGCCCTCGAGCATCCAGATCCGCCCGCAACTAAGGACGTGGCGAAGGTGCCGCTCCTGGGGCCACCTCAAGCAATATTGAGCCGAAGCAACGCGGGCCCGGAGGCCGCGGCTGGCGGTGGGAGGGTCACTTCTCTGTTGGACTAACGAGTTCGGCAGAGGGGGGCGGCGCGGGCTGAAGGTGGATGGTTCGCCGGATGGTCCCGGAATCGACGGTCCCTCCGGTTCTGGAGATGGCCTGAAAATACAGCTCGTCACCGCTGATCTCAACAAGCATGAATGAGCGGTCACGGTCGAATCCTGCCGCCTTGAAATCTGTTTGCCTGAGGTTGCCGGCACGCAGTTCGCCCGAAGCGCCTTCATTGAAGTAATAAATCCCTTTTTGCGGCTTGACCCGTTCATACACGTGTTCATGTCCCGCAAACACGACGTCAACGCCATATTTCAAGAAGATGGGCTCCAATATAAGACGCAGTTCGGTCGAAGAGCCGTGAAACGCACCCGACGAATATAAAGGATGGTGAAAATAGCAGATCTTCCAATCCGATCCCGCATTATTCGAGAGTTCCTTTTCGAGCCACGCCAGCTGCTTGGGATCCATGTAATTCGTATCGAGAACAAAGAAGTGGACGTTGCCTTTCTTGAAGGAATAGTATTGCTCCCCATTCATGTTAAAGAACTTATAGAAACGCTCGTTCAGGTCGTCGTGGTTGCCCAAACTGGCACGAAACTGTACGCCGGCATCGAGCAGCGCCTTATAGGGCGTCTCAAACTTCTTCGCCAGATCCCCCGGACTTTTACCTCCATAAATGTTGTCGCCGAGCATAATCACTAAATCAAAGGGAAACTTCGCCCGGTATTCCACCATACGTTTCGCAATATCGTATTGGGCGGAGTCTCCGGTTCCCATATCGCCGATTGCGGCGAAGCGAACCGAGCCGGATTTCACCGGGAGAGTAACATCCTGCGACCGCAACCACCGGGTCGGTAGCGTCAAAAGTGCAGTCTTGAGGAAGAGCCGGCGTTGCATGCGGTGTCCGGAGTGGTGAAGAAACTCTAGGGGATGGCCCCAGCAATGAAATCGACGACTATCCTGGCTTCGGTGTCCAGCAGCACCAAATCATGGCCAACGATGCGGTAGGCAACTTCCCGCGGTAGCTGGGGAAGGTTGATCAGGAGGGTCGGAGGCATCGTGGTCAATGGCAATTTCTCCGGATAGTCGCCATTTACGGTCAGTTCTACTTTGGTCAAAGGCTCGCCCTGCCGAATGGTCTTGCGCATGTTGGGCGCGCTGGCGCCGTGAAACTTGCTTTGGATGACGTTGCGGAACTGCGCGCTAATTTCCGGAGTAAAGACATCGCCTTGTTTGGCGTTGGAGCGCGCCTCCGCGATTTTCTGGGCGAGGGCATGCTGGCGGTCTATGATGGTTTTCCCATGCCGGGTCGTTTTCAGACGCGGAAGCGAACTTTCGACGGTCTTATGCAGCTTCAGGTAGTCCTTTACACGCTGTTTGAAATCGTCGAATGTCGGCGACTTCTGTTTCACCGGCGAGGCCTGCAGAGCCCAAGCGGCCAGTGGAACGCACTCAGTCCCGGCCAACCCGATCAAGAAAACCATTGCTCGCGCGAGCATTCTTCAGCCTTCCTCTTCTTCTCCTTCTTCTTCTTCCCGGGCGATTTCTTTGACCGCCTGTTTAACCGCCTTCTTAACCGCGCTTTTCACCGTGAAGGCCATCTCTTTATGGTCAATGGTTTCAGTACCTGACTTTCTGACTGCCTTCTTGATGGCTTCCTTCACCGTGACGGTCAACGGTGGCAGTTCCTTAGCGAGGGCGCGCGTATCTTTTTGCGTCATCTTTTTTGGTGGCGGCTCCGCGTCGTCCTCCTCCACCGCCGCATGGCTATCGACGAAGCCTGTAGCCTCCCAGTCTTTTTCAAACGTAGCGAGCAAAGTGCTCACCACTTTTGCATCCCGAACGATGATTCCGATCTCGCGGCGTGAATCCAATTCCATTTTCCGCAGGCTCTGGCTGCCCACGAAGGCCTGATGACCGTCGAGGATAATCGTTCGTGTATGCAAACGCATTGTGGTGAGTCGCGTTACCGCCAGGTTTGTACTCCGGCCTGTTATGCTGCCGATAATCTTGACGTCCACCCCTGCCTTCGCCCGGTCCTGTAAGAGACGTATGATATCCGGATCGTTGATTTTAGGATCATAAATCAACAGTTGCTTCCGGGCTTTCTTGATGAACGCCGACAGCTGCTTGCGGGCATTGGCAGGGCTCACGATGAAAGTGCTTAGCCCCGGCGTATAAGTTTTCCTGGTGGTATCGGCCTCGAACAGCTTCGCCGCCTCCTGGACGACTTTGGCGCTCTTGGTGACGATGCCGAAACCGCGGCTGTGATCGATATCCATGTGGACAAAGTTGAACGACAGCAGATAAAGCGTGCGAAGGTCGATGATCATCATCTTCCCGTGATAACGAACCAGGTCATCTGCTGTGCGCATGACCGCAACGCCAGCCTCCAAAAAGCGCATTTCCAGACTACGCAGGCTCTGTGCACCGCCCTGGTTGGTGTGAGCGATCAACGCGCGGACGGCAACACCCCGGCCGACAGCTGCTTTCAAAGCCGCCTCCAGCTCTTTCCAATCCATGCGGAAGATTAGGATGTCAACGCTCTTCTTGGCGCTCTTGACCGCCGCAAGAAGTGGCGCGATGCCATCGTTAGGTTGTACCAACAGTTTCACAATCCATTCTCCGGGTTGCCTGGTTCCTTCGTCATCGATGACATTCTAACGCTACCATTCAGCACGGATCGTGAGATGGGCGGAGCCGTTCACCGCGTCCGTGTTACTTATCTCACATCTCCGTTCCATCGGTTTTGATCCAGAACAATTACAATGTTACTTGATTCCAAGATGCGGAATGCCCGCCCAGGAGACTCAATGAACCGACGCCGTCAGCCGTGGACCGCTGCTGCTATTGTCATTACTCTCGGTTTTTGTCTTCCCGTCGCGGCGGGTGAGTCATCCAAAAAGAAAGCTTCGCAGGTAGAAACAAACAGCGAGGCGTCAGGGTCGATATGGCACGACCCGGGTGACATTTCATCGCAGAACTTGCGGTACGGGCCTGGCGGCCAAGCGCACGAACCGGCCGGCAAGTTCAAGTTCATTAAAGAAGACAAAGAAGGGACTTCCGCGAAGTTCGACATCGAAGACGAACAAGGCGTCCAGTGGAGAGCCAAGCTCGGTGAAGAAGCCAAACCTGAAACCGCGGCGGCGCGGTTGTTGGGGGCCGTGGGTTATTTTTCCGATGAAGATTACTACCTGCCTGAATTGCGCGTGGACGGGATGCAAAAACTTAGCCGGGGTAATAAGTTTGTCTCGGCAGATGGCGTTATTCGCGGCGCCAGACTGAAGCGGCACAAGAAACAAAAGAAAATCGGTAATTGGAGCTGGTTCCATAACCCCTTCGTTGGGACCAAGGAACTGGACGGGTTAAAGACCATGATGGCACTCATCAACAATTGGGATTTGAAAGAGATCAACAATGCCATTTATGAGGAGCAGGGCGGCGTCCGTTATTACGAGGTGAGCGACGTAGGCGCAACCTTCGGCCGGACAGGCAATCCTTTTACCCGATCCAAGAGCAATCTGAAGGATTACCGCGGATCAAAATTCATTCAAAAGACGGCGTCAGAACGAGTGGATTTTTCTTTACACAGCCGCCCCTTTTTCCTCGCGGCGATTGACGTCCCCAATTACATCACGCGCACCAAAATGCAAGGGATCGTCAAGAAGATCCCGCGCACGCATGCCCATTGGGTGGGTCAGTTGCTCGGGCGCCTTTCGGCGGAACAGATCCGCGATTGTTTTCGCGCCGCCGGGTACTCACCGGACGAAGTGGAGGGTTTCGCCAAGGTCGTCGAGGGACGCATTGTCGAGTTGAACCAGCTATAAGAGAGGCTTGCCGGACGGCGCCGGGCTCACCGCTGGCGCAGTGCCGGCCGGTTGTTCTCCGCCGCTCGAGAATTGTATGCCATAAAGTTCCGCATAGGCTCCGCCAGCGGCGAGCAACTCTTGATGGGTCCCCCGCTCGGCCAAAGACGAATCCTTCACCACAAAAATCGTGTTGGCTCGCTGGATGGTGGACAAATGGTGGGCAATGACCACGCAGGTTTTGCCCTCCATCAAGCGGCCCAGTGCCTCAAAAACCAATTGTTCCGATTCGGCGTCCAGGCCTGAGGTTGGTTCGTCCAGCAACAAAATCGGCGTGTTGCGTATCACCGCCCGAGCGATGGCGATACGCTGACGCTGGCCCCCCGAGAGCGTGACGCCGCGCTCCCCCACCATCGTGTCGTACCCGTCCGGCATCTTTTCGATGAATTCATGGGCGTTGGCCAACTCTGCGGCGCGGATGATCTGGGCGCGGTCCGCCTCCGGCTTACCGTACGCGATATTTTGCCAAATTGGCGCGCGAAACAACAGCGTCTCCTGCAGAACAAAACTCATTTGTTCACGCAGGGATTGAAGAGTGTAAGCGCGGATATCCGAACCGTCAATTTTCACCCGGCCAGCGGTGGGATCGTAAAAACGAGGGATTAGGCTGATGATGGTCGATTTCCCCGCCCCGCTCGGACCCACAAATGCGGCTATCTGCCCCGGCTCAACTTGAAAACTAATGTCTTTCAGGATCGGGTGATCGGGACTGTAGCTGAACGACACTCCTTCGAATTCCAGTTTGCCTTTGAAAGGCCTGGCGCGGCGCGCCCGGGGTAGATCGCGCACGCGGCTGACGGTGTTCAGCACTTCCTGGATGCGCTCGTAGCTTACGGACGCCTTCGACACCGTGTCCCCCATCTTGGAGAGGTCCCGCATGGGCTTGTACATCTTGCCTAGATAAGCCAGGAAGATGATCAGATCGCCCGCGCTCAGCTGGCCGGCCAGCGCCAGGCGGCCGCCGTATCCCAGAACTAGGCAGGTGCCAAGGGCGGCAAGCACCTCCACGATGGGGGCCAACTTGCCCTTGAGAGCCCGGGCCTGTAGGGCCGTTTCCACATTCTCCAGGCTCTGCTCCTCGAAACGGCGCTGTTCGTAATCCTCGCGTGAGAAAGCCTTGACCACCCGGATGGATGAAAAAACCTCCTGAACGATGTTCACCAGCTCGCTCTGCTTCTGCCGCAGCTCGCGCGATGCTTTCTTTATCCGCTTGGTAAAGATGAATACCACTAGAAAAAGTGCCGGAACAATGGAGAGCGAGATCAAGGCAAATCGCCAGTTGTAATAGAACATCACCGTAACCATGCCAGCGATCGTGAGCGTGTTCACCAACATGCCGAGCAGCGCCGAAGTAATGAAATCTTGCACCGCTTCAATATCGCTGGTGACCCGGCCGATCAGGTCTCCGGTTCTTTTTTCATCGTGTTCCGCTAAAGACAGATGATGGATATGCTGATAAAGCGTGCGCCGCAGGTCGTGCATCACCCATTGGCCGACGCTGGTGGTCAGATATTTTTCCGTGTAAGAGCTGACTGCTCCTACGACAGCGATAACTGCCACCGCCACTAACGAGAAGTTCAGCACCGCAAACTTATTCTGCCCGGCGACTTGGTTTACGAGCCCGGCGAGCCAGGGCGGCAAAGGTTTTGACCGGAGCAAGTTGTCAACGATGATCTTGAGCGGCCAGGGGTCCAGAAGATCGGTGACAGTTTCCCCAATCACCGCCACCAGAGCCAGGCTCAAGGCTTTCCAATGAGGACGCAACAGTTCAACGATTTTCAGACTATTGGGCTTGTCAGGCGGCCTGGGCGAAGTGGACGATTCCGGCACTTGATAGGAGTTGTAGCACAGCTTGGCGTGGTTACGAAATCACGGGAGGTTGTGAAGAGATGTGAGGTTCGGGGAAAGGGGCCGTGCTAGTCGCGCCATCGAGCGCGCCGTCATTCCGTTTGGCGGACGATCTTCTGAGAAAACCGATATGGCGACCGATGACACGCTGCCCGTGCCGATGCAGAGCGCTGCCAGCGCCAACCGATCGCGAAATACGGTGATCTTTGGATAAAGTTAAGGTTTGTCGCGCAACACGAAGTGCTTTTGTTTGGGGAGCGATATGGAAAACAAGAAGGCTGATCGCAGAGATTTTTTGAAAACGGCGGGAGCTGCATTCACAACTTCGATCTTTGCCGTCAGGTTGAGAGGCGCGAATGACCGGCCCACCGCGGGATTCATCGGCATCGGCGTGATGGGCTCAGAGAACCTGGGAGTCGCCTTGAAGCACGGCGTTGAAGTGAAAGCGGTCTGTGACGTTTATCAACCGCACCTCGAAAGAGCTGGCGCTATCGTGGCCAGAGCCGGACAGAAGGCCAAGGAGGTCAAGGATTTTCGCGAGATCCTCGCCGATAAATCCATTGACCTGGTCTGCATTTCGACTCCAGATCACTGGCATCCTTACATAACGGTGGAGGCCTGCAAAGCGGGCAAAGATGTGTACGTCGAGAAGCCGGTCTGCGTCGCCATCGACGACGGTATCAAGATGGTTGAGGCGGCGCGCAAGTACAACCGCGTGGTGCAGGCAGGCACCTGGCAAAGATCGGGCGAGCATTTTCAAAAAGCCTGCGAAATTGTGCGCAGCGGCCAAATTGGAAAAGTGGCATTCGCCCGCACTTGGATTTATTCCAACGAACCGCAGGCGGGAATCGGTAATCCGCCGGACGGCACTCCACCGCCGGGTCTTGACTGGGAAATGTGGCTGGGACCATCGCCGCAACGTCGATTTAATCCCAACCGCTTCGGCGTGTACCCAAACGCTTATTCCTATTTCCGCTGGTTTTGGGATTACGCCGGAGGCCAGATCACCGACTCGGGCGTCCACATGCTGGATATTTTGCAAATGGCGTTCGATGAGGCGATGCCGAAAGCGGTTACGGCCATTGGTGGAAAATTCTGGTTCAAAGACGATCGCGAGACGCCGGACACGATGCAGGTGACTTACGAATACCCGGGATTCGTCGGCTCTTGGGAGCACCGCTGCAACAATACTGACGGCACAACCTCGCGGCTGATGGGGCTGACATTTTACGGAAGCCGAGGAACGCTGTATGTGGATCGAAACCTTTACAAAGTCACTCCCGAGAAAGGATCAGACCTGGAGGCGAGCGAGATGAAGCGCGTTTCCGATCCGCATCCGCTGCACTGGACCAACTTCCTCGAGTGCGTGAAAACGCGCCAGCGGCCGAACAGCGATATCGAAAAATGCTTCCGCTCGTCGGCAACATGTCTGTTGGGCAACATTGCGTACCGCAACAAGTTGCGCATCGAATGGGACGACCAGACCAAGACCGTGCAAAAGGATGCGGAGAAGTACTTGCACGCCGACTCCCGGAGTCCGTGGAAGGTAGAGTTGTGAATCGGCCCTCTCGTCTGCGCGAATCGGAGCGTTCGCTATTGATAACCTCAAGACGGACATTTCTGGCTGCGGCATGTGCACTGACATCGGCTATCGCGAAGCCTGCATACGCAGCTCTCATGGGGATCGAGATTTACAGTTTGCGTCGCGAGGCCGAGAAGGACCTGCCCGCTACACTGGCGCTGATCCGGAAATTCGGATTTAAAGAAGTGGAAGGTGGCGATTCCTTCGGACGCAGCGCCGCCGAATTCCGAAAACTGCTGGACGGCAACGGGCTGAAGCTGACCTCGATGATGGCGGCGTACGACCGTCTCAACCAAGATATCAACTCGGTCGCCGACGACGCTCACACCCTGGGCGCAGAATACGTAGTGTGCTCGACGGTTCCGCACAAGAAGAAGTTGACCGCCGAGGACTGCGAGCGCGCCATAGAAAGCCTGAACCGCTTCGGCGAAAAGCTGGCGAAGGCGGGGCTACGCTGCTGCTACCACACGCACGGCATCGAGTTCGAAAAGTCGCCGGACGGCACGCTATTCGACACGCTGGTAAAAGGCACGAATCCGAAGTTCGTCAATTTTGAAATGGACATCTTCTGGATCGTCTTCGCTTATCAGGACCCGGTAACGTTGTTGCATCAGTATCCTGGCCGGTTTCCCTTGATGCACGTCAAAGATATCCAAAAGGGCACCGCTCTTGGCGGTTCTCCGGGGGATGTGCTGGAAGAAGCCAGCGTTCCGCTTGGCCAGGGTTTGGTCGATATACCTGCCGCATTGCGGGCAGCGCGGGAAGCCGGTGTGCGCCATTACTACATTGAGGACGAAGCGGTGGACGCCGCCCGGCAGATATCCGAGAGCTTGCGATATCTAGAGAGCATTCGCCTTTAGCTTCGCTCAGTTCCAACCAAAACTATTTGAATCGTATCGGCGTGCTATTCATCACATCCGTCAGGGCCATTCAGCGAACATTCCACTCCGGGCGGTAACGGCTCTTGTTCGCCGAATTCCCCACGCGTTGGAGGCTGGGTGTATGGCCCCTCACCGGGCGTGTAAAAACTCCGGGTTCTGCGAGATATTTCGCCGCAGACGATTCCACTAAATGGCGATGAACTGGCTCTAGCCATGATTTTCAGTTCGCAAGCCGTTATGGCATCCTAGATGCCGAGGAAAGAACGGGTGATCCAAGCCGGCGGAGCAGCTTGTCCTGCTCCCGTCGGCTAAACTTCGGCGAGAAGCGACATGATACACGATCACAATCACGGTAGTGAATATCAGGTCAAAATTGTTCATGAGGACGGGACTGAGGTATTAAGCGGGTGGATGAGCAGCGAAGGACGGGTCATGGAGACGGTGGCGGCCATCCAGTGGGTGCATGGCAGAACGTACTGGCTTCAGGAACGAAACGTTCTCTGTCCTGCCTGCAGCAATATGGGGCACAGAATCCTGGAATACCCCCTCACAGACAACACTTCTTCGCGATATAGTCCGCACGATTCCCGTTATTTGCGGGCGGGTGGTGGATAGCGTCCCCTTCCGAATGGAAAATGATTTGCAACAGCGTGCACTAGAACGTCTGGCCAGGGGGGTTCCATCCGCAGCATTTCTGCTGCATCTACACGCAGATTTTCAACTATCGGCAGGGCGCCCAGCATTTCCCGGCGACTATTCCTCAGTTGATTTGCCTAAAACGGATTCGTCCACTCGAATGTTCTCAATCCTCGGCGGAACCAAGATGCTGGCCCAGGCAAACATCGATCGATTAAAATCTTGTCGATAGGTTAACGCTGCCTGCGGAGGCGCAGACAAAATCGGCGCTCCGAGCATTAATTACCACATTTCCGTTCACTTGTTTTGAGTGACAGTGGATTTCTTAAAGAGCCGGCGAGGCGCTTGACGACGAATCATTTCGTAAAATCCAGATCGAGAAGTCCGGTGCGGCACGATTCGCGGCACAGTCAGCAGCCCACGCCATGCTGGGGCACACTGTTTCGTCCACCCCCATCCTACTTGAGTGAATCGTTTCTTATACATACTCGGGCGTTTGGCGATGCACTTGCTCCAGCAGCGTCACTCGGTGCGGCGTTGCACTCTGAAGTCTCCATTAAAGGAGAGCTGGTGGGTATGAAGCGGATCAGGAATTATCTCATCGGTTGCGGGCGGCGAGAGCGCGGCGATGCAAATTACGAAGGCGCACCGAGGTTCTGCCGCAAGAGATTTCTAGTCAGCGGGCCTGAAACGGATGGGTCGTACTTGTCATGAATGAACCAGAACCCGAGGTTTATGCGTATCGCTGCCGGAAAGCTCGAAGGCTCCAGGCCCCTGCGCCCCATCGTCATCATGGCGTGGAAGAGGTATGCAAGTCGCAAAGAACAAATATAGTTGCGGGGCCCGCGGACAGCAGAAAGTGAAAAGAGGCATTGAGCGAAACAGCCAGAGTGCATTCGGCCAAGGAAGCCCGGCATTTTTTCCGCTACCGGCAGCGGAGTGTTCCTGCTATCCTTGGGCTGAATACTCTACAGATCAGTTTTCCACGCACGGACCAGGAACGAAGGCTTGAACTGCTCCCGCGCGTTTATGATGCTGAAAAGCTCGAAGGAGCTATCGGTGTCGAATCGTTTCCTGGATCAAGGACGATCCGCCTTCTCGTTCCAGCGAGTGTGCCGCTTTTTCAACTGACCACAGATCAATTTGACTGGCAGGCGCGGCCAATGCCAGAACAGCAGGAGATTTCATGACGTCCACAGCCACAAATTCCCGTCTCCCGAGTAATTTAGCCATCATCCTCGAAAAGTATGAACCTGAACTACTCTCTCAGTGGATTGACGAACAGCTCACTTCCTCCAGTCGCCGAAAAGATCTGATCAAGGACTCCGAACTCCGCGAACAATCGCAACAATTTCTGCGCGCGCTCCGGTCTGCCGCCCACGGCAGCGACCTCTCGGACATCTCCGGGCCTGAATGGCTACCGGTGCGCGATGTTCTCGCTGGCTTGTCGCGAAGCCGGGCCATTCAAGGGTTTTCTCCATCGGAGACTGCGAGCTTCATATTCTCTTTGCGGGGGCCGCTACTCGATCGGATACAGCTAGAGCATGGTTCTGACAAGGCGAGCGCCTTTTCAGGCCTCCGCGAGGCCAGCAATGTATTGGATAAGCTCGGGCTGTACACACTGGAATGTTTCCAAAAAAGCCGTGAAGATCTCATCTCGCGACAGCAGGAAGAGATGCTGGAATTGTCCACACCCGTAGTGCAATTGTACGATGCCATCCTCGCGTTGCCTCTGATTGGTACCCTCGACAGCGCGCGCACACAAGTGGTGATGGAGAATCTGCTCCAGCGGATCGTCGAAACCGGCGCCGAAATTGCCATCATCGATATTACGGGCGTACCCACTGTCGATACGCTGGTGGCGCAGCATCTTCTCAAGGCCGTCTCGGCCGCCCGCTTGATGGGCGCCGATTGCATCATCAGCGGCATTCGCCCGCAAATCGCTCAGACGATTGTTCATCTGGGGGTCGAACTTGCAGACGTGGCGACAAAGGCCACCATGGCCAGCGCCTTTGCCCTCGCCCTCGATCGCCTGGGATTCGTTATCCGGCGGGTGCCGAAAGGCGCCGGCAGGCCAACCGGCGACGAGAAGTAACCGATGGACCATATTCCGATTCTCAAGATGGGCGAGTTTCTTCTCGTCACCATCCAGGTGGACATGCATGACCGCCTGGCAATGACGCTCCAGGACGACCTCACGAACAGCATTGTCAAGAACCATAGCCGCGGAGTACTGATTGATATTTCGTCGGTTGAGATCGTCGATTCCTTTATTGGGCGCATGCTCGGGAATATTGCTTCGATGTCTCGCATCCTCGACGCAGAAACGGTTGTTGTGGGCATGCGGCCTTCTGTAGCGATTACGCTCGTGGACTTGGGACTGTCCCTCCCAGGAGTGCGGACGACCCTGAACGTGGAGAAAGGGATGGATTTGTTGCGGGCTTCCATCGGACGCCAGAGGACCGGTTATGCCCGCCACGAAGAGTGAAACGCTATCCATTCGGGAGACGGATGAAGTCGCTTTCGTTCGCCATACCGTTCGCGACTGGGCCATCGAGCTAGGCTTCAGCTTGATCGACCAAACGAAGATAGTGACGGCCGCCAGCGAGTTGGCACGCAATACAGTGGTCCATGGAAAGGGCGGAAACGTGCATCTGGAGGTGTTGGAGCAGAATGGCCGTCGCGGTCTGCGTCTCACGTTTCAAGACCGGGGGCCAGGCATTGCCGACATCGACATGGCTCTTAAGGACGGCTACACGACCGGAAGCGGCCTTGGATTGGGACTCGGCGGCGCAAAGCGCCTCAGCAGCGAGTTCGAGATATACTCGCGGCCCGGTGAAGGAACGCGCGTAGCGATCACGAGGTGGAAACGGTGAGTGTGGCGATTCGAATACCGGTGGTCGAAACCAGCCAGCCCGGCGAAGCCAGGCGAGTCGCTATATCCATGGCCCGGAAAATGGGATTCGATGAAGGCGAAACCGGCAAGGTCGCCATCGTAGTAACCGAGGCGGCTACAAACCTGGTGAAGCACGGTGGTGGCGGAGAAGTGCTTCTGCGACCGTTGCAATCGGGCGACTGCGCGGGCCTCGAAGTCATTGCGATCGATCGCGGCCGCGGTATTCCCAACATCGAAGAAAGTCTTCGTGACGGCCACTCTACATCTGGAACTGCAGGGTCGGGGCTTGGCGCGATCGCCAGATTGTCCGGATCTTATGACCTCTACTCCAACCCCGGAAAAGGCACTGCGATTCTTTCGCGTTTTTGGCTTTCCCGAGAACAGCGCGCGAAGCCTCCCATTGAAGTAGATGGGTTTTCCATTGCCATTGCCGGCGAACAAGTGTGCGGCGATGATTGGATTGTTCACCATAGCCCCGACGGATGCACCATATTGGCAGTGGATGGCCTTGGGCATGGCCTCCCGGCCGCCGACGCCGCCCGTGAAGCCATCCAGGCCTTCGAAGAGAACTTGACGAAGCCGGCGGCTTTCGTGATGGAAGCCATTCATGCCCGGCTCCGCAGCACGCGAGGAGCGGCCGCGGCGCTGGCGATCATCGACCAGGACGCGCAAACCCTGCGCTTCATAGGAGTCGGCAATATTGCCGCCGTGATCCTGCGAGACGAGGGCAATCGGCACCTCGTTTCCATGAGCGGAACCATGGGACACAACGTCCGTGCTATTCGCGAATTCTGTTATCCGTGGTCCTCGCAGTCCGTGCTGGTGATGCACTCCGATGGCATTAGCGCTCGTTGGGATCTGATGTCCTATCCTGGGCTACTGCGGCGTACTCCGGGGGTTATTGCGGCGGTGCTGTATCGTGACATGGCGCGCACGCGCGACGACGCAACAGTAATCATCGCGCGTCCAAGAGGAATCGCGGCATGAGCACTTCGATCTTCTCGGTAGCCGTCGCCCACGAAAGAGACATTGTGATGGCTCGCAGGCGGGCATGCCAGCTTGCCCGGCTGCTGCATTTCCCGGAACGAGAGTGCACCCGTGTGGGCACGGCAGTATCTGAAATCGCCCGCAACGCCTTTTCCTACGGAGGCGGCGGCACAGTGGAGTTTTCACTCGAACAGGGTCCGCACGCATCGCTGGTGATTCGCGTGATCGACCGTGGGCCCGGCATTGGCAACGTGGATGAAATACTGTCCGGTCAGTACAAATCGCGGACCGGTATGGGACTCGGCATCATCGGCGCGCGCCGCCTCATGGATGGATTCGAGATGACGTCCCAGCGCGGGTCCGGTACCACGGTTCTGCTGAAGAAATCACTGCCAAAAGGGGCTTGCGATATTGCCTCCAAGAGCCTGGTCAACATCGCCGATGAGCTGGCTCAAAAACCGTACGACCTTTTCGACGAAGTGCAGCAGCAGAATCAGGAGTTGATGCACACGCTGGCGGAGCTATATCAGCGGCAGGACGAGCTCACACGCCTCAATCGTGAACTGGAAGATACGAACCGTGGCGTGGTGGCGCTCTATGCCGAGTTAGATGAGAGGGCCGAGAACCTGCGCCAGGCAGACGAGGTGAAGTCGCGATTCCTGTCGCACTTGAGTCATGAGTTCCGCACGCCCTTAAACGGTATTATCGGCTTGGCGCGTCTCCTGTTGGACGGCTCCGCGAGAAATAACGAAGAGATCAAGCAAATTCGATATATTCAACGCTCGGCCGAGGATCTCACCGAACTTGTGGACGATTTGCTGGATCTTGCTAAAGCGCAGGCGGGCAAGCTCATCGTTCATTTAAGTGAGTTCCAAGTAAAAAATTTGTTTGCTGCGCTGCGCGGCATGTTCCGCGCGCTCTCAACGACAGAATCGGTGAATCTTGTCTTCGAAGACCCGGACTCCATCCCGTTCTTGCGTACGGACGAGAGTAAGGTTTCCCAAATCTTGCGGAATTTCGTTTCGAACGCGCTCAAATTTACGGAAGAGGGAGAAGTGCGCGTTTCCGCGGCCTATGAGGCGGAACCGGACCGGGTTATTTTTTACGTGAATGACACTGGAATCGGAATCGCCCCGGAGAACCGGGAACGAATCTTTGAAGAGTTTGCGCAGATTGAGAATCCTATACAGAGACGGGTAAAAGGGACCGGACTCGGGCTACCGTTGTGTAAACGCCTGGCTGAGCTGTTGGGAGGGACTATCACGGTAACGAGCCACCTGGGGGTGGGTTCGACGTTCGCTGTCAGCATCCCCCGGCAGTACAGTCCCGACAGGCCAGGCGTCGTTCCCAGCCGGTTAGCGAGCCGGCCCAAGCTTCTGGTGATCGATGACGAAGAGATCTCGCGATACTTACTCCGTCAACTGCTCACGGGGCCCTTCGATGTTCTCGAGGCATCCGGTGGCGAAGAGGGCCTTCGGGAGGCGCGGAAAAGAAATCCGGACCTGATATTTTTGGATCTTGCGATGCCCGATCTAAATGGCCTGGAAGTGATAAGCCGCCTGAAAGCCGAGCCGGCCACCGCTTCAATTCCGATCGTCATCATTACGGCACAAACTCTCGAAGCCGAAGAAGAGAGAAGGTTGGCGCAAGGAACGGTCGCCATACTTTCTAAGAAGGATCTGGCTCGCGCCTCGACGTTGTCTGTGGAATTTGCGCCAAAGATCGCAGTCTCCGCGCGCTATGTCCGCAACAGTTAGAGAGGGGGAAATGAGTTGTCAAGCACGATCCTGAATGTCGATGATAATGAAGTAAGCCGCTACGTTCGTACCCGAATTCTCGAGAAGGCGGGATACCGTGTCCTCGAGGCCGCCACGGGGCGGGAAGCTATTTCGCGAGTTGCCGCCGACAAGCCGTACCTCGTACTTCTGGATATCAATCTGCCGGACATGAGCGGCACCGAAGTGTGCCGCCGCATTAAGGCCAATCCATCCACTGGCGTCCTTGTCGTTCACATCTCGGCAACTTATGTCGATACCTCGGACCAGGCGTACGGCCTGGAAAGCGGCGCCGACGGCTACCTCTGCGAGCCCGTTGAGCCGGAACTCCTGGTTGCCACCGTCGTTTCCTTCCTCCGCCTGCATGAAGCTGAGGCTAAGTTGCGGAATAACGAAGAGCGCTTGAAGCTCGCGCAGACAATCGCAGGACTGGGCTTTTGGGAGTGGGACATACGGGAGAATACGGTGACTCAGTCGGCCGCTAACTCTGGCCAGCCTGAAGTTAGCTCATTTCAGACATGGCTTGCCTCCATACATCTGGAAGATCGTAAGGCAGTTGAGGATACGTTGAAACGTGCATGCGCAGGGCAGGAGTCTTTTCAATATGAGGTCCGGCATGTTTCGTCCGCTTCAACTGTCCATTGGCTGTCAACAAAGGGCCGCGCTTTCTACGACGATGAAGGCCAACCCATCAGGCTCATCGGCTCCGACATGGACGTCACCGAGCGGAAAAAAATCGAACTCGCTTTGCAACGCTCCAATGAAGATCTGAGCCAGTTCGCGCACATGATCAGCCATGATTTACAGGAGCCATTACGGACGGTAGCAACGTTCACCGAGCTACTGGCTGAGAAGTACTCGCCCGCGTTAGGCGAGGAAGGCGCTACCTTTATGTCATTTATCATCGAAGGTAGCCGGCGCATGAGCATCATGATCAGAGACTTCCTGGCGCTTTGTCAGACCGAGCATGCCCAATTACAAGCGACCGCCATGGAGGATGTGTTTCGCACGGTGCTCTCCAATATCAGTACGGCGGTTGACGAAAGCGGTGCGATAGTTACCCACGATCCATTACCGGTGGTGTGGGGAGATGGCGGCCAACTCGTTCAGGTACTGCAGAATCTGATAGGTAACGCGTTGAAATACCGGAAGCCGGACGAAGCCCCACGGATCCACATTTCCGGCCGGCCTGAAAACGGCGAATGGATTATTTCTGTCACGGATAATGGCATTGGTTTCGATCACAAGGATGCGGATATGATTTTCGGCGCATTTAAGCGGTTGCACGGCCCGGAATTTCCGGGTACCGGCATCGGTTTGGCAATCGCGAAGAAAATCGTTGGACGGCATGGCGGCCGGATTTGGGCGGAATCGCAACCCGGCGAGGGAGCACAATTCTACTTCACGCTTCCTCGCCCTTGACGCGGTGCGAAGCGAGCGGGCGGCCAAATCCGCACGATCCGCAGGATGAATTGAATCCGACCGTATTGCGCGCTGCACCGAGCGGAAACCATCGGCTCGCTGTGATGCGCTTCCGCGAGCAAGCCGCCGCTTACGGGCTAATTTGCCCTTCTGCCCCGCCGCTTCCTCACAGTGGGCCATCCGAACAAAGAGAATCGCGGACGAAGGCCTAGGCACCAAGTACGCCTTCAATGGCTTTGCCGGCGCTCTCGAAGCAATTCCGGATTTCATCGATTTGAGGAAGGTCATGAATCGTAATGACGTCCAGCAACTTCTTGGCTGCCTGGACGAGCATCGCGCAAGATTCCAGTTTTTGCCGTTGCCAGGAGTTCATATTTGGTCACCTCGAAAATAACAACCGTGGAGCCGGACGGGGTTAATATAGAAGTCTTTTCACTTGCCGCTTCTTCTCAGAGAGCATTTTTCATAGCCCCCGAAGGGGAACTACCCGCATCCGTGGATGCTTTCCATAACCGATCCGTCAGATACGCTCTTTTTCAGCGCAACCGGCCACATCGAGAAGTAGTTGCTCCCCTGAACGGCATCGGCCACTGGGTAAACAGCAAACAGCGTGCCAGTGTGTGGAAGTGCACTGCGGCCACTTCGAGCGTGTGCCGAAGATCGATTTTGCGAACGCTATTTGCAAGCGCATTGAGGGACCTGCCGGATGCCGCAAAGCTCCAAATCGGTGTGCTTCAGCGCGCTCCAACCAACCAATAACTGGTCAGCGGTACGCGGCGGCCTGGATGCCGTACAGCTCCGCATACTGGCCGTTCCTGGCCATCAGCTCATCGTGCGTGCCCACCTCGACAAGCCGGGCCCCCTCGAGCACGACGATGAGATCGGCCATGCGGACCGTCGAAAAACGGTGGGAGACCAGGATCGTGATGCGTCCGCTGTTGCTTTCACCGGTGCCGCGCGCCGCCGCGGCGTAGCGCTCGAACAGCACGTGTTCCGTTTCCGCGTCGAGCGCCGCGGTCGGTTCATCAAGGATCAGCAATAACGGCTGATCACGCATGAAGCCACGCGCCAGCGCGAGCTTCTGCCACTGCCCGAACGATAGCTCCGCTCCACACGGCCACGTCGGACCGAGCTGCGTGTCCAGGCCTGACGTCAGGCGGGCGACAACGTCGCCGGCGCCGGCGCGATCGACAGCCGCGACTACGGCAGCCTCGTCGTCCAGCCGGGGGACGTCGCCCAAACCAACCGTGTACCTCGCGCGGAATTCGAAGCGGAAAAAATCCTGGAACGCGCCCGCCAGGCGTGCCCGCCACTCGCCGGCTGGCACGCGCGCGAGAGGTGTGTCGTCCAGGAGTATCGAACCAGATGACGGCTCGTACATTTTCGCGAGCAGCTTCACCAGCGTCGTCTTGCCGGCACCGTTCTCGCCGACGATCGCGATGACTGCGCCCGCCGGCAGTGTCAGTGAGACATCGTCCAGCACAATGCGCGACGTGCCGGGGTACGCGAATGACACGTGGTCGAGCCGGATGCCGCGATGTAATACGGTGGGAACCGGCAGGTCGCCCGACGCAGCCACAGCGGCGGCGTAGTCCTCGAGCCACGCGAGCCGCCGCGAGCCGTCCATCCAGAATCCGCGCAGGAATCCAATCTCGCCCACGGTGGCGCCGATGTACGCAGACAACCGCGCCCCTGCGGCGAGTACCAGCAGTACCTGGCTGGCCGGCGCGCCGAGGCCGGACGAAACGAACACTACCGCCGCGGCATACGCCAAGCCGAATATCGCCCACGCCAGCGCGTGCCACAACGCCGAACCCCACCGGGCGGCCGCCACCGGTCCGTACCAGCGCTCCCATGCCATCCGGCGCTCTGTAACCAGGCGCTCTCCAATGCCGGTGACCCGCACTTCCTTTCCGGGCGGCGCGGTTGTGGCGATGGTGAACAGGTGGCGCGCCAGCCGGTGGGATTGTGCCCCGCGCTCCTGCGCGGATCTCTCGACCGTGGGCCGCCACGTCGACGTCACGACGGTCGGGATCGCGAACACCCCGAGCAGGATGAGGGCCGGGTGAATCGACACCAGCAGCGCCATGGTCACGCCCAGCCGCAGGATCCAACCGAGCGTGGAAAATAGCGACATGTACATGTGGTCGAGAACGAACACCTGATTGCGGAGCATGGACAGCCGATCGAGATACTCCGGGCGTTCCTGATGGGCGACCGTCGCGACCGATGCCTGCAGTTGCGCCACGTGCGACTCGAGCGCGATCGTCACCTTGTCGCGGAAGCGGCGCTGCACGCGCGTGCTGACTGTGCGGAGAAACCACGTTCCTGCGGTCGACACGGCAAGGCCGATCGCCGCGCCGTCCACCATCCCCGGTCTGTGCTCCAGGACACCTTTGCCGAGCAGCATGAGCCAGAACGCGAGGAGCGCGTCGGGCAGAGCGGCGAGCTGCGATAGTGCGAACGCCGCGACCATCAAGCGCGGCTCGTGGTGATATCCCAGCTTGCACAAGCGCCACATCGATGACAGCGCGGGAGGCAGTGGGGCGATTACCTGATCTCGATCAGGAGAGGACGTCATACGTCGTGCCCTCCTCGTCCGGGACGTTGAAGCGCTGCGCCTGCAGGTCGAACATGGTCCGATAGCGCCCGGCCAGCGCCATCAGCTCATCGTGCGTGCCAAGCTCGATAACCCGGCCGTGCTCGAGCACGCAAATACGATCGGCATGGCGGACCGTGGAGAATCGATGGGAGATCAGGATGGTTGTACAATGCCGCGTCGCGGTGAGCAGGCGATCGAAAATCTCGGCTTCCCCGCGCACGTCGAGCTGCGCGGTCGGCTCGTCGAGCAGTACGACGCCGGCGCCGAGCGTAACGGCCGCCAGCGCGCGGGCGAGCGCGATGCGCTGCCATTGGCCGCCCGAAAGGTCGGTGCCGCCGCTGTACCCGCGAGCAAGCACCGTGTCCAGTGTGGCCAGATTCGCCGCTCCTGCCGACTCGAGCGCGGCGCACACGACATCGTCTGGTGCTCCTGCCGGCGCCACGTTGTCCCGCAGCGGCCACTCCAGGCGGATGAAGTCCTGAAACACTGCCGCGACGCGCGAGCGCCACGAGGCGAGTTCGAACTCGCGAATGTCGACGCCGTCGATCTCGATCGCGCCTGACTGCGGATCGTACAATCGGCACAGCAGCTTTGCGATGGTCGTCTTGCCGGCGCCATTCTGTCCAACGATGGCGAGCGACGAGCCGGCGGGAATCGAGAGATCAAAGTGCTCCAGCACCGCCGTGCCCGCACCGGGGGGAGTCGTCGCGCCGGTACCGGGAGGCGTTGACGCGCCCGCGGGGTACGCGAACGTCACATCGCGGAGACGAATCTCGCGCGCAGGTTTCGCGTCAGCGGGGCGATCGCCAGAACGCAGCTCACCGGCGGGACGCATCGACGGCTCCAGTCGTAGCACCGCGGCCACGGGGGCAGCGGCTCCATCGAGCGCCCAACTAAATCCGCCGGACGCGATCATCGACACACCAATGGCACTCTGCACGTAGACGACGGCTTCCCCGAGAGTGATGCGGCCATTGGCGGCGGCGCTCGCCAGTAACCAGAACACCACTACATTCGCGGAGACAACGAGAAGCATGCTCCAGATAACAGGACGCTCGCGCAGACGCGTGGCTGCATACTGCAGCTCGTGCAAGCGGGTGCGTCTGGCGATGAAACGATCGATCGTCCATCCGGCGAGACCGAACAGCCGCAATTCCTTACTCGCGGGCGGGTCCACCGCTAGCCGGTAGGCGTAGTCGGCATCGCGTTGCGCGCCGCGCACCTCCTCGGTGTTGCGGTCGCGCCAGATCGCGCTCTCGCGTAGAAGCCAATGCGTCGCCAGCCACGCGCCCGCAAGCAATATCGGCGCCCACCACGCGTATCTGGCGAGGATCACGGCCGACGCGACACCGCCGATCATCTCGACCATACCGCTTGCAATGAAATCCATGGAGATCGACAACGGCGGGCCGGTCATCCCGAGGTCGAAATCGCGCGCGACGGTGAGATCGCTGGTGAGCCTTGGATCCTCGAGGTGCCCCATGCCCGGCGGGCGCACGCAGGCCTCAGTCAGGCGGTCATAAAGCCATGCGGCAGTGCAGTCGCCGAGATTGGCGCTGACTGCCTGATGAATCGGGCTGAGCACCTGCAGCAGCACGAAGATCGCGCCGGCAAACACGAGCGGAGCGCCGAGGGAATCGCTGCGTTGTACGGCGCCGACGAGTACGCCCATCGCGATCGCGAACGCCGCCGGCAGTATCCCTCTCAGCAGGAGGGAAGCCCACCAAGCGGCAGCCAGGCCAGGGTCCGCCTTCGGTAGAACGCTGAAGAACGTCCATTCCTTGCGCTTGGTCAGCGATTGGAGCACGACCGCATTCTGTCACAGAACAAGCCAAGGCGAAAACACCAGCCACCTGCTCATTACGGTCTCCAGCTTTCTTGGCCGGAAGTTCTCGAATCGAAATCCTAACTGCCTTCTAGCTGGAGATTGTTGGTCACCGAGAAAACATTCTCTACGCCGTTGGCACGGATGTTCACCAGATTTTTGTCGGACTCGCTCGCTACCACGCCTTCTAAGGTGACGCGGCCGTTCTTAACGATGATATGAATGGACGGCAATGCGCGAAACCCATAACGCGTCGAGAGGGCTGGATCACCGAAGATCGCCCGGTATTCAGCCACCCGGATTTGATCGTCCATTGGAGACGGAGGCAAGACCTCGATGTTGTTGATGACCTCGGTTACGCCTTCCACGTGTTTGGCAACGTTTTGCGCATCGGACTTCAAAGTGGGGCGAGTCACCTGTCCTACCAGGGTAACCGTGCTGCCCTGTACGAAGAAGGCGAGATCATCAAATACCCCGTAATACGGAAGCATCACCAACTGATGGCGCACCTCCCGCGCAATCCGGGCTTCACCTGCCTGCCCTGGAACAAATGCATCGTTATGATTCGCGTCGTGGTGATTCTTGTCGTGCTCGGCGGCGAAGCTGGCGGCGAGCATCAGGCTGCCAACCAGAGCCGTGATTATTGGGTTCCGGATCATAAAACTCTCCTTCCAATTTGTTATGAGCATTAGCCCTGCCAATGTGAGCCTGCACACCTGCACGCAATCGTGCTCCACTTTGCGGTCATCCTTCCAACCACCAATTGGCCTATGCGCCAATTTTAAAATGTGTGAACTCTTCTCTGGATTCCGGACTGTATTTCATGTGCGAAAGCTGACAACCAGACACCGTCTGGGGCCCCGGCCGGAGTACGCTTCCGTGTATAGTGCGGACAGAGGTATTCGCTATGGCAGCGAGTGCGCGCCTGAACACAGCCCGGAACGAATCGCTTTTGCGCGAAGAACGAATCCGGCGGCGGGCCTATGAGATCTGTATCAAGCGAGGAAAAGTGCCTGGTCGCGAATTGGACGACTGGTTGCGGGCCGAAGAAGAAATTCATCGCCGACAAGACGGTATCGTAGACGAAGCTTCGGAAGAATCTTTTCCAGCCAGCGACTCCCCCGCCTGGTAGAGTCGGTTCTATCGACGCACATTCGCGCCTCCGTAAGGCCGGTCCGCTATCCTGTCACGAGAGGCGAGTGAGCATCAAGCCCGATGAATTGCGGTATCCGCTGCCGCATATAAATCTCGCCCGGCGACCATGCGCCCATCTCGATCCTCAGGCTGCTAGGGCAGCGGGTTCTGTTCAAGAATGAAGCTAAGATTGGGATTACCCAGTGAACATGTTTCGAATCGCCCTCGCCAACATGCGGTTCCCGGCGACTCCCGCGGAGTCGGTCACGTTGGCCGAACAAGCCGTCGCTGAAGCGTCCATCGAGCACGCCGGCCTCATCTGCTTCCCGGAATGCTTCATTCCCGGCTACAGAGGATTGGGGAAATCGGTGCCGCCCCCCGACCGTGCGTTCCTCGAACATGCCTGGTCCGCTATTCGAGTGGCCGCCGCGAAGGCAAACCTCGCGGTTGTTCTCGGCACCGAACGCATCGTCGATGGCGCCCTGCTAGCCACTGCACTGGTCATCAATCCAGACGGAACGATCGCCGGTTTCCAAGACAAAGTTCAACTCGACCCCTCCGAGGACGGTCTCTATTCGCCCGGTTCGGGGAGGCGGGTTTTCCAAACCGGTCCACTGACATTTGGTATCGCGATCTGCCATGAGGGTTGGCGCTATCCGGAAACGGTCCGCTGGGCCGTCCGGCACGGCGCGCACATCGTGTTCCACCCTCATTTCCACGAAGCCGAACCTGGCGGTTACCAGCCCTCGAGTTTCGCCGATCCTGCGAACTCATTCCATGAGAAAGCCACCTTGTGCCGCGCCGCCGAGAACACCTGCTATTTTGCAACTGTAAACTGTGCTAGCGCCGGGTCGCCGACCACTTCGGCGGTGGTGCGGCCCGATGGGACGCTTCTCAGTTACCAGCCTTACGGCAAACAGGGATTGCTCATCGCGGACATCGACATCACTGCGGCCACAGGCCTTCTCGCGGCCCGCTGCAAATCTGTGTAGACGTTCCACGGTCCCCACACTCACTCGCTGATCGACCTGGTTCGCCACTGCCGCGGTCGCCCTCCCGCAGCAACCGCTGGCGCCCAGACCGGCCCGAAATGAAACGGCTTCGTGAATCTACGAATCGATTCGCTTGAATGCAGAGTGCCTCTCTCGGAAGCGATTCGGACACTCGCGCCTAGGCCACCGTATCGCCGCTTCCAAACTGTAGAAGGCTGTTCCATCTCCGGCAAATCTCGGTCGCCTTTCTCGCCCGCGGCTTGGCTCAACGCGCAGATGATCTGCTCTTCGGTGGGGCTTATTCTCTCGAATGCGGTCGGCCAGTGACTTAGCGTGTTGGGCTCAGTCCCAACATTTTTGCCAGCCGGCTCCCCAGCCCTTCGGCCATCCATTCGAACCCGAGATCATTGGGATGCGTGCCATCCACCAGCCCATCGCCGCGAGATGGGCCCAGCAGATCGGTGCCTTCCATGATTTCGATGTGGCGGTCGCCCGCTGAGATCCGGCGCGCGGCCACCTGCCGGATCAATTCCCGCATGCCCTCGAGCCTTGGATCGCGCGACCATGCTTCCCTGGCCGAGTAGATCGGTGTGATCACCAGAATTGGCGTCTCCGGGTGTTGCGCGCGGATGGCTTCGAGAAATGGCGCATACGCCCTGGTGAGCGACTCGACGGTGGGATTGTTCTGTGCGAAATCCAATACGTAGCTCGCGGCATCAACACTGGCTACTGCGCGCGCCAGTTCCGGCTCGCCCAAACCATTCCCCGAGAATCCCAGGTTGACGAAATCGGCGTTCAACGTGCGCCCCAGAATGGCCTGATAACTCATTCCCGACCGGCTGGCGCACCCGCCTTGCGTGATGGAAGTGCCATAGAAAACCACGGGCTTTCCGAGAGCGAACGGTTTCGCGCGCTCGATCCGCGCTTCTGGATCTAGACCGATTCCCAGTACCTTCACGCCCATGTATAGCGGCAGATACAGCGTGATCTCGCGGAAGGTGTCAGGCTGCTGCTTGTAATAGACGTGCTCTTTCGTCGCGCCCGGCTTGGCGTCACGCCCGGCGGTTGCCGTTCCGCGGTACACGCCATCGGCGTAGAGATCCACCCCGGTCTGCCCGAAAGCGTGCATGTTCGACATGCCGGGCGGTTCCGGATACTCCAGGCGAATGGCCAGCGTCGAGGTGTTCGTGCGGAACCGGATCCTACCGCCACTCGGTGACTGCGCCAGATCCCACACCGGCTTACGGTACGTGTCTTTGAGTTTCGCCGGCAGCCGGAAGAGCTCGCCCCCGTTTTCGCCGTACCACGGCAGCCCGTCCACCTCAATCTGTGGATTGGGAAGCTGCAGCCAGCGCAGCGGCGGCTCCTGGGCTCGAAGGAGCGACAGGGCCGCGGAAATCAGCAAGCAAAAAGAGAAACGCCAGGTCATCATGATGGCCGATTATATGCTGGTATCAGGCGGCGAGGAATTTCCGGGCGAAAGGCCCGCTACTGCGCGTAGATCTCCCACAGCACGCGCCCACCCCGCTGTTAGTCGTCTATGGCCGAATGATTTCAGTCGCGACGCACTGATGATGTCGCAGCGCAAAATCCCAGCGCAAAATCCCAGCCTGTCTATCGCGAGCCGAAGGTGATACGATACTCGGCAACTGATTTGCACCTCTCGCGTTAAGAGGGAGGCTGCGAAATCGAAGAAAAGAGAGTGCCAAACATGAAGGTCGCAAAACTACTCGGTATCCTGGCTCTGGGGATGACCCTTTGGGCAGCCGATCCCGCAATCGGAACATGGAAGCTCAATGCGGCGAAATCCAAATACACTCCCGGTCCAGCGCCAAAGAGCGCAACGATCACCTACGAGGAGACCGCCGACGGCATAAAACGGACCGGCGAAAGCGTCGATGCGGATGGAAAGACGGCCTCATTCGAATACACTGCCAAGTTCGATGGCAAGGACTATCCGGTCACTGGATCGGATTTGTACGATGCGATCACGCTCAAGCGGATCAACGACCAAACCGCCGAAGCCACTCTGAAGAAATCCGGCAAGGCGGTGAGCCACGCCAGGCGGACCATCTCTAAAGACGGTAAAGTGATGACGCTGACGATGAGCGGCACCAACCCAAAGGGCCAGAAGATGCACAACGTCGCGGTCTACGACAAACAATAACGACACCAGCGGTGGGCATACTGACCTAGGGCCACCAGAATCGAGTACACGTAAAGAAGGCGGTCGATAGTCTACGACAGGAGGGCTTCCGGGGGCAGCGGTTTTGTGCCGCTGGCGCAGACATGGGTTAAGCTGCCCCCCGCGGCTCCTCGATCACGTGGTCGCATCATAATTCGGCGGTGTGGATTCGTTTGAGCGTCATCTCCGGCGCGGCGTTCCGTTATTCGCGGGCACCGTTGGATTCGGCCTGTGCCATCGATTTTTCGTGTTCCGCTTCCCGGAAGCCCGATTAGGCACCGTACCGGTCCTTGTACCCTACTCTCAGCAGATAACGGGAGTCGTGTGGGCTGCATCGTGGAGACGGGTTATCCGCAAGGGGATATTCCATGATTCTCCATTCTCTAACTGGGCATTTGGGACAGGCAGCGTTTCGTTCCCGAAGCCAGCAAGCATTGCTATGGGGCCCGTGGACCGCAGCCATCGCCTCGGCTACTTGCGCTTCGCTATTCATCCACCCGCTCAGTTCCACCGTTCCGTCGTCGTGAATAATTTTGACTTGATATTCAATACCATGGTTGTGCGCCATATGCTTTCTCCCGAGCTACTTCCCGGCTGAAGGCGCGACTCCGCAATGCTTTCGTTCGGTGATCAACCGGGTACCCTTAAAAGGAAGAAAGGAGGGTAAAGTACAACATAATTATGCGCCAAAAGCCAAACAAGATCAATCGCTCTTAAACTATTAGTTAGCCAACGGCGATTGGCCGCGATCTTCCGGGCGGACATTCAGTTAGCGCGTTTGTGGTTCACATTCTCCCGATCAAAGATCTCGCGCAGCACGCGTCCCACCGACCCGCTCGGCGTCTCGATGCCCAATAGCGTGGCCAGCGTAGGCGCAATGTCATTCACCGCGATGGTCTCATCGAACCGCGCCGCCTGGATCCCCGGGCCCATGAAAATCACCGGCACGTGCGCGTCGTAGCTGTACGTTGTGCCATGGGTGGTGCCGTGCGCGGAAAACATCCAGTACGGCTCGAGCAATAGGTACACATCCGCGCCGCGGCGCTCGTAGAATCCGTTCATCACGCGCTGGCTGATCTGGTCCTCCAGCACCGCTCCGTGCATGAGTTGCTCGCGCGTATATACGCGGGCCACGTGCGCGATGCCCATCGCGGCATCCGCGGCCGTCTGGTTCACTTCCGCGCGGTCCAGCTTCTTCTCGCGAATGAGTTCGAGGTTCAGATACAGCGAATGCTCCGACGGACTCGAGATCCAGTTGCCCTCGCCATACTTTTTGGACAGCGCCGCCTGCACCGTATCGCGCACTATGCGCGGTGGCATGCGCCCGCCGGGCATCTTGCGCGCCTGGTTCACTTCCGGAACCGGCGAGACGCCGTGGTCCGCCGTCATTACCACTATCACGTTCGCCATACCCACTTTCGCGTCGAGAAACTGAAACAGCTTGCCCAGAACCTGGTCGGTGCGCACCGAAATGTCATGCACCTCCGGCGAATCCGGCCCCAGCGCATGGCCCACGGCGTCGTTGGACGAAAAACTGATGGCCAGCAGATCCGTCACGCCGCGCTGCCCGAGTTTCTCCGCTTCCACGGCGCGCTCGGCGAACGCCTCCACCAGTTCGTTGCCGAATGGGCTGTCGTATACGGCGGCGTACAGCTTCTCATCCGACTGGTCGAAGTGCCCACTCATCCAGTGCGCTCCTTTGTAGTGGTCGGCGGGATGCCCGGCGTTAAAATCGCTGGCCCATGCGGGCAATTTGCTGAAGTAATACGTGCTGCTGATGAAACGGCCCGTCTTGTGGTCGAACCAGAACGCCGCGTCGGCCATGTGGCCCGATGGCAGGATAGCGCTGCGGTCCTTCATCGAGATGCCGATCACGCGCGACTTGCCGTTATCAGAGATCTTCAACTCGTCGCCCACCGTGCTCACCAGCAGCCGGTGCGGCGACGCCCCGCCTTCGCCCGGCCCCCCCAGAATCCTTACCGCTTCATCGGAAACACTGGTGACTGATTTGCCGGTTTCACGATCGAACCAGTCGTTGCCCACAATGCCGCTGATCGCGGGCGTCGCCCCGCTCATGAACGTGCTGTGGCCGATCGCCGTGACCGTCGGAAAGTGCTGGTAATACGCATTGCTGAACACCGCGCCGCGCGTGAGCAGCCGGTCGAGTCCCTGCTTGTAATCCGCCCGGAAGCGTAGCAGATAATCGTAGCGGAATTGATCCACCGCGATGGCCACCACCAGCTTGGGCTTTTCGGCCGCGGCCGCGGCGCAGCAGATACTCAACGCGGCAAAGAAGACAGCGAATTTTCGTTTCATTGGAATGCAGGCACGAATGCCCATTCTACTGGCCCAGCTCATGGCAAGTGTGACAGTCCGCCGCCGCGCACCGCGCCCTGTGGCAATCCACACAGTATTTCATGGTGGTGGGAACCTCCTTTGTGACGACTTCACTCTCTGCAACCGCTCCATGGCACTGGGCGCAATCAATGCCCGCTTTGCGATGCCGCGCGTGGCTGAAGAAGACAAAGTCCGCGACCGTGTAAACCTGACGGGACGGAAACGGTGTGGCCTCGTTCCCTAGCGCCGCCAGCCGCTGGATCTCCCGGCTGTCCTTCTTCACCGCGCGATGGCACGCCATGCATTTGCCCACCGCTGGGAACGATGCCTTCTCTCCGGTCTCAACCGTCAGGTGGCAATACTGGCATTCGATCTTCAGCGGGGCATGCAGCTTGTGGCTGAAGTGGACCGCCTCTTCGGCACGCGCCGCCCAGGCTACGGCAAGGAGAATGCCACCAGCGAGTCTGAATACACCTTGTTGTATTTGTTTCCTCCCCCGGCGGCAATCACGATGTACTGTTTGCCGCTCTTCCGCCCCACAAAAGTCATGGGTGTGGCGTGCGCGCTGGCCGGCAGTTTCGTCACCCACAGTTCCTTGCCCGTATCTTTGTCGAACGCGCGGAACCGGGAGTCATTCGTCGCTCCGATGAACACCAGGCCTCCCGCAGTCACGATCGATCCACCCAGGTTCGGCGCGCCGGTCGGAGGAATTCCCTTCGCCACCAATTCATCCACTACGCCCAGCACGCTCCGCCAGCGGAACTCGCCCTTATCCAGATCGATGGCCGTCAGGAAAGCCCACGGCGGTTTCTGGCATGGGTTCAGTTTCGGGTCCCAGAAGCGCGAGTTTGGCGAGCCCGAACCCATCACGCGGTACGGAATCTGTGCCCCGTCGGGCCTCTTCACCATGTGCAGCAGCATGGCCACGTCCATCGAGTTGACGTACAGCGTGTGCGTCTGGGGGTCCCACGACGCTCCGCCCCAGTTCGCTCCACCGTTCGTGTCCGGAAACAGCACCGTGGGCTTCAGCCCGATCGGTGTATAGATCTCGCCCAGCACTGCACCTTCCATCAACTTGGCGCAGTAGGCGCGCGACTCCGGCGTCACGTCGGTCAGTTCGTCGGCCGTCATCTTCTGCCGTGCATAGGGCGGGGGCCTCACCGGCACCGGTTGCGTCGGCCACGCCTGCTCGCCCGGAATTTCGCTCGCCGGTTCCGGCTTCTCGACAATATCAAACAGCGGCTTGCCGCTCACACGGTCGAACAGAAACGTGAATCCTGTCTTCGTCACTTGCGCCACCGCTGCTACCGGCTTGCCCTGGCGCGTCACTGTTACCAGGTTCGGCGGCGCCGGAATGTCGTAATCCCACAGATCGTGATGCACTGTCTGGAAATGCCACAGCCGCTTTCCGGTGAGCGCGTCCAGCGCTACCAGGCAATCGCCGAACAGTCCCATGCCTTTCCGGTCCCCACCGTAGAAGTCCGTCCCGGGCGAGGTCAGGGGAAGAAACACTATCCCGCGCTCCGCATCCACCGTCAGGATTGACCACGCATTGGCCGCCGCGCGATCCTTCCACGATTCGCTTTCCCATGTCTCGTGCCCGAATTCGCCGGGCCGCGGTACCACGTGAAAAGTCCACAGCAGCTTGCCCGTGCGCGCATCGAAACCACGCACGTCGCCCAGCGGGCCCTGCGGCGTTCCATCGGCCGTGAGCGACCCGCAGATGATCACGTTCCTATAAACCGCCGGCGGCGACGTCATGCCGTACTCGCGTTCGCGGTATTGTTCTGCCACGCCCGCGCGCAAATCTACCGCACCACCCGCGCCGAACGTGTCATCTGGTTTGCCCGTCTGGATGTCGATCGAGAACAGCCGCCCGTCCAACGTCCCCAGCATGATGCGTTTCCGCGTTGCATCGCTCCAATAAGCGGCACCCCGGTTAATGAAGAGGTTGCGCGGCGTATCCATGTCGATCTTCGGATCGAACGCCCACAGATCCTTGCCAGTCTCCGGATCGAGCGCGATCACCCGCGAAAACGGCGTCGTGACGTACATGACGCCATCCACGACCAGCGGCGTCGCTTCAAACGCGCTGCGCACCGGATACTTCGTGCCGTCGCTGACATCGCCGGTGTGATAGGTCCACGCGACTTTGAGCTGCGTGACGTTGGCGCGATTGATTTGCTTGAGCGCCGAATACTTCGTGTTACCCGAATCGCCGCCGTAGGCCGGCCATTCCTGAGCTTGTGCGCAAGCGCTAAGTATGATCAACGCCGAGAAGCCGAGACGCGGAGAAAGTAAAAGCCTTGGTCTCTCTCCGCGTCTCTGCGACTCTGCGGTGAAAATAATGTTCCGGATAGCGGCTCTCGTCAGGCGACCCTCGATTGCGGCTGCCCCGCCTCGCGTTTCACCCAGCGATACGCCGCCACGGAATTCTTCCAGAAGTATTTTTCCGCCGCCGCTAGCCCTTTGCTCGTGAAATACTCGCGTACGATCTTCAGTTCCTGCGGGTATTGAGCCCATAAATCGCTGTTGGGCCAGTCGCTGCCGTAAATCAGCCGGTCCTCGCCGAAAATTTCCCAGAGTTCGTCCAGCCTTGGCCGGTAGAAGTTCAAATCCTCGGGAACGCGGCCGTCCACGCGTCGCAGCACTTCGGAAATCTTCACGTATACTTGAGGCCGCTTCCCCAGTTCGCGCAAATTCGTCGAGTATGCCCGGTGTGCCGCCGCATCAGCCGGCGGCTCCATCTGCGGCAGATGATCGATCACCACGCGCAGGCTGGGCACCAAATCGGTGAGCCGCACCGTTGTCGCGATTAGCACCGGATCCTGATTGGCCGTGTCCAGCTCCAGCCCCGCGTCCGCCAGCAGCTTCAAATCCGCCACGAATGCCGGCTTTCCGAGATCCACGCTGAGATTTCTGTTCCACAGGTTTCCGTATCGAATCCCCCGAAACAGCGGATTGCGGTGGAACCGGTCCAGTTGTCTGCGGAACTCCGGCTTGCCCAACTCCAGATTCCCCACCGTCCCCACGATGATCGTGTCGTGCGCCGCCACGTCGAGTACCCATTGGTTGTCCTCCAGCCACGGACTGGCTTCCACCTCGATCGCGCCCACGATCCCTAGCGGCGTCGCAATCTTGCGGTACCGATCCGGCAGCGCCGGATGATAGAGGACCGCGTCAGTCTTCTCGGGCCACGGCACACCCTGCGGTCGCCGCGGATCGAACAAGTGGATGTGCGTATCGATGATCGGAATAGAGGCCGCGGTCGCGCTTATCTCCGCGGCCACGGCGCCGCCGGCAACTCCCAGAAAAGTTCTGCGATCCATGTGAACTCTTAGTAGCCCCTCATGCGAACTTGTACACGCCCGGCACCGGCAGCGGCGGCGCATCCATCGGCAATTCGTAACCGAAGGCCTTCGGAAACAGATCGAGCTGCGAATTCATCATCTGGTCCCACGTGATCTTCTGACCCGAGTAGGCCGATTCGCGTCCCATGATGCACGTCATGGTGCTCTCCGCTACCGTCATGCCGTGGTTGATGTACGGCCCTTGTCCGCGAATGCTTTTCACCATGTCGATGTGCTCCTGCACGTAGGGATCTTCGGCTTTCGTTCCCATGTTCTTGCAGTTGGTGCGGCCCTTCGACCCCACTACAAGCTCAGAAATATTAGTCGGCAGTCCGCGCGGGTACTGCCGGCAGTAGCTCGACATGTGCACGCCGTTCGGGTAAACGAAGTCCGCGCTGATGTGGTCGAAAATATTGCCGTAGATCTCTTCCCGCGGCCGCCATGCCGCGCCGCCCGTGGCTACGACCTCCACCGGGTGCCCGCCCATCACCCAGTTGATCACGTCGATATTGTGCAGGTGCTGCTCGACAATCTGGTCGCCGCAAATCCATACGAATGAATACCACGCCCGGTGCTGCCAGGTCATGTCTTTCCAGTTCGAGTCGCGCTCCTTCTGCTGGATCACCGGCGTGCCCACCCAGTAGGCATACGCCGCCACTATGTCGCCGATCGCGCCGTCTTTGATCCGTTTGACCGTCTCGACGTACTCCTTCTGCGAGCGCCGCTGCGCGCCCGACATCACCGTCAGCTTCAGCTCTTCCGACTTTTTCGCCGCCGCCATGAAGCGCCGCACGTTCACCGGATCGGTGCCGAACGGCTTTTCGCAAAAGACGTGCTTCCTGGCTTCCACGGCCGCCTCGAAATGCATCGGCCGGTAACCTGGCGGCGTACATAGCATCACGATATCGATGTCCGACGCCAGCACCTTTTTGTAAGCGTCGAAACCCACGAAGTGATGTTCCGGATCCACTTTGACCTTTTCCGCGACACCCGGGTACTTGGAAGCGCGAATCTCCTTGAGCGATTCCTCGAGATGGTCCTCGAAAATGTCCCCCATGGCCACCAACTCGACGTTTTCGTTGCCGTGCAGAAGCTGTTGCGCCGCCTCGGTTCCACGCCCGCCGCACCCGACCAGGCCGGCCCTAAGCTTTTCATTGCCTGCCCCGCGCACCAACTCCGGTTTGATGATGGTGAGCGTGGAAGCCGCAGCGGCCACGCCCGTGGACGTCTTCATGAACGACCTTCGCGAAAGTTCGTTGGAGTTTTCCATGACCTGCCTCGCAGTCGAAGTGATTGTATCGTAGTCGGACTCGGCCCTCGGTATGTCTGAAATGCCTTGAAATGTCCCGCTCGGATACCGGAATGAGAGAATTCGTACACTCCCGCGGGCGTCAATGGGGCGAGCCCCCCAGTTGCTTGCTTGATTTACCCAACTGGGGTATAGTCAGGAGGATTTTAACAATCCTGCGAGGAGGTAACTGCCTTGAAGAAAGTAGTTCTAGCGGTAGTGTTGGTGCTGTCGGTATTCGCGCTCACGGCCATGGCCGGCGAGTGGACCGGGTACATTTCGGACTCGAAGTGCGGCGCGAAAGGCGCCAAGGATGCCCACGCCGATTGCGCGGCCAGTTGCGTCAAGGGCGGAGCGTCTCCGGTATTTGTGCACGACGGCAAAGTTTACAAGATCGACGATGCGAGCAAGGTAGCGGACCATGTCGGCCACAAGGTCACCATTGTTGGTGAGATGAAGGGCGACACGGTTGAAGTTAAAGAAGTGAAGATGTAAAACTTTGCTACGCGCCTTCCGGGGCGGAGAGGTTGGCTACTGCAGCTTGCCTCTCCCCTCAACTTTTCACTTTTCCTCTACTTGATCCCGCTTCCCGTAAACGTATCAGCATAAAACAGATGAGAACCCCGTTTCTGATACCTAGAGCCGTTCGCTGCAGCTCCGGCTCAGCAACACGTCAACGATGTTGCGGTTCGGAGATCCTCCTCCTTGACGATGCGTCCGTCCTCGAGAGTAATGGCACGGTCCGCTTCATAGGCGAACGCCATGTTGTGGGTCGTAATCAGGACCGCTAACCCTTTGTCGGCCGCCAGTCGCTTGAACAGCTCGATGATCGATTCCCCTGTGGCCCTGTCGAGATTTCCGGTCGGCTCGTCGGCAACCAGAATCTTTGGAACCACAATCAGTGCCCGGGCGATCGCAACCCGTTGCATCTGCCCACCCGAGAGCTCACGCGGCAAATGGCTGGCCCGCTCGCTCAGGCCGACCATCCTGAGGACCTCAGAAGTCCGTTGCGCATCCGTTCGGCGCCCCAGAAACATGAGCGGCAGTTCCACGTTCTCCCGGACCGTCAGCGTCGGCAGCAGCGAGAACTGCTGGAACACGAACCCGAGAACGCCGCGCCTGACTTCCACCAGTTCGTCTTCTGACAGTCCCGCTACCGACTTGCCGGCCACCATGAGCGTTCCCTCCGTTGGCGCATCAAGGCAAGAGAGCAGGTTGATGAGCGTCGTCTTGCCTGAGCCCGACGGGCCGAGGATGGAGACAATCTCCCCAGCCCGGATGGACAAGTCCACACCGTCCAGAGCCTTGACGGTTTCGCTTCCCCGCCGGTAGTACCTTTTCAGTCCGTGTGCTTCGATGATGGTGTCATGCATATCAAGCCCCCTTGCTGATCGCCTCGACGGGCCGCATCGAAGCCGCACGCCAAGCCGGATAGAGACCGCCGAAGAATCCTAGGATGACTGCCCCGAGCACGGCGTATCCGATAACAGCCGGGGTAATCCGCACGATCGACCCCGATACCCCTAGATCGGCTATCGCTTTGATGGCCTTTTCGACCAGACCTGAGCCCACAACAGCCATCGCCGAGCCCGCCAGCGCGCCCACGAGACAGATCATCAGTGTCTCCAGCCAAATGAGCTGGAAGATGCTGCCTCGCCGCGCACCGAGCGCCTTCATGATGCCGATCTCCGCTGTCCGCTCATACACACTCATCAGGATTGTGTTGATAACGCCGATCAGGGCCACGATCACGGCAATGGCGGCTACGGCTGCAATCATGGTCTGGGCCGTGGCAACGAGATTGACCAGCGTGTTTTTGACCTGCTGCAACCCGACCACCTGGACCTCAGGAAGCTTGAGCCAGCGTGCCTCGAATTCGCGCATCTTAAAAGAATTGAATTCCTTGAGCTTGACGCCCAGAATGGTCAACTGGCTTGGCCGGTTGAAAAATTCCCGCGCCACGTCGATGGGCATGAAGACCGTCCCGTCGTCCTGCGTCCCGGTCCGGTCCAGAACGCCAACCACCTTGAATTCGTGCATGACGGGATCGGGCTTGCCCGCCGGGGTAATCGAGGCGTAGAACGTGTCACCAACCTTGCGCTGCTCGTACTCGGCCGCTTCGAAGCCAATCACAACTTGATCCCGGCGGCCAGGTGAGAACCACCGGCCGGCGGCATAGCCCGCACCTTTCTTGAAAGTGAGCCATGGCTTCATCACCAGATAGCTCGGCACGTCGATGCCGCTGATGATCGAGAAGTTCTTGGCTGACCCCTCGTCGCGGATGCTGCTGCCCTGCTTCTCCGCCACGCCCACGAAGATAGGTGTAATGCTCTCGATATCCGGATCGCTCTTGACCTTCTCGAAGGTGTCGCCGGGCAAGTAGAGCAGCCCCGTGCCTCCCTTCAGCATCATCGTTGCCGCCTCGTAGGGACAGCCCTTGGCCATGATCATAATCTGGAAGCCCAGCATGTTGATGCTCTTGTCGATCGCGGTGCTGTAGCCCAGCATGAAGCCTCCCAGCGATACCGCCACTGTAACGGCCAGGCCAACTCCGGCTACTGTCAATGCTGTGCGCACTGGACGCCTGCGTAGATTCTTGATTGCCAGGACGACATATCGCAGCAGCACAAACGGGTCATTCATTCCTTTATTCATAACCACTCCTTATTCGAATTCCACAGCACTGGCGAGAAACTGATATCCGTGGTTGTAAGGCACAATCTGACCTTCCACGCGGGCCGGACGTCCGTTTCTCCTGGGCGCGTTCATCGCGATGTCCTGTAATTCGACCCGCAGCATCTTCTTTCCCGACAAGAAAAAGAAAAAGCAACCCATGGTGGTGCATTGCTGCCGAACCGTTCCCTCGATGGTCAAAGTCTTGTGTAGAAAATCATTTGGTCGATCGATGAGACTGGCGACCTCGGCCTTCGGCGCCCCGGTGAACGTGCCGTATTGGCTCGGCATGCGCACCGCTCTCCAGACGAGCACTGTCCCCAATACCAGAGTCACCGCACAAATCGTCAATATTGTTCTCATAAGTCATTCCTTTCGGGCCTTCGCCTTCCCGGCGGCTTTGGCTCTTTCGAAATACGGCTCGAATTTTCTGCCGTAGACGAAAAAGTCGAGCAGGATCAAATTCTTTCGTATGCCGCGGAGGGCAGCGTCGTAATCAGGACGTCCGCCTGCATCGAGTGCCGGTGGCTTGATGTTCCCAACTCTGTCGGTTTTTGCGCCCGGTTCGACGGCCGCGTAGTAATCGTGCTTGTAAAAATCGGCGAGCGTCAGGCCCATGAACTGACTTCGAAATTCCTTGCTCCGAAGCGGGCGCGCCGCTGGGCTTTCCAGCCGTTGGAAGAAGAAGCTTCGAATTGCGGCCGACTTCGGGTCCATCGACAGAAACACCTGGATCACTCCGCCTCTGCCAGGAACGTTGACGCCGTGGACGATTCCGATCCTGTTTGGCCCGTTGAAGACGCTGTAAACCGTATAGGGAGTCGCATACGTCTCATAGATCGCATCCAGATCGCTGCCGAGACGCTCGCGCAGAGCTTTGAACAACTCGGCGCCGCCTTTGAGCCGTGGAAACTCATTGAGCTCCTCTTTGTATGTAGTCATCTCGGGATACAGATACTTCAAATCCTCAGCGGGATTACTTAGAGTGCAGCCGATCGCTGCAACACTTTCTCGCGGCATCGCCAGGACGGTTAATGTTAGAAGTACAAATGCAAGCTTCATTTCTGCTCCTATCGGTAAAAGTAATATTGCAGCGTGATGATCGTGCCTGGTTGTCCCGGCATCCGCTCCAGGCGGCGCTCGACATTGAGCTTGATCCAATGCACGTTTGAGTTGCCCACATCGTTCCGGAAATACCAGGAGATTTCTCCGACGAGTGACGCGTCTGCTCCCAGACCGTCTTGCCTGAATCGCCGGTACTGAGTGGCCAGTCCCCACCGGCGTGACGCACGAAGATACTCTGCCTGATAAAGCTGCATGAATACGGCGTTGGGAACGTCGCGCCCCGCGCTTAGCTCGGAGGTGAAGGTCAGCAGGCCCGTCGGCACCGGACGCCGGTAGCGACCGTCGAGGCCAACGCGCTCGGTTTTAGTGGGATTCGAGTTTGCTGCACTCATGCCAGGAACAGTGTTCCGGTCAATTGCCTGCGAAGCAAGCCGCTCTCCGCCAAGAAGCGAAAGCCCGGCCTCCAGCCCGTATTCGGAGCTGTACTTGTTCGACAGACTTAGCCGGACAGCGCCCAGTCCACTCTGGCCTTTGAATTTAAGATCGTAACCCGAGCCGGTCAGATAGTAGGCATCGTAGTTCAGGTGCTTATTGATCGATCCCCAAAATCCCGTGTACCAGTCGCGCTCAAAGCCGAAATTCCGCTCGTTGGAAAGCTGGAGCACGGTGCCATGTGTATCGGTCTGGAGGTTTAGCCCAAACGGAACATAGAACCGGCCCGCGCGAAGGTTAAAACGCCCGACGTTTTCACCACGTTGTCCATCGCTCAACACGGGATTTAGGATGTTATAGAGATCGAGATAGACGTTGTGGTACTCGAAGGCCCAGCCCGGCCGGCTCTGGCCCTCCATATCGTTGAGCACAGGATTAAACCCGTCTCGACGCACCAGGCGCCCCTGGAAATCGAAACTGGCGACCGTCGCGGTGGCGGTCGAGAATTTCTTCAGCACCTCGAAGCCAACCGACTGGCGGCTGGCCGGCTGCCCGTGCTCGCTCGAATCGAACTGTGACATCATTTCCGTTCTGAAGCCGAAGTTCTCGCCAAAAAACTTCTGTCTCCAGGAGCGTATGGGTTGTTCGGGCGTTGCCTGCGGCTCCGGCGATTCGGCGAGGTCGGAGAATGGGTCTGCTTTGTCGTCCTTCTTAGTTTGATCGGCCTTAGTCTGATCGGTGGATTGTGGGGCCGCCGGATTGGCAGCTTGTCCGAAATCGGACTCGCCTCTCGCAATAGGAGACGAGAGCCCGGCGATCACCAAGATCACCAAGACATAAGGCATCCGAATTGGCAGCGTTTCTGACATGAATCTCTTTGGAGTTTCGCCAAACGTGCGGCAATGGATAGCGTGACTTGAGGTACACTTCACGCCCGGCTGTCTACACAGCTTCTCGGTGCGGTGCCCCAAAAGCCCGCGCACTCCACGCGAAACTACAGGTCAGATTCTAAGGACGGTTTGCTTGGGTGGAGAAGAACCTAATGGACTTCCTTTGTCGGCAAACGGCGAAGATACGGGTGTTTCTGATGCCGCGGTTAACACAGTGGAAAACGGAGCAGGATCATTCCCAGTTGAAAATTTGGACATAGGGGATTGGCCCACTTCAGCGATTACGACTGCGGAGCAGAGATCTGAGGTCTGCTTCGCCGGCGCATTCCGGTGCCCGGGACACCGCGGAATGTTTTTCTGGCTGTTCGTCTGCGATCCTGATACTCTCTTGCAGCTCTCGAACGAGCAGGACGCTACACACTGACCATTGCCGGCGATCAACACCAGGGCGAACACGGCAATGAAACGCTCAGGAAATATGCGCATCCCTATCCACTATCTTAGTCCAGTTTGTCTTTTTGCATTTTGGCTGCCAGTGTCAAATCAAAGGGGGATCTCGTATTTCAGCTCAGTCTCGCAGCGAGAAAACCCAAAGAGGGGTTATTTCACCCGCTAAAAGCCCCACTCGCAGGGGCCAATCTCTATTGGTGCGGGTAGTCGGCTGGCGTCGCGGGACTTTATCGTCCCTGCTGAGGTGATCCACCCGATTGCGCGCAAAGCATTGCCCACGATTAGGGAGTAGTAACGCGGCTACTGCAGCTTGCCTCTCCCCTCAACTTTCCACACTTCCTCCACCTGATATCCCCGCTTCCCGTAAACCGTCTCGTGTAAATTCACGGCCACGCATACATGTGCCGGAATAATATGCAGTTGCTCGCCCACCGCAAATTCCCGTCCGGCGCGCGTGATGTCGATGTAGCCGTGCTCTTCGTTCAGGCGGTGAAATGCGCACTCCGGAGCCTCGACTACCCGGCCGTGAACCGAAGGCGGCGCCGCCGTGTCCGATGAAAACGTCTTCGATCCGCCGTCTACGATGATCTGGCCCGGGCGCGCGGTCGAAACCACCGTCACCAGAATCGAGGCCGCGCAATCGTCGAACGTGCACGCGCCGCTCGCCACCGTGTTGACGTCGTTATAAACATAGGTGCCAGGACGGATCTCGTTGAGGCCGCGCACTTCATGGGAATGAAACAGGGATGGAGTGGAACCGCCGCTGACGATGCGCACTGCGATGCCTTCGCGGCGGAAATCGTCGAGGATGCACTGGACCAGCTCGCTCAGCTTGTGAATCTGCTGCATGCCTTGCTCGGCCGTGTCTCTAATATGGCCGGGGTAGAAGTCGATGCCTTCGAAACGCAGACTTGGCAGCCGCTGAATGCCTCGCGCCAGCTCGATCAGTTGGGGTCCCGGTGAGACCCCCACGCGGCCGAGCCCGGCATCCACTTCGGCCAGCACCTTGACCTCGACCTGAGCCTCGCGCGCGGCCTCCGATAACTGCCGCGCCGCCGAGATGCTGTCGAGCGCGACCGTGAGCTGCGTCTTCTTCGCCACCTGCATCAGCCGCGCGAGCTTGTTCCGCCCGATCACGGGGTATGCCACCAGCAGGTCCGGCGGATTCGCGGCCAGCATGACTTCGGCTTCGCCCACCTTGGCCACGGTGAGCCCCACGGCGCCCGAATCGAGCTGGCGCCGGCCCACCGCCGGCACTTTGTGCGTCTTGGTGTGCGGGCGCAGCCGCAGGCCGTGCTCTTTGCAGTAATCGCCCACTCGGCGCAGATTGCGCTCCATGATGTCGAGATCGATAACGAGCGCGGGAGTGTCCAGTTCGGAGATGTGCATGACCCACTATTCTATGCGAACTGCTCGCCGAGTGGCCGGTCAACTACGCAAAGTCAGCCGCGTTTTAGCCAGCAGCGGTGGCACCTCCGGATGACTCGCGGTGTAATCATGACGCCCGGAACATGGGGAAGCCACCCATGCGCCGCAAGACACGCTTGGTTCATCTGGACCGTCCTGAATGTGAGTTGGAAATGGACGCGAGGAACGCGCCCGGGTGGAAAACTACTTAAATCGCACCGACAGCTTGCCGGAAGGCGTAGTGTAAATCAGCTCGAGATCCTTGACCTTCTGCTTCTCCATGGGAAAGTAAAGCAACCCGGACACCGGCGCATCGGTTTCCTGTTCCGGCAGAATCTTCTGCTTCAGTACGTCCAGCATCGGATTCGGTTTGTCCTTCGAACCGTTCTGGACTTTCGCGGCGACCTCGCCCGACGCATCCGATCCGCCTCCCACACCCAACCCGCCAGGACCCATGATTGGCGGTCCGCCCAGCGGGCCTCCGTAGGGTCCGCCCCCATAGCTCGGGCCTACCGGCCCGGCCATCGCGCCGCCGCCGGAACTTGCCCCCTGGGAAATCACCAGCGCGCCCTTGCCGGCAATCTGGCTGGGAGCAAACGGCGTGGTCCGTTCGCCATCCTTGTCGGTACGCAGCAGGAAGTCGTCGAGATGGACCGCGATCTTCTGGCCGTCCTTCGGAACTACCCGCACGTCGACCAGAATGTAGTGCCCGCCCAGATCGGATCCGAGCGCCTGACGCACGGCCTCGCGGTCGGCGATCGGAGTCGCGGTGATCTCGACGGAGTCGTTTTCCATGGAGCGCACCGGCGGTTTTTTGTCCGCGCCCGAAAGCATCACTGCTCCCACCAAACCGATCCCCAGAATCTGCGCGCGCATGGAGCCAAACCCCGACCGCATTATAGCGGTTTCCACCGTCAAAACGACAGCCCGACCGCCACGAGGGGCTTGTCGCCCGCCGCCTAAATGATTCCAACCGTTCATATTTCTCCCGCTTACAGTCGATTGTTGACATAGGTGTGACTGCTGACCACCCTTCGCTCTCGCTGGTGTGTTTTGACGTTGCTGATGCGATTACCCTGAATTGGTTCTCGTTCAACGGTCTGGTTGTGGTCTATCCGCAATTCCTGCGTGGGGGCGCGGTGGCCATTCGTTTCCGCGTACCGGACCGGTGCCGCTGGCTGCCAGCATCGAGATCAAAGCCCGCGTCAACGGACACGACAGCAATACGCTGCTGCTGCCGCTTGAGTGAGACTCGCCCTTGTTTCGGGAATCCGTTGAAAATCTAATCGATGGTTGAGGTCATTTGCGTGCATTCGCGGCCAACACGGACGCGCTACCATCGTGAGATATGGTCGTATTAGATGGCGACCACCTGTCGATTGAAGATGTGATCTCCGTCGCTTCCGGCGACGACGCCGTGTCGCTGGCCCCACAATCCGTTGAAAGAATGCTGCGGTCGCGCGCTGTTGTCGAGCGGCTGGCCGCAGCCGACGCACCGGTTTACGGTGTCAATACCGGCGTGGGTCTGCTGGCCGATGTGCGCGTGCCGCAGGCGGACCTGGAACAATTGCAGCGCAATGTGATCCGGTCGCACGCGGCCGGCGTGGGCGAGCCGCTGGCGCGCGACGAAGTACGCGCCATGATGCTGATCCGTGCCAATGTGCTGGCCAAGGGTTTTTCGGGGATCCGGCCGGTGGTGGCCGAACGCCTGTGCCAGATGCTCGGGTTTGGCGTGACACCGGTGGTGCCGTCCCAGGGCAGCGTGGGCGCGTCGGGCGACCTGGCGCCGCTGGCGCACATGGCGCTGGTGCTGATGGGCGAAGGCGAAGCGGAATTTAAAGACCAGCGCATGCCGGGCGGCGAAGCCCTTCGCTTGGCGGGTATCGAGCCGCTCGGCCTGGCTTCGAAAGAAGGCATCTCGCTGGTCAATGGAACGCAGGCTATGCTGGCCATCGGGTGCCTGGAACTGGCCGCGGCCGACGTGCTCGTGGATACCGCGGAGGTCGTCTGCGCCATGACCCTGGATGCGCTGCGCGGAACGCCGCGCGCCTTCGATCAGCGGCTGCACGCCATTCGCCCGCATCCCGGCCAGCTGACCAGCGCGGAACATTTGTCGCGCCTGCTCGACGGGAGCGAAATCCGCGCGTCCCACGTTTCCTGCCGGCGCGTGCAGGACGCCTACTCGCTGCGCTGCGCTCCACAGGTGCATGGCGCGGTGCGCGACACGCTGGCCGAAGCCCGGCGCGTCTTTTCGATCGAGCTCAACTCCGCCACCGACAATCCGCTGGTCTTCGACGAAGAAGTCTTATCGGGAGGGAATTTTCACGGCGAGCCGCTGGCGTTCCAATTGGATTATCTGGCGATGGCGCTCAGCGCGCTTTCTGGTATCTCCGAGCGGCGCATCGACCGTCTGGTGAACCCAGCGCTGAACGAAGACCTGCCGCCGTTTCTGGCGCGGCACCCGGGGATCGAGTCGGGCCTCATGATGGCGCAGGTCACGGCGGCGGCTCTGGTAGCCGAGAACCGCGTGCTGGCCACGCCGGCCTCGCCTGGCTCCATCACCACCAGCGGAAACAAAGAAGATTTCGTGAGCATGGGGATGACTGCGGCGCTCAAGTGGAAGCGGGTGGTGCGGAATACGCGAGCCGTGCTGGCGATTGAATCGTTAACGGCGGCGCGCGCGCTGGAATTTTTGCGGCCGCTCAAGACGAGCGCTCCTTTGGAGCGGGCCCGGGATCGCGTCCGGTCCATGTGCATTGCCTGGGAAGGCGATCACGCGTTATCGGGCGACATTGCGGCGCTCGAGAAGCTGATCGTGGATGGCAGGCTGACGGTGACAGGGGTCGCGGCGGACTAGCGGCTGCCTGGAGACTGGACTGAGATTTAACCGGGACGCGCACAAGGCCCGCTATCGGAATGTCCCACGTGGTAACGACAACTTGTAGCGCGGGGCTGCTTTGTATTGTGGCAGAGACCCGCGGATTTTGCTGAACTGACGAGAGTGCCGCAGGTCGCCGCAAGAAACGCGTGACTCTGCGCTACAAAAACCGCGCGCTTCCACGGGTTCAAACCGTAGCGGCGAGGAACGTGTCGCCCCAGAGGGTGTCGGCGCGTATCAGGACAACGCTTGGATCCGGTCGGCCACTTTCGTTTTCAGTGCTTCGATGTCTTTCGGGAAGCGCAGCCGGGCAGCCTCCGGCAGATAGCCGAGGATCCGCACGAAGTCTCCCGGCTCGCGCGTTTTAACGACGCTGAAATCCAGGGTATCGGCCAGACGGCAGCCGAGCCGGACGATGGTCAACAGGTCCGGTGTTTTTCCCGAATTGATGGCTACCGGGTCCTCATGATGGTGCGCCGCGATCACGCCCAGCTCCGGGGGCAGCTTCCACTGTTCCGCCAGCCAGGCTCCGGCTTCGCAGTGGTCAATATCAAACAGTTCACGTTCGCAGTGCAGGACGTCGAACGAATACTCAACCGCGACATCCAAGACATTGGCGTATTCCACAGGATACGCGGCGAGGAGCCCGAGCCGGCCGATGTCATGCAGCAAGCCGGCGGTGTACGCCTCGTCGGCCTTCATAAAGCAGGCGGTGGCGAGTTCCTGGGAAAGCATGCCGCAGGCCAGGCTATGGGTCCAACAGCGGCGCAGCACGGGCGTCTTCATGGCGGATTTCACATACGCCCGCAATCCAACCGTGACGGCCAGCGCCTTCACGAAGTCCAGACCCAACGTAATGGTGGCATGGTGCACGCTGCGAATCTGGCCGCTTGTACCGTACAGCGCCGAATTGGCTACGCGCAGCATCTCGCCGGAAAAAACCGCGTCCGCCTGAAGCCAGCGCACCACCTGCCGCACATCCACGTCCTCCTGGCCCAGAAGCTCCATCACTTTCATGGCGACGGCTGGGAACGGTGGTGGCGTACCCAACGCCCAGGGACGTTCGATGCCTTTTGTCTCGAGAAGAGCACTCATCCGGGGGTCCATCGCCTCCCGAGTTTAATCGGCGGAGCGAAGAGCGAGCTTTAGGAGCAATACAGCAAGTATGAGCCGGAACTCAGAAAACAGTCACCACAGGCCGTTGCTCTGGCGGTCGAAAGCGCCCCCTGAAGCCGCGCCTTTCACGGCTCAACCCGTCATTTTGCCCGGGCGCTGACTCCTACGAAGTGTATACGGCCACGTTGGTAACCACGGAGTAGCCCATGCGGCGGTACAAATCGAAACCCTGGGCGGTGGATTGGAGGATGGTGCGTTCGATGCCATGTTCCTGGCGGACGCGGCCGAGCGCACAACGCATTACGGCTTCGCCACAGCCGGACCTTTGATGGCGGGGCACGGTGGCCACATTGTAGATGCCGACCGCGCCCGCGGCTACGACCGTGGCGGCGGTCGAGACCGGTTCTCCATCCAGATAGCCCACGTACCCGGTGAAACCGTTCTTCCAGATCTGCGGGTTCTGAAACACTTCCTGAAACCAGGCGAGCGGGACGTTGAAACATAGAGCGCCGATCTCGCAGAAGGCCGAAAATGTTTTCTGATCGCCCACGGTGCGTACTTCGAGCGGCGGCAGATCGCGCACCGGAGCCGCCAGCTTTTCGGCCAACATCCCGGGAAGCACCGTGGCCAAATAGAGGCCCCGCTTCTTAAACGCATCGCTCGAGCGGCGGCGGGCCTTCTTGTCCAGCCAGTCTTCGCAAACCCAGTACGACCATGCAAGACCGCGGGCGGCGAAGTGCACCTGGGCGGTGGCGATCCGGCGGTCGAGCTCGCGATCGCTCTCGACCGGCGCCGAGAGGAACGCCGCGTTGAACATTTGAAACGTGACTCCAGCCGAGGCGATGGTCACGCCTCCGGCCTCGCGCACTTCGCCAGAGGGCTGCGACGAAGCCAGCAGCCGGAACGACTGCCGGAGGTTCTCCTCAATGGTGCGGAAGTCCATCCGAGAATCAGTATCGCGCGTTGCGGCGCGGCATGGCCGGGCGGACGACCGGGCCTGTTCGGCGCAGGCGGCGCTTGCAATGGTGCGCTCGGGCATGATGTGATGGCCAAGCTATGGCCACCGAGACGCAGGTACCGATACGCATCGGAGAGCGTCCCACGCAAGTACGCTACTGGGTGATCGTCTTTGCGGTGACGCTGGCTATCATTACCTATATCGATCGGGTTTGCATCTCCCAAGCCGCTCCGGCTATCACGCGCGATTTGGGGCTGAGCACGGTGCAGATGGGTTACGCGTTTTCGGCATTCGGCTGGGCCTACGCGCTATTCGAAATTCCCGGCGGCTTCCTGGGAGACTGGATGGGGCCGCGCAAGGTGCTTATGCGCATCGTGCTGTGGTGGTCGTTCTTCACCGCGGCCACGGGATGGGCGTGGAACTTTGTTTCACTCGCGGTAACGCGCGCGCTGTTCGGTGCGGGCGAAGCGGGTTGTTTTCCGAATATTACTAAAGCCTTCACCACATGGCTGCCGCAGGAAGAGCGCGTACGCGCGCAGGGCATCACGTGGATGAGCGCGCGCTGGGGCGGGGCCTTTACGCCATACCTGGTTTACCAGACGTTCCAGCTGATGTCCTGGCAGCATGCGTTCGAGGTGTTCGGCGCCCTCGGCGTCGTGTGGGCCATCTTTTTCTACCGGTGGTATCGCGACAACCCGCGCGATAATCCCCGGGTGAACACCGCCGAGCTGCGTCTAATGCGCGGCTCCGAGGAGCTGGCAGGTGGCCATGGCGACGTGCCATGGGCCAAGCTCATCCGGTCGCGCACGGTATGGCTTCTGTGCGCCCAATATTTCTGCCTGTCGTATGGCTGGTATTTCTACATCACATGGCTGCCCACGTATTTGAAAGAATCCCGCGGCCTTGAGATCAGCACCGGAGCGCTGCTGGCAGGGCTGCCGCTGTTTCTGGGCGGGCTCGGGTCATTGTTCTGCGGCATGGTCTCGGCGCCTGTGACACGTTTGACGCACAGCGTGGCCGCCACGCGCAAGCTGATGGCCTACGTTGGCTTCACCGGCGCCAGTCTGCTGCTGGTGCTCTCCGTCCATTTGGGAAATCCAGTGGCGGCCATGCTGGCGATGGGGATGGCCAGCTTCTGTAACGACCTGGTGATGCCCGGCTCCTGGGGCGCCTGCATGGACGTGGGCGGCAAATATGCCGGGACTGTTTCGGGAGCCATGAACATGATGGGTAATGTAGGCGGCGCCTTCTCGCCCATGGCCATCGGCTACATGCTGCGCTGGACGCACCACAACTGGGACATCACGTTTTACGTTTCGGCTGCGGTCTACTTCTGCGGCAGCTTTTTCTGGATGTTCATGGATCCGGTAACGCCAATCGAAGGCGCAGAGGCGCGCGGGACAAAACCGGCTTGAAACAAGCGGTACCGGAAAAAACATCCCGCTGCCCCAGGGTAAACCTCGGTGAATCTATCGATGGTGAATATAGCGAAGATATCGACGGCAGATAATATGTAAGTTTTTCCTGTCTTTGGCATTCCCGCTCAAGAATCCTGGTAATCTCGTCCCAGGCTGCCGCAAGAGCCGCCGGAATCCGTCGTTTCTAAGGCAGATATGGGCTGGCAATACAGTTGCATTCTGGCCTGCATCGAAAGTGTGTCCGGAGGTACGTAAACATGGAAAGTCACGAGGGAAGCCGCCAATCGATCTCGATTTCTAACCCATGGGGGTTGACGGCGCTGGTGTTGGCGCTAATCTTGTGCGCCACAGCGGGCGCCAGTCTGTTCTACTTCGTTCGCGAGCACCGTCAGGCGCGTGATCTGGAGGCCACCAATCGGGCCTTGAACGCGAACCTTGCCCAGATGCAGAACCAGTTACAGGCGCTATCGGAAAAGTTCAACGCGCTGACCGCGGCCTCGCCCACTCCGGCGCCCACCAGGTCGATGTCAGTTTCTTCGAGACCGCCGGCGATGTCGAAGCGCCTGCACGCAAAAGCCACAACGCGCCAGCTCGCCTCTCGCCGGAAGCCCGACGATCCACGCTTCAATCAGATGCAGCAGCAGCTTTCCGAGCAGCAGAAGCAGCTCGCGAGCACGCGCGAAGACATCGAAAAGACGCGCAACGACCTGGATGGGAAGCTCAATTCGACGCGCGCCGACCTCGACGGGAGGCTGACCTCCACACGTGACGAGCTGAACGGCTCCATTGCGCGTACGCATGAACAGCTCGTAGCGCTCGAGAAACGCGGCGAGCGCAAATACTACGAGTTCCAATTGGACAAATCCAAAAACTTCCAGCGCGTCGGACCTATCAGCCTCTCGCTGCGCAAGGTCAACTACAAGCACAAATCCTACAACCTGACGTTGATGGTGGATGACTTCAAGCTCGATAAGAAGAACATCAACCTGTACGAGCCGGTATGGATCACACTGACGGATCGTCCGCAACCGGTCGAACTGGTGGTGAACCGGGTGTCGAAGGATCAGGTGACGGGTTACCTGAGCGAGTCCAAATACAAAAAGTCGGAGCTATCGGCCAGCGCGGCCGCGCTCACGGCTAAGCCTGCGCCGGCGGACACGGCGCAGAGCGCGGGCACACAAAGCACAACCCCACAGAGCCCAACAACCCAACAATAGATCGCAATGCGCGCGCAGGCTCGGCCGGAAATCCGCGGTGGATCTCTAGCCGCCTGCGCAAGTCTTCGATAGGTTTTCTAGCCCAGCTCAAACACGCGTAATGGTAACGAGGATCTCTTCTCCCGCCAGCGACAATTTCGCGGCGCCGTTCTGTGCATTCCCCTGTTCGAGGCGTTCGGCCAGCAGTTCGTTGCGCAGGTAGGCCTCGTGCGCGGCAATGGCTTCGGCGATGCGGGAGGAGGCGGCATAGCTCACCACAATGCGGTCGGAGATATTGAGGTTGAGCGCTTTCCGCTGGTCCTGCATCAGGCGGTTGAAATCGCGGGCCACACCTTCCTGCACCAGTTCCGGCGTAAGCGAGGTATCGAGAGCCATGAATGTGCCCTGCTCCAGGCTGCACTTCAGGTTCGGCGGGCCTTCATAGGTGATGAGGATTTCGTCAGGCGCGAGTTCGAAGGTCTGCCCGTCCACTTCAATCGCATATGGGCCGCCTTGCCCTACGCGCTTGGGATCGGCCTGCTCAAGCGCCTGCGCGATCGCCTTCAGGTGTTTCCCAGCGCGCGGACCCAGCTTTTTGGCATCCGGCTTCAAGCGCGCTTTGACCAGCGCCGCCTCATCCTCGATCAGAACCAGTTGCTTGAGATTAGCTTCCTCTAAAATTTGTGCGCCGTAATCGGCGTTCTCGAGCACCCGCCGGTCGGCTGCATCTTTCGGGCGGACGTACAGAGTGCTGAGCGGCTGCCGAATTTTGACTTTACTCTGTGTGCGCAGATGCAAAGCAAGATTCTTGATGCGGATGATGGCGTCGATGCTCTGTTCGAGCACCTCGTCGATCAACGAAGCATCGCCTTGCGGATAGGGCGTCAAGTGGACGGACTCGGGCGCGGATGAATCGACCGACCGCACCAGGTTCTGGTAGATCTCTTCCGTCAGAAACGGCAAGGCCGGCGCCATAACGCGGGTGACCGTGTTTAGCACGGTGTAGAGCGTCTGATAGGCATCGCCTTCGCTTTTCCAGAAGCGGCGGCGTGAGCGGCGCAAATACCAGTTCGAGAACTGGTCGTCGAATTCCTGGAAGGCCTCGATCACCTTATAGTGCTCGTAGTTCTGGAAAGCGTCGTGAGCGGTGGCCACCAGGCGCTGCAGGCGGCTCAGGACCCAACGGTCCAGTTCATTCGTTACGGGGAGCGTCGCGCCGCCGGGTTTCCAGCCGTCGGCTCCGGCGTACATCACGAAGAAGCTGTAACAGTTCCAGAAAGTCAGCAGCTTGCGCCGGGCGTCGGCGTCGATCGTCTGGCCCGCGCCGGCGGCGGGGTGCAGGTCGGGAAAGTTGAGGTGCTGCGCGGTTTTCTGCTCGGCGTAGATATAGCGCATGACTTCGGCGCCAAAAACTTCCGCGGCTTCATCGAATGCGATCGAGTTACCTTTCGACTTGTGCATCTCCTCGCCGCGCGCATCGCGGACCAGCGCGTGCCCGAGCAGAGCCTTGAACGGTGCGCGGCCGTCGATCATGGCGCTCATCGCCAGCATGGAATAGAACCAGTTGCGAAACTGACCGGGGAAACTCTCGAGCACCAGGTCGGCCGGGAACCATTTCTCCCAATACGCCCGCTCGGTTGTGAACCGCATGGTACTGAAGGGCACGATGCCCGCGTCAAGCCACGGATTGCCGACGTCTTCGATGCGGGAAGCCACTGCGCCGCACTTCTCGCAAGGAATTTTGACCGCGTCGATGAACGGCCGGTGCGGCGAATTGCCTTCGAAAACGTCCCAGCCCTCGACCGCCCTATCCTTGAGCTCCTCGCGGCTGCCGATTACCATGAAGTGCTCGCACGCGCCGCACACCCAGATGGGCAGAGCGAGTCCCCAGAAACGCTTTTTGGAGATCATCCAGTCGCTCATGTTGTGCAGCCAGTCCAACTCGCGCGCTTCGCCTTCGGGCGGTATCCACTTGATGGTTGAGACCACGCGCTCGATGCGGTCGCGCCAGTCCATGCGAATGAACCACTCGTCGACGGGACGAAAGACCAGCTCGGATTTGCAGCGCCAGCAGTGCGGATAGACGTGCGGATAGCGCTCGCGCGCGACAAGGAAACCGGAGGCTTTGAGCGCCGCTACAATGTTATCGGCTACTTCGTTCGCATTACTGCCCGTGAACGGGCCGAAACCGTCGAGGAAGACCGCGCTTTCGTCCAGAGGAGCGATGAACGGGAGGCCGTTGTCTTTGCCCAGATGCTGGTCCTCGGCGCCGCAACCCGGAGCTATGTGGACGAGTCCCGTGCCTTCCGCCTCGCTCACTTCGTTCCATGCGATCACGCGATGCGACTCGGCAGGCGTCTTGCCTCGTCCGGTTTCGCCGAACAGGAACACGCCGCCCGGCGTCTGCTGCGCGGGGAGATCGTCGAACGGCCCAGTATAAGTGAGGCCCAGCAGGTCGCGACCGGAAAGTTCCTCCAGCACCTCGAGGTCACCGCTCCCTTTCGGGCCGCTCCCTTTGAGGATGGTGAGGATCGAGGGCAGTTTGTGCGTCTCGTGCTTGCCTTCCACCTGCAGGTCCTGCACGCGATCGCGCTCGAAGTTGGCCTTGGCCACATAGTAGATCCAGTCGCCGTGCCGGACTTTCACGTAAGTCATGTCCGGATTCACGGCGACGGCGACGTTCGAGGTCAGCGTCCAGGGCGTGGTGGTCCACACCAGCAGCGCCGTGTGGTCCTGCCCTTTGACGGGGAAGCGGACGAAGACCGATGTGTGCGTGGTGATGCGCCGGCCTTCGGCGACCTCCATCTGCGAAAGCCCCGTGCCGCAGCGCCCGCACCACGGCATCACGTCATGCCCGCGGTAGATGAAGCCCTCGGCGTGGCATTTCTTCAAGAATCCCCAGATGGTGTAATTGTTCTCGTCGGCGAAAGTGAAGTAGCTGCCGCCATATTCCGCCGAGCCCAGCTTCCGGATGATTTCGCTCGCCCGCGCTGTCTCGGTGAGGCCGCTGGGCAATTTCGCCGTGACCACGCGGTCGCCGTCCGCGAGGGCATCGCGCAATAGGAGCAGCACCTTCGGGTCGTCCCAATCGCACCAGTAGCCCAGGCGTACGGACTGCTCGGTCTGCCGCGCGGCGAAGGTCAGTACGCGCTCCTTGCAGGCGCGCACGAATTTTTCGATGCCGTAATCACGAATCTCGCGCTTGGTTCCGAGGCCGAGGCTCTTTTCGACTTCAACCTCCACCCACAATCCCTGGCAATCGAACCCGTTCTGGTAGCGCAGCGCGTGCCCGTTCATGGCGTGGTACCGCTGGTACATATCTTTGAGCGACCGCCCCCACGCATGATGCACGCCCATGGGATTATTAGCCGTGATGGGCCCATCGAGGAACGACCACCGCGGGCCATTCGCCGTCTGACAGCGCAGCTTGTCGAAAACGTGGTTCTCCTCCCAGAAGCGCAGGATGTCGCGCTCCATGGCAGGGAAATCGGGAACTCGCGGAACAGGTTTATACATGCTCAAGGAAGCGTAAGGCCAGAGGAAACCAAGTCAGAGCCGATATTTCAATGTAGCATTTGCGTCAATGTGTGTACGATTGGCTTATGGCGCGACACGGCTGACAGCGCGACAGCGAGCAGTAAGGGCTGCCCGGCCCCGCCCTCAGCGCGGCGACCCCAGATGCACGCCGCTATCGACCAGGATGGTTTCGCCCGTCACCTTGCCGGCGCCTTCTAGCAGCCAGACCGCCGCATCGGCGACGTCTTCGGGGTAGACGACGCTCTTCAGCGGCGTGATGGTCTCGTAATTTTGTTTCAGGCTTTCGTAAGACCCGCCGAGGCCGCCGGTCAGCCAGCGCGTTTCGACGAAGCCGGGACACACGGCGCTGACCCGGATGCCCGGGCCGAGAGCGCGCGCGAGCGAACGCGTCATGGTGTTCAATGCACCCTTGGATGCGGCATAGGCAACCGACGAGCCCATACCCGTCAGGCCGGCGATGGAAGAGATGTTGACGATCGCGCCCGCGCCCTGCTTTTGCATCGCCGGAGCCACGGCGCGCACCATTTGGAAAGGGCCGATCACGTTGACGCCGAAGATCCGCTGGAAGTCGGCGGCGTCGAGCGCATCCAGATCGCCATGCTTGGCGAACTTCGTGACGCCGGCATTGTTGATCAGGCCGTCGATGCGGCCCCACTTGTCGAGAGCCGCTTGGGCGAGCCGGCGGCAATCCTGGTCGGAGGAGACATCTGCGCGGACAACGATGGTCGCGGCGCCCTTCGCTTCGCAGGCCGCGGCCGTCGCCTGGGCTTCTTTTTCGCTCTTGGTGTAGTTGATGGCTACCCGCGCGCCTTTCGCGGCGAGGAGTGCAACACAAGCCGCGCCAATGCCGGTGGCCGATCCGGTGACGATGCAAACGGAATCTTTGAGGATCATCGCGCTCAATCATTTCACAGGAACGCGCGATAGTGCCAGCAGGAGAACGAGCTTGCCTATGCGCCCTACTGGTAGAATTGTTCGCCTGCCGAATTCCTGCTCGGAGCGGAAAGCGTGAGCGCTCATGCTGCGATCACAGAGTCTCGAGTATGGGGTCAAAGCCTGCTCGCGTTGTGACAAAGCCGGCTCCGGAGAGCACGTGGAGCACATTGCGGGAGAACCAGCACGCAAAATGCACGAAAGTCGCGGCGTTGCAAGCTTCCCCGCCGCGCATAGCCGAAACGACGACCCCGCGGGATCCACACACCCTGTAATCGGCAAGAAGCCGAACATTTTCCTCTCACCCTAGGCCCTTGAAATCTGTACATTCAATAGATATGCAAAATCGATTCGCGATGCGTTTGCGCGCCATCGTTCTGCGAATTTGTGCAAGTGCGATGGCGTGGGCGACGCCGCTCGGGGCTTACCAGGCAAGCTGTCCAGCGCCGAAAGGAGATCCGGCCGGCAATTACATGGTTCCCGGATCCCTCGGCGACGTGCAGTATCGCGCGGGGCTGACGCTCGATGCGTACGCGCCCGCGGGTGAGCGGCGACCGGTGGCGGTGCTGATCCACGGCAGCAAGGGCGATAAATCGACGCACATGACGCAGCTCTTCGAGGTACTGGAGCGCGCCGGCTTCGCCTGGTTCTCCATCAATTACCGAAACCTGGATGACGTCCGCGCCGCGGTGGCCTACATCCGTTGCCCGGGACGCTTCAACATCAGCAGCCGCATGGTGCTCATCGCCGAGGACACGGGCGCGCCACTCGCGCTACGCATCGCGCAAGAAGTGCAGGCCAGTGGAGTGGTGACGTTTGGAGCCCGGTTGGACGGCGACGTCTCCGCGCCGCAGGTGCCGGTCGTGATGTTTCATGGAACCGCCGATGAGGAGTCGCCGCCGGGGCCGGTTGAAAAACTCTGCCGGAACTGGCAGCAATGCCTATTCTTCCCAGTGCCCGCCGGAATTCATGAGTTCGAAGACTGGCATCCAGATCAATGGGATTGGAAAGAGGAGCTGGTGGCGTGGTTGCGTGCGGGGCAGCGCGGCTTATGGAAAGATATCACGTATTCGCGTCCCGGCGGCCGCGACTTACGGATGGACGCATTTATTCCCGCCGGTGACGGGCCGTTTCCGGCGGTGGTGATCGCGCACGGCGGCGGTTGGGAGGCGGGAGACAAGGCGACGTATATTTCGCCGGTGCTCGCCCCGCTGGCGCGCGCCGGTTATGCGTGGTTTTCGGTCGACTACCGCCTCACGCCTTACGTGCGCAATGAAGAGCAGCTTGACGATCTGCGAGAGGCCATCCGTTACGTGCGCAGCCACGCAGCGCGCTTTCACGTGGACCCGAATTGCATTGCTATTCTCGGGGAATCGGCAAGTGGTCAGATGGTGGCGCAGGTGGTGTCGGAAAAGTGCCCAGGCTGCGAGGTGCAGGCGGTAATCTCGTTCTATGGGGTCTATGACTTTACAAGCTGGTCGGGCGACGCCGAAAACCGGCCGATGCTCGACCGCGTATTTGGAAAATGGGATGCGGAAATGCTGCGGAAGTATTCGCCGCTATTTCATGTGCGCCGCGATATGCCTCCGCTGCTGCTGATCCAGGGAACCAAGGACGAGCTGCATGCCGGGACCGTGGCTTATGCCGAGCGGCTGAAACAGGCGGGCGCCCGCTACGAACTGATCCTGCTGGATGGCGCGCCGCACGGCATGGAGAACTGGGCCGGGCACGCGGAGTGGGAATTCTATAAGCAGCGCCTGGTGGACTGGTTGAATACTACGCTGCGCAAATAGCCATCACGGCCCGCTTGGTCGCGGTGGCTCTACCGTCCGATGAAGGCCGCGTCTGCCAAGCTGGGCTGCCAGTGACAACAAATGGTACCAAGCTGATTGCAGAATTGTTCCTCCTGACTTCGTCCAAGCCTCGGGTAAATGGTTAAGCGTGGCAGTGATTTGTGCGTCCAGTAAGAAGGTTCACGCGAGTACGCACGCCAGTGAGATAACGGTTTTCATTCCGATTCTCCCTGCTGACCTGCCTGCGATCACGCTATTCTACTGCCATGCAAAGTTAAGTTGGAAGCCAGTGAAATATGAGTATGGCGGATGTTCTGGTGGGCCGCCGCGTTGACTGGGAAGCTATAAACAGCGCCAGGCTCATCTTCAGTAAACTGTCGGAACGCCTGTATGGTGAAAGCGGTGGTCTTCGATGTGGGCGAAACGCTGGTAAACGAAAGCCGGCTGTGGCGCCTGTGGGCCGAGTGGTTCAGGGTGCCGGATCACGTGATGTTCGCCTTGCTCGGCGCCAGCATTGCGCGCATGGAGGATCATCTCCAGATTCTGGAACTGCTGCGGCCGGGTTTCGATCTCGAGCTGGCGCGCGAGGAGCGGCGGCGTCTGGGCAACCCGGATGAATTCGACGCCAGCGACCTTTATCCGGATGCAGTGGCTTGCCTCCACGCTCTCCGTAAGCGCGGCCTGCGGATCGGGGTTGCGGGCAATCAGCCGGCCAGCGCTGAGCAGGCCCTCGAAAGCCTTGGGTTGCCTGTGGACTTCGTAGCTTCCTCTGAGCGCTGGAACGTCAAAAAGCCGGCCCCTGGTTTCTTTCAGAAGATCATCGATGAGTTGCAGCTTGCCGCTGGTTCGGTCGCTTACGTGGGCGACCGGCTGGATAACGACATTCTGCCGGCCCTAAATGCAGGCATGATCACCGTGTTCATCCGGCGAGGCCCCTGGGGCTTCCTCCATGCCCGGCGGCCGGAAGTGGCTCAGGCGCATCTGCACATCGAGAATCTGGGCGAACTGCCAGATGCGCTGGATCGCTTGCACACCGATAGTGCCTGAAAATCTCCGGGCTGCCTACTGCGTTCACTCGGTCGATTATCCGTTCTGCCGCATGCATCAGACGCTTTGCGCCACGCGCGAGAATCATGAACCGCGTTTGGGAAATGAGGGAGTTGCTGGCATAAAAACTTCTGATGCTGAGCAAAACTGAACAGAGACCTCCTAGCCACCAGTGTTACCATCTTCTGGCAAATATGGCCGATGCCGCAGAGATCTGCAAAAAGAAGGTCCAATTGATGGAGCAATACGCCGATGCTGCCCATTTGTACAGCCGCGCGGTAGAGAGGTTGCTTCGCGACGGCCACAACACGGCTACGTTCAGTTTAGGCCGGAAGGCAGTGGACCAAGCTAAAGAAAAATGTAACCGCGCCTGTCTGGTATTGGATAAACACTGCGGCACGCACAACTGTTGATCAGACCGGCACCTCTCGAAAATCCAGCGCACCTTCCGACACCGCCTGAAGGCCCTTCCACGATGCAATACACTGGATGAGCTGTCCGGCGATTGCGGAAGCGGCAGGCGGGCGTGCCTAGCCACTACATCGCAGCCCAACAGCGAGGCACGGCCCGCGCGTGCGGAGGTTGACTGATGAAGTCCGATTTATCCCGAAGAAAGATCATGCAGGCTATCGGCGCTACTACCTTGTCCATGCAAGCGGCTCCCGGTGCACAGATCGCGGGAACGGGCGCTCCAATTACGCCAAAGATCTGCCTCGAAAGCGGAGCCGGCAGCCTCTCGGCGGGCCGCCCCGACGCAGCCGGTATGCGGCGCGTGAAACAGCTCGGCGTGGACCATGTGCTGATGGGCGGGCCGAAAATTCCCTGGGAGGAAAGCCAGATTCGCTCCATCATGGACACGCTCAAGTCCGGCGGGCTCACCCTGGGCAACATGATGATCGGGGGATTTCCCAATGCCATCTACGGAAGGCCGGGGCGCGACGAGGAGATCGAGAAAGTGCGGCGATCGATACGTGCGGCGGGCCATGCCGGGCTGCCCGTAGTCGAGTACAACTTTTATGCGCACCGCATTGTCGAAGGTTATTACGAGGAGACCGGTCGGGCCGGCGCGGGGCTGACGGCGTTCGACTACGATCGCGTGAAGAATCTACCTCCGCTGCCCGACGAGGGCGTCCACACGCTTGAAGAGATGTGGACGAACGTCACCTACTTTCTGAAAGCCGTGGTTCCGGTTGCCGAGGAATCTGGCGTGCGACTGGCGCTCCATCCGAACGATCCCCCGTCGCCGCTCAGCCGCGGATCGGGGCAGATCATGGGGACAGTTGACGGGTGGAAGCGGCTCATCGATATCGTGCCCAGCACCTCCAACGGGATCACCTTCGATTGCGGCGTGACGCGGGAAATGGGCCAGGATCCGGTGGAAGTGTGCCGCTATTTCGGAACCAAAGACCGCATCAACCACGTGCATTTCCGCAACGTGCGCGTGCGCGTGCCGTACGAAAAATACACCGAAGTGTTCATCGACGAGGGCGAGGTGAACATGTTCGCGGTGATGAAAGAGCTGGTGCGCCAGAACTACCCGCGCCTCATTTATCCCGAGCATCCGCGCGCTCTCGATTACGACCGCGAGCGGCCCGGTTTTAAGTCGTACTACCCGGGCGGCGGCGGATATGCCGGGTTCGCCTACAACGTCGGATTCGCGCGAGCCATGCTGCAGGCGGCGTTGGCGTGATGCAGGGCCAATGCATGCCCGGCGTCAGTTAGGCGAGGCCGCGACATCCACGACCGCGTACCACAGAAACTCGACCAGCTTCTCGATCGAAGTTTCGGCCAGCCGCTCGTCATCTGTATGGGCGCCAGCCTGTCGAGTTATTCCTATGGCGGGGGAGCCTGGTACGGACGACGCAATTCGGGTGGCTTCAACGCGGCCCAGAATTCGTTTCAGAGCGGCGATGGCGGCGCGGCTGAAGGCACCATCGCCCTGGGCAAGATCTGTGTTACTGCCAGCGTGTCGATGAACTTTCGTATGGAATGACCGATCCTTGCCCTCGGATGACGGTCTGCTAGAGCGGGATATTCCCGTGCTTCTTCCTGGGCATGGTATCCACTTTGTTCTCCAGCATGCGGAGGGCGCGAATCAACCTGGGCCGGGTTTCGTGCGGCTCAATCACGTCGTCGATGAACCCGCGCTCGGCGGCGATGAACGGATTGGCGAATCGCTCGCGGAACTCGGCGATCTTTTCGCTGCGCAGCCCTTCTCCGGCGGCCGCCAGTTCACGTTTGTAGACAATATTCACCGCGCCTTCGGGACCCATCACGGCGATCTCAGCCGTTGGCCAAGCCAGGTTGATGTCCGTGCGAATGTGCTTGGACCCCATCACGCAATAAGCCCCGCCATAAGCTTTTCGCGTGATCACCGTGATTTTTGGGACGGTGGCTTCGGCGTAGGCAAACAACAGCTTGGCGCCGTGGCGGATGATGCCGCCGAATTCCTGCTCCGTGCCCGGCAGAAATCCCGGCACGTCTTCGAAAGTCAGAATAGGGATGTTAAAGGCGTCGCAAAAACGGACGAAACGCGCCCCCTTCACCGACGAGTTGATATCCAGGCATCCGGCCAGATGCGCCGGCTGATTGGCGACAATTCCCACGGAACGGCCATCCATGCGGGCGAATCCGATGACCAGGTTTTGGGCGAAGTGTTCGTGGACCTCGAAGAAGCGGCCGTCATCCACCACGCGGCGGATGGCCTCTTTGATGTCGTAGGGCAGGTTCGATTCTTCGGGGACGAGCTGGTCGAGCTCTGCATCCATGCGGTCGATGGGATCGCGCGATTCGATGCGCGGCGGATCATCGCGGTTATTCTGCGGCAGGTAACTCAGCAGCTCGCGAATCATGCGCAGGCACGCGGCGTCGTCGTGCGCGATGAAATGGCCCACGCCGCTCACCGAATTGTGCGTCATGGAGCCGCCCAGGCGTTCCTTAGTGACATCTTCGTGCGTGACGGTCTTGAGGACGTCGGGACCGGTGACGAACATGTAGCTGGTGCCTTCCACCATGAAAACGAAATCCGTAATGGCTGGAGAATAGACCGCCCCACCGGCGCACGGCCCCATGATGGCCGAGATCTGCGGCACAACGCCGCTAGCGAGCGTGTTGCGCAGAAAAATATCGGCGTAGCCGCCGAGCGATAGCACGCCTTCCTGAATGCGCGCGCCGCCGGAATCGTTGAGGCCGATGATGGGCGCGCCGTTTTTGAGCGCCAGATCCATGATCTTGCAGATTTTTTGCGCGTTGGCCTCGGAGAGCGAGCCGCCGAGAACCGTGAAGTCCTGCGCGAAGACGTAGACCAGGCGGCCGTCGATGTAGCCCCAGCCGGTGACGAAGCCATCGCCGGGAATCAGCTGGTCCTCCATGCCGAAATCGCTGCAGTGGTGGGTGACCAGCTTGTCCAGCTCTTCGAAAGAATTTTCATCAAGCAGCAGCTCGGTGCGTTCGCGGGCGGAAAGCTTACCTTCCTTGTGCTGCCGGTCTTTGCGCGCCTCACCGCCACCCTGCTCCGCGGCCGCGTGCCGGCGGCGAAGATCTTCGAGCCTGTTCATCGGAATTACTGTATCAGGAAGGCCGGATGCGAGTGCGTTACGCTGCCCGCAATGCGTCGATAAAGCTTTCAACGCCGAGACGCTGAGACACCGAGAGAGTCAAAAAGAAAAGCCTGCAAGAAGATTGGAGTTCTCGGCGCCTCCGCGTCTCGGCGTTGAATAGTCCATGCCGTGGATTCCGCCGGCGGCGCTGCGTTATATACTAGCCACCTGAGAAAGGGCATTCTCCATGTGGATTCGCAAAGGACAACGTGATCGTCTGAAGGGCGTCGATTCGCCCGTGCCAACCCAGCTCGTCTCGAACGAAGAGTACATCCCGCGGCGGCAGAGCGGCAAGCAGAAGGAAGTGGAGTATTGGATCGGCCAGATCGCCGGCGAGAAATCGAAGAAACTCGGCATGGACCGCCGCAAGTTCATGGCCAGTTCCATGGGCCTGGCTACCTGCTTCCTGGCCGCGAACAAGGTCTGGGGAAAAGTGTTCGACGTGGAGGAAGCCGAGGCCGCCGAAGAGGCTGCTACACACGAGAAATGGCCCAAAGGCGACTACTTCGTGTTCGACGTGCAGGCCCACTTTACCAACGGCATTCCCATCGGGCTGCGCGGCGAAATCGGCAAGATGGAATTCTTCCGGAACATGGGCTTCAAGCTCGGGGAAACCAAGGACGAATACAGCTTCCACAACTTCATCAAGGAGATGTTCTTCGATAGCGAGACCGACATGATCGTGATCTCGGGCGTGCCGGGCCGCGAAGAGCAGCGCGACAAGTCGGGTAAGGTGCTGGAAGGCGCGGCGCGCACGCCCGGCCTGAACATTCTGCCAAGCTGGCTGATGGCGCAAGCACGCGACGAGATCAACAGTCTGGCGCAATCCAAGCGCGCCCTGAGCCAAGGCAATCTCGCGCCCAATCACTATTGGAATCACGCCACCAACAAAGTCGAAAAAGCCGCCGTCATCGAGCAGATGGAGCGCGAGCTTAACCTGTACAAGATCGCCTCGTGGAAATGGTATTGCCACACGGACCCGGGCAAGAGCGGCCACGGCTTCCAGTGCGACGACGACAACGCGGCGTGGTTTATCGAAGAGTCCCGCAAGCGCGGCATGACGATTTTCAGCGTGCACAAAGGGTACTCGTACCAGTCGCGCATTCTGGGCCATTTGGCCAACCCCAAGGACATTGAAAAGGCGGCGCTCAATAATCCGGATATCACGTGGGTGATTTATCATTCGGCGATCCAGCACGGCCCTCACGAACCCAACTGGAAAGAATCCGACAAGTACGACCCGGTGACCGGCGATTTCGCCTGGCACAACATCCTGATGGACATCAAGCGCCGGAATCCGAAGATGAATAATGTTTATCCGGAAGTCGGCAGCTTCTTCGGAGCGCTCGCCATCGCCGATCCCATCATGGCCATGCACGGCATGGGAAAGAACATCAAGACGTACGGCGTGGATCACGTGATCTGGGGAACGGACTGCCTCTGGTGGGGCTCGCCGCAGTGGGTGATCGACGCCTTCAAGCGCTTCCAGATCTCGGACGAGATGTGCGAGAAATTCGGCTACAAGAAGATCACGAAAGAAGATAAACAGAAGATCTTCGGACTGAATGCGGCCAGGATCTATAACATCGACGTCAAGGCCAAGCGCAATCCGCTGCCCGCCGACGCGCTCTCACGTTTGAAAACCGCTTATCTCGATAATGGCGGCGAGCGCTCGAATCAAGCGTTCGGCTGGGTGCGCGCCGACGATTAGACGGTCCATGCGGTTTTCGCGCCGCTTCGTGATGGCCGCAGTGCTCGGCATGTTGCCGCTAGTGGCCCAGGATCACGTTGGCCAGCCGGTACCCAAATACGTGACCGGTGACGAATGTCTTTTCTGTCACCGCGTGAAAGTCGCTGATACCTGGCAGCAAAACCCGCACGCGCTGACGGTCCATCCGCGCCCGGAGGACGAAGCTTCGGTTGAAAATCTTCCGCCCGATGCCGCTTACATCCTGGGCGCGCACGCGCCATACCGCGGTCTCAAAGAAGACGGCTACGGGAAGTACGATCTGCTCTCGCGTGATGGCAAGTCGTGGGACCGGGAAGCTTTCGAGCGGCGCTGCGCGGGCTGCCACACGACGGCAGTCGATCCGAAGACGCACACATTTTCAGCTTCGTCCCTCGATTGCTATACGTGCCACGGCGTGGTGCCGCAGAATCATCCCAACGACATTTCGCTCGTCTGGTTCTCGAAAAAACACTCCAGTGATCCGAAGCAGATCGTCTCCATCTGCGGCCAGTGCCATTTGCGTGGCGGCAAGTCGAAATCCAGCGGGCTGCCTTACCCTAACAACTTCGTGGCAGGAGACAACCTGTTTCATGATTTCCAGGCCGATTTCTCGAAGGCCGGCGAGGCCAGCCTGAGTCCCAAGGACCGCCACATCTACAGCAATGCGCGCGATGTGATCCAGCACGCGAGCGCCGTCACCTGCCTGAGCTGCCACAAAGTACATGACAATAACACTGCCAAGCACCGGCTGGTTCTCACTGGACCGATCTGTTTGGATTGTCACTACGCGCAGGGTCCAAAGAAGAACGTCAAGCCGTCCGCGGCAAAAAGCGACGTCTGCGAGTACTGATTAGCGCGGGTGCGCTGCCTAGGTCGCGGGCGTGCTGAAATCGTCCTGTAACACTTCTAAATCGCGCAACAACCTCGCACCGCGCCGGGAATAATTCCGCCAACCCCGCAGTATAGATTACTGAATAGCGAAAAACGCCAAGAGGAGACGACTTTGAAAAAGGTAATCACGCACGACCACAGCGATGACGGTATCGACCGCCGCGGATTCCTGCACTGCATGGCTTGGGCCGGAACGGGCGTCATCTGGACCATCACGGGCGGCATTCCGAGTTCTCGCGCCTTCGGAAAAGACGCGCATAATGGGAAAGAAGATTTTAGCTTCGTCCAGATCAGCGACAGCCACATCGGTTTCAATAAGCCCGCTAATCCGGATGTCACCGCCACACTGCAGGCGACGGTGGAGAAGATCAACGCACTGCCGCAGACGCCGGAGTTTGTCATTCACACTGGAGATCTGAGCCACCTGTCGAAGCCGGCCGAATTTGACACCATGGACCAGGTGCTAAAGAGCGTGCGCCCGCGGCAATTCTTCTACGTGCCGGGCGAACACGACACATCGGTGGACGATGGGAAGTTGTACCTCGAGCGCTACGGCAAGGGCACTATGGGCCAGGGCTGGTACAGTTTCGATCACAAGGGAGTGCACTTCGTCGGGCTCGTCAACGTGGTGCAGCTGGAGGGGCTGGGAAAGCTGGGCCAGGAGCAACTCGCCTGGCTGGAGAGCGATTTGCGCGGCCGGTCAAGCAGCACACCCGTTGTGGTCTTCGCGCACATTCCGCTGTGGGCGGTGTACCCGCAGTGGGGCTGGGGAACCGTGGACAGCGAGCAGGCGCTTGCCTACTTGAAACGCTTCGGATCGGTGACCGTGCTCAACGGCCACATTCATCAGGTGCTGCAAAAGGTGGAGGGAAACGTTACGTTTCACACGGCGATGTCCACCGCGTTTCCGCAACCGGCGCCCGGTACCGCGCCCTCCGCCGGGCCGATGAAGGTGCCGGCCGGGCGCTTGCGCCAGGTGCTGGGCATCACCAACGTCAACCTTGTTGCCAAGCGGCATAGTCTGGCGATTGTGGATTCTCCGCTGGTAAGCGACCAGCCGGCCGGATAGTCTGGATCAAACATGAGCGCGAAAACATTTCTGAGCCGAAATCTCAGGACCCATCATGCGGGCGCGGTTGCGCTTGCTTTGGTGCTGACGGTCGTTGCGGTGATTCCAATGCCCGCGGGCGCGGCGGATGCGGATCGTGGCAAAGCGATCTTCGAAAAGCGTTGCACCGGTTGCCATTCGTTGGACATCGACAAGGAAGGCCCGCGCCTGGGTGGCATTTTCGGCCGCGCCGCCGGCAGCGTTGCCACGTTCACGTACTCGGACGCCGTCAAGAAATCTCGGGTAACCTGGGATATCCCTTCGCTCGAAAAATGGCTGGCGGACCCGGATGCGTTCATTCCCGACAGCAACATGGCATTCCGCTTGGTGGATGCGGACGAGCGGTCGGCCATTATCGCCTACTTGAAACAGATTCAGGGAAAATAGAATGAATCCGATCGGCTGAATGGATCTCGATACCAGCTTTGGCGGTAACCAGAGCCGCTTCCCCGAGACGCGCCGCTCGGCCGTCATCGATTTCACTAGCGGCGATCCATCTGTTCGCGAGCGCGCGGCCGAAGCCCTGATCTCCGCGTACTGGAAACCGGTGTACAAATACATTCGCGTGCGCTGGGGCCGATCGAATGAGGACGCTAAGGACCTGACGCAGGCTTTCTTCACCCGCGCATTCGAAAAAGAATCCTTTCGCGATTACGATCCTAAAAAAGCGCGGTTTCGCACTTATCTGCGAGCCTGTCTCAATGCCTTCCTCGCGCAGGACAAACAGGCCGCTGGCCGGATCAAGCGCGGTGGCGACGCGCGCGTCGTCTCATTGGATTTTGAAACCGCCGAAGGCGAGCTCCGGCAGCATGACGTCGCATCGGGCGAACTGCCGCCGGAAGAATATTTCCACCGCGAGTGGCTCCGCAATCTCTTCGCCATGGCTGTCGACGAGCTGAAGCGCGCCTGCGAGGAGCACGGCAAACAGATCCAGTACCGTATCTTCGAAAGCTACGATCTCCGCGAAGACGGCGACAAACCGACCTACGGGAGCCTGGCCGCGGAATTCGACCTTTCCACGGCGACGGTCACCAATCACCTTGCGGCCATGCGGCGAGCGCTTCGTCAGGTGGTGCTGGAGCGGATTCGTGAGACCACGGCTACCGAGAGAGAGTACAAAAGCGAGGTGCGCGCCGTGCTGGGAATCGAGGTCTGAAATGAGCTGGCTGCCCGATTCCGTTGTCGACCACCTGCGCGAGGCCGTCACCCTGCCGGATTTCAGCGCCACCCGGTACGAATTGATCGGCGAGATCGGCCGTGGGGGCATGGGCGCCATCTACGCAGGCCGCGACACGCAACTCGACCGCCGCGTGGCGCTCAAAATCCTCACGGTTCTCGATGAGGATAGTCAGGCGTCCGCGCGCATGGCCGAGGAGGCGCGAATTCTGGCCCGGCTGGAGCACCCGGGCATCGTCCCGGTTCACGATCTGGGCAGGCTGCCGGACGGCCGCATCTTCTACGCCATGAAAATGGTTGAAGGACAGCGTCTGGACGCGTACGCGCAGTCGAGCGCCAGCCTACAGGAAAGGCTGCGCGTCTTCTCGCGTATCTGCGAAACGGTGGCATTCGCGCACGCGCAGGGGATCATCCATCGCGATCTCAAACCGGAAAACATCATGGTCGGAACGTTCGGCGAAGTGCTGGTTCTCGATTGGGGCGTAGCCAAGATCACCGGGATAGCACGGGAGTTCCGGGCCGCCGATGCTCCCGCGCGCGCCGATACCCTTCGCGGCACCGTAATTGGGACGGCTGATTACATGGCGCCCGAGCAGGCCTCCGGCGCCATCGACCAGGTGGATGCGCGCAGCGATATCTTCGCATTGGGGAGGACACTGGCGGCGCTGGTGGCCGGCGCGGGTCCGCCACAGCGCCTGCAGGCAATCTGGGGCAAAGCGGCATCTCCCGATCGCGCGCAACGTTACGCGGGCGCTCTCGATCTTTCGGCCGACATCGAACGCTTTCTCGGTGGCGAGCCGGTCCTCGCCTATCGCGAGACGGTACTGGAATGGCTAGCCCGGCTAATCCGTCGCAACCAGCCGCTGGTCCTTCTTGTGGCTGCGTATCTGCTGATGCGGATTGCGCTGTTTTTCTTCACGCGACGGTAAAGGATTCCCGAGAAACGCGTAATAGAAGGATGCGGCGAAACGGTCGCGCGAAAAGGAGAGGTTAAATGAACAAGCCAGTATTCGGATTGCTGCTGGGCGGCTTTCTCGGGATCTTCGACGGGCTGAGCGCCTGGTTCTATCCGGAGGTCCGGACGCAGATCATGGGAATCGTCATCGGTTCAACCTTTAAGGGCCTCATCACCGGCGTCTGCATCGGCTACTTTGCGAAGAAGGTGAATTCGCTCGGTTTGGGAATCCTCTTTGGGCTGGCGGTGGGGATGTTTCTGGCATTCCTGGTCGCCGCCATGCCCAACCCGGCCGGCAGACATTATTATTTCGAGATCATGCTGCCCGGCAGCATCCTTGGAGCGGTGGTCGGTTTCGCCGCGCAACGATATAAAGGTGGCGACTTGACCGCGCGGGCCTCATCATAAATCGACATTTTATGAAAAAGAGCGTTATGCCCAGAGTGATTCATTCGAGATTCCAGCGGACAATCCCGGCCGTGCCGCGGAATTCTACACAAAGGTCTTCGGTTGGAAGTTTGATAAGTGGCCGAGTCCACAGGATTATTGACTGATTACTACCGGAAAGGGAGAGCCAGGCATCGATGGCGGGATGCTGCCACACGCCCATCCCGGCGCTGGAACAGTCAATACTGTCGGCGTACCCTCTCTCGATGATGCACTCCAACAGGTACGGGGGCGGGGGCAAGACTGTGCTGACCACGACGGTGATCCCCGGCGTGGGTTATCTCGCGTATGGCCAGGATACCGAGGGCAATACCTTCGGCATGATGCAGGCGGATCCGTCGGCGAATTAGCGGCCGCGCGAAACAACTGTGGCGCGCCGCGTTTTTTCCACCGCAAATCCACCGCGCATTACGGTTAATTATCTGAAAATGCATGTTAACGTTTTTGAGGATATAGGTACTTAATTTGCAATTTTTTGTTTGACTGTGAAGCCTGCGAGTGTATAAATAGAAATTGATCCCAGCATTTCAAAAACTCGGAGGCAACATGGATGTAAATAGAATTTTGACGGCACTCCGCCAGGAGCGGGCGCAGATTGAAGAGGTGATTGTGAATCTGGAGCTGCTCGCTCTTACCCGGGAGCGCCGGCGCGGCCGGCCTCCGGCCATTCTAGCGGCCGCACGGAAGCGCGGCCGCCCACGAGGCAGCAAAAACCGGCCGGTTCCATCGCGCGCAAAGGCCGCCATCGCTTCCATGGTCGAGCGTCCCGCGCTCGCCATGGCGGCGGGCCAGGCTGCCGTCGCGGAACAGGCTGGTTCGTAGTTCGGAACCGGCATCTTTCGCGGGGTTTGTTCGTTCTTATTCCGGTCGTCAGCCTGTGACTTGGCGCAGTTGCGTCTTTCAGTCGGGCGCCCGCTGTATCCCAGGACATGAGGGCATGGGGGCAGCGGTTGGATTTCTCCACTCTGCCTGCTTTAGGACGCCCTTCGTCGCGACGCGCGGTTCGCGACCGCTGAGTTCGCCAAGGCGCAATCAGCCAACGCGGCTTTTTCGAATCCCACGTAAAATCGTTGCGACCGGATAAAGCGTCCGCCAACCAACAGTTTCCCGGATATTCCCCGGCCGTCCTTCCGTGTCCATGCGCCATCCGGGCGCCACTTGATTTTCCGCGCGTTTTGTCACAACATCATAGACCGGCAAAAGGCAAGCCAATCCATGAAACGAAAAATCACCCTCAAGATCAACGGAAAGTCTTATTCCCATGAGGTCGAGCCGCGCATGCTGCTCATTCATTACCTGCGCGAGACCGTGGGGTTCACCGGGTCGCACATCGGCTGCGAAACTTCCATCTGCGGCGCGTGCACGGTCGCGCTCGACGGCAAGGCGGTGAAGTCATGCACCATGTTCGCTGTCCAGGCGGACGGGCGCGAGCTCATCACTATAGAAGGTCTCGCCACGGACGGCCAACTGCACCCCATGCAGGAAGCCTTCTGGAACGAGCATGGCTTGCAGTGCGGCTTCTGCACGCCGGGCATGATTATGACCTCGAACCAATTGCTGGAGCGTAACCCGCAGGCCACCGAGGAGGAGATCCGCCACGGCCTGGAGGGCAATCTGTGCCGCTGCACCGGCTATCAGCACATTGTGAATGCGGTGAAGGCTGCCGCGGCGAAGGCCGGAGCTTAGGAGAGACTGATGGCGACCACCATTACCAAGACTGAGACCCTGGTTGGGAAGAGCATCCGCCGCAGAGAAGATCCGCGGCTTATCACCGGCACCGCGACCTATGTGGACGACATCCAGATGCCAGGCATGCACCACGCCTGCATCCTGCGCAGCCCGCACGGCGCGGCCAGGATCCGCTCCATCGACATCAAAGCCGCCAGCTCCCATCCTGGCGTTGTAGCCGTGTTCACTGGCAAAGATGTTGCCGCCGTCGGTCCTGTCCCCTGCGGCGCATCACTGCCTGGGCTGCGCGTGCCCGCGCACTCCATCCTGGCCAAGGACCGTGTCTACTTTGTCGGACATCCGGTCGCCGTGGTCGTTGCCACGGACCGCTATATTGCCGCCGACGCGCTCGATCTGATCGAAGTGGATTACGACCCGGTGCAAGCGGTCGCCGATCCCGAAAAAGCTATGGCGCCCGGCGCGCCCGCGGTGCATCCCGAGTGGCCGGATAACATTGCCTTTACCTATCACCAGGAAGGCGGCGATCCCGAAAAGGCGTTTCGAGAAGCGGAAGTGGTGGTGAAGCAGCGCATCACCAGCCAGCGCCTCATCCCCACGGCCATGGAAACGCGCGGAGTAGTGGCGGAATACCACAACGCGGAAAAGAGCCTCATTCTGCACTCTTCCACGCAGATTCCTCACCTGCTGCGCACGCTGGTGGCGATGATGCTCGGACTCCCGGAAAACCATCTGCGCGTGATCACGCCCGAAGTCGGCGGCGGTTTCGGCAGCAAGCTCAACGTCTATGCCGAGGAAGCGCTCATGGGGTTCGTGGCCATGAAGATCGGCAAGCCGGTGAAATGGATCGAATCGCGCCGCGAGAATTTCCAGTGCACCATTCACGGCCGCGGCCACGTGGATTATTACGAACTGGCTGCCAAGCGGGACGGCACCGTGCTGGGCCTTCGGCTCAAGTTAATACAGGATCTGGGCGCCTATCACCAGCTGCTTACGCCGGCGATTCCCACGCTTTCCGTTCTGATGATGCCTGGCCTCTACAAATTCCGCAACGTCAACGCGGATATCGTGGGCGTGTTCACCAATTGTGTTCCCACCGACGCCTACCGCGGCGCGGGCCGGCCCGAAGCCACGCATGGCATCGAGCGCATGATGGACGTCCTGGCGGCCGAGCTCAAAATGGATCCCGCCGAGCTGCGGCTGAAGAATTTCATCGGCAACGACGAATTCCCCTACCAGACGGCCACCGGCTTGAGCTACGACAGCGGGAACTACGCCGCCCCGCTGAAGAAGGCGCTCGACCTGGCCGATTATCACAAGTTCCGCACCGAGCAGAAGCAGGCCAAGGCCAACGGGCGTTTGCTCGGGATCGGCATTTCGAGCTACGGCGAAATCTGCGCGTTCGGCCCGTCGCCCGCGACGCCGGCCGGCGGTTGGGAAAGCGCAACAGTAAAAATCGATCCCAGCGGCAAGGTCACCGTCATGACCGGCGCATCGCCGCACGGGCAGGGCGAGGAGACTACCTTTGCACAGATCGCGGCCGACGAGCTGGGCGTGCCGATCGACGACATCATGGTGCTCCACGGCGATACGGCCATCGTGCAATATGGCATTGGGACGTTTGGCAGCCGCGGGACGGCCGTCGGTGGTCCGGCGCTGTATTTCGCCCTGCAGGAGTTGAAGAAGAAAATCGTGAAGTTCGGGGAGATGCTGCTCGAATCGAGCGATGTCGCCCTGGCCGGCGGCCAGTGCGTGGACAACCGCAGCGGCAAGAGCGTGTCGCTGGCGCAGATCGCTGGAGCGTCGCATCGCGCCATGAAACTGCCGCCAGGCGAGCAGCCCGGCCTGGTCGCGACTTACTTCTGGGAGCCGCCTAATTTCGCATTTCCCTTCGGCGCGCACATTGTGATTACGGAAGTAGACCGCGAGACTGGGAAAGTCGAGATCCAGCGCTACATTGCCGTAGATGACTGCGGCAACATCATCAACCCGCTTCTCGTTGCCGGGCAGGTGCATGGCGGCGTGGTGCAAGGCCTGGGCCAGGCACTCTGGGAGCAGGCGGTTTATGACGACAACGGCCAGCTCATCACAGGCGAGTTGATGGACTACGCCATTCCCAAAGCCAGCATGATCCCGTGGATTGAGAGCAGCCACACCACCACGCCATCGCCGGTAAATCCGCTTGGCGTGAAGGGCGTGGGCGAGGCTGGAACCATCGGCTGCTCGCCGGCCGTTGTCAATTCGGTGGTGGATGCGTTGAGCCACCTGGGCGTGCGGCACATCGACATGCCGCTTACGCCGGAAAAGTTGTGGAACCTGGTTCATCCGGGAGGTCAGGCATGATTCCGCAGAATTTCGAATACTCCCAACCGAACAATTTGAACGAAGCGCTGGCGCTGCTGGCGGGCGGTAACGCCAAGGTACTGGCAGGCGGCATGAGTCTCATCCCGCTCATGAAATTGCGGCTGGCCGCGCCGGAGCACCTGGTGGACCTGAGCCGGGTGACGGATCTGAAATCCATCCGCGAAGAAGCGGGCGCGATCAAGATCGGGGCCATGACCACGCACTGGGAGATCGAGTCATCACCTCTGCTGCGCTCCAAATGCCCGCTGCTGGCCGAAGCGGCGTCAAACATCGGCGACGTGCAGGTGCGGAACATGGGCACCATCGGCGGCTCGATCGCGCATGCCGACCCGGCCGCGGATTATCCCGCATCTCTGCTGGCTCTCGAAGCCCAGGTGCGGATTTCGAGCGCCAAGCGCGAGCGCACCCTGGGCATCGCCGACTTTCTGGTGGAGGCGCTCGCGACCGCGCTCGAGCCGGGCGAGATTGTGCGCGAAATCATCGTGCCGGTCGAGGCTTCTGGCACCGGTGTGTCGTATCAGAAGATGGTGCAACCGGCTTCGGGGTTCGCGATTGTCGGGACGGCTGCGCGCGTTCGCAAGTCGGGTGGCAAGGTGAGCTTCGTACACGTGGGCATCACCGGCCTGGCCGGAAAAGCCTTCCGCGCCGCAGGAGTGGAGAAGCTGCTGGCGGGCACTGCCGGGTCCGCGGCGGACGTGCAGAAGGCCGCCGCGGTCGCCGCTGACGGCGTCGATGCCAATACCGACCTGCACGCTTCGGCCGCTTATCGCCGCCAGATGGCCAAGGTGTACACGGCGCGCGCGCTCACCCAGGCGCTCGCGAGGGCTTCTTGAAGATTAGCGGATCGTACACGCTGCCGGTCGCGCGCGAGCGCGCCTACCAACTGCTGCAAGATCCCGACATCCTGGCCCAGTGCATGCCGGGCACCGATCATCTCGCCAAAATCGGCCCCGACGAGTACGAGATGAAAATGAAGATGGTCATCTCGGCCGTACAGGGTCTTTTCGGCGGGAAAATTCGTGTTGCCGACCAGAAGCCGCCCGAACAGTTCCGGCTGCTGGTGGAAGGGTCGGGCAAGGTCGGCTTTGTTAAAGGCGAAGGCGTGTTGACGCTGGTTCCATCAGACGCGTCTACTTCAGACTCATCCACGGAAGTCCGCTACGAGGGTGATGTGCAGGTGGGCGGCGTCATCGCCGGCGTCGGCCAGCGGCTGCTGGATACGACGGCGAAACTCGTGATCCGCAAATTCTTCGAGAAACTGACGGAGCTCGCCGATGAGGCTTCCGTGCCCGCGGTTGTTTAAACCGTGATCTCCCGGCGCTGGCTCCTTACTCTGCGGTTTTCTCTCGTGAACCACGTGCGGAGCCATCGCCGGCCGCACCTGAAAACTCTATTCCCAGACCATTACGCTTTCTTGTGTGTTCTTCAATCGTAAGTGTAACCCGCTCCTCCGCCTGTCAGCGCCCTGATCGCCGCACCAGTACCACCCTGCCAATGCCCCAATGGCGAATGGCCGAACTTCCGGTGTCGTACGACTACCCGGCGTCGATGCTGCGGTCGCCTGGCCGCTACGTTTACCAACTTGCCCGAAGTCCAAAGACCGCCCGTCGGGGTTCACATCCGAATAAAGCACCGCGGAGATGACCGGCGAATCAAAGGAGGAGTCGCCTTCAGCTATCGAAGCTTGAATAGCGTCGGGCTCGCCCGATCGCTCACTCAAACCCAACAGTCCAACAACAATGATGAAGCCGGCCAGAATCAGAACCCTTTGCATGTCTACTCCTGCCGTTGAATCTGCAAGGCCAGGCCCGTCGTATGTTTCCTCACCAGCCGTCACTTTATTTCGGTGGGGAATCGCGGCCTCAGCAAGCTTTTCGATAACTTTAAGTGCTATATTTATCTTTAACTTATAAGGATATGAGAGTTTGGAGACGCTTTTGCTGTGCGATACTAAAAGCATCCAAGATTCCATCGGAATTTTAAAATAATGTCGCACCTGAATGAGGCGATCAGCCGCTACAACAAGATTCTGGAAGCCCCACGCCACAAAGATCTCTCGTGGGTGAAGCTTTTGCACGAGCGAATGGAAGCCGAGCGCTTGTCCTCGGGCGGCCGTCTGCTTTGCCCTTTTCTTCGCCCTAATTTCGTGACGCGGCGCCAGTATGAGTCGATGGTCAAGACCGGCGAAGCGTTGATCTCGGCGATCGAGCGCATGGAACAGTTGGTGCTGGCATCACCGGCGCTGCTGGCCAAAATGCAATTGCTGCCCGCGGAAAAGATGCTGGCGGCGGTCGATCCCGGCTACCACATGTCGGAAGTGGCCGCGCGTTTTGACTTGCATCTTTCGAACGGCACCCTACAAGTGGTGCAATACAATGCCGATTCGCCTGCAGGGGTGGCCTGGGCCGAGGGACTGGCGGACGTGTTCTACGACTGCCCGCCGGTGAAGGAATTCCGCAAGCGTTATAATCTCACCCGCATGGGTGGCAAGAAGTACTTTCTTTCGGCGCTTCTCAAGGCGTACAAGCAGTTTGGGGGAAACAAGAAGCCCAACATCGCGATTCTTGAATTCCGGACGCAGTTCGCCAACGGCGATCAGGGCGAATACGAGCTTTTCCGCGATTTCTTCCGGGAAGCGGGCTACGCGACCGAGATCGTGTCGCCGGAACAGCTCGAGTACCGCAATGGCGTGCTACACAGCGGCAACTTCGAGATCGACCTGATTTACCGGCGGATCAGCGTGCAGGAGTTCCTGATGCGCTTCGATCTATCGCATCCTCTGGTCCATGCTTATCGCAACCACGCGGTTTGCGTGGTCAACAGCTTCCGGTCGGAGATGACGCACAAGAAGGCGCTGTTCGGTCTATTGACCGACGAGACGCTGACTGCGAAATTTCCCTCTGCCGAGCGTAAAGCCATCCGCGATCACGTGCCGTGGACCCGGCTGGTGGCGCCCGGCAAGACCACTTATCACGAGCGGACCATCGACCTGCTGGACTTCATTCACCAGAACGCGCAGAAGTTCGTGCTCAAGCCTAACGACGATTACAGCGACCAGCAGAGCTACATCGGTTCCGAGCATGACCAGGCGGGGTGGGAGCGCGCGATTCGCCAGGCGCAGCGTTCACCCTATGTGGTTCAGGAAAAGGTGGAACCGGCTACATCCATCTTCCCCATGATGACATACGGGCACCTGGAATACCGCGAGATGCAGGTGGACGTCCATCCGCAGGCATTTCTGGGAAAAGTCTCTGGTTGCGCGAGCTGGCTGTCGGCCGGCCCGGCGAGCGCGTATTCTTCATCGGGCGGCCTGGCGCCGACGTTCATCATCGACCAGAAGTAAACGCACGCCGGTCGCGGCGGCTTGCGATTTTCTCAAGAACACAAGATTTCCCGAAGAACACAACAATGGAGAGGCGCGAGTGCCTGCGTCAGACCTGCGCGATGCGCCGGGGCAAACTGACGGAATACATCCTCTAGCCGCATCCGTGGGTTATTATCTGCTGGTGAAGGCCTCAGATGAACATTCTGCTGGAGCTCGTGGGTCTGCGTTTTGGAGATGCGTAGAGAGGTGAACGCCTTCTGGCATTCGTGGTTGCTGAAGGCGCTCCACCTCCACTTCTGGCGCGGTGGCGTGCGAAATGAGCGGGCAATCGAATCGAAAGCGTAAATATGTGGCGTGGGACCAGACACAAGAGCGGATCGTCCGTGCCTAGCGTTTTCTCACGCGTGTGCTGATGCGGATTGGCGCAAACGCGGCGGTTGCTATTCTTTTGTTCGGTGCGGTCTTCGTTACCCACAGCATCTGCCCGATTTCGCAGTCCGGGGACTCGTTCTGGACAGTACCCCTGATGCTCAGTCTGCTCTCGGAAGGCAATGCAAATCTGGACGAGTTTCCGGATCTGCTGCGCGAAAAACACTACAACGGCCTGGAGTGCGTTACAGCGGAATATCGCGTGATCGGGCCGGACGGCGTGCGCGGGTGTCCGGCCGGCAGCCATTACTACTACTGGTATCCGATCGGGACTCCGGTGGTCGCCTTGCCGCTGATGATCGCGATGGATGCTACTCTGCGCGTCGTGGGGCCGACGATCGATCGCGTGATGGGTGACCGTTTGCGTCCCGTGGCGCGCGTCTTTGTCAGGCGCAATTATCTCGCGTCTCACCTGCTGGTCGAAGTGGTGCTCGGCTCCGCGATCGTGGCGCTGGCAACCGCGCTATTGTTCCTCACCGCACGCTTCTATCTGCGCGTCGCCGGCTCCATCGTGCTGGCCCTGTTATTTGCATTTGGGACTTCGGCATGGTCCACGGCCAGCCGTGCGCTGTGGCAGCAGGGGCCGCTCATGCTCACGATCACCGCCGCGCTCTATCTGCTCGCGCTCGCGATGAGGCGGCCTGCGCTACTCCCGTGGGCCGCCGCGCCATTGACACTTGGATACTTCATCCGGCCGACGGCGGGGATCGTGCTGGGGCTCGTGGGCGCGTACGTCTTCTGGCATCATCGACGCCAGTTCACGAAGTGGTTCCTGGCGGCCGCGGTCACAGCGGCACCCTTTCTGGCGTACAACCTTTTCATCTATCACCGGCCGGTGCAATCGTACTTCACGCCGCCGTGGTTCCTTCCGCCCACACCACCGAACCTCGGACCGATCCTCAACGCGTTCGCGGGCAACGCCGTCAGCCCTTCGCGTGGCCTGTTCATTTTCTCGCCGTTCCTGCTGTTTTCAATCGCCGGCGTCTGGCTCGCGGTTGGTCGAAACTGGATGACGCCACTCGCTTACTATCTCGCGGCCGCACTCGCGTTACACTGGATCCTGCTGTCGGACTATATGTACTGGACGGCTGGCTACTCTTACGGCCCGCGCCTGTTTTCCGACGTGCTTCCGCTGTTTCTGTTCTTCCTCATACCGGCGTTCCTGTGGCTCCGGCTCGATGAGCCGCGCCGGCTCCTGAGCATCACCTTTTACGTCTGCGTGCTCGTCAGTGTATTTATTCACTATCGCGGCGCCACGACGTGGGCTCCCTACGAGTGGAATGCACACCCGTCGGAGGTCACCATCGAGCGCGCGTGGGACTGGCGCGACCCGCAATTCCTGCGCGGCATCTTTGACAGAATCCAAAAATGACGGCATTCACTGTTGCCGTTCTTGTGATTTTCCCGCTCATCTCGCGGCCATGCCAATACGATCTCGTACTCCAGTGGAGGGTCACGTACACAACATGCAAAGGCGGGCCACTCCTACGCTGAGATGCGCTCGATGCTGAGCTGTGCGCGCAGATTCGCCACGCCCGTGGTGCGGCGCGGGTCTGTAACCGAGAAGGTGACGGCGTCTTCCAGCCAATCGTGCCAGACGCCGTTGGGATCGTGCGACGCGGCGGTGAGCGTGTACTCCTGCGGACAAAGTTCGCAGCGGAACGTGAAGTTGAGGCGCAGCGCATCGCCCGGCGAGCATGGCCCGAACTTCAGCTTCTCCAGTTCCGTGTTGGTTCCATAGACATTCAGGCCGATGCGCGTCCGAATCACGATGCCGACGATCGGCTCGGCCACGCTCTGCGTGAATTTCACTAAGACGCGCACCGTAAGCATCTTACCGCTGCGTAGCACGCTGGAGGTTTCCCGTCTTCACCTGCAGTTTCAATGGCCAGAATTTGGGCACGCCCGTCGCCGCGGCGCAGTCGTGGCGAAAGCGGGGCCTGAATACTCTGTCCCCAAGCCCGGATGCGCTGCGTGATGCGAACACGATAGGCGTCCAGGGCTTCGGCGGGATCGCCGCGCCCGATCAGCCGGCCCTCTTTGAGCCACCAGATTTCGTCCGCCAGTTCCAGCAGCAAATCTTCGTCGTTGGAGGTAAACAGAATGGTGGCGCCGGACTGGCGCAATCGGTCAAGCGCCATAATGGCTCGCGCGCGGACCAACTGGTCGCGCGTGGCGAGCAACCGGCGCCGTGCGCCTACTGCGAACCGAACCTCCTTGCGGGGTGGATGACGCATTCTACAGCCGGGCAGAAAAACCTGACCGCATGGACCCGATGACGAAACAGTTGGCAGGGGCTTGGGCGGCAAAGAAATACCGTACAAGCCCCCTGGTCAAGAACGGATGCTTACCGCGCCGTTTCTATCCGCACCATGTCACCTTCTGGCGCCGGAGTGTTGCTCATGTTCTACATCCATCCCCTGCAGGGCGCTGATCCATTCGTCAGCCTGCTTTTCCGCTTGCTCCTTGGACAACCCATACCGCTCCTGCAACTTGCCCGCGAACTTGTCACGTTTGCCGGCAATGTATTCGATGTCGTTATCGGTGAGTTTGCCCCATTTCTGCTTGATGCTTCCCTTCAGCTGTTTCCAATTGCCTTCGAGCTGATGCCAGTGCATGGATAATTCCTCCAGCTTTTTTGGATTGGCGGGGGCTACCCGCTGTCAGGTAACGAGCAACTCGCGAGCCAACACGGCTGGCCTTTTCATTGGTTACTCTGTGCGCTCTCTATAGGGAAATCTTGCCTGTTTGATGTAGCTTCTACCGAGTCACAAAAATGTAATGCGCCGCACACCAGTTTTCTTACCGGCAAGAGATAAAGGCCCGGTGACCAAATTGGCAGTCCGATTGCTCTAGCCGTGACGTAGTGGAAAGGAGTATTCACATGCGAACGTTACTGGTTGCGGCATTAATTGGCGCTCCGCTGCTGGCGGAATCGAATGAGCCAGCCAAGCGCCTGGAAGAATCGGCGGCCGTGTTCTCGGAGATCACGAACACGCCGGATAAAGGCATACCGAATGACTTAATCGAGAAAGCGCATTGCATTGTGATCGTCCCCGGAATGAAGAAGGGCGCGTTCATCGTTGGCGGCCAATATGGCAAGGGCTACCTGTCCTGCCGTCGCGCAAACGGCGCGGGCTGGTCGGCGCCCGGGACCGTTCGCATAGAGGGCGGCAGCGTAGGTTTCCAGATCGGCGGCTCGGAGACTGACGTGATCATGCTGGTCATGAATCAGCGCGGAGCCGACAAGCTGCTTTCGAGCCAGTTCACGCTCGGAGCGGAAGGCGAAGTGGCTGCGGGGCCAGTGGGCCGCTCCAGCACCGCCGAAACTGATGCGTTGATGCGCGCCGAGATTCTTTCGTGGTCGCGATCGCGCGGCGTCTTCGCCGGAATCGCGTTGAAGGGCGCCACCCTGCGTCAGGACGTCGAGGCGAACCAGGAGCTTTATGGCAAGAAGCTGGAGAACCGCGAGATCGTAACCGGCGGCATCGCTCCGCCAGCTGCCGCATCGAAATTGCTTGCGTTGCTCAACCGCTACTCCCCTCGCGAGTCGGCGCATAAGTAGCCGGGTTCAATTCCGCGCCGGCGGGCTTACTGAAATTTTGGATTCGAAATCTAAATTTACAAGGAGAAGAAACATGCTTTGGACAATCGCCGTTATTCTTCTGATCATGTGGTTTCTGGGAATGGTCAGCGCATACACCATGGGTGGTTTCATCCACCTGTTACTGGTACTGGCTATCATCATGGTGCTGATCCGCGTCATTCAGGGAAGAAATCCGGTTTAATGAAGAGCCCCTTCCGGGACGTTCGCAAGCCGCGCCACTTCAAAATCCATGGCGTTCCGGATGCCGGCCGATAATCATGGCAGCGATGACTTTGGGGACGTACTCTCGTGTTTCCGCGGGCACAGCGCGGACGCGGTAGAGGTACCAGAAACTGCGCTGCTTGATGGGATCGGTCACTTTGTGAACCGCCGCCCGCACTTTGGACGGGCCGAGATTGTAGGCGGCTAGCGCCAGCATCACCGAGCTGCCGGCGCCGAATTCGAGGATCAGCTCGCGGATATACTTGCACGCGGCGCGCGTCGATTTGGTGGTGTCGAGCCGCTCATCCACGCCGCCGCCCACTTTTAGCCCGTAGGCCTTGGCTGTGGCGGGCGTGAACTGCCACAGGCCCACTGCGCCCGCGGGGCTCGTACTATCGCCCGCGAGCGCACTTTCAACCAACACGATGTAGGCCAAATCCGGCGGCAGATTGTTCTGCACGAAGATCTGCCGCATGGTCTTCATTTTCTGACTCGCCTCTCCTAGCGCGCGCGCCAGGTGCGGCCGGTCGGATCCTTCGTATTGCTGGAGAAAACGCTTCACATTGGCGAGAAATTCCGGCGGAATGCTGTACGTTTCGGCGCCGAACTCGGCCATGAGCCCGCGGATCTCGTTCTTGATGGATTCCTCGTGCTCGAACGAAGCCACGCGATAGAGCAGCGTCTTCTGCAGAGCCATGGCCTTGTCTTCGTACTGGTCCAGGCGGTCGATGAGCTGGTCGGTTTCGGCGGAGTTCTGATTCGCGCGCGCCAGCATGGCCTCGATCTGTTGGATCTCGCCATCAATCTGGTGCTTCTGTTTCCTGAGCCCGTCAATTTTCCAGAAACCAAAGGCGCTGACGGCAACCAGCGCGCACGCGAGCACGGTGATCACGGCTTTGAATTTTCGTCCGGTGCGGTGAAGCGCGGCATCCAGCATCTCGCGCATGATCACGACGGTGGAATCGCCGATGCCCGCGCGGCGCGCTATACGGGCGCGATGGACCGCATGGGAAAGCAGGTCTTCGTGAGCCTTGCTGGGGCTGGAGGTCGCTGCTTCTTTCTCGGGGGCGAGCAATCCGCCTTCGGGTGCTGCCGGGGCGACCAGGGTCTGATTCAGGTCCTGGGCGGGCGAGTCATCGATGATGAAGGCCAGCTCCGGGCCATCGGCGCCCAGCCGGATGACGCACGGAGGCTCAACCCCCGCTTCGGTGATGCGCTCGCCATTGAGGAACGTGCCGTTGGTGCTGTTCAGATCGACGATGCGCCAGGCTTCACCCTCTTTGCGGATTTCCAGATGGCGCCCGGAAACCATGGCCGCCTCGCCGATCACAACGTCGTTTTCCGAGCTACGGCCCACACGGACGGTCCGATCGCGGATCAGATGCCGGGTGCCCGCGAGAAGTCCGGACTTACGAACCAGCCATGCGTTCAGGTCCGTGGTTGCCACCGAAGGAAAATATAGCAGAAGACGGAAGAGCCGGCCGCCGGGTTTTCTTTTGCACTCATGGTCCTCACCACGCTGTCCCGTGTTGTGCTAGAACTCGACCGTGCAAAAATTGCGGCTGCTCCCCTTTCTTGTGTCGGGCAGGGCTCCGTGGGTTTCGACAGGCCAAGGCAGACGCTTATCTACGCAGAGTGATGGAGCGAATGACCAGCCAGGGGGACAAAATGAGCTGATGATACCCCGCATTAAACTACTTAAACCTGGAACCGGTTCGCTGCCGCGGCGCGTCTGCACATTACGAGGCTCCTATGAACAAGAGACCGGCACTTTGGATATTGGCGTTGATGGCGGCGCTGATTCTCGCTTCCTGCGGGGGCTACACAAAGATAGGTAGGATCACGGCGGACCCGTCGCGTTATCGTAACCGCACGGTTCACGTGGAAGGACAGGTGACCAATGCGTTCGGGGCTCTTTCGACTGGTGGCTACCAGTTGGAAGACGGTACCGGCAAGATCGTGATCATTTCGAATCAGGGAATACCGTCGAAGGGCTCGAAGGTGGCGGTGAGCGGCCGAGTGATGGAGGGCATTACCGTGATGGGGAAGACGTTCGGGACGGCAATCCAGGAGCACGATCACCACGTGCGGTAATCATGGCACGCGCACGGGTGCCACGCGCTGCCGGGTAGAGCGCCCGATGCCGGTGTAGTCCAGGCCCGCGCGCATGGCAGCTTCGGGGTCGTAAAGATTTCGCCCATCCACCAGGATAGGTTGCTGCATGAGCGAAACCATCTGCGCAAGATCGAGGGTGCGGAACTCATCCCACTCTGTGACCAACACCGCGGCATCGGCTTGGCGCACGGCATCGAAGGCCGATTCGCAATACTGAATCTTCAACTCGGGGTTCTGCGCGCGGCACGCAGGCATGGCGATCGGGTCGTAGGCTTTCACGCGCGCGCCCAGTTGTAGCAGGCGTTCGGCGATTTGCAGGCTGGGCGCATCGCGCAAATCATCGGTATCCGGCTTGAACGCCAGGCCCAACAGCGCGATAGTGCGTCCTTTGAGAATGAACAGCTTTTCCTGCAGCTTCTGGATCACGATCTGCCGCTGCGCGCGATTCACCGCCAGCGCGGCCTCGAGCAGCCGCGCCTGATAGCCGTACTCTCCGGCGGTATGCAGCAGCGACTGGATGTCTTTGCCGAAGCAACTGCCGCCCCAGCCCAGTCCGGCATTTAGAAATCGGGAGCCGATGCGCGAATCGAGACCGATCCCTACCATGACCTCCTTGGCGTCGGCGCCCACGCGTTCGCAAATGTTGGCGATTTCGTTGGCGAACCCAATCTTGGTGGCGAGGAAGGTGTTGGCCGCGTACTTGATCATCTCGGCGCTGGTGAGCGTGGTCGCGACCAGCGGTACACCCGTGACACCTAACGGCCGCGGCAGGTAAGGCGGCGCGGCAAAGCGTTGCTCGATCAGTGGACGGTAAAGCTCGCGCAGAATTTCAAGAGTGTGGTCGTCCTCGGCGCCCAACACAATGCGCTCGGGATAGAGCGAATCCGCGATGGCGCAGCCTTCGCGCAGAAACTCGGGATTGCTGGCCACGCCGAAGTGTATACTTTTTTCCTCCGTCGGGCGCGTGTCGCGGATGCCCTCGCGCAACAGCGCTTCCACCAGGTTGCCGCTGCCCACGGGCACGGTTGACTTGTTAACTACAACGCGAAAACGCCCGGCATCCATCGCGGCGCCGATGCCGCGCGCGGCTGATTCCAGATAAGAGAGATCAGCTTCTCCGCCGGGCCCGGGTGGCGTGCCCACGGCGATGATGATGACGTCACTCTCGGCGGCCGCCGGCGCCAGTTCCGTTGTGAAATCGATGCCGCCACGCACCGCCGCTTCGCCGAGCAATTCAGAAAGGTGCGGCTCATAGATCGGCAATTCACCGCGCTGAAGCCGGGCGATTTTGTCCGCATCTACATCGACGCAGGTCACGCGATGACCCAGGTACGCGAGACAAGCGCCCGTCACTGTCCCCACGTAGCCCGTACCGATTACGGTCACCCGCATAAAGAGAAATGCTATCATGCACCCCCGTCGCGGAGCGCGTATCACCCGGGTGTTCACGGCAGGGCCGCTATCGCCTTCACGTGTTACTTCTGTTGCAGGCCGATGATCGGGGCTTGGCGTATATATTGGCTACAATCGCCTGTAGGATCATTTTCCATTACTTAGCGGCAACGCTTGAGATCGTGGCCGCGGGGCGCGGTTGGCCAACAATACGCATGCAGACCATTCTCGTGATCGATGATGATGAGAGCCTACGCGACACGATCGGCGTGCTGCTCGAGCAGGAGGGCTTCCGCGCTGTGCTGATCGAGAACGGCCGCGACGGCTTCGAGAAGGCCCTGCTACTGAAGCCAGATCTGGTCCTGGTGGACCTGCGGCTGCCCGGGATGAGCGGCGTGGATATCTGCAAGCAGCTCCGTGCCGCGCAAGCGCAGACTCCCATCATCGTGCTCAGCGCGGCGGGCGACGAAGTGGACAAGGTGCTGCTGCTCGAGATCGGCGCTGACGATTACGTGGTGAAGCCGTTCGGCAGCCGCGAGCTGCTGGCGCGCATTCGCGCCCTGCTGAGGCGTACTTCTCCGGACGCGCGCAAAGTGTTTCATTTCGCGGATGCGGAAATCGATCTCGATCGCCGCCTGGTCTCGCGGCATGGCGAGGATCTGAAGCTGACACCGGCGGAATATAATCTGCTGACGTATTTCCTCCAAAACCCCGACCGTCCGCTCACGCGCGACATGATTCTGAACTCCGTCTGGGGTTACCAGTCGTTTCCCAACACGCGCACCGTGGATGCGCACGTGGTGAAACTCCGCCAGAAACTGGAGCCCGATCCGAACCTGCCGCGTCACTTTCTCACGGTCCATGGCGTGGGGTACCGGTTCGTGCCATAATCCGGCCGGGGGTGGCCGAGGCGATCCGATACTGCCACCCGGCGGCGGCAGGGTGGCAGGTGGCATTCCGGCGCCGCGAACCTTAACATGGCGAACTTTAACATTTTGTTAACACAGAGCAGGGAATCGAGCCTGTGGGATCGGTGAAAATGGAGTCGTCGTGGTGCCTGTAAATCTTCCAGATCGTACTGTTTTGATTGTCGAGGATGCGGAGTCTTGCGCCACCACGCTCGAGATTGCTCTTTTGGCGATTCCCCATATTCATGTACGCATTGCGCCAACCGCACGGCAAGCGCTTGAAATGCTGGCGATCGCTGGGGCTGGAATCTGCGCGCTGGTTACGGATCTGCACCTGCCCTTGATGGACGGCTTCGAGCTGATCGAGCGTCTGCGCTCAGACAGCCGGACCGCGCGGCTGCCGATCGTGGTGATCAGCGGTGACAGCGACCCCAAGACACCGGAGCGGCTTTACCGTTTGGGGGCCAACGCCTACTTCGGCAAACCTTACTCGCCCGCCCAAGTCCGGCAAAAAGTGGAGCAGCTTCTCGATGCAAACTCAACTTCGCAATTTCCATAGGCGGTCCGCCGCCACGGTTTTTTTGTTCCTTGCCGCTGTCACTTTGGCGGCTGCCCAGACTGCGGCCGAAAGCCCGTCGGCTCTCGATCAGATTCTTGCGCGCCTCGATCGCCTGGAGCGGCAGAACCGGGAGCTTGTCGAACAAGTGCGCGCATTGCGCAACGAGCTGGCGTTGTCCCACGACCAATCGTCCGCACTATCCGCCGGCACCGTTGCAAGCGGCCCCCCCGCGCAGGATGGCGCGCAGGCCGCCAGCGTCAACGAGAGACTGGACGTACAGGAACGCCGCCTGGAAGAACAGGCGCAGACCAAGGTCGAATCGTCGCAGCACATGCCCTTGCGTGTTACCGGCATGGCGCTGTTCAACGCATTCCTGAATTCGCGGCCCAACGGCAACCTGGTGGTACCGGTGCTGGCTCCTGGATCGGGCGGCGCGCTTACCGGCGGCGCCACGCTGCGGCAGACAATTTTGGGACTGGATTTTCGCGGCCCGGAAGTGTGGGGCGGCGGCAATATTCACGGGTTCATCAATATGGACTTTTTCGGCGGCTCCGGCGAGCCCTACAACAGTCTGGTGCGCCTCCGCACCGCCGGCCTGGAGATCAATTGGGAAAATACCAGTGTGATGTTCGGGCAGGACAAGCCGCTCATCGCCGCGCGTGAGCCGAACTCGCTGGCGCAGGTCGGTCTTTCCCCCTTGACGGGCGCGGGGAACCTGTGGCTGTGGCAGCCTCAAATGCGCGTGGAGCAGCGGTTTCATCTCGATGACCGGACCAGTTTTCGTGCGCAGGTGGGCGTCTTCGAAACGCGGGAGGACTACGGCTATGTCCCGCCGGCTTATGTTTCTACACTCCAAGGCCAGCGGCCCGCACTGCAAGGGCGTTTTTCGTTGGCGCATAATCTGGATGACGAGCGCCGCATTGAAGTCGGATTGGGCTTCGACGCCAGCACCACGCACGTCGCTGGCGCGACTGTGACCTCGCGTGCGTTCGCGTTAGACTGGTTCGCCAATCCGTGGCGTAAACTGGAGTTTTCAGGGACGTTCTTCCGCGGCCGAAATCTTACGGGGCTGGGAGGCATCGGACAGGGCTTCACCATCGTGACGTATGACAACGTGATTCCGGTGCATGCCGACGGTGGCTGGGCGCAACTAAGCTTCCTGGTCGCGCCGCGGCTGACCTTCAATTTATTTGGCGGCCAGCAGGATAATCGCAACCGTGATTTGCTGTACTACGGTGTAGACAAGAATCAGGCTTACGCCGCCAACCTGATGTACCGGCTCGCGCCCAATGTGATTCTGAGCCTGGAAACAGGGCAGGTGCGCACGACCTATCTCGGCGTCGGGAACCGGCTGGCCAATCATCATGACCTCGGCTTTGCGTACCTGTTTTAGCGCCTCAGTTCTCCTCGGGCTTCTGGTTTCCACCACGCGGGCCACCTCCGTGCGCGGGTATGTGGAACTGGTCGCCTCGCACGACCGGATGGTGCGCAAGCACAAGGACTATTCAGGGGTGGTGGTGTGGCTGGAACCACTGGTTAATCCCATCTCGCCCGCGCTGCCATCGCAGCCCGCGCAGATGATCCAGAAGAACAAGATGTTCACGCCGCACGTGCTCGCCGTGCCGTCGGGCGGAAGCGTATCGTTTCCCAATCTCGATCCGATTTTTCACAACGCATTTTCGAATTTCAACGGGCAGATCTTCGACGTCGGGCTGTACAAACCGGGTTCGAGCCGCACAGTAGTTTTCAAGCGCGCCGGAATCGTGCGCGTTTTCTGCAATATTCACCCGCAGATGAGCGCGGTGATTGCGGTGCTGGATACACCTTACTTCGCAGTTTCCAACAAAGCCGGAGCATTCGAGATTGCCAACGTACCGCCCGGGGAGTATCAGCTTCACGTGTTTCACGAACGCGCGGCCGAGGAGACTCTGGACTCGCTGACCCACAAAATCACCATCGAAACTGCGGCTCTCGAGCTGCCGCCGCTGCCGATTTCCGAGAGCGGATACCTGCAAGTGCCGCACAAGAACAAATACGGCAAAGAGTATCCGCCGGTTATTGACAACCAGCCGGCGTATCCGGGAGCAAAGCGGTGAAGGGCCTCAGTTTTTCACGCCTCTCGCTGCTGTGGAAGATTCTGCTCTCGACTTCTGTCGCCATTACCGGGTTGTTCGCCGTAACCGGGTGGATTGTGGAGAAGAACGCGTTCGACACCACGACGCGCAGCCTCGAAGAGGAAGTGCAAGCCAGCTTCCAGGCGTACCGGTCGCTGTGGCAATCGCGCCTCAGCCGGCTGGCGTCGGTGAGCCTGATTCTGAGCCAGATGTCGGATGTGCGCAAAGCGTTCGGCACAGGCGATCAGGCGACCATCCATGATACGGCGGGTGAGTTGTGGTCCAAAGTGTCCGAAGAAAACGCGCTGTTCCTGGTGACCGACCCGCGGGGCCGGCTGGTGGCTTCACTGAGCGGCGTGCCGGAGTCGGATGCATGGCACCAGCTTGCCGTGGTCGCGCAGGCGGCCAAGCGCTTTCCCGAGCAGGCGACGGGCTTCATGCTGAAGGAAGGGCGCCTCTACCAGGTGGCGGTGACGCCAGTGTATGTGCAGTCGGGCCGTGGCCTGGGGCTTCTGGATGTGCTGGTGGCTGGATACAACGTAGACCATCTGGTCGCGCAGCGACTCAAAGAATCCACCGGCGGAAGCGAATTTCTGTTTCTCTCGGGGGGGAAGGTAATCGCCTCCACGCTGAATCCACGCGCCACGGGCGAACTGGCGAAGGCCATTGCCGCTGGCGCCGGCCGCACCATCCACCGCATCAGCGACGGTGTTACGGAGTACGCGCCGCTGGTGACGCCGCTCCAGGATATTGAACGCCATACTATCGGCGAGCTCTGGATCTTCCGGTCGTTTGAAAACGCGCGGCAGGCGCTCATGGTGTTGCGCCGCAACATTATTCTGCTGGGATTGCTGGCGGTGCTGGCCGGCCTTGGCCTCACGTACCTGCTGGCAAGAAACATCATGCGGCCCGTGGAGAAGCTGGATCGCGCGGCGGCCGAAGTGGCCCGCCAGAATTACGATTACCGAGTGCCGGTGGACAGCCGGGATGAGCTGGGCCGGCTGGCCGAGACGTTCAACAACATGTGCGCGTCGATTCAAAGCGCGCGCCGTGAGCTGATCCGCCATGAGCGTATTTCCACCATCGGACGGCTTTCGAGCTCCATCGTCCACGACCTCCGCAATCCGCTGGCGGCGATCTACGGCGGGGCTGAGATCATGGTGGATTCCGAAATCGCTCCGCCGCAGCTCAAGCGCCTGGCCGGGAATATTTACCGCGCGTCGCGACGCATCCAGGAGTTGCTGCAGGATCTGGTCAACGTGGGCCGCGGAAAGACCGAAGGCGCCGAAGTGTGCCGCTTGTACGAAGTGGCTGCCGCGGCATGCGATTCGCTGGCTCCCGCTGCCGAATCGCAGGGCGTAACTGTACGCATCGAGGTTCCCGAGTCGGTCGAGCTGCCCATTGAACGCGCCCGCGTGGAGCGCGTCTTCATCAATCTGGTGGACAACGCACTCGAAGCCATGCCCGCGGGCGGCGCGATCCACATCGGCGCCACCGTCGATTCCGATGCCGCGACCATTCAGGTGACCGACACCGGCCCGGGCATTTCACCCGATATCCGCGAACATCTCTTCCAGCCGTTTGTGAGTTCAGGGAAGAAGAATGGACTCGGTCTTGGCCTCGCGCTCTCGCGCCAGACAATCCTCGATCACGGCGGGGACATGTGGGTCGAATCCGAACCCGGCCGCGGCGCGCGCTTCTTCATTCGACTACCGCTTAGCCGCGCCGTAGCGCACAGCGAACAGGTGGTGGCGTCACCGGTGGGACGCGTCTAGCTTAGCTGGTCTAAGCCCGCCGCGCGGACGTTGTTCGCCGAGTCTGCCGAGCGCGCACCTACCAGCTCATACCAGTTCAAGAAAGGCAGTTCCGATGGCGCGCAGGCCTCGGCATAGACCCCGCGGCAGAGATTGCGGAAATCTGAATATCGCGAGCCGATCCATTGCGGCGCCAGATCTTTGAGCCGCGTCTCGGTGATCGAGCCCAGTGCAAACTGTCGTGCGAAGCCGTAGCCGAGTGGCACCACGGTCCCATCGGCTTCCACCACCAGCGGAGTCACCAGCTCGGCAAGTTGCGCATCTTCGGGCCAGATATCGTCGGCGTAAAACCGGCTGGGGTGCTGCTTCACCAATTCGCGATGGAAGATGTCGAGCTGCACGAAGAGCTTGTCGCCATACATTTGGCGGAGCCGCTCGGCTTCCAGATACGCGTAAGCCGATTCGATCTCGTCGGGGTGCGATCCGATCAGCACCTGGCTGGCCCGGCCCACTTACTCGAGCGGATGAATCTGAAACAGCGCCGCGCCCTGCTCCACGGCGAACCGCGCAGCCCAATCGATTTCGTTGACGTTGAACTGCGTGAGAGTGAAGATGAAGCCGAATGAAATCCCACTCGCGCGTACGCTCTCCAAATTGGCCAGCATGCGTTCGAACCCTTCGTTCGACGCGCGCATCCGGTTATGTGATTCCGGCACACCCTCCAGGCTTATCGCCAGCACGTCGGTCGCGCCGGCGAGCATTTCCAGACGCTGCCCGTCCAGCAGCATGCCGTCGGACGTCACCGTGGTCCTGAGCCCCAGCCCTTTCGAGTGCCGCAGCAGGCGGCCGAGACTGTTGAACAACACCGGCTCGCCGCCCGAAAAGCTGGCGACTTGATAGCCAAGCGCCGGGGCATCCGTCAGCGCGTCCTCGAGCGTCTGAGCGTCCAGTTGATCGCGCTCCTCTGGCGCTGAGAAAGAGTAGCAATGGAGGCAGCGCAGGTTACAGCGCCGCGTCGGATGAATCTGGATGATTCGCTGCCCGCAACACCCCGCTTCCATTGCCATGCGTCTTACTCGCCCTCGGCGATGTTGCGAATCCTCACATTGGCAAGTTCCGGGAAGGGAATGCCGTTGATCAGAATCTCAAGACCTAGAGTGCTGTCATTGAGTTTTACCAGATGGTGGACGACCTCGGCCAAATCTGCGAACCGCGTAGTCGCCGTTGCGGTGTGTGGGAAGTTCCCATAGTGATGCCTCCTCGTTTCAGCGCTGAGACCGGATTGTTTGTAATGCCAGCGACCAGTATGTCCGCTTTCGAGGGCCTGTCAAGGTTATCTACTATGGCTTTCTGGTTAATTCATTAGATATCTGCTGAAATGCCTCTGCATTTCTTCGAGATTGTACGCTGACTCACGTTGGCGAGGCGCCGCTGCGTCAGGTTGAGCGCGTCAGAGCGTCCGTTCGGAAATCCGTCGGGTCATAGCAGCCGCCAGTTGATTTCGATGGTCGCCATGACCGTCACCGGTTGGCCGTCCTTGATGCCGGGTTGAAAACGCCACTGGCTGATGGCGTCGAGCCCGTTCTCGTCCAGGCCGAGGCCGAGCCCCTGCAAGACCTGGGCATTGTGGGCCAGGCCGTCGGGTCCGATTTCGACCGTCACCACTTCGGTGCCCTCGAGCAGCGCGGCACGCGCCTCATCGGTATACTCCGGATCCAATTTGCTCAGGACTTTCGGAGCAGTGACGCCCGCGCCCACGCGATACACGCCGGCGGAGGCGGAGGACACTGGCTTCGCATTTGCCTTCTGTACATCCGTGGCGCGAGCATCCAGCTCGCGGGCCTCCTCTTCGCGGCCCTGCCGGTGCAGGAATCGCGCGTAGACTTTCAAGATGGTTGCCGCTTCAGGCGATTTCGGATCCTGTATGGCGAGCGCACTCTGGTAGAGCGACTCGGCCTGGTTTGGGTTCCGCTCTGCCTGCCGGACGACCGCCATCCACATGAGCGTGAGGCCGGCACGGGCGGGATCGACGCGCTGCGCATGCTGCAAATCATCAATGGCTTGCGGGAAATTTTTCTTCGTGATGGCAGCCATCGCTAAATGCAACAGCGCGCGAGCCGTTTCCGGACGGTCGCCGAGTATCTGCGTAGCTCGGATGTACAGATCCTCGGCCGATTTATTCTCATGGCGCTTGCGCTCCAGGTCGGCGAGTTTCATAAGGCCAACGCCATACTCCACGCTTTGCTCGCCTGACAAGTTGGCGCGAATCTCTATCGCCGCTTCGAGGAGCTTGTGGGCCGTATCGTACTTCCGCGCCTGCTCGGCCGCTTTCGCGGCATTTTCGAGCGCTTCGTAGTTTTTCTCCGCACGCGCCACGCGGATGGTGGCGTCGACGTCGGCCGGGATCGCCTCCGCTTTGGTCTCCTGTGCCCGCACGGCCGCCAGCGGCGCGATGATTCCAACCGCCAGAAGCGCCGCCATCAGCGCCGCGGCGCGCCCTGGTGCTTTCCGGTTGACGCCGGAGTCGAGGATGGCCAGCAGCCGGCCTTCCAGTTGAGAGCGCCGCGCCATGGCCACCGCGGCCCATCCAATGGCCGGGACGGTTTGCATGGTTCGCGCTACTTCGAGCAGATGGCCGGCGTATTCCGAGGCGCGTTCGCCGGTGTTCAGCACCAGGTCGTCAGTGGCGCGCTCGCGCTCCTTCAGGAATTCGCGCCAGGCCATCCACGCCAGAGGGTTCCACCAATAGACGGTCAAGGCGGTGCGCGCCAGCCAGTGCGTGGCCACGTCGCCGCGGCGCACGTGCGCCAGTTCGTGTAACAGCACGATACGCCGGCGTTCGTCGCTCCATTCCCATACATCAGCTGGCATGAGAATCGCTGAACGAACGAGCCCGAACGTCATCGGCATGCGGCCGGCTTCGGTCTCCAGCACCTCCACCGGGCTGTGAATGCCGAGCGCCCGCGATAACTCGCCACAAAGAGCGTGATCGGAAAACGGCGTGGCGGAGCGCCGGGATCGCCACACGATGGCACAGGCCGCCAGCATCTGGGCAAACGCCACGGCTGAGCCCACGGCCCATGCGAGCATCAGCCAGATTCTCCAGCCTGGACGCCGGCCGACGGGCCGGAGAGGCGTGACTGCGCTGCCGGCCGCCCCGGAATGCAAACCACCGGCGGCGTCCAGCGTCGACGAGCCCGTCGCATGAAATATTTCTTGAGCCGGCGCCGGGAAGAGCGCAGCCGTCACGGGAATCCGAAGAGCCGGCAACGCGGCCGAGAGGAAGGGCAGCGCCAGAACGGCCGCTGCCGCCGCGGTCCACACCAGGTGTCGAACCGCCGCGGAATGACCGCGGAGCAAGAACGCCAAGAGCCACGCCGCTCCCAGCACCAAGGTGCCCTTGAGCGCCGCGCCCATGAGAATGGAAAACCACGCCGCTTCATTCCAGCCGAACATTTTACTTGCCCTCCCTCTTGGCTCTTTCGATCATTTCCGCCATGCGGTTCAACTCCTCGCGGGTCAAGCGCGTGGAGGAGACATCCAGGAGCGCCGCGACGATCTGCTCCGGTGAATCCTTGAAGAATGTATCCAGCAGATGCTTCACCGCCGACCGCTTGGCTTTCTCCCGGGGCACGGTGGGGACGTAGACATACCGCAGTTCTTCCGCCTGATGCCGGACGTAGCCTTTGTCCTCCAGCACGCGTAGCATGGCGCGCACGGCGGAGTAACTGGGCGCGTCGGCCATGGCGGCTTTCACTTCCGACGCCGGCGATTTGCCGCGCTGGTAGAGAATGTCCATGATCTGCCGCTGGCGCCGGCTCAGCCCGGCTGCCGGCTTCACTACCGTGTCCTCTGCTGGATTATTAGCAACATGCTATAAAACTAGCACAACATGAAAAAGCTGTCAATGGGGATACTGGGGCGGCTACCCGGCATGCCGCGGGCCTACCCGCAAGTGCTGACGGGTATCGCCGGGTGTTAAGATGCTCGCAGTATGCACTCCTCTGATTCGTTTTCCCGCCGTACATTTCTCGCCGCGACGTCCGGCCTGGCGCTGGCTCGCGGCGCGTCGTCGAAAGATCGCTTAAAGGCCGGCCTGGTGGGTTGCGGAGGCCGTGGCACGCAGGCCGTCGTGAATCTGCTCACCGGCAATGAAAACGTCGACCTCGTCGCCATGGCGGACGTTTTCGAAGACCATCTGGAAGGCTCTCTCGATCGGTTGCGCAATAACGCCCGCTACGTCTCGCGCGACGCCGGTATCACGGTCGAACGCAACGGTAAGCCCGTCCAGATGAGCGCGGAAGATCTGATCAACTCCATCCATCCGCGGATCAAAGTCGATCCGGAGCATCATTTCGTGGGTTTCGATTCATTCCAGAAGCTGATTAATTCAGACGTCGACATTGTGATGCTGGCCACGCCGCCCGGTTACCGGCCGCAGCATTTCGAAGCCGCCATCAATGCGGGCAAACACGTGTTTACCGAGAAACCCATCGCCACTGATCCAGTGGGCGTGCGGCGTTTCCTGGCCGCGGCCAAGAAGGCGGAAGAGAAGAAGTTGACCGTGATGTCGGGCGCGCAACGCCACGCCGATCACGAGTATGTCGAAACGGTCGACAAGATTCATAATGGCGCAATCGGAGATATCGTCGCGCTCAACTCGTATTATCTGAGTGGCCCGGTATTCCACGCCGACGCGCGCGATCCCAAGTGGGGCGACATGGAATGGGAGCACCGCAATTGGTATTCGTTCATCTGGATCTGCGGCGACCAGATTGTCGAGCAGCATTTCCACAACATCGATTTCATGAACTGGTTGATGGGCGGGCATCCGGTCGAAGTGGTGGCCTCTGGCGGAGCCGCGTGGCGCCCGCGCGAACCGCTGTACGGCAACATCTACGACCACATGTCATCCGATTTCGTGTATCCCAATGGCGTCCATCTCTCCAGCCACTGCCGGCAGTATCCGAAAGGGCTGTACAGCAACGTGAGTGATCTGATTCTCGGCAGCAAGGGCCGCTCGAACGGCCTGGATTTGGGCACGAAGGGCATCAACCCGTACGTGCAGGAACACATCGACATGATCAAGAGCATTACGGGCGCCGGCCCGTACATCAACCAGGGAACGCGCATCGCCGAAAGTACGATGACGGCGATCATGGCCCGCGAGTCTGCGTATTCAGGTATGAAGATCACCTGGGATATGATCATGACCTCGCAGCAGGATCTGCAACCGAAGGAGTTCGATTACAAACGCGAAATGCAGGCGATGCCGCTGCCCGTGCCGGGCGTTTATAAGTTTGTGTAGGACGATCGGTTTTGTAGCTCCGGCTCATGTTGCCCGGTCGAGGAACACTTACTGACTGCATCGGATTATTTGTAATATTCTGAACTCGACGTAAGAAATGACAGTTCGCTGTTCATGCTAGTGTTGAGTCACGAAGGACGGTGTCGAGATGCAAATATTCGCTCTGTTTTTGATTGTCGGCGGTATGCTTCTGGCTGTCAATGTCCCATGTCTGGCCCAAGACTTTAAACCTTATGCAGGCTCCAAACTGGACGAAAAGGCTAGTCGCGAGGCGTCGGCAGCCGTCCCAGGCAAGCAGTCGGAGGTATACACGACGGGTGATTCCTTTGATCAGGTAAATGCGTTTTACAAGGGCCTGTACAAGGAGTACACAATGCCCTCTCGATCACATCCGCACTCTGGACCACAAGTTAAATGGGCGTTTTTCATCCTCGACGGAGGAAAGGACTTGGCGAGCTCGAAATACTGGATGAAAGTCCAGCGACCCTATGTTGGTGGGACAGATGGTAAGGATATTCGAGATCTCACTGTTATCCAGACAGTCCGATCGAAGTAACCAGGCGCGCGGGCCCGACGGATATCCATTTGGTTAAATGCGCGAATCTCATCCACGATGCCGTGGATGATCCTGACCAATTGATGCTCCACTTAGTAGCGCGCAAACGCACGTGCGAGCCCGCGTTCATCCGTTTCGCCGGTTGATCGCCGGCTGAACAGTCCCACCAGCATGAGCGTTGCGGCAATCTGAACCGCGATCACGGTGACGATCAGCATGGGGTGCCCGGCCAGCAATTCTTCCGGGCCCGGGACCGCGCTCGAAAGCATCGAGAGGTTCGCCAGGTTGAACAGGAGAATCACTGCTAGCAGGGCCTTGTTTCCTTTGTAAATCCACCAGCAGAAGCCGCCGTAGATGATCTCGATCACGAACGCGGTTAACGGAGCGTTGCCGTATAATCCCAAGCCGAATCTCGGTTGATCGATTCCTGGCGCGAGGGCGATGTCCGGCGCGTGCGTAATCAAGTCCAGGACCAGGTGCGATACGATGGCAAGCCCAACCGCCATCCCAAGTAGCGGCTTACCAGTGAACTTGCGAACGATCACATATCCCGCGACGGCGAGAACCACCGCGGACAGTATCGAATGCGAATAAGGCATGTAAGCCAGATGGATATCGCTGACACTTCCGACGGTCGGCTCGGTGGCTGTCTTCTCCACTCCCAGGTAATTGAGAATCACCCACAAAAATTCCATCAATTGGACTGATAACAGAAGCCAGAGCATCGGCGCTTGCGGGTGCCTTCTTTTCACCAGCAAAGAGGTGGCTGCGTGGTTAATGGCAAACACTGGAAACCGTCCTCTATTTCAAGTCATGTGGAATGAATTAATAACGATTGGATGTCCAACGTGTCCAGAAGTTGCCAAAAATTCGCCCGTACGTTCGCCGCACGGGTGCACACGTCGCTTTTGCCACTTCGGTATAAAGGTATACGCCGGAGAAATAGAAATGAACAACTGGACGTTCGAGACGCTGGATCCAGCTTATGGCGCCGTAACCGAAGGCCCCGCGTGGGACGGGTCGGGCCTGCTGTTCACGCGCATTCAGCAGAGCCGGATCATGAGGTACGATCCCGTCTCGGGCGCCTGCACGATTTTTCGCGAGAATACAAACTGCGCCAACGGGCTGACATTTGACGCCCATGGTCGGCTCTATGGATGCGAGGGCGGGACAGCCATCGACGCGCGACGAGTGGTTCGCTACGAGAGCGACGGAAGCGTGACGGTTCTCGCGGACCGCTACGAAGGAAAGCGCTTGAACATCCCCAATGACGTGGTTGTCGATCCGGACGGATGCGTCTGGTTCACCGATCCCTACTACGAAGGAGCGGCCGGTCCATGGAGTTTCGATCGCGCGAACAGAGAGTTGGATCACGATTCCGTGTATCGCCTGGACCCGCAGCCGGGCGGCACCTATAGCATTACACGCGTTACGTTCGATACCACACGGCCCAACGGCCTGCTGTTCTCTCTGGATTACAAAACGCTGTATGTGGCGCAGAGCGGGCGGGAGCCTGCCGAGGCGCGCCAGCTCCGCGCCTATCCCGTGAAAACGGGCAAGACGCTGGGAGCAGGCGAGATTCTGCACGATTTCGGCGAGCATCGCGGCATCGATGGCATGCGCCTGGACACGGAAGGCAATATCATCGCCACCGCCGGATGGGAGCTGGGAGGGCCTGGCCCCATGATCTATGTGTTTTCGTCCGGAGGCCGGGTACTCGAGATGCACCCCGTTCCCTGCCGCCGTCCAACCAACTGTGCGTTTGGCGGTCCGGACCTGACGACACTTTACGTTACGACGATCGAAGGATTTCTGTTCCGCGCGCGCACCGAGAGAGTTGGACGTCTGTTGTTCCCGACGCCCTGAGCCAGTCTCAATGACGCCGTGAGCTTTCCGATTTCCGTACCGTCAAAATTCATTCCGCGGAACGGCATGCGGGGTACGATATCATGGGCTTGATGAGATGGGCCTGATCGCCGTTTCCGGACAACCCGGCTGCCGGTTCGAGGAAGTGGCGCGCATCACCGCGAATCGCCTCGATTTCGAACTGGTGACTGCATCGCGCATTGCGGCTCTGGTTGAAAAGGAGTTCGCCCCGCTCGCCACTGCCCCTCATCGGGCTTATCTGGATCTGGTGGCTTCGATTGTCGCGCGGCTGGCCACCACCCATCACCTAGTCATGTGCGGTGACGGCCTCGAGCTGCTCTTCAAGCAGTTGCCGGGGATGCTGCGCGTGCACATCGTGGCGCCGGATTCGGTGCGTGTAGGCAACATCATGCTGGACGAGCGCCTGGATCGTTCCGCGGCGCGCCAGGCGATTCGCGCGGCGGAAGAGCATCAGCGCACCGAGCGCAAGCAGCGGTTTGGCGCATCGGGGCTTCCGGCACATTTGTTCGATCTGATTCTGAACGCCGAACAGTTCGATACCGAGCACGTCGCCGACTTGATTGTGAACGCCGCGCATTCCTCCGGGCTGGTTGAGCGCGGCTATCTTTCGGCCGCCGCCGAAGCGCAGCTTCAATTTCGTTGCCGCCTCCGGCTTTCCAGGCACGGCATCGTGCCTCCCGATAAAGTGGCGCTGCCGCGCAAGCTGTTCGCCCACCCGAGCGAAGAAATTTTCGCCAACCTGCTGGACTTCTACCGCATCCCATGGGAGTACGAGCCACGCAGCTTTCCCATTCAATGGGACCGCGACGGCAAAGTCGCGGAGGCCTTCACGCCCGATTTCTATCTCACGGAATTCGACCTGTACGTCGAACTCACCACCATGAAGCAATCGCTTGTGACCAGGAAAAACCGGAAAGTGAAACTGCTACGCGAACTTTACCCGCACGTGAATATCCAGGTGTTCTATCAGAAGGACTTCGCGAACCTGATCTTTAAATACGGGCTCGCCGAACGAACCGCCAAGGTATGATGCCGGAACCGCCTCCGGGCGTCGAGCGGATTCTTTTCACGCAAGAGCAGATTGAGCAGCGCATCGACGAGCTCGCCGCTCAGATCTCGGACCGTTACAAAGATAAGAATCTGAAGCTGATCGGCGTGCTGAAAGGCTCCGTCTTTTTCATGGCGGCGCTCGCGCGGCGCCTCCGCATTCCGGCCAAAATTGATTTTCTGGCTATCTCCAGCTTTTCCAATAAATCTGGAGCGCCGGGCCTGGTGCGAATCGCCAAAGATCTGGACGATAGTATTGAAGGCGAAGACGTTCTACTCATCGAGGACATCGTTGATACCGGATTTACATTACGCTATCTGCTGCAAACTCTCGCCAGCCGCGGACCCAACTCGCTGGCGGTGTGCACATTTCTCGATCGCAACTCGCGGCGCATCGTGCAAGTCCCTGTGGAGTATCGGTGTTTCGAGATTCCAGATCACTTCGTCATCGGTTTCGGCCTCGACTATAACCAGCTCTATCGAAATCTCAACTACGTAGCGGTTCTCAAGCCGGAACGTGAGTGAAACAGCACATAACCAAATCGCAACGCAGGCCTAACGTAAAATTTTCTTGAAACCAAACGAGTTCAGGTCTACCTTACAAATGAAAGGAAATTCCGCCGTGAGACCAGGAGTGCTGTTCGTCTCCCCGCGTCGCGAAGACGCGACGGTTCTATCGCGGATGCTCGGTTCGCTTCCCGTGCCGTTGGAACATGTTGCGGACTTGCAGCATGCGCGCGCCACCATTCTGGCCGAGCCGTATCGGGTCATTCTGACTGAAGCCATGCTGCCGGATGGCACGTGGCGCGATGTCGTGGACATGGCGCACCGCCTAACTCCCGGACCGGCCGTGATCGTAACCGACGCATCAGCCGACGCGCGTTTCTGGGCCGAGGCGCTCAACCTGGGCGCGTATGATCTAATCGCGCAGCCCTTCGCCGCCGCCGAAGTGCGGCGTATTCTCTCGTACGCTTGCTCGCGCTTATCCGATAAGTCGCGAACGGCCGCAACCGCTGTATAATGGTTTTCTCACCAGGTAGCGTAGGCGTTCCTGCCTGCCCATTGCTGAGGGTCTTGCCACCCCCAAAAAGAAAGCCATGTCTTCTGCAACCGACGCATTTGTCCAGAGTAACCAGCCCCGATTTCTCGACGAGCTGAAGAATTTTCTCCGCATTCCCAGCATCAGCACGCTGCCGGAGCACGCGGCCGACGTGCAGCGCGCCGCGCAGTTCGTGGCTGACGGCCTGAAAGCCGCCGGACTCCAGAACATCGAGATCATTCCCACGAAAAGGCACCCGCTGGTTTATGCCGACTGGCTGCATGCGCCCGGCAAACCGACCGTTCTGTGCTATGGCCATTACGATGTGCAGCCGGCCGATCCGCTCGAATTGTGGACTAGTCCGCCGTTCGAGCCGTCGGTGCGCGATGGCAATATCTACGCCCGTGGATCGGCCGACGACAAAGGCCAGATGTACATGCACGTCAAGGCCGTGGAAACGCTGCGCGCGGTGAATGGGACGCTCCCCCTCAATCTGAAATTTCTCATCGAGGGAGAAGAGGAGGTGGGTGGCGGGTCGATTGCCAATTATGTCGCCGAACATGCGCACAAACTGAAGGCCGATGTCGCCCTGGTCTCCGATACGGCGCTCTACGCTCCTGGAATTCCGACGCTGTGCATCGGACTGCGCGGCTTGGTCTACTTGGAAGTGGAGGCCACCGGGCCCTCGCGCGATCTGCACTCTGGTCTTTATGGCGGCGCGGCGCCTAACGCGGTCTTCGGGCTGATCGAACTGCTCGCCAAGGCCAAGAACTCGCGCGGCGAGATCAAAATCCCCGGCGTTTATGACGACGTTGAGCCGCCCGCTCCGGCTGAGAAAGAAAGCTGGGCGCACCTCCCGTTCAAGGAGAGGGATTTTCTTAGGAACGAGGTCGGCTCGACGAAACTTGTGGGCGAAACCAAATATTCCGTCCTCGAGCGCATCTGGGCGCGGCCCACATTTGAAGTACACGGCATCGCCGGGGGGTTCACGGGTGTGGGATCGAAGACCGTGATTCCAGCGAAGGCCACGGCGAAGGTGAGTATTCGTCTGGTGCCTCGACAGGATCCAGAGAAAATCGTCGCGGCGTTCCGGCAGTTCGCCAAAAAGCACGCGCCGCGTGGGATCAAGCTGGAGGTGCGCGTGCTCACGGCTTCACCGGGCCTGGTGGTGAATCCCGACCACCCGGCGATACAGATTGCGGCCCGCGCCTTCAGCGATATCCTGCAGAAGCCCACGGTGTTCATCCGCTCCGGCGGGTCGATTCCAATCGTGGGCGATTTCGCCACGCACCTCGGCATTCCCACCATCCTCATGGGCTTCGGCCTGCCCGACGATGGTCTGCACTCGCCCAACGAGAAGTACTCGCTCGACAACTATTACAAAGGCATCATGACCATTGCGCACTTCTTCGAGGAGTACGGGAAGTGACGCCTGTATTACCCGCTACGCCTTCGGGTGTGCGCGATCGTAGACTGCCATCAAATCGGTGAGCGAAACTTGCGTGTATTTCTGCGTGGTCGAAAGCTGCGCGTGCCCCAGCAGTTCCTGAATCGACCTCAGGTCCGCTCCATCGCTCAGCAGGTGCGTCGCGAACGCGTGCCGGAAGCTATGTGGATGGAGCGAGGAATCCCCGGCCATCAACGTCGCATAAAGCTTGATGATGCCGCGCACGCCGCGATCGGTGAGGCGGCCGCCGCGATGGTTGAGGAATAGCGCCTGTTCGCCGCTGGTGCGCTCCGCGAGATACCGCTCGAGCGCGTCCGCCGCTTTCCCGCCGAACGGAACCTGCCGCTCTTTGCGTCCCTTGCCGCGCACGCGCAACCATCGTTCGCCGCGGTCGATATCGTCGAGATTCACCCCCACGAGTTCACTGACGCGCACGCCGCAGCCGTAGAGCAATTCCAGAATCGCCAGGTCGCGCGCCGGATGCGGCCGCTCGACTTTACCCGCGGCGACGCCATCGAGCAGCGCGTTGGCCTGCTCGGTCGACATCACGTCGGGCAGCTTCTTGGGACCGCGCGGTGTGCGCAGCAGGCGCGGCGCGTTCACCGGCGCCAGTTTCTCGCGCACTAGGAATCGGAAGAACACGCGCAGCGCGGCGAGCTTGCGGCGGATGGAAACGACGCTCAGTTTCTGATCGTAGAGCGCCGCCAGCCACTCGCGAATTTTGAGCACGTTGAACTCCGAGGGCGCGGGCGGCTCTACGCCCGGCGGAGAAAAATAATCCAAAAACTGCCGCAAATCCGATTCGTACGCCAGGACGGTGTGCGTCGAGGCATTATTCCGCTGCAGTTCTTCGATGAAACGCCCAATCTGCCGCTCCAGCTCAGACATGCGCGTGCAACAATTCGTCCATGGATTCGAGCGCGCGCCGGCAAATCTCGGCGTGTCGCGCTTTCTTATCATGCCGCAGACGGCGCGCCGTCGGTTCCTCGAGCGGCGGCAGCAGATCGAAGGCAATGTTCGCGGGTTGATAGTGTTTCGCGTCGGCGCCAGAGATGTAATTACACAACGAACCGAGCGCCGTCTCGCGCGGCAGCACACGGAGTTCGTCGCCCGAGGCTAGCGCCGACGCATTTCCACCGGCAATCAACCCTGTCGCGATCGATTCCACGTAGCCTTCGACGCCCGAAATCTGTCCGGCGAAGAAAACCGAAGGACGCGCGCGCCATTGCAGAGTCGCCGAGAGCAATGCCGGCGCGTTGATATACGTATTTCGGTGCATCTGGCCGAAGCGGAAAAATTCGGCGCGCTCAAGGCCCGGAATCATGCGCAGGATGCGCGCCTGCTCGCCGAATTTCAGGTGATTCTGAAAGCCGACCAGGTTGTAACTATCGGCGCGAAGATTCTCCTGGCGCAACTGCACCACCGCATACGGCCGGCGCCCGGCACGAGGATCGGTCAGCCCCATCGGCTTCATGGGCCCGAAGCGCAGTGTGTCGCGGCCGCGGCGGGCGATCTCCTCGATGGGAAGGCACGCTTCGAAAAACGGCGTGCCATTCGGCGCGGCGCCCGGCATATCGTCCGGGATGTGCGATGCCACGTTCTCCGCCGCCAGCAGCGCGTCGACGAAGCGTTCATATTCGTCGCGATCGAGCGGGCAGTTCAAGTAATCGTCTGTGCCGTCGAGCGACTTGCCATAGCGCGACGCACGGAACGCGATCGACATGTCAATGGTTGAGGCATCGACGATGGGGCTGATGCTGTCGTAGAAGTAGAGTCGGTCTACACCCGTGAGCCGCGCAATCTCCACCGCCAGCGCGTCGCTAGTTAGCGGCCCGGTGGCGATGATGGTGATGCCATCGCCCGGAATTGACGTGACCTCGGCGCGCCGCAATTCGATCAGCGGTTCAGCTTCGATGGTACGCGTTACTTCCGCGGAAAAGGCTTCGCGATCGACGGTGAGCGCATGCCCGCCGGGAACGCGTATACGGTCGGCGATGCGAATAAGTAGCGAATCCAGCCGCCGCAGTTCTTCTTTCAGCAGCCACGACGCCGACGGGCCTTGGTCAGACTTCAGCGAATTGCTGCAAACCAGCTCCGCAAGCCGCTCAGTCTGATGCGCCGCCGTCCGCCGCATGGGCCGCATCTCGTGCAGCGTGACACGCAACCCCGCGCGCGCGATTTGCCACGCCGCTTCCGAGCCGGCAAGCCCGCCGCCGATGATGTGAATGGTCGGCACCTTTATTGAGAGTAGGACAGGCATTCTTACCTGTCCATTGTCTGGGCAACTCGTGCGCACCCGCGCCCTACCGCTGATTTGCCTTCAGCACCCTCTTTCGCAGCCGGATGGAGTGTGGCGTCACTTCCACGAACTCGTCGTCGCGAATGAATTCGATCGCCTGCTCGAGGTTCAGAATCCGCGGTGGCACCAGGCGAATGGCTTCATCCGCCGTGGATGCGCGCATATTCGTCAGCTTCTTTTCCTTCACGATGTTGACGTCGAGATCGTTGTCGCGCGCGTTCTCGCCTATGATCATGCCCTGGTAAACCTCGAGGCCAGGCGTCACGAAGATCTCGCCGCGCTCCTGCAAATTGAAAATCGCGTGGCCCGTGGCCTTACCTGGGCGGTCCGCCACCAGGGACCCGGTGGGCCGCGTCGGAATCTCGCCCTGCCACTCGATGTAGCCCTGGAAAAGGCTGTTCATGATGGCCGTGCCGCGCGAATCGGTGAGAATCTCGCTGCGCAGCCCGATCAGCCCGCGCGACGGAATGTGAAATTCAAGCCGCACCCGCCCGGAACCATGGTTGATCATTTTGATCATCTTGCCCTTGCGCGAGCCTAGCTTCTCGATCACCACGCCGAGGAATGCTTCGGGGCAATCGATCACCAGCAGTTCGACCGGCTCCTGTACCTTTCCGTCGATCTTGCGCGTTAGAATTTCCGGCTTGCCCACCATTAGCTCATAGCCTTCACGCCGCATCATCTCGATCAGAATCGCCAGCTGCAGCTCGCCGCGCCCCATCACCTTGAACGCGTCCGGCCCGCCGGCTTCTTCCACGCGAATCGAGACGTTGGTCAGCAGCTCTTTGTCCAGCCGGTCGCGCAGATTCCGCGACGTCACGTAGGTCCCTTCGCGGCCCGCGAACGGCGAGGTATTGATCGTGAACGTCATGGCGATCGTCGGCTCGTCGATTTGAATGTTGGCCAGCGGCTTGGGATTCTCCGCGCTGGTCACCGTCTCGCCGATAGTGATGCCTTCAACGCCCGCGATGGCCAGCAGTTCTCCGGGCCGGCCCTCGGTTTCATCCACGCGCTTCAGTCCTTCGAACGAATAGAGTTTGGTGATGCGCGTTTTTTGCAAGGACCCGTCCAGCTTGACGATGCCCACCTCGTCGCCGTATTTCAGCGTGCCTTCAAAGACGCGTCCAATCGCGAGCCGCCCCAGGTAGTCGCTATAATCCAGATTGGCCACGAGCATTTGCAGCACGCCCTCGGGATCGCCCGGCGCCACGGGAATATTTTTGACGATGGCTTCGAACAGCGGCCGCAAATCCTGCGCATCGTCCTCCATGTTGACCTTGGCCACGCCCGCCCTGGCATTGCAGTAGAGCACTGGAAAATCGAGCTGGTCTTCGGTGGCGTCCAGATCGATGAACAAGTCGTAGATCTCGTCCAAGACTTCCGGCACACGCGCATCCGCCCGGTCGATCTTGTTGATGACTACGATCGGCGGCAGATGCGACTCGAGCGCCTTCATCAGCACATAGCGCGTCTGCGGCAGCGGGCCTTCGCTGGCATCCACCAGCAGCATGACGCCGTCGACAATCTTGAGCGCGCGCTCGACTTCACCGCCGAAATCGCTATGGCCCGGCGTATCCACGATGTTGATCTTCACGCCGCCATAGCGCACGCCAGTGATCTTGGAGAGGATCGTGATACCGCGCTCGCGCTCCAATTCGTTCGAATCCATCACGCGGTCCATCACGGCTTCGTTTTCGCGGAAAATGCCGCTCTGTTTGAGCATGGCGTCCACCAGCGTGGTCTTGCCATGGTCTACGTGTGCGATGATCGCGATATTGCGAATGCTTTCGTTTTTATTCTTCATGAATCACTTCGATCGGGTTGAGTCGCGCCGCGGCGCGCGCGGGATAAATGCCGGCCAGGACGGTGGTCATCCAGACCAGCGCGGACGCACCGGCCAGCAGCGCGATGGGAGGGTGAAACTGGATGGTCCAGCCGAAGCTCTGCTTGTTGATGACGTAAATCAGCACGAAAGACAAGACAAAACCCAGCGCCAACCCCAACAGATTCGCCGCGAGGCCCAGAAAGCCGGCTTCGAGCAGAATCATGCGGCGCACCTGCGCCGGAGCTGCGCCGAGATAGCGCAGCAAGCCGAATTCGCGGCGCCGGTCGAGCACCATGGCGAGAAGCGAATTCGCCGCGCCCAGCATAGCCACTGCGATGGCCACGCCTTCGAGCGCGTAGGTGATGGCGAACGTGCGGTCGAACACAACCACGGCGTTTTGACGGAGCGTACGGTTGGGCGCCACCACCACGCGATATCTTGCCAGCCGCTGCTCGACGGCTCGGCGAACCTGGCCGGCGTCGGCGTTCTTTCTGACGTAGATGGCGAGGTTTGTTGCGGGCAGGTCAGGCAGATATTTCGAAAGCATCGCGTTGTCGAAGATAACCCAGCCGCGCTCGGTTGAGTAATCGTAGTAGACGCCCGCTACGGTTACCTTGGCCAAGTGACCGCCGAGCGGCAGCGTTATGGCATCACCCGCGCGCAGGCCGTGCTTGTTGGCAAATGGCTCGCTCACGATCACGCGATTCTGTCCCACGAGCGAGCGCAGCACGGCCTTGCGGTCTTCGCCTGGCAGAAATCTCAAGCGCCCGTAACGGCGCACGATATCGGCATCGCCAGAGCCGAGCGAAGCGCGCTGGCCCTCGTAGTCGAATTCGAGCGCATGAAAGACGTCCACCACATCCACGCCGGGAATCGAAGAAACCAGCCCGGGTACTTCCGCCGAAAGCGCTGGATGACTGCCCGCCCCACCCCTGGCCGCCGGGCCCACATAGAGATCCGCGCGCAATTGCGCATCCAGCCAAACGATTACGGTTTCGCGAAAACTCCCCACCATGATGCCGACGCTGGCCATCATGGCCACGGCCGTCGAGAGTGCCGCCACCACCACGGACGTTCGCGCGAGCGTCGCGGCCAGCCCGCGCACGGCTAGCAATCCCTCCGGGCCGAACAGCGCGCGCGCGGCGGGTCGCGTCGCCGCGGCCAGTCCGGTAACCACGGCAGGCGCAGCCAGCGCCATGGACACGATCGCGAGCAGCGTGGCTGCATAACCGGCGATCGGTTTGCCATCGATCGGCCGGACGCGTGAAACGGCCAGCGCAACGATGGCTATAAGGAGCGCCCAGAGCAGATCGCGGCCCACGTGCAATCTGGCATGGTGCTCGTGTGCGCCGCGTCCCATCGCCTCCACCGGCGCAACCTGCATGGCCTCGCGCGCGGGCGCGAGCGCCGAAAGCAACGCCACCGCGATGCCGCAGAAAATAGCCAGCGCTACCGCGGGCATGCCAAGAGCGACTGCCGCCGGACGGCTGCTCACATAGAGCGAGTTGACGGTCTGGGCGATCAGGCCCACCACACCTTCGGCCATCAACCTGCCGAATGCAATGCCCGCCAGCGAGCCTGCCAGTCCGAACAGCAGCGCTTCACCAAGGAACAGCCACAGAATCCAGCGCCGCGCCGCGCCCACCGCCCGCAGAATACCGATCTCCGGGCGCCGCCGCACCACGCTCACCGAGATCGTGTTGTAAATGAGAAAGGCTCCCACGATCAGCGAAATGTAGCTGAGCACGCGAAGATTCCAGCGAAACGCGCGCAACATGCGCTGGTTCTGCTCGCTGCGCGCGCCTGGTTTTTCGATGCGATAGCTCGCTGGGAGCGCGGCGCGTATCTCGCGCTCAACCCGCGTGAAATCTTCATTCGGCGACACGAACACTTCGATCCGGTCGAGCTTGCCGTATTCGTGAAGCACGCTCTGGGCCGTCGCAATATCGAGCAGCGAGAATTCTGCGTCTCCGGCGTCCGCGATGCCCGCCACGCGAAACGTCTCGACAGCGTCTTGCAGCGTGAAGGTGATCTGCCCTCCCTCTTTGATACCGGCTCTACGCGCCAGCCCGCTCGAAATGATGACTGCAGAATCCAGGTCTGCCGGAATCGCCTTTCCGGCCCGTTCCCGCCGCGCCTGCGTGACAAAATCCACTCCGTAAACCGTCACTGCCCCAACATGCTCCAGGATGCCCTGCGTTTCGATCACCGGCGCGAACCGCGCGTTCACCGGCAGCGTCGCAAGCTTCGCCATCCACCGTTCATCAACGCTGCCATTGGCCACAATTTCCAGATCCGTCTTCCCGACTAAGCTTTCGAGTGACGACCGGAACGAGCCCGTGGCTGCATCCCCCGCGAGGTCGATAGCGATCACCACACCCACGCCCAGCGCCACCGCAAGGATGGTGAGCGTGGTGCGCGGAAGATCGCGGCGCAACGGGCGCAGGATGAGGGTGCGGAACAACTGGAGGCGTGGCATGCGCGACTATGCTCTCTCGACGGCGGCGATCCGCCCATCACGCATTTGCACGCTCGTCCGCGCGATAGCCGCGGCTTCCGCGCTGTGCGTCGCCAGAAGAACGGTGGCGCCAAACCGCTGAGCCGCGTCGCGCAACAGTGCAAGTACCTGGTCTCCACTGGCATTATCGAGATTGCCCGTGGGTTCGTCAGCGATCAGGATCTCAGGTGAGTGCACCAGCGCGCGGGCAATCGCCACGCGCTGCATCTGCCCGCCCGAGAGCTGGTACGGAAACGAATCCGCCTTCTCCGCGAGGTCCACCCATGCGAGACGATCACGCGCAGCTTCGCGCACTCCTGCCGCGCCTGCGAGCAGCAGCGGCAACTCGACATTCTCCAGCGCGGTCAGCGACGGCAGTAATTGGAAAAATTGAAACACAAATCCGATACGCGTTCGACGCAGCGCCGTCAGCTCCTCTTCGCTGAGCGAACTGGTGGCGCGGCCATCGATGAGTACTTCGCCCGACGTGGGAAAATCCATGGCGCCCGCGAGATTCAGCAGCGTGGTTTTCCCGCAGCCGCTGCGGCCAACCACCGCCGTGATCGTTCCCGGTTCGAGCGTAAGCGAAACTTCGTGGAGCGCCTCCAGCCTCTGTCCATTGGTTTGATAGATTTTCGAAGCCCGGCGCAATTCCAGGCGGGACGGGTTCATCGATACCGTCTATTATAGCGACCGCGGGAATCAGGCGACGGCGGAACGCACGCGGGGGCCGGGTTTCTCGCGACCCGTCCGCCTTGAATGATTTTGTAGAAGACCAACCGAACCGGACCCAGGAGTCCAGACGGGAACGGCTCGCGTACTTTTTCCCATTCCTCGCCCGGAGGAACCGCTGTCCGTAGCGCTCGTACACCTTCGAGTAGTCGATCGGCCCCATGCCCAGCACGTGGTTGATCAACAGATTGGTGACGTGGCGCAGTCGGTTTGTGCCCGTGCGCAGAAGTCGCGTCACATCCAGACGGTAAGGCTGCATCCACGCCACGCCCACTGTGCCCTCGTTCAGCCACACTTCCGCGGTTTCACGCACCCCGCCGAGATCGAGCACGGCGCCCACGTCCCCCGGCAGCTTCGACGCCAGCGGAAACTCGGCTTCGTACGTCCCGCAGCCGGAAAAGAAACTCGCGCTCGGAATGTCCGTCCAGGATTTGAGCGCTTCGAGAGGGACGGGCGCGATCGAGGTATCCTCGAACCGCAGCAGCCAGTGCGGACTCAGCTCGACCGGCGCCGGAATGCCGCTGACGGTCATCTGCTTTCGCCCATGGCTGTCCTGCATGTAGTAGGTTCGATCTTCGAATGCCCGCGCCATCCAGCCATCGCGCGTGGCTTCGAGGTGGAGGTCTGTGTCGACCGGCGCCGGACTCCGGCCGCTCTGCGTGAAAGCGATCACGCACGATTCATGCGGGCCCAGTTCAAACGCCACGCTCGTGCCGGCTTTGGTGTGCTCGAACGTAACCAGCGGGGTGACCGTTCCGGTCTTCAGGTCTCAATTTTCGGGCTGCTTCTCTTCCACGCGAAACGTCGCGTCCAACCGCTGCGGCCGCTCGCTGGTATTGGCTAGGAAATAGTAGTCGCGCTCGGCCGTTTTGCGATGAACGAATCCCACGTGCGGACTCGCTTCGCGAAACGTGATATCGGCCGGATGCCAGCGCAGCGCATTCAACAGCGAGATTTTCTCGTCACTTGAAAAAATCTCGGCCTCGACTTCCAGCGAATCACAAGAATTGAGCGAATCGCGCCGGCCGGAACGCCCGCGAGCAGCTTGTCTCCAACCGCCGCCAGATAGCGCTGGAGCGCCCCCGCATCGTAATGATCCAGCCTTCCGCGCCCAGCGAAGCGGGCTTCACCCGCATCCGCGTAGGCCGCGAGTAGAAGAACTGCACTTCACCGCTGGTCGCGGGCGGCATCAGGGCACTGCTGCCTTTCTCGATAGGCAGCCTCGCGTATCCGCTTGGATCTACATAGAATGCCGCGAGAGTTTTCCCGCCTCGTCGATATCGGGCAGCGGCACGGGCGCTTGCGCGGTTACCGGAACGCTGGCGCGGCGCAGACACTTCGCGCTGTCGGCAACGCTCACCGGCGGGCCGCTATACGGCCAGCCGGTTCCCACCAGAAGGTCCGCTGTCAGCCCGAGTTTCTTGCACGTCTTGAGCGCCGCGTTCAAAACTTCGAAACATTCGGGTGAAAGTCTGGTTCCGTATGCCATGAGCCGGATCGTCGAGCGCGATAGGATAAGCCGGGAAAATCAGCACGCCGCCGGTATGCGCCGCGGCCATGAACTGCAACTCGCGCTCGCATTCTTCCGCCGTCCACGCCGAACCGAAAATAGACCAGTGCATGCGCATCCGCGGTAGGGATTCGGGACGTCGAGGAACGCGCGCGTCTGCTTCGGCGCTGGACGCCGCGCGAAGCCGCAACGTACTCGCGGCGACGCCAAGGGCGAGAAAACTCCGGCGGGCCGGCGCGTCGCCGCGCGATGCCCGTACGGCCCGGCTCAACGTTTGTATATCCTCACGCGATACATCGGCTTGGCCTTCTCCGAGGGATCAATGGCATAAACCTGCTCGGTCTTCGCGGGATCGTAATCGCGCCAGAGCCAGGTGAGCTCCTCCGGCAGCTCAGCATTCCCATGCGCGGAGTTGTGCGAGCCGCCACCCCAGCTGAAATGGAAATCATACTCGCGCATTTTGAGCGAGTTCGCCATCTGGATGTTCTGCAACGGCCAGCTCCCATGATCGTTTTCCAGATCTTCCGAACCATCCTGCAGCCACACGCGAATGTTATGCTTCGGCCCTTTGCGGATCAGAAACGGATAATCGTTGCCGCCGAGAATGTTGTCGCGCGGATCGGTTTGATCGTGCCGCCACTGGATGCTGGTGAAGCTTCCGACGTGCGAGAGCACGCGGCTGAACTGATCGTTCATCTGCCACGCGGCATTGAAGGCGCAGATGCCGCCCGAGGAGATGCCTGCAATCGCGCGGCTGTAAGCGTCCTTACGGATGCTGTACTTCGCCTGGACGTCGGCCAGAATTTCGTCGCGCAGGAAGCGCGCATAGCGATCCGAAACCGTATCGTACTCGACGCTCCGCATTTTCTTCTCGCCGATAGCGCCTGGCTCGATGAAGACCTGGATCATCACCGGAATCTTTTTCTGGACGATCAGATTGTCGACGACCGTCAAGGTGTGCGATGCGCCGTCGCGCTGGATCAGGCTCTGGCCATCCTGCCAGACCATGAGCGCTGCCGGCACGTTCTTGTCGTACTGCGCGGGAACATAGATCCAGTAGTTGCTCTGCATGCCGTCGTAAATCCTGCTGGTGTGGATGATTTTCTCCGACAACGCGCCCTGCGGCACACCGGGCTTGGGATAAGAATCGGGACCGTACGCCGGCACATCGGTCGAGCCGCCGGTGCGCACGCCATTCACCATGTAATAGAAACCATGCACCGTACCGGTTTGCAGCTTTCCGGCGTGGTACCAGAGATTGCTCTTCCCCACGCGCGTCATCGGCCCAGCGGCGCGATCGTCGATGTAAATCTCCGGCCGCGCTTCCGACTCAACGGCCCAGATAAAATCCGGGCCTTCACCTGCGAAAGCCGTCCCCTTCTTCAGTTTCTCGTCTCCCAATGAGGTGCCAAGCGCTTCCACAAGTTGGTGCGACTTCTGGTGAGCCAGCTCAATCAAGTGTGGCGCCGTGAGCTTATCGGCCGCATCCGCCGTAATCATTGTAAGCGCGATGGAGCATAGCAGAAACGATCGTCCAATCATGGTTCAGTATTATATGTGAACAGAGATTTCATGACTGAACGGCTTTACTACACGGACTCTTATCTGCGCGAATTTCACGCGCGCGTGCTCGATCGGACTCCAGATGGCGCCACGCTATACCTCGATCGCACCGCATTTTATCCAACATCCGGCGGACAGCCTCACGACACCGGTTCCATCGCGGGCAGGGCGGTGGTGGATGTCATCGATGACGGCGAGCGCATCGCGCACCGCATGGCCTCGCCCGTGGATGCAGCCGAAGTCGATTGCCGGATCGACTGGACGCGCCGCCTGGATCACATGCAGCAGCACACAGGCCAGCATCTGCTTTCCGCGGTGTTCATCGAGCAGTTCGGCATCGAGACCATCAGCTTCCACCTGGGCCAGGAAATATCGACCATCGATCTGGAAACGCCGGCTGTCGAGATGGCGAAAGTGGTCGCCGCGGAGCGCCGGAGCAACGAAGCGGTGGCGGAAAATCGACCGGTCCTGGTCACCTACGAAGATGCAGTCGCGGCTGGAGATCTGCGGAAACCGTCGGACCGCGCGGGGACCCTGCGCGTCGTGTCGATCGACGGTCTCGACCGCATTGCCTGCGGTGGCACGCACGTGCGGCTGACCGGTGAGATCGGGCCCATTCTGATCCGCCGCCTCGAAAAGATCCGTAATTGTGTGCGCGTGGAGTTTCTGTGCGGCGGCCGAGCGGTGCGGCGGGCGCGGGCCGACTACGATGCCCTGTCACGCATCGCGCAGGCGTTCTCAACCTCGGTTGATGAAACGCCGCAGGTCGCTGCCGCGCAGTTGGACGCCGCGCGGGAAGGCGATCGCATCCGGCGTAAGCTGGAATCCGACTTGGCGCGCTATCAGGGACGCGAGCTGTACGAAGGCGCCGCGCCCGGCGAAAATGGCCTGCGGCGCGTTTCCCGGCGCCTGCCCAAGGGGACCATGGAGGAATTGCGCGCGCTGGCACAGAGTTTCACGGCGCAACCGAAAGCGGTATTTGTCGGCGCCGTTGAGCAGCCCGCATCAGTGATGCTGGCCACATCCGCGGATTCCGGAATCGAGGCGGGAAAAATTCTGCAGCCTCTGGTCACGCAGGCGGGCGGGCGTGGCGGCGGCAGCCCGCGCATGGCGCAAGGAAGCGTCCCGTCGACCGAAGCGCTCGATCAGGTCGTGCGCGCCCTGCTCAATCTGTGACGCCCCGGGCGGCGGGCCGGCTTCCCGTGACTTTGGCGAAGTTTAGTGGGTCGGTGTCTCCCTCGCTGTTGAGCACGAGCACCGAAGTGTTGCTGGAGATTCCCAATCGCTCGCGCGCATCCGCAAACTCCGCCGCTCCGCATAGCGCCATAAGACCGGCGAGCCCCGCCGCACCCGCTTCGCCCGAGATGATCCGCGGATCACCAGGAGCCGGGAAGTAGAGCCGGCGCATGGCCTCCGCTGCAAAGCGGTCTTCCACGGAAACGAATAAGGTCACGCCGCGTTTCAATACCGGCCACGCCACCAGCGACGGCATGCCGCAAGCCAGTCCCGCCATCATGGTGTCCTGGTTACTCCGCGTTGCGTGCGGCTCTCCATCGCCCGCCGAAGCCGATTCCACTAGACTGTCGGCTGCACTCGGCTGCACGGAGACCATCACAGGCCGGTGTTTTCGCTCCGCGCCCAGGAAATGACGCACGGCCGCGCCGGCGAGGCCACCGACACCCGCCTGCACCATGATCACGTCCGGCGGCCGGCTCCGCTGGTCCGCGAGCTGCGCGTCAATCTCCGCAAACATCGTGCTATATCCTTCCATGATCCACGCCGGGATTTCCATATAGCCGGGATACGCGGTGTCGGAAAACACCTGCCATTGGTTCGCGCGGCTGTCCTGGTCCGCGCGCCGCACGGCATCGTCGAACGTTCCGTCGGCCACCACCACCTCCGCGCCTTCCGCCCGGATGGCAGCTATCCGCGCTGGCACGGTGTGCCGCGGAACGTAAATAACGGCGTGCTTTCCGGCCTGCCGCGCGGCCCACGCGACCGCCCGGCCATGGTTTCCATCGGTAGCGGCGGCCAGCGTGTCTGCGCCGCTTCCGTTCATTTCAAAGAAGCGGTGAGCGGCCCACGACGCGCCCAGCACCTTGAAGGCACTCAATCCCAACCGCTGCGATTCATCTTTGACGAAAATGCCGCCCACACCCAGATCGCGCGCCAGACCCGGAAGCGAATGCAAGGGCGTGCGTCGGTATCCAGCGAGAGAAGCATGAAACCGCGGAATCGCCGCGTCACCACTTGCGAAGCGTGCCTCCGCATCGAAGAACAGATTGAAAACGGCGCGCATCACTGGCAGTAATCCAGCGCCGCGCGGACCAGGATCTCCGCCAGTTGCGCCACCGATTCGATATCCACCCACTCTTCGGCCGCGTGCGCGCCAGCGCCGCGCGGGCCAATCACGACGGTTTCGGTGCCTGCCGCCGCCAGCAGCGCCGCATCCATCCAGGGCGTATCGCCAAAATGCCCCGCCTTGTGCCCCAGCACTTCTTCCGCCGCGCGATCCACCACCTGCACGATGCGCTTATCGGGCAACACCTCAAACGGCTCGCGCGCGAAAAAGCAGCGGACGCTAGCGTTGAATGTCGGATCGGTCGCCCTCAGCTTGTCGGCGATCTCTTGAATTTCGCGCACAGCCTGCGCCTCGGTCTCGCCCGGCACCGTTCGCCGCTCGATCTGCAGCCGGCAGCTCGCGGCGTACGTGCTGAGCCCCGTCCCGCCGGAAATCATCGCCGCATGCAGCGACGGTGGACCCACCAGCGCATGCCCCGTCCGCCCGCGCAGCTCGCGTTCCAACTTGTCGAGCCCCGCGAGGAATCTGCCCATGCGCATGTTGGCGTCGATGCCCTCTTGAAATCGGCTGCCGTGGGCCGCACGGCCCTGTGTCTCGACCTCGATCCACAGGTATCCCTTGTGCGCCAGGCAGACATTCAGCGCCGTCGGCTCGGTCACAATCGCGCCATCCGTCTTGCATTCCGGGATCACGGCCGCGGTCCCGATGCTTCCGTATTCTTCGTCGGCAACCGCGGCTACCACCAAGCTTCCCGCCGCGAGCGCTCGGCTATCGGCCAGCGCTTTCGCTGCCGTCATGCACGCGGCGAGACTACCCTTCATGTCGTACGCCCCGCGCCCGTAGAGCTTGCCGTCACGGATCGCCGCCGAAAATGGCTCCGCCATTCCGTCGACGCCCACCGTGTCGTAGTGTGCGTTGAGCATGAGTGAGCGGCCCTTGCGCGCGCCTTTGAGAACGCCGACGATGCTCGGCCGCCCGGGCTCCGGTTCAATTTTCCGGACATCCAGACCGGAACGGGCGAGCGCGCCCCCGACGTATTCACCAATCTCGGCCTCTCCCCCGCCGCCCAGCACCAGCATCGGGTTGACGGAATTGATGTGCACCAGATCGGTCAGAGTGCTGACCAGATAGGCGCGATCGATCGGAACCCTCATGTGCGCTACTTCACGCCCAGTTGATCGAACAGGAACGCAAACACATCCGCCTCTGCAGCGATCACCTCGCTCAGCGCCGTGCCGATTCCGTGTCCCGAACTGCCGCTGGTCCGCAGCAATACCGGATGCTGGGTGCCCGTGGCCTGCAGTCGCGCGGTCACCTTGCGCGAATTCGCCGGATCGACCCGCGGATCGTTATCGCCGGTCAGAAAGAACACGGCCGGGTATTGCGTGCCGTCCACCACGTGATGATACGGAGAATACGCGTAGAGCGCGCGGAACAGGTCCAGTTCCTTGACCGTGCCAAATTCGGTGACATTGAACGCGCCGTTGGGATGCAGTTCTACGCGCAGCATGTCGTAGATTCCCACGTGAGACACTACCGCGCGATAGAGCTCCGGATGCTGGGTGAACGCCGCGCCCATCAGCAGGCCGCCATTGCTGCCGCCTTCGATGGCGAGCTTCGCGGCGCTGGTATATTTTCGCTCGATCAAGTGCCGCGCCGCCGCCGCAAAGTCATCGAAGACATTCTGCTTGCGCGTGAGCTTTCCGGCATGGTGCCAGTCTTCTCCGTACTCCCCGCCGCCGCGCAGGTTGGCAATCACATAGATCACGCCGTGATCCAGCAGCGGCCGCATGCGAATCGAAAACCCGGGCGTAAGGCTCACTCCGTAGCCACCGTAGCCGGAAAGCACGGTCGGATTGTTGCCGTTCAACTGAGTCCCCTTGCGCGCAATGACGTTCAGCGGAATCTTGGCGCCGTCCTTCGAAATGGCGAACTCGCGCGTCACCTCAACGTCGCTGAAATCGGCGGCGGCGCTCTGGTAGAGAGCGGTGCGTGTTACTTTCTCCGAGGACGGCTCGAAACGGTACCAGGCCGCTGGATCGGTGTAGCCCTGGCTCTCAAAAAGCAGCTCGTCGCCTTTATGCCGGACCCTTTCCCCCACTGCGGACACGGCCTTCACCGGGACTTTACCGCGCTCGTGGCCGTTCAGATCGAAGATGCGCACCTGCGAAGGACCACCCACCAGATCGCTCACGTAGAGCGCCGTAGCCGTAGGCAAGAAACTCTCGATCACACACTTGCTTTCCGGCACCACGACCTGTGCGTCCGCCAGCCCGCCGCTTTTCAGCGGAAACCGCAGAATCTTTCCGCGCGCCGCACTTTGCCGGGAAAGCAAATACAGATTCCCGTCCAGCCCAAAGACGCCGGCGGAAACCCGGTCCGCGAGGCGCGTGATCTGCCGCCATTCGGCATTCGGGCCGAGCAGATAGTGCGCGAACTCTCCGCCATCGCCATTCGCCATAGCGGCGAGAATGTAGCGGCCGTCTTCCGAGCTTGCGAGCGCAATCTCGGCGATACGCGGGAATCCCTTGCCGAGCGCGTAGGTATCGTCTTCGGTCTGCGTCCCCAGCCGGTGAAAATAGACCTGCTGGTAGAAGCTCATGTCTTGTTTTGGCCGCTCGCTGCCGCGCGGATACCGCGTGTAGTAGAAGCCCGTGCCGTCGGCATTCCACGCGAGGCTCCCGCCGGCGGTGCCGCCGTTCACGCGCGGGATCACATCCGTGAGTGGCTTTCCGCCTGCCACTTCGTAGACGTGAACATCTCCGCTCTCGCTGCCTCCCTCGGATAGCGAAACCGCCACGTACTTGCCATCCAAGGACGGTACATAGAAATCGATGGCGGTCGTACCATTGGCATCCAATTGGTTTGGATCTACAATCACCCGCTCGGACGCTGGAGCGTCAGGCGATGAAAGGGTGACCAGAAACGGCTGCTCCTTCGGCGGCTGCCTCTTGATGGCGAACAGTAAATCCCGCCGGTAGGCGAGCGCGAAATAGCGTGGCGAGGGATAACTCCGCAGCTGCTTCAGCCGCTCGTAGAGGCTCGCGCGCGCGGGTAGCGCATCAAGATACGATCGCGCATACCGGTTCTGCGCCGCACTCCATGCGCGCACAGCCGGAGCGGTCGCGTCTTCCAGCCACCGGTAATCGTCCACCACCTTGACGCCGTGATAGGCGTCTGTAACCGGTTTCTTCGGCGTGGCGGGCGGGCCCGCTGCGTCCAACGTCGCAACAACGAACAATGCGGCGCAAGCGGCCGCGCAACCACTCAACGGAATGTGCATTCAGGAACCCGCTCGGCGGATTATAGCGTAATGCGTGGGAACAGGCCTTCCAGCCTGCTGTTTGAATTTTTCCAAAAGGCCGCGCGCCGTGGCGAAGCCGCTGGTTAGTCCGTTCTGCCCGTCCGCTCCGTGATAGTGATGGAATTCCGCAGCCGGAAGTTGATGTGCGTTTCCGCTGGAAGCACCGCTGGTTTGCCGCGCATGAGCATGACATCGCCCGCGCCCGCCGCACCTCCGGCGGCTGCGCCGATGCCCGCGCCCTTACCGCCGCCGGCGATCGCGCCAATCGCCGCGCCGATGGCAGCCACCGCGCCGACTTTAGCCGCATCCTGCCCCGTGGATGACTCACCGCGCTTTTCAAACGTTTCGGTTTCGATCGGTACACGCTGGCCGTCGGAAGTGACCAATTGCGTGAGCTCGATTGCCAGATTGGACAGCCCCTTCACGCGTCCCGCGCGCTGCGACTGCACAATCTTGCCTTCCAGACGCGCGCCGCGTTCTGCGATCACCCAGCCGTCAACCGACAGCGGCCGCTCGAGTGTGGCCGTGAAGGTATCGCCTATCTGATTGCGCTCGCTCGAAAGGCCTTCCACGGTGCGCGCGGAGAGCAAAATACCGGCATGTAGCGTCACTTGAGCCGGCGGCGGAGTCTGGACGTGGGCTGGAGAATCCGCGGGCACGTTGACCGCCGGGGCCGGCTCGGCGGGCGCCGGTTCCGGTGGCGTTGAGGCGGCCCGCGAAGGTTCGGCTGGCGCTGGCGGTTCGGCCTGCGCTGGCGGTTCAGGCGCTGCGCTCACCTCGGGATCCCGATGCGGCGCGACATTTTGCGCCATCATTCTCGGCTGAATCGGGCGAGACTTGCCCCGCCTGTGGGGCATCCCCTCACTCAGTGCAGAAGGACGCGGTTTTTGCGAACCGCGGGCATGCGCAGTCGTCTCGTCCGGGTTTACCACAGGTTGCGCTAACACAAATTGTGCCGTTATAGGGGGCTCCGCCGCAGGTTGCATGGCAGCCGGCTTTTCCGCAGCCGCTGGCTGCCCAGGTGCCGCTGGCGGCGCAGGTGCCATGGTTGTCGCCGGCGCAATCGGCAACACATTGCGGCTGGTCTGCCATTTCGTGAACAGGCCGCCACCCACTGCGGCCACAATCACCAGAATTCCGACATGAAGCGGCTTCATGGTACTCTCCCTGCCTTTTTCAGACGGATCGGGCACCGGTTTCGTTTCCGGCATTACACCCGCTAAAATGATAGAACACTAGCGCTCATGAGGAGTTTCCCTGCCAGTTTCGCGATCGGAAGCGTGCCTGTCGCACCGGCGACAGTCCTGGCCCCTATGGCGGGCGTCACCGACACCGTGTTTCGCCGCTTTATCCGCAACCTCGGCGGCTGCGGGCTCATCATGACCGAGTTCACCAGCTCGCACGGCGTCAGTGCTTCCCTGCGCGCGCACAAGCCCACGCGCACTCTGAAATACCTGGCTTTCGAACCCGAGGAACACCCGATTTCCGCGCAGCTTTTTGGCGCCGATCCCGCCGTCATGTCGGATGCCGCGCGCGTCTGCCAGGATCTGGGCTTCGATATCCTCGATATTAACCTCGGTTGTCCCGTGAACAAGGTGGTCAAGTGCAACGGCGGATCGGGATTGCTGCGCGATCTGCCGCTGGTCGAGCGGATTCTGCGCGAGGTGCGCGCCGCCATTTCGATTCCATTCACCATGAAGTTTCGCGCCGGCTGGAATGACGAGGAACTGGTGGTGGTTAAAATGGCGCGCCTGGCCGAAGATTGCGGCCTGCAAGCCGTCGCGCTACATCCGCGCACACGCGAGCAGGGCTACAGCGGTAAAGCCGACTGGACGCGCATCGCCGAGGTGAAGGCGGCGGTAAGGATTCCGGTGATTGGCAACGGTGACATCGTCACTCCGGAGGACGCCGTGCGCATGGTTGCTGAGACCGGTTGCGACGCCGTCATGATCGGCCGCGCGGCATCGTCCAACCCGTGGATCTTCCGCCAGATCGGGCAGTATCTGGCCACCGGCCGCTATGACCAGCCCACCGAACGCGACCGCTACGGCATGATGCGCACCTACTACGCCATGCTGATCGAGCGCGATGAGCGCGATACCGCCGGTAAGATGAAGCAGTTCGCCACCTATTTCACGCACGGCATCCGCAATGGCGCCCGCCTCCGCGCGGAAGTCTACCACGCGCATGAGCCTCGTGAGATTCTCGACCAAGTGGATGCCTTCTTCCATTGCGAAACAGAGCCCGCGCTGGTTTCATGAACGCCGTCCAAGCGACCACACCGGCGTGAAGAAGGTCCAACTCATCACTGACGGCGCCTGTCTGGGCAATCCCGGCCCCGGTGGCTGGGCTGCCATCCTGCGCCATGGAGACCACAGGCGCGAGATGTTCGGCTACGCACCGCTTACCACCAACAACCGCATGGAGATGACGGCTGCCATCGAAGGCCTGCGCGCCATTAAAGAGTCATGCGAAGTCGAAGTGGTCACCGATTCCGAATATGTGAAGAACGGCATTACCCAGTGGATCCACAACTGGAAACGGAATGACTGGAAAAGAAGCGATAAGAAGCCAGTGCTGAATAGCGACCTCTGGCAAGAGCTGGACGAGGAAGTGGGCCGTCACAAAACCACCTGGGTCTGGACCAAGGGCCACGCCTCGCACCCGGAGAACAACCGGGCCGACGAGCTCGCTAACCTGGCCGCGCGCGAGCGGAAGTCGGGCGACCGCGTAGTGGCTTCGTAGCTCTGCAGCCAGCCGCCTTGCGGCATTCCTTTTTGGCGAATAGCCACTTTTCTGGTAGTTCACCCCGGATAATCAGCCTTTCACCACATTTCCGTGGTTGTCGCTCCTTTCTTTCTGGTAAAATCCTCCAAAGCTTCGGGTTCTGGTCCAGTCTTGAAAGTACCTAGAAACGTCTGTAAAATTCAGGTTCGGGAGTTTCGCACGTCGGCGAGTGAAGCGATAATCGTCTATAAAAGTCTTCCTTGCAAGCGCACTGTGTTTCGCCCACGCAGTCCGGCGAAAGGACATCCGCCGAAGCCTTTTTTGGAATAAGAGGTCCTTTCTATGAATAAAGGAATTGTTCTCCTCGTCACGCTGTTGCTGGTGGCCGCCGCTATGTTCGGCCAGGCTCTGACATCCCTCACCGGAACCGTGGTGGATCCGTCGGGCGCGATGGTTCCGGGTGCTTCCGTCACCATACAGAACATTGCCACCCACGCCACGCGCGAGACGGTATCCGATGGCTCCGGTCGATATTCGCTGCTGCAAGTGCAGCCCGGCACCTATACCGTAACCGCAAAATCGCCCGGTCTGGCCGACGTGATGGTCAACCGGGTTGAGCTTCTAGTCAGCACGCCGGCTACTCTCACGATCGCCTTCGAAAAGCTCGGCACCGTTAACGAAGTTGTCTCCGTCTCGGCGGAGACCGTGCAGGTGAACACCACCGATGCGTCTTTGGGCAACGCTATCAGCGGAAAAGCCATCACCCAGTTGCCGTTCGATGGGCGCAACGTGGTCGGCCTGCTCTCGCTCCAGCCAGGCGTCACGTTTCTAGGCGAACTGCCTACCGGACTGCGGCCCGATGGCGCCACGCGTCCCGATCACCGCACCGGAGCCGTGAATGGCGGCAAGGCGGACCAGGCCAATGTCACCCTGGATGGCGTCGACGTGAACGACCAGCAGGACCACACGCCGTTTACCAGCGTTCTGCGCGTAACGCTCGACTCGGTCGAGGAGTTCCGCACCGTAACCACCAATGCCAGCGCGGATTTGGGGCGTAGCTCCGGCGCTCAGGTCGCCCTCGTCACCAAGAGCGGCACCAATGCCCTGCACGGTTCGGCCTATGAATTCAATCGAAACACTTCGCTCGCCGCCAACGACTTTTTCAATAACCTGTCCGGTCTCCCTCGCGATAAGTTGATCCGCAATGTCTTCGGTGCGTCCGCAGGCGGCCCAATCAAGAAAGACCGGCTCTTCTACTTTCTCAACTATGAAGGACGCCGCGACCGCAGCGAGTCCACGGGCCTGCGAATTGTGCCCACGGATAATTTTCGCAACGGTTTCTTCAAGTACACGCGCACCGACGGCAGCATCGGCCAGTTGACGCCGGACCAGGTCAAGCAGCTCGATCCGCGACACATCGGCGCCAATCCCGCGATATTGCAATTGTTCCAGTCGTACCCGCTGCCCAACGACTTCACTCAGGGCGATACCTTGAACACCGCCGGTTTTCGCTTCCACGCCCCGACGCCGCTGCGCTGGAACACCTACATTGCCAAGTTCGACTACCAGCTCGATCAGAACGGCAAGCATCGCATTTTCTGGCGCGGCAATCTGCAGAACGACAATTTCGCCAACGGTATTCCGGAGTTTCCCGGTGAGCCCGCATCCAGCGTGTTTCTCGAAAACAGCAAGGGCTATGCGATCGGCTATACCGCGCTGCTCCATCCCAATCTGACCAGCAGCTTTCGCTACGGCTACACGCGGCAGGGGCAGGAATACACGGGGATTCTGAATGCGGGCTTTGCCTGGTTGCGCGATATCGATACCATCAATTCCACCAGCACCGGCCTGACACGCATTACGCCCGTTCACCAGCTCAGCGAAGACCTGGGTTGGGCCAAGGGAGCCCACAACCTTACGTTCGGTGGCGTGGTGCGCCTCATTACCAATAACCGGCTCGACTTTGGGCACTCCTACAGCAATATCGAAGCCAATTCTTCAGTTCTGGTGGATGGCGGTCTTTCGCTGCTCGCGCCCGACGCCGAGAACAGCACCGTTTACAAGCGCCAGTTCGTCAATCTGCTCGGCCTCCTCACCCAGGCCAACGCCCAATACAACTACGATATTCAGGGCAACACGCTGCCTCAGGGCGCCGGCATCAAGCGCAATTTCGCCGATCAGGAATATGAAGCCTACGTGCAGGATAGTTGGAAGGTAACGCGCGGCCTGACCATAACCGCCGGACTGCGGGCGTCGATCACGCCTCCGGTCTACGAAGCCAGCGGTGCGCAGACCAGCACCAATATTGCCTTGGGCGACTGGTTCAACGAACGCGGAGTCCTGGCCGCGAATGGCCAGTCGCAGGCGCAAGCGCCGAAGATCTCATACCAGTTGAAGAACTCCCCCGGCGGTCACGGCCTCTACCCCACGCAAAAAGATTTCTCGCCGCGCCTGGCGGTGGCCTATTCGCCCCAGTCGAACGACGGGCTCTCGCGCTGGCTCTTTGGCGGGCCCGGGAGAACCTCCATTCGCGCTGGCGCCGGCATCTTTTACGACTTGTTCGGCCAGGGACTGATCCGCGATTACGATGCCACCGCGCTCGGTTTCTCTACGCAGCTTACTCCGCCCGTCTCGCCGCTCAACCCGCTCTCGGTTGCGGCAACCGCACCCCGTTATACGGGCTATAACGACATTCCGCCATCGGCCTTGCCTCCCGCACCCGCAGGCGGCTTTCCGCAGACGTATCCCGATATCCTCGGCGTGACCAATTCCATCGACGAGAAACTGAAAGCGCCCTACACCATCAACATGAATTTCAGCATCGGCCGCGAGTTCAGCCATGGCCTGTTCATTCAGGGCTCGTATGTGGGCCGCCTCTCCCGCCACTCGCTAGTCAAGACCGATGTCGCCATGCCCACCAACCTCCGGGATTCAAAGAGCGGGCAGACGTGGTTCCAGGCGGCGCAAGCTATGTCCAAACTGGCCCGCGCCAATACCGATACGTCCAAAGTGCAGCCGATTCCGTTCTTCGAGAACCTGTTCCCCGGTTACGCAGTCCCCGGCCAGACTGCCACCCAGTTCATTTACGAAAACTACTTCGTGCCCACGCTCTATAACGAAACCACGGCCAGCCAATTCCTGGACGATATCGGCTCGGGCTGCAGCCCTTGCAGTATTCTCGGTCCGAATGCCATGTATAGCACCCAGTTTGCCGGGCTTTCCGCCATGCGGTCCATCGGCACCGGCAGTTACCACGCTATGCAGTGGACGGTCCGCAAGCGCTTCAGCGACAACCTGCAATTCGATTTCAATTACACCTGGTCGAAATCCATCGATCTCGGCTCGTATGGCGACGCCGCTAATGCCGATCCCAACGGAGCGTTCCGGGGAATTATAGAGAACGCCTGGTTCCCGGCGCAGATGAAGGCCGTTTCCGATTACGACGCCACCCACCTGTTCAGCGCCTTCATGGTCGCCGAGTTGCCGTTTGGGAAAAACAAACGCTACTTCAGTCGCGCCAGCCGCGTCGCCGACGCCCTGATCGGCGGCTGGCAGGTGAGCACCATTTGGCGCCAATCCTCCGGTCTGCCGGCTGCCGTCGATGACGGCGGCAACTGGCCCACCGACTGGCAATACGCGCCGTACGCCACGCAGATCGCCCCTGTCCCCGGGCAGAGGACCAACAAGAACGCCGCGGCCGCGACATCGAGCGGCACCTCAGGTCCAAATATCTTCGCGAATCCACCCGCCGCTCTGGCGGCTTACGACTTCACGTTGCCCGGCGAAAGCGGACAGCGCAACGGCGTCCGCGGCGATGGCTTCTTTACCATCGATGTGGGGCTCGCCAAGCGTTTTACGCTGTTCACGCTGAAAGACCGCCCGCACACGCTGCAGATCCGCGCGGAAGCGTTTAACGTATCGAACACCGTCCGCTTCGATACCAACACCATCAATCTCGGGCTTGGCGACCCGGCGAATTTCGGCAAGTACACCAGCGTCCTGACCAACCCGCGCGTGATCCAGCTCAGCGCGCGATACGAGTTCTGACCGGCGGTTGCAACCGTAGACGCTTCAGAGAAAGCCTTGACCACATAATCGGAATCTGATATAACGGATTCCGATATATGAAGGACGATGCCAGCCGCTTTCTCCCGTTGGCACCCGCGACTTTGCACATTCTGCTTGCCTTGGCCGGGGAGGACCTGCACGGCTACGGCATCATGCAGGAGGTGGCGCGCCAATCGGAAGGCCGCTACAACCTCGGCCCGGGTACGCTCTACGACAACCTGCAGAGAATGCTGAACCAGGGCCTGGTGCAGGAAATTTCGCGCCGTGGGGCAAACCGCTTGTCAAACGAGGATCCTCGCCGGCGCTATTACCGCTTGAGTTCCCTGGGCCGCAGTGTGCTTTCCGGTGAGATTGCCCGCCTCGAAAGTGTCGTGCGCGATGCCAGGCTGCGCCTGCAGACAGCGAAACCAAGGGGGGCATGATGATTCGGTTGCTTTACCTCTGTCTGCTTCGCCTGCACCCGCGCCGGTTCCGGGAGCGGTTCGCCGGCGAGATGCTGTGGATTTTCGACCAGACCGAGCCTCGCGGCCGGCTTGTTACTGACGCCGTCGCGTCGCTGTGGCGGCAGTGGGCGTTGCGCCCGCACACCGGAGCGCAGCCCCCTTTCACTGGCGCCACGCTGAGGACCGTCGATGGCGTGCCCGCCTTCTACACCTGCGAAAGTTTCATGCCGCGCCGCAGCGCGCTGGTCAACGGCGGAGTTCTGTCGGTGGCCGTCTTCGCCGCGCTTTCCTTCGCCATCGCCCACGGCGGAGGACACGTGCGATTGCCTGTGCTGGTGATCGGCTCGCACCGCCCGCACGGGGGACTCATCGAAGCCCAAACCCCGCCGGTTGCCTCCACGGATCTCGATACCGTGGTTGAAGTGAGAGAAGAACGCGCCGAAACCGAGAACTGGTTCGGCATACTGTACTTTCGCGTGATGCCAGTGCTCAGCGCGCTTGACGCCAACCAGGATCTGGTGATCTCTGCGTATGAAATCGCTAACGCGCCCGCGGCCTTGCGGACTCTCGACAAGAATGGCGATGGCAAACTGACTGCGGAAGGATGTGGCTTTGGCGGCGGTCCCACCCCCGAAAGCCGGAACGACGGCGAGCCAAGGCCGGAGCCCCTGCGCATCCAGCGCGCGCGCTCCGCATTCATGCGTGAGAATCCGGTGTTGGCGGCACTAGATGCCGATCATGACGGCGAAATCTCCGCCGCCGAGATCCAGAACGCTCCGGCCGCGCTTCGGACTCTCGACAAGAATGGCGATCGCAGGCTGACGTCCAGCGAAGTTCTCCCCGATCCCGTGGCCATCGTGGTCGCTCTTTTCCTGTCCGACTTCGACGCGAACGGCGATGGCAAGATTACGAAGGACGAGAGATTAAACCCGAATGCCGCGCGATTCCGCAATCTTCTCGACGCCGCCGATCAGGATCGCGACGGCTTCGTGACCGGAGAAGAGCTGGCGAAAGAAATCCGGCGCCGGGCGTTTCTTAGCAGCATCCTAACGCATGAACAGATGCTGGCTGCGTACCGCGCGGGCAACTTCGGCTCGCCTTACCCCGCGAGAGTCCGTACCCTAAAAAGTCGGCAATAGCGTACACGTCTTGCAATGATCGCGCGCCCGTGCTGATTTAGGCGGCAAGCCCATTTCCGCCTGGACGCGTGGCATCACCCCCCCGCTTGACACTCGGGCGCTTCCGGCGCATACTTCCATAGACATCTATAGGGCAAGCATGAGCAAAGGCAATCCCGACGTGCTGCAGGGCACGCTCGACCTGCTGATCCTCAAAGGCTTGATGCGCGGCCCGATGCATGGCTATGGCATTGCCGTCCACATTCAGCAGGTCTCCGGCGAAGTGCTGCGCGTAGAGGAGGGCTCGCTCTATCCCGCGCTCCATCGCATCGAACAGGCAGGCTGGATCAGCTCCGAATGGGGCACGTCCGATAACAATCGCCGCGCGAAGTACTACCGGCTGACCGCCGTCGGCCGCAAGCAACTCGCCAAGGAACAGGAAAACTGGGACCGCTTAACGCGCGCCGTGGCTAAAGTGCTGCGGTTCGCCTGAGGATGCGCGATGTCTTGGATCAATCGACTCGTCGGCTCGCTTCGCAAGCGCCCGCTTGAAAACAATCTCGACGACGAATTGCAGTTTCATATCGAGATGCGCACGCGGGAGTTCATCGCCTCCGGAATGACGCCGAAGGAGGCCCGCCACCGCGCCCAGCGCCTGTTTGGCAACCAGGTGCTTCTGAAGGAAAGGACTCGCGACATGGACACAATCGGCTGGATCGAAACGCTTGGGCAGGATCTGCGGTATGGACTCCGCTCGTTGCGCAAGAGCCCAGGCTTTGCTACTGTCGTCATCCTGTCGCTCGCGCTGGGCATCGGCGCTAACACTGCGATCTTTACACTCATTGACGCGGTTCTCCTGAAGATGCTGCCCGTAAAGAACCCCCAACAGCTCGTGCTGCTGCGATGGGCCGTGCCAGCCGGCCAACACCCGATGGGATCGCGCTGGATGGACGGCAGTACCTGGGAAGAACAAGGCAAAGGCGTCGGCACGTCCTTCTCCCATCCCACCTACCAGGAGATTCGGGCGCACGGCACGGGCAAGGCCGGCATGTTTTCCGGGGTCCTCGCTTTCACTGGCATTGGAGACTTGAACGCGCTCGCAAACGGGGAAGCATCCCTGGCCTCTGCCCAGCTTGTCTCCGCCAATTACTTTTCGGTGCTCAGCATCAATCCGGCCATTGGACGAACCTTTGTCGAAAGTGACGACAAATTGGGCTCCGCGCCTGTCGGCGTAATTAGCGATCGTTATTGGAAGGGAAGATTCGGCGGCGACCGCTCGATCGTCGGAAAAGCAATTGTGATCAACGGTGTTCCGGTCACCGTCGTCGGCGTAACCCCGCCGGAGTTTTTCGGTCTGCGGCCAGGGTCAGCAATTAACATCTCGCTGCCCCTTTCTATCCAACCGCTGATTCTTCCACGTTGGGACCCGAAGGTCTCGCTCTTTACCGCTGCCGACCACTGGTGGGTGTTGATCATGGGCCGTTTGAAGCCGGGTGTCCTCGACAGGCAGTTGGTTGCAGGCCTCGATACGGTCTTCAAGCAGAGCGCGACCGAGCGCTTTGCGGCTGATCCGGAAGAGCGCGCAGCAATCGCATCGCTGGAGCTGGTACCGGCTAGCCAAGGAATCGACGACCTACGCCGGCAGTTCTCGCGCCCCCTACTGATCTTAATGGGAATGGTTGGGATGGTGCTGCTGATCGCCTGCGCGAATGTGGCAAGCCTCTTGCTGGCGCGAGCCACTGCGCGGCAACGAGAGATCGGAGTTCGGCTATCGTTGGGTGCGGCTCGGGGCCGGCTGATCCGGCAGTTGCTGACGGAGAGCATTCTGCTCGCGTGGTTGATAGTGGCAATCGGGCTTGCGCTCGGAATTCCAGCGTCGTTCGCGGCCACGCATTTCGCGGCGAGCACGATCTCTGATCTGTTGTACGGACTGAAGGCGAACGACGTCACCTCGGTCGTCATTGCCTGTGCGGCGCTAGTCGTGGTGTCAGGCGTTGCGGGCTATCTGCCGGCACTTCGAGCGTCACGGATCGATCCCATAGTTGCTCTTCGAGACGATTAGTGCAGACTGCATATTGCGCGTCAGTTAGCCATTTGTCTAAATCCTGAGTTTCATTCCCGCCTCCGCGCCTCATGCTGTTAGAATCACCTTCATGCCTAATGATGTGTTCGCAATTTTCGATACGACCGAAGGAACGTTCAAAGCGCGGCTGTTTGCCGACCGCGCGCCCAAGACAGTGGAAAATTTTCTCAATCTCGCCGAGGGTGTCAAGACCGGCAAGCCCTTTTATGACGGCCTCATCTTTCATCGCGTGATTCCGGATTTCATGATCCAGGGCGGATGCCCCGAAGGGACAGGCCGCGGTGGGCCGGGCTACAAGTTCGCCGATGAATTTCATCCCGACCTGAAGCACACCAAACCGGGAATGCTCTCCATGGCCAACGCCGGCCCCAATAGCAACGGCAGCCAGTTCTTCGTGACGGTCGCGCCGGCGACGTGGCTGGATAATAAGCACAGCGTGTTCGGCGAAGTCGTCGAAGGTTACGACGTGGTGGAGAAGATTTCTGAAGTGCCGCGAGGCGCGCAGGACCGGCCGAAAAAGGACGTGCAAATCCGGTCGTTGAAAATTGAAAGGAGCTGAAACCGTGAAAAAGTTCGCGCTGCTGCTTTTGTTGTCGTCGCTCGCGGCGTTCGCCGAAGAGGGCTTCCGGCCGCTATTCAACGGGAAGAATCTCGACGGCTGGGATGGCGACCCGCGCCTTTGGAGCGTGCGCGACGGCATGATCGTGGGCTCGACCGAAAATGCCAAGCTGACGCACAATGAGTTTCTGATCAGCAAGCAATCATTTGGCAATTTCGTGCTGCGCGCCGAATGCAAGCTGCGCAATCACAACAGCGGCATCCAGTTCCGCAGCGAGGCGCTACCCGAATGGGTGGTCCGCGGTTACCAGGCCGATATGGCGCAGGACAACTACTGGGGCTGCATTTACGAAGAAAAGGGCACGCGAGGCATTCTGGTGAACGGCTGGGAGAAGGCCAAGCCTGTGGTGCATTTGAAGGACTGGAACGATTATGAGATCTCCTGCGATGGCGACCACATTCAGCTCAAGTTGAACGGCGTCCAGACCGCCGACCTGCATGATTCGGCGAAGCTGAGCGGCATCCTCGCGCTGCAATTGCACGCCGGGCCGCCGATGGCAGCATACTTTCGCAATATCCGCATCCACGAGCTGAAATAGTCCGCATTGAGAATCGCTCTTTTTGGCGGCACGTTCGACCCCATCCACAACGCGCACCTGGAAATCGCTCGTGAAGCCGCGCGCCGCTTCGCACTCGATCGCGTGCTGTTTATTCCGGCCTCGCGGCCGCCGCATAAATCGGGTGCGACGCGGACTTCCTACGAGCACCGGTACCGCATGGTGGAGCTGGCCTGCGAAGGCGAGCCGCTGTTTGAGTCGTCGCGGCTCGAACAGGGCGAGCAGAACAGCTATTCGGTCGAAACCATCGAGCGGGTGCGCGCCACCCTCGCCCAGGGCGAGGATCTGTACTTCCTGATCGGCGCGGATGCATTCGCCGAAATTCGCACCTGGCATCGGTGGCGCGAGGTGATCGCGTCCGTCGACTTCATCGTGGTGAACCGCCCCGGCTCAGCTTACGACGTGCCGGAAGACGCTAGGGTCGAACGGCTCGAGGGCGTGGACCTGGGGGTCTCGTCGTCGGCGATTCGGCACCGTATTGCCGCGGGCGACGATCGCGTGGAGGTGCCGGCGGCCGTGCTGGCTTACATCCGCGAGCACGGCCTGTACCGCCAAGTGTAAGGGATGACTAGATGTACGCGATGACGTCGATCTCGACCAGTGAGTTGCCCGGGATGCCACCGGCGGCGGCGATAGTGGTACGTACGGGAGGCTCGTCGCCAAAACGGCCGCGAAATACCTCGTTCATCCCGTCATAATCCTTCAGATCGTTCAGAAACACGCGGCATTGCAACACCTTGTCCATGGACGAGCCGGCGTTTTCCAACTCGGCTTGAATTTGATCCAGGACGTCCTTGGTGTGCACCTTGATGTCGCCTTCTTTGTGATAGCCCTTTCCGGCGATAAACAGCAGATTCCCGTAGGAAACCGCGCCACTGAATAGTGGCTTTTTTGCCGGCTTCTGTCCGCCGCGGTCGAGCTGATGCACGACCTTTTTCAGCGGCAGATTCTTCGCGCTGGCGGCTCCAGCCGCGGCTGCGCCCGCCACTCCGGCTTTCATAAATGCTCGTCTGTTATTCATTTCATTCTCCATTCACAAGGTTTGCGAAGAAAATTAGAGTTGGGCAAATTCACGGCAAAGTATAACTTAGCGGCTCAGGAAGACACAAAGCGGGCCAGCAAGCCTGGGTGACACAGATAGACTGAGTCCAGGTGGAGCAGACATCTTTGGGGAAGCTGGCGACGAGGACTGGCCGGCTGGTTGGCGCGGTTATTCTGGCAGCGGCGAGCTTGGCCGCAGTGCCCCAGCTCACGACCATTCAGGACGTTCTCTATAAGGCAGACGGCACGAAATTCAACGGGCTGTTGATCATCTCGTGGAATAGCTTCGAAGCCAATGATCTGTCCAACATCGTGTCGCAGAACCTCACGGTGAGAGTGGTGGACGGAAATTTTCGCGTGCAGCTTGTACCCACCGCCGACTCGAATCCGCCGACTTACTACGGCGTCAAGTACAACGGCGACGGCAAGATTCAATTTCAGGAGACGTGGGTCGTGGGCACAGCTTCCACGCCGCTGAGAATCCGCGATGTGCGTGCCTCGACCTCTTCGAGCAGTCCACTGCAGCCCCCCGGCCAGACTCCGATCCAGGAAAGCGACATCGTGGGATTGGTGGGCGATCTCGGTCTGCGGCCGGTGAAAGGGCCCGGCTTCAGTGGGGGGCGCGCGGCGGCGATCAACGACGCGGGTGGCATTGAAGCGGTATTCGGAAATCCGTCCGACTGCGTGTTTGTCGATGGGACCTCGGGGCCGTGCGCAGGAGCAGGCCCGGTGTTCACGGATGGCGAGGTTCCAGGCGGCGTGGTAGACGGCACGAACGCGACATTCACGCTGGCCAGCACGCCGAGTCCGGCCGGCAGCCTGGTGCTCTACCGCAATGGAATCGCGCAGAAATCCGCGGTCGATTACACGCTGACCGGCGCGACCCTGCAATTTCTCACAGGCGCGATTCCGCAACCGGGCGACACGCTGCTGGCATGGTACCGGCAGCCGCCGGCCGCGGGGCTTATCGGCGGACAGTCGGCTCCCGGTCCGCAGATCCTCTGCAGCGCGGCGGGAACCGGCGCGTCGTCGGTGACCTTCACGTCGCTAGGCAGCTGCACGATTCCGGCAAACGTGCTGCAGACCGGAGATCGCGTGGAGATTCACTTTGATCTGGTGCACGCAGGCACGGCAACCGGGTTCGAGTTCAAGGCGTACTGGGGCAGCACTGTGCTGGTGGACCGGATGGCGGGCGCGGCAGAGCTGATGATTGCGGGCAAGGGCGAGTCAGCGGTGTACAGCGGCGGCGCGCAACTGCGGAGTGAAAGCTGGGGAACGTCGATAGGCTACGCAGCGAGCGTGACAAATGCAACCGACAATATTGTGCCTGCCATGACCATCGACTTTCAATCAAAGATGTTGCAGGCAACCACAGAAACGGTGACGCTACGAAATTTCACGGTGGTGCGGTATCCGGCGCAGTAGGGTTACTTCAGGTATTTTTCCAGATCCGGATGGAGCTGCTTTTCGATGTCAGGATCGTTGAGATTCTCTTTCGTCACGACGCGCGGCGGAAGATTCTGGATTTTTTGAGGCGCGCCGCCTTTCAGCTTTTCGACTGCGGCGATCACGGCGTCGTGGCCCATGCGAAAAGGGTCCTGCGCGACGAGCGAATCGATCAGGCCCGATTTCAAATCGTCCAGTAGTCCCGGACTCCAGTCAAATCCCACCAACTTCACCTTGGAGCCACGGCCCTTGATGGCTTGCGCGGCGCCGACGGCGCTGGATTCGTTCGAAGCGAACATAGCGTCCAGATCGCTGTGCGCGGTCAGCATATTTTCGGCGATGGTGAGTGATTTGGCGCGGTCAGCCCAACCGTAACGCTTATCGACAATTTTGATTCCGGGAAAATCCTTGTTGATGGTGTCCTCGAAGCCCTGCTCGCGCGCCATGGTAGAGGCGGCGCCGGGCTGCACCGCGACCTCGGCGACTTTACCCTTGCCATTCAGGATTTTGCCCATACGGCCGGCGGCCATCACGCCGGCGGCGTAGTTATCGGTGGCCACCTGGGCGACGAAATCGGGCGTATCGACCGGAGAATCGAAAATCACGACGGGTATGTTTTCGCGATGCGCGCGCTCGACGATGCTGACCATAGCGGTTTTGTCGATGGGCGCGAGGCAGATGGCATCGACGCGCTGGGTGATCATGGCATCGGTGATCTGCAACTGGCCGGTGAAATCGGTTTCAGATGGCGGCCCGTTCCAGGCGATGTCGACGCCGGTTTCACGCGCGGCGGCGACGGCGCCCGCGTGGACGGACTGCCAGAACAGGTGCGCCTGGCCCTTGGGGATGACGGCGATGCGCTTGCGCGTGTCGCGATTGCAAGCGGCCAACAAGGCCAAACACAAGAGAACCGCGCACAGATAAGAGTGCCCGAGCCGCTGCATTTTCATTCGGGGAATTTCTCCGGAGCGGTGATTTTCTGCCAGCCTTCGCCGCTGAGCGCGTTCAGGAACGCCACCAGATCCTTCTTGTCCTGATCGGTGAGATGCAGCGCCTTAATTTTCTGATCGAGATTGCGATTGGGCGTGCCGCCCTTATCGTAATATTCCACGACATCTTCCAAAGTTTTGAGGCTGCCATCGTGCATGTAGGGCCCGGTATGCGCGATCTCGCGCAGGGTCGGCGTTTTGAAAACACCCCAGTCTTTGGGATCGTGGGTGACGGCGAAGCGGCCGGCGTCAGGATCGGGCTTATCCGCGCCGACGCCGAGATTGGCGTAACTATTACTGGTGAAGTTTACGCCCTCGTGGCAGGCATCGCACTTGGCTTTGTTCAGAAAAACGTCATTACCGCGCACCTGCGACGGAGTCATAGCGGTTTTCTGGCCGGCACGGTAGCGGTCGTAGGGCGAATTCCCCGACATGATGGTGCGCTCGAACGTGGTGATGGCCTGGGCGGCGCGATCGATGGTGATCTCGTCCGTGCCGAAGGCTGCCGTGAAGAGCGTGCGATAGCCCTGGATTTTCTTTAGATTTTCCACGATGCCGATGTGGGTGCTTCCCATCTCGATGGGATTAGCCATCGGCCCTTTGGCCTGTTCCTCGAGCGTGGGGGCGCGGCCATCCCAGAACTGCGCGAGACTGTACGCGCGATTGATCACCGTGGGCGCGCTGCGGTTTCCCTTCTGGCCGCGAATGCCGGTGGACACGGCGGCGCCATCGGTGAATGCGTATTTTGGATTGTGGCAAGTGGCGCAGGAGACGGTGCCATCGGCGGAGAGGCGCGGATCGAAATAGAGCAGGCGCCCCAGCGCGGCTTTCTGGGGAGTGTAGGGATTGTCCCGGGGCCAAACGACCGGGACCAGTCCAAGCGGCTCGCGCGGCCTGGCGTATTTGGCCGGCGGCTGCGCGGCGTTGAGACACGACAGGAAAAAAATGGCCGGCAGCGCACCGCCGGCCACGACCTTCGACACGAACATCCGTCGCCTACTTTTTCAGGAAGCCCTGCACGTAAATGGCGTGCACGCCGCGCACGGTGGTTTCCGTTCCGGTGACTTCCATGACATGGGCGAAGTGGTCGGTGGCGGCTTTGCGGAGCTCGGTCTGGCCGTCACGGCGCGGATCGTGCTCCTCATCCATCAGCATGTAGATGGCGCCTGCCTTGGTAAGCAGGCCGATGGGCTGGCCGTTGTTGAGACATTTCTGGCCGCAGGATTTGTGTTTCTCGCCGTGCTTGCCGACCTGTAGGTAGCAAGAGAGGTCGATGATCTCGCCGGTGAGAGTGACGACTTTACCAGGGACAGGTTTGCCGTCGACGGAAGCGCCCATGGTGGTGGCGGACCAGGGTTCGGCGGGCTTTTCGCCGAGAGGGCCCATGGCCTTGTCCCAGCCGCCCTCGGGCGTCATCTGGGGTTGGAGGACGCCTCCGGATTTGGTGGCGGTTTTCTTGCCTTCGGCTTTCTTTTCGTCAGCGGCGGTGAGCGTGATGGCCAAGGCGGCGATGGCCAGGGATGCGATCAGTGATTTTCTAAACATTGTTCTCCTCTTCTCAAGAATGTTAGTGGCAGGAAGGTCCATTTTACATGCAAAAGGTGCGGAGTGGGAGAGGGAAGGTTCGGTTTTGGACGGTCGCATCGGTGTCTACAAATCCTCAGGCCGCAGGCCGGTTTTCTTGGCGATTTGTGCCAGCAGGCCGGGGCCGATCTCGTCGCCATCATGAAACGCGAACGTGTAGTTGGCCCAGCCGGCGCGCTTTAGACGGCGATGAGAGCCACTCTGCCACGCTACCGCCCATCCGATTCTGAGCAACGCAGCCAACAGCTGCCTGGCTTTAACCGAGCGCCAACGGCTCATGCCACGGAGAAGACTTTCGCAAAGGGCGCAGGAACCTCCTCGCCATGGTCGATGCAGTCGGCGGCAACCCGAAACGCCAGCGCGCGCACCGCGCCAATGGCGGCCTCACGACTCGCACCGTAGGCCATCACGCCGGGCATGGACTCGATGTCGGCCCACCAGCGCCCATCCTCTTCCCGGCCTACGACGATTGGAATCGATTCCAAGGTGGCGTTGTCCATCAGTCTCTGTGTTTCATTATAGTTCGTGAGCGTAGGCGAGGCACCCACCGTGGGCTCTGCATCCCTGATAATGGAATCAGAACATGCCTCTTTACGAATACAGGTGCCGGACCTGCGGGAAAAGCTTCGAGATGCTGCGCCGGATGAAGGACGCCGATCGAGAGCTGGAGTGCCCGGAGTGCCGGTCTGTGGAGGTCGAGCGCCTCCTTTCAACCTTCGCCACAAGCGGATGCGGCACATCCGGTTCGGGAAAGTTCACTTGAGTGCGGTAAACGGCCGGTCGGCCGCTGTGCGAATACTGGAGATCAGATGTCGGCAGTTCACCCCGGGGAACAACTGGCTGAGGAACTGGAGATGCTCGGCATGAGCTTGGCCTCACTGGCGCGCCAACTAGGCGTGCCGACGAATCGCGTAACCGAGATCCTGAACGGTCTACGTGCCATCACAGGGGATACAGCTCTGCGTCTCGGCCACTTCTTCGGAACAAGCGCGGAGTTTTGGCTGAACCTGCAAAGTCTCCACGATCTACGCCTGGCCGAACGGAAGGCCGGCAAATCAATCAAGACTCTGCCGAGGTTGAATTGCCTCAAACAAGTTCCGCAGGCGACTTAGTGCTCGGGGATTCCTTGAGGATGGCCCCGCTAGTGCTACTCCCAGTCTCCGATTCCGCTTGTCGCGAAAGCTAGTCGAACCAATCCGGTTCTTGACTCCGCATCTCAGTTTCATACTCATCTTTTGTGTCTTTCAGGTCCATGAATGCTGAGTCAATAGCGTCGAGGTAGTAAGCCAGCTGCTCCATGTGATTTGCAAATACCAGAATATTCAGGTGCCTTACACCGGGGACCGAAGGATCGCCTTTCTTGGACGTGGCATAACGAAAGCCGTATGAATCTGGGTCGACATCATTGAGCTGCCGGATGTAGGAGTCTACGCCTTCTATGTCGTCGTTATCCGGTTTGCTCAAGCCAGCGTCTTTGCACACTTCGAAGAGGATCGGCCTTACTGCATTCCAGAGGAGGTCTAGGCGGTGCTTTCCCAAGGCTACCTCATCCCCTTTCGTTAGCTCTCGATCGACAAGGTAGGAGCCTACGTGAATCAGCCGCTTTAGGACGAGTTCGACGTGGTGTCGATAGTTATAAACAATCGGAAAGACAAGACCATCCTGTTCGGACGCTGTCTCGCATACGTAATCCGCGAGAATCTTCGCGGCCTTTCGGTATCCTAGACGATACCCGTAGTCCCTAGAAACGCCGGGTATGTAGTTGAGACAGGCGTTGAGCGCAGGGCGTTCTGCATCCGAACGAACAAGTACATCCTGTTTGCGCGGTGGTGGCAAGGGCCGTAGTTCGTCGTCGAAATCGTCCGCCATTGAGAGGCTCAGAAAACTGACCGGTCTGGATGGGGTTGCGTTGAGGTTTGAGAACTACTTCGCTTCACAGCCGACATGTTCACTCCTCACGCACTACCCTACTTAACCCTACCCCCGCACGCTGGCTGCCGGGATCTTCTTCACCAGATCCAGCATTTCGGCGCGGGATTCCGAGCCGATGGTAAAGCAGTCAACGCAATCTAGCGCAAGGGCGAACTGCAGGGATTCATCCACTTTATTGCGCAGCTGGCCGGCGCCTAGAATTTTCATGCCGATTACGCCTTTGCCGGCGGCTTTCATTTCACGGAGCACACCGATCACGGTTTCGGGGGCGGCGTCCATGGCGACTTGCGCGGGATTGATGCGGGCGAGATCCACTTCGACCCAGGGAGTGCGCGCGGCGGTTTTGAGGGCGTCGAGGGTGTGGCAGGAAGTCCCGTGCGTGCGCACGATACCTCTTTCACGAGCTTCGGAGATGACGGCCATGGCGCCCTTCTTGCGTTCGGGCCAGTCGGCGTCCATCATGCAGTGCAACAGCAGGATGTCGATGTAGTCGGTCCCCAGCTCGCGGCGGAAGCGGTCGAGATCGGCGCGCATTTCCTTTTCGGTGGAGGCGCGGGTCTTCGAGAGGATCGTGACTTTGTCGCGCGGGACACTTTTGAGAGCCTCTTTGACGTGCGGATGCGTGCCGTACTGGTCGGCGGAATCCCAGAAAGTGACGCCATTGTCGTAAGCGGCATGGAAAAGATCGGCGAGACCGCCGAGGCCGAGCTGGCGCGTCTGGTTGGAACTGCCGCCCACGCCGTTCGTGCCGGTGCCCTGAGCCAGGCGGCTCAGCTCGATTTTCATGGGTCCGAGGTGGACGCGGTCGGTGGCGTTTTTCGGGGCGGGGCTGGCGAAAAGGTGATGGCGGAAACGGTCGAGCGAGATGGCGCCTGCCGCTACGCCGGCGCGGGCCAGGAAGTCACGGCGATTCATGAGGTTCTCCTTCAGGGAAAGTTAGCACAGTTGGAAGAAGGTGTCAGGTGTTGGGTGCCAGGTGTTAGCGAGCGGCGCGCGAGTTATCGGGATCGGTACGCTTCGAGTCAAACGTACAAGGCACGAACTGGCTCTCACACGGGCGGGCGGCGGGCATGATATTCTGCGTCCGATGAATCGTGGGTGGAGGGGCGTCGGCGCCTGGTGCGCCGCGATCCTAATTTTCGGCATGAACACAAATGCACAGGACCGGACGCAGGCGCGGTCGATGGTGATTTCGCGCCAGGGAATTGTGGCCACCAGCCAGACGCTGGCGTCGCAGGCGGGGGCGCAGATACTGGCGCGGGGCGGGTCGGCGATGGACGCGGCGATTGCGGCGAACGCGGTGCTGGGGGTCGTCGAGCCGATGAGCGATGGGATTGGCGGCGACTTGTTCGCGATCTATTGGGACGCCAAAACCGGCAAGCTGACGGGGATCAATGCCAGCGGCTGGGCACCGAAGGCTCTGAGCATCGAGTATCTGCGGAAAAAAAGCATCAGCAGTATGCCGCAGAGCGGGATTCAATCGGTGACAGTGCCAGGATGCGTGGATGGATGGGACAAACTGCACCGGAAGTTTGGCCGTGTACCGTGGCGGGATTTGTTCCAACCGGCGATTTACTACGCGCGGAACGGATTTCCGGTGACGGAGATGATTGCCGGGGCGTGGAGCCGGGCGGTTTCAACGCTGGACATGGATGAGAACGGGCGGCGGATTTTTCTGCGCGACGGGCAAGCGCCAGCGGTGGGCGAGATTTTCCGGAATCCGGAAGTGGCGCATGCGCTGGAGTTGATTGCGGACACGGGGCCGGCAGCGTTTTACCGCGGGCCGATCGCCAAAGCGCTGCTGAAGACATCGGACCGGCTGGGCGGGACGATGGCGGGGGCGGATCTCAGCGAGTTTGCGTCGGAATGGGTGGAACCGATCGCGACGGATTACCACGGATGGAAAGTTTACGAACTGCCGCCGAACGGGCAGGGCATGGCGACGCTCGAAATGCTGAATATCATGGAGCGGTTTCCGCTGTCAGCGGGTGGGGCGATGAGCGCGGACACCTTCCACATTAAGATGGAGGCGCAGAAGCTGGCGTACGCGGATTTACAGCGTTATTTGGCCGATCCGCGATTCGCAAAAGTGCCGGTCGAGGGTATTCTGTCTAAGAAGTATGCGGCGGAGCGCGCGGGATTGATCGATGTGAAGAAGGCGCGGTGCGACGGGCAAGCTGGTGATCCGAAACAATATGCGGGCGATACGATTTATCTCTCGGCGGTGGACCGCGAGGGGAATATCGCGTCGCTGATCCAGAGCGTTTATCTTTCGTTCGGTTCGGGCGTGGTGGTGGAAGGGTACGGATTTCATTTGCAGGACCGGGGCGCGATGTTCGAAATGGACGCGGAGCATCCGAATGCGCTGGCTGGGCGGAAGCGGCCGTTTCATACGATCATTCCAGCGTTCATGGAGAAGGGGCCGGTACATATCGGGTTCGGCATTATGGGCGGGCTGAACCAGGCGCAGGCGCACGCGCAGTTTGTCTCCAACATGGTGGATCACGGAATGAACATTCAAGCTGCGCTGGAGGCGCCGCGGTTCACGAAGCTGACGTTCGGCGGATGCGATGTGATGATTGAAGCGCGCGTGCCGGCGGACGTACGGGCGGACCTGGCGGAGCGGGGGCACCGGGTTGAATTGCAGGGCGATTTCTCGAGCTGGATGGGCGGCGGGCAGGCCGTGATTCATGATTCGACGACGGGTGTGAATTATGCAGCGTCGTCGCCGCGGAAGGATGGGGCAGCCGTGCCCGAGGCGCCGGATTTCTTCAAGGCAACAGCGACAGCACAAAAGCCGAAGGCCGGCTCTGGCGCCAAGGCTGGCGGAAAATCGCCGGGAAAAGCTCCTGGGAAGCAGTAAGAGATGACGCGGCGGGCGTGGTTTATGGCGGTAGCGGGGATGGCGTTGCGCAAGCAACGGGTCGACGAAGCGGCGGAACTGGTGCGGAAGGCAACGGCTTCCGGCGACGTGCGCGCGTCGGTGCTGGATGTGCGGCAGGGCAAGTATCGTTTTTCGCGCGCGTTTGGAGAGGTGCGCGGACCCGAGACCGCGTTCCTTGTCGCGTCCATCTCGAAACCGATGACGGTGGCGGGTGTCATGCTGCTGGCGGATCGCGGCAAGTTGGCGCTGAGCGATCCGGTCCACAAGTTCATTCCGGAGTTTGCGGGTGGCGATCACGAGCTGGTGACGGTGCAGCATCTGTTGACGCACACTTCGGGTCTGCCGGACATGCTGCCGGAGAATCTCGATCTGCGAAAGCGCCACGCGCCGCTGGCGGATTTCGTGGCGGGAGTGTGTAAGACGCCGCTACTGTTCCGGCCGGGTACGAAGGTGAGTTACCAGAGCATGGGGATCCTGCTGGCGTCGGAGATCGTCCAGCGCATCACGCGCATGCCGTTTCGCGACTTTCTGCGCCGGGAAATTTTTCTGCCGCTGGGTATGCGCGAGACTTCGCTCGGCCTTGGCGGGCGGCGGATCGCGGATACGGCGCAGTGCCAGGTGGAGAACAGCAACGATGACTGGAACTGGAACACCTCGTATTGGCGCGATCTAGGTGCGCCGTGGGGCGGGGTGCATGCGACGGCCGGAGATATTGCAAAATTTCTCGAAGCGTTCCTGCGGCCGAATGGTCTGGTGCTGAAGCGCGAGACGGCTTTGGCGATGATCACGAACCACACGCAGGGGCTGAACGAGGCGTGGGGGCTGGGGTGGCGGCTCGATCCCAGCGTGTTCGGGCGCGGGTGCTCGCCGCGCACCTTCGGGCATTACGGCGCGACGGGCACAGTGGCGTGGGCGGATGCCGAAACGGGCGTGCGCTGCGTGCTGCTGACGACGAAGCCGGCGGATCAATCGAGGGCGGGGTTGTTGGGACCGGTTTCGGATCTGGTGTCGGAGCGCAGCTAGTGATGTCCGTCCGCGAGCGACGGGAAGCGTGGCGGCCGGTGCTCGAAGCTGAGATGAAACGGTGGTCGGCCATGTCCTACGAGGATCTCATCGCCGAGTTAACTGACGATCAGGTGTACGAGGTTGAATTCGAGTCCAGGAAATTTCAAGTGGAAGTGGAGCTTCTGGAAAACACCGGGCGGTACATTCATGTGGCGGTGGCAGTGGACGACGGCAGCCTGCCGGCTTCGATCCGGCCGTTGACCGACAGTTTCATTCGCAATAAAGAAAGCTCTCGTACGGAGTAATCAGGGGCGCCGGAATTCTCGAGGTCAACGAGGGGCCAATGGGAGTAGGGGTTTCGACGAAGGAGTTACGCAAGGTTTACACGTCGCCACCGCCGATGGCCATGGGCGCGGCGGGGTTCAGCATGCTGGGCGCGCGCGGAGCGGCGAAGAGGGCCTTCGAGATTGTCGCGCTGGATGGTGTCTCGCTCCAGATCCCGCCAGGCGAAATCTTCGGGCTGCTGGGACCGAACGGCGCGGGCAAGTCGACGACTATCGGGATTTTGACGACGCGCGTGCGCCCGACCGGTGGGCAGGCCCGGATCGGCGAGTACGATGTGTGGCGCCAGCAGGTGGAGGTCAAGCGGCTGATTGGCGTGGTGCAGCAGCGGCCGAACCTGGATTTCGCGCTCACGGCGCGGGAGATTTTGGTGTTCCATGGCGCTTATTACGGAGTTGCGTCCGCCGAACGCGCCCGGCGCGCAACCGAACTGTTAGAGAGATTTCAGCTTGCCGAGCGGGCCAACGATCTGGTGCGCGGTTTTTCTGGCGGCATGATGCAGCGCCTTTCGATTGCGCGGGCCATGATGCACGATCCGGAAGTGCTGTTTCTGGATGAGCCGAGCACGGGGCTCGATCCGCAGACGCGGCTGCTGCTGTGGGAAATCATCCGCGAGTACAACCGCAGCGGCAAGACCATTTTGCTCACAACGCACAACATGGAAGAAGCGGACGCGCTTTGCCGCCACATTGCCATCATCGATCACGGGCACGTGATCGCGCAGGGTACGCCGGCGGAACTGAAGGCATCGATTCCGGGGGGATATCTGCTGCGGCTGCGCGTCAGCCGGAGTTCAGCGGAGCTGGTGGAAAGCCTGCAACGATTGCCCGGGGTGACAGAGGTTCGCGCAAACGGGGATGACGTGGACTTGTACGCGGATCGCGGCGGGCCGCTTATCGCCGGGATCGCGAGCGCGGTGTCGGAGGCCGCCACCGAGCTTCACGATGTGCATATCTCGGAGCCCAGCCTGGAGAATTTGTTCCTGCACCATACGGGGAGGAGCCTGCGCCAATGAACTGGACGACGTTCTTCGCCATGCTGGCGCGCGACGCCCATGTCGCGCGCCGCAATCTACCGGCGCTGCTTACGCAGACCATGCTCCAGCCGCTGCTGTTCACGTTCGTGTTCGGGCGGGTGATGATTTCGAGTGGGTTGATGGCGTCGACCTACAAGGGCATGCTGGTGCCCGGCATCATGGGGATGAGCATGGTGATGACCGGCATTCAGGCGGTTTCGATGCCGCTGATCGCGGAATTTCAATTCACGCGCGAGATCGAAGACCGGCTGCTCGCGCCCATGCGGATCGAGTGGCTGGCGGTGGAGAAGATCCTGGCGGGCATGGTGCAGGCGCTCGCGTCGGGAACCGTCGTGGTTGGGGCGGCCTGGCTGATTCTGGGTAGCGGGGTTGGTCTTAATGTGCAGCATCCCGTGCTTTTTTTGACGGTGGTGGTTTTGGTGGCGCTGTTCTCGGCATCCGGCGGCCTGGCGCTGGGTTGCACGGTGGGGCAGACGCAGATCGGACTGATGTTCAGCCTGGTGCTGGCGCCCATGATTTTTTTCGGCTGCGTTTATTATCCGTGGAGCGCGCTGGCTGGCTTTCCGATAATTCAGAAGCTGGTGCTGTTGAATCCGCTGGTCTATGCGAGCGAAGGATTGCGTGGGACGATGGCGCCGCAGTATCCGCATATACCGGCGATCACGGTTGCGGGGGCACTGGTGGTGATTGACGTGGTCTTGATCGCGACAGGGCTAAATCGGTTTAACGCGAAGGCGGTGAGCTGAGGGCGGGTTACTGCATTATCGCCAGTCGGCGACGAAAATGTTGAACTCGTAGCGCTCTTTGGAGTTGCGATCGGAGCAGAAGACGAGGCGTTTACCGTCGGGGGAGATTTCAGGAAATGCGGTGAAGCCGCCGAAGTCCGTGACTTGTTCCAGTCCGGTGCCATCGAGATTGATCAGGAACAGCTCGAATTTGCGGCCGTCGCAATTGTTTTTGTTCGACGCGAACAGAATCTTCTCGCCGTCAGGCGTGAACGTCGGTGCGAAGCAGGCGCAGCCAAACTGCGTGATGGTGCGCGCATTGGCGCCATCGGCATCGGCGACCACCAGTTCCATCTTCATGGGCGCGGTAAGGTTTTGGGCGAGCAGCGTTTTATAGCGCTCCATGGCGTCAGCCGTTGAGGGATAATTCGCGCGCCACACGAGTTTCTTTCCGTCGCGCGAGAAGACGGCGCCACCATCGTAGCCAACGGCGGTGGTGACGCGGATCTTGTGGGAGCCATCGGCGCGCATGGTCCAGAGATCCAGATCGCCGGATGCGAAAGACGTGTAGACGATGCGGCCAGTCTTCCAATTGACGGTGGCTTCGGCGTCGTAGCCCGGCGTGCTGGTGAGCTTCCGTAGGATCTTGCCGGCGTCGGTGGCGAGATAAATGTCATAGCCGGGAAAAATGCCCCAGACATAACCTTTGCTGCGATCGGGCGGCGTGGGGCAGGCGTCACCGGCTTCGTGTGTCGAGGCGTAGACGATGTGCTTGCCATCGCGCAAGAAATAACCGCAGGTCGTGCGGCCCTTGCCGGTGGAGACCAGGTGAGCATTGGAGCCATCGGCGTTCATGATGAAAATCTGATCGCACTCGTAGGGCGGGCGAGTGGACTGAAAGATGAGGTGCCGGCCATCGGGCGACCAGTAGGCCTCGGCGTTCTGTCCGCCGGAAGTGAGCTGGCGGATGTTGGCCAGGCGCGGAACGACTGGGCGAGCGGTTTCCGCATGCGCGATCAGGCACGCAGCGATGAAGCTAGCGGCGGCCTTCATAGAGATTTCGTCCCGCAACCAGCGATCGCATTTTGGCGTCGGCCACAGTGCGCTGCAGCATCCAGAAGCCGCAATCGGGATGAACGTAGCGCACGCGGTCGGGGCCCAGGATTTTGGCGGCGTGTTCGATGCGGTGCGCGACGAGATCGGCCGGCTCGATGCCGTTATCTTTGATGTCGATCACGCCGAGGCCGAGGCCGATGCGCGGATCCAGATCGCGGAACGCCTGCAGCTCATCGTAGCCGCGGCGCGCGAACTCGAGCACCAGATGATTGACGGCCAGCTGATTGAAGAAAGGCATGAGATCCCACCAGAAACCTTTCTGCACGGTCTGGCCGGCGTAGTTGCCGAAGCAGACGTGCACGGCGCGCTCGCCGCGGATGCCTTCGAGCACGTGGTTGATGGCCGGGATGGCCCAATCGCGGTCCTCGGGGTGGCCGCTGATGTTGGCTTCATCCAACTGGACGACGTCGGCGCTGATGCGCTCCACCTGTTTGCGCAGCACCCCGGCAATAGCCATGGCCAGCCTGCCATGGTCGGGGTAGTGACGGTTGGTGAGAACCTTGGCAAGCATGTGCGGGCCGGTGCACGTGAATTTGAGTGCGTGAGATGTCAACGCGCGGGTGAATTCGAAATCACGGGGGAGATTGAGCGAACCGCCTCCGATCTCACTGGTGACGATGCCCGCGGGCTCGCCCCGGTATGCGAGGCCCTCATCTTCACGAAACTTTTCGATATCGCGAAGTGAGAAGCGGGTGTTGATGCCATCCATACGGCTGACGAAATAGTCGATCATGCCGTTGGTTTCGGGATGGCTGGGGTTGAAGCGGTTCAGTTCGCCATCGGCGATCACATCGATACCGGCCAGTTCCTGTGTCTTGAGCACGACCATGATGGCGTCACGCAGGGCGACGCGTGAATTGTCACCATGGAGCCAATGCGGGACTGGATAGCTGCCAACGACTGTAGCGCGGATGGGCATGTCGTTTTATTCTATCCTGGCGTCATTCTATACTGAGGCTTGCGCTGCGCTGGTTTTCTCTTTTTCTGCTACATGCTTCACGGGGCGGAGCCTGCCCGGTTCGCCGAACACACCATCGCCACGGGGTTGAAGGGCGGGTATCAGGTTGTCGTGGCGGACCTCAATCATGACGGCAAGCCCGACCTCATCGCACTCGCGAGCGGCATGCCGGAGCTGGTGTGGTACGAGAATCCGACGTGGGAGCGGCATGTGATCGCGGGCGGCTTCTCGCGCATGATCAACTGCGCCGCGTGGGACGCAGACGGCGACGGCATTCCGGAGATCGTGCTGGCCAGTGGTTTTTCGAACGAAGCCAAAAACAGCGTGGGAGTTGTGTCAGTGCTGCATCACGACGGCGATCCGCGCGGGAAATGGAACGTCACGGAGATCGACCGGCTGACGACATCGCACCGGTTGCGGTGGGCGGATGTCGACGGGAACGGTAAGAAAGTGCTGGTGAATGCGCCCTTGACCGGCGCGCACGCGGAGGCGCCGGAATATCGCGACCACACGCCGCTGGTGTTTTACCGGCCTGGCGAGTGGAAGCGCGAGCTGATCGGCGATCAGAACGAAGGCGTAGTTCACGGCATCTACGTGATGGATTGGGATGGCGATGGGCGCGACGAACTGCTCACGGCGAGTTTTGTCGGCATTGATCTGTACAAGCTTGGAACGGACGGGCGCTGGACGAGGACCGAGATTGCGAAGGGCGATCCGGCGGCATGGCCCAAGGGCGGATCGAGCGACGTCGCGACGGGATGGATTGGCGGCGCGCGCTATCTCGCGGCCATCGAGCCGTGGCATGGGAACCAGGTGGCGGTTTACCGGCAGCAGGGTGCAAGCTGGCGGCGCGTCATCGACGATTCACTGGCGGACGGGCATACGATTGTGACGGCGGACTTAAACGGCGATGGCAACGACGACATCATCGCGGGATTTCGTGGCGGGAAACACAGCGTGTACGTCTATCATGCGGACGATGCGCATGGCGAGAGATGGTCGAAGGCTGTTCTGGATGACGGCGGCATGGCGGCGGCGGCGTGCGCGGCGGCCGATTTGAACGCCGACGGGCGGATCGATGTGGCGTGCATCGGCGCGGCCACGGCCAATCTCAAGTGGTACGAAAATCTCGGGCCGCGCTAGAATCGAGCATTGCCTCAACCTGCAGTTACCGTGGCGATCCCTACTCTGTCGGCGGACCGGAGGCTGGCGGAGTGTCTGGACGCGCTGGGGAAACAGACGCGGCGCGACTTCGAAGTGATGATTGTAGACAACAGCGGGAAGGCGCTGGTGCGCTCGGGGGAAGCGGGTCGGCGGGGCGTGGCGGTGATCGAGCCCGGACGAAACATTGGCTTTGGCGCGGCCGTCAACCTCGCGGTTCGTCAGAGCCGGTCCCCGTACGTGGCGGCGCTGAACGACGATGCCGCGCCACGAGCCGGCTGGATCGAAGCGCTGGTGGCGGCGGCGGAGGCGCATCCGGATGCAGGCATGTTTGCCTCGCAGGTGCGGTTCTTCGGAGAAGAGCATCTGGATTCGGCGGGCATGGTGATTTACGGCGATGCCACGAGCAAGCAGCGCGGCCATCTGTTTCCGGCCGCGGAATTCGATCGCGAGGAGGAAGTGCTGCTGCCGAGCGCGTCGGCGGCGCTTTACCGCCGGACGATGCTGGATGAAATCGGACTGTTTGACGAGGATTTTTTTCTTTACTGCGAGGACACGGACCTGGGACTGCGCGCGCGATGGGCGGGATGGAAATGCATTTACGTGCCGGCGGCGGTGGTGGACCATCACTATTCGCACTCGGCAGGGCGCGCATCCGGGCTCAAGGCTTATTACGTAGAACGAAACCGGCTCTTCGTGGCGGCAAAGAATTTTCCAGCGGCGATGCTATGGCGGGTGCCGTTTGCAACTCTAGCGCGTTACTGGTGGCACGCCCGTTCGATGTCGCTGGGCCGCGGCACGGCGGCGCAGTTCCGACGGGAAGGGAACAGCGCCTTGGGGCTGGGACGCATCGTGCTGCGGGCGCACTGGAGCTTCTTGCGCCATGCTCGCACGCTCTGGAAGAAGCGGCGGGAGCTTCGGAGCAAGAGCCGAATATCGTCCGCGGAATTCAGACAGTTGTTGGGCGCGCACTCGATCCGCGCTCGCAGGGTAGCGGAGCTATGATCATGCCGGACGGCGCGGCGAAGCTGCTGATCCTCATTCCGGCGTTCAACGAAGAAGGCGCCGTGGGCGGCGTGGTGGGTGCGGTGAAGTCTGCCGTGCCGGGAGCGCCGGTGCTGGTGGTGGACGATTGCTCGCGGGATGCAACGGTAACGGCGGCGCGCGACGCGGGCGCCGAGGTGCTCGCGCTGCCGCACCATCTGGGACTCGGCGGTTGCGTACAGGCCGGTTACAAGCTGGCGTACGAGCTGGGTTACGAGTTTGTGATTCGCGTGGATGGCGACGGGCAACACGACGCGCGCGACATCCCGAAAGTATTCGAGGCGCTGCGCTCATCAGGCTGTGAGATGGTGATTGGCTCCCGCTACGTAAACGGGAACGGCGGCGGCACGAGCTTGCTGCGGGCGGTGGGCATCCGATTTTTTCGCATGGTGCTGCGGCCGATTCTCGGCAAGCCGGTGCGCGATCCGACTTCGGGATTTGTGGGCGTGAACCGCAGCGCGCTGGCCGTATTCAGCCGGAGTTTTCCGCTGGAGTATCCGGAGATCGAGGCGCTGGTGGTGCTGCAACGGCGCCGGTTCCGTTTCGTGGAGGTCTCCTGCCGCATGCTGCCGCGGCGCTCGGGGCGTTCGACGATCACGCCCATGAAATCCATCTACTATATTGTTCATGTGCTGCTCGGAGTGTTTGTGAACGTATTGAAGTACGAGCGCCGGATTCCCAAGGAATCCCGGAGGTCATGACTTGGACCGCCTCCTGAACGTAATGACGGGTTTGAGCGCTTTGCTGATTCTGCTGGTGCTGGCTTCGGTCCGCCGGGCGCGCATTCGCGTGGAGTATTCGGTGACCTGGCTCATCGGCGCGGCGGCCCTGCTGGTGTTATCGCGCGCGCGAGGATTGCTGAACGCCATCGCCGGCTGGCTGGGAGTACCTTATCCGCCGTTGGCATTGCTGTTGATTGTGGGTTGCGTGTTTGTGCTCATTTTCTACCGGTTTTCCGTCATCATCTCCCAGTTGAAGGATGACAACATCGCGCTCGCACAGCGCGTGGCGATTCTCGAATATCACATCCAGTCCTTGAAAGATCAGGCGGCCGGCTGCTAGGGCGGTGATGAAAGCAAAGAAACAGGAAACCAGGAAGAGCCGTCGCGCGAGTGCCAAGGCCGCAACCGCTGTCTCCGAAAAACCTGGCACCGCATACTGGCCGTACGCGCTTGGTTGCGTACTGGCGCTTGTGGTGGCGTTCGAAGTGTACGGACCGTCCCTCTACGGCCCGTTTCTCTTTGACGATCAATACCTGCCGTTCAGCCTACCGAATTTCGCGGTAGACTCGCTGCGCGCGTGGATTTCTGGCGTGCGGCCCCTGCTGATGTTCAGCTACTGGGTCAATTACCAGCTTTCCGGGTTCGTGACGACTTCCTATCACGCCTTCAACGTGTTCTTCCACACGGTGAACTCCATCCTGCTGTTTCTCATCGTGCGCAAAGTTCTGGAGTTTGCGGAGGTGGAGCGCGCGCGGCGCGATGTGCTGGCGGTATTTGCCGGCGCGTTATTTCTGCTGCACCCGGTGAACTCGGAGTCGGTCGGATACGTGGCCAGCCGCTCGGAGAATTTCAGCATTCTGTTCTTCTATGGAGCCTTCGCGCTGTATTTGTACCAGCGCACGGCAGAGATCACCTGGCTGCGGGCGGCGTCAGTTTTGATTTGTTTTGGCGCAGCGGTGACCACGAAAGAGCACACCGTGGTCCTGCCGGCGGTGTTGTTGCTCACGGATTATTTCTGGAATCCGCCGTTTTCCTTGGCGGGTGTCCGGCGAAACTGGCGACTCTACGTTCCGGTTACGGCGTGCGGGATTCTCGCGGCCATTTACCTCGCGCCGCTCGTACGGCGCTCCTCGTCGGCCGGGTTCAGCATCAAAAATTTCACGTGGTATCAGTACTTCTTCACCCAATGCCGGGCCTTCTGGCTCTATATTCGACTTTTTCTGTTTCCGGCGGGTTTGAACATCGACCCAGATTTTCCGCTTTCGCAGACCATTGTGGATCATGGAGCCATTGTTGGGCTCATGGCGATTCTGCTGGCGGCGGGAGCGGCGTTCTACTTCCGACGGCGGTATCCACTGGCGTCGTATGGGTTTTTTGCCTTTGTGATTTTGATGGCGCCCACATCGTCGTTCGTGCCCATCGCTGATCCGGTGGCGGAGCGGCGGTTGTACCTGTCCATGATCGGTCTGCTTTTCATCGTGCTGGAAGTTCTGCGGCGCGTGGATGCGCGGCAGCTCAGGTGGATGATGGCACTGGCGGCAGTGTTGCTTATTGCAGCGGTGGTGACGCACACCCGGAATTATGTTTGGAGTGACAAGATCGCGCTTTGGGAGGATACAGTGGCGAAGTCGCCAAACAAAGCGCGTGTGCAATTCCAGCTCGCGCAGGCGTATTACGAGAGCAGCGATTGCGCCAAGGCGCTGCCCCACTATGAGCGCAGCGCGCAGCTGGACCCCAGAGATGACAGGCTGTTCACCGACTGGGGACTGGCTTACGACTGCCTCAACCAGCCGGACCAGGCGGTCGCGAAGATCCGGCACGCACTCAATTTGAAACCGACGGCGCACGGGTACTCGCAGCTTGGCATGATCTTCGGCAAGAACGGAAAGTACGCCGAAGCGCTCGATGCGCTGGCCATGGCTGCGACGATCGATCCGCGTTTCGACATGACCTACGTTTATCGCGGCGACGTGCACCTGGCGGCGGGTGATCCGGCGGCCGCGGTGCAGGATTTCCGGCAGGCTCTGGCCATCAATCCGCAGAACCAACCGGCGTTACGTGACCTGGCGCTAGCCGAGTCGCGGCTTGGAAATCGCCCGTAGGATGCGCCCGCTGCGGATTGGGGTGAACGCGCTTTATCTCATTCCCGGGGGGGTTGGCGGTACGGAGATCTACCTGCGTAATCTGGTGGGCGCGCTTGGGGAGATCGATAGCGCCAACGAATACTTTCTGTTTACCAATCTTGAAACCGGCGATTCGCTGGCGCCGGGAAGGCCAAATTTTCACACCGTGCCACAAGCAGTGCGCGCCAGTTTTCGCCCCGCGAGGATCGTTTGGGAACAGCTGGCGCTGCCGGTCGCCGTTGCCGCGCGGCGGATCGACGTCCTGCTGAACCCCGGCTTTACCGCGCCAATCCTCTGCGGCTGCCCGCAAGTTACCGTGTTTCACGATCTGCAGCATAAGCGGCATCCGGAACATTTTCGGTGGTTCGATCTGCCTTTCTGGCGATGGTTACTGTTTTGGTCGGCGCATGTTTCGCGCACTTTGATTGCGGATTCGGAGGCGACACTTGACGATCTGAAACGATTTTACAGGCTGCCACGGGATCAGATTCGCATGGTTCCGCTGGGCGTCGACGGGAGTTTTTTTCAGATCGTCCGGCGTCCGGAACCGTTCCTGCTCTCCGTTTCGACGCTGCACCCGCACAAGAATCTCGACCGTCTTCTTCACGTGTTTGCCAAATTCCGGCGCGGGCGGCCGGAGTTCCGGCTGGTGATAGCGGGCTTGCGGGGTTTCAACTCGGCCCGCCTGGACGCGTTGCGGCAGGCGTTAGGGCTGGCAGGGTCGGTCGACTTCACAGGATGGATTCCGCGCGAGGAACTTTACGATCTTTACGCGCGCGCGTTTGCGTTCGTCTATCCATCCACATTCGAGGGTTTCGGATTGCCGGTACTCGAGGCGCTGGCCGCGGGCGTGCCGACTGCCTGCTCCCGCATTGAGCCGCTGGCGAGCACAGCGGCGGATGCGGCGTTGCAGTTCGACCCGGCGGACGAAGCAGATATGCGCAGCGCGATAGAACGGATCGTTGGCGATGAGCCATTGCGTGCGCGGCTGACGGCGGCGGGCCCGAGGCGCGCTGCGCTATTCTCCTGGACTACGACGGCGCGCGCGACGCTCGATGCGTTGGTGGAAGCAGCTCAGGGAAGTTGAGAATCGATTGCGGCGACCGCATATCGATGCCGCACCGCATCGATTGGCGACATCTTCCCAGCCAACTGCTTAAGCGCCATCACACGATCTGCTGAATCACGTTTCCGTGAATTTCCGTCAGCCGTTCTTTACGGCCCTGGTGCAAATAACTGAGCGCGTCCTGATTCAGCCCGAGCTGATTGAGGATGGTGGTGTGCATATCGCGCAGGTGGCAGGGATTTTCGACGGCGTGCAATCCGATAGCGTCCGTGGCACCCAACACCTGGCCGCCTTTGATGCCGCCGCCGGCCAGCCACATGGAAAAGCCCAGGTTGTGATGGTCGCGGCCTTTGCTGCCCTGTGACTCGGGCGAGCGGCCAAATTCGCCGCCCCAGAATACCAGCGTCGAATCGAGGAGACCGCGGCGCTTCAAATCTTTCAACAGCGCAGCGACTGGCTGATCGGTCTGCGCGGCCATGCGCAGGTGGTTCTCCTCAATGTCGTCGTGCGCGTCCCACTGCATGTTGCCGGGACCGCCGCCCGAAACCACGCATACGAAGCGTACACCTTTTTCAACCAGGCGGCGCGCCAGCAGGCAGCGGCGGCCATAGTCGTCGGTGGGCTCTTTCCCTACGCCGTACATTTCGCGTGTGGACGCCGGCTCGTTCGAGAGATCGAAGATCGCGGGCGCCTCGGTTTGCATCTTGAATGCCAGATCGTAGGCGTTGAGTCGCGCGGAAAATTCGGTATCGCCCGGCTGCATCTCCGCCTGGTTCAGGTCGCGGATCAGGCCGAGGGTTTTGCGGCGATCCTCCACGCTGGTTCCTGCGGGCAGGCCAAGATTGAGCACTGGCTTGCCGCCAGGACGGAACATGGTGGGCTGATAAACCGCCGGAAGGAATCCATTGGTGTACATCGGCTGGCCGGCTTCGAGCGCGCCCTTGGGATCGGGCATCACGACGTACGCGGGCAGGGACTCACTTTCCGAGCCGAGGCCATAGATGACCCACGAACCCATGCTCGGGAAACCGGGAATGATGCGGCCGGTGAAGAGCTGATATTGCGCGGCGGAATGCACCACCATGTCGCCGTGGCAGGAGCGGACTACGGCGATATCATCGATGCACTCGCCAACGTGCGGCAGCAGGTCGGACACCTCGATGCCGCTCTTGCCGTAGCGGCGGAACGCGCGCTTGGTGCCGAGCAGCCGCGCGTCACTCGAGATGAACTGATACTTGGCTTCGCCAAATTCGGCGGGCCGCTTCTGGCCGCTAAGCTGATTGAGCAGAGGCTTGGGATCGAAGGTTTCAATGTGGCTCGGCCCGCCGGCCATGAACAGAAAAATGACGGATTTGGCTTTGGCCTTGTCGGGCATGTCGGGCGCTTTGGGAGCGAGCGGATTCAGCGTGGCGGCGCGCGCGTCCTCACGCATCAGCATTTGCGCAAATGCCAGTCCGCCGAAGCCGCAGCAGGCGTCGCAGAGAAATTCGCGCCGGTTTCGAGTGATGCGGGAGTGCTCGGGCATATCAGTTCACGTATAGAAACGCATTCAAGTTGAAAAGGGCGAGCGCAAATCCGTCGCCGGCCTTCTGGTTGCCCGCGCGGCGGGTTTCCTTACGCAGAAAATCCAAGGCCAATTGCGATTCACGCGCGGTTGGCGCGCGGCCGGCGGCCATCCGGTAAGCCAGCTCGATCTGCTTGCGATAAGAGCGCCCGCATTCGGCTGCCAGCCGCGCCGCCAGTACGCCTGCCTGCTGGTTGGAGAAAGCGCCATTGAGCAGCTCGAGCGCCTGTGGCGCGTGCGTGCTGGATTCGCGGCGCGGACAGCTGACCAACTCGTCCGGTGAGTCGAAGACCTCAAGAAACGGCAGCCGCAGATTGCGCTTGGCAATCAGGTAAACGCTGCGGCGATGATGCTGCGCCGGATCGGGCGCCACCTGCCATTGCGAAGGTTTATAGAGCGCGTTCACAAGCTCCTTCTCAATGGGCACCATGAGACTCGGGCCGCCGGCTTCGAGATTCAAATTACCCGCTACCGCCAGCATGGCGTCGCGAATCTCTTCGGCCTCGAGGCGGCGGCGATTGAACCGCCAGAGCAACCTGTTATCAGGATCCTTTTCGAGCCCGGCGGATTTCTCCGGGACCGCCGAACTTTGACGATACGCGTTGCTGCCCAGGATGAGCCGATGAATATGCTTCACGCTGTAGCCGCTGGCGACGAATTCGTTGGCCAGATAATCCAGCAGCTCAGGATGCGTGGGGCGCTCACCCATGCGTCCGAAATCATTGGGCGTGGCCACGACGCCGCGGCCGAAATGATATTGCCAAATGCGGTTTACCATCACGCGCGCCGTGAGCGGATTCTCAGGATCAATGATCCATTTAGCCAGCGCGGTGCGCGGATTACCGGTGTCCGCGGGAAGCTCGGGAGCGCTATCAGGAAGCAGCACGCCAGGAGGGCGCATGCCGACGGCGTCGCCCTTATTGCGATAATCGCCGCGCGCCAGCAGGTGAATTGCGGTCCGCTTCTCCAGATCGTCGGCCACGCTGAACAGCGCCGGAAGGGGCGGCGGCATCCGGTCTTCGAGGTCCTCCAATTTCTTCTCGAACTCGGCGCGCTCCTCATCTTTGGCGTGCTTCATCGCCTGGCGGAGCTGCTTCATTTCGCGCTCCACCGGCTCGGCCTGGGTTTTCCAGCTCGCCTGCTCTTGGGGCGTGAACTTCGGCACATCGCGATCGTGCGCAGCGGCGAAGTAGGCTTCCACGCGATAGTAATCGCTTTGGCGGAAGGGATCGAATTTGTGATCGTGGCAGCGCGCGCAGCCGAGAGTAACGCCCAGCAGCGCGGAGCCCACGATGTTAGTCATCTCAGTGAGCACTTCATTGCGGCTGCTGGCCACTTCCTGATTGCCGGCGTTCTTGCGCAGCGGACCGAGGCGGTTAAAGCCCGCGGCGATCAGGTCCTCGTCCTCTTGCGGCGCAATCTCATCGCCGGCGAGCTGCTCCAGAAGAAAGCGATCGTAGGGCTTGTCGTTGTTGAAAGCGCGAATCACGTAATCGCGGTAGCGCCAGGCATCGCGGCGGTGCGTGTCGTATTCGAAGCCGTCGGTTTCGGAGAAGCGGACGACATCGAGCCAGTGCTGGCCCCAGTGCTCGCCGTAATGCGGGCTGGCGAGGAGGCGTTCGACCAATTTCTCCCAGGCATGGGGAGAGCGATCGGCGATGAATGCCGCTACTTCGGCAGGCGCGGGAGGCAGGCCCGTCAGGTCGAAGCAGACGCGGCGGATCAGGGTTGCGCGATCGGCTGAGGCCGACGGATGCAGGCCTTCTTTCTTCAGACGGGCGAGAATGAACGCATCGATGGGAGTTGCGGCCCACTGCCGGTCCGCCGCGTCACTGAATTGCGGAACTTCAGGATGCGCGCGGGACCGGAAAGCCCAATGGTGGCGTTCAACGGACGTGTATGTGCCAAGCGGGGCGACGGAGTCGGCCGCAAGTGCCGCCGAACATACCGCCAATGTGAGCGCGGTGATATATCGGCCGCATCGCATGATCAGCCCGATTATATAACGCGGCCGTATTTGACCACGTTTTTGCGATGCCGCCGGTTGGTTCATTCTGTTGGAAAGCATAGAGGATCGCGAGATTTTCGTGGCACTTAATCCGGCGTTTCCCCGCCAGCACCGGCATTTTGCGGAACGAAGCCAATTGGCCGCAACTAGGTTATTTTTCAATGGGATGCGGGTGCCAAACCGGTGCATCGGGCTGCGGGGAGTGCGCAAAGGGCTGCGAGACCGGTGGCTTGGAGGTCCGGGAGGATCTTTAGGGTTGTACATGCGATTGGCGGCCTCGGGGGGAGGCGGCGGCGGTCGATTTTTTTGGCGTTGAGGTGATTGGCCTTGAGCTGTGCTTAGGCCTTCAGAGTTTCAGTCTCAGCTAATAGAGCTAGCACGCATCGGCGGGTTCAGCGGTTGGTGGGCGTGGATGTTATTGAGGGAATGACGGGTAGGAGGTTGCGAGGAGGTGTGCACGAGAGGGGAGTGACCCAGGCGAACGCAATTCTACGTATAGGCGACTGCGCGTCAAGCTGCATTTCGATGCTTAACAAGCCCAATGGCTACCTTCTCGGTTCATACCGCATCGCCACCGCCCCCGAGCCGAACTCCAGCTGGCTCACGAGCCTCAAGTCGACATACTTCGATAGCCCCGCGAACAACGTCGGCCCGTGGCCCACTAGCCTGGGCTGTACCACGAACTCGTACTCATCGATCAATCCCAGTTCCGCCAATGCCAGCGGGAGCTTCACGCCTCCCATGAACAGTCCCTTACCCGACTCCCGTTTGAGCTGCCGAACGGCCTTCTCTAGATCTCCGCGCACGAGCTCGGCGTTCCAATCGACTCGGGCCAGGGTACTCGACACGACGTACTTCTTTGCCGCGTCGATCGTCCGGGCGAAGGGTTCCATCCATTCAGGCCTCCCTCCCGTCCCCGCTGGCGGTCGAAACGCTGCCTCCATCATTTCGTAAGTCACCCGGCCGAAGAGGAGGGCATCGGCCTGGTCAAGGTTCTCGATCGCGTGACGATGCAACTCTTCGTCCGCGGGTATTGCACGATGATCGCAGCACCCGTCCAATGTGACGTTGATGGAATACCGAAGCGGTCGCATTACGCAAGAGTACTGCCGATGGGGTAGACGAGCAAGGTTAGCCGCTTCAATGGCGCCAACCGAAAGTTGATGTGCCCGGCGCCACTTGGCTGTATCACGCCCGACCTGTAGATGTGCGCCAGTCGAAGCGAGACATATGTTGGGATCTGGCAAGGCAGAGGGTGGCGGACGGGAAGGCGGATGACAAGCTCGCGGACGGGGCGGGCGCGATCTGCACTGGCTGGTTAGTTTTGCGACGAGAAGAATGCAGGACCTCAAACGTGGGCGATCACCAGCAGGGCGCGGGCGCGGCGGACTTCCTGCAGTCAACCTGTCGTACTCAGAACTCACGGTGTTTAGCGATCGCCATGTGGCGCAAGTTTCCTGGGTTATGCCTGCTTGCAGCAAACCTGCCAACGATCGGGGATGGAACCCACCCGCCAGCAGCAAGGTTCGCCGGTTTACCCTACCGCCCGCCGACTACGAGGGGTTGCAACGGTTTCTGGTCGGTCCCGAGGTTAAGGCGTTGACATCGTTCACGAACGCCAGTTATGGCTATGAAATCGAGATTCGTCGCCCATCAGGGCTGCAAACGGTTTCGGTAGTGTCCCTATTGCCGAATCACGTCGAGTTGCAGCGCAATCCTACGTTGCTTTGTGTGATCTGCCGAGCGAAGGCCATCGCGGGCGACGAACACCCCAGATGGTGCCCAGTGTCACCGGATCGACCTCCGTAGGTGTGCGTTTGCTGGACGAATACAATGTGGTCAGAAAGTGAGACTACCGAGACTGAAGTGTTGACGTTTTCCACGGCAGCGAACTTTCCTATCGTGTCCTCGTGGTGTCCGATCAATTCTTCACTAGATCGACATCCAAAGGCGAAGGCCGTGGGACGACGAGACTCACTGTGTGAACGATTGCCTCTCCGTCGACTACAAGCAAGAGATACTGTCCTTCGTCTAGCCCTCCAGCGAGAAAAGATCCGTCTTGGCTGACGCGAGCCTCTGTTCCGCCGACTCCCCGCAATGGCACAAGCTTGACCCAAAGCTCATGATCCGTTGGCGCGGGGTGTATGCTGCCGCGAACTTTCCCTAAAACCACCGCATTCAATCGCGACCGAAAGCTGTATCCGAATTAAGATTTCAGGCTGATCCAGACGGATTTCGTGCTCGGATCTGCGAAACCCCGGTGCCGAAACGCGCACTATGTAAGTCCCATAAGGTATTTTCGTGGCGACGGGCCCGTTGAGCCGTGACTTCAGACTCGTGTGCGTTCCGACCTCGATGAGATCGATGTCTAGAGTGGGAAGACGCTCCCCCAGTATGGAAAACGCCGAGACCTCGACGCGCCCGAATTTCGGAGGTCCGACTTGTACGCACTCACCACTGCAAAGCAATGCGGCGCTGAGTATTAGAAGTAGCCTTGTACCCATGTACTGACAATACGCCCTTAACAAGAATTGCGCCGCATTCCGGGTGGAAAGTGGGGTTATCGGAAACTGACGTTTTTTAGAATTTCCGAGTTCATCTGGACGGGAAACGCCCGACCTGTAGATGTGCGCCAGTCGAGGCGAGACATATGTTGGGATCTGGCAAGGCAGAGGGTGGCAGACGGGAAGGCGGATGACAAGCTCGCGGACGGGTCGGGCGCGATCTGTACTGGTTGGTTAGTTCTGCGACGAGAAGAATGCAGGAGCTCAAACGTGGGCGATCACAAGCAGCGCGCGGGCGCGCCGGAGGACGCATTCGAGAGCCCGGCGAAGATTTTCCGGATCGAGAGCGGCCAAGCTTTCATCGAGGACGATCAGCTCTGGGTCTTGCAGAAGAGCGCGCGCGATAAAGAGGCGGCTGCGCTCTCCGTGGGAGAGCTGCCAGCCGGTTTCGCCGACCAATTGCAGCGCACCGGCGGGCATGCGTTGCAGCAGGTCGGTCAATCCCAGCTCGCCGCAAATAGTTTCGACTTCCGCCAGATCGCCAGCTTGCAGGGCGCGCTCACGCCCCATGACGGCGTTGAAGGCGAAGGTCGCGGTGAGCACGTGGTTTTCGTGAAACTGCGGCGCTGAAGCTACCCGCCGGCGCCAGCCTTGTGATCCCAGCGTCTGACGGTCGAGACCGCCTGCCAGCAAGAGGCCGGATTCCGGGCTGCGCAACCCTGTCAGCAGCGAGGCCAGAGTAGATTTGCCGCCGCCCGAAGGACCTTCCAGCAGAATCCGGTCGCCCGCCGAAATTCGCAGGCTGCAGCTGCGCAATACCGGCTCACCGCGTTCCCGGTAGCGGAAAACCAGATCGTGCGCTTCCACTACGGCCGGCCCCTCGGACCCATTGGCCGGAGTATCCTCCCGAATGGTGCGGCTGGGTGAGCCGGTCATTTCCGCGCGGGCCGCGGCATGGAACAAAGGCGCGACTTGTTTCCATGCGATCGCCGCACCCACCAGGTTCCACAGGCCGGTGGCCAGTCCCGTCAGCGCGCGAAATGCGAGTAAAATCCCTCCCAGGGCGACGGCAAGTCCGGCGGGTGTTCCGCGTCCGCTGACAAACGCCGGCGCTATGCCGGCCAATCCCACGAGCATCCATCCGCGCGGCACGAAGGCCATCAACCAAGCGGCGCTGCGGTCCATTCTGGCGGAAAGCCTGTAGTATCCTTCGAGGGCCTGATCTTCTCCGTCGTGCCAGTGTTCGCTCGATTGCTGAGCCAGGCGCGTGCGATGGCCGACCATGCGCTCCACCAGATCATGGGTCATTTCGAGCCGGGCTTCTGTCCAGCACTGGTCATCCAGGAAGTAGCGCCAGCCGGCAACCAAGGTGAGCGCCACCCAGCCGATCAGCAGCAGAACGTGAATTCCTCCGCCGGCTCCCGCGCCCAGCACCACCGCCGCCATCACCAGCTCAATGGCGGCAACCAGCGCCAGAAAACCGCCGCTCAACGCGAGCGACTCAACCGCTTCCGATTCCATAACGCGGCCCAGCATGTGTCCGGCGCCCTGGTGCCGCAGTTCTTCCGGATCGAGGCGCAATGCGCCGGCCAAGAGGCGCAGTTTCAGTAAACCTCCCGCACCGATGGCGATCACGCCTTGCAGCCAGGTAGATACCAGGCGCAGCGGCACGAGCGTGAGCAGCAGTAGCACCCAGGCCAGCATCCATCCGCGGTCGAGGCGCCCACCCAGCGCGGCAGCTCCCACCAGCCACCAGGCAACGATCCACAAGAGGTATTCGACAAAGTGCGCGACTGCCAACGCGACGAGGCGCCGTGGTAAACGCACGCTCCGCAACTGGCGCCAAAAACTGGATCCAGGCCGAGTCCGCAGCAGCCAGCAGTTGCCGACATAAACTGCGTTGAGACGCTCGCGCAGAATGGCCTTTCGCGCACGGGCGCGGCGGCGCTTGGGAACCTCGGCCTGATCGAGCAGGCTGTCGATCTTCGCAAGAAGCGGAACTTCGATCTCGCTGCAAAGCGCGGCTTGCAGGACATCCGACGCAATGCGGTGTACGGTGAGGTCGGGTGCGATGAGCGACAAACCTCGATGGTTCGCTGTTAGCAGGGCAATGAAACGCGGATTCCCCTGACCAGGCAAACGAATCAACGCCGGGCCGGCGGTGCGCAAGTGCGACTCGAGTTGCGCATAGCTCGTCTCGGACGACTCTGCCTCCACGCCCAGCCAGGCAGCGGCGGAATTGACCCATTGGCGGAAGGCGTCGGGGTCGCGAGTCACGCTCTCGGCAGCCCGGGGAGTCTCAGCGGCCGGCTGCGCCAGGCCACTCTTCACGGCAAGCGCTTCAAGCGCCTCTCCCGCGCGCGCGGGCGGCCACACGAGCGCCTCAAGTTCAGTCGGCAGACTCGCGTTCGGCTCGGCCGTCATACCGCCGTCCTCTCGCTGCGGCTCTGCTCTGTCAGTTCTCCGCCTTCGAGCCATAGCCTGCGCCATTCTTTTTTCGACCAAAGGCCACGCATGACGGCCTCCTCGGCTTCGAGCAGCGCGCGGTAGCGCGATCCGGCATTCTGCAGGAGTTTGAGTGGCGGCCCATCCTCTACAACGCGGCCCTGCTCGATCACCACAACTCGCGGGAAGGTTTTGGTCTCGCTCACATCGTGCGTGATGCATAAGAGCGTGGCACCCTGCCAGAGTTTGCGGGTGCGCGCGAGCAGATCCCGTCTTTTCTCGCGGTCGAGTCCGCGGAACGGCTCATCCAGGATCGCGAGCCGGATGCCGGGGCGCAGTATCGCGCGTCCCAGCCGCACGCGCTGCCCCTCGCCGCCCGAGACCAGCGCGCCACCTTCGCCCAGTGGAGTTTGCAGGCCATCAGGCAGTTGCTCCAGCACGCCGCGCAATTCGGCCGCCTGGATCGCGGCGCCTATAGGCATCGCGAGTCCGGAATCGGCGCCGTAGCAGAGGTTGTCCGAGAAGGCGCGGTTCCAGAGCTGCACCGCCGGATCGATCCAGGCTATTTGCCGGCGCAACGCTTCGAGCCGGCTGCCTTCGAGCGGGTGGCCATCGATCCGCACTGTGCCCAACGACGCGCGATGCCAACCCAGCAACAATCCCACCAGGCTCGATTTGCCGGCGCCGGATGGACCCACGATCGCCACATGTTCGCCCGGTGCGATCGCCAGATTCACATCTTGCAGAATGACGTGTCCCGCCGCGCGCACGCCGACATCTTCCAGCGCGATCGCGATCCCGGCTGTCTCGACTTCACGCTCTTGTTCCGGCGTAGCGATTGGAGTGGCGGGCTCCTCCTCGATGGCGCCCAACGGCTCGAGCAACCGCAATGCGACATTCCGGTAGGCTGGATACTGCCAGGCGAGCTCCGACACCTCCTGGCCCAGCACCGGCAGATTCAACGCCCAGTAGACCAGGAGCAGCACCGTGCCGGCCTCCCCGGCGCGCGACAGGTGGCTCAGCAGCAGCCAGGCCGCCAGCCCGTAGCCCGAAAAAAGCTGTACGGCTTGCAGCCATACGGCCGCGCGCTGCAGCCGGAAACCGGCGCGAGCCCACTCCACCAGCAGATCTTCATGCTCGCGACGAACGGCTCGCTCGGCGCCGTGCGCGCGCACCGCCACCAGGCCGAGGAGGGCGTCGAGGTAGAAACGGCTAAGAGCTCCGGCCTGACTGCGAACACGCAGATCTCGCTCCGCGAGCACCGGCTGCGTAACCAGCGGCAAGCCCAGCGCCAGCCCGGTGGCCCCCGCCGCCAGCGGCCAACTGGCCGGGTCCAACCAGATGATTCCGGCCATGGTGAGCACCAGCCCGAAAACGCCGCGCACCAGTTGGCTTCCGGCGGCGGGCAGATGCCGGATGCGCTGCAGGCTGTGACTGCGCTCCGCCATATCAGAGGTGAGGCGGCTCTGGAAATAGCGGTCTCCGAGCCGCGGAATCTTGTCGAGAAACGCCATGCGCAAGCGTGTCTCCAGGCGCCTGCCCCAGCGCAGAAGACTTACCGCCAGCGGCCATTCGAGCAGGAGCAGCGCGCCGGCGAACACCAGCAGTGCCGCCGCGGCTGCGAGACGCTGTCCGGCCAACCCAAGCTCGCGCCCGAGATCGACCAGGCCGCGAAACAGGACGGCTTCGAGCATCACGCCGCACGCTGCCAGCAACAGCGCCATGATCAAAGCCACCGGCGCGAGCACACTGTCCTGACGCAGCAGCCGCAGTAACTCGCGGCCCGGACGGCTGGGCGCCTCGGTCAGCGCGGCCATCAATTCAGGAGAGGGGGTGGCCGCGGTCGAGTCCGCGGCGACAGATTCCCGCCTGCCCCGCACGTGCACCAGCACGGCTCCGCGGAACAGCAGGTGCGGCTCATCGCCAGGCTCACCGGGCGCCGAGGTGACCGACCAGCTTGTAACGGGGATGATCTCGTCATGCGCCAGGAAGCGCTCCAGCAACCGGGACGCCTGTCCGCCGCGCGGCAAACCGCCCGACTGCACAATTGAATTCGTCAGCCTGATACCGGCATCCAACGCCGCGAGCCCTCGCCAGCCGGGATCGTGGAGCGCGCGATCTACAAAACCGGCGGCTCCCCGCGGCCGAATACCCAGGCCCGACATCCGCCGCCGCAACGTATCGAGGAAAGGGCTTGAGCCCGCCCACTCCCGCCACGCGGCCGCGGGCACTGCTTGTGTATGCAGGTACAAGTCTTCAAAGAATTGCTTACAGGTGATCCAGCGCCGCCCGATGCCTGGATCCATCAGTTGAACGAACGGACCGTGGCGCCGCCAGGCCACCACGAAATGAGTGACGCCGTTGGCCAGCCGGACCACCACAATCGCCGGCAGCACATCGGCTTCCCCGAGGAGCACATGGTCGGCCGGCACCATGATCTGCTCGGCATCCAGGCCAAGCTGCACGGCGGCATCCTCCATGGTGTCGATCGACGTGCCGTCCACATCGGTCTGGCAGGCTTCCCGCAGCCGCCCGTAACTGGCCGAAATGCCAAAGCCTTCCAGGAGGCATTTGAGCGAGGCGGGGCCACAGTCCATGGCGGACGTCTGCACTACCTCGGGAACGAAGAGACGCCGGCGACTTTTCATGGAGCCGGACAACCTTCAACCGCGGATTTAGGACACCGCCGCATGCAGGATCGTGGCATCGGAGGATATTACTAAAGTTTTGGTTGTTCTGTAGAAAACTCTGCGGCTACATGTTCGCCAGATTCGGAACCCAACGCGCTGGCGGGCACGCTGATCAGCGGCCCGCAACGCGCGTCGCACAGATCGGGAGCGGCGTTTGGCACACTACGATGATCGGCGCCCGCCCGTCTTTGATTTTGGGTTTTGTTTTCATGTGCCTATGGCGTTTCCGTAGCCGGCAGGCGGGTGGATTCTCCAATCATCCGGCCGGCCGCGCGCAACGCCAGTGCCGCGGGCGAGAGGCTTTCCACCTGCACTTCCACCGAGCCAGGCAAGCCATGCTGTCTGGGAATGCGCGAGGCGGAGTGCGCATCCAGCAGCAGTTCCACACGCACTCGCCCGCCGCGAACTTCACTGCCAACCTGCGAAACCGTCGCCCCCAGGCTTCCATACTGTGCCCACGGGAAGCCATCCAGACGCAAGCGCGCCGACTGCCCGGGGCGTATTCGTCCCAAAGCCGCCGCCGGCGGAAACTGCGCGACCACTTTGACCGCGCCCGAAGGTACCACCGTGGCCAGCGTTTCGCCCTCTTTCACCACTCCGCCGATTCTGAGGATCGCGACCTCGCCGAGTCGGCCATCGGCCGGGGCCCGGACGCGACGCTGCTCGATTTCGTACTGCAGGCGCTCAATCTCGGCCTCGGTAGTTTTACGCTGGCTTTCCAAGGACGTGATTTCCTGGTTGATCTTCTTCAGCCGTACTTCGCGCTCGCTGTCGCGCGTATGCTGCTCGCGGTCCATCCGAGTGAGAGCCAGTTGCAGCCCCTCGACCGCCGCGCCGCTGCCCTTCGCGTCTGCCCTGCCGCGGGCGTATTCCCGCTCGGCAATGAGACCCGCCTCGTACAACTGCTTCAGGCGTTCCACATCCTCAGTAGAAAAAGCGGCGTGCGCCTGTGATTCCCGGACCTGCGCCCGCGCCTGATCCTGTGCTGCGCCCGCGGCCTGCCGCTCGGCCACCCTCGCCCGTTCCTCCGCCGCGGTTTCCTGGCTTCGCGCTTCGATTTCGGGAGCCAGCGTCGCCAGCCGCGCGCAGGCCTGCGCCAGCTGCAAGCGCTGCGGATTGGCGTCCAGCTCAACCAGGACATCACCGGCCTTCACCATGGCGCCAAGCGCCAGCCGGCTGACCACCGTCCGGCCGGACGCGGTGGCTTGCAGCAGATACGCCGCCTGATCCACTTCCAGGCGCGCTTCATTGCTTACTTCGTATCGCGTGACATGCGCACGAAGAAACCATGCGGCCCAGGCTCCGAGCAGAATACCCACCAGCAACAGACCAAAGATGGACCGCCGAAACCCATCGGCTTCGAGAGAGCGCACTGCACGAGTGAAAGATGCCGGCATAAGGACCTCGTCAGTGTATGGCGAACTACCCGCGACTTGTCAAGCGCCGGCGGCGCTAGGATTCTGGCCGTATTTAGGGACGAGGGAGTCCCACATTGTATCTTGGACCATGGTCTTCGACCATGGTAAGATCGGGTTGGAAGGAAGAGAGCACATGGAGCAAATCGCTATCTCCAAGTTTAAGGTTACTTGTTTGGCCGTACTGGAGAAGGTGCGCAAGACACGTCGGCCGGTGCTCGTAACCCGCTTCGGCGAACCGGTGGCCGAGGTGATCCCTCCGCCCCCTCCAAAACGCCCCGCTCGCTGGCTCGGATCGCTCGCCCACACGGGCCGCATTCGCGGCGACATTGTTGCTCCTGCCTCCGACGAGCGCGACTGGTCCGTCTTCCGCTCATGAAGCTGCTTCTCGATACCCACATCTGGCTATGGAGTTTTCTAGAGCCAAAGAAGTTGACGCGCCGCGTGGCGGGCGCACTCGAGGACCCACGCAACGAGCTTTGGCTCTCGCCGATCAGTGTTTGGGAGGCGCTCATCCTGTCCCAGAAGGGTCGCTTAGACCTCGATGTAGAAGTTAGCTCGTGGGTCGCAACGGCCATGAAGGCCGTCCCGTTCCACGAAGCCCCCATCACCCACGAAATCGCGCTCGAAACTCAGCACATCGATCTCCCGCATCGCGACCCGGCGGACAGGTTCCTGGTGGCTACGGCGAAGGTTCTTGGATTGACGCTCGTAACAGCCGATGAATCTCTTATTCGCGCCAAAGCTGTCCCGGTCCTGGCCAACCATTAAGCACGAGCAGAGGCGCAGCAAGATCGCCTCTGCCAGGACCCTATACCGGCTTCGTCGAATCCCGGTGCGTCACTTTCACCCGGTACCCCGCTCCCGCCAGGTTCTCGTGGATCTGATCCGCAATCATCACCGACCTATGGTGCCCGCCGGTGCAGCCGAAGGCGATCGTCAGGTAACTTTTTCCCTCGCGGATATAGTGAGGCAGCAGATAGACCAGCAGCGCGGAAATGCGGTCGATGAATTCGATGGTTTGCGGAAAAGACCGGATGTAACGGGCCACGCTGGGGTGGCGGCCGGTGAGTTTCTTAAACCTGGGAATGTAATTGGGGTTGGGCAGGAAGCGGACGTCGAATACCAGGTCGCTGTCGGACGGCACGCCATGACGGTAACCGAAGCTGGTCAGGTAGATCATGATCTTCGATTCCTCGCGCTGGCCCACGAACTTCTCGCGAATAAAATCGCGCAGCTCATGCACCGTGAACTTCGAGGTATTAATCGTTAAATCCGCCAGCTTGCGGATGGGCGCCAGCATCGCGCGCTCCTGGCGGATGCTTCTGCCGATGGATTGCTCTGTACCCAGCGGATGCGGGCGTCGCGTCTCGCTGAAGCGGCGCATGATGGTATCGTCGTCCGCTTCCATGAAAATCAGCCGCGTGGGAATCTCACGGCGGATGCGTGCGTAGATAGCTGGGAACCGCTTGAGGCCGTGGCCCTCGCGGATGTCCACCACGAGCGCGGAGAACCTGATGGATGCCGAATCGCGGGTCAGCTCGGCAAATTTGGGAATCAGTCCGATGGGCAGGTTATCGACTGAATAGTAGCCCAGGTCCTCGAAGACTTTGAGCACCGAGCCTTTGCCCGATCCGCTCATGCCGGTGATGATCACCAGTTCGGCGCTGGGCGCGCCGCGCTTGCTCCCGCGGGCAGGCGCTCGGCGGGCGTCTTTGCTGGCCATCCGGCTTTAGGCTTCCACCAGGTCGAAGTCGCCGTCGCGACGGCGCACCAGCACGGCCAAACGGTCGGTCTGGGCGTCGCGGTAGACCAGGTAATCGCGGCCCTTTTCCATCTCCAGCAGCGCTTCGTCGAGCGTCATGGGCTTGCGCTTCTGGTGATGATTGATGCGGAAAATCTTCTTCTGCTCGGCGGGCTCACTCGCGCCTTCAATTGGAACGCCGGGGCCCTCGGTGTCCGTCCTTTTCGGCGCGCGCTTGGTGTCGCGCCATTTGGCCCGAACTTTGATGGCCTGCTTCTCCAGCTTCAGAATCGCCGCGTGAATCGCCGTAAAAAGGTCCGCATTCTCACCCAGGCCGACCAGCGAATGATTGTGATAATTGACGTTGATCTCGGCGCAGTGCAGACGCCGCTCCACCGACAGAATCACGTGCGCCTCGCGCTGATCTTTGCCGTCCAGAAGCTTGCCCAATTTGGCGAACTGAGCCTGGACCTTGCGTAACTGCGCCGGCGCCAGCTCGACTTGCCTGCCCGTGTATGTGATTCGCATTTTTGGATCCTCGCGTCCCGCCAGGACCGCTCAGTTTCGGGTGCGGCGCTGATGTGTGGAGGGAATCTTCATATCTTCGCGATACTTGGCCACCGTGCGCCGCGTGACCTGAATGCCGGAAGCCTGCAACATCGCGGTGATTTGCTCGTCCGTCAGCGGGTGCGTGCTATCTTCGTCTTCGATCATCTTCTTGACGCGGCGCTTGAGCAGCAACAGCGGCGTGCCGCCCCCCTGCGGCCCCTGCACGGCTTCCGAGAAGAAGTATCGCAGCTCGTAAACGCCTTGCGGGGTGTGCACATACTTGCTGGCCACGGCGCGGCTCACGGTCGAAGGATGCACGCCTACTTCCTCAGCCACTTCTTTGATCATCATGGGCTTGAGGTAATCCAGGCCAAGCGCCAGAAACTCCTGCTGGCGGCGTACTATGCTCTCGCAAACTTTGAGGATGGTCTGCTTCCGCTGCTCGATGTTCTTCATCAACTGGATGGCTGAAGTGTAGCGCTCGCGCACATAATCGCGAACGTCTTTCGTCGCGCCGTTGTCGCGATCCAGCATCTTGCGGTACTGCGAATTCAACCGCAGCTGCGGAATTTCCTCGTCATTCATTTGAATGACGTACTGGTCGCCGTCCTTGACGAAATAGACATCCGGCTCGATCAAACGCGCACCCGGCCCCGAATAGCGCAATCCCGGCCGCGGATTTAGCCGCTTGATGGCCTTGACGGCGATGTCAATGTGCTCGAGCGGTCGTCCCAGCGCCTTCGCCAGCTCGCGAAATTGCCGCGTCTCGAGCAGTCGCAGATGGTTGACCACGATCTGCCAGGCCACGCTGCCACCGGCGTTGCGGCTTTCCAGCTGCAACAGAAGGCATTCGCGCAAATCCCGCGCGCCTACGCCGGCCGGCTCGAGCGAGTGCACCACCTTCAAGGCCGCCTCGATCTGTTCCTTGCTGTGGTCGCCCATGGCGGCGATTTCTTCGAGCGATGCCGTCAGGTATCCGTCCTCATCCAGATTGCCGATGATGGTTTCGGCGGCGTCGCGAACATCGTCCGGAAGCAGGCTCACACTCAATTGAGAGCGCAGATGATCGCCCAGTGTGAGCGGGGCCGACAGGAAAGTTTCAAACGAGGGCTTTTCAACCGATTCCGAGGCCGGGCTCTTGTAGCCTGGATCCAGGTAATCATCGAAAAACGAGCCGAAGTCGATTTCGTCGAATGGATCCGTCGCCGCCGGGGTTTCCTCGGTAGCCGGCGCAGCCGCGTCGAGCGGCTTTGGGCCTTCCATGCCATCGACTACAAGCTCCAGCGGCAAGTTCGGCTCGATCGAGATTTCACCTGGCATTTCGGCCGCCAGCATATCCGCAACGGCTTCACTCACGCCATTTGTACTGTCCAGAATTTGCTGGTCGGACGGCTCGTCCATCCGATCGGTCTCGAGCTGCGCCAGCACTTCTTCGGCGGCAACTTCGTCAGCGCCATCCTCTGTGGCTTCTTCCAGGACAGGATTGTTGACGATCTCCTGGTTGATCATCTCCTTCAGCTCCAGACGGTTCAACTGCAGCACCGTCACCATTTGGACCAGGCCTGGGGTGAGGATCTGCTTCTGCGCGACCTTTAACTGGAGTCTTGGCGAAAGCAAACTCATTGCTGCTTTCATGATATCAAAAGCGGTCCCGCAGACAGCCAATCCGGTGCTTATTTCTGTCTACGCCGAAAGCCTTATTTTTCTGGTGGTTTCAGTTCGGGAAAGGTGTGGTTTCGCCCAATGTAAAAGACTCGCCCAGGTATACCCGCTTGACTTCGGGATCCCGGCCCAAAGCCTCTGGACTGCCCGCGCGAAAGATTCGGCCGTTGTTGATGATGTAAGCGCGGTCGGTAACCATCAGCGTCTCGCGCACGTTATGGTCCGTCACCAGGATACCGATGCCTGAGCGTTTCAAATCGAAGATGATGCGCTGCAGCTCGAGCACCTGGATGGGATCGATACCGGAGAATGGTTCGTCGAGCAGCAGAAAGCTCGGCTCGATCACCAGCGAGCGCGCAATCTCGACGCGCCGCCGCTCGCCGCCCGAGAGTGTGTACCCTTTGTTGCGCCGCACCTTTTCGAGGCCAAGTTGATCCACCAGCCTCTCCATGCGCTCGCGGCGGTCACGGGGCCTGATGGGGAGCGTCTCCAGAATGGCCATGAGGTTCGCTTCGACAGTCAGCTTACGGAATATGGAAGCTTCCTGCGGCAGGTAACTGATGCCGTGCCGGGCCCGTTGGAACATGGCGAGAGCGGTGACATCGTTATCGTCCAACAGCACCCGGCCGGAATCGGGGCTGATCAACCCCACAATGATGTAGAAGGAAGTCGTTTTACCGGCGCCGTTGGGACCCAGGAGTCCGACAACCTCGCCCTGCTGCACCGATATCGACACATCATCCACGACCTTTCGGCCGCGATACGACTTCGAGATTTCGCGCGTTTCCAACCTTCGCATGAGCGGGAATTATTTGCGGCGCAATCGACTCGTGGCGCGTTGCTGCGCGCTGCCGGATACCAGCAGCCTATCATCGTTAACAAAGTAGGTCAATTCGGTTCCGCGCGCATAACCCTTTTTGCTGTCCACCATTTGCGGCTGTCCTCCGCGCAAAACGATGCGCTCGTTGTCGGTGAAATATTCAGCATGATCGCTGGTTCCGGTGCGTGTACGATCCGGCGCCGCCTGCACGATTTCCACATGCCCATCGGCGTACGCCTTTTCGATGCGCGAGTCTCCTTCGTCGGTGCCTTCTTTCTTTGCATCTTTCTTCGATTCAGCCAAGATGGCGCGCAAGTCGTCGGCTTTCACCTGTAACCCCGGCCGGTTGAGCACGACGGCGCCGGTGTAATGTGCCAGCCGGTCCTGATCGGTGTAGACCATATTGGCGGCCTTCACGATGACGAAACTGGCGGTGGAGGCGGCTGCGATCGGCGCGGATTTGGGATTCGCGATTTGGGACTTGGCCGGTAGCAGCGCCGGGTCGATGCCATGCCGTGTCTCCAAATCTTCTTTCGTTCCCCCCGCGGTCTCTGCGTCGGTTTTCTTCTCCAGAAACTGCGTGACCACGCCGCCGTCCGCGCGCAGGGTGCGCTTTTCGCGATCGATATCCGTGCGTTCGGCCGTAATCCTGTCGCCACCCTGCCACATCACCACGTGGCCTTCATAATGCAGAAGGCGATTGTGGTTGAGGGCGGTCATGCGGTCGGCCATGGATTCCACCGGTTGATCGCTCGCCAACATACCCGACGGCGCATTCTTCCTGTCCGGCTGGCGGCTGGAGCTGACGTGGCCACTGGCGGCGAAATCGCCGGTCTTCTGATCGATGCGGATCACGTCCGCCGAAGTCGCTCCCGTGGCATCCCAGACGCGCGCCGCCGTGTCGAGCGTCATGACGTTTTCGTCCGCCTCCATCACGGCCCGGTTGGCACGCGCCCGGCGGTCTCCGGCTTCGTAACTGAAGTCGTTCCACTGCTCCATGCGCTTCATTTGGCCGGTGGCGGGATCGAACGCGGCCGACATATTCTTGCTGCGCGTCTTCGACACGGCCTGCTTCTTTTTGACCTCTTCCGCATTAGGCTGGGTTTCGGTCTGGACGCCGACGGCGCGGAATGACTGTAACTGGTTCCCCGGCCCGTAGGTCATCGTCATCTGCTCGGCGTCCAGCCGGCGCTGGTGTTGAACCGGTTGATTGGGAATCAAGTCGAGACGGCCGGGCGCGAGCGTCTGTACCATCTCGATCTCACGTCCCCCAGGCCGCATGCGCACCTCAATGGCCTGGCTGCGCACAATGCGGGTTTCCGGCAACTTACCGTCCGCCGCGGCAACCGGCTTCGATTCGATCACTGCATTTCCGTTGCCGACGGCTTTCTTCAGCACGCTCTCGTTATTCACAGTCTCAAAATCCAGATCCACCACATCGCTGGTCATGGTGGTTTCCGAGCCCTCTGCGATGGAAGCCAGCCGGGCGTTTCGCCGGCCCGAGATCCGCTCGACCTCGCCATATTCGGAATAGGTAACGCGCAGCTCGCCAGCCGCGTACTGGAGCTTGCGCCGGGGATATTCGTCCACGCCCTGCACTTCGACCGCATCAACTTGCCGGATCAAGCCGTCATCAAGCTTGACGATCCCTGCCTTCGCGTTCACCACCGTGTTCTGACGCGTGAGGCGCGCTCCGTTAATCAGCCAGACGAGCGACTCCGCTTCCTTGTACGTCAACTCGCCGGCTTCGATCTTCATCGGCAAGGCGTGCGGGCCCGGCGCCTGATGGTTGATCTCGGCATTGTGGTACAGATGCAGTTCGCGCGTGGTCGGGTCATACGACGCGCCTACGGCCTTGCCAGTGCCATTCTCGAAGGTAAAAGTGGCTGGCCGGTCCGTCTCCGCCTTGCCGGTCTTGACGTCGAACCGCACTCCCGAGGATTTGATTTTGGTGAGCGGTCGCGCGGGTTGCCCTTCGGCCGGAACCCGCAGCGTGATCTCGACCTCACCCTCGGAATACATGCGTGAGCCCGCCTGATCGAACTCGGCGTTGGCGCACTTCACCAAATTGTATTCATCGCCGGTTTTGTTATAGATCTTTAGCTCGACTTGGTCGAGATGAACCTGATTGCTGCCCTGTTGCTGCGTGACCTTGCGGGTCTTTATCTCCCACGTAGTCCGGGGTCCCTCGGTGTGAGTGTACCGGAAATCGTCGCGCAGACCGCTGACGCTGGTCGGCAGCATGGCCGGCTTCGCCGGGGCTCTTTGCTGAAGATTTCGCTTCTGAACGCGGTAGGTAAGCCCAATACCCGCGAGGACGGCCACAATGGCGAAAAGCAGCAGCCAGCGCG